>Ga0080006_1163086_pt1 | contig 225889 bp, 218 predicted proteins | sample RS3BMetagenome_FD_69209 | JGI IMG/M metagenome (GOLD analysis project Ga0080006, IMG submission 69209) | Ferric oxide microbial mat and aquatic microbial communities from Rainbow Spring, Yellowstone National Park, USA - RS3B (SPADES... ...
TACGCCGACATCGTCACGTCCACCACGCACAAGACGCTGCGCGGGCCGCGCGGCGGCTTCATCCTCACATCCCGCGAGCTCGGCCCTCAGGTCGACAAGGTGGTCTTCCCTGGTCTGCAGGGAGGCCCGCTCGAGCACATCATCGCCGCCAAGGCGGTGGCCTTCGGCGAAGCCATGCGCCCGGAGTTCAAGACCTACCAGCACGCCGTGCGCGAGAACGCCCAGGCGCTCGCCGAGGAGCTCGTTGGGCGCGGCTACCGCCTGGTCTCTGGCGGCACGGACAACCACCTGCTGCTGATGTCCTTCGTGGACCGCGACGACCTCACGGGCAAGGACGCCGAGCAGGCGCTCGAACAGGCGGGCATGACCGTGAACAAGAACACGGTGCCCGGCGAGAAGCGCTCGCCGTTCGTCACGAGCGGCGTCCGCATCGGCACGGCCGCCCTGACGACGCGGGGCATCCGTGCCCAGGAGATGCGCGAGATCGGCGGCATGATCGACGAGGCGATCAAGGGCCGCGGGAACCCGGCGCGCCTCAAGGAGATCCGCGAGCAGGCGCAGGGCCTCTGCCGCCGCTTCCCGCTCTACCCGGAACTCGCCTGAGAGGACGGCACGGCAAGGCCCCGGCCAGTCGGCCGGGGCCTTGCCGTGCCCAACGGGGCCTCACGCGGTGCGTGGCCGCTGGCCTACGCGGCCCTTAGGTCTCACTAAGGCGGATCCAAGGAAGATTGTCCAGACTTCGCCGTGAGGAGGGACGATGTGGATCTTCGCAAGGGTGTTGCTGGGGCTGCCTTGGCGCTGCCCCTCCTGATGGCGGTGCCTTCCCTGTCCGCCTCCGCTTCAGGGCCGCCGATCCTGCTGGCGGCCGGCGGCAGCGGTGCGCCAGGCCTCAGCGGGGCGTTCTCGGCCATGCTGCCCGCGGCGGCCAAGTATCTGGGCCTGTCCATGGCTGCGCTCCAGCGGGACATGCGTGCGGGCGACTCGCTCGCCAAGATCGCGAGCGGCGAGAAGAAGTCCCTGAGTGGCTTTGAGGCTGCGCTGACGACGGCCCTCAAGCGGGCCATCCAGCAGGAGGTCAAGGCCAGGCGCCTGACGTCGGGGCAGGCGAGCACACAGGAGAAGCAGGCGGCCGCGACGGTCGCGCGGTTCGTGCAGGGCACGGGCCCTAGGGGCTTCGGCGCCTTCGGAGGAGGGCGCGGCGGCAGCCTTGCCGCCCTGCAGAGCGCCGCGGCCAGCTATCTGGGGCTCTCCGCGGCCAAGCTCCAGCAGGACATGCGCTCTGGCCAGTCGCTCGCCGAGATCGCGAGCAGCGAGAAGAAGTCCCTGGCGGGACTCGAGTCCCTGCTCACGACGGCCCTCAAGCAGGCCATCCAGAAGGAGGCGGCCTCGAAGCAGCTGACGTCCGCCCAGGCCGCAGCCCAGGAGCGGCAGGCCGCGGCGACGGTGCAACGGTTCGTGGAGCGCAAGGGATTCGGGCAGAGGCCGGGCGGCGGACCGTCTGGAGCGAGCGGCTAGCGGCGGCCTCACGCCGGTCGACGGCAGGGCTGCGGGCGGCCGATCCGTTCGGCAAGAGGGCAAGGGGCGCGCGGCGAGTGTGAACGAACGGCCGCCGCGCCCCTGCCTCTGATGGCAGGGGCAACCCATCGGCCGCCCGCGTCGTTCTATCATGTTGGGGGAGTGATGCGTGATGCGCCTAGGGCGCAGGTACCTGGCGGCCGGGGCCGTCGCGGCAGTGGTGGCGGCGCTGGTTCTTGCCGTACAGCCGGCGGCGGGCCCCGCATCCGCCGCGGATCTGGCAGCGACGAGCCTCGCCACCCCGGCCACGGCCCTGCAGGGCGCATGGCAGACGCTCGCAAAGAGTCCTGAGCTGTCGCACGCGACGATATCCGCCTACGCCTATGACATCACCGCCAACAAGCCGCTGGCCGCAATCAACCCGCAGCAGATGCAGATCGCGGCCTCCCTGACGAAACTCTTCACCTCCGCCGCGGCGCTCGCGGCGCTCGGCCCCGGCTTCACCTATGAGACGCGTGTCGAGGCCTCCGCCGCGGTGCTCGCAGGCAGTCCCGGCCCCGTCTACCTCGTGGGCGGCGGTGATCCCTGGCTCGAAGCCAACGGTACGCACAGCCTCGAGAACCTGGCGGCGGCGGTCGCCAGGAAGGTGCCGCAGGCGACGCAGGTGATCGGCGTCAGCACGATGTTTAGGCCACCGGAGATCGGCGCCGGCTGGTCCCTGGCCGAACTCCTCTCGCCCGACGCCACCGGGGCGCAGGCGCTCACGGCGGAGCGCTCGGAGATCGAGGTGGTCGCCACAGGGGCCCCTGCGGCGGGCGGCCCGGTCAAGGTCGCACTCTCCTTCAACGGCGCTTTGCGGGTGCCGGGCTTCTTCCAGATCCGCGACGGGGCCACGACCGTGGCCAGGGGCGCTGTGGGCGCGACGATCACCCGTCAGCCAGGCACGAACACGCTCGTCGTGCAGGGCAGCCTTCTGCCGGGGCACGTCGCGGCCAGCTTCCTTTCGGTGCATGACCCCGCCTTGTTCGCATCCGCGCTCTTCGCGCAGGCTCTGAGCCAGGACGGAGTACACCTCGCGACCGCCGCCGCCACCGGCACCCTGCCCCCGGGGGCCGTTCCCGTGGCCACCGTCTCGTCGCAGCCGCTCTCCAGCCTCCTCCAGCTGCAGAACCGCTTCTCGGTGAACGCCATGGCCGACAACCTCTACCGCACACTCGGCACGCTGCAGGGCGGCGACGGGTCGTCCTCGTCGTCGTCGGCCTATATGGCGGCCTTCGGGCGCACGGCTGGGCTCGGCTACGAGGTCGCACAGGTCGACGGGTCGGGGCTGTCGCCGCTCGAGGTGCGCAGCGCGCAGCAGGTGGTGGCGCTCCTGCGCTATGCGGCGGGACAGCCCTGGTACGCCACCTTCAAGAACTCGCTGATGGAGGCAGGCAGCACGAAGACCAAGGTCTGCGGCGTGATCTGCGGGCATTTCGTCGGCACGCCCGCCGCCGGCAAGGTCTGGCTCAAGACGGGCAATCTCGCGAACCAGTGGAACTACGCCGGCTACGCGACGGCGGCGAACGGCCACACCATCGCCTTCGCACTGCTCATCGAGGGCCCACCGGCGGCACAGCTCGCCTACATCGGCGCGGTGCCCAGCCCGATCGACCAGATGACGGTGGACCTGGCCCGTTGGCCGAACCTGCAAGGCACCGTCCAGACACCGGCGGCACAGCGCTCGGCACCGCCGCCCTTCGTCGCGACCCTCCTCGCCGGCATGCCGGCGGGCCAAGGCGCCGTCACCGGGGGCGCGGTCCTGGACCTTCACACCGGCAGGCTGATCTGGCAGGCGAACGGGTCGGCACTGATCCGCACCAACTGGGTGTCGCGCATCCCCTTGCTGGCAGCTGCCCTGAAGGGGTCGCCGAGCGGCTTCGCGGCAACCACCGTTCGCGCCGGCGGCATCGTGTCGGGCGGCGTGCTCGACGGTCCCGTCATCCTGGACGGCGCCTATGCCCCCGATCTCACCCTCTCCAGCCTGCTGCAGCTTGCGGCGGCGGTGCGTGCGCGGGGGGTGACCAGCATCAGGGGACCGGTGGAGTACGTGGCGGGACCGGGAACGGCGAGCAGCGCGCGCTGGCCTGCCGGGGCGGTGTACGAGGCGCTCGGCCAGTCTTTCCTGCCTCCGGTGTCGCGCCTGATCGCAGGCAGCGACCTCGTGACCATCACGGTATCGGCCGCGGCGGCTGGCGAGCCGGCTTCGGTGACCGTCGCGCCCGCCGACGCGCCGGTCACGGTGTCCGACAAGGCGCAGGGAGCCCCTGCCTCGACCGCGCCCGACGTCGCCGCGCAGCTCGTGCCCGGCAGCGACGACTACGTTGTCCAGGGCCTCGTGCCGGCCGGGACGTCCGTCAGCCTTCAGGTTGCGCCTCCAGACGCCGGACTTCTGGCGGCAAGGGAGTTCCGGGACCTGCTCGCGGGGGCCGGCGTCACACTCGACAACAGCGCGGTGTACGGCGCTGTGGCGCAGCCCGAGGCAGCCGTGCTGGCATCGCTGCCGGGCAGCTCCTACGGGGCGATCGCCCGGGCTGTCCTGACGCAGCCGTCGACAGAGATGGCATCGCAGCTGCTGCAGAACATGGGCTCCGGCGCCGTGGGCAGGGTGGCGGCGGCTGCGGGCGGCCTGGACATCCTGCCGGATCCCACGGGCGCCGCCATGAGCGACTACATGACGCCCGAGAGCGTCACCACCGTCCTTGGGCAGGTGCAGGCGGCCGGGGCGGAGCTGCCGCTGCGCCAGGCGCTCGGCAGCGGCCTCTGGCGCGTCGCGGGACCAGGCGACGCCGCCGAGATCGGGTATCTGGACGAGAACGGCACGATGTACGCGGTGGCGATCCTGATGAGCAATCTCGCGTTTTCGGGCCGGTGGGCGCCGGTGATCGCGCCGCCCGGCAGCTGAGACGGCATCTCCACGCGCTGCAGCGCAAAGAAGAGCGGCGCCGCCACAAGGCGGCGCCGCGCGCGTTTGCAGGATCAGCGGGGGCTCGGCAGCTGCTCCTGCGGTACAGGCCAGCGGTCGATGCGGTCCGGCGCGTCCTCCCAGGGGTGCAGGTGGAACGCTGGCGGGTCGCCGCCAGGGTACGGCTCGAGCAGATCCTGCTTCGTCATGATCACCTGTCGGCGGCTGATGAACGGCGGCAAGGGCTGCGGCGTCAAGACGATGGCGTCCACCGGGCAGGCGCGTTCGCACTCGCCGCAGAAGATGCAGCGCAGGTAATCGATCTCGTAGCGCGCGGCGTAGCGCTCGCCCGGGCTGACCCGGTGCTCCGGGTCGTTCTCCGCCGCGACGACGGTGATTGCGTAGGCCGGGCAGGCAGCCGCGCACAGCTCACAGCCGACGCAGCGCTCCATGCCGTCCGCGTAGCGGCGGAGCTTGTGCACTCCGCGGTAGCGGGCAGGCAGCTCGCGCTTCTTCTCGGGATAGCCCACGGTCTGGTTGGGCACGGTCGTGAAGATCTTGAGGGTGATGCCCAGACCCTTCAGAATATTGCCGACAGCTTCAAACATGCGCTCCCCCCCCTTTGGGTTGGCGGCAGATCAGAAATCGATCGGGACGTCGTTCTCCCGACCGCAATTGGGGCACTCGATGAGCGCGACGTACGAGTGATCGTTCTTGCGTGCAAGAGCGCGGATACGACCGAGCGGGAAGAGGACGAGTTCTGCGTATGCGGTCATCTCGGTTGCCTTGTCGGTGCGGTAGATGGGATGCTGACAACGGGTACAAACCAAGTGGGGCCACCTCCTGCTGCGAGCTGCGCTCCCCATTGGCGCCACGGCGCGTAACCTTATCCATTGTGGGACGCACGTTCCGGTGTGTCAATGTTCGAGGGGCCTCAGCCGCCGGCTGGCCCGGCCGCGGAAGGAGATGACGCCGAGGTGCGCACGCCCGCAACCGACCGGCTCGACGCCCTGCACCTCGCGTACCGGGTACTAGAGTACGACGAAGTCGAGAAGACCGCGCTGGAAGTCGCAAGAAAGCTTGACATCGTGCCCGAGCGCGTCTTCAAGACGCTTCTCGTGCGGAGCGGCCGCGCGTTCGCGCTCGGCGTCGTGCCGGCCACCGCGGAGCTCAGCTTGAGGGCCATGGCACGCGCCTGGGGACAGCCCGACGCCCAGATGGCGGATCCCGGCGACATCCAGCGCATGACCGGCTACGTGCGCGGCTCCGTGTCGCCTCTCGGGACGAAGCGCTCCCTGCCCGTATTCCTGGATTTCTCGGCGCAGGGGCGCGAGATCGCGGTGAGTGCCGGCCGCCGCGGCCAGGAACTCTTCGTGCAGGGCGACGACCTCCGCCTGGCGGCCGACGCGACATGGGCGGCGCTCTGCCGCTGACGCACAGGAACTGTGTCGCATCGTGCGCAATTAACGAGGCGAAGTTAGTACCAAAGGCGGAGCGCCATTGTCGACCGACGCGCGTCTGTACCGGCTGGAGCAGGAGATTCGGTCGCTCGATCCCGGGCTGCCCTACGACGAGATCTTCCGGGCGATCGTGCATATCGCGAGGGAACTCCTCGCTGCAGACAGCATGGCGATCCTCCTGCGCCAGGACGGCAACCTGCTGCAGACCGTCGCGTCGCAGGGAGCCTTCGACCTTTGCGCCTGGGAAGCCGGGCGCGGCGACCAGCCGCAGCCCGGCGAGGTGGAATGGCGCCATGCCGACGGGCCCGCGCCGGGCAGCGTGCTGCGCGCGGGCTTCACGACGGGCCAGGGCGATGGCGTGGTCGCGGTTGCGTTCTCCGGACGCCGGGACCGCGACGCGGACGACGAAGCGCTCATACGCCTGATCGCGCATCAGGTGGGCCTTGCCACTGCGCGCCGGATGCAGCAGGAACACCGCGAGCACGAGACAGACGCCGCCCGCCGGCAGGTGCGCCTGTGGCGCACGTTGGCGCAGCTTGGCCAGGCGGTGATGCGCAGCGAGGACCGGACGAGCCTGATGCTGCGGGTCTGCGAGATCGCCGTGGCCCACGGCGACTCCCGCGTCGCCTGGGTGGGCGAGCGGGACGAGGCCGGCGAGGTGCGCCCCGTCGCCTGGTCCGGCGTCGGCGCGCAAGAGGGCGCGCAGGCTCTCCTCGGCCTCGGCGTCAGCCTTGATCCGTCCGATCCCCGCGGCGTGGGCCCCGCGGCCCGCGCATTGCGCGAGGGACGGCTCTGCACGGTCAAAGACTTCGCGGCGCACCCGGAACTCGCCATCTGGTGGGAGATGGCCGAGCGCTTCGGGCTGCGCTCGATCGCAGCGGTGCCCATTCCCGTATCCGGGGTCACGGCCGCCGTTCTGGTGCTCTACGGCAGGCACAGCGGAGAGTTCGAGGACGCCGGCGTGCAGGCGGTGCTCACGGAGATCGCGCAGGACCTCGGGTTCGGCCTCGAGCTGCTGGAGGGACGGCAGCGGCGCATCGAGGCGGAGGAGCAGCTGCGCCTGCACCATGAGATCGTCGAGCAGGCCACGGAGTGCCTCGTGGTCGCGCAGGTCGGGCCGAACGGGAAGGTGACCTTCGTCTACGCCAATCCCGCCTTCGAGGACATGACGGGCTACAGGGTGGACGAGATGATCGGCAGGTCGTCGCAGATGCTCTGGGGCCCGCGCACCGACCGGCAGGCGATCGCAGGCATGCATGACGTGGTCCTGCGCGGCGAGCCATGGTCGGGGGAGGTCTACCAGTATCGCAAGGACGGCACGGAGTTCCTCATGGACTGGTCCGCGGTACCGCTGCGCGACGAGCACGGGCAGATCACCTACATCCTTTCGTCGCACCGCGACATCACGGAGCGGCGCAAGGCGAGCGAGCGCATCGCCTATCTGGCGCACCACGACGTGCTCACGGGCTTGCCGAACAGGCGGCTTCTCGAGGAGCGCATCGCGCACGCCCTGCACAAGGCCCGGCGCCACAGGCATCATTTCGCCCTTGCGCTGATCGACCTCGACGAGTTCAAGCAGGTCAACGACAGCCTGGGCCACGGCTTCGGGGACAAGCTGCTGCAGCAGCTCGCACGCCGCCTGCAGCAGGTGGTGCGCGGCGAGGACACGATCGCCCGCTCCGGCGGCGACGAGTTCATCTTGCTGGTCGACACGGTGCAGGAGCGCACGGAACTCGACCACCTGCTCGGGCGGCTGGTGACGGCCCTCCGGCAGCCCTGCGCGATCGCGGGCCGCTCCTTCTCCCTGCGCGGCAGCATCGGCGTGGCCATGTTCCCCCAGGACGGAGAGGACGCGGACACGCTTCTGCGCCGCGCGGACCTCGCCATGTACGCCGCGAAGAGCGGCGGCGACGGACCCTGCCGCTACTTCGAGCCCGCCATGGAAGCGGCGGTCGCGTTGCGCGGCGACCTGCGCGTAGGGCTCCAGCAGGCGATCCGGCGCGGCGAGCTCGAGCTTCACTACCAGCCTCAGGTGGATCTCGCACGCCAGGAAGTGGTCGGCTTCGAAGCGCTCTTGCGCTGGCGCGATCCGGCGGTCGGGCTCAGGCTGCCCGGCGAGTTCCTGCCCGCGGCGGAAGGGACGTCCCTGGAGCAGGAGATCGGGCGTTTCGTGCTGCGGCAGGCGGTCGCGCAGGCCGAACGCCTGGCACTGCGGGGACGGCCGCTGCAGGTGGCGATGAACGCCTCACCGCGCCAGTTCCTCGCGCCCGACTTCCCCTACCAGCTGCGGGAGGTGCTGGGGCAGCATCCCGCGGCCGAGGCGCGACACCTGACCATCGAGATCACCGAGTCCGCCGCCTTGCACGATTTCGAGCAGGCCCGCCGCCAGATGGAGAAGTGCCGCGAGCTGGGCGTCCAGATCGCCCTCGACGACTTCGGCACGGGATCCTCGTCGATCACCCTGCTGCAGGAGCTGCCCTGCGACATCGTCAAGATCGACCAGCGGTTCATCGAGGCGATGCTTCGGACGCCCGAAAGTCCTGCGATCATTCATGGCATCCTGCTCATGGGACACGCCATGGAGCGGCAGGTCGTGGCGGAGGGCGTGGAGACGCCGGCGCAGGCGAAGGCACTCCTGCGGCTCGGCTGCCACCTGGTGCAGGGGTATGAGATCGCGCGGCCGATGCCGGAGGCCGACCTCGACGACTTCCTCAGGGGATTTGCCGGCCGCGCGCCGCTGCTCGCGGAGGAGGAGCTCCGTTCGGCGACCGAGACCTTCCAGCAGCTCGCCGTGGAGCTCGGCCACCTTCGCTGGACGGCGCTGTTCACCGCGACCGTGGGCCAGGGCGGCGCCCGACCGTACGGGCGTTACCAGCGCATGGGCGGCACGTGCTGCGGCCTCGGCTACTGGATCGAGACGTACGGACGCAGCCACTTCTCGGGGAGTCCCGCTTTCGCCGACGTCGAGCATGCGCATGCGACGTCGCACAGGCTATCGGCAGAAGCCCTGCGCCTGCATGGCGAAGGGGATCTCGAGGCTGCGCGCCGGGTCGCGCAGGAGCTCTGGCGGCAGAAGGACAATCTGATCATGGCGGTGGCCCGCCTGAACGCCTAGCGGCGGGCATGCCCGTCATGGGCGGCAGATTGGTCCCAGGCCGGGAACGTGAGGCGAACCTATGGACGTCAGCGTCAACCATCTCTGGGTCATCGTCAGCGCATCGTTCGTCTTCTTCATGCAGGCGGGCTTCGTCTGCTACGAGGTCGGCTTCGTCCAGGCGAAGAACGTCGTCAGCGTGGCGATCGAGAACATGCTGACGTTCATCATCGCCACGCTCGTCTTCGGCTTCATCGGCTTTGCGCTCATGTTCGGCCCGACGGACCACGGGCTGATCGGCACGGGCTTCTTCTTCCTCAGCCGCCTGACGACGGCGCGCAACTCCTTCGGCTACGTCTTCGTCTTCTTCGAGCTGATGTTTGCAGCCACGTCGGTGACGATCGTGTCCGGCAGCATGTCGGAACGGACGCGGCTCATCCCGCTCCTGATCGGTGCCGTGTTCATGGCGGGCCTCATCTATCCGCTGTTCGGACACTGGGCCTGGGGCGGCATGTTCCTGCACCAGCCGGCTTGGCTCAAGGATCTCGGCTACATGGACTTCGCCGGGGCGACCGTCGTGCACGCCACCGCCGGCTGGGTGTCCCTTGCGGGACTCATGATCGTGGGCCCGCGCAAGGACAGGTGGGACGCCGAGGGCAGGGTGAAGCAGCTCGGGCGCTCGAACGTCCCGTTCGCGACCCTCGGCACGTTCATCCTCTGGTTCAGCTGGTTCGGCTTCAACGGCGGCAGCCTGCTGCAGTTCGACAGCCGCGTCGGCCTCATTCTGCTCAACACGAACTTCGCAGCCGCGGGCGGCGTGGTGGGGGCGCTCCTCACGACCGGGCTCTTTATCCGCGACCACAGCTACATGGAGGCGATCTTCTCCGGCGCACTCGGCGGCCTGGTGGCCATCACAGCGAGTTCGGCCTACGTCGAGCCGCCCCAGGCGGTCGTGATCGGCCTGATCGCGGGTGCCGTCGTCGTGCTCGCGAGTCTCTGGCTCGAGCGCAGACGGCTCGACGACGCGGTAGGCGCCGTACCGATCCACGGATTCGGCGGCGCCGTCGGCACCCTGCTGCTGGCCTTCTTCGCGGCGCCGCAGTTCCTCGACGGACAGACTCGGCTCGTGAAGTTCCTCGTCCAGCTCCTCGGCGTGTCCGTCAACTTCGCCTGGTCGTTCGGCCTCGGCTTTCTCATGTTCTACCTGATCAAGCGCTGGATCGGGCTGCGCGTGACCGAGGTGGAAGAGGAGAAGGGCCTCAACATCGTGGAGTTCGGTGACATTTACTCCTGGCAGGAGTACCTTAGGACGACCCACTACGAGAATCTGACGAGCGACCTCTCGGGGCGCATCCAGGCGCAGAACCAGCTGCTGCAGCGGCAGGCGCGGCTTCTGGTCGAGACGCAGGAGCACGAGCGGCTGAGGCTCGCGCGAGACCTGCATGACGGCGTCGGTCAGTCGCTGGCCGCGCTCAAGCTGCAGCTGGGGCTGATCGCGGGCCGCGTGCGCCAGGGGAAGTCCGACCCGGCCATCCAGGCGCAGGTCGATGACACGGCCCAGCTGGCGGCGCAGACGATCGAGGAGATCCGCGGCGTGCTGCTGAACCTGAGGCCGGACATTCTGCAGGAGCGCGGCCTCGCTGCGGCCGTCGAGGCGCTCCTCCTAGGCATGGAGAAGGCGAGCGGCATCCACTGCACGCTGCACCAGCAGACGGAGATGCCGAGGTGGGAGGACGCCGCGGCTCTCAACCTGTACAGGGTGATCCAGGAGTCGCTGACGAACGTGCTCAAGCATGCGCACGCCACGCGGGTGGACGTGCAGTTCAGCCGGCTCAGGCCCGACCTCTACCTGATCAGGGTCAGCGATGACGGTCGCGGCTTCGAGCGCGACGGCGTGCACGGCGGCCTCGGTCTCAGCTCGATGCAGGAAAGGCTGCAGATGCTCGGCGGCAGCCTGCGCATCGTCACAGGGGCCGGGCGCGGGACGACCCTCATGATGGAGGTGCCGTATGAAGACCAGGGTCGTGATCGCGGATGACCACAAGATCCTGCGCCAGTCACTCAACATCCTGTTGCAGCAGGAGCAGGACATCGAGGTCGTCGGGGAGGCGGGCAGCGGCCAGGAGGCCCTGGACGAGGTGCTGCGCCTGCGACCCGACGTCGCCATCCTCGACATTTCCCTGCCGCAGCTGAGCGGGCTCGATGTCGCCGCGCACCTGAGGGCCGAAGCGCCGGAGGTGCGCACCATCGTCCTCACCATGCACAAGAGCGAGGAGTATGTGGCCAGGGCCTTCCGCGAGAAGGTACAGGGCTACGTCCTCAAGGACAACGCGCTCGAGGAGCTCCTCAAGGCGATCCGCGTGGTCCGGAGCGGCGGAACCTATGTGTCACCCGACATCGCGGGGGCGATCGTCGCGGGTTTCGTCGAGAACTACAGCCAGGGGCGCGGCAGCGAGGTGATCTCGCCGCGTGAACGCGAGATCGTCGAACTCCTGGCCGAGGGGCAGAGCAATCGCGAGATCGCCCACCTCCTGAACCTGAGCCTCAAGACGGTGGAGACCCATCGTGCCAACATCATGCACAAGCTCGGCCTCAGGAGCATGCGCGATCTCGTGCTGTACGCCGTGCGCAACCACATCATCGAACCCTGACTACCTGGGCCCGCCGGGCAAGATACCGGGGATTTCGCGCGGGAATACAGGCTTACCCGTATACTTGTCGCCCTCGTCCTGTCCTAGCGTGAAGTGGGCGTCCTATGCCCATCGCACCGGAGAGGATGATGTGGTGTGATCAATACGGGCGACACCGCGTTCGTGCTGATCAGCGCAGCTCTGGTCCTGCTGATGACCCCCGGCCTCGCATTCTTTTACGGCGGTCTCGTGCGCAAGCAGAACGTCCTGACGATCATGATGCAGATCTTCATCGCCATGGGGGTCGTCGCGACCATCTGGGTGCTCGGAGGCTTCAGCCTGGCCTTCGGACCCGATTGGCACGGCATCATCGGCACCTTCAAGTACTTCGGCCTGCAGGGGGTCGGCATGACGCCGAATCCCGCGCACGGCGCCACGATCCCGTTCCTCGTCTTCTTCGCCTTCCAGCTGATGTTCGCCATCATCACGCCGGCCCTGGTCACAGGCGCCTTCGCCGACCGGGTCAAGTTCTCGGGCTATCTCTGGTTCCTCGTCCTGTGGAGCGTCCTCGTCTATATCCCGATCGCCCACTGGCTCTGGGGCGGCGGCTTCCTGGCGCAGATGGGCGCCGTCGACTTCGCAGGAGGCATGGTGGTGCACGCGTCCGCGGGCTTCGGCGCCCTCGCCTCGGTCTTCGTCGTGGGTAAGCGCTACCTGCCGAAGGGCGCCTCGATCTCGCCGCACAACCTGCCGTTCGTGGCACTCGGCACGGGTCTGCTCTGGTTCGGCTGGTTCGGCTTCAATGCCGGCAGCGCCCTGGCTGCCAACGGCGTCGCCGCGACGGCGTTCGTCAACACCGATGTCGCTGCGTCCGTGGCCATGGTGGCGTGGCTCGCGGTGCAGTGGCTCGTCGACCGCAAGCCGACGGTCTCCGGCGCCCTGGTGGGAGCGGTGGCTGGTCTTGCGACGATCACGCCGGCCGCGGGCTACGTGCAGCCGTGGGCTGCGGCGGTGATCGGCCTTGCCGCGGGACTCGTGCCCTTCGGCGCGATGCGCCTGCGCATGACGTGGAAGTACGTCGATGACGCGCTCGACGTCTGGGGCTGCCACGGCGTCGGCGGCGTGCTGGGATCGCTGCTGCTGGGCGTCTTCGCCGTCGCGTCGGTGGACGGCGTGCACGGCCTCGTCCAGGGCGACGTGCACCAGCTGCTGGTGCAGCTCGTCGCCGTCGTGATCACGAGCGCCTATGCCTTCGGGCTGACGTGGGGCATCCTCAAGGTGCTGGACGTTCTCGGCACATTGCGCGTGTCGCGCGAGGTGGAGGCCACTGGCCTCGACGAGGCCCTGCACGGCGAAGCGGCCTACGCCGACTAGAGATTCCATCAGGGCTTAAAGGAGTCGCATGTGGCGCCCCGCCTGCCGTGCGGGGCGCCACACGTCCGTGCGGTCTCGGATCGCAAGAGGCGTCCCGGGCAGTGACGATAAGCGTCGAAGCGGCAACAGGATCTGCCACAGCGGCGACAGCGTGCGCCATGTTATGCTGACTTCGTGCGAAACGAACGACGAACCCGCGATGTCCGCCGCTTTATAGGCCCCGTCCTGGCAGCACTCGTCATCTGCGCTCTTTCGAGCGTCGGGCTGCTTCTTGGCCCGATGACCGCCAGGGCCGGAGCCACCGCCGGTCTCGACTGGTTCGGCCCTGCCCTCTTGCCGAACTATCGCATCGTCTCGTACTACGGCAACCCGCTGTCGCCGACGATGGGCGTGCTCGGGCAGGGCACACCCGCGCAGATGCTCGGGCGCCTCAAGGCCCAGGAGCAGGCGTACCGGCAGGCGGACCCGGCGACACCGGTGATCGGCGCCCTGGAGCTCGTCGCCGTCGTGGCGCAGCGCAGCCCCGGCCCCTACGGCTACTACAGCTCGCAGATGCCCTACGGGCTGATTCAGAGCGAACTCGACCTCGCGCGCAGCCATCACCTGCTGCTGATCCTCGACGTGCAGATCGGGCACGCCTCGGTGCAGACCGAGGTGCGCTACCTAGCGCCCTTCCTGCGCCAGCCGGATGTCGAGCTGGCGCTCGATCCGGAGTTCGCCATGCTGCCCGGCGACATTCCGGGCGTGCAGTTCGGCTCGATGCCGACGCCGCCCATCAACTGGGCGCTCGCATACCTGCAGGGGCTCACGCAGCGCTACCACCTGCCGCAGAAGGTCCTGATCCTGCACCAGTTCATCGAGAGCATGGTGCCTGACTGGCAGCAGATCCAGGAGCAGCCCGACGTCGTGCTCGTGCGCGACCTCGACGGCTTCGGCGGCTGGCCGCTGAAGTCTGCGGAGTACGAGCGCTTCATCCACCAGGAGGAGATCCCGTACCTCGTGCCTTTCCAGCAGCCGCTCGGCGTGCATGGCGCCCTGAACGGCTTCTACGCGGCGCGCCTCGAGAGCCACTTCGTTGTGGCGGGCGGCATGAAGCTCTTCTACACGCAGGACCATCCGGTGGCGACGCCCTCGACCGTTCTGAGCCTTGATCCGCCGCCGCTCGTCGTCATCTACCAGTAGGCGAAGGGCCGCCCAGCATCGTGCCGGGCGGCCCTTGCCATGCCGAAGTCGCTAGCGGTAGGCCTGGCGTGCGGCCAGGTAACGCGGGTCCTCGCGGCGCAGCTGGTCCGGGTTCGTGCCGCGCGCCAGGGCGGCGTGGTAGGTGAGGAGCTGCAGGTAGACGCCTGCGAGCCATGGGAAGGTGTCGGGTGAGACCGCCGGCGCCCAGGCCGCGAGCGTCGGCAGATCGAGCGCGAGCAGCGAGAGGCCCACGATCTCGGCGACACGCCTCAGGTCCTGCGCGCGGTGGCCGGCGGCCGGCCCCAGGACGGCGAGGACGTGGTCGCCCGGCCCGTAGGCCGGCACGTAGCCGTGGAAGAACTGCTCAAGCTCGAGCGCCTGGTTGTCGAGATAGGCGGCCTCGCTCAGCTTGAGGCCCGCCTCGCGCGCGAGGGCAAGGCCCTCGGCCGCGCCGACCAGCAGCCACCGTCCATCGAGCAGGCCTTTCGCCTGCTTCGCGATCGCGCCCTCATGGCGCAGGACGGCGTCGATGCCTTCCGCCACCTCGACCGGCGACGGCGGCGTCAGCTGCGGCGGCATTTGCGCCGCGGCCGCCTTGAGGAGCAGAACGGCCATCAGGGACGAGAGCGTGAAACTGATCGTATGGCACCACGACAGCTCGCGTGCGTAGCCGGTCGCCACGGTGGCGCTCGCAAGGCCCGCGCCGGTCGAGGAGGCGAAGCCCGTGACGAGCACGGTCGGGACCTCCCGTTCCTTCGCCACCGCCAGCAGGTCGAGCACGGCGGCCGTCTCGCCCGAGTGGCTGAACGCGACGATGGGGCGCCGGCGGTCGAGAGGCACCTGCCGCCCGAGCAGCGGGAAGGCGCCGGTGGCGACGACGCTGGCGCCGCGCTCGTACAGGTAGCTCGCCGCCAGTTCGGCGGCAAACAGGGATGTGCCGCAGCCGACCAGGATCGGGGACTTGCCGGCGAGGATGCCGGCAGCCGCATCCGCGCCGCGGGCGACCGCCTCGCCGAGCGCAAGCACATGCTGGGGCTGTGAGAGGATCTCCTCGTACATGCGGTAGGGGCGCTGGGCTTCGGTCATGGCGTCACCTCCGGCGAGCCTTCAGGCACCGCGTCGCGATCGCAGAAGAAGACGGTCTCCAGGCGGCCGCGCAGGAACGAGGTGGGGACGGCGGGGTCCTGCTTGTCGGCCCTGAGCGCGGCTCTGAGCGCTTCGCGCTTCGCGGCCCCCGTGACGAGGAAGAAGATGCGTCCGGTGTCGCCCAGGGCGGCGGGCGTCAAGGAGATCCGCTCGCGAGGCGGCGTGGGCACGAGCGTCGCGACGGCGAGATCCGTCGCCGAGAGCCCTGCGCTGCCGGGGAAGAGCGAGAGCGTGTGGCCCTCCGCCCCCATGCCGACCAGCGCGACGGTAAACCCTGGTGCGGGCCCAAGCCGCTCCACGATGCGCTCGCGGTAGCGGCGCGCACCCTCCTCCGCGCCGAGTTCGCCGAGCATGCGGTGCACGCGACCCGCGGCGATGCCGAGCGGTTCCAGCAGCGTCTCCCGGGCGAGCCGGTAATTGCTCTTGGGATGATCCGGACCGACGCAGCGCTCGTCGCCGAACCAGAATTCCACCTCGGGCCACGGCGGGGCGTCCGCCTCGTCGCCCTCGGCCGCGAGCAGCGCATAGACGCCGCGCGGGGTCTGGCCGCCGGCCAGCACCAGCTGCGGCGAAGGCCCTTCGCGCAGCGCGGATGAGATGGCGGCGGCACAGGCCCGCATGGTCTCCTCGGCTGTCGGGAAGACCTGCAGCTTCGGCCCCTTCATCTCAGGTGCCAGCGGCGGCCGTCGTGGTGCAGGAGCTCATCGGCCGCCTCCGGGCCGGAACTTCCGGCACGGTAGATGTCCGGGCCGATCTCCTCCTGGCGCCAGCCCGCCTCGATCGCGTCGACCACCTGCCAGGCGGCCTCCACCTCGTCGCGCCGCGTGAACAGCGTGCCGTCGCCGGTGATGGCGTCGTAGAGCAGGCGCTCGTACGCTTCCGTGCCCTGCTTGCCGAAGGTGCCGTAGTCGAACTCCATGTCGACGTCGCGCAGCTCGATGCGCAGGCCCGGCACCTTGGCGCCGACGGACAGCGTCATGCCCTCGTCCGGCTGGATGCGCAGCCTCAGCACGTTCGGCTGCAGCCGCGTCTCGCGCGGGAAGAGCCGCTGCGGCGCGCGCTGGAACTGGACCGAGATCTCGCTCGCGCGTCGCCCGAGGCGCTTGCCTGTGCGCAGGTAGAAGGGGACGTCGGCCCAGCGCCAGTTCTCGATCTGCAGCTTGACGGCGGCGAACGTCTCCTGCTGCGAGTCGCGGCGCACGTCGGGCTCGTTGCGGTATCCGGGCACGGGCTTGCCGGCGATCTCGCCGGGACCGTACTGTCCTCGGACCGTGACCTTGCCCACCTCTTGCGGCGACGGCAGGCGGATCGCCCTGAGCACCTTGACCTTCTCGTTGTGCACCTGGTCGGCGTCGAACGCCACCGGCGGCTCCATCGCGATCAGGGTGAGGAGCTGCAGGAGGTGGTTCTGCATCATGTCCCTGAGCGCGCCGGCCTCCTCGTAGTACTTGCCGCGGTGCTCGACGCCGATCGACTCCGTCACCGAGATCTGGACGTGGTCGACATAGCGCCGGTTCCAGAGCGGCTCGAAGATGCCGTTGGCGAAGCGCAGCACCAGGATGTTCTGCACCGTCTCCTTGCCGAGGTAGTGGTCGATGCGGAAGACCTGATCCTCGCGGAACACGGAGAGGAGCTCCTGATTCAGCGCGCGCGCGCTCTCGAGGTCGTGGCCGAACGGCTTCTCCACGACGATGCGGCGAAAGCCCGTGGACTCCTCCTGCAGACCCGCCCTGCCGAGTGAGCGGAAGATGTCGGTGTACGTGCTCGGAGGCGCGGCGAGGTAGTAGATCCGTCCCGAGAGCGGGCCCTCCGCCGCCTCGACGTCGTCCAGGCGGCGCGCCAGGGCCTCATAATCCTCGGCGCGGCGCAGGTCCCCCTGGACGTACATGGTCCTGGCGATGACGTCGTCGGTGCCGCCGCCTTCCACTGTGTCGCGCAGGCGCTGGCGGAAGCCCTCGTCGTCCAGCTGCTGGCGCGCGAAGCCGACGATCGGCATCGGGCCGTCGACCAGCCCAGCGCGCACGAGGCCCGCGACCGCCGGCACGAGCTTGCGGTGGGTGAGGTCGCCGGTCGCGCCGAGCACGCAGAGCAGCACGCCCCTTTTCTGCCCGCTCATCGGCTCTCCACCTTGTGGCCGCCGAACTCGTTGCGCAGGGCGGCGATCACGCGGTTCGCCAGGGTGTCCTCCTGGCGCGAAAGGAAGCGCTGCTGCAGGGAGAGCGTGATCACGGGCGCCGCGACGCCGCGCTCGATGGCCTCGACGGCCGTCCAGCGCCCTTCGCCGGAGTCGTCGACATATCCGCGCAGGTGCTGAAGGTCCGGGTCCTTCTCGAGCGCCTTCGCGAGGAGGTCGAGAAGCCAGCTGCGCACGACGGAGCCGTGGCGCCAGAGATGCGCGATCTCGCCCAGCGGCAGGTCGAACGGGCCGCGCTTGAGGAGCTCGAATCCTTCGCCGTAGGCTTCGAGCAGGCCGTACTCGATGCCGTTGTGGATCATCTTGACGTAGTGGCCGGACCCGGGCGGCCCGGTATGGAGCAGCCCGCCCTCCGGGGCGAGGGTGCGCAGCACCGGCTCGAGACGGCTGAAGGCCTCGACGCTGGCTCCCACCATGAGGCAGTAGCCCTCCTCGAGCCCCCAGATGCCGCCGCTGGTGCCGGCGTCGACGAAGTTCACCCCCGCGGCGTCGCAGCGGGCGGCCATCGCGATGCTGTCCTTGTAGTGGCTGTTGCCGCCATCCACGAGGATGTCGCTTGGGTCGAGGAGATCGAGCAGCTTCGCGATCGTCTGCCTGGTCGGGTCGCCCGCGGGCACCATCAGCCAGACGGCGCGCGGCGGCGTCAGCGTCCGGCACAGATCCTCGAGCGTCGCGGCGCCGCCGATGCCTTCCGCCGCGACGGCCGCGCGGGCATCATCGCTGGGGTCGAAGCCGACGACCCGGTGACCGCCGCGCGCGAGGCGGCGCGCCATGTTGGCACCCATGCGGCCGAGTCCGACCATGCCGATCTCCATCGCGATTCAGCTCCCTTCCCTGGACGCTCGCTCGGCCACCGCCTGCACGAGGCGGTCGATCGCCGCCGCCGCGTCGCCCTCGAGCACTACCCGCGCGAAGGGCCGGCCGCGATCGATGATCGCCTGGGCATCGCCCTCCGCCTGCGCCGCGAACAGGGCCGCCATGCCGAAGGGCAGGCCGGGCACGTCGATGTCGGCGGCTGGCGGCTTGTAAAGCTGCAGGTAGCTGCCGATGCGCGGCCCGCCCTTGTGGTACTGGCCCGTCGAATGCAGGTAGCGCGGCCCGAGTCCGACCGTCACGACGGCGCCCTTCTGGCGCGCGATCTCCGTCCCGAGCCGGCGCGCGGCCGCGAGCACCTCCGGCAGCGGCTGCAGGTAGACCTGGATCGCGAGATAGTGCGGAGGGGTCACCATCGCCACCTCGTCCGGATCGCCGACCGCCTCGAGCCGTCCGTCGGGGCGCCCGTCCTTGAGGACCTGCTCGGTGTTGCGCTTGCTTTCCGCCACGTTCGGCTCGTCGAAGGGATCGATCTCCAGCAGGCGCCCCAGGAGGGCCGTGGCGCACTCCCAGGTCACGACGGCCCGCCCGAGCGCCTCGGCTCCCGCGACGGGATCGAGCGCGACGTGCGGTGCCGGGGCATCCGCACCGTCGAAGCTGACCGGCAGGCGGTCCTCGCCGGGCGGCGACGCGGGGGCGGGAAGGATGCCGACGCCGGACTTGCCCGTGCTCTCCGCGAGCAGCTGCTCGAGCCAGTCGACGAACGGCAGGTCGTCCGGCGCCGGCAGCGCGAGCTTCTGCCGGCCGGCCGCATGGGCGGCGGCCAGCGTCGCGGCGAGGCGCGACGCGGTGCAGTGCTCCGCCGGACCGAGGAGATCGGAGAGTGCCTGCCGCCCTCCGGCCAGAAGCGCCTCGAGATCGTAGCCCAGCAAGGCACCCGGCACGAGCCCGAAGAGGGAGAGTGCGGAGTAGCGCCCTCCGATGTCCCTTGGGTTCAAAAAACAGCCGCCGAAGCGTTCAGACTCGGCCAGGGTCGCGAGAGGGGTGCCGGGATCGGTGATCGCGTAGAAGTGTCGGCTGGCGCCGTCGCCGAGGGTCTGGTCGGCCGCGGCGCGGAGCACGCGGTAGAGCACGTCCACCTCGCGCGTCGTACCGCTTTTGGACGCGAGGAGCACCGCCGTCTCCTGCCAGTGGATGCCCGCGAGCAGGGACGCCGCGGCGTCCGGCTGCGTCGTGTCCACCACGTCCACCGCGATGCGCGGCGACGGCGTGAGACGGCGCAGCACGTCCGGGAAGAGAGAGCTGCCGCCCATGCCGCAGAGCACGACGCGACGCACGCCGCGGCCTTCGAGATCCAGGGCGAACGCCTCGAGCTCCGGCAGCCGCTCTTGCATGGCTTCGGGCAGCGTCAGCCAGCCGAGCCGCCGGTCAGCCACCTCGGGATGCGCGAAGAGATCCTTGTCGCCATGTCTCAGGCGCTCCGCGGCGCTCTCCGCAGCCAGCGACTCGATCCGGCCGGCGGCGTCCGAGACGAGCGGCCCGAGGGCGAACGCGGCGGCGTCCCTGGGACGCAGCTCTCTCGCCTTGAGCTCGATCTCCCGGAACAGGCGGGCGAAGGCGTCCTCGAAGCTTGCCACGCCTTGCCGCTGCAGGTCTTCTCCGGCCGCGTCGAGGTCCAGGCCGAGCCGTTGCAGGGCCTGCGCCACCCGGCGCGCTTCGCCGAGGCCGGCGCGCAGCGTCTCGCGTGGGGCGCCGTGGTCGCGGAATGCGGCCACGGTGGCCGGCGGCATGGTGTTGACCGTCTCGGTGCCGATCAGCTCCTCGACGTAGAGCGTGTCGGGATACGCGGGGTTCTTCGTCGAGGTGCTTGCCCAGAGGGGCCGCTGCACGTTGGCGCCGGCCGCCTTGAGGCGTGCGAACGCCGCACCGTGGAAGATCTCGTGGAACGCCGCGTACGCGAGGCGCGCGTTGGCCACGGCCGCCTTGCCCTGCAGGGCTTGGCCCTCCTCGCCCATCTCGCCGAGGCGCGGGTCGAGCAGACTGTCGACGCGGCTGACGAAGAAGCTTGCGACGGAGTGGATCCGGGAGACGTCCTTGCCCTCCCCGAGCCGCCGCTCGAGTCCCCGGACGTAGGCCTCGGCGATCCGCCGGTACTGGGACAGGGAGAAGAGCAGGGTGACATTGATATTGAGACCGCGGTAGGTGAGTTCCTCGATCGCCTGGGCGCCTTCCGGGGTGCCCGGCACCTTGATCATGACGTTCGGCAGCCCGAGGCGCGCAAAGAGATGCAGTGCCTCGGCGATCGTGCCCTCCGCGTCGCGCGCGAGGCCCGGCGACACCTCGAGGCTGACGAAACCGTCCTGGCCCCGGCTGGCGTCGTGCACGCCGCGCAGGATCCCGGCTGCGAGAGCGATGTCCCGCAGGGCGAGATCCTCGTAGATCTCCGCCGTCCCGGCGCCCAGGGCGGCGAGGGCTCCGATCTGCCGGTCGTAGTCCTGGCTGCGCCCGATCGCCTGCTCGAAGATGGCCGGGTTCGACGTGACGCCGCGCACGCCCTGGGCCACGTCGCGGCTGAAGCCGCCGTTCTGCAGGTAGGAGCGCAGGATGTAGTCGAGCCAGACGCTCTGTCCGAGCTCCTGGAGTTGCATGAGGTCAGGCATGACGATCCTCCTTTCCAAGCAGGGCCCGCACGGCCTCGGCCGCAGCCTCGGGCGTCAGGCCGAATTCGCGGTAGAGCACGTCGGCCGGTGCCGACGCACCGAAGTCGTGCAGGGCGACGAAGCTGCGGCGCGGTCCGAGGAAGGGCAGGAACTGTCCGGGGTCGGCCGCCACCACGACCACCTGCGGCAGGTCGGGAGGCAGCACCGCCTCACGCTCCGGCGCCGTCCTCGCGGCGAACGTCTTGAGGCAGGGCGCGCTCACCACCCGCGCCGGCACGCCGCCGGCCGCCAGGAGATCCTGCGCGGCGAGGGCGATCGCCACCTCGCTGCCCGACGCGACGATCACGGCGACGGGCGTGGCGGCCGCTTCGCGCAGGACATAGGCTCCTTGCGCGACCGCGTCCTCAGGCACAGAGGACAGGGTGGGCAGCTTCTGCCGGCTGAGGGCCAGAACGGTCGGATGGTCCTTGGCCCCCGCGGCGAAGGCCCAGCCGAGACGCGTCTCGTTCGCATCGGCGGGGCGCACGACGTAGAGGTTGGGAATCAGCTCGAGCGCAGGGAGCTGCTCGATCGGCTGGTGCGTCGGTCCGTCCTCGCCGAGCCCGATCGAGTCGTGGGTCAGGACGTAGGTCACAGGCAGGCGCATCAGGGCGGAGAGCCGCATCGATGGCCGCATGTAGTCGGAGAAGATGAGGAAGGTGCCGCCGTATGGCCTGACACCCCCGTGCGCCGCCATGCCGTTCATGACGGCGGCCATCGCGTGCTCGCGGACGCCGAAGTGGATGTTGCGCCCGGAGAACGCCCCTGGCGCGATGTCGCCGAGGCCGACCAACGCGGTGTCGTTCGACGGGGCAAGGTCCGCCGAGCCGCCGAGGAGCTCCGGCAGGCGCCGCGCGAGGTGCTGCAGCACCTTGCCGGACGCCGACCGGGTGGCCATGTCGCCTTCGGGCGGGAACGAGGGGATGTGCTGCCGCAGGTCACCCGGCGGGTCACCCGACATGACGCGCAGGAACTCCCGGTGCAGCGCGGGATCCTGGGCCTCGAGCGAGACCACTCGCGCCTGCCAGGCCGCGAGGAGTTCCTCGCCCCGCTGGCGGTAGCGCGCCGCGAGGGCCTGCACGTCGTCCGGCAGCCAGAAGGTCTCGCCATCCGGCACGCCGAGGAAGCGGTGCGTGGCCGCGAGGGCCTCCGGCCCCAGCGCGGCGCCGTGGACCGCCGCGGAATCCGCCTTGGGCGAACCGTAACCGATGTGCGTGCGCACGCGGATCATCACGGGGCGATTCCGCGTCTCGGCCTCACAGACGGCGGCGTCGATCGCCGCGAGGTCGTTCCCGTCGTCGACCTGCAGCACGTCCCAGCCGTAGGACTTGAAGCGCTCGGTGGTATCGTCGGTGAACGCGAGGTCTGTCGACCCCTCGATGGAGATGCGGTTGTCGTCGTAGAGGACGATCAGGCCTGGGAGGCGCAGATGTCCTGCGAGGGAGGCGGCCTCGTGGGAGATGCCCTCCATCAGGTCGCCGTCCGAGCAGATGACGTAGGTGCGGTGGCCCACGACCTCGCTCCCCGGCCGGTTGAACAGGCTCCCGAGATGCGCCGCGGCGAGCGACATGCCGACGGCGTTGGCGACGCCCTGTCCGAGCGGACCGGTCGTCACCTCGATGCCTGGGGTGACGCCGCGTTCCGGATGTCCGGGCGTGCGGCTGCCCCACTGGCGGAAGCGCCGGAGCTCGGAGAGCGGCAGGTCATAGCCGAACACGTGCAGGAGCGCGTAAACTAGTGCCGAACCATGGCCGGCGGAGAGCACGAAGCGGTCCCGGTCCGGCCAGTCCGGCGCCTGCGGGGCGAACCGCAGATGGCGAGCGAACAGGACGTACGCCATCGGGGCGGCGCCGAGCGGCAGGCCGGGATGGCCGGAGCGCGCCTGCTCCACCTCGTCGATGGCGAGCGCCCTGAGGACGCTCACGACGCGCACGTCGTCGGCGCCGAACCCGTCCGTCCGCCGTCGGGCACTCCCGCCAGACGGAGCCCCGGTGCTGGTCCCCGCTGCCTTTGGCGGCGTCCCCGAGGCGGATCCGCGCAAATGCTGCAAAACTCTGATCGCCCCTTCTCTGGATCTGTCCGCGGTGTTCTGTCCGCGGTCCCGTCTTGCGGGATCAGAGGAACCCAGCCGCAACCATAGTAAATTGTATCATGTGGGCTTTGCCCGCCGGGCAACCGGGCGAACCGGCAGCGTTCGCCCAGGGATGCGCACCGTCCGGGTCCCAGTCACAACGAGGGGGAATACGCTTGGCACCGCCCCGCTCCTCGCAGCCGAGGCGCAAGAATTCCACCACCATCGTGGTGGTCGTGGCCGCCGTGCTGCTCATCGTGCTGGCCGTCGTCTGGGGACTCGAACTCGGCGGTTCCACCCAGGGCGCCCCCACGCCGAAGGCCAAGGCCAAGGCGGTCACCGTCGGCCTCATCACGATGGGCGGACAGCGGGCCCAGGTGGCGGTTTCGGGCAAGCCCGTGACGGTCGTCGAGTTCTTCGCGGTCTGGTGCCCCTACTGCGCCTATGACTCCAGGTGGGTGATGCCCGCGTTCGCGGCCAAGGTGCAGGCGGCCGGAGGCCGGATCTTCGCCGTCGACGCCTCCCAGCAGCTGGGACAGGCCGTGCCTGGCCCGTACGGGCACCCCGATCAGGGCGTCGAGGGCAGTCACCTGCAGCCTCCGGCGAACCAGGAGGAGGCGATGAGCCTCAAGGCCATCGCACACTACAAGGCGACGTTCCACCTGCCGTTCCCGCTCTACTATGACCAGGGTCTGACCTACGCGACAGCCGTCGGGCTGCAGGGCTACCCGTCGTTCCTCTTCTACGACGCGAAGGGCAAGGCCGTCGTCGGGCTCGAGGGCTGGCAGACCGAGACGGCACTCTGGCAGGCGTACCAACAGGCGGCCAAGAAGTAGCGGGCCAAGGCTGTGCTACAATCCGGCGGGAGGCTGATGCCGTGCGTCTTCTGCTCCTGAACGGGCCGAACCTCAACCTGCTCGGCGAGCGCGAGCCGGAGCACTACGGCCGCGAGACCTGGGCGAGCATCGAGGAGCGGCTGTCGCGGCGCGCGGCCGAACTCGGCATCGAGCTCGACTGCCGGCAAGAGAGCAGCGAAGGCGGCATGATCGACATCCTCCACAGGGCCCGGCACGAGGTGGACGGGGTCATCCTGAACGCGGGCGCCTACACCCATTACGGCTACGCCCTGCGCGACGCGATCGCAGCCATCGCGCCGCCTGTGGTCGAGGTGCACCTGAGCTTGCCGGAAAGCCGCGAGGAGTTCCGGCACGTCTCGGTGATCGCACCCGTATGCGCCGGGCGGATCGCGGGCTTCGGCGCGCTCTCCTACGAACTGGCGCTCGAGGCGTTCGCGCGTGGCCTGGGCATGAAGGGGCAGTGAGACGATGAGCGATGACAGGCTGTCCGCACTGCGGCAGCGCCTGACCGGGGAGGGGCTGGACGGCTTCCTCACCTTCACGGAGCAGGACTTCTTCTACCTGTCGGGCTTCAGCGGCGACGCCGGGGCCCTGCTTGTCAGCCGCGACGACGCCCTGCTGCTCACGGACAGCCGCTACATCGAGACGGCTGCCGCCGAGGTGCGGGGCGCCCGCACGTCGAAGCACGGCAGCTCGCTGACGGACGACGTGGCAGCGGCCGTGCGACAGATGGGCGGCGAGCGCTGGGGCTTCGACGCCGAGCAGGTCAGCTACGGACTGTACCAAGGCCTGCAGGAAGAGGGCGTGCCGCTCTTCCCGACCAAGGGGCTCCTCTTGGCGCAGCGCATGGTCAAGGATGCCGAGGAGGTCGCGCGGCTGCGCCGGGCGTGCGCCATCGCGGCCGACGCCCTCGAGGAGGCGATCGACCGCCTGCGGCCCGGCATGAAGGAGCGCGATGCGGCGCTCTGGCTCGAGATGCGCATGCGCGAGATGGGTGCCGAGGGACCTGCGTTCCCGTTCATCGTGGCCTCCGGCCCGCGCGGTTCCCTACCGCACGCCACTGCCGGCGACCGCGTGCTGGCGCAGGGCGACATGGTCACCCTCGATGTCGGCTGCCGCTACTTCGGCTATCATTCAGACATCACACGCACGGTGGCCGTCGGTACGCCGCACGCCGAACTTGAGCGCGTGTACGGTCTTGTGCTGCAGGCGCAGGAGGCTGGCATCGCGGCGGTGCGCGCAGGTGTCCCGGCGAGGGACGTCGATGCCGCCGCGCGGCGCGTGATCGCCGACGCGGGCTACGGCGATCGGTTCGGGCACGGCACGGGCCACGGCGTGGGGCTGGAGATCCACGAGTGGCCGCGGGTTTCCTCGCGCAGTGACGACATCCTTGCCGCGGGCATGGTCTTGACCGTCGAACCGGGGATCTACCTGCCCGGCGTCGGCGGCGTGCGCATCGAGGATACCGTGCTGGTGACAGAGGCGGGTGCCGAGGTCCTCACGGTCTCGCCCAAGACCTTGCGCATGCTCTGATACATGGACGCGTGGACTTCGAATCGTCGACGGATGGGGGACAAGACGTGATCTCCTCGAACGATTTCCGCAACGGGGTTACGATCGAGATCGACGGCCAGGTGTTCTCGGTGATCGAGTTCCAGCACGTCAAGCCGGGCAAGGGCTCGGCCTTCGTGCGCACGAAGCTCAGGAACGTCAAGACGGGCGCCGTGGTGGAGCGTACCTTCAACGCGGGCGAGAAGATGCCCAGGGCGCACGTCGAGCGCCACGAGATGCAGTACCTCTACGCAAACGGCGACGAGTACAGCTTCATGGACACCGAGACGTTCGAGCAGGTCAGCCTGACGGCGACCGAGCTCGGCGACGCGCTGCACTTCCTCAAGGAGAACATGAACATCGCCCTGCTGCAGTTTCAGGGCACGACGATCGGCGTCGATCTGCCGAACTCGGTGGAACTCGAGGTCGTGGAGACGGACCCGGGCCTGCGCGGCGACACGGCGACCGGCGGCACGAAGCCCGCAAAGCTCGAGACAGGCTACGTGGTGCGGGTGCCGCTGTTCATCGAGAACGGGGACAAGCTGATCATCGACACCCGGTCCGGCGAGTACCTTTCGCGGGCCTGAGAAGATTCCACCGAGGGGAGATGGCCAGCGCCTTGCGCCGGCCATCTCCCCTCGGTTTTCCGGTGCGCTGCGCGCGGAGCCTCCGGGGCCTAGGCTGCCGGGCGCCTTGCCGTGATCAGCATGCTCGCGATGCCGCCCGGACGATCGGCGAGACCGACATCGGCCCCGCGGAAGACGGCGAGCTCCTCAAGCGCGATGTCCTCAAACCCGGCGCGCTCCAGGAGCTCCCGGTACATGTCCCGCGGCAGGGCGCCCGCGATGCAGCCGGCCCAGAGGCCAAGCGACGTGCGCAGCTCCTCGGGCATCGGCTCCACCTCGACCATGTCCGCGACGCAGAAGCGCCCGCCCGGACGCAGGACGCGATGCGCCTCGCGCAGGGCCTGTTCCTTGTCGGCGGAAAGGTTGATGACGCAGTTGGAGACGACGACGTCGACCGCCCGGTCCGGCAGTGGGATGGCCTCGATCTGCCCGCGCAGGAAGTGCGCGTTGCGGACTCCCGCCTGACTCTTGTGCTCCTGTGCCAGCCGAAGCATCTCGTCGGTCATGTCGAGACCGTACACCGTCCCCTCGGGTCCGACGCGCCGCGCGGCCAAAAGGACGTCGAGACCCGCGCCGCAGCCAAGATCCAGCACGACGTCGCCGGGCGCGAGGTCCGCCTGGGCGATAGGGTTGCCGCAGCCGAGGCTGGGCGACTGCGCGAGGTGCACCTCCCTGAGGTCCTCGGGGCGGTAGACGACCAGCGGCGCGGCGCCGGAGCTGCCGGTGCCGCAGCAGGCATCCGGTCCACCGCAGCCCTGCCCGAAGTCCTGCGCGAAGGCTGCGTAGCGCTGGCGAACGGCCTCCCGCACCTCGTCGACTCCCAATTCCTTACCCAATCCTGCCACCCCCAAGAGATAGACGTTTGACTATCTGATGGGTACCGTACACGAGCTATAGACGAATGTCTATAGCTCGTGCTAGCATGCGGCCATGAGCACGGAGTACGGGGCGAGAGTACGCGGCTGCTGCGGGCCGGTGCCGCCCGCCCTGCCGCAGGAGCGCGCCGAGCGCCTGGCCGATCTCTTCAAGGCGGCAGGCGACCCGACGCGCCTGCAGATGCTGCACATGCTGCAGGAGGCGCCGGATCCCATCTGCGTCTGCGATTTCACTGCGGCCTTCGGCGTGAGCCAGCCCACGGTCAGCCATCACCTCGGCAAGCTCAAGGCTGCGGGCCTTGTTGAGGCCCGGCGGCACGGCGTCTGGACCTACTACACCCTGCCGCCCGCTCTTCCGGTGGAGGTGCGGGCACTGCTCGACACCCTTCGGGCCTGACGTCACGGGACCGGACGCGCGTGGCAGGAAGGAGCCTCGGCGGACCGGCAGCAGGCCGTCCGCCGAGGCTCCTTTCGACGTCCGTCGGGGGCAGGTGCCCTCTGGTGTCTACAGGTTGCCGGTCGCCTGGATCGGGGTGGTCGGCGCGCCGACCGCATCGTTGACGACCGAGTGCTGCGTCGTGACCTGGATCGCATCGGTCAGCGCCAGGGGCGCTCCCATCACGGTCTGGACGATCAGCATCTGGCCGGCGAGCGAGACGCTCGCGATGCCGAGCGGCTGATGCGTCGTGCTGTCGGTCACGGCGTAGTCGCCCAGGGAGCTGTCGAGGCTTGCCGCGTCGAGGGGCTTGTCGAACGGGATGGCGATCGTGAACGACTCGTCGCCCGCCACTTCGGTGACCGTCGTGGCGAGCGTTGGGCCCGACCGCGCGCCCCACTCGACGGCGGCTGTGGGCGCCGACGGCTGGGACGTGCCCGATGGCGTCACCGCCTCGACTTCGAAGCTATAGCTCGTGCCGACGGCAAGGCCGGTGATCGCCGTGCCCGTACCGGACGTCATGCCGCCGTTCGTCGCGGGCACGGGGGCATATGCGCCACCGGACGACGCGAGCACCTGGTAGGTCGTCGCGCCGGCGACGCCCTGCCAATTGAGGTAAATCCCGCCGGCGGTCTCCTGCGCCGACACGCCCGACGGCATCGCGGCGCTCTGGCTGCCAGTTGCATCGATAGGCTGGGTGGGAGCCCCTGCCGCGTCCGCGACGACGGACGTCGCGGTCGTGACCAGCAGGCTGTCGGCCTCAAGCGACGCGACGGGGTAGGCGGCCGTCCGGATCGTGAGCGTGCTGCCGCTGACGCTGACGGCGGATACGGCGAGGACCGCGTGGACCGTCGTGTCGGTCACGACGTAGGCGCTGACGGACGTGTCGAGGCTGGACGGGTTGAGCGCCTTGTCGTAGGAGACGGCGATGGTCGCGTAAGAGCTGCCGCCGAGCGGCGTCACGGTGACGGCCGCGGCTGTGCTGGGCCGTGCGCCCCACTCGACGGGGCTCGACGGCGCGGACGCCGCCGAGGCGCCGGCCGAGGTCACCGCCTCGACTTCAAAGCTGTAGGACGTGCCGGCCGAGAGACCGGTGACGGTCGTCGCCGTACCGGTCGGCGTGCCGCCATAGGCGGACGGCACCGGTGCGTACGCACCGCCGCTCGCCGCGAGCACATGGTAGGACGTCGCGCCGGCGACAGCGTTCCAGCTGAGGGCGACGCCGGTCGCGGTCTCGGTGGCCGAGAGGCCCGACGGGACGCCGGACTGGGTGGAGCCGCCACCCGATGCCGACGCAGGGGCAACGATGATCAGGTCGACGACGTCTCTCGGCCCCACGACCAGGCGGACCAAGGCGCCGACCTGGACCTGCGCGAGCTGGCCGTTCGCTCCCTCGCCGGGAACGACCACCTTGACTCCCGGAGCGAGCTCAAAGGTCGCTCCGGCCTGTGGCGCGCGATCCTCGCCGCGGTCGCCGCGCAGCCTGCCGTGATCGTCTCCCTGGAACGACAACGTGATCTCGCCGTTGCCGATCGCCGTCACGACGCCCGACACCACGCCTGCATGCATCCGCGGGATGTGCATGGTCCGCATGAGGAACGTCGCCGCCCAGGGCTCGATGGCGAACGGGAAGCCATGTGCCGTCTGCAGGTTGCCTTCGGCTCCCATCCAGACGGCATTGCCGAGATCCCAGGCGCCGTGATGGGCCTTGGCCGCCGCGTTGCCGAAGGTTGAAAGGGCAAGGGTGCCGGCGAGTGCGGTGACGAGCAGTTTGGAAGGCACATCCCCACCTCCGCAAGGATTCTATGGGCGGGACTTCCGCGTCCCGACCACATCCTTCGGGGGAAGGGATCCTGTTTCTGGGGGCCGGTCTGGAAGAAACTTTACAGTCCGTCCAGCGAGACCGGCGCCGCTAACCTCGATCAGGGAGGGGGCGGCGGCCGCGCGCGACGAGCGAGAGGCTCGCCTCCCAGTCCCAGAGCGGATTGCTTCTGGACCACGCCCAGCGCGTCGCTGCGAGACGCCTGAGCTCAAGGAGCTCTGCCCGGTCGAGCCCGCGGGCGTCCTGCTGGCCGAGAAGCTCATCGATCCACCCCGTCAGCTGCTCGTGCTCGAGCTGCCTGTGGGCGAGGCGCGCCTGCGCCGATGCGCGGCCGTCGTCCGGCGCCATGACGTGCCCCCAGGCGTCGAGCTGCAGATCCTCGAGCCCGAGTTCTGCCATCAGGCCCCAAAGCGCCGTTGCGGGCCACCTTGCGCTGCCGACGCCGGGCGGCACGCCGCCGTGCGCGGCGGTGAGCCGGTCGTGCAGCTGCCAAAATCGCTCCGCGCCCGGGTAGGTCGCCTGAGCGGCGAGGCGGTCGACGCCCGAGAACGTGATGCCGCCCCGTCCCGCGACCGCTTCCGCGACGCTGACGGGCCCGCCCGCACGGCACACCCGCACCATCTCGGCCACCGCCTGCCGGGGGTCGGCGAGGACGCCGATGCCCGTGTAGCTGAGGACCGCGTCGAACGCGCCATCCGCAAATGGGAGCGCGTAGGCGTCGCCGACGACGTAGCTGACCCGCGCGAGGCCGAGGGACGCGGCCTTGGCGCGGGCGCGCGCGACGAAGTCCCGGTCGAGGTCGAGACCTGTGACCGTGCCGGGGGCGATGCCCCCTGCGAGATACGGGGCGAGCGTGCCGGGACCGCAGCCTACCTCGAGCACGTGCATGCCCGGTTCCAGGCCGAAGTACCTGAGCAGCATCGCGCGCCACTCGGGGCGGAACCTCGCGGCCCGGCTCTCCTCCAGGACCTCCGCAGTCTGGATGTCCGACCAGCTGAAGCGCTCCATAAGGCACCTCCGCGACCGGGCGGCGCGTCGGGGCAAGCGGCCTGCGGCCCGTCGCCCCTTCTGCGGCCCGAGACCTTCGCCAGTGGCAGACTGCGCCAGGAGGTCCAGACTGTCAACCGCCCCGGCATGTCCGATGCGGCGCAAGGACACGTCTAGCTCGGCCCCGGCGGGCATAGCGATGTGGTCGGAGGTGCATGGGCATGCCAGCCGAGGCCAGGGCGGACCGCAGCCGCGAGACCGCATGGGCAGAGATCCGGCCGTACATCGCGGAGCGCCTGGCCATCGCCCTGGACCGCCTCGATGCCGCCGTCTGGCAGGATGCGAGGGAACTCAGGCTGCGCGCGGGGCGGGAGGCGCGCCTCGTCGGCGCGGGCGGCAGGGATCGCATGCTCGGCCCCGTCGTGACGACGGAGGATCTGGAGCATTGCCTCGAACACCTGACGGGCCACTCGCGCTACGCATGGGAAGAAGAGCTTGCGCAAGGCTTTCTCACGATTCCCGGCGGGCACCGCGTCGGCATCGCAGGCAGCTGGAGCGCCCCGGGACCAGATTTGCGCGCCGTGCGCCACGTGGCGGGGCTCAACTACCGCATCGCGCGCGCCGTCACAGGGCCCGCGGCCCTCTTGGCCCCGCGGCTGTCCGCCGGCGACCGCCCGCTCGCGACGCTGCTTGTCGGCGCCCCGGGCTGCGGCAAGACAACCCTTCTGCGGGATCTCGTGCGCGCGGCGTCCGACGGCCTCTACGGCTGGCGCGGCCACCAGGTGAGCCTTGTGGACGAGCGCTCTGAGATCGCGGCGTGCCACGCGGGCCTGCCCGCGCACGACGTCGGCGCGCGCACCGACGTCCTCGACGGCATGCCGAAGACGCTAGGCATGCGCATGGCCCTGCGGGCCCTGGGGCCAGAAGTGCTCGCTACGGACGAGATCGGCGGAGAGGACGACGCCCTGGCTGTCCTGGACTGCGCCTACGCCGGCGTGACGGTCCTCGCGACCGCCCATGCGGCATCGCTCGACGAACTGAGGCGCCGGCCGAGCATCGCCCTCCTGATGCGGGAGGGCGTCTTCCGCCGTCAGGTGCTGCTTGGCAGCCAGCCCAGGCCCGGCTCTCTCGTGCGTGTGGAGGACGAGGCCGGGCGTCTCCTTGCGGCACCGGCGCGATGATTCCCCTGCGCATCGCCCTCAGTCTCGTGATCGCCCTGGCGGGCTACGAGATCGGATCCCTGATCGCGGACCGCCAGCGGCGGCGCGTCCTGGAGATCGACGCATGGCAGGCCCTGCTGCACATGCTGGCGAGCGATGTCTCGTACGCCGCGCGGCCGCTCGGGCAGGCCCTCGGCACGGCCGGGCGACAGGGCCGCGGTCTCGTGCAGGAGTTTGCCCAGGGCCTCGGCCGCAGGCTGGAAGGCCACGTGCTGCTGGCGGATGCCTGGCGGGCCGAACTCGAGCGCCTCAGGCCGCGCAGCTGCCTCGCGGTGGATGACGTCGCACCGCTCCTCGAGCTCGGCGAGCAGCTCGGCCGCTTCGGGCGCGACGAGCACCGGGGATTCTTCCTGCGATGTCAGGAGCGCCTCGAGCTGCAGCGGCGCCAGGCGGCGGAGGAGAGTTCCCGCGGCGGACGCATGTGGCGCACGCTCGGCGCCGTCACAGGCGTCGCTTTGGCCCTCGTGCTGCTGTGAGACGGGGAGGGACGTGGCGTGAGCATCAATATCGACCTCATCTTCAAGCTTGCCGCCGTAGGCATCCTGGTGGCCGTCATCCACACCGTCCTGAACAAGGCGGGCAAGGATGAGATCGGTCATCTCGTCACCCTGGCCGGCGTGGCCCTTGTCTTCATGGTCGTGGTGGACCTCCTGACGCAGCTCTTCTCGTCGGTGAAAACCCTGTTCAATCTCTGACGGGGGAGGTCGTCCCCTCTGGCCATCGTCCAATTCGTCGGCATCGCGCTGGCCAGCGTGGTGCTGATCACGGTCCTGCGCCGCGAGCGCACCGAATTCGCGGTACTCCTCTCGCTGGCCGCAGGCGCGGTGCTCTTCCTGCTCATCCTGCCGCAACTGGCGCAGGCGCTGCGCCTGATCGACGAACTGGCGGTGCTGGCCCATGTCCGCCTCCTCTACATCGATGTCGTGCTGCGGGTGATCGGCATCGCGTACCTGGCGGAGTTCGCGGCGCAGGTCGCGCGCGATGCCGGCGAGGGCGCCCTGGCCCAGAAGGTGGAGCTGGGCGGCAAGGTTTTGATCCTGGTGCTCGCGGTGCCGATCGTCGGAGCTCTTGTGCATCTTGTGCTGGGGGTGGGGCTGTGAGGTGGCTGAAGGCCTGTCTGCTCGCGGGCATCCTCCTGGTCGGCGGGGCGCAGGTGGCCTGGGCCGCGGCTCCGCTGCCGACACCCTCCGCCGATCTGAGCCCGGCCTACGGTGCCGTGCAGTCGTCTCCGCTCAATTCCTACCTGCAGGAGGTCAACCGCGCGACCGCCGGCAAGCTGCCAGCTCTGGACATCGGCCGCGTGATCTCGTCCATGGCGCACGGCGGCGGGGTCTACGGCCCCGCGCAGCTGGTGCGCGGCGTCTGGGACCTGGCCGCCGGGGACCTCGTGCAGGAGAGCCGGCTCCTGGGCGAGCTGCTCGCGCTCGGCGTCGTGGCGGCCCTGCTCGAACTGCTGGCGGACGGCTTCGAGCGGCAGGAGGTCAGCCGGTTCGCCACGGCGGCCGTCTACCTGGCGCTTGCCGTGCTGGCCATCGACGCCTTCTACCAGGCGGCGCAGCTGGTAGAAGAGAGCGTCGGTCTGATGGTGGGCCTGATGCAATCCATGCTGCCGCTGGTGACCATGCTGCTGGCGGGTGTCGGCGCCTTCATGACCGCCGGCCTCTTCCACCCACTGATGCTGGTGGCGATCAACGTGATCGCGGCGATCGTGCGTGGCCTCGTCATCCCTGCGCTGATCGCCGGTGTCGTGCTGGAGGTGATCGGACAGGTCTCGGGCTTCCGGCTGAGCGGCATCGCGACGCTCCTGCGCCAGGTAGGACTGTGGACGACCGGTGCGGCGCTCACCCTCTTCGTCGGACTGATCGCCGTGTACGGCGCCGCGGGCCCGGTGATGGACGGTGTCGCCCTGCGCTCCGGCAAGTTCCTCGCCAACACCTTCATCCCCGTCGTCGGCAAGCTGTTCTCCGACGCCGCGGAGGCCGTCTTCGGCTCCACGTACCTCCTCAAGGACGCCGTCGGGCTCATCGGCCTGCTCGGTGTCGGCTACCTGATCGTCGTGCCGATCCTCAAGCTGCTGGTCCTGATCCTCGTATTTCGCCTCTCGGCCGGCGTTCTCGCCCCGATCGGCAGCAAGACGATCGTCGACGCGCTCTCGCAGTTCGCCACGAGCCTCGCGCACCTGGCCGTCGCCCTCGGGGCGGTGGGCGTGATGTTCTTCCTCTCGATGACCATCGTCTTCGCCGCGGGCAAGGGGGCCTGGGGCTGATGGACTGGCTCTCCTGGCTGCGCGGCATCCTGGTCGTCGCGCTGTTCGGCTGGCTGCTCGAGGCCCTGCAGCCGGCGAGCGCCCTGCGCCGCTACACGCGCCTCGTGATCGGGCTCCTCCTGATGGTGGCGGTGCTCCAGCCGCTTGCCTCCATCTGGCGGCAGCGCCTGCCGGTCCTGGCGGGCAGCTTCTGGCACGATCCCGACGTGCAGGGCCTCCTGCAGCAGGGGGCCCTGCTGCAGGGGCAGGAGCAGAGTCAGACCATGGTCGCCTATCGCCGGGAGATGGCCGCGGCGGGCGAGGCGGCGGCGATGTCGGTCGTGGGGCGCGCCGCCACCGGCGTCCGCGTGACCATCGGCGGCGGCGACGCGCCGTCGGCCGCAACCGTCACCATGCGTGGCCATCCGGCCGCGGCGACGAGGCAGGCGGTCCAGCAGGCGGTCGCCACGGCGCTCGGCATTTCCCCCGGCGCGGTACGCGTAGATTCAAGCGAAGGAGGCTTGGCACCGTGAAAGGCATCCTGGACGGACTCGACGTCCGCCGGCTGCGCACCTGGCTCATCCTCGGGATCGCCGCCGCGGCTATCCTGCTCATCGTCACGACATTCTTCAGCGCCACGCCGACGAGCGCTCCCGTCGCCAGTGCGAGCCAAAGCCCGCATGTGACGGCCCCTGGCCAGGACATCATGGACTACGAGCAGCTGCTCGCGTCGTCGGTCCAGTCCGCGCTCTCGGCGGTGGCGGGGGCGGGTCAGGTGCGGGTCAGCCTCAGCCTGCAGGGCGGTCCGGGGTACCTCTACGCCTTCAACCAGACGACGCGGCGGCAGACGACCGGCAGCGGCGCCAGCCAGTCGGTCGACACGACGAACCAGACGACGCTCGCCACGGCCGGATCGGCGCAGACGCCGGTCCTGACGCAGGAGATGGCACCAAAGGTGGTCGGGGCGCTGGTGGTGGCGTCGGGCGCCTCCAATCCGGTGGTGCGCGAGGAGCTGAGTCAGGCGGCGCAGGCGCTGCTCGGCCTGCCGGCCTACGCCATCGAAGTCCTGCCGGCGGGAGGCGGTCGCTGATGCACCGCCTCGATCGCGAGCGCCTTTGGCGGCTGTCGCTGCTCGTCGGCCTCCTGCTGCTGATCGGCGTCTACCTCTGGTGGCGCGACCATCCGCAGGCCGAACTGCCGCCCCCCGGCGCGACGCAGGCCTTCACCCGCTCGAGCCTGCCGCCGACCCTGGACCTCTCGGCGGTCGTCACCCTCCGCCTGTCGCGCGACCAGGCGCAGAGCCGCTCGCTTGCCGACCTGACGCAGATCGCCGCCGTGGCGCAGAGTGCCCAGACGCGACAGCTGGCGGGCGATCAGGCGACGGAGCTGACCCGCATCATGCGCATCGAGCAGGAGAGCGACGCCGAACTCGCCTCGCGCGGCTTCCAGGCGGCCACCGTCATCACGTCGGGCGAAGCGGAGGTGACCCTGGCGAACGGCCGTCTGACCCTTAGGCAGGTCCTGGAGATCGCGTCCACCGTGGAGACGGTGACCGGCCTGCCGCCGGAGGCGATCCGCATCGTGCCCGGAGGCTGATGGCGCCGGGTCGTGAAGGAATCGCCATTCGGACGGGCGAACCCACATCTGTTTCACCAGGGAGGGATGATCCATCCATAAGGTGCTGGTCGCCAACCGCGGCGAGATCGCCGTCCGGGTCATTCGCGCATGTCGCGAGCTTGGACTGCGAACCGTCGCCATCTACTCCGAGGCCGACGAGCACGCATTGCACGTCGAGCTCGCCGACGAGGCCTATCCCGTCGGGCCGGCTCCGGCACGCCGGAGCTACCTGCACATCCCCTCGATCATGAACGTCGTCACGCAGTCGGGCGCGGACATGGTGCACCCGGGCTACGGCTTTCTCGCCGAGAATGCGGCCTTCTCCTCGGTCTGCCGGCTGTGGGGCGTGCAGTTCGTCGGACCGCAGCCCGAGGCCATCGAGCGCATGGGCGTGAAGGCGCAGGCCAAGGAGACCATGCGGCAGGCCGATGTGCCGGTCGTGCCCGGCAGCGACGGCGTCGTGCAGGATCTCGCCGCGGCGGAGGCGGTAGCGGCCCGCATCGGCTACCCGCTGCTCGTCAAGGCGTCGGCCGGCGGCGGAGGGCGGGGCATCCGCATCGTGCAGGAGCCCGGCGAGCTCGCGACAGCGCTCGAGCGCGCCGCGAGCGAGGCGCAGTCCAGCTTCGGCGACGGATCCCTCTACATCGAGAAGTACCTGGTCGATCCGCGCCACATCGAGATCCAGGTCATCGCCGACCGGCATGGCCGCGTCTCGGCGCTCGGCGAGCGCGAGAGCTCCCTGCAGCGGCGGCGCCAGAAGCTCCTCGAGGAGGCGCCGTCGACGGCCCTGGACGAAGGACTGCGCCTGCGCATGGAGGAGGCGGCGCGGCAGGCGGCTCTCGCCGTCTCGTACGAGAACGCGGGCACGGTGGAGTTCCTGCTCGACCAGAGCGGTAGCTTCTACTTCATGGAGATGAACACGCGCATCCAGGTAGAGCACGGCGTCACGGAACTCGTCACAGGCGTCGACATCGTCAAGGAGCAACTCCTCGTGGCGATGGGCGAGCACCTCAATTTGCCCAGCGACCACATGCAGCCCGTCGGTCATGCGATCGAGTGCCGCATCAACGCCGAGGATCCGACCCAGGACTTCCGTCCCTCTCCGGGCACGATCGAGCTGTTCCAGCCGCCCGGCGGCTTCGGCGTGCGCGCGGACTTCGGCGTGCGCACGGGCTCGCAGGTGACGTCCTACTACGACTCGATGGTCGGCAAGCTGATGACCTGGGGCCGCACGCGCCCAGAAGCCATCGCGCGCATGCGGCGCGCACTCCTGGAGACGCGCGTCGAGGGCGTCAAGACGACGATTCCCCTGCACCTCGCGATCCTCGAGGATCCGGATTTCTGCGCCGGGAACATCGACATCAACTTCCTTGAGCGCCGGCTCGCGGCCGGCATGATCCAAAAGGCCTGACAGGGCTGCAGAGGCAGCAAGGCGCGCCGGGCTGCGGGACGGGCGGGAAGGTCGGCGGTCATCCCCGCGGCGCGGTTGCAGAGCGGCTCATACGGTACTCTCGGGGCGTCGAGGAGACCTGCGACCTGCGACCTGCGGGCGGACCTCGGCGCGGCCCTGCGCAGGCTCATGCCCGGTAGGAGGGACCCGGTCGGACCGCCCGGCTGCCGCGGGGCCTCCGCGGGCAGGCTGTCCTGTCCAAGGCGACCCCAAGGCCCGTGGAGGCGAGGCCGCCTGGGCAGCGGCTGCGGCCGGCAGGGAGCCACGTCGGCCATTTGCCATCAGATGGCAACCTTCGGACCTTGATGGGTACGGCAGAGCGCGACACCATCACCTTCAGGGTGGTGGTTGATCTGCTGCGCAGGTGGATGGCGGTGCTGCTGCTTCTGGCAGCCGCGTGCGTGAGTTCGGTGGCTGCCGATGCCAGGATGCGCGTCGCGGCGCAGCAGCGCGACATCGCCTACATGATTGCCAGGCTGGAGAGCCACCCGGAACTCATCGTCCCCGCGCGCCTTGAGGCCTTCCTCGGCTATGCCGCCGCGCTGCGCAAGGAAGCCGAGCAGCCCCTGCCCACCTGGAAGGTCGTCATGCTCGAGGACCGGCTGACCGCTTGGCTGCGCGATCCCCACACCCACACGCACCTGTACGCGCCCGGACCGGACCTGCGCACGCTGCCTGTCGCGTTCTACTGGGCATCGGACGGGCTGGTCGCGGTGCGCACCGCCGCTTCGAGCAGCGCTACCTACTGCCCGGCGGCCTGCTCGGGGGCAGCCATCGGGGGGCTACCTGGGCTTGGCAGGTGACGCCAGGCCACGGTTTCTTCCTGCTCCTTTCATGCGTCGATGACGCGTCCTATCGGCGCGCCGTGCAGGCCTTCTTCCGTCAGGTGGCCAAGGAGAGGAGTCCCGTCGTCGTGCTCGATCTCCAGCAGAACGGCGGCGGCGATTCCGACGTCGTCATCCCGTGGCTCGAGCATCTGCCCCCGCGCTTCAAGCGCTCCGACGTCGCGCTGCCCACGAGCCAGGGAACGGCGCCCGGGTTGCCGCCGGCCCGACCGGTCTTCGGCGGCAGGCTCTACGTGCTCCAGTCGGGGGCCACCTTCAGTTCCGCCATGTGGCTTGCCGATGCGCTGACAGGGCCGGGGCTCGGCGTGCGGGTCGGCACGACCATCGGGGAGCCGACCGGCGGCTGCGGCAACGTGACGATGTACGAGACGCCGGTATTCCACGTTCCCTTCCAGGTATCCACGGTTTGCTACCCGCCGATCAAAGGGGCGACCACGGCGACTCTGCCGGCACAGATTCCACTGCCCGTCACGGTTCGGGACATCCAGCGCGGTGTGGATCCCGTTGCCCGCTGGCTGGCATCGCTGCCCTGACGGGCGGCCGCCGCACCGCGGGCGGACGGCCATGGCGCCGGATGGCTGAAGCAGGGAGGTGACCACATGCGCACTTTGGACCTGAGGGGGACCTGCTGACTCGCGCCGATCATCAGCGTGGCTGATGTCATGCGGGAGATGGAGGCGGGCGAGCGTCTCGAGGCTCTCGTCGACAAGGTGTCGGTACCGAGGGACCTCGAAGCCTTTGCACGCACGACGGGCAACCGCTTTGTCGGCTCGGTGCGGACCGACGGCGGCTGGCATGTCACACTCGAACGACTGCCGGGTTCGCGCCTGGGGCGGCGCCCAGACCCGGCCGACCCTCGCTGACCGCACGAGCCGGGGACCTCCGGCGCCGTACGGGGACTGCCGCTGCCCTGCTCCACAGTGCTGCGGGGCGGCCCAGGGCGCCCGATGCCTTTAGGCCATGGCGTCCCGCGCGACGTTACGAGGACCCATGGGCCTCGTCGGCCGTCAGCGGGGCCTTCTGGCATTGGCGAGGGCGGCTAGGTAGTATAATGCCGAGGGAGGTGCGTCCGCTTGGAGGAGCATGAGGCGGTCATCGACGATACCGGCGTAGTCCGCATCGCCGACGACGTCGTGTCGGTTATCGCCGGAATGGCCGCGACAGAGGTCGAGGGCATCGCCGGCATGTCCGGCGGTATCGCCTCGGGGCTCACCGAGCGGCTCGGCATCAAGCATTTGCAGCGCGGGGTCAAGGTGGAAGTCGGGGAGAAGGAGGCCGCCATCGACCTCTACGTACTGGTCGACTACGGCGCGCGCATCCCCGAGGTGGCCCAGCGGGTCCAGGAGCGCGTCAAGACAGCCGTCGAGTCGATGACCGGGCTCAAGGTGGTCGAGGTCAACGTCCACATTCAGGGCGTGGCCTTCGCCGACAGCGAGCCGGAAGGGCAGCGGGTGAAGTGATGGCCGTGGCGGCCGGGTCGGAGAGGTTCGGGGCAGAGCTGGCCGTCGCGGCCAACCAATTGCGTCAGCGGGAGGGGAGTCCCCACGCGCGTGGGGGTACACCGTGAAGATCGTCGGCTACTTCGACCGCGTGATCCTCGCGATCTACACCATCAGCCTGGGCATCGCGTCGCTCGGGCTCATCCTTCTCGCCTTCGGCTGGCGCACACCGCTGGAGTACATTCGGACAAGCGCTCTCACGCTGCCTGGCAGGCTCGAGATCGGCTTCATCGGCCTCGTGCTGGTGATCGTCAGCGTGCGGCTGGTGGGTGTCGGCATATCCGGTTCGCCACGCCGGCGCGCGATCAAGCATGAACTGGCCCTGGGTGACGTCCGCATCTCGGTGTCCGCCGTGGAAGGCATGGTGCAGCGGCTGGTGCGCAACGTCGCCGGCGTCCGCGACGCGAGCGCCGTGATGGAGCGCTGGGAGGACGGCCTGGCGGTCCGGGTGCGCGCGACCGTTGGCCCGGGCGAGCCTGTGACGGACCTCTCCGCGACGATCCAGGAAGCCATCAGGACGCAGGTGCAGCGCGTCATCGGGGTACCGGTGGTGCAGGTGCGCATCGAGATCAACCACATCAGTCCCGAGACCCGGCGCAGCAGGGTGGAGTAAGATCATGAAGGAGTACTGGCTGCGGCTGTGGCAGGAGCATCCGGGCGCGCTCGTCGGCACGACGCTCGGCGTGTTGTGGGCCCTCCTGGCGGTCGGAATCGGCTTCTTCGCCGCGGTCTTCGTCCTCATCGCCGGCTTCATCGGCTGGTTTGTCGGCATGCGCCACGACTCCGATATCGGCGACTGGGGCGAACTGCTCGAGCACATCTTCCAACGGGAGCGTGACTGATGGCCAGACGACAGTCGCGGGTCCTCGCCTTGCGCGTGCTGTTCGCCATGGAGGTCGGCCGGCAGAGCCCTGAGGATGCGCTCCGGCAGGAACTTGCGGACGAGCCTGATACCTTCGCGAGCTACGCGAGGGAGATCTGCCTCGGCGTGCTGCGGCAGAAGGAGCGCATCGACACGCTCATCTCAGGTCTCAGCCGGGGCTGGACCCTGCAGCGCCTGGCGGCGGTGGACCGCTGCCTGCTGCGCATAGCGGCCTACGAGCTGCTGGAGCAGCCCGGCATTCCATCGAACGCCATCGTCAGCGAGGCGGTGGAGCTCGCGAGCATCTACTCGACCGAGGAGGCGCCGCGCTTCGTGAACGGGCTGCTCGCGCGCATGGCCGCGGAGCTGGGCCGCCCGCTCAGCGAGCGGCAGCGGGACGCTGAGGAAGAGACGGAAGGGAACGATGGCCCGGATCATTGACGGCAGGGCCGTTGCCGACCGCTTGCTCGATGCCGTGGCCGCCGAGGTGGCCCTGCTGCGGGCGCGGCACGGCAGACCGCCCGGCCTCGCTGTCGTGTCGGTCGCGGACGGCCCGGAATCGACGGTGGGCGTCGGAGGCTGGGAGGGTGCCGCCGTCCGCGCGGGATTCCACGCCGAAGCCCACCGCATGCCGGCAGGGACGTCGATGCAGGCCCTGCGGCAGATGGTCGAGCAGCTGAACCGTGCGCCAGAGATTGACGGCATCTTCATCAAGCTGCCGTTGCCCGAGGGCATCGACGTGAGACAGGTGCTCGAGGCCATCGACCCCGACAAGGACGTGGATGGGCGCACAGACGTCCAGGCGGGGCGCCTGCTGCATGGCGCGCCGGCCCTGCTGCCCTGCGCGCCGGCTGGTGTGATGGAACTCCTGCGCGCCATCGCGGTGGATCCGAAGGGCAAGGACGCGGTCGTCGTCGGCCGCGGCGCCATCGTCGGCAAGGCGGTGGCGCAGATGCTGATCGAGGCGGACGCGACGGTGACGGTCGCGCACACGCGAACCCAGGACCTTGCGTCGGTGACCCGCCGCGCCGACATCCTGGTCGTCGCGGCCGGCACGCCCGGCCTCGTCGGCCGGGAGCATATCAAGCCCGGCGGCGTCGTGATCGATGTCGGCCTAAGCCGCTTGGACGGCAGGCTCGTCGGCGATGTGCGCCTCGAGGAGGCGCAGCAGGTCGCGGGATGGCTGGCGCCGGTACCGGGGGGCGTCGGTCCCGTGGCGATCGCGGTGCTGATGCGCAACACCGTGGAGGCTATGAGATGGAGATTCTCAGCGTCGGTGACGTCGCCCGCATCCTGACCAATGTGCTCGAGGCGGAACCGCGGCTCCGCCTTGTCTGCGTGCGCGGCGAACTCGGCAGCGTCAAGGCGCATCCCTCGGGCCACTTCTACTTCACGCTGAAGGACGATTCGGCGCAGATCCGCGGCGTGATGTTCCGCTCGCGCTTCCGCAACGTGGCGTTCTCGCCCAAGGATGGCGACATGGTGCTCGTCACGGGGCAGGTCGCCTTCTACCAGGCCGGAGGCCAGGTGCAGATCTACGCCGAGGAGCTGGAGCAGCTGGGGCTCGGGGCGCAGCTGCTGCGCCTCAAGGAGCTCAAGGCGCGCCTCGAGGCGGAGGGGCTCTTCAACCCCGAACGCAAGCGGCCACTGCCGCTCCTGCCGCGCAAGGTGGGCATCGTGACCTCGTCTTCGGGCGCGGCGCTGCGTGACATCATGCAGATCGCGAGGCGCCGCCACCCTGGCCAGGACCTCGTGCTCGCGCCGGCGCGCGTGCAGGGGCAGGGCGCAGCCGGTGAGATCGTGCGGGCCCTCACAGGCCTCGAAGGCTGCGCCGGCGTCGACGTGATCATCCTCGGTCGTGGCGGCGGCAGCCAGGAGGATCTCGACGCCTTCAACGACGAAGCACTCGTGCGCGCCGTCGCAGGCTGCCGGGTACCGGTCGTGGCGGCCGTGGGGCACGAAACCGATTTCACGCTCGTCGACTTCGCCGCGGACCAGCGCGCGCCGACGCCGAGCGCGGCGGCGGAACTCGTGGTGCCGGTGCAGCGCGAGATCGCGTATCGGCTCTGGGAGCTGCGACAGCGCCTTGGACAGGGCCTGAGGCGCGCCGGGGAGCGCCGCCGGGACCGCCTCATGGCGCTCATGCTGCGCGGGCCGATGCGGCGCCCGCAGGAACTGCTGATGCGCCGGCGCGAGCGCCTTCAGGCTTCCGCAAGGCTTCTCGGGCATCTCGGGCGCGGCGGCGCCCTGCGCAGGCAGGCGAGGCTCCAGGCGGCCCAGGGGAGGCTCGGCGGCCTCGACCCGCGTGGACCGCTGCGCCGCGGCTACGCCATGGTGACGAAAGACGGTCAGGCCGTCGCCCTGACCGGTGCCCTCGCTCCCGGGGACCGCATCGATGTGCATTTCGCCGACGGACAGGCGTCCGCTTTGGTGGATCAGGTGGAGACGGGGAGGAAGCCGGGTGAAGTTTGAAGAGGCCATCGGCAGGCTGGAGGCCATCGTGCAGAGGCTCGAGGCGGGCGGTGACGATCTCGAGTCGCAGCTGAGGCTGTTCGAGGAGGGCGTCGCCTTGAGCCGCAGCTGCGAGGAGATTCTGGCGCAGGCCGAGGGGCGCATCGAGCAGTTGCTCGGTGATGCGACGGGAGACGTGCCGGCGGACCTGACCGGCGAGGAGCCGCCCCTGTGAAGGCGATCGAGCGCTACCTGCCGCTCGTGGAGTCGACGCTCCAGGGGCTTGCGCTGCGTGACGAGGTCCTGGACGGTCCGGCAGCCTATGCGCTCGTCGGCGGCAAGCGCCTGCGTCCTGGCCTGCTGCTGCTTGCCGCGGACGCCTGCGGCGCCGACTGGCGCCGGCTCGGAGCCGCGGCGGCCGCGGTCGAGTGCATCCATGCGTACTCTCTGATCCATGACGATCTGCCGGCGATGGACAACGACGACCTCAGGCACGGCAAGCCGACCGTGCACCGCGCTTTCGGCGAAGCCGTCGCGATTCTTACGGGCGACGGTCTCCTGACCCTGGCCTTCGAGCTTCTCGCGAGACCGATCGACGGCGTCGCTCCCCAGATGCAGCTTGCCGCCGCTGGCGAAGTGGCGGCGGGTGCCGGCTTCGGGCACGGCATGGTCGGCGGTCAGGCGCTGGACCTGCAGGGCGCCCAGGATGTCGAGCGCTGGCTCAAGGTCGCTGCCGCAAAGACGGGCCATCCGCTCGGAGCCGCGGCGGCGGCGGGCGGCCTGCTCGCGGGTCGCGGCGATCTCTCGGCATCCCTGCGCCGCTACGGCCAGGAACTTGGCATCGCGTTTCAGATCAAGGACGATCTTTTGGACGTGCAGGGATCGGAAGCCGACATGGGCAAGCGCCTGCGCAAAGATGCGCAAAAGGAGCGGCCGAACTTTGTCGCGATCGCAGGTGTCGCCGCGGCGGAAGAGGCATTGCGGGAACATTCCCGACAAGCCGTGACGGCTCTGGCAGGTATTGACGCAGATCGCGAACGGCTGCACCTGCTGGTCGACGAGCTCACGTCGCGCAGCCATTGAGATGGGCCCGCACGCGCGCACGCACGCTTCGTTCGGTATGGCAGACAGCGGCGGCGCTGCCTTAGGATTCGTCGGACGCCGCGCGCGCCGGGTGCTATACTTGCTGTGCTCATCTTTTCGGGTGGAGCAGTATCCTAGCCGGACGTGTCTCCCCTAGGGCGGGCCTAAAAAGCCGCCGAAGGGCACATCGATGAACCTCCTGGTGCTGGCCCGGAACGCCAAGTCCGGGTTGGTGCTGGGAGCGGAGGAGGTTGGGGCGCCCATAATGGCATATGGTTACGCACCCATCCTCCGCGGAGGCCCAAGTGCGTGGAGGATCCGCCTGCGGATCTCATCTGCGGCTTGGAGTTGTACCTGCATCAGGTGCTGGGCATGGCCAGGCGCTTGGTGCAGCGTAGCCTGCCTTGAGCTGGGCGGGGGGAAGTCGGGTTCCGACGCGGGTGTCCGGGGCCCCGGCACCGCGTCGCTGCCGAATGAAACCCGCATGGCAAAAGAGGCTAAGGGAACACACGCGCCGCGAGGAAAACTCCTAGGCTGTTCGCCAAGAGCGAGACGTGCGAGGGATTACAGTGCGGCCTGAGTGGCAATCTAGCAGCGTCTGTGGCGACAAGGCGCACCGGGGCGAGAGGGGAACCGACGGCTGGCGACGGCCGGAGCCCCGGTTGGGAAAGCCAGCTGGACCTATGCCGCAGCGTTTACCTCGCAGGTTTCCACCCGATCCATTTTTGCGGAGCATTTCTTGAGGCGCAGACCGCAGCGCCTGGGCTGGCGCGCCATGCGCTTCGCCCTGCTGGCGTTTGTCGTGGCCCTGGCGGTGACGTGGCCGGCCCAGACCGCTGTCCTCGGCTGGCCGGAGCTCGCAGCCCTGCCCGTCCTGCTGCTCATCGTTCTGCTCGGTGTCGGCTTCGACATTGTGGGCGTGGCGGCGACGCGGGCGCACGAGACTCCGTTTCACGCCCGCTCGGCGAGCAAGCGGCCCGGAGCGCGCAAGGCGATCCAGCTGGTGCGTGAGGCCGACCGGGTGGCCACGCTCTGCTCGGACGTGGTCGGGGACATCGCCGGCACCCTTGCGGGCGCTCTTGCCGCAGGACTTGCCCTGCGGGCCGAGCCGTCCCATCCTGGTCTCGGTGCGATTCTTGCCGTGGCGCTCGTCTCAGCTGTCACAATTGGTCTAAAATCAGCAGCAAAAGGTCTGGCGATCCGCAAGGCGGACGCCATCGTCTGGCTGGTCGGCCGTGTACTTGAGGCGGTGGAGACGGTTCTGCCGCTGCACATCCTCGAACCGCGGCCGAAGCGACGCCGGGGAGGGCTTTGAATGGAGGATCTGCTCCGAGGCAGGGACATCGGGCAGATGAACGATGCGGAGCTGCGGGTGCTCTGCAGTGACATCCGCCATGAGATCATCGACGTGGTGTCCCGCGTAGGAGGCCACCTGGCGCCCAGCCTGGGCGCGGTCGAGATCACGGTCGCGCTCCACGCCGTCCTGCACGGCGCGTCGGACAAGCTGATCTTCGATGTCGGCCACCAGGCGTATGCCCACAAGCTGCTCACGGGGCGCCGCGACATCTTCCAGCACCTGCGGCAGAAGGGCGGCGCGAGCGGCTATCTGCGCCGCGAGGAAAGCCCGAGGGACCAGTTCGGGGCCGGGCACGCATCGACCGCGATCTCGGCGGCCCTGGGCATCGCCACGGCCCGCGACCTGCGCCACGAGCGCTACGCGGTGGCGGCCGTGGTGGGCGACGGCGCACTGACAGGCGGACTCGCCTACGAAGGGCTCAACAACGCGGGTCAGATCGGCACCGACCTGATCATCGTGCTGAACGACAACTCGATGTCGATCTCGCCCAACGTCGGGGCCGTCTCCACCTATCTGACGCGGATCCGCACCACGCCCGCCGTCCTGCGCTTCAAGCACGACGTCGAGTCGGCCTTGCGGGCGATTCCGTTGGTGGGCAAGGGGGCTGCGGAGGCCGCCGAACGCATGAAGGACTCCGTCAAGCACCTCTTTGTGCCGGGGCAGATCTTCGAGGAACTCGGTGTGCGCTATCTCGGCCCGATCGACGGTCACGACGTCGCCATGCTGCGGTCGGTGTTGCGGCGCGCCCAGGAGATGGGTGGGCCGGTGCTGGTGCACGCCGTGACGGAGAAGGGCCACGGGTACGAGCCCGCCGCCAAGGACGCGAACAAGTGGCACTCCACAGCGCCGTTCGAAGTGGACACGGGGCTCGGCAAGGCGGCGAAGAAGAGCGGTCTCAGCTGGAGCGACGCGTTCGGCGAGATCGCCGCCGATCTCGGCAAGGAAGACGGGCGGGTGGTGGCGGTGACGGCGGCCATGGCCGACGGCACGGGCCTGCGCCACTTCCGTGACGCCCACCCGGGCCGCTTCTTCGACGTGGGCATCGCCGAGGCGCACGCCGTGACGTTCTCCGCCGGCCTCGCGACGCAGGGCGTGCGGCCGTTCTGTGCGATCTACTCGACCTTCCTGCAGCGCGCCTACGATCAGCTCATCCATGACGTCGGCATCCAGCGCCTGCCCGTCATCTTCTGCCTGGACCGCGCCGGGCTCGTGGGCGAGGACGGCGCGACGCACCAGGGTCTCTACGACATGGCCTACCTGCGGGCGATCCCCGGGTATACCGTAGCGGCGCCGCGCGACGAGCAGGAGCTCGAGGCCATGCTGCGGCTCGCCCTGACGCTGGACGGTCCGTTCGCTGTGCGCTACCCGCGGGGAAACTGCCCGGGTGTCGGGCGCACGCCGAAGGAGATCCGTCTCGGCGAGGGCGAGTGGCTGCGTGCAGGCAGCCACGGAGCCATCCTTGCCGTCGGCACGATGGTGCAGGTGGCCCTGGACGCTGCGCAGATCCTCGATGCCCGGGGCATCTCGCTGGCCGTGGCAGACGCACGCTTCGTCAAGCCTCTGGATGCGCGCATGGTGGCCAGGGCGGCCGAGTTCCCGGTCGTCGCGACGATCGAGGAGGGAACCGAATCCGGTGGCTTCGGCGACGCCGTACTTGCACAGCTGGCGCTGGGCGGGTACCGCGGACGCTTCCTGCGCTTCGCCGTGCCGGACCGCTACATCGAACACATGACGCGGGCCGAACAGCTCGAGGAGTGCGGTCTCACGGCGCCGCAGATCGCCCAGGCGCTGCAGAGCGGGCTCGATGCCTCCCAGAACGCGTCTTGACGAACTTCTGGTCCTGCGCGGCCTGTGCCCGAGCCGCAGCCGCGCGCAGGCGCTGATCTTTGAGGGCAAGGTGCTGGTCGCGGGACGGGTGGTGTCGCGCAAGGCGGAGCTCGTGGACGCCGACGCCCCGCTCGAGGTGACGCAGCGGGACTACGTCTCGCGCGGCGCCTTCAAGCTCCTCCATGCCCTGGACCGCTTCTCGGTCGATCCGCGCAGCCGCGTCGCGCTCGATGCCGGCGCGTCCACGGGCGGCTTCACGCAGGTGCTGCTCGAGCGGGGAGCCTCCCGCGTCTACGCCGTGGACGCGGGTCATGGTCAGCTGGCGCCTGCGCTGCGCGCCGATCCTCGGGTTTCGGTGCATGAGGGCACGAATCTGCGCCATCTGCGCCGAGGAGACCTGCCCGAGGCGATCGAACTCTTCAGCCTCGATCTCTCGTTCATCTCCTTGCGTCTCGTCCTGCCGGCCGTAGGGGACCTGGCCGCCCAGGGCGCGGAGGTCGTGGCGCTCGTCAAGCCGCAGTTCGAGGCCGGTCCCCGGGACGTCGGCAAGGGCGGCGTCGTGCGCGAACCCAAGGTGCACCTGCGGGTGCTCGGCGAGGTGGCCGCGGCCGCCGAGGCGAGCGGATTCGCGCCGCTCGGCGTCTGCCCGTCGCCGATTCAGGGCGGCGACGGCAACCGCGAGTATCTCGTGCATCTCGGCCCCGGCTCCAGAAGGTTCGATGCTGCGGCTGCCGTGGAGGAGGCCTGGTCCTGATGCTGGTGCGCGACCCGGTGTGGGGTGACATCCTGCTGCCCGACTCCGTGCGCAGCCTGCTGGACACGCGCGAGATGCAGCGGCTGCGCCGCGTGCGCCAGCTCGGCCTCGCGTATCTCGTCTACCCTGGCGCGCAGCACAGCCGCTTCGAACATTCGCTCGGCACGGCCCACGCGGCGGGGCTCGTCCTGGCTGCGATCGGGCGTGCAGCGGACCCGTGGGCAGAGCCGGTGGTCATCGCGGCGCTGCTGCACGACATCGCGCACGCCCCGTTCGGGCACACCTTCGAGGATGAGCGGCCGCTCTTCCCGCGTCACGACACGCAAGAGCGCATGCAGGCGGCGCTCGCGGGCGAGATCGGCGAGCGGCTGCAGGACTTGCCGGCCGGAGCCGGGGCGCGGGCCATCCTGCTCGGCGAGAGCGGCGTGCCGCTCTGGGCCAGGGACGTCGTCAGCGGTCCGCTCGATGCGGATCTTCTCGACTATCTGCGGCGCGACGCCTACATGACGGGCATCCGCCAGCAGTACGACGACCGCGTGCTGCAGACGCTCGAAGTGCTGCAGGGACGCCTCGGCGTGCGGCTCGAGCGGCACGGCCGGCTCAGGCCCGACGCGCGCTCGGAGATCCTGCAGCTCTTCCGCATGCGCTATCTCCTGACGGAGCGGGTCTATCTGCACCATACCAAGATCGCGGCGGGCGCCATGCTCGCAAAGGCGGTGGAGCTCGCCGCGGAGCGCGGGCTCGCGTCGCGCTCGCTGCTGCGCCTCGGCGACGACGCACTTCTGGACCTTCTGGCGCACGGCGACTACGGCGAGGAGGCCGCGGCACTGGCCGACGCGATCGCGTGCAGGCGGATCTTCAAGCGGGCGCTTGTCCTCGACCGGCACGTGGTGGGGCAGGCAAGGCTCGAGCAGCTGCGCCGATCGCTCGAGCCGCCTGGCAAGCGGCGCGCTGTCGAGGCGGAGATCGCGAGGCGGACCGGCGGGCCCGCGTCGCAGGTGGCCATCTCGAGTCCGCCGCCGCCGGAGTTCCGCGAGATGCGCGTGCCGACGGCCCTGCCCGGCGGCGTCTTCGCGCTAGACAGCCCGCCGGGCGGGGATGCTGAGGTGGACCTGCTTGCGGAGCGTTACCGGGACCTGTGGACGATCGCCGTGTTCGCGGCCGCACCGCTGGTCGAGACCGCCGGCGCCGTCGCGGCGCAGATGTTCGCTGCGGATTGACCTGCCGCGGCAGGGCCGAAGGTCCAGGGCGCACGCTGCCGGCGCCCATCGCGTCGAGAGCGGCCGGACGCGTCGCAGGAAGTCTAAACCTGCCGCGCAGGAGGCGGGCAGGGCGCGGTCGAAGAGGTGTGGGTCGTTCGGGACAGGAGGATGGCATGTGGCGGCGCCAGTTGGCCTGCTACCCAATCTCGACAAACCGGAAGCTCTGCGGCGCGCCAGCGAGGTCGCCCAACTGCTGGGTCGCCTGGGCCGGAGCTATGTCATCGAGCCCGACGCGGCGGCGCTCCTCGATCTCGACGTCGCACCCGAGCCGCTCGCGGCATGGGCGGACCGCGTCGACGTCGCCGTCGTCTTCGGCGGCGACGGCACATTGATCCAGGCGGCAAAGCGCCTCGCCCCGTACGGCATAGCGCTCGTCGGCGTCAATCTCGGGCACCTCGGCTTTCTCACGGAACTGGAGCCCGAGGAGATCGAAAGCGAGCTTCCAGGGCTGCTGACGGGCGCCCGCGTCGTCGACCAGCGCAACATGCTGCGCGCGGAGGTGTTGCGCGGGGACGAGGTGGTCGAGCGGTTCCTTGCGCTCAACGACGTCGTCATCGCCAAGGGGCCCTTTTCCCGGCTGATCCGCGTCGAAGTCGGGCTGCGCGGTCGCCCGGCCTTCGTCTGGCCTGCGGACGGCGTCGTGCTCTCGACGCCCACCGGCTCGACGGCCTACGCCCTGTCGGCCGGGGGACCTGTGCTCTCGCCCGACGTGCGCGCACTCTCGATCACGCCGATCTGCCCGCATTCCTTCTACGCCCGCACCGTCGCCGTGGACCCCGCCGAGGAGGTGCGCGTGCGCATCATCGCGCCGCCCGCCGACGCGTTCGTCACGGTGGACGGACAGCACGGCATCCAGCTGCTGCCGGACGACGTCGTGGTCACGAGGCGGGCCCGCGAGCAGGCAGTGCTCTGGCGGCGCCCCGGCTGGAACTTCTACGACGTTTTGCGGCGCAAACTGCAGGAAGAGGAAGGTGCGCATGGCGGCGAGTAGAGCGGGGGTGGGACGCCCGATTTCGCGGGACAAGGCCAGGCGCCAGCTGAGGATTCTGGAGCTTGTGCGCGAGGAGCACGTCGCGACGCAGGAGGAACTTGCCGAGCGCCTCCGGCAGGTGGGACTCGCCGTCACGCAGGCGACCGTCTCGCGCGACATCAAGGAGCTCGGCCTGCTCAAGGTGACCGGTGCCGACGGCCGCCAGCACTACCAGAGCGACATCCGCCAGCCGTCCCCGGACGAGAAGCTGATGCGCATCTGCCGCGACTCCGTGCTCTCGATCGAGCACAGCGAGAACATGATCGTCGTGCACACGCTCCCTGCGACGGCCGACGCCGTCTGCGAGGCGATCGACTCCTTGCGCATCCCGGGCGTGATCGGCACCATGGCAGGCGAGCGGACCGTCTTCCTTGTGGTGCGGCCGCCCTCGGCGTCGCCGGCGATCGCCGAGGACCTGCGCCGGCTGACACTCTGATGCTGAGGCTGTTGCAGCTGTGGGAGCTCGCGATCGTCGACGCCGTCGAACTCGAGTTCGAGTCCGGACTGACGGTGATCACGGGCGAGACCGGCGCGGGCAAGTCGATCCTGCTCGACGGACTGGACCTCGCGCTCGGTGCGCGCGCCAGCCGTCATGTGGTGCGCCAGGGCGCCCAGTCCGCGCGCGTCGCGGCCCTGTTCTGGCCACCCGGCGGCGACGAGGTGCTCCTGGAGCGGGAGATCAGCGCGGAGGGCCGCTCGCTATCGCGCATCGACGGCCGCATCGCGCCGGCACAGGAGGTGCGCGCCCTGGGCGACCGCCTGGTCGAACTGCTGGCGCAGGGAGAGGCGGCGACGCTCCTCCGCCCGAGCCGTCAGCGCGAGCTTCTCGACCGGTTTGCCGGCAGCACGCAAGGGCACCTGGACGCCCTCGCGACGCGCCAGCGCATCGCGCATCTCGAGAAGCTGCGCCAGGAGGCGGGCGGCGATCCGCGCCAGCGGGCGAGGCAGATCGACCTGCTGCGCCACGAGGTGGAAGAGATCGACGCTGCGCGCATCGCATCTGGCGAGATCGAGGCACTGGAGCAGGAGATCGACCTCTTGTCGCGCAGCGAGGACATCCTCGCCGCGCTGCAGGAGGTGCACGCGGCGCTGCGCTCCGAGGATGGCCAGTCCGCGGAGGACATGGTCGGCCAGGCCATGGTGCGCCTCAGGCCCCTGCAGCGCTATGACCAGGGACTCAAGGAGCTCGGCCAGCTGCTCGCCGACGTCTCGGCGCTCCTGGGTGAAGCGGCCGCCGCGGCCACCGCCGCCAGCGAGCGGCTGGAGTATGACCCGCAAGCCTTGCGGCGCGCCGAGGAGCGGCGTGCCCTGATTGATGGCTTGCGGCGCAAATATGGCGAGAGTGAGCAGGAAATCCAGCGCTACAGGGCATCCGCCGCCGAGGAACTCGAGCGGCTCGCATCGTGGGAGGAGGAGGCTGGCAGGCTCGGCGAGGAGATCGCCGCGCTCGCATCGCAGCTCGCCTTAGAGCGCGCGGAGCTGCTTCGCCAGCGCCTGGACGGCGCGCGGCGATTCGAGCAGGCCGTGCGGCCCGAGCTTGAGCGCCTGGCGCTCGCGCAGGCGGAGCTCAAGGTGTCGGTGCAGGACAGCCTGGACGACGATGCGGTGCGCTTCGACTTCGCGCCGAACCTTGGCGAGACGCCGCGGCCTCTCGGACAGATCGCGTCAGGCGGAGAGGCGAGCCGGGTGCTGCTCGCGATCGGGTCGGTGCTGGCCAGGGACGAGGAGGCGACGCTCGTCCTGGACGAGGTCGACCAGGGGCTCGGCGGGCGTGCTGCCCGCAGCCTGGCGCTGCATCTCAAGGAGATGTCGCGCCATCGCCAGGTGATCGCCGTTAGCCACCAGGCCGTCGTCGCCGCGCGGGCCGACCGCCATATCGGACTCAGCAAGGAGGTCGCGGACGGACGCACCATCGTTCGTGCGCAAATTCTGTCAGGCGACGCGCGCGTTGCGGAAATCGCGCGCATGCTCTCCGGCGAGGGCGGAGAGACGGCTCTGCGGCACGCGAGAGAACTCCTCGCCGGTGATTGAGGCCTGACGGCGGCTGGCCCGGCTGCGCGGTTTTGTCTGAATAATCGCCTGCCCGCGCGTGCCGTTCAGGCACGCGTTCTGTCTTCTTGCCAGCATGCTGCCCCCGTCGTCGAGAGACGATAGCTACGGACGATCCTAAACGCTTGGGGGGCAAATGCAGCGTGAATGCGCGGAGAATCGCGAGTTTGCTTGCGCTTTCGCTTCTTACCGTAGGCTTCTGCTCACCGCAGTACCGCGCGCTGGCGGCGTTGCCCGACCACATCTACCTGCCCAAGGGCGACGCTCTGGAGCTGCGCCACCTCAAGGTGTTCGGCCATCGCGACAGGGGCGGGGTACATGTTCTGCGCCGTGCGTACGGCTTGCAGCTCGTGGCCTCCGGACAGGGGCGCCTGGCCCTCACGCTCGGCGGGCTGCCGCTCAAGCGCGTCGATGTGCGGGTGGGGGCGCAGCGCAGGGTGCTGCTGGGCGGTCAGGCGATCGGCGTCACGGTTCGCGGGGCGAGCACGGTCGTCGCGCTCGACCGGGTGCCGACCATCGAGGGACACCTGCGTTACCCTGGCGGCAGCGCCGGGCTGCGCGTCGGCGATGCGCTGCTCGCGGTCGACGGTCACGCGGTGCGTTCGGACGCGGACCTGAGCGAGCTCGTGCAGAAGGCAGGCAAGACAGGCAGGTCGGTGCGCCTGACGGTGCTGCGCGAGGACGGGTTCCACACGCTCAAGGCGCGTCCTGTCTTCGATCGCCAGCTGGCGTGTTACCGCCTCGGCGTCTACGTGCGCGACGCGTTGAGCGGCGTGGGCACCCTGACGTTCGCGGATCCGGCCGGCGGCACGTTCGCGGCGCTTGGGCACGCGGTGCGCTTGGCAGCCGGCGCGAGCCTCTCGCCAAAAGGAGAGATCGCCCCGGCTGTCGTGTTCGGCGTGATGCGCGCGAGGCGCGGACGTCCGGGGCAGAAGCTCGGCGCGCTGGACCTCTCCCAGACGCCGCTAGGGCGGATCACGCGCAACGCGGACGTCGGCATCGGCGGCCGCCTGCAGCGGGTGCCACGCGGCCATCTCGTGCCGATCGCCACCGTCTCGGAGGTGCAAACCGGCCCGGCTACGCTCTACACCGTCCTGCACGGTCACAAGGTGGAGTCGTTCGCCGTGCGCATCGACCGGATCATCGCGGATCGGCGGGCCGGTTCCAAGGGCATGGTCCTGCGGATCGTGGACCAGCGGCTGCTTAGGCGCAGCGGCGGCATCGTCCAGGGCATGTCTGGCTCGCCGATCACGCAGCGGGGGCGCCTCGTGGGTGCCGTGACGCACGTCTTCGTCCACGACCCGTGGCGGGGTTACGCGACGTTCGCCGAATGGATGGACGAAGCGCTGTGTTCCCCTGCAGGGCGAATCGTTCGACAGCCTGCGCGCCCGCGGGCCGACAGGAAGCAGGCGGCAGCGCCCAAGACGCTGTCGGCGCGCGGCCGGCAGGCGCTCGAGAGGCTGGGCGCCGGGCGCGAATCAAGGCGAACGCTTTCGTACCAGACAGGAGGTAGCCTCAAGGAGGGGGTCGAACCACTGGAACGCGTTAGGGAATGAGGAGGTTGGCTCCGTGCCCAAAATCCGAGTCGTGCTGGCGGACGACAACAGAGAGTTTTGTGAGACGGTCCGCGAATTCATGTCGCGACAGAGCGACCTGGAGCTCGTGGCTATCGCCCAGAACGGTGTCGAGGTCCTGGAGATACTGAGCCAGCAGAAGCCGGATGTACTTATTCTTGATGTCATTATGCCCCATCTCGACGGCATCGGCGTGCTGGAGCGGCTGTCTCAGGAAAACCGCGACGTGCGGCCAAAGGTCATCGCGCTGACCGCCTTCGGCCACGAGGCCCTGACGCACCAGATCAGCTCGCTCGGCGCGGACTACTACATCTTGAAGCCGTTCAGCCTCGACGTTCTGGCGCAGCGCGTCCGGCAACTGGTCTCGGCGCGCGAGGTACAGGCTCCGCCTGTCGCGTCCGCCTTGACGGCGACCGCCCCGGTCCGCCAGATGGATGTCGAGGTCACGCGCATCATCCACGAAGTCGGCATTCCCGCGCACATCAAGGGATACCTCTACCTGCGCGAGGCGATCCTCATGGTGATCGACGACGTCGAGCTGTTGAGCCTCGTGACCAAGGAGCTCTATCCGAGCGTCGCGCGCAAGTACAAGACGACGCCGAGCCGCGTGGAGCGCGCCATCCGCCACGCGATCGAAGTGGCGTGGAACAGGGGCAACCTCACGGCCATCCACCGCATCTTCAGCCATACGGTCAGCCGCGAGCGCGGCAAGCCCACGAATTCGGAGTTCATCGCCATGGTGGCGGACAAGCTGCGCATGGAATCGCGCGCAAGCTGATCTGACCCAAGTCCGCTGTTCTTTGCGGCAGCCCGCTTCTCGCGGGCTGCCGTTCTTATTCCCAATACCGTCCGCCAGGCGCAACCGGCCACGGGGCCCCGGGACGGCGAGGATACGGGACCGGACGCTTCCACGGGTTGCGGCCGGCCAGGGATGCAAGGGGTCACCCGGACGATCCCTGGACACTCCGGATGACCTTCGATTGGCCTTCACAACGAACAGGAGACCATTGCGCAAACTGTGCAGGCGGCGCAGTCTATTCCCGGTGTGCGAGAGTCTGGCGGAGGGGTCGTCAGGGGACGCGGCAGGAGCCATGCCAGCCTAGGCGGACCGCGCCCGTCCGCGGGGACAGACGCGGGGTAGGCTTCCCCGCTCCCGCGCCCGGCATCGCCTTGACGCCGCCACGGTGGACGCGCACCGATGGCTGCGCTATCTTGATCGCTTGGGGAGACCAACACATGAGTGCGAGGGTATATGCGCGCCTCCTGCCCTACGAGGCGGAAATCTGGAAGGAAGGCTTCCACTGGCGCGGTGATCCGCAGGCGTTCGACGCGCAGATCCTGAGCATCGACGCCCGGGAAGTCCTTGTGCCCACCACCGTCGGCAACCCTGTGCCGAAGTCCGGCGTAGAGGCAAAGCCGGTGCGCCTCGGCCTTGATGGCCTGCCGCAGGCCGCACGCATCACCGGGATCGCCGGGGTGCTGCGCACGGCGCCGCCCTTCTGCGAGGGAGAGCTGCTCGCGCGCGAGGCGCAGGGCGTGGAGCAGGCCGTACTGCTGCTTCTCGGGCCGGAGACGGTCGGCTGGGCGCTGCACCTGGGACACCTGCGCGATGCCTTCCGCAGCCTGGACGAGGAAGCCATCGGCAGGTGCACCACCGGGGCGGTGGAGAGCCGCTGGACGACCGCCTGTCTCGCGGAAGAGGGCGACCTGTTCGCGCGCCGTCTCTTCACGCAGTCTGGACTCCTGGCGCTTGCCGACGGTCTCCCGGCGTGGCGGCACCGTCTGCGCATGGCGGTCGGCCGTCTGGCGGCGGCGCTCGGAGCAAGGCCGGACGCCATCTTCCTCGGCGGCGACCCTGGGCTGGTGGCCGAGGCCGGGAAGGTTCTCGCGGACTTGGCGCCCACGCGCGAGGGGGGCGTTGCCTGGGGTCTCGCCGCCTGGGCACAGCAGAGAGAGGAGTAGGAGATCCATGCACTTTCGCAGTTTCCATGAGCTTCTGGGTGAGGTGCCGAGCCGTCGGGTGCCGGTCGCGGTGGCCGCGGCCGGCGACGCCGAGGTCCTGAGCGCCATCAAGGAAGCCGAGGACAAGGGCTGGGTCGAGCCGATCCTCGTCGGCGACCCTGAACGCCTGGAAGCCGCAGCGAAGGCGGTCGGCTACAGTCTTCCCGGCGACGACCGCATCATCGCGGCGAGCGACGAGCGCCAGGCCGCGCGGCTCGCGGTCGACGTGGTGCGCAGCGGACGGGCCGAGATGCTGATGAAGGGACTCATCGAGACCTCGGACTTCTTGCGCGCCATCCTTGACCGCGAGCACGGCCTGCGCAAGGGCGAGCGCAAGATGTCGCACCTCGCCGTCCTGGAGGACCCCCTGCACCACCGCCTTTACTTCCTCAGCGACGCGGCCGTCAACGTACAGCCGGACCTGCTGATGAAGACCGAGATCGTGCGCAATGCCGTCGAGGCCCTGCACGCCCTGGACATCGAGGAGCCGCTCGTCGCCGCGCTTGCCGCGGTGGAGGTCGTCGATCCTGCCATGCCGGCGACCGTGGACGCGGCCAACCTCTCGAAGATGAGCGAGCGCGGGCAGCTGCCGCGCTGCATCGTCGACGGCCCGCTGGCCCTCGACAACGCCATCTCGCGCGAGGCCGCGCTGCACAAGGGCATCCGCAGCGCCGTGGCGGGTGAGCCAGATCTGCTCGTGGTCCCCAACATCGAAGCGGGCAACGTGCTCTACAAGGCCTTCACGTATTTCCAGGGGGCGCGTACGGCCGGCATCCTGCTCGGCGCGCAGTGCCCGATCGTCCTGACCTCGCGGGCGGATCCGCCGGAGGCCAAGCTTCTCTCCATCGGCATCGGCATGCGCGTCGCCGCTGGCCAGAACATCCACGCGGCGCACTGACAAGGAGGCGGTAGAACCATGGGTATCTTCGACAAGATGGCCGAGATGGGCCACGAGCAGCTGGTGTTCTGCTACGACAAGGCAACGGGCCTCAGGATGATCATCGGTGTGCACGACACGACGCTCGGGCCGGCGCTCGGCGGCTGCCGCATGTGGCCGTACGAGTCCGAGGATGCGGCGATCGAGGACGTGATGCGCCTCTCGCGCGGCATGACCTACAAGAACTCCGCGATGGGCCTGCGGCTCGGCGGCGGCAAGACCGTCGTGCTCGAGCACAAGCACGGCGAGAAGAACGAGATGATCATGCGCGCGATCGGACGCTTCGTCGACACGCTGGGCGGGCGCTACATCACGGCGGAGGACGTCGGCACCTCAGTTCCGGACATGGCGATCGCCGCTGAGGAGTCCCGCTTCGTGGCCGGCTTGCCCGAGGCTTCGGGCGACCCCTCCGGCGCCACGGCGATGGGGGTCTACGTCTCCCTCAAGGCCGCCTTGCAGGAGGCGTTCGGCTCCGAGGAGATCAAGGGCCGGCGGATCGCCGTTCAGGGCATGGGCCACGTCGGCATGATCCTCTGCCAGCAGTTGCACGACGACGGCGCCGTGCTGATCGTCAGCGACATCGACCAGGACAAGGTTGCCGAGGCCGTGCGGCTCTGGGGTGCGACCCCCGTGGACGCCGGCGCGATCTACGACCAGGAATGCGACGTGTACATGCCCTGCGCGCTGGGCGCGACCTTGAACGACGACACCGTTCCGCGCCTCAAGGCCAAGGTTGTGGTCGGATCCGCCAACAACCAGCTCAAGGAGCCGCGGCACGGCAAGATGCTGCACGAACGCGGCATCGTCTACGCACCGGACTTCGTCGCCAATGGCGGCGGCGTGATCAACGTCGCGGAAGAGCTGCACCCGGACGGCTACCACCCGGACCGCGCCAAGAAGCGCGTCGAGCAGATCGGCGACCGCATGCGCGAGATCTTCCGCATCGCGCGTGAACAGGGCATCCTGCCGCACGAGGCCGCGGACCGCATGGCCGAAACCCGCATCGGGCAGATGGCTGCCGTGAACCGCATGTTCGTGCCCAGGCGCTGAGGCCTTGGCAGCCGCCGGCGGCCCATGCCGCATCCTTGCCATCAACCCGGGCTCAACCTCGACCAAGGTAGGATACTTCGAGGACGAGCAGCGGATCTGGTTCGACGAGATCGACCACGACGCACAGGAGCTCGCCGCCTTTCCGACGGTGGCGGCGCAGCTTCCGCTGCGCCAGGCGGCACTTGAACGGGTGCTTTTCGCGCGCCAGGTGGATTTCGCAGGTTTGACCGCCGTCGTCGGCAGGGGAGGCCTCTTGCACCCCCTGCCCGGCGGCACCTACCGCATCGACGAACAGGTCGTCCTGGAGCTTCTGCAGGCGCGCTACGGCCAGCACGCCTCGAATCTGGGGGCTCCTCTGGCGGCCGCGGTCGCCCGCCTGGCCAACTGTCCCGCCTTCTTTGTCGACCCGGTCGTGACGGACGAGCTCGCGGACGTCGCGCGGGTGAGCGGGCTGCCCGAGCGGCCGCGCCGCTCGCTCTTCCATGCCCTGAACCAGCGCGCCATGGCGCTGCGCGCCGCGGGCCTGATGGGCGAGCGCTACCAGGATCTGCGACTCGTGGTGGCGCACATGGGCGGCGGCATCACGGTGGGCCTGCACGACCACGGCCGTGTCGTCGAGGTCAACAACGCGCTCGACGGGGACGGGCCGTTCGCCGCGGAGCGCTCCGGCGCACTGCCGATCGGCGCTCTCTATAGTGCCGCCAAGGCCCGCCGCATCGACCTGCGTGAGGTGCTGGGGCGGCGCATCAGCGGGCGCGGCGGCCTCGTGGACCTGATGGGCACCAACGACCTGCGCCGGATACCCTACAAGGGGAGAGGCGGCCTCGTGCGCCGGGCTCTGGCGCTTGGCATCGCCCGCGAGATCGGACGCCGGGCAGCCGTCTCGGGCTGGCCTGTGGATGCGCTCGTGCTCACCGGCGGGCTCGCGCACGATCAGGCATTGATGCGCGCCGTGCTGCGCCGTGTCTCCTGGGTCGCGCGCAGGCACTTCGTCTTCCCCGGCGAGTCCGAGATGCTGGCCCTCGCGCAGGGTGCTCTGCGCGTCCTGCGGGGCCGGGAGCCTGCGCTTGACTACGAAAGGACCCATGCCTAAGGTGACTATGGAGATCGCTGGACGGCTAGGGACTCTCGGACCAGGGTTTCGGGCCCGCGGGGCGGCGCTTCGGGCAAGCGTCCGACAACTGCCGTCACGGGGCTGCAGAGGCGGAGGGAGGTTCCCGATCGATGGCTAAGACAAAGGTGTCGCCCAAGGCGACGTCGTCCCTCGGTCCCGCCGAGGTACGCAAGATGTACCGCAACATGCTGCTCGCCCGCACCGTCGACGAGCGCATGTGGGTTCTGAACCGCGCCGGCAAGGCGCCGTTCGTCATCCCTTGCCGCGGCCAGGAAGCCGCGCAGGTAGGCTGGGCAGCCGGACTCCGGCCGACCGACTTCTTCCTGCCCTACTACCGGGATATCGGCGTCATGCTGACCTTGGGCTACACCGCGCGCCAGGCCTTTTTGAGCCTGATCGGCAAGGCCGAGGACGTGACGTCGGGCGGGCGGCAGATGCCTGGGCACTACGGCTGGCGCGAGCGTCACGTCATTACGGGCTCGAGCCCTGTCACGACGCAGGTGCTGCATGCGGTCGGCATCGCCTACGCGAGCCGCATGCGCGGCGAGGACGCCGTCGCGGCGGCCGCGCTGGGCGAGGGCTCGACGAGCCAGGGAGACTTCCACGAGGCGCTCAACTGGGCGTCGATCTACAAGCTGCCCGTACTGTTCGTGGTGGAGAACAACGGCTACGCCATCTCGTCGCCGCAAGCCAAGGAGATGGCGGTTCAGGACGCGGCCGAGCGCGCGCTCGGCTACGGCATGGCCGGCGTCACCGTCGACGGCACCGACTTCTTCGCCTGCTACGAGGCGACCGTGCAAGCGGCCGAGCGCGCGCGCCGCGGTGATGGCCCGACGCTGCTCGAGTTCAAGATGTACCGGCTCCTGCCGCACTCCTCCGACGATGACGACCGCACCTACCGCAGCCGCGACGAGGTCGACGCGTGGAAGGAGCGCGACCCCATCCTGCGCATGCAGCAGCACGTGCTCGAGGCGGGCGTGATGACGGCCGAGGACGACGGCGCCCTGCGAGCCGAGGTGCAGGCGGAGGTGGACGAGGCGATCGCCTATGCCGAGGCCGCGCCTTACCCGCCGGTCGAAGACATGTTCACGCACGTCTACGCGGACTAGGAGGCAGGGCGTCATGGCCGTAAAGAATCTCATCGACGGCATCCGGGAAGCGATGAGCGAGGAGATGGCGCGCGATGAGCGCGTCGTGCTCCTGGGTGAGGATGTCGGCAAGCGCGGCGGCGTCTTCCGCGCGTCGGAGGGCCTCGTCGACGCCTACGGCGAGCAGCGCGTCATCGACGCGCCGCTGGGCGAATCCGGCATCGTCGGCGTCGCCATCGGCATGGCCCTCAACGGGCTCGTGCCCATCGCCGAGATCCAGTTCGCGGACTTCATCCACCCGGCGTTCAACCAGATCGTGAGCGAGGCGGCGAAGATCCGCTACCGCTCCGACAACGACTTCCACGTGCCTATGGTCATCCGCGCGCCCTTCGGCGGCGGCGTGCACGGTGGCCTTTACCACTCGCAGAGCGTCGAGGCCTTCTTCATGCACGTGCCTGGCCTCAAGGTCGTCATCCCGTCCACTCCCGCCGACGCCAAGGGACTTCTCAAGTCCGCCATCCGCGACGAGGACCCGGTCGTCTTCTTCGAGCACAAGCGCAGCTACCGCCTGGTGCGCGGCGAGATTCCCGATGGCGACGTGACGGTGCCGATCGGCAAGGCGCGGCTGGTACGCGAAGGCAAGGATCTCAGCATCTTCGCGTACGGCCTGATGGCCTTCTATGCGGAGCAGGCCGCGCAGACCCTGGCACAGGAGGGCATCTCGGCCGAGGTCATCGACCTGCGAACCCTCCTCCCGCTCGACCGCGAGGCGATCCTGCAGTCGGTGGCGCGCACCCACCGCGCGCTGATCGTGCACGAGGCCAACCACACCATGGGCGCCGGCGCGGAGGTGGCGGCGACGATCGCAGAAGGAGCCCTCTACGAGCTGGACGCGCCGATCCGGCGGCTGACAGGACCAGACATCCCGGCGATGCCGTTCAACACGCCGCAGGAGGAGCACTTCATGCCTAACCCGGAGAAGATCGCGCAGGCGGCCCGCGAGCTCTGCGCGCTCTAGCCCGCCAAGGAGGTCGGAAGCCATCAAAGTCCAGATGCCCCAGCTCGGGGAAAGCGTCACCGAAGGCACCATCGGCCGCTGGCTCAAGAAGGCCGGCGATCATGTCGAGAAGTACGAGCCTCTCTGCGAGGTGGCGACGGACAAGGTGAACGCAGAGGTGCCCGCGCCGTTTGGCGGCACCTTGACGGCCCTACTTGCAGACGAGGGCCAGACGCTCAAGGTGGGAGAGCCGATCTGCGACATCGCGGAGAGCGGCGCGGCGGCGGAGATGGTCCCCGTACAGGCGGCGCCTCCGGCCGCCGCAGCATCCCCCGAGCCGGCGCCGTCAGTCGCCGCGTCCGTTGCGGCTGCAGCAGCGGCCGCGACCCCTGCGCGCGGACGCGTGCGCACATCGCCCTACGTCCGGCGCCTTGCGCAGGAGGCAGGCGTCGACCTGGCCCTCGTGCCCGGCACGGGCGCAGAGGGCAGGGTCACGCGCGAGGACCTCGAGCGCTTCCGGGTGTCCCCTGCCGCAGCGGTAGCCGCTCCCGCGTCGAGCGCCCCTCCCGCGGTGTGGCAAGCACCCGCAGCTGCGGTGCCATCGGTGCCGACCCATGCGGCACCTGCCCCTTCGGCACCGCCCGCGCCGATCGCCGGCGACAGCTTCCTGCCGCTCACCCCGATGCGTCGCACGATCGCCGAGCACATGGTACGATCGAAGCACGAGTCGCCGCATGCCACCGCCTGGTTCGAGGTGGACATGAGCCCCGTCGTCGCCCTGCGCAAGTCCTTGCGCGCCGAGTTCGAAGCGCGCGAGGGGGTGCCGCTGACCTACCTGCCCTTCGTGACGAAGGCCGCGGTCGAGGCCCTGCGGGAGTTTCCGCAGATCAACGCCAGCTGGGGCGGCGACAAGATCATCATCCACGGTGCGATCCACGTCGGTGTCGCGGTGGCCGTCCCGGACGGACTGGTCGTGCCGGTGCTGCGCAATGCGGACGGGTATTCGATCGCCGGACTTGCCCGTGCGGCGAACGACCTGATCACGCGGGCGCGCGCCGGGCGCCTGACGCTCGCGGACCTCGAGGGAGGGACCTTCACCGTGAACAACCCGGGCTCGTACGGGTCCGTGTTCTCCGCCCCGGTCATCAACCAGCCGCAGGCGGCCATCCTCTCCATGGAATCGATCGTCAAGCGGCCGGTGGTCGTGGAGGGTGACGCCATCGCCGTGCGCTCGATGATGTTCCTGTCGTTCTCCTTCGACCACCGCATCCTGGACGGCGCGACGGCGAACCAGTACCTCGCGTCGGTCAAGAAGCGGCTCGAGGGCATGGGTCCCGGCACCCAGGTGTACTGAGATGCCGCTCGCGCAGAAGGACCTCGGCCGCCGTCCGGAGTGGCTGCGGGTCAAGCTGCCGACCGGGGGCAACTACGCCGCAATCCAGGGGATGATGCGCGGCAACTCTCTGCACACCGTGTGCGAGGAGGCGCGCTGCCCGAACCTCGGGGAGTGCTGGAACAACCGCACGGCGACCTTCATGATCCTCGGCCGGGTCTGCACCCGGCACTGCGGCTTCTGCGCCGTGCAGAGCGGCCGGCCCAACGAGCTCGACCTGCAGGAACCGGAGCGCGTCGCCGGCGTGGTCGAGGACATGGGCCTCAGGCACGTCGTCGTCACGTCCGTGGCGCGCGACGATCTGCTGGACGGTGGCGCGTCGATCTTCGCGGAGACGATCCGCGCAATTCGCCGCCGGCGCCCGGAGTGCTCGGTCGAGGTGCTGATCCCGGACTTCCAGGGCGACTGGGACGCGCTCAGGCTCGTGATGGACGCCCGGCCCGAGATCCTCAACCACAACGTGGAGACGGTCGAGCGCCTGTCGGACCGCGTGCGCTCGAAGGCGAAGTACCGGCGGTCGCTGGAGCTGTTGCGCCAGGCGAAGCTCCAGGAGCCGAGGTCGTTCACGAAGTCCAGCATCATGCTGGGCCTCGGCGAGGACCGGCAGGAGATCCGGCGCACACTCGAGGATCTCCGCTACGTCGGTGTCGACATCGTCACGGTGGGGCAGTACCTGCGCCCGACGATGCACCACCTGCCGCTCGAGCGCTACTACACGCCGGGCGAGTTCGGCGAGATCCGCGAGGAAGCGCTGGAGCTCGGCTTTGCCCACTGCGAATCGGGTCCGCTCGTGCGCTCCTCCTACCATGCGCACACGCAGATCCCAGCGGGCAGGACTCCCGCGATGCCCGTCGAGACGGCGATCTGACCGGCGGCTCGCCCGGCTTTAGGCCTTTGGCCCGCCCCCGGCGAGGGGCGGGCCTTGCGCGTTGCGCCGGGGAGGAAGGTTGCATCAGGGACCGACGCCTGTCGACCGGAGCGCCCAAGGCAAGAACACCGACAGGGAGGGCGGCGCATGAGCGAACGAGAGCGGATCGTCGCGCGGCAGACCGTGTACGAGGGTCCATTCCGCATGCTCGTCGATGAGATCGACGACGGAGAGCACCGCTACCGCAGGGCATGGGTGCAGCACCCCGGCGCGGTCGTTCTGGTTCCGCTGATCGAGGACGACGTGCTGCTCGTGCGCCAGTTCCGCCACCCGACAGGCGAGGAGATCCTGGAATTGCCCGCCGGCACGCTCGAACCCGGCGAGGATCCGCACGAGACGGCGGTCCGTGAACTGCAGGAGGAGTGCGGCTACAAGCCCCTGCGCATCACGGAGATCCTGCGAGGCTACGCGGCGCCAGGCTACTCCTCGGAGGTGTACCACTTCTTCCGCGCCGAGGAGCTCGTGCCGTCGCGTCTTCCGGGAGACGTGGACGAGGATATCTCGCTCGTGCGCATGCCGCTGCGCGAGGCGATCGCGATGGCCCGCGCCGGGCAGATGGGAGACGTCAAGACGGCCTTGGGGCTTCTGCTTCTGTGATCCTCGTCGACTCCCACATCCATCTCGGCGCCAGCCGCCGCGGCGAACCCGTGAAGGTGAGCGCCTCGCGCCATCTCACGCTCGAGGCGCTGCCGCGCATCCTGCGCCGCTATGGCGCTCAACTCGGTGCCGTCGTGGATCTGGGCACGACGCGGGGGTTTGCGGATCTCGAGGCGGCGCTGGCGCATGGCGAACTGCTTGAGGCCGCCGACGGGATGTTCGTCGACAGGCAGGGCACCGGCATCCTAGGGGCCCTTGAGGCGGAGTTCCGCCTGGCGGGACACGGGCCCTTCCACCTGCTCGCCTATGCGCCGGGACTCGAGGGCGTGCGGGAACTCGTGCGCATCTACAGCGACGCCGTGAAGAATCCGGCCCTCTCGACCCAGCGGCTGCACCTTTCGCCGGAGCAATTCCGCAGGAGCGTCGAGGCGGCCGGGGGTGTCGTGGTGGTCGCCCACGCGTTCACGCCGCACCGCGGCCTGTTCGGCGTGGGTTTGACGCTGCAGGACGTGTTCGTGGATCCCGGGGGACTCGGCCTCGAACTCGGCCTGTCGGCCGACGTCGACATCGCGAGGCACGTCGGTGCCATCGGCCTGCTCGGCCTCCTGGGCGGTTCGGACGCGCACGGGCCGGATACCGTCGGACGGGAGCTCAACGCCGTGCCGAGCGCCGAAGGGGGATTTTCCGTGCTGCGGCGGCTGGCGGCGGGGGAGGCCGCGACCATCTACGGCATGAACCCTGCCTTCGGCAAGTACCACCGCACGTTCTGCCTCGCCTGCGACGATGTGGTGGCTGGGGATCCTCCGCAGCTTCGCTGTGCCGCGGACCCGTCGCACCGCGTGGTCACGGGGGTGCTCGATCGCGCCATGGCGATGCCGCCGCCCAGTCGTCCCCGGCCTTACCCGCGGTACGTCCACCAGCTCCCGCTCGGGCTCCTGCCCGGGTTCGGCCCTGCGGCGAGGCGGCGGCTGGTGGCGGCGTGCGGCAGCGTGCACCGGGCGTTGCACGAGGCCGGCCGGGATGAACTCCGTGCGGCGGTGGGCGACATGCGGGCAGAGGCGATCCTCGCCATGCGGCAGGGTGCACCGCCCAGCGCGGTGGGGGGTGGTGGGCGATGGGGCGCGTAACAGTTGCAGATTTTCACGCACATTCATAGACCTACTTGGCGTTACCGTACATCTGTCGGAACCGTAATAGTTAGCCACGGAGGACAAGCTGCCAACGCTGAAGAAAGCGTCGGACCTCTTGGGCGTGACTACCGAGATCCGGCGGCGGTGGGACGCCAAAGGCGTCTTGAGGGTTGTCCGGACTCCGCATGGCAAGAGACGTGTCCCGCTCTCGGAGATCTGGCGCCTACAAGGTGGCGGTGCAGCAGTCGTCCGCCCTTGTCAACATCGGAGTGAAATTCCCCAGTTTGCATCGGAGTGAAAATCCCCCGGGGAACACCTCCAAATGCTCGGGGCTGGGTCCGCCCCCCGGGGGTGGGGGGCGCGACGCCATGCGGCGGCGAGCGTGGTGACGGCATGCGCTGTAGGGTGACAGAGCGCGGCATGGACAGCTTGGCGTCCCGTCCGCCGCGGCCGCTGTGGTCATTGGTGAAGTATGCTCCCGGTACAGGCGCTGCCTCTCGACCTCGTCCGGGTTGACGTCGCCGGCACACGCGGCGGCCGTGGTGCAGCGTTCCCTGAGCGGGCAGTTGCCGCAGGACGCCCGCGAGAACTGGAAGGCGTAAAGCTGTCCGTCGCGACGGTACCTGGGCTGGCCCACAGCCCCAACCGGGCAGATACAGGTCTTGGCCTCCAGGTCGATGTGGAACTCCATCTTGGTGAAGCGCCCACCGACGGGGGATGGACGCTGCTGCGGCGCCACGAGGTCGACGCCGTGGGCGGAGCAGAGCGAGCGCGTCCCCATGTCGCCGTAGGCGTGGTCGGCCGTGATCTCATCCTGCGGGATGTCCAGCCGCTTACCGCGCTCCAGCACACCAGGTACGGCGCTGCGGTCTGGGACGTTGCCCGGGATCGCCTCGACGTCGGTGATCAGCTCGCTCTCGGCGTCCATGCCCACGTGCGCCTTGTGGTCGTCGCAGCGACCGCTGCTCGTCTTGCGCCCGTGGCGCATCTCGGGATCCGTCACCGAGACGACGCGGTCCTCGGTCACGCCCTGCCGGATCTGCACCCCTTCCTGCTCCGGCGCAGGCTCGATGTCCTGTTCCACCACCCGCGCCAGAAGATCGGTGGCTTCCGCGACGGCAGGGTCCCCGCTGCCCTTGGCGAGCACCTGTCGTACCACCTCTACGGCCCGGCGGGCATCGCCGGACCAGCTCCTGCAACTGCGCGTGGCGCGCCGACGGGTCGTTCCAATCGATGTCCGCCTTGCCGACCTCGTCGTAGTCGTCCCGCGTCAGCACGGCCGAAAGCTGCGACGTCAGCCCGGGCACTCGCCGCGCCTTCTTGCGCAGCTTGCGCACGGCCCCGCGGATCAGTTGGTAGGTGTCCTTCACTGCCGCCGCGCCCTGCACCGCCATCGAGTCGAACATCTGCCGCCGGCTCAAAAGCCTGGCGTCCCGCGCCGCCTGCACGAAGGCTTCGAACGCCGCCCGCTCCTTGTCGTTCGCCACCAACCGCGCCCGAAAGCGCACCAGCGTCGTCGCGTCGAAGCCGTCCTCTTCCGGCCCCAGGTTCAGCGCGAACTTCCAGCGCAGATCGAACTTCGCCCGTTCCTCCGCCTCGCGATCGCTCACGCCCTCGTACATCTCGAGCAGCAGCACCTTGGCCAGCCGAACGGGGGGCAGCGACGGGCGGCCAACACCCTCCTTGTACATCGGCGCGAACGAGGGCTCTCGGATCAGATCGGAGCCGAATCGCGCCAGAGCTCCATAGAACGACTTCTCCAGTCGCTGAATCTGCTGGCGCTTCATCCACACCCCGACCCCATCTGCTCGTCCTTACGCCCCATCATCGCCGCCCATTGTTGCGGTCGAGGCAGTGTGGCCCGAGAGCATACGCCTCCGCTGATGCGCCCATAAGGTCCCAACATCCCTGACAAAGGCGGTCGATGAACGCTGCGGCGGCTTTCGTGCCTTTGCCAAACTCAGCGGGCATCGCATCTAGGGCTCCACCCCACCCTGCAGGGAGATTCGGCCGTGCAGAGAGATGGAGCAGCGTAGTGCGTAACTGCTTTGTGGGTACAAAACGGCATCATAGATAACTCTCTCGGCTCGCCGCGGAAGTGGCTCCAGGACAACATTAACGGCAGATGCTGGCGTAGCTAGGCTGTGGCTTCAAGAGATATGCATCCATCACCCGTCCAGGTAGTCTAAGACCATCCAGCCCGAAAGGAGGTACTTCGAGGGATCGTGGATGGCATGGCCCTTGAGAGGAGAATTCGAATGGTACGAACGTGGAAAGTGATTCTAACTTCACTCGCGGCAGGTTGCCTCACATTTGCTGCCGCGGCGGTGCCGGTGGCCTTTGCTAGTGGCATTGCACCACAAACAGTTACGTGCCCTACTACCGATATCTGTGGCGGTCTCACTACAGTTGGGATCGACGAATCGCCGACTACAGGATCTCATGAGTACGTGGGTCCGGTGGAAGCTACCTGGGTCATCGACAATTCGGGCGACACCATCACCGTAGACTTCACGTTCGAGCAGAATATCAACGACCTTAGCAGCTCCTCCCTAACCTTGCAGCAATACTCCGTGTACGGAGGATCATCGTCAAATGGCAACGGGGCGTTTTGGGGTCCATACTGGGCTACCAACGCGACCGGGACGCAGTCCTGGCTAAATAAGAACTCAGCGTGTTCCCCAATTACGGATGATTGGAGCGGGAACTCAAACCTGACAGTGACCGGCGTTAGTTCTTACTACCCAGCCCAAGCCTACCAATACGTGTATGGAGATAAGGATACGTGTTCCACGGACGATATCAACAACACGTGGGGAAAGTGGGCGGCTGCAGCCGTATACCAGTTCATCCCTCAGTGACGATGGGCCCGAAAACCTGGCTGGTCAGTCTCCTAGCGCTGTCCGCGTTGGTAGCGGCCAGCTGCGGGCCAGTTCACAACCACGCATCAACGCATCTCAGCCCCGAAGCTAGACTGCACCAGGCATTGGTTCACGCTCAAAAGTTGGTTACGTTCCGGATTCACCTGCCAGGATATGTTCCACCCGGCGGCAAACTTCGGCGACTTGACGTAGGCCCCCCTCCTGGCGTCCGGTTGGCAAAGAACAAGTTGCCCGCGAAGTACCGCGCACTTGAGCTATTCTATACGGATACCGCACACTGGGGCCTGATGATCATCGAGCATGTCGGGCACACCACAATGGGTGGGTCCCGGAACGTGTCCGTGGACGGAATGACCCTGCAAGTTACCCCGCTAAATGCGGCTAGTATAGGCGGGATGGTGTGGAACAGCCCTAGTGGAGTAACTTACGTGTTGATGTCGAGTCATCTGCCGAATCCCACACTCATGAAAGTGGCGGAGAGCCTAAAGTAATTGACCCGAGAGTGGCAAGTGGCGCGATTCAAGGCGGACCTCCGAGGTGTCTGCCTTGAATGCCTGTCGGCAGAAGTGCCTATGAATACTTGCTTCTTGTCGAGCCATACGTGAGAGACGCAGGCCACGCTCGTTGGCGTTGAGGGGCTTGGGCATTCTTGGCGATAGCACTATAGAGAACTAAAATGGGCTCTACCGGTCTTTGGGCAGTCCCAATTTTGCTGGTACTGAGTTTCGGAGGAGGTGGATGTATGCACCGATCGCTAAGCATGTTTGAACTACCAATCGCTGTGCTCTTTCTGGTTATTGTGATCTGGGAAGGATGGTTGATTGCGACGATTCGCGAGACAATTGCTATCGGGCGTAGTCGAAAAGGTTTTCGTCATCGGCGACTTAGTAGACAGGCGCTGATTGGTTTCTTGGTGGTTGCTGTAGTGTTTCTGGCGGTTATCGGCTGCTTCCTTATAGTGGCCATGATTCGACTATGGTAACCTCTCCGGTGCGGTTACTGGCAGTCTACCCCTTACCCACATTTCCATTGTAATGGGTTAACAAGTTAAGCACGAACTAGGAGCAAGGCATTGCCAGCCTACATGGCGAAGAGAGCGGACCGGGGAGGGGTCTGCGATCAGCGACGTGACATGGGCGGTGCACGAGTGCGGACGGGCAGAGTTCGGTGATGCACGGCTGACGCAGCGGTTCGTCAAGGTCGTGTCTGCGCTGGCTGAACATCCGGAGGGGTCCGTGTTGCAGGCGTCCGAGTCTTGGGGCGAGGCCAAGGGGATCTATCGCTTCTTCAACAACGCCCGCGTGTACACAAAGCGCATCCTGCTGTCGCATCGCAAGGCGACGGTGGAGCGGATCCGTGGGCAGAGGATCGTGCTTGCGGCGCAAGACACGTCGGCCATGAGCTTCAACTCGTTGCAGGCGACACAAGGCTTGGGGCCCATCGGGCCGGCGAACAGCCGAGGTTTCTTCCTGCACTCGGCACTGGCGATGGACGTAGGCGGCGTGCCGCTCGGCCTGCTGGCGGCGCGGTTCTGGGCCCGAGATGGCGACGGCGAGGAACCGGCCGAGAAGGAGAGCCGCCGCTGGGTCGAGACGCTGCGCGAGGTGCGAGCGATCGTGCCGGAGGACACGCGCGTCGTCGTCATCGGCGATCGTGAGAGCGATTTCTTCGCGGTGTTCGCGGAGGCGAGGGCAGTGGGCGCCGACGTGCTGGTGCGCGCCACACACAACCGCAAACTCGCCGAAGACTGGCCGGATCTTGCGACGGCACTGGAGCACGCGCCGCTTCTTGGCACGCTGGAGGTGGACATACCTCGCGGCCACGATCATCCCGAGCGTCACGTTACACTCGCCCTGCACGCCAAAGGGGTGCAGCTGCAGCCGCCAATGGACCTGCGTGGAGCAGAGCCCATCCGCATGACGGTGGTCTCCGCATCGGAGATCGCGCCGCCGGAAGGCGAGACGCCCGTTGGCTGGGTACTGCTCACCACGCTGCAGGCTGACACCGTGGAACAGGCGGCCGCGGTGGTGCGCTGGTACTCTTACCGCTGGCGCATCGAGCGGTTCCACTACACCCTGAAGAGCGGCTGCCAGATCGAGAAGCTGCAGATCGAAACGCTGCGCCGGCTCGAGAACGCCATCGCCACCTACTGTATCGTGGCGTGGAGAATCCTCTACCTCACCTACGTCGCCCGCGACAACCCGGACGCGCCGGCCACCTTGGTCTTCACCGAGGCCGAATGGAAAGGCCTCTACCTCGCCATCTACCGCAAGGCCTTCGCCAACGGCAAGGACATGCCCACCGAACCGCCCACACTCTCCATGGCCGTCATCTGGCTGGCCCGCCTCGGCGGCTTCCTAGCCCGCAAGAACGACGGCATGCCTGGCGTGAAGGTGCTCTGGCGCGGCTTTCAGCGCCTCGAGATCTTCACCGCCGCCTGGATCGCTGCTCACCCTAGGCGAGAAGTGGGTAAAGGGTAGAACTGGCAGTAGGTGCGGAAGGTGTCAAGCTCTTTGGGGCAGGTCGGTCAACTAATTCAGTGAAAAGGTGTGTCGTCACTCCGGTTGATCCAAACGTTCGGATCGATGGCCCGAGGACGCGGCCGGCCACGTTTGAAGCGTTCGGGGTGATGGGCGTAGGCATTGGCCAGGACCTCAGCGCGGCGAGCAGTGATCTGGTCAGCCATGCCGTGGTGGACCATCGCCGGGGTGAGCAGCCCGATGCCGCTGTGCCGATGCTCGTTGTTGTACCAGCTGAAGAACTCGCGGCAGAAGGCGCGCGCCTGTTCGACGGAGGCGAAGCGGTCGGGGAACTCGGGACGGTACTTCAGGGTCTTGAACTGGGCTTCCGAGTAAGGGTTGTCGTTCGAGGTGTGGGGACGCGAATGGCTCTTGGTGACACCGAGGTCCGCCAGCAGGAAGGTGACCGGCTTCGAGGCCATGGATGAGCCGTTGTCCGCGTGGATGGTCAAGTTGCCGGGTTCCACGCCTTCGCGCTGGACGCTGTCGGCGAGCATCTGCGTGGCGAGCTCGGAGGATTCCTTGGTCGCGAGAAGCCAGCCCACCACATACCGGCTGTAGATGTCGATCAGGACGTAGAGGTAGTAGTAGGTCCACTTCTCCGGGCCCTGGAGCTTGGTGATGTCCCAGGACCAGACCTGGCGGGATGCGTCGGCCATCAGCTCTGGCTTGACTCTCGCGGGATGCGTCGCCTGGGCGCGTCGGCGCGCACCTCGCCCGCCTGGTGGAGGATGCGGTAGAACGTCCGGATCGAGCCGAGATAGCACCCTTCGTCGAGCAGCGTCGCGTAGACGGCGTAGGGGCTCTGGTCCCGGAAACGCTCTGAGTGCAGGGCGTCCAGGATCGCCTGGCGCTCCGCTTCCGAGAGGGTACTCGGCTGCGGCCGCGGCGGTCGCTTGGGCCGCACTGGACGCGGACTCTTGCGGTGCTGCACGTAGTACGTGGCACGGGGCCTGCCGACAGCTCGGCAGGCCGCCGTGACCCCCACCACAGGGCTCAGTTCGGCGATCGCGGCCTCCGTTACCTCGTGGGCTTCTCCGGCGCGCTCCCGAGAGACAGCTCTCTCAAGAGCGCGGAGACTTTTCCCTGCACCTCGATGACCTTCTCAGCCCGATCCAGGTGCTGTTTCAGCCGCGCGTTCTCCCGGCGCAGCCGATTCATCTCCCCACTCAGGGGATCCGCCGGCTTGCGCCCGGGCTTCTGGCCTAACGCGGCTTGCACCGCCTCATCCTGCTGCTGGCGCCACTTGCTCAGGTGCGATGATGATGCCCCTCGCGCCGCAACAGAGCGCCGATCTCGCCCGCTTCCGTGCAGCTGTCAACATCGGAGTGAAAGTGACTCCGCTGTCTACAGATGGATCCGCCGTCGGCTGAGGATGTGCCTCTGGAAGCAGTGGAAGAAGGGACGTACCGGGCTGCGGAAGCTTCGGCCCTTGGCCTGCCCGACTGGGCGGCGAAGGAATTGGCGTTCAGCCGTAAGGGCTATTGGCGAACGGCTAATGGCTCGTTGAACAGAGCCCTGGGCACCGCCTGCTGGCGGGCCCAGGGACTCGCGAGTCTTGCCGAAAGGGTCGAGGCCCTGACGGCTTCTCGGTGAATCGCCGTATGCCGAACGGCACGTACGGTGGTGCAGGAGGGTGGGGGCGCGACGCCCCCCTCTACCTGATTCTCGATCAGACTTGCGGCGGCTCGCCTCTCCGCACGCCGCTCGCCGCCACGACCTCATTGCCGCCGCGGCGAATGGCCCGGAACATGGCGTGGTCCGCCGCGTCGAGCAGCGTGCCCGGCGAGTCGCCGTCGTCAGGCAGTGTGGCCACGCCGACGCTGACGCTGAGGCGGTGCCCGCTCTTGAGCGACAGCCGTGCGATGTCGGCGCGCAGGCGCTCGGCCACCAGGAGCGCACCCACCTTGGAGGTCTCCGGCAGGATGAACAGGAACTCGCCGCCCTCACGCCGGCCGAGCACGTCCTCCTTGCGACAGGTCTGATGCATGAGGCGAGCCGCCGAGCGCAAGGCCTCGTCCGCGAGCAGGCGCTCTTCCTGGCAGAGGTCGGCGTAAGGGTCCAGGTTGAGCGCGACGAAGGCGAGCGGTCTTGCGTGGCGGGACGCGCGCGAGAATTCGCGCTCGACCGCCTCGTCGAGTGCCCTGCGGTTCGCGAGGCCCGTGACCGAGTCGGTGAGGGCGAGACGCTCCACCTCGCCATCGCGCTGCACCCGCTGCACGGTGAACGCCGCCAGCAGGGCGAACGCCTCCAGCGAGCGGCGGTGGTCGGCGGTGAAGGCGTTCTGATCCTTGGCCGCGACTTCAAGTACGCCGTAGGTCTGGTCGCCCACCGTCAGCGGCAGGGCGAACTCGGAGCGCGCGCGGCCGCCCATGATCGCCCCCAGGCGCTCGCGCTCGAGGTCAGGGGCGTAGTAGGGCTCGCCGCTCTGCATCGCCCGCACGGCCGTATTGTCGCCGGCCGGCGGCTGGGAGGCGCCCGGGAACCCGCGCTGCGCCACCAGCCTGAGGCCAAGCCCTGGGGCGTCCTGCAGCAGGATGGCGCAGGACGCGTCACCGCTCGACTGGTGGACGCGCTCCGCGATGGCGTCGAGCGCTGCGCCCAGGTCGCCCGCGCGCAGCACGTCGCCGCAGAGGCGGGCGAAACTGAGCAGGCGCTCCCCGCCGTCGGCGAGCGGCGGCGGGCCGGATGCGGCCAGCGGCTGGGACATGCCTTCTTCGAAGCTCGCTGGCTGCGCCATGCGCAGGTCGTCCGGCAATCGCTCGAGTGCGTCGACCACCTGCGGGTCGAACTGCTTGCCGCGGTGGCGCCTGAGCTCCGACATGGCGTCCTGCGTCGGCAGGGCGCGGCGGTACGGGCGATCGTTGGTCATCGCGTCGAAGGCGTCCGCCACCGCGAAGATGCGTGCCAGCAAGGGGATCTCCTCGCCCTTGAGACCGAGCGGGTAACCGCCGCCGTCGAACCGCTCGTGGTGGTAGCGCACCACATCCAGCGAGCGGGAGAGGAAGAACAGTCGCTGCAGCAGATTGAAGCCCTGCTCGGGATGGCGCTGCATCAGCCGCCATTCGTCAGGCGAGAGGGGCCCGGGTTTGCGCAGCACGGCGTCAGGCACGCCGATCTTGCCGAGATCGTGCACATAGGCGCCCCACTGCAGATGCAGGAGGTCTTCCGATCCCAGGCCGAGCGACTCGCCGAGCGACACGGCGAGCGACACGACCCGCTGCGTGTGGCCCATGGTCTCCTGGTCACGCAGCTCGAGGGCATCTCCCAGCACGGCGAGCGTCGCGCCGTAGGTCTCGCTCAACTGGCGCGTCTGCGTGGCCGCGCGCTCGTGCAGGGCCGCGAGATCCTTGAGCTGCCGTCTGGTGGCCGCCAGGAGGTCCGCGCGATCGAGCGCCAGCGCAGCCTGGTCAGCCAGGGCCGCGAGGAAGCGGCGGTCGTCTGCGCCGAAGCGACCACGCTCATGCGAGTGGGCGGCGATCACGCCGATGAGCTTGTCGCCCAGCTGCATCACCGCGCCGAGACCGGAGGACATGCCCATGCGCAAAGCAGCGCTCGAGAGCTTGACGCCCGTGAGGTCGTCGCCGGAAGCGACCTGCGCCTCGCGGCTGCGCGCCACGAGTGCCAGGAGGTCGCGAGGCTCGTCCAGCGAGACCCGCTCGCGCCCGCCGGCGGCTTCGGTCCAACCGACGCCTGATCGGAGGGCGAGGGTCCTTGTCGCGTCGTCGTAGAGGTAGACGCCCACGAGCGGGACGCCGAAGCTCTCCGCCACGATCTGCGCCGTCTGCGCCGTGATCTCGTCCGCGTCGAGGGAACCGAGCAGGCGAGAGGTCAGGCTGAGCATCGTACGTTGCTCCTGCTGGCGCGAGGGGCCCTGGGCCGAGGCGGCCGCGCCGGCCCGTTCCACCGCCATGCCGATGATGTGGCTTGCGGCTGCGAGCAGGGCCGACTCCTCGTCCGTCAATGCCTGCTCGGTCGGTCGGGCCAGGTGCAGCAGGCCGACGACGCGGTCGCTCGCGCGCAGGACGACGCTTGCGTGGAAGCGCAGCCCCGCGGTGTCGCCGCTTGCGAGCTCGAGGCGATCACAGGCGAAGATGTGCGGCCAGGGGCGCAGCTCACCGCGCTGCAGGGCGGCCTGGCAGCGGCAGGGAGTCCAGCGCAATGCGGACTCGCCATTTGCAGCGAGTGCGGGTGGCAGGCCGACGTGCGCCGCGAGCTGCTGTTCCTCGTCTGTGCCGCCGACCGTGATCCAGACGGCTGGTGCCTTCAGATGCGCCTGCAAGATGTGGAGCGCGCCGTCCAGCAGAGCGGGTAGGTCAAGCGAACGGTTCAGATGCTCGGACAGGGTCGCAAGCATGGCCAGCGGAGCGCCATGTGCGTTCGAACCCGGGCCTAGCGTCTCCGGAATTGCGGCTCACCTCATTGTGGAGAGTGCACGGGCTCGCCGCGGAGCGGCCGCGGCGATCGGGCACGCGGTCGAAATCCGCCGACGCTCTTCGACGGCAATCGATGCCACTCCTGCCGCGAAGGGTGCTCTGGACCGGCATAAGCGGGGCAGGGCGGACCATAGCCTGGACTCGGAGGGAAGACGGTGCACACGATCGATCTTTACCTGGACATCGCCGTGCGGCGCGTGCGCCGGCGCTTCGGCTGGTACCTCGCAGCCGCAGCCTGGTCGGCGCTCGCGGTCGCCTTCGGCGTCTACGCCGCGGGGCAGCTGAGCGCCCTGCAGCGCTCGGACCTGCTCGCCTACCTCGGCGGGTTCATCGGCAGCCTGCAGCAAGGCATGCCGCAGGGGCCGGCGCTGATGCGGGCCGCGCTCTACGCCGACGGCCGCCTGCTCCTGCTGAGCTGGCTGCTGGCGCTGGTCGTGGTCGGCGTGGTGACGAGCTGGCTCTGGCTCGCGGTCAAAGGGTTCGCGATCGGCTTCGCGAGCGCGTTCCTGCTTGGGGAACTCGGCGGGCGGGGGCTCCTGCTCGTGCTGCTTGGCGTGGTTCCGCCAGCCCTGCTGGTGCTGCCGAGCATCTGGCTGCTGAGCGAAGCGGCAGCGCTCTACGCCTCGGATTTCTATCGCGCCCGCTTCAAGGCCCCTGCGATGCTTTCGGCACTGGTCCGATTCGCCGGCGCCGGGGCGATCGCCGCAGGCGGCATTGTCCTGGCGGCCACTGCGGAAGCCTACCTTAGTCCCCTTGCCCTTCATCTGCTGTGGCCGTATGTTGGGGGGTGAACGGAAGCTAGGAAGGAAGTGCACCTCCGTTGATCATCGGCTTGCTCAAGGAGATCAAGGCGGACGAAAACCGGGTAGGTCTAACCCCGGGAGGCGCCCGCGCGCTGACAGGCATGGGACACAAGGTTCTTGTCGAGGCGGGCGCGGGCGTCGGCTCGGGCTTTCCCGACAGCGAATACGCCAGCTTTGGCGCCGTCATCGAAGCGGACAAGCGCCGGATCGCCGCCCAGGCGGATCTGATCGTCAAGGTGAAGGAGCCGCTGCCTGAGGAATACGACATCTTCCGCCCGGGCCAGATCCTCTACACCTATCTTCACCTTGCTCCGGCCCAGGAGCTGACGGAAGCCCTGCTGCGCCAGGGCGTCATCGGCATCGCCTACGAGACGGTGCAGATCGCCGACGGCTCGCTGCCGCTGCTCGTGCCGATGAGCGAGGTCGCAGGCCGGATGGCGACCCAGATCGGCGCGCACTGCCTCGAGAAGGCGCATGGCGGCCGCGGCGTGCTCCTCGGCGGCGTGCCGGGCGTGCTGCCCGCGCACGTCGTGGTGGTCGGCGGCGGCACGGTGGGCCAGAACGCAGCCCAGATCGCGGTGGGCATGGGTGCCCGCGTCACGATCCTCGACGTTTCGGCGTCGCGCCTGCGCTACCTCGACGACATCTACCAGGGCCGGCTCGAGACGCTCATGTCGAACGAGCACAACCTCGCGGAGCAGGCGGCCGACGCGGACCTCCTGATCGGCGCCGTCCTCATCCCCGGCGCGCGCGCGCCGAAGCTGGTGTCCGAAGCGATGGTCAAGACGATGAAGCCGGGCTCCGTCATCGTCGACGTCGCAATCGACCAGGGCGGCTCGATCGAGACGATCGACCGCATCACCACCCACTCGAACCCGACCTACGAACGGCACGGCGTCATCCACTACGCGGTCGCCAACATGCCTGGCGCCGTACCCCGCACCTCGACGTTCGCGCTCACGAACGTCACCCTGCCCTACCTCCTCAGGATCGCGAACCACGGTCTCGAGGCGGCCCTGCGCGAGGACCCGGCGCTGCAGCGCGGCGTCAACACCTACGAGGGCAAGCTGACCTACGAGGCGGTCGCGTCCTCGACCGGACTGCCGTACAGCAACCTGCACGACATCGTCGGCTTCTGAATCGCCAGGCCCCCGCATAGGCATCTGTGCGGGGGCCTCGTCATACCCTGGCGGCCCGCGCCGTGCCTGCGGGAGGTCTTGCGCCCCGGGACCGCTCTCGGCACTGTATAGGTGGTCCAGTCGCGGCACAAGATAGGCCTGCTAGGCTACCGGCGGACGGGGAGGCAGCGGCTGTGCAGGACTTCGTATCCGACTTCATCGCCTACCTGAGCGTCGAGCGGGGACTGGCGCGCAATACGCTCGAGTCCTACGGGCGCGACCTGCGACAATACCAGGACTATCTGCGGGAGCAGAAGACACCGCAGCTGCAGGCGGTGTCCCGCGACACGATCGTCGGCTACCTTCTCCACCTGCAGGACCAGGGCAAGGCGACGGCGACGATCGCCCGGCGTCTGGCCGCCCTCAAGGCGTTCTACCAGTACCTGGTGCGCGAGCGCCTGCTGCAGGAGGATCCGACGCGCAACCTCGAGTCGCCCAAGCTTGAACGGCGGCTGCCGCGCGTCCTGACGGTCGCGGAGGTGGAGGAAATCCTGCGCCAGCCGGACCCCGCCCAGCCTGCGGGCCTGCGCGACCGCGCGATGCTGGAACTCCTGTACGCGACAGGCATTCGCGTCTCGGAGCTCGTGTCGCTGAACCTTGGCGACGTCAATCTCGAGCAGGGCTACCTGAGATGCCTCGGCAAGGGCTCCAAGGAGCGCCTGGTGCCGATCGGCTCCTTCGCGCTGAAGAGCCTGGAGACGTACCTGGCCCAGGCGCGCCCGCGCCTCCTGCGGGACACGCGCGAGCAATGCCTGTTCGTCAACCATCACGGACATCGGCTGACGCGCCAGGGCTTCTGGAAGATCGTCAAGCGCTACGCCCAGGAGGCGCAGATCGAGCGGTCGATCACGCCGCACACCTTGCGTCACTCCTTTGCGACCCACCTTCTCGAAAACGGGGCCGACCTGCGCTCGGTGCAGGAACTCCTCGGCCACGCGGATATCTCTACGACACAGATCTACACGCATCTCACCCAGGCGAGGCTAAAGGAAGTCTACGCCCGAGCCCACCCGAGGGCCTGATCTGTTGGCCTGCCTCTCGGCCGGACATGCTACGGCCGAGGAGGTAATGGCACGTGCGCAAGTTGGCCCTGATCCTCGGCGCCGCCTTGGCCCTCGGGCTGCCTGCCCCGGCCTGGGCGGCGCCGTCGCCGCCGGCGACCGCGTCGCCGGCGGCCGTCCTGCTCGAGGCCTCCACCGGCCAGGTACTCTACGCGAAGAACCAGGACGAGATGCGGGCACCGGCGTCGATGACCAAGCTCATGACGCTGCATCTCGCGCTGCAGGCGGTGCGCCAGCACAAGGTGCGGCTCGGTGATCCTGTCTCCGTCTCGGATCGCGCCTACCGGACCGGCGGGTCGCAGATCTGGCTTGAGCCGGGCGAGACGATCCCGTTCGGTCAGCTGTTGCGCGCGGTGGCGATCGGCTCAGCGAACGACGCCTGCGTCGCGATTGCCGAGCATCTCGCGGGGTCCGAGGAGGCCTTCGTGGCGCAGATGAACCACGAGGCGCGACGGCTCGGCATGATGCACACCCACTATGCCAACAGCCACGGGCTGGACGCGGCAGGCCACGTCACCACGGCGCTCGACATGGCAAGGCTGGCGCGCACCGCCGTGAACGACACAGGCCTCATCGCCCTTACAGCGCAGCGCGAGGACAGGACGATCCGCAACGGCAAGGGCGGCCGCCTGTGGCTCGTCAACCACAACCGCCTGCTCGGACGCGTGCCGGGCGTGGACGGCCTCAAGACGGGCTACACAGGCAAGGCGGGCTTCTGCCTCACGGCAACGGCCAAGCGCGAGGGCCTGCGGCTGATCGCCGTCGTGATGGGCGGTCCGTCGTCCAAGGTGCGGTTCCAGGACGTACAGAGCCTTCTCTCGTACGGCTTCGCGAACTACCGCGCCGTCCTGCTCGCGCGGGGCGGCCAGGCGGTGGGTCACGTCAAGGTGATGCACGGCACCAGCGGGCAGGTCGCCGCGACGGTGCAGCACGACGTCTCGGCGGTGCGGGATCGCCAGAGCATGCCCGCGGTGCGGCTGCGGCCGGTGCTGCGGCAGGGCATCGAGGCCCCTGTGGCGCGAGGGCAGGTATTGGGGCGCGCCGAGATCATGCTCGGCAGCCACAAGGTCGCGGAGGTGCCTCTTGTGGCGCGGCAGGACGTGCCCCGGCAGACCTTCGCCCTGCTGCTGAAGCAGCTCCTGCAGGGCGTTCTGCACGGCTGACCATAGGCGCAACAGGGGCCGCGATCCGTCAGGTCTCGACGGACCGCGGCCCCTGTGTCGTCTTCTGTCAGGAGGAATGCCCGCCAGGCGGGGCGAAGCCGCCCACCATGCTGGAAGGGGCAGGGAAGCCAGTGCAGATCGCGATCAAGAGACAGGGACGCACCGCTACCGCGCGGCTCTCGGGCGAGTTTGACCTCAAGGCGGCTCCACAGGTGCGCGAGCAGCTGGACGGCCTCATTGACGCCGGCATGCAGCGCATCGTCATCGACCTGCGCCAGGTCCGCTTCCTGGATTCCTCAGGCCTCGGCGTACTGCTCGGCCGCTACAGGCGCCTGAGCGAGCGCGGCGGATCGATCTACCTTGTCACCGCTGCCGAAGGCAGCGTGCGCACCGTCCTTGAGATGAGCGGCGTGCGGCAGGTCATGCCGCTGCTCGCCTCGGAGAGCGAGGTACCCCGCGCATGACGCAGTATTTCGAGCTCGCGTGTCCCAGCCGACCCGAGAACGTGGGACTCTGCCGGGTGGCCGTGGCCACCTTTGCCGCAAACCTCGGCTTCACGCTGCCTGAGATCGAGGAGATCAAGGTCGCGGTGTCCGAGGCGGTCTCGAACGTCGTGGTGCACGCCTACCCGGGAGTGGAGGGACTGATCGGTCTGCGCTGCCAGGATAGCGGCGACGGCATCGTCATCTCGGTGCGGGACGAGGGCGTGGGCATCGCGGACGTCGCGCAGGCCAGACAGGCATCGTTCAGCACCGACCCGGAGCGCATGGGTCTCGGCTTCGTGTTCATGGAGTCGTTCTCGGACGAGTTTTCCGTGGAGTCGGCCCTGGGCAAGGGCACGAGGATCGAGATGCGCAAGCGCCGGGAGGCTCCTGCGGAGGGCGCCTGAGATGCCATCCTCGGCGGATCGGCGCCACGAGGAGCAGCTCGATCTGCTGCGGCGCGCGCGGGAGGGCGAGGCACAGGCGCGCGAGCAGCTCATCTCGGAGAACGCGCGTCTCGTCTGGTCGATCGCGACCCGCTTCTCAGGCCGTGGCGTCGAGCTCGAGGACCTCTTCCAGATCGGGTCGATCGGTCTCTGGCGGGCGTGCGAGCGCTTCGATCCGGCGTACGGCGTGCGCTTCTCCACCTACGCCGTGCCGCTGATCATCGGCGAGATCCGCCGCTACCTGCGCGACTATGGCCAGATCAAGGTGAGCCGCAGGCTGCGCGAACGCGCCGCCATGGCGCGACATGCCGCCGAGGAACTCAGGTCGACCCTTGGCCGTGAGCCCACGCCGCTCGAGGTGGCCAACGCCTGTGGCCTCGCGGTGGACGAGGTGATGGAGGCGGTGGAAGCGACGCAGATGGTGCACTCGCTCGACGAGGTGATCGGCCACGGCGAGCGTGACGACCTCCTGCGCATCGACCGCCTGGAAGACACCGCGATCGCCGCGGACGGCGCCATCGACCGCGTCGACCTGCGCGAGGCCTTGCGCAGGCTGCCCGAGGAGGAGCGCGAGGTGCTCTTCCTGCGCTTCTTCCGCGACATGACGCAGCAGGAGGTCGCGGACCGCCTAAAGACCCACCAGGTGCGCATCTCGCGCATCGAGCGGCGCGCGCTGCAGCGCGTGCGCGAGATGCTCGGCCGCTGAACGGTACATGAGGCAGGCAGGCGCATCGCATCCTAGCCTCTGAACGAGGAGGGATGAGGGAGCATGCCAGTGATCAAGGTGCTGGAGCTGGTCGGCGAGTCCAAGGAGGACTGGCAGGACGCGGTGCAGTCGGCGGTGCGCGAGGCGTCGCGCACGGTCAAGAACATCTCCGGTGTGGAGGTCGCCAACTGGACGGCCCAGGTGCAATCCGGACAGATCGTGGAATACAAGGCCAACGTGAAGGTCGCGTTCGTCGACTAGTGCCGGCGCGGGCAGCCCAAAGGGCTGCCCGCACGCTGCTTTGGGGGAGGTGCAGCCGCACGCCGCGGCAGGGGATGGAACCAAAGGAATACAGGCAGCGCGTGCAGCGGCTGGAGCAACCGAGACCCGTCGCGCGCAACGCGCTCTGGGCGTTCGTGGTCGGTGGCGGCATCTGCCTGATCGGTCAGGTGGTGCAATCGGGCCTCATGGCCGTCGGGTACAACGAGGAGACCGTCAGGGCCCCGACAGCGATCATCATGGTCTTTCTCGGCGCCGCAGGCACGGCGCTCGGCTTCTACGACCAGCTTGCGAAGATCGGCGGCATGGGTGCGAACCTGCCGATCACCGGCTTCTCCAACGCGGTCGTGGCGCCAGCGATGGAGTTCAAGCAGGAGGGTCCGATCATGGGCACCGGCGCCCGCATCTTTCAGGTCGCGGGGCCCGTGATCGCCTATGGACTGCTTGCGGCCTTTGTGGTGGGCATCGTGCGCTATGCCCTCGTGGGTGCGACGCCGTGAGCGTGCAGGCCGCCCGGGACCTCAGGCGCCGCGGCCATCTGCGCCTCGACGCGACCATCGCCGGTGCCGCCACGGTCGTCGGCCCGTTCGAGGCGCAGGGACCGCTCGGGCACCTCTTCGACCGCGTGGTGCAGGAAGAGCTCTGCGGCGAGAACAGTTACGAACGCGCCGAGCGGTGTCTCATGCGCAAGGCGGTCGAGCTCCTGCTCGACCACTCAGGGGCAAGCGCCGCGGAGGTGGACCTCCTGGTCGCGGGCGATCTTTTGGACCAGATCACCACCACGAACTTCGCGGCGCGAGACCTCGGCATGCCTCTCCTCGGCGTCTACAGCGCATGCGCCACGACGAGCGAGTCCCTCCTGCTCGCGGGGCTTGCCGTGACGGCGGGATCGGCGGGATCGGCGGTCGCCGCCACCGCGAGCCACCACCTGTCGGCCGAGCGGCAGTACCGCTACCCGCTCGAACTCGGCGTGCAGCGCGTGCCGACCGCGCAGTGGACCGCCACCGGAGGCGCCGCATTCCTGCTGGGGAGCGGTGGCGACGGGTCCGCGCGCATCGTGGCCGCGACGGTCGGGGAGGTGCAGGACTACGGTCTCAAGGATCCCAACAACATGGGCGCGGCGATGGCGCCTGCGGCGGCCGACACCATCCTGCGCCACCTCAGGGCGAGGGGACAGACGAGCCGCGACTACGACCTCATCCTGACGGGCGACCTGGCGCGCGCCGGGCTGCCGTTGCTGGGGGAGCTGCTGGCCGAAGAGCGGGAGCACCCAGGACACCGCCTGCAGGACGCCGGGGTTCTGCTCTACGCAGAGTCTCAGGACGTGCACGCCGGCGGGTCGGGAGCGGTCTGTTCCGCGCTCGTCCTGGGCAGCCTGGTCTTGCCCAGGCTGCGACGCGGCGAGATGCGGCGCGCCCTGCTGGTTGCGACGGGAAGTCTGCACAGTCCCCGCAGCTACCAGCAGGGCGAGAGCATCCCAAGCGTGGCCCATGCCGTGGAGCTGGAGGCGATCGTATGAGCTACCTGCTCGCGTTCCTGATCGGCGGGGCACTCTGCCTGATCGCACAGCTCGTCATGGACCTGACCCGTGCCACCCCGGCGGTGGTGCTGGTGGGGTCGGTCGTGCTGGGTGCCATCGCTGCCGGATTCGGGCTCTACGAGCCGTTCGCGAGGCTTGCCGGCGCCGGTGCGACGGTGCCTCTGCCGGGCTTCGGCTTCAGCCTTGTCAGCGGTCTCATCAAGGAACTGCCCAAGGAAGGCTGGGTGGCCCTCTTTTCCGGCGCGTTCAAGGCCACCGGTGCAGGCATCAAGGCGGCACTGATCTTCGGGCTGCTCGCCTCCTTCCTGACCCGCGCCAGGGCCTAGGACGTCTATGGCCAAGCCGCGGCCTGCGCTATACTGTGAGCCGACGCAGGGGGTGCAGGGCCGTGCAGTTTCGCGTCGTCCAGGACGCCTACCAGGGACCGCTCGATCTCCTGCTGCGCCTCTCCCTGGAGCGTGACCTGCCACTGCCCGAGATCTCGCTCGCCGCGATCGCGCGCGAGTTCCGCCAGGGGATCAGGCAGGCCTCCGAGGTGCCGCTCGGGGATGTCGGCGATTTTGCCGTGCTGTCCGCTCGCCTGCTGAGGCTCAAGGCCGGCTGGCGGCGTCATGTCGCCGAGGAGCTCGAGGAGGCCGAGGAGATCCCGGTGGAGATCGGGTCCGCTCCGGAGATGGCGGCGGCCGTGGAGTTCCTGCGCAGGCGCATGCGAGAACCCTTGCTGGCGCGCGAGGTGCCGAGGCCCCTTGCGAGCTGCGATCCAGCGGACCTCATGGAGGCCTGGGACCGCCTGCGGCGTCGCGCCGCCCGGCTCGGACGCCGCGCCCGGCTCAGGCCCAGGGCTCAGATACCGTTTCGTCGCGTGCTCGGCGCCCTGCGCCGGGAACTGCGCCAGCAGGGGCGCCTGCGCATCGCGGCCCCGACCCGGCCGCGCCGCGAGGCTGTGCTCGAACTGCTGGGGGCGCTCGAGCTGACGCGCCTGGGCGAGGCGGGCCTGCAGCAGGAGCGGCTGATGGACCCCCTGTACCTGGTCGTGCGGGAGGAGGCTGACGATGGCGAGCTGGCAGGAGATTGAGGCGCTGCTCTTCGCAAGCGGCAAGGGGCACGCCGAGGAGGAGCTCGCACGGTCCCTCGGCACGACGTCGCTCGAGGTGCGGGTGCTGCTCGAGGAGCTGGAACGCCAGCTCCAGGGGCATGGCATCCAGCTCAGCTGGCAGGAGGGGCGTGTCGCGCTGCTGACGGCGCCCGAGCACGGGGAGATCCTGCAGAAGGCCCTGCCGAACGCGCCAGGTTCCCTGTCGCCGGCTGCACTCGAGGCCTTGACGCTCATCGCCTACCGCCAGCCCATCACGCGCGCCGAGATCGACGCGGTGCGCGGCGTGCGCTCGGAGCGCACCTTGCAGACCTTGCAGGAGCTCGAGCTCGTGGAGGTGGTCGGGCGGTCGGCTGGTGCGGTGCGCGCGCCGCTCTACGGCACGACGGTGGAGTTCTTGCGGCGCTTCAACCTGACGTCGCTCGACGACCTGCCGGATTTGCCGCAAGAGGAAGAGGGCCCTGCGGCAACCTAGGCCCGGAGTTGATGCTTTGCTCTTCCTCTGGGGGCTTCTGGGGGCCGTGCTTGCCGCCGTCGCCCTCCTCCTCGTGCCGCTGAGGCTTTCGAGCATGTTGCACTGGCCGGGGTTCAGCGAGGCGGAGGTGCGCCTGGGACCCTGGCTGGTTTCGCGCTGGCAGGCCAGCGGGCCGAGCTGGCCGCGGCGCTCGCAGGCGGCCGGGTCGCGCGGCGGGGACGCGAAGGGCGCCGTCAGCCCGCCGCTCGTTGGCGTCACGGAGGCCGTCGGCGCATTCTTCGCCGCGCTGCAGCGTGCGCCTGTAGGCGGCCTTGAGCTCGAGGCCGAGGGTGGACTGGGGGATCCGGCCGCGACGGCCCTGCTCTACGGCGCCGCGTGGGCCGCGCTCGGCGGACTGATGGCTGCGGCGGGACACCCGGTGCGGGTGCGGCTGACGCCCCGCCTCGAGGGTCCTGGGGGCGGGAAGCTCCATGCGCGCGGCGAGGTTGCCGTCACGCTTGGACGGCTGGCCCTGGCGGCCCTCAGAGCGCTCGCGGTCATGCGCCGGGGATCCTGAGAGCCAGGACCGCTGGAACACGCCTTCTCGGCCCATGGGAAGGAAGCGGGCGGGCGGACAAGAAGCAACGCTAGTCGCCATCTTTGCCCGCAGGAGGACATATGCTGCCGCCAGTCGCGCCCAGAAGGCCCATGGCGCACGAGCTCCACGGCGATGTGCGCCCCGACCCGTACCAGTGGATGCGCCGCAGGGACGATCCCGATACCCTCACCTACATCGCGGCCGAGAACAGCTACCGCGACGAGGTCATGGCCCCCTTGCTGCCGCTTGCCGACCGCCTGTACGACGAGATGCTCGGCCACGTCGCCGAAGACAGGGTCGAGCCTGCGGTGCAGGACGGGCCCTATTTCTACTACCGCCGCACCCAGAAGGGACTGGGCTACCCGATCCACGCCAGAAAGCGCGCCGCAGCCCGCGACGCGCTCGACGCAGCGGTGGAGGAAGTCATCCTCGACGTCAACGAGCACGCCAAGGGCCTCGACTTCTACTCTGTCACGCTCATGCGCCTCAGCCCGGACCACAGCCGCCTCGCCTTCCTGGAGAACCGCGACGGAACGGACCGCTACACCGCATGCGTCAAGGACCTCGCAGCCGGCCGCATGCTGGACGATCGCATCGAGAACGTCTTCCTGGCGGACAGCCTCGCATGGGACGCCAGCGGCAGGTACCTCTTCTACGTCACCGTCGACCCTGCGCAGCGGCCCTACCGGCTCTGGCGCCACGAGCTCGGCGACCAGGGCGGTGACGCCCTCCTCTACGAGGAAGGCGACATCGCGTTCCGCCTCTCGCTCGGGCGCGCGCGCAGCGGGCGCTACCTCTTCCTGCAGTCGGCCAGCAAGACGACGGCGGAGGTGCGCTACCTGCCTTGCGACCGTCCGCTGGACGAACTTGCCCTGTTTCAGCCGCGCGAGCATGGCGTCGAGTACGACCTGGAGGACTGGGGCGAGGACTTCCTCGTCCTGACGAACAGGGATGCGCCGAACTTTCGCCTGCTTCGCTGCCCCGGGCGCGACGCGACGCGCCTGCAGCCCCTCCTGCCGTACCGGCCCGAAGTGTACCTGCAGCGCGTCTACCCGTTTGCCGGGGCCCTGCTGCTCGAGGGGCGCGAGGAGGGCCTCCAGCAGGTCTGGGTCCTGCGCGATGGCGCCCTGAGACGGCTCGGCTGGCCCGAACCGCTCTACGTCGCGCAGGTGTGGAGCCAGAGGGCCTACGATACCGACCTCGCCCTTGTGGCCTATACGTCGCGCCTGACGCCCGCGACCATCTACGAGCTCGACCTGCGTTCGCTCGAGCTCCGCATGCTGCAGCAGGAGGAGGTGCCGGGCTACGCGCCGGGACCGTATCGCCAGGAGCGGATCTGGGCCCTGGCGGACGACGGCGTGGAGGTGCCGATGTCCGCCGCCTACCGCGGCGATCTCGGGCCGCTGCGGGAGCGGCCGCTGATCCTCTACGGCTACGGCTCGTACGGTATGCCGAGCGAGCCCGCCTTCGACCCGAAGCTGCTGCCGCTTCTCGACCGCGGCGTCGTGTTCGTGACCGCCCACGTGCGCGGCGGCGGCGAAATGGGTCGCGCGTGGTACGAGGACGGCAAGCTCTTGCGCAAGCGCAACACTTTCCTCGACTTCATCGCCTGCGCGCGAGAGCTGGTCAGACGGGGCTGGACGTCCCCGGAGCGCCTTGGGGCCATGGGTCGCAGCGCCGGCGGACTCCTGATGGGCGCGATCGTCAATCTTGCCCCGGGTCTCTTCCGGGTCGTCTCCGCCGGCGTTCCCTTCGTCGACGTCGTGACGACGATGCTCGATGCGAGCATCCCCCTCACGAGTCTCGAATGGGACGAGTGGGGCAACCCGGCCCAGGTCGACGACTACCGCTACATGAAGTCCTACAGCCCGTACGACAACGTGGCCGCGCAGCAGTACCCGCACCTCTATGTCTATACGGGTCTGAAGGACCCCCGCGTGGCGTTCTGGGAACCCCTCAAGTGGGTCGCCCGGCTGCGCGCGACGAGGACGGACGACCACGACCTCGTCTTGAAGACCCTGATGGGTGCAGGACATGGCGGCTCGTCGGGGCGCTATGCGCGTCTTAGGGAGTACGCCGAGGAGTACGCGTTCGTGCTGCACCAACTCGGACTCACCGACTAGCGTCGCGACGCAGGCCCGTTGCCTCGCGGAGCGCCCCGCGATCGGCTTCCCCCTCGACGCGGCCCTGGACGTCAGGCAGCAGTTCTTGGCGGCACATCTCCAGGTCCACCTGGAGCGCGAGATCGGTGCGCCGATCCACATCCTCCACGTCAGCGCCTGACCGGACGCCTACCAGGACCGCTGGCGTGCGGCTACGCGCCGCTTCCGCGTCGAGGGACAGGAGAACGGGCGCGGCCGGCGGTGCCCCTGGAGTCTTGGCGCTGCTCTTCCTCCGGCCGCCACGGCACCATACAATGGCGACTTAAGGGGGGGAGCCTCAGGTGGGGGAGAGGGTCAGGCCGCTCGACGTCACGCTTGCCCTGCGCGCCGCCCGGGCCCGTTCGGGTCGCGGCCTGACCGCGGAACAGGCGCAGCATATCGCCCGCATCCTGCTGAGGCTCGCGAAGGTGCCTGCCATCGCGATCACCGACAGCGTGCGCATCCTCGCCTACGAGGGCAGGGGTTGCCCGCACATGCACCCGGGCCAACCGGTGCAGACGCGCGCGACGCGGCAGGTGCTGCGCACCGGCGAGTTGGCGGCGATCGAGCGCAAGGCCGATCTCCAATGCCCCGTCGAGGGCTGCCCCTGCGCCGTCGAGTCCGCCGTGATCGCGCCCCTCAAGCTGCAGGGCGAAGTGATCGGCACGGTCAAGCTCTACGACGTGGTGCCTGGCCCCATGCCGGACTACGTGCGGCGCCTCGCGATCGGCATTTCCGAGCTTCTCAGCCTGCAGGCCGAGGTGCAGGAGCACGAGCACCAGCGCGAGCTCCTGGCCCAGGCCAGGTTCGAGGCCCTGCAGGCGCAGATCAGACCGCACTTCCTCTTCAACACCTTGAACACGGTGATCGCCACGAGCCGCGTGGATCCAGACCTGGCACGGGAGCTGCTGACGGAGCTGGCGGCGTTTCTGCGGCACACGATCAGCTACCGCGGCGAGCGCACGACGGTGGCCGAGGAGGCCGCCTTCGTCGAGCAGTACCTCAGGCTGGAACAGGCTCGGTTCGGCGAGCGGCTCGGCGTGCGCATGGAGATTGCGCCGGACGTGCTCCATGCGCAGCTGCCGGTGCTCTCGCTGCAGCCGCTCGTCGAGAACAGCGTCGTGCATGGCCTGGCGCCCAAAGAAGGCTGCGGCAGGCTGACGGTGACCGCCAGGCGGCGCGGTCCTCGCCTGCAGCTCGCCGTGGTGGACGACGGTGTCGGCCTGCCGCCCGCTCGGCTCAGGCGCCTCTACAGCCAGGACGAGAGCTCGATGGGCCTCGGCATCGCCAACATCGCGGGCCGGCTGGAGGCGCTCTACGGCACCGCCGCCAGGTTGCGGCTGCGCAGCCGCGAGGGCAGGGGCACGGCTGTCTTCCTGCAGCTGCCGCTGCACCTCCAGGAGGCCGAGGCATGACTCTGAGAGCGCTCATCGTCGACGACGAGCCGCCGGCCCGCGCCGAGCTCCGCTACCAGCTGGAGCGGGCGGGCGGCGTGGAGGTGATCGGCGAGGCGCAGAGTGCGCGCGAAGCCCTGGCCCTCCTGGAGGCGCTGGCATACGACGTCGTCTTTCTCGACATCCAGATGCCGTCGCTGGACGGTGTCCAGCTTGCGGACCGCCTGAGGGCCGGGCAGTACGGCAGGCCATCCGTCGTGTTTGTCACCGCCCACGACCAGCACGCCTTGCGGGCATTTGACGTCCAGGCCGTGGACTATCTCCTCAAGCCCGTGGACCCGGTGCGGCTTGCGGTCACGATCGAGCGCCTGCGCCAGGTGCGGCAGGGGCAGCAGTCCGGCCCGGCGCCGCATGCGGAGGGACCGCCCCGCTTCCTCGCGGGACACGAGGGGGAGAGCGCCTTTCCCGTCGCGCTCGGCGAGATTTCGTACCTGACGGCGCAAGGCGATGCCGTGCATCTCGTCACGACGGAGGGCCGCCAGCTCCAGCTGCGCGGCTCCACGCTGACGGACATGGAGAGTCTCCTGCCGCAGGACCGCTTCTTCCGCTGCCACCGCGGCTACCTCGTGCAGGTGCGCGAGGTGGCGGAGATCGTACCGTTCTTCAACGGCACCTATCTCATGCGCATGAGGGGCAGTCGTGACGAGGTGCCGGTCAGCCGCAGCCACGTCCGCCGCCTGAAGGAACTCTTCCGCCTGGCATGAGGAGCCGACGTGTCAGTGGCCGGCGCCGACGGCCTGCACCACCTTGACCGCGATCAGCACCAGCATCAGGACGACGTAGACCCGGAGCGCCCAGAGGACGGCCTTCAGTCCTGGCGAGAAGCTGCGCCTGCCGAGCCGCACCTTCGCCTTGGCCGCCACAAGCTGGTCCTCCTCGAGCAGGGTGAGCACGTCGTCGCTGTCGATGTCCACGTCCGTGCGGTTGGGCGGCAATGCGATCCCCTCCTAGCTGCCGATCAGGTGCGGGAGGACGCTTGTGATGCCGTAGAAGATGCCGACGACGATCAGGAAGATCGTGATGCCGCCACCGAACAGATTTGCCCACGGACCGTTGCGGTGCTCGCCCATCACCAGCGGGTCGTTCACCAGCAGCAGCAGGAAGACGAGGGCTGGCGGCATGGCGAGCACGGCGATCACGTTGACCATCAGGATGATGTACTCGAGCGGCGCGCCGGGGATGAGCACCAGGAGCGCCGCGAGGATGGACGACGCGAGCAGGATGGCGTAGAACGGCCACGCTTCGCGCGGCGGCCGGTTGAGGCTGTGCCCCGTGTGCAGCACCTCGCCGAAGGCGTAGGCGGAGGAGGTCGAGATGGTGATGACGGCCACCATGCCCGCCTCGAAGATGCCGAGGGCGAACAGCGTGCCGCCGACGTGACCCAGCCAGGGCGTCAGGGCCTGCGCGAACTGGGCGGCCTGGAAGCTCTGGGCGCTGACGCCGTGCAGGTAGAGCGGCGATGCGGCGATGATGGTCGCAATGCCGAACGCGGCGGCCAGCAGGGTGCCGACCAGCGCGTCCAGCCGGCCGCTGCCGATGTCGCGTGGGGTTAGGCCCTTGTCGACGACGGAACTCTGCTGGAAGAACAGCATCCAGGGCGTCACGGTGGCGCCGATGTCGGCCATGAGCAGGAGCAGCATGCCGCCCGTGATGCCTCCCGGCAGTGGGCCGAAGTGCAGGAATGCGCCGCCGATGGCGGACCAGTGCGGGTGGCTCAGGAGCGCGGCGGGTACGAACAGGGCGTTGAACGCGGCGAGCGTCAGGGTCGCGCGCTCCCAGGTCCAGTAGCGTCCCGTCGTGACGACGACCAGCACGATCACCACGGCCCCGGCGACCGAAACGAGCGGCGGCACGCCGAAGAAGCCGAGACCTGCGCGGATGCCGATGAACTCCGTGACGAGCGTGAGGAAGTTGCCGAGCATCAGGTCGCCCATGGCGAACCAGCCCCAGAAGGCGCCGAAGCGGTCGAAGATGAGTTCGGCGTGTCCGCGGTGCGTGACGGCCCCGAGGCGCAGGGTCATCTCCTGCACGACGAAGCCCATCAGAAACGTCAGTAGGACGAACGGCAGGAAGAAGCCGATGCCGAACTGCGCGCCCGTGGCGGCGTAGGAGAGCATGCTGGGCGCGTCGTTCTCGCCCAGGAAGACGAGGATGCCGGGCCCGAGCAGGAGCCAGAACACCCGCAGGCCCCGAAAGGCCCCGGAGCGACGCGCCCGGGCGACGGCGAGGCGGTCGAGGGCGCGGTCGCGGTCCTCGTGGGTGATCTCCGGGCGGCTCTCACCGCCGCCTGGAGCCGTCGGTTCCCATTGTGCGTCGTCCATGGAGCGCCTCCCTTCAGCGGCGGTGTCGAGGATGGGGTGCTAGACCTGCGGCTCCAGAGGCTCCACCCAGATGGCCTCCGACACGCGGAGGCCGAGGATGTGCTGGCGGCCGCCGGTTGCGACGGCGATGTTGAGATCCACAGGGTTGCGGCTGGTCACCTGCAGCAGACTGCCCGGCACGAGCCCGAGCTCTTCGACGTAGGGCAGGAGTCCCTCGATGCGCTCGTTGACGCGGGCGACGCGGGCTCTCGCGCCGACGGACAGGTCCCGCAGCAGCACCAGGTCAGGCTGGGCAAGGTGCCCGTGCTTGTCGGGGATGGGGTAGCCGTGCGGGCAGGTGTAGGGATTCTCGAGCAGGGCTTCCATGCGATCGACGACGTCGTCGGGCAGGGCGTGCTCCATCTGGTCCGCGTAGGCGTCCACCTGCTGCCAGGGGATGTGCAGCACGTCGGCGAGGAAGCGCTCCACGAGCCGGTGGCGCCGCACGACGCCGAGCGCCAGATCCTCGCCTTCGGGGGTCAGCGAGACGCCGCCATAGTTGCGGTAGACGATCAGGCGGTCACGTGCCAGGCGCTTGAACATCGCGGTGGCGGAGGCCGCGGTGACGCCGCGCCGATCCGCGACGGAACCCGTGCTGACGGGATCGTGCGGATGCTCGCACTGCAGGCGGTAGATGTCGGCTAGGTAGTCTTCACGCGCGAGCCCGCGCATCGGGACAACCCCCTAAAACGCGTTTTAGTTACGTCTAAAATTTCTGTTTGTAGTGTATGTGACACCGGCACGATTGTGCAACCATGACGAGCGCCGCCGTTCGGCCGACCGTCCAGCCTATCTTGTGCGGCGGGCAGCGCGCGGTTACGTTTGGCACAAGGCCGGCACCGGCGCCGGTGAGCGGCGGTCCAGAGGAGGGGATAGATGTGACGACACTGCGCCGCGGCGAGCCATGGCAGCTCGCGGACGTCTACGGGCGGAGCCTCAGGGGGCTGAGCCTGAATCTCGTCATCCGATCGATCCAGGTGAGCCTGCCCTTCTACGAACAGGCGTTGGACCTGCGCCGCCTGTACAGCGACGAGGATTTCGCGGCGTTCGCGGGGCACGGGCTTCGGCTCATGCTGCACGCGGACCACACCTACGCGAGGATGCCGGCCGCGAGGCGCACCTTGGGGCAAGCCGCGCGCGGCTCCGGCATCGAGGTCCGGCTGCTCGGTCTCGACCCGGACCGGGCCGCGCACGCCGCGGGCGCGTGCGGCGGCGAGGTGCTGCTGGCGCCGACGGTATTCCCGCACGGCTGGCGCGAGTGTCACATCGCCGATCCGGACGGGTACGTCTTCGTCGTCGGCGAGCCGACGGAGGAGGTGGCCGTGAGCGGTCGCGGCGTGCGCCTGCGCGCGCTCCGTCCGGAAGACGCCGATGTCGTCCTGCCGGTGCTCGACGCATGGTGGGGAGGGCGCCAGATGACGCCCAGGCTGCCGCGCCTGTTCTTCGAATACTTCAGCGACGCGAGCTTTGCGGCGGAGGACGGGGAGTCCCGCGAACTGCTCGGGTTCCTCTGCGGCTTCTTTGCCACCGGCGACACCGAACAGGCCTACATCCACTTCGTCGGCGTGCATCCCGCGGCGCGCGGCACGGGCATCGGTCGCCTGCTCTACGAGGCCTTCTTCGCGGCGGCCCGGGCATCTGGCCGGCGCACGGTCACGGCGATCACGTCGCCCGTCAACCAAGGCTCCATCGCGTTTCACCGCGCCATGGGCTTCAGCGTGCTCCCGGGCGACGCGATCGAGCTCGACACCCCTGTCCACACGGGGCACGAGGGACCCGGGAGCAGCCATGTCGTCTTCCGGCGCGAGATCTGACTCAGCGCCGGTCTTCGCCGGCTGCGTCGAGTCCCGGATCGAACTGCTCGTGGTATAGGCGCGCGTAGAGGCCGCCCTGTGCCAGGAGGGCCTGGTGGCGGCCGCGCTCTACGATGCGGCCCTGATCGACGACCAGGATCTGGTCCGCCGCGAGGATCGTCGACAGCCTGTGGGCAATGGCGACCACCGTACGGCCCTGGAAGAGTCCTGCGAGTGCTTGCTGGATCAGCCGCTCGGCGTGGCTGTCGAGTGAACTCGTGGCTTCGTCGAGCAGCAGCAGCGACGGGTTGCGCAGGATGGCCCTTGCGATCGCGACCCGCTGCTTCTCCCCGCCGGACAGGCGGTAGCCCCGCTCGCCCACGACCGTCGCCAGGCCCTCCGGCAGCTGGGCCACCAGCTCGCCGAGCTGAGCCGCCTCGACCGCCGCGGCCACGTCCTGCGCCGTCGCGTCCGGCCGGCCATAGCGGATGTTCTCCTCGAGCGTCTGGTGGAAGAGGAAGAGCTCCTGCGTCACGACAGACATCAGGCGCCTGAGGTCGTCCTCGGCGAGGGCGGTGAGCGGCCTGTCCGCGAGCAGCACCCGGCCCGCGCCCGGATCGTAGAAGCGGGCCGCGAGCGACAGGATGGTGCTCTTGCCGGCGCCGCTCGGGCCGACGACGGCGGTGAGCTCCCCCGCGGCGGCCTCAAAGCTCAGCCCGTGCAGGACCTCCTCGCCCTCGCGATAGCTGAAGCGCACGTCGTCGAAGCGCAGCGACACGGGCGTCACGCCCGCCTGGGCCTGGACCGGCGCGGGCTCGTGCGGTTCCGGCACTCCGATCGGCTGGTCGAGAAACCCGAAGATGCGGTCGAACAGCGCCAGCCCGCCGAGGAGCGTCGTGTTCGAGCCGGCGAGCGAGGACGCGGGGCTGTAGAGCTGCACGAGGTAGGTGGCGAAGGCCACGATCGTGCCGATCTGCACGGCTCCGGTGATGACGAGGTAGCCGCCGTAGCCGTACAGGAGGGCCGGACCGACGGCCGACATGGTGGAGAAGACGAACCCGAGCCACCGCCCGATCATGCCCTGCTCGATCTGGTAGCGGCGCACATCGTGGCTCATGGACCTGAAGCGTTCCGCCTCGCGCAGGCGTGTGCCGAAACTCTTCACCACGATGATGCCCGAGAGCGTCAGGGTCTCCTCGAGGTGGGCGGTGAGGCGCGACAGGCTCTCCTGCGTGCGCGTGATCGCCTCGTAGGTGCGCCGGCCGAAGCTCAGGACAGGCAGGGCGAAGGCGGGCAGGACGAGGATGCTGAGCAGTGAGAGCTGCCAGTTCAGGGTAAACATCAGGGCCAGCGTCAGGATGATGGTCATGACGTTGACGAAGAAGCCGGTGAGGATCGTGCCGAGCACCTGCTGCACGGCGTTCAGATCGTTGACGACGCGGGAGTGGATCTCACCGCCTGGCGTGTGCGTGAAAAAGTCGATGCCCAGCTTCTGCCCGTGCTCGTACATCGCGACGCGCAGATCGTGGATGACCCCCTGCGCCACCACGGCGTTCAGATAGTTCTGCCCCACCGAGACCACGGCGCCTGCGGCGGGGAACAGCACGAGCCCCGCGGCGAGGTAGACGAGCATGCCGACGTCCTTGCGCGCGATGGCGACGTCGATCACCTGGCGCATCAGGAGCGGCGGCACGAGGCCGAGCACGATGCCCACCAGCGTCAGGGCAAGCGCCAGACCAAGGCGAGCGCGGTGCGGCCGCAGCACGGAGAGCAGCCTGCGCACCGTCTCGCGGGTCGGCCTGCCGCCCTGCTCGAGGTAGCCGATCGAGCGCCGCTGCTCCCAGACGCCGCGCATGCCGCTGCCGCCCATGCCCATGCCGTGGAAGCTCATCGCGCGTCCTCCGGCTGCGTCTGGCGCAGGAGCTCGTTGAGCAGACGGGCGAGGGTCTGCACGCCCCTCGCGTCGAGCGGCGCGACGAACTCGGCGAGGAGCTGCAGGCGCAGGGCGAGGTAGCGGCGGTGAGCGGCTTCGCCCGCCGCCGTCGCGGTGACCCGCACGCCTTTGCGGCCTTGGCCGCCCCGCGTCGCCCAGCCCATCTCCTCCAGGCGGTCGATGTGGGCCGCGATCGTGCTCGTCCTGAGTTCGAGCCGCTGCGCGAGGTCGGTCGGGGAGAGCGGCCCATGCGCAACGAGCTGCTCGAGCAGAGGGAAGGCCCGCAGGCCCACGCCCTCGCCCAGGGCGTCGCGTGTGGCCCGGCGCAGGCGGACGCGCCAGCGGCGCCGGAACTCTTCGAGGGTTCGGTCAAGGTCCTGGAGCTCGTCGATGCGGCCGCTCATGGAATCACCATCGCTTGATTCGCTAGTCTAGCGAACCAAGTGTAGCACAGAGCGCCGCGAAGATCCGCCGCTCAGCCGCTGGCAGGTGCACTCTGCGGCGGCGCGTCGCCGGCGAGATCGGCCGGCACATGCCGCCAGATCACCGCGGCGAGCCAGATGCCTGCAGCCCCTGCGGCGAACCAGGACCAGGCGAGTGGCACGCGGTGCAGGGCAAGGCCGGCGGCCAGGGAACCGAGCGGGCTCGCGAGGCCGAACAGCGTGAACACGACGCCGAAGACGCGCCCGCGCAGCTCCTCCGGCGTCATGCGCTGCAGCATGGCGAAGGTCAGCGCGTTGCCTATGCCGTTTGCCGTGCCGGCCAGCAGCAGCAGTGCCGCGGCGGCAACGGCCGAGCCGGCGAAGGGGAAGAGGAGCAGTAGCAGGGACTGCGCGCCGAACATCAGGAGCATCGACGTCCTCAGTGCCCAGGCGCCGAACCGGCCGGCGAGCAGGCTGCCGGCGACCAGCCCGATGGCCCAGGCGGCGGCGACGAGCCCATAGCTGACCGCGCCGGCGCCGAGGACGTGGTGGACCCAGTAGGGCAGCATCGTGAAGGCAGCCATGAAGGAGAAGTTGATCACGAGGGCGGCGGGCAGGACAGGCAGCACGACCGGCAGGCGCCGCAAGGCCGCGAACCCCTCGCGCAGGCTCTCGCCGAAGCTTTGCGCGGGAGCGCCCGCCGCCTCTGGTGTTCGGGGCGCCCAGGTGAACGTCTTGAGCATGAGCAGAATGGCAGCGGCGGAGATCCAGAACGAGATCATGTCGAACGAGAACACCCACGCGACACCGATCGCAACGATGGCGGCGCCGCCGATCGCGGCGCCGACCGCGCTTGCGATCTGGTAGGTGAGGTTGTAGACGCCGTTCGCACCAGCCAGGTCGCTCGTGGCGACGAGGCGCGGGATGACGACCATTTCGGCGGGCCCGAAGAGCGCGGCACCAAGGCTGTTCACGGCGATCAGGGCGATCGTGACCAGGTCGAGGCTGCCCGGCAGCAGAAGGCAGAGCAGGCCGAGCGCGACGGCGGCGCCGCGCAGGATGTCCGTCCAGAGCATCAGGCGCCCCGGGTGGTGACGATCCACGAAGACGCCGCCCACGGCGGCGAGCAGGGTTGGCAGGACCATGGCGACGCCTGCGATCGAGAGAAGCTCCGGCTGGTGCAGCTGGATCTCCCAGAGGGCCATGATCAGGAACACCGCGTTGCCGAGCTGCGAGAAGAGCTGCCCTAGCCAGACGGCGCGGAAGCCCTGGTTGCGCAGGAGGATGCCCATCATCCGCCTCCTCGTGGATCGAACCTGCCGGAGTGGACGCGCCGGTCGGACTTCGCGGGGACGACCGGCGACGGCGCCCGCACCCTTGCGCCGCGGCGCGGATCAGACGGCGTCGTTGGCGGCCAGGGCCGCCTCACGGCCGTCGAGGTCGTCCGGCACGCGGATCCAGATCGCCGCCGTCAGCCAGATGCCCGAGAGTCCGGCGGCGAACCAGGACCACGCGAGCGGCACATGGTGCAGCGCGAGGCCTGCGGCCAGAGACCCGAGCGGGTTCGCGAGGCCGAATAGCGTGAAGAGGACGCCGAAGACGCGTCCGCGCAGTTCCTCCGGCGTCAGGCGCTGCATGACCGTGAAGAGAAGCGCGTTGGCGACGCCGTTGCCAAGACCCGCCAGGAGCAGCAGGAGCGCCGCCAGGAGGCTCGACGTGGCGAAGGGGAAGAGCAGCATGAGCAGAGACTGTCCGGCGAACATCAATGCGCTCGTGGTACGGAGCTTGAAGCCGCCGAAGCGGCCGGCCAGCAGGCTTCCGAGGACCATGCCGGCCGCCCAGGCGGCGTCGATCAGCCCGTAATCGAGGGCGCCGGCGCCGAGGACGTGGTGGATCCAGTAGGGCAGCATCGTGAAGGCGGCCATGAACGCGAAGTTGATCAAGAGCACGGCCGGCATGAGCGGCAGGATGCCTGGCAGAGCCCGCAGCGCGACAAATCCTTCGCGCAGGCTCGCGCCGAAGCCTTGCGCCTGGGCGCCCGTGGCCTCTCGGGCTTTGGGTACCCAGGTGAAGGTCTTCAGCATCAGCAGGATGGCCGCGGCAGAGATCCAGAACGAGACCATGTCGAAGCCGAACACCCATGCGACGCCGATCGCGACGATGGCGGCACCGCCAACGGCGGAGCCGATGGCGCTCGACAGCTGCGCCGTGAGGCTGTAGAGGCCGTTCGCGCCCGCAAGGTCGTCCGTGGCGACGAGGCGCGGGATGACGACCGTCTCCGCAGGGCCGAAGAACGCGGCGCCAAGGCTGTTCACCGCGATCAGGGCGATGGTGACGATGTCCAGGCTGCCCGGAAGCAGGAGGCAGAGCAGGCCAAGCGCGACGGCAACGCCGCGCAGGACATCCGTCCAGAGCATCAGGCGCGCGGGGTGGCTGCGGTCCACGAAGACGCCGCCTACGGCGGCGAGCAGGGTCGGCAGGACCATGGCGACGCCGGCGACGGAGAGAAGCTCCGGCTGGCGCAACTGGATCTCCCATAGGGCCATGATCATGAAGACCGCATTGCCGAGCTGCGAGAAGAGCTGGCCCAGCCAGACGGCGCGGAAACCTTGGTAGCGCAGGATGATCCCCATCGTCCGCCTCCTTCGCCTCTAGGCCATTCTAAGGGGTCAGCCTGTGCATGGCCTCGCCCGCCGGTACAGGCGGACACCTGTACCCAGGTACAGGAGGGACGGAAGCGAAAGCATGCCGCCTACGGCTCCAGGCGGCTGAGGTCGCGCGGGAAGAGGGTGGCCTCCCGCAGGTTCTCAAGGCCGAGAAGCCTGGCGACGAAGCGCTCAAGCCCGATGGCGAAGCCGCCATGCGGCGGCATGCCGAAGCGGAACGCCTGCAGGTAGCCGGCGAAGGGGGAGGGATCGATGCCGCGGCGCGCCAGGGCCTGTAGGTAGTCCTCGTAGCGGTGCAGGCGCTGCCCGCCCGTGACGAGCTCGACGCCGCGGAATAGGAGGTCGAAGCCCCGCGTGTACCCGGGCCGATCAGGGTCTGGATGGGTGTAGAAGGGACGGGCGGCGGCCGGATAGCCCTCGACGAAGAGCACGTCCGAGCTGAACTCGCGCCTGGCCCAGGCACCAAGCCACAGCTCGTCCGCCGGCGCCAGGTCCTGGGGCTCCTCGCCGCCCGGCCGGACCTTTGCGAGCAGCTTCTGGGCCTCTGTGAAGTGGAGGCTCGGGAAGGTCGAGGGCAGGTCCGGCAACCGGGCGTCGAGCAGCGCGAGGGCGGGCCCCGCCTCCGAGACAACGGCGGCCAGCATGCCGGCGATGACATCCTGCAACATGGCCATGACCGTCCGGTGGTCGTCGATGAAGCCCATCTCGGCGTCGAGCGACACGTACTCGTTCAGATGGCGCGGCGTGTCGTGCGGTTCCGCGCGAAATACCGGGCCGATCTCGAATACCCGCTCAAAGACGCCGACCATCATCTGCTTGTAGAACTGGGGGCTCTGGGCGAGGTAGGCCGTCTTGTCGAAGTAGGCCACGGGGAATACGTTCGCACCCCCCTCGGTGGCCGCGGCGACGATCTTCGGCGTATGGATCTCGACGAAGCCCTCCTGCCGCAGGCTCGCCCGAAAGCCGCCTGCGGCCGCGCCGGCGATCTCGAAGACCGCCTTGCGCCTGGGGTGGCGCAGCGACAGCGGCGCGTAGTCCAGCAGGGTCGGCAGCGGCAGGTCGAGATCCGGGCGGAACAGGTCGAAGGGCGGCGGTTCGTGGGCTGCAGCCAGGACATCGATCGCTGGCTGCTGCAGCTCGGCGCCGGATCGCCCGTCGCCGCGCGGCGCCACGCGGCCGCGCACCTCCAGCACCGACTCGTGCGGCAGTGCCGCGATGCGCTCGATCAGGGCGGGGTCGTGCAGCAGCACCTGTGCCGTGCCGCTGCGGTCGCGCAGGATGAGGAACGAGAGCGCTCGCAACCTGCGCAGCTGGCTGAGCCAACCTTGGAGCACGACCTCGCGGCCGAGGTGCTCGGGGAGTTCGCGGGCCAGGACGCGGTTCAAGGCACCACCTCCAGCAAGACATGACCCCCTCGTCCTGTGCGGACGAGGGGGCGTCGTGGTGCCACCGCACTTCGCCGGCCATCGGCCGGCCTCTTTGCTGCCCGTGACGTGGGCGTTACGGCATAGCCTGGGGAGGGCCTTCGGCCATGCGCTCGGGAGCGTCTTCGCGGTGGCCGGGAACCGCCATCGCAGCGTCGGCGGCTCTCTAGATCCCGGCGGCTGCCGCTACTGGTCTCCTTCATCGTTTGGGTCATTATAGCACGCCCACGGGCCACGTTCGCCTGACGGACCGGCGGCGACCGCCCTGTGCATGCCGGGATGCCCGACGGGCGAGCATGCCTAGGGGAGGCGTTCGCGTGGCGAATTCGAGGGAGATCGCGGCGTGGCTTCATGAGCTCGCCGACCGCGTCGCGTTCGCCGGCGAGAGCCCATTCAAGGTGCGCGCCTATCGCGAGGCGGCGCGCCGGCTGGAGATGCAGGCGCTCGATCTCGGCAGCCGCGAGGCGCTCGAAGGAACGCCAGGGATCGGACGGAAGATCGCCGAGAAGATCCTCCGCATGGCGGCGGGCGAGCTGCCTGAGGGCCTGGTGCGGCGTCGCCGCGAGCAGCCGCCGGAGCTCTCGTGGCTTCTCAGGCTCCCGGGTGTCGGTCCAAGCACCGCTCGCAGGCTCTGGGCAATCGGCATCGGTACGGTCCAGGCGCTTGAGACCCGCCTTTTTGCTGGCGAGGAGTTGCCCGGCATCTCGCACGGCCAGCGGCACCAGATCCTGCGTGCCTTCGAGGAGCGGCGTCGCGGGGTGCCCTTGCCGGATCTCCTGGCGCTTACCGAGGACCTGCGGCGGACCGTTGGGCAGGTCGCGCCGCTCGGCGCCATGCGCCGGCTGGACCCGACAGTGCGCCGGCCAAGGTGGCTCGCCACGGACGGAGGCGAGGCGCGCAGAGCATGGCGCGATCGCCTGCCGCTCGTCCTGGAGGGCACCTGGCGCATGGACGAGGAAGCGATGCTGTTCGTTCCCGAGGAGGCCCGCGGAGCGGCGCTCCTCTGGCACACGGGACCGCAGGCGTTCGTCGCGGAGGTGCAGGAGGCGCTTGGCCACCGGGGGCTGCGCGTGTCCGCGGATGGGCTCTGGGATGGGGATCACCGCGTGGCGTGCCCGGACGAGGAGGATCTCTTCCGCCATGCCGGCATAAAACCGGTGGCCCCACCGCTGCGCACGCTCGGACAAGGCGCGCGGGGGGAGGCTCTGCGCACGGTCCAGGGCGACCTGCACACCCACTCGAACTGGTCGGACGGCCTCGAGGACATCGAACGCATGGCCCTGGCCGCCGCCCGGCGCGGTTACGCCTACCTCGCCGTCACCGACCACTCGCAGGGACTCAAGGTGGCGCGCGGACTGACACCGGAGCGCTTCCGCCAGCAGCGGCTGGAGATCGAGACCCTGCGTCGCAGCCTGCCGGAAGGCTTCATGCTGCTGCAGGGCTGCGAGGTGGACATCCACGCGGACGGCTCTCTCGACCTGCCTGACGATCTTCTCGAGGAACTCGACCTCGTGATCGCGTCGGTGCACAACCAGTTCGACCAGGACACGCTCGCCGCGACCTCGCGTCTCGTGCGGGCGATCGAGCACCCGCTCGTCACCGTGCTCGGCCATCCCGGGGCGCGCAAGCTGGGCGAGCGGCCGCCGATCGCCGCGGACTGGCCGAAGGTGTTCGCCGCCGCCGCGGAGGCCGGAACCGCGCTCGAACTGAGCGCCTCGCCGCGCCGCCTCGACCTCGACTACCGCTGGCTCGAGGGGCACCTGCACGAAGGACTGCGCTTTGTGATCGACACGGATGCCCATTCGGTCCGCGAGCTCGACTACATGCCGCTCGGCATCGCACAGGCCCAGAAGGCGGGCATCACCACCCGGCAGGTGCTGAACGCCGGACCGTGGAAGCGCCTGAGGCCCGCGCAGGCGCTGCGCTAGACCCGTGGTGCCTTGCGTCACATCCTCCGGCCTGCCCCTGCGCCACGATGCCGGAGGAGGCGAGGACGCATGCGCCAGATCGTGCTGTTCATCCACCTGTTTGCGGCGGTGTTCTGGATCGGCGAGATGCTGATCGCCGGATTCGTGCTCGGTCCCGTCAGCCGCAGTCTTTCTCCAGTGGAGCGCTCGACGCTGTTCCGTGCCGTCGGCAGGGCGTCACTGCCCTTGGCGTGGACGGCGATCGGGCTGCTTGTCGTGACGGGCGTCCTCAATCTCGTCCTGATGGGCATCCCTCTTGGGGCCCTCGCGATGCCGTCGTTCTACAGGACGAGCTTCGGCTTCTGGCTCGGCGTCAAGCTCTCCGCGGTGATTCTGATGATTGGCTTGAGCATCATCCACGACGTCTACCTAGGGCACCGGGCGCATGCGCTGCGCCGCGAGATCGAGAAGGTCGGCGGAGGGCCGCCGGAAGCGCTGGTGCGGCAGGCCGAGCACTACCGCAGGCTTGCGATGCGCATCGGCGTCGCCAATGTCGCCCTGGCGATCGTCGTGCTGCTGGCGGCGGCGGGCCTCGTGGCGGCAGGCTGACCCAAAGGCGGCCGCGCCATGCCCGCGCGCGTGAGCCCGCGAAGGCGCTCAGGCAGCAGAGGCGATCCGGTCCGGACTAGGGACGCGGGCGCTCAGCGCAGGCCCAGCAGCAGTGCCAGCAGTCCCGTGAGGAGGCCGAACAGCGTAACGATCGCCGCGACGGCGAGCAGGTTCTTGCGCGGCACGGCCTTTGCCACCATCCAAAGGGACGGCAGGCTCACCGCGGGAAGCGTCAGCATGAGCGCCCCGCCGCCGGCCGGGCCGAGCCCGTAGGCGAAGAGCGTCTGCAGGATGGCAACCTCGCCGGCGGTGGGCACGACGAACAGTGTTCCGGCCACAGTCAGGGCGACGAAGAGCAGGACGCTGCCGCCGATCGCAGGGGACATGGCAGGAAAGAGCAGCGACCGGACGGCGCCGAGCACGAGGACGATCACGAGGTACTCCGGCACGAGACCGATCGCCAGATTCAGGGCGGTCCTGAGCCAGCGGACGATCAACCCGCCGCCACCTTGGCGCGGCGCGGCGTCGAGCTCCGCCGTGGCCTGCAGCTCGGTATGCGGCACGAAGCGGTCGCCGTACCAGGCCACCGTCGCGACCAGCAAAGCCCCTATCGCGATGCGCAGCAGGGCCCAGCCCCAGCCGAGCACGAAGCCGAGGAAGATGATCGTCGCAGGGTTCAGGACAGGATTGCCGATCCAATAGGCGAGGACGGCGCCGGGCGACGCGTTGGCCCGCCTCAGACCGACAGCGAGCGGGGCCGCGCAGCATGTGCACATCATCGACGGTACGGCGGCGAGTCCGGCCAGAGCCGAACTGCGGGCGTCTGCCCTGCCGAGCAGTTGTCGCAGCCAATCGGCTGGCAGCAGCGTCTGGACGCCGGCGCCAAGCAGCAGGGCGACGACGAGAGCTTCCCAGATCGCCTTGAAGTAGGCGATGCCGTAGTCGACGGCGGCAGCGAAGGAGAAGGGCGGAGCGGCGCCAGACGTGCCCGACACGATGGATGGTCCGAGCGTGTGCGCCGAGGCTGCCTTGAACGCCTTGAGGAAGTACGGATCCCACTTGACGTAGAAGATGCCCGCGACAGCGACCGCTGCGAACAGGGCGGAGCCCAGGACACGGAGATCGCGGCCGCCCGGGCCGCGCGTGGAATCGATCACCAAGAGCACCCCCTATGAGACGATGCAAGAAATGCCGGGAAAGGCTCAATCATCTATACCGTTATTGCATGCACTGGGACAGATTTCGCAGGTCCGCCCGCCGGCGATTCCTGCGGCGGCTTGGCGGAGCCAAGCTGCCGGCGTCCCAAGGCGCGTGCGTCTATCGTCCCAGCCGCCACGCGCTGGCAGAGAAGCCAGACGGCCGCAGGTGTAGTGCTCGTCGAGCGTGCGCATGCCTAAGGCGAGGAGGCGGTTTGCGCATGTCCGAGCATCCGATCCAAGGCCTCATGACGACGGCGATGCAGAGCATCAAGGATATGATCGACGTCAACACGGTGATCGGCGATGCGGTCGAGACCCAGAGCGGGGGCGTGATCATACCGATCTCGCGCGTCAGCTTCGGCTTCGCGGCCGGCGGCGGCCAGTACGGCGGCCCCGGACCCGAGCGCAAGACGGCTGCGGGCGACGAGGAGCGCCTGCCGTTCGGAGGCGGTTCCGGCGCCGGCGTGTCCGTGCAGCCGGTGGGATTTCTCGTGCTGCACAAGGACGAGGTGCATCTGGTGCCGGTCGACCAGAACGCTGTGCTCGACAGGGTCCTGGATGAGGCACCCGAGCTCCTGCAGGAGATCGGCAGCTGGATCCGCCCTGGCGGAAGGCATGACCACTCCCTCGGCGACAGTGAGCGGGATATGAACGGTGGGCAGAGCTATTGACGGCGTGACGGACCCCTCTACCGCGACGCTGCGCGCCTGGCCGCGCCTGGAGCCGATCTGGCGGCGTGCGCGCGTCGTGCGCTATCCGCACCAGCTGACGGCCGCGGGGGATATCGTCGAGCGGCTGGAAGGCTCGGCTCTGCTGGCAGACGAAGTCGGTCTCGGCAAGACGATCGAGGCCGGTCTCGTGCTGGAGGAGCTGAGGGCCCGGGGCGAGGTCCGCCTCGCCCTGATCCTCTGTCCGGCAGGACTGCTGACCCAGTGGCGCGACGAACTCGGCACCAAGTTCGACCGGCAGGTGCTCATGCAGCCTGAGGTCCCTCCCAGGGCCGGCATCGTGCTGGCTTCGCTCGACTGGGCCAAGCGCATGCCGCAGGCGGCGCAGTACCAGAGTCGTCGCTGGGATCTCGTGATCGTCGACGAAGCGCATCACCTGAAGTCTCAGCGCAGCCAGAACCATGCCTTTGTGGCGGGCCTGCCGCGCCGGCGCATGCTGCTGATCACTGCGACGCCGATCCAGAACGAACTGACGGAACTCTACAACCTGGTCACGCTCGTGAAGCCTGCCGTCTTCGGCTCCTACATGCAGTTCTACCGGCGCTTCCTTCTGGCGCCAAGACGTCCGCGCAACGTCGACGAGCTCAGGCAGGAACTGTCCGCCGTGATGGTGCGGCGCACGCGGCAAGAGGCCAGGATCGCGCTCCCGGAGCGCAAAGTGGAGTTGCTGCAGGTCGATCTGACGCCGCCCGAGCGCCAGCTCTACGACCGGGCCACGCGCCTGCTCGTCCAGGCGTACCGCGCGCGCCGGGCCCAGCAGGAGACCATCCTGCCGCTGGTCCTGATCCAGCGCGAGCTGTGCTCATCGAGCTTCGCCCTGGCCGACACGCTGCAGCGGATGGGACCGTCCTGGTTCGGCGCGGAGGCGAGGGACCTGCTGCGCTGTGCGCAGGGAATCCGCCAGAATCAGAAGGCGGAGGCGGCGAGGTCTCTCCTGTGCGGCATGCGTGAACCCGCGCTTGTCTTCACCGAGTATCGTGCGACGCAGATGTTCCTCGGCCGCCAACTGGAGGAGGCCGGCCTCGAGGTGCACTACCTCCACGGCGGGCAGGGTCAGCGGCAGCGACAGGCGGAGATCGAGGCCTTCCGCCGCCAGGGCGGGGTGCTGGTGGCTACGGAGGCGGGCGGACAGGGCCTCAACCTGCAGACGGCGTCGGTCGTTGTCAACTACGATCTTCCCTGGAACCCGATGCGCGTCGAACAGCGGATCGGCCGGGTCCATCGCCTCGGGCAGACGCGGGAGGTGCGCATCCTGAACCTCTTCGCGCGCGACACGGTGGAAGAGCATGTGCTGCGCCTGCTGCACGAGAAGATCGACATGTTCCGCCGCGTGATCGGGGACCTCGACGTCATCCTGCGCCACCTGGAGCACGAGAAACCGCTCGAGAGCCGGCTGCTCGAGATCTTCCTGACCGAGGAGGAGCAGGGCATCGAGCACCGCATCGACGAGCTCGCTCGCACCGTGCGGCGGGGGGCTATGCAGGAAGTCACGGGGCGAGAGGTGTAATCTCCCGTCGCATGGAGCAACCTGGCGGAGGTGGCCCTCACGCAGCAGGTGCATTCGGTCGAGGAACTGCACGAAGCCGCGGCGGCTGACGGCAGGGAACTGGCGCTGATCCTGACGCGCGGTTTCCTGCACCCGGGGCACAGACGTCTCGTGGAGGTCGCCGCCGCAGCAGGCTACGCGACCATTCTCGGCATCTTCCTGCACCCGCGTCAGTTCGCCCCCGGCGACAGCCCGTCGCTCTACCCGCGCGACCTCGACGGCGACCTGCAACGCGCCGCGGAGTACGGCGTGGACCTTTTCTGGCAGGTCGGCGAGCGGGACGTCTACCCGTCCGGCTTTGCCACTGAGCTGCGCCTGCCGCCGTTCGAGCGAACGCTCTCAGGGGTTGTCCATCCCGAAGTTCTGCGCTCCCAGGTGACGGTGACGTTTCGCCTGTTGAGCCTGGCGAGGGTGCGGGCCGTCTATTTCGGCGAACTCGACTGGTACAAGGCGCGCTGCGTCGATCGGACCTTGAAGGACCTGGCGCTCCCGTGCGACGTGCACATCGCCGAGACGGCAAGGGACGAACAGGGTCTTGCCTATTCGGCCATGAACACGAAGCTTGCCCCGGAGGAGCTGCGCCAGGCCACGCGCATCAACGCCTGTCTGCTTGAGGCGCGCAGTCTCTTCGCGGATCGCGGCGAGAACGAGGCGACCCGCCTGCTGGGCAGGACCTCCGCTGCGCTGACGCGCATCCCGGGCTTCCGGCTGCAGTACGTGCACCTCCTGGACCCGGACACGCTGACCGAGCGCGAGCGCGCCCACCCGGGCGATGTCCTGATGATTGGCGGATTCTTCGGTCGGACGCGCGTCGCGGATGCGGTACGGCTACCTTAGTCCCGGTACGACTGCAGGTCCCCCCGCATAGGCTGGCCAGAAGCCGCATGCGGGGGGACCCCTTTTGGACGACTACTTCCTCGAGCGGAGCGCCGAGCGTGATGCGCAGCGGCATGAGGAGCGGCTGCGCGCCGCGCTCTCGGGATACCTGCGCGATCTCGTCGCCGAGGAGGCGATCATCGGGGGCGAGGAGCACAATCTGCGCGTAGCCTACCCGGTGCTGCGCGAGCGCCGCCTGCGCTTTGCGGACTCCGGACGCGGCCTCTTGCTGGACGGGCAGGGCAACGGCAGCGGTGCCGGCGACGCGCCGGGCGACAGCGTCCTCGACTGGCTGCGCGAGGAGATCGCGCAGGTGCTCGACAGGCGCTGGCGCCTGCCGGAGATCGCCCCTCCTGGCGGGAGAGGATTGCAGCGCAACGAGGCAGAGAGCCTTACGCGCGTGGGCAGCTGGGCATCGATCGCGCGCCGCGAGAGCCTGAAGGTGGCGCTCACCCGCGCCCGTCGGACCGGGCGTCCGCTTGCCCTCACCCAGGAGGACCTGCGGTTTCGCAGCTCCACATCGCGGCGCGCGCCGGCTCCAGATATCCGCATCGTCGCCCTGCGGGACGTCTCCGGTAGCATGGGGGACGAGAAGAAGCAGCTGTGCCGCAGCTTCTTCTACTGGCTGACGACCTTCATCCGCCGCCAGTACGGGCCGCTCGAGATCATCTACGTGATCCACCACACGGAGGCGCAGCGCGTGAGCGAGGAGGAGTTCTTCCGCCGTGCCGAGTCGGGGGGCACGAAGGTCTCGGCGGCCTATCGCCTGGCCGCCGAGTATGGGGCGCAGTCGTTTGCGCGCGGACAGCAGTCGATCGTGCTGCACTTCACAGACGGAGACAACTGGGGCGACGCCGACAACCGCCTTGCCCGGGACCTCGTCCAGGGCATGCTGCCGCTCATCGGCCTCTTCGCATACATCGAGGTGCGTCCGCACGGCAGGCCGTCGGGTCTGGGGAGCACGCTTGCGGGGATCGCGCACCCGAAATTCCGCAGCCTGCGCGTCACTGATCGCCAGAGCGTCCTTGGCGCGCTCGACCAGCTGTTTGGCACCGATGGTGCCTGATCGCCCCGAAACCATCCGGCTCTGCGTGGGCAGGCCCGTGCAGGTCTGCAGCGCTGCTTGCAGCCGAGAGGTGGGGAGGCGGGTGGCGCCCGGGTTCTTGGCGGAGATGCAGACCATGCTGACGGTGGAGAGGGCCATGGACCAGCGTGACACTGCCGTGCGGGGAAGATCTGCGCCTATATTGACATTAAAGTTGTCATGATGACAGTATAGTTGTCATCAGGGAAACGCGGAGGACCCGCCATGGAAGACAGCCGCATGGACGACCGTGCGCTTCAGGAACCAGGTCAGGCCGTGCAGGAGCTGCAGACGCTCTTTCGCGAGACGATCTCTCTGTTTCACGGTCTTCAGGCGACCGCCGCTTCGGTGCACAGGCATGCGAATCTGACCGCAGCCTTGCGCGGCGTGCTCTTCGGGTTGGCCGAGAGCGGGCCGCAGACGGTGCCGCAGATGGCGCGTCTGCGACCGACCTCCCGGCAGCACATCCAGGTGCTCGTCAATCGCCTGAGAGACCTGGGGCTGGTCCTGGCGGAGGAGAATCCGGATCATCGGCGCTCCAGGCTGGTGCGCCTCACGCCGGAGGGCGAACGCACGGCCAGGATGATCCGCGACCGCGAAGCGCACCTGCTAGCACAGGCGGCGATCCCTGTCACGGCCGCCGAGATCGCTGCCGCCGCGGCAACGCTGCGCGCAGTCCGCACAGCACTGACGGGAAGCTCTTTCCACCGTCTCGTCGAGGAATTCGGCCAACAGGAAGAAGGGACGCCACATGAGTAGTCGGACCGGAACCGGAGGATCCTCGGGGCTCGATCGGCAGTTTGGCCGCCCGCAGGGGCTGGTCGGACGTCTGGTCGGGCACGCCATGGCCATCGAACATCGAGCGCTCCACAAGGCAGTCGTCGATCGCCTCGGGCTGGCGCCCGACGATCGTGTCCTCGAGATCGGATTTGGGCCCGGTACCGCCATCAAGCTGGCCGCGTTGCAGGCGGCGTACGTGTCCGGGGTGGACATCTCGAGCGACATGGTGCGTCAGGCACTGCACCGCAACCGCGACGCAGTGCGTTTGGGCCGCGTCGAGCTGCGGGAGGGCTCGGCGTCGCGCCTGCCGTATCCTGACGGCAGCTTCACGGTGGCGTTCGAAGTGAACTCCCTCCACCACTGGGACGATCAGACGCAGGGCGTGCAAGAGATACGCCGGGTGCTGAGAAGCGGCGGAAGGGCCCTCTTCACGTTGCGTAGCGGCCACGGCGTTCCCCTCTCGTCGGAAGTCGACGCGGTCGTGCGTCTGCTTGAAGGGCAGGGCTTCGACATGGTCGCCGCCGAGATGCACCGCTTTGCGCATGGCGGCGCTTTCGTCATGGCACGGCGCCCGTGACGAAAGGCTTGCCGGTGCCACGCGCAGCGAGGCACCCCCCGGACGGGCCAGGGGCAGAGAGGTGCCGCGACCGGGCGACGGCAGCCGGGGCCCAGTCGCCTCATGCTGGACTTGACCCACTGGCTGCTTCCGCGCCTGGTCACTCGTCCGACGGGCGCGTAGCGGTCGGCGGGGCATGCTCGCCGCCGTCCCAGAGAACGCTGATGAGCAACTGAGCCGCGCGCTGCGTATCCGGGAAGTTGCAGGGTGCCGTCGGTGGTGCGGGACTCGCCCGAAGCAGGGCGAGCAAGGCATGGGCCGACAGCTGCGGATTCGGCGCGTGGATCTCTTCCCGCTCGGCCGCATGCAGCATGGCCTGCTCGATCACATCGGACAGGCTCTCTGCTCCTCTGCACGTACCGCCTGGATCTGCCCGCCCGTCATTTTGGCCGTGCCCTCCAGCATCATCGCGTCTCCATCACGACACTCGAACGATGGGATACACAGGGCAAGCTGATCCCCGAATACACGGCTGGGAAGCATCGGCGCCTGCATAGGCGGTCGCGGCGGTCCTGCATGGCTTGATCTCCTTGGTTGACTACGCAAACGCCACGTGCCCCTCGCCCTCGGCAGCCTCCTGCGGCGGCGCTGTCGCCCGGCTGAGGTCAGGTGCGTCCTGAGCTACCGCTCTGTCCGCGGAATCGCTTACTTACGCGCTTTCAGGTCCGTCATGACATTGTCGGGCGCTAGTACTATCATGTCGGTTGGGAGGGTGGTGGGATGGAGACACGAACGCGCCGCACGGAGAAGCTCGACATTCGGCTTACGCCGACAGCCAAGCGAACGCTGTACGCCGCAGCCAGTGCTGCGCGGCGCTCAGTGAGCGACTTCGTCCTTGAAAGCGCGTTGGAACGCGCTGAGGAGACCCTCGCGGACCGACGGCATTTTGGCCTGGACGCAGAGCGGTGGCGTGATTTCATGGCGGCACTTGATGCTCCACCGCGCGAGCTGCCCCGGCTGCAGCGCCTGCTCAGCGAGGCGAGTGTCTTTGACCGTGCAACTACGTGACCATATTGCGCATCGAGAAACTGACGCGACAGCACGCGGTTGACAAGTTCGACTGCGGGCAGGATGCGCTCAATCGTTTCTTGATGCGCTTTGCCTTAATCAACCAACAGGCTAACGCCTCGCAAACGTACGTCAGCTTGGCAGACGACACCGTGATCGGCTTCTACACCCTCGTGGTGGGTGAAGTGGCGTTTGAGGAAGCGCCAGAACGGCTGACCAAGGGGCTGGCGCACCATGCGGTGCCAATCATGCTGCTGGCTCGCCTCGCGGTCAGCACCGACTGGCACGGGAGGGGCGTGGGGGCGGGCCTGCTGAAAGATGCCATGTCCCGCACGCTGCAGGCGGCTGACATAGCAGGAATCAGAGCCTTCGTCGTCCACGCGAAGGACGAGGCGGCCAGCGCATCCTACCGGCATTTCGATTTCGTGCCATCGCCGACCGATCCAATGCATCTGTTCATACTCATCAAGGATCTACGCCGCATGGCGCAGTCCGGACAGAGCTGAGCCGGCATGTCCTTTACCCACTGGTTTGCCGCCGATACCATCTACCGCGCCATGACCCGGAAAGCCGCCAAGCGTCGCGTGCGCAAGAGCGGATTTTCGCTCCGCTCTCAACACTCCTTGTTCGAGCTCCTCGCTAGCCCCCGCGGGCAGTCGCACTCCGCGCCCGACACCGATTGGAGTTGGGAATCGCAGCAGGCTGACTGGGTATTCGGCTATCGCTTCTATGAGTGCACCGCCGCACGCGGCGAAGAACTCCCACTCTGCGTCGGCATGCCGACCAAGCCCTGGCAGAACGACGCGATCACCGGCTACGTCTGCCTGCTGCAATACCACCGGCTGACCGGCCGCCCGCTCTACGCCGTGCGTTTCGACTCCGCCCACGCCAATGAGCCGACCTATCGTCTCGTCCGTTCCCTGCGTGCTCATCCCCTTCATCGGCCTCAACCTGGGCAACACCGGCGGCGGGGACGCGCTGCGGCCGATCAAGAAGACGGAACACATCTGCCTCTACGGTATTGACGCGACTGGCACGCCGCACAGCGCCGCCGGCGCCATGCGCTGGCACGGCCACATCGGCGGCTACCAGCGCTTCGTCTGCCCCGAGCCGCAGAAGGGCCTCAAGTGCCCTCATGCAGCCACCTGCCCAAAGCGGAGCGCCCATCTCAATTCGGAGATGAGCCTCACTGCGGGAACGCCGCGGATGGCTGCGCCGCCGTGAGAAGTCCAGCAGGCCAACCGCCGCTTCAATGGGGCCGCGGCGGGAACGCCGCGGATGGTCAAGTTCGCCGACGGCTTCTATGTCAACCATAGGATCATCCGACGTTTGTTGCTGAGTGTCAGAGCGGGGCCGGTGTTCAGTCTGCGCCGCACTGGTTCATAAACTGCAGGCCTTGGCCGGTGATCCGTACACACGAAATCTCTGTCGAGTTCGTTGCCGGGCGCTCCCGGACGTATCCCAGGTCTGATAGAAACACAAGCACGCCTTTGAGTTGGTCTTGGGTCATGCTTCCAGACCGTGACGCGTAGCGCGACTCTTCGTCCTGCCACCAGTTAGCGCCTTGGGCCCCGCCCTCCGAGGGCCTGCAAAACGTCCCGCCCGATTCGATCAAAAGGCACCAGAGAATCACTCACGCTACCTCACCCTTTCCCTCGTCCCGGCCTCCACGAAGATCGGCTTGCCGCTCTCCATCATGATGGCGACGTCGCTCTACTGCATGGCAGCGATCGCCTCGGCGGCGGTGGACAGTCCAGCCTTAAGGCTGTCCTCTTTGCTGGCTGCATACCAGGTGTTTCCTTCGGCAGCATCCACCACACCGCAACAGAGGTCCGCAGATATTGGCAGGGCATTTCCATCCGATGTCGAACGCTCACCCGTTGATGGGGTGTGGTGGATAAGTGAGGTGCCCCATGTCGGCATTGCCGCTCTTCTCGATGGACGATCTTCGGCGCCGCGGCTTTGCTCCTTTCCGAAGCTTTGTCGAAACCCTCGACATCGTACCGAGAGAACCGGGCGTGTCTGCTGCCCTGTGGGCGGGAAATGGCTTGCCCATGTTCCTGGAAAGTAACGCTTGGTGGACCTACGACGTTTGCGACCTCGAGAGCCAATGAGGCGTGCGCCGTCTCACGTCGGCGCCGCTCGTGTTGGTCGGAGTCCGACCGGATACTCTGGCGAATGGCACCCAGAGAAGGCAAGAGAAGTTGGCTTGCGGAAGAGATTGGCGAATGGGGCGAGGGGCCAACCGAGAGGTGATCGCAGTGGGCGTGGATGCTCTTGAAGCGGGCATTCCATCTCCGGTCGTTCTCGCTCTTTGGGCGAAAAGTTCAGACAAAGCTGGTCAGGCCCATAGCCTGTTGGGGCACATGTTGGACACAGCCGCTGTCGCCCTCGCAGTCCTCGATGCCGAGCCGGAGCGAACTAGAGCGCTTTATCAGGAAGATCTGCAGTTGGATCGTGACGCGGCCGCAGCCTGGGTGGCCGCGATCATCGGGGCGCACGACATTGGCAAGGCGTCGCCAACATTCCAGTGGAACTGGGAGGAAGGGCGTAGGCGATGCGAGGCGGCCGGTCTCGTGTGGACTCAACGCAGCGTTGGAGAGTATGCGCCTCACGGGCTGATCACTCAGAAGGTACTGGAAGAGCGGCTGGTGGCTCTGGGATGGGGCCTAACTGCTGCGGGGACGGCCGCTGACGCGGTCGGTGCCCATCACGGGTTCCGCCATGCGAGGCCAGAAGTTAGAAGGGTGAGAAGTTCCGTCTTGGGGACGGACGAGAGCTGGCGCAAGGCCAGGGAACACCTCTTTAGCTGTTACGTGCAGGCGTTGAGCGTGGGAGACGCCCCGCCGGTTGAGGACCTTTCCCCGGCAGGCTACATGCGATTGGCTGGCCTCGCCAGTTTCAGCGACTGGATCGCGTCGGACACCGATCTGTTCCCATATGGGCGCGACCCGGCAGACTCTAAAGCCTACTTCGTGGAAGCCCAAGCGCTGGCGCGGACAGCGCTGAAGCAGATCTGGTGGCCCACGACGGCCCCGGCATTGCCGTTGCGGACATCCTTCGAAGAGGTGTTCGGATTCCCGCCGCGGCAGATCCAGAACATCACTGATGAGGAAACCGCGAATGCTACCGAGCCTTCCCTTCTGCTGATCGAGGCCCCCATGGGTGAGGGCAAGACGGAGGCAGCCCTGATGGCACACCTCAATCTGCAGCGCAACTGCGGGCATCGCGGCATCTACGTCGCCATGCCAACTCAAGCCACCGGGAACGCCATGTACCGACGGGTGCACGGCCTACTGGCTCAACTCGGCCGTGAGGATGCAACAGACCTCATGCTGGTTCACGGGTCAGAGTGGATGGAAAGGGAAGAAGCGGTACCCCGACCGACCGGAGTCAACCAGAACGGGACAGGATCCGACGACGTCTCCACCGCTGAGTGGTTCTCCCAGCGCAAGCGTCCACTGCTCGCGGCTAACGGAGTCGGGACGGTCGACCAGGCACTGATGGCCGACCTAAACGCGAAGCACCAGTTCGTGCGCATGTGGGGTCTGGGCAACCGCACGATCGTCTTCGATGAGGTTCATGCCTACGATGTCTACACATCGACGCTAATCGAGGGGCTTGTGATGTGGGCGAAGGCGCTCAGTTCGAGCGTCGTCCTCTTGAGTGCCACCTTGCCGCGGACGAAGCGCTCGTCACTTCTGCGGGCTTTCGGCGCCGACGATCCAGTGGATACGCAATATCCTCGGATGACCGTCGTGAGCGGGTCTACCGTGAAGGCGATCAACCTCTCCAGCGATCGTAGTTCGCGGGTGAGTATCGAAGAAGCGCCAAAGGACCCGAAGACTCTTGCGGCGTTTCTCCTGGAACATGCCATACCGGGCAGCCGGATCGGCTGCATTGTCAACACGGTCGGCCGCGCACAGGAAATCTACCGGGCGTTGCGGACAGCGAAGGGACAGGGGACCGAGATTAACCTTTTCCATGCGCGCTACCCTGCGGAGGAGCGCAAGCGGCGGGAGGAGCAGGCGCTTCTCCGCTACGGGAAGGATGCGCCCAGGGGAGAGGGGGCCAAGATCCTCGTCTCGACACAGGTCGTGGAACAGAGTTTGAACCTCGACTTCGACCTTCTCGTGACGGACCTTGCCCCGGTGGACCTCGTGCTGCAGCGCATCGGAAGGCTCCAGCGTTATGACGGACCGCGGCCGCACGGGATGGAGCGGCCAGTCGCGTGCGTAGCGGGCCTTGACCGGGAGCAGGCCCTGCCAGACCTCATGCCCGACAGGTACGTCTATCAGGAGTTCGTGCTGCTGAGAACCTGGGCCCTCTTGCGGGAACGCCATGAGCTTAGGCTGCCTGAGGACATCGAGGACCTTATCGAACGGGTGTACGGCGACCAACCGATCGAAGCGTCCGGCGCTCTTGCTGGGGCGCTGCAGCTCGCCGAGGAGGATTTTGGCGTTCGGGTCCGCAATGACCGACGGACCGCGCTCGAACGGATGATTCCCGAACCGGAAGCCTTTCTGAACCGTGTTCTCATACCTGGGACCGAGGACACCCAGGACCCTTTCCGCAACCCGATGCTGCGCCCGCAGACCAGGCTCGGCCGACCCTCGGTGACTGTGGTCCCTCTCTACCGACGGTCTGATGGTCGCGTGACTTTCGATCCCACAGGCCGGTCGCCAGTGGACCTAGCGGGCGTGACGCGCAGGGATGTTCGCCGGCTGCTCCGACGTTCTATCAACGTCAGCCACCCGGGCATCTTTGCAGCGTTGAAGGATGAGGCGGTCCCAGCGGGTTGGGGAAGGCAAGCCCTTCTTCGCTATGTCAAGCCGCTCTGGCTAGACGAGCGCGGGGCTACGGAGTTCGGCCGAACTGTAGTGCGGCTCGATGCCGAACTCGGACTTCAATATGACTGGAAGGGAGAGGACGCATGACTTTCAACCTCGTTTCGGAGCCCTGGATCCGCACTCAGACCGTGTCAGGCAAGCGCGAAACGCTGGGGCTGAGGCAGGTTCTCTCGGGCGCGCACGAGATCGTGCGCCTGGAAGATGAGTCGCCCTTCGTGCTCGGAGGCCTACACCGCCTGCTACTCGCTGTCTTGCACAGAGCCCTGCGCGGACCCGAGGGATTGCCATCGTCACGGGCGCTTCTCTCGGCTGGCCGTTTCCCGGGGGAAGTGGTGGGTTATTTGCATCAGTGGGAAGGACGGTTCGATCTCTTCGATGACGTCGCTCCGTTCTGGCAGGCCGGCTGGTTCTCTTTGCCCGAGTCAGAGAGGTCGCCGGTCACCATGCTTGCAATCCAACACACGACCGGGAACAACAAGGTCCTCTTCGACCACTCCTGGGACAAGAACCCTCCGGCACTGAGTTTCGCGGAGGCCGCCAGATGGCTCGTCGGAGCGCAGACCTTCGCGATCAGCAGCGGCAGGGGCAAGGAAGGTTTCCCGCACACCAAGGACGGGCCGATCGGCGCCGCCGCACTCGTGTTGCCCACGGGGCGGACGCTCTTCGAGACGCTGTGCTTCAACCTCGTCTCCTACTCGAAGGAAGCAGCCGCGTTGGACGCGCCCATTTGGGAGGCGACGGCCCCGACGCTCGAGGAGATCCAGAGGGGGCCGGAGCGCAAGCCTAGAGGCCTCACAGACCTCTACACCTGGTACTCGCGGACGGTCAGGCTCCACCCAGAGACGATTGACGGGGAAGTCCGCGTGCGGTGGGTCTCGATCACTTCCGGCATCTTCGCGAGCGAGCGGGAAGCCGATGACCCGATGGTGGCCTACCGGGAGCATGAGGAGAAGGGACTTCTCCCGCAGCGTTACGGGCAGAATCGCGGTTTCTGGCGTGACTTCCAGGCCCTCGTACCCCCACTTCGGGGGACGGGCAACCGCCCACCGCTTGCACTTCTTCATGCGGAAGAGATCACCGAGCCGGGCGAAGAACCGCGAGTCATGATCATCGGCCAGGGGAGAGACCAATCCAAGGTGACGCTATGGCGCCTCGAAACCTATCCGCTGCCCCCAGCCTTGTTCGCTGATGACGCCTTGGCCCGGGAGGTTCTTGCCGAGTGTTTGGAGCTCGCAGAGAAGGCTGGGAGCGCCTTGCGCGGTGTGATCGCAGCGCTCGTCGGCGACCTCGATGAGGCGAGGCGTCTCATGGATCGGGAGCCGCTTCTGCGCAACTTCTGGACAGGCATGGAGGAGGAGTTCCCGAGCCTGCTCGCCACGTTGACCACGATAGAGGACGATGGCAGTCGCGCCAAGGAGGAGTGGAAGGGGAAGATCCGCACATGCGCCTGGTGGGCCTTCGCTCCGATCACCCGAGCGTACAGCCGAAGTGGTGAGGAGATGCGTGCAGCGATTCGGGCTGAACGCAAGCTCAAGAGGGCACTCCACGACCTCCTGGGCGAGAGAAAGGAGGACAGCGCGTGAAGGGGCAGGGCAGATCGACAGCCTTCGTTGGGTTCCTGCAGGGAGTGGATTCGGATCGCGCCGCGATGGCGTGCTTGCGGCGCGGTCTCGGCTCCGTGGGAGACGTGCCGTTCGAGGTCTTCAGGTACGTCGCACCGTTCACGAAGAACCTCTCCGAGCGTGAAGAGGCCGCCTTCCTACTTGTGGCCGGCCTCTTCGCACTGCACCCGGAGGTGACCGGCAAGGGCTCGTTCGGCCGCACGATGGCGATGATCGCCGGCGACGCGGCCGGTCGCGAGCGCATGGAGCGGAGATTCCTCTCGCTCCTCGACGAGAGGGAGGAAGACCTCGGCTACCACCTTCGGCAGATCATCACCCTGGCAAGGAGCTCTGGCGTCCCTGTGAACTACGCCGGGCTGATCGAGGACCTGCTGCGCTGGGGATCCCAGAGCCGCGCCGTACAGCGCCGGTGGGCGCGGGACTATTACGGGGAGGGGTACGCAGATGAAGAAGCTCCTTGAGGTGCACATCCTGCAGAACGTGGCGCCATCTTTGCTGAACCGTGACGACACCGGCAGTCCCAAGCAGGCGGAGTTCGGCGGATACCTGCGAGCCCGGCTCTCGAGCCAGTCGCAGAAGCGCGCAGTTCGTGAGGACTTCCGGACGGCGCTGTGGCCGGACGTCCTCGCGCTGCGCACGAAGCGGCTGAAGGAGGAGATCGAGACCCGCCTCGGTCGTCGCGGCATCACGGGCGACGACGTTGCGACGATCGTCGATGTCGTGTTTGCGGCTATTGGCTTTATGATCCCAGCCGGAAAAGACGAAGAGCCGGCAGAGAAGTCGGAATACCTCATCTTCCTGGGCAGCGGCGAGATCGACGCGGTGCTTGCACTCTGCCTCGACAGAATCGAAGAGGTCCGTAGTACCCATGCAGTTCTCCCGTCACTCGTCGCCAAGAAGGATGCCAAGAAGGTCAAGGAAGAGCGGCGCAAGAAGGTCCCGAAGGATCTGGCCAAGGCCATCATTGGTACGCTGGATGGCGGTAAGGCGGTTGACCTCGCGCTCTTCGGTCGGATGCTCGCGGACATCCCCGAGAAGAATATCGACGGCGCCGTACACATGGCGCACGCGATCTCGACGAACACCGTGCGGCACGAGTTCGACTACTTCACCGCAGTTGACGACCTGATGCCTAAAGAGACGCAGGGCGCCGACATGATCGGCACGGTTGAGTTCAACTCCGGCTGCTTCTACCGTTACGCCTTGGTCGATCTGGCGCAGCTCGTTACGACACTCGGTGGCGATCTCGACCTTGCGTATGACGGGATTATGGCCTTCGTGAAGTCGTTCGTCGCTACGCTACCTCGAGGCAAGCAGCATACGTTTGCCGCGCACAACCCGCCCAGCTTCGTCGCCGTGACCGTTAGTGAGAATACCCAGCCGCGCAACCTGCTGAACGCCTTTGTGCTGCCCGTCGCGCCGAAGGGCGACGAGGACCTCGTGGCGCGTTCGATCAAAGCTCTTGATCGTGAATGGCAGGAGACTGACCGCGTCTTCGGTGGCGACGGTCGCAAGACCTATGCCGTCAGCCTGCGCTCTCTGGCCGGCGGGCACCTGCGCGAGAGCGAAGTGGCCTCCCTGCAAGAGCTCTTCAAGGGAGTTGGGACCCACTTGCAGGCTCTGCTCGAGAAGGGCGAGTAGGGATGCTCACCCTGCTCCTGCGGCTGGAGGGGTCGATACAGTCCTGGGGGACGAGGAGCCGCTTTGACGATCGCGACACGGGTCTTGAGCCGTCGAAGAGCGGCGTGATCGGCCTGATCTGTGCCGCACTCGGCCGGCCGCGCAGCGCGAGCGTCGACGACCTTGCCGCCCTCAAAATGGGGGTCCGCGTTGACCGCGCCGGAATCGTGGCCTACGATTTCCAGACTGCTCAGAAAGTCGTCAGGGCGAGCGGATCCGGCACTGAGGACGCGACCTCCAGGAGGTACTACCTCTCGGACGCGGCGTTCCTGGTCGGATTCGAAGGGGAAGAGGGGTTGCTGCGCGAGGTCCATGGCGCCCTCTTGAACCCGTTCTGGCCGATTTCGCTCGGCAGGAAGAGCTACTTGCCGTCGAGGCCTGTCTACTTGCCCGACGGCTTACGACCGGAGAGCCTCGCGGAGGCGCTCGCCGCCTACCTGCCGCTCATGGCTGGCAAGCCGCCGAAGACCGTCCGCTACGTCCTGGAGGCGGCCGACGGCGCAATGCGTCAGGACCAGCCGGGAGGGCCGTTCTCCGAGCGCCTATTCGTGAACCGCTATGTCCAGACTGTCCAGGCGCCTTGGGGGGAGGTGCCCCATGTATCTGTCTAGGCTCGTGCCGAACCCGAGGTCGAGCGCGGTGCGACGCGACCTTGTAGATCCCTACGAGATGCACCGCACCCTGCTGCGAGCGTTCGTTGACATGGAGCGGATCCTCTGGCGGGTCGACCGCCTGAACAACCGGCCAGTCGTCCTAGTACAGAGTGGCAGCGAGCCCAATTGGGGAGCCGTCAGCGAACAATATCCCGACTACCTGCTGCGGACTGTGGAGCAGAAAGCATATTCACCGAGCATGCGCGAGGGCGATGCCTACCGTTTTCGGCTCCGCGCCAATCCGACCGTGAGGAAGGGCGGCGGTAAGCGCCTCGGTGTTGCCGGCGAGGAGGCGCAGGCCGACTGGCTCTGCCGACGAAAGGCAGGACAGAGTGGGTTCAAGGTCGATCAGGAATCCCTCCTCATTACGCATGAGGGCATCGTGACGGCGCATCGCGAGGAGACGAGCCGGATGAGCCTTGCTGCGGTCCTGTTCGACGGTGTGTTAACGGTGACGGACGCCGAATTTATGTTCGCCGCGATCGAGCATGGGATCGGTAGCGCGAAGGCGTTCGGCTTCGGCATGCTGTCGGTGGCGAGAATTCACGTCCTGTGAGACTTGCCCGTGGACCGGCGGTGAGTGGTGAGGAATCGCGAAGCGGCATGGGCGGTATTTGTCTGAGGAGGTGAGCGGTTTATGCCGTCATTCGATCTCACCGATGCCGGTATCTCAGGTTGTCCACGTGGAGGAATTTCCTGCAATTACCGAATAACGGTCGACTGACGGGGCGATACCATGTTTCACGTTGTTTCACAGTTCGCTCTGCCGCTTCCTGAACGGCTTCTGACGTCCGAGCCCTTCGGACCTCTCGCATGGCTTGATATCGAGACGACCGGACTCAGCCCGCGCAGGTCCCATGTGACCCTGATCGGGTGGCTTCTTCCCATCGAAGCTGGGCGCGAATTGGTGCAGATCTTCGTCGAAACACCTGAGGAAGAGGCAGAGGCGTTGACCGCCGCCTTCAGCGAGCTTAGGCGGGCGTCGACGGTGATCACCTTCAACGGAGGTCGGTTCGATCTCCCTTTCCTCCGCGAGCGTAGCGCCAGATGCGGCGTGCACATGCCCCCAATGCGACACCGAGACCTTCTCGAAGAGGCTCTTGCTTGGGACGTGCGGAGGCGTATCGTGCCGAACTACCGCCTGCAGACACTGATGCAGCACTTCGGCCTGGGACGCCAGGACCAGCGCAGCGGTCGGGACATGGTGGTCATTTACGAGCGGTGGCTGGAGCGCCGCCAGTCGGAGGACCGCCAATCCCTGCTCGACCACAACGCGGATGACCTCCTTAAACTCCCGGAACTGTCGGCGCGGCTAATGCTACGTCGGGAACCTTTGCGTAGCCTGGGGTGACTCCCCGCTCGCTTCATCAGATTGATGTGAAGGAGGCGAACCGGTTGTGGTCAAAGGCGACGAGCAGATGTGGCTCAGGCTTTGGGCGAAGGCGGACCTATTTCACCTGCTGGCTTGCCACATGATGGATGTCGGCAAACCGATGTTTCGAAAGACTATCGATGATGGGGTCGCATCAACCAAGGCTGGGTTCGGTCTTCTCTCCGTGGCGCCGTACGTGCGATGAAGGACCTGCACATCCTGCCGAAGGTGCGGGACAGCTGGAGCTACCTCTACGTGGAGCACTGCAAGGTCGATCGGGAAGACAAGGCCATCATGTTCCATGATGCACGGGGGAAGGTTTCAGTGCCGGTGGCATCGCTTTCCGTGCTGCTGCTGGGTCCCGGGACCACGGTGACCCACGCCGCGGTCACCGCGCTGGCTGAGAACGGCTGTCTTGCGCTCTGGACTGGGGAGCAGGCCGTGCGCTTCTACGCCGAAGGCGTGGGCACGACGCGAAGCGCCTCTCCGATGCTGCAGCAGGCCGGGCTGTGGGCCGATCCGTCCTCGCACATCGAGGTCGTCATCCGCATGTACCAAAAGCGCTTTCCCGAAAAGCTCGATCCGGGCCTGACGTTGCAGCAGATTCGAGGCAAAGAGGGCATCCGGGTTCGATTGGCGTATGCCGAGGCCAGCAGGACATATGGGGTCGAGTGGCGGGGACGCGAATACAACCGCAGGAATTGGAGCGATGGAGGGCCGGTGAATCGCGCCCTCTCTGCTGCCAACAGCACACTCTACGGGATATGCCACGCAGCAATCGTAGCGGCTGGCTACTCCACCGCCCTCGGATTCGTCCATACCGGAAAACGGCTTTCCTTCGTGTACGACGTCGCGGACTTGTACAAGACGGAATTTTCGATCCCGGTTGCGTTCCAGGAGAGGGCAGGCGGGCCTACGCAACTGGAGGCGCGGGTCCGCCATCGAATGAGGGATCTGTTCGCTCAACGCAAGTTATTGCAGCGAATCGTGCCTGACCTACAGGACCTTATGGACTTCCGCGACCTCCAAGAAAGCCCCTACGATGACGATGAGGCGGCACCCGGTGGGTTGTGGGAGCCCTCAGGGAATGAACTCCATGGGGGCACCAACTTCGCCGAGGAGGATTCAACGGATGACGGTCATCATCCTTGAGCGGGTATCACCAAGCCTCCGTGGAGACTTGACCCGATGGATGTTGGAACCCAAAGCTGGCGTCTTCGTCGGCAGTTTGTCTGCGATGGTGCGCGATAGACTCTGGGATATGGTCCGCGAGAAGGCGGGTGACGGCGCCTGTACACTCATCCATGACGCGGCGAACGAGCAAGGGTTCTCCATATCCAATTCGGGGATGACCAGTCGCGTCGTCGAAGAGTTTGAAGGTCTGTATCTCATCCGAACTCCGCTCAGAGCGGAAGGTGACATCGACTCAAAGAAGGAAATTGATCGCGATACTAAACAGCCGTGACGGCTTGGCAAGTAGCTAGTTAGAGCGGTTTCGTTCAGTGTCGTCCCCACGCACGTGGGGGTGAACCGGTGAGATAAGATAGACGAGCCACAACGTACACGTCGTCCCCACGCACGTGGGGGTGAACCGCGGTCAATGGCTAGAGCGGTCAACGACGAGGGGTCGTCCCCACGCACGTGGGGGTGAACCGTAGGCAGACGCCAGCGCCCGCGCGGACACCCGGTCGTCCCCACGCACGTGGGGGTGAACCGCGGAATTGGAAACCCTTCGAGGATCATCTCCAGTCGTCCCCACGCACGTGGGGGTGAACCGTGCGCGGGCAATGTCCCCTTGGCGCGACTTCAGTCGTCCCCACGCACGTGGGGGTGAACCGACGATGTGCATGATGACGTAGATGTTCTGGACGTCGTCCCCACGCACGTGGGGGTGAACCGGGGCGTGACGCAATGCTGACCATCGACAAGTCGTCGTCCCCACGCACGTGGGGGTGAACCGGTGGCTGCGAGGACTCCAAATCCTTGCGTGGCGTCGTCCCCACGCACGTGGGGGTGAACCGGCGACCTCGGCTTCGACTACGTGGACGGCACCGTCGTCCCCACGCACGTGGGGGTGAACCGAGATCGCTGATACGCCGGGCGACGGCTCAACCGTCGTCCCCACGCACGTGGGGGTGAACCGCCAGACGAGCCCGACCGCAACAGATTGCATCCGTCGTCCCCACGCACGTGGGGGTGAACCGAGGTGATGACGTGCTAACGCAGTTCTTCCGCAGTCGTCCCCACGCACGTGGGGGTGAACCGGTAGCGGCGATGGGCACCCCTGCGCCGAATGCGTCGTCCCCACGCACGTGGGGGTGAACCGGTTAGCGGCGCAGACCGCAGGTTTGAGATTGCGTCGTCCCCACGCACGTGGGGGTGAACCGGGCGGCCGCACGCGCGCCGTGGCCATGCCGCCGTCGTCCCCACGCACGTGGGGGTGAACCGGCACGTCTCAGCTACTACAGCACCGTGCTGACGTCGTCCCCACGCACGTGGGGGTGAACCGCCACATTAGCGGACTAGCAGAATAAGGAGGTCGTCGTCCCCACGCACGTGGGGGTGAACCGGGATGTGCGGCGTATGACCCCGCCGCTCTTCCGTCGTCCCCACGCACGTGGGGGTGAACCGGGCAGGCGCGCTCCCAACTGCGCTACACCCGTAGTCGTCCCCACGCACGTGGGGGTGAACCGACCAGCATCTTCGACGCCTTCACATGGCTACTGTCGTCCCCACGCACGTGGGGGTGAACCGGCCACGACCGGCAGCGGTGTGGCCAACTGGGCGTCGTCCCCACGCACGTGGGGGTGAACCGGTGGCGGTGTCGACCAACCTCACGGAGGAGGTGTCGTCCCCACGCACGTGGGGGTGAACCGGCCGCAGATGTGTGGTGACGCGGTGCGCAACGTCGTCCCCACGCACGTGGGGGTGAACCGCAGGCGCAGGAAAAGGACCCTGGTGAGGAGGCGTCGTCCCCACGCACGTGGGGGTGAACCGCAGGCGCAGGAAAAGGACCCTGGTGAGAAGGCGTCGTCCCCACGCACGTGGGGGTGAACCGGATGCCAAGCTCTTTGCGACCACGAACCCCGAGTCGTCCCCACGCACGTGGGGGTGAACCGGAGGCTAATTGATGGAAGTCACGTCTCTAGCTGTCGTCCCCACGCACGTGGGGGTGAACCGGCTTTCCTGCTTTGGGCTGAGGACCAGCACGCGTCGTCCCCACGCACGTGGGGGTGAACCGAAGATTCCATGAAGCCAATAGGAATATGATTAGTCGTCCCCACGCACGTGGGGGTGAACCGTCTGTCTCGGTTAGTTGGCGCGAATGCCCATGGTCGTCCCCACGCACGTGGGGGTGAACCGGGTAGGGAGGTGGCGGCGTGCCGGTTGTCCTCGTCGTCCCCACGCACGTGGGGGTGAACCGAGATTCAGCGGCAGCAGTATATCGGTTCCACAGTCGTCCCCACGCACGTGGGGGTGAACCGACCCGAGCATTGTGTGGAACATCGTCGGCGGCGTCGTCCCCACGCACGTGGGGGTGAACCGACGGCCTACAATGGCGGCTACGGCAAGCTGATGTCGTCCCCACGCACGTGGGGGTGAACCGGACTCGCTGGGGCAGACCGACTTCGAGATCAAGTCGTCCCCACGCACGTGGGGGTGAACCGATCCGTGCCCTCGTCGCGCGTGTCGAGCGCCAGTCGTCCCCACGCATGTGGGGGTGAACCGGGAACGCTCCGCGCATCGACAGCCGACATCGGGTCGTCCCCACGCACGTGGGGGTGAACCGCCGGCTGTCCGCAGGACGACACCGGCGCCCAGGTCGTCCCCACGCACGTGGGGGTGAACCGGAAGTCGTGCGCATCCCGGTGGAGGAGATCGAGTCGTCCCCACGCACGTGGGGGTGAACCGGCAGTCCCTCTCGTGAGGGCCCGCCTGATCGTGTCGTCCCCACGCACGTGGGGGTGAACCGCTGACGCCGCTCAACCTCGCCCAGGGCGTCTCGTCGTCCCCACGCACGTGGGGGTGAACCGTTCGACCAGATACATCGTGCATCCCTCCTGAAGTCGTCCCCACGCACGTGGGGGTGAACCGCCGAGGTCCTGGAAGGTGTCCTCGATGTTGTTGTCGTCCCCACGCACGTGGGGGTGAACCGGCGTTCAAGCCGCTGGAGAGCTTCTTCTCTGAGTCGTCCCCACGCACGTGGGGGTGAACCGGGTTCGCGGAGCTGGCCGAGCATCCACGAGGCGTCGTCCCCACGCACGTGGGGGTGAACCGGGGATTTGGCCGCAGGTGCTGCTGGCGCTCCTGTCGTCCCCACGCACGTGGGGGTGAACCGCGGGGGCGTGGATCACGCTCTGAACAAAATGAGTCGTCCCCACGCACGTGGAGGTGAACCGAACCAAGTAGGGTTGAGTCCAGGCGTCGCGTTGTCGTCCCCACGCACGTGGGGGTGAACCGCTGGGCTGCTTGTAGGTGCGCGGCACTAGTTAGTCGTCCCCACGCACGTGGGGGTGAACCGATCCTCGCGGTCCTTCTCAATGATCCGGCGGCGTCGTCCCCACGCACGTGGGGGTGAACCGCAGCGCAAGGGCGGCGTGGGCATGACCAAGGCGTCGTCCCCACGCACGTGGGGGTGAACCTTCGTGCCGAGCCAGGCCACGGGGACGGATTTCGTCGTCCCCACGCACGTGGGGGTGAACCGTCGATACGGTGCGGCTTGAGGGCGGCGCGCTCGTCGTCCCCACGCACGTGGGGGTGAACCGGCTTGCCGTGTACACAATGTACAGGGTTACGGGTCGTCCCCACGCACGTGGGGGTGAACCGACGTTTGATAACATGGAGGGGGTGGTGAAGATGTCGTCCCCACGCACGTGGGGGTGAACCGGACTTCGCGGGCATCCACAGGGAGCTCATGCGGTCGTCCCCACGCACGTGGGGGTGAACCGTTCAAGCTTGATTTGTGGTGGACGGCGCAGTAGTCGTCCCCACGCACGTGGGGGTGAACCGCACTCGCGCACGTAGGCTTCGCACTCCGCTTTGTCGTCCCCACGCACGTGGGGGTGAACCGGGGTACTGGTTCGCTGGAATCAGGTACTTGAGGTCGTCCCCACGCACGTGGGGGTGAACCGCACCTCATGGCCCTGGCGATCGGCGCGCAGCCGTCGTCCCCACGCACGTGGGGGTGAACCGTAGTCGACGCTGCGCTGCAGGCGGTCGATTTCGCTGTCCCGCCGTCGTCCCCACGCACGTGGGGGTGAACCGAACGCGAGCGGGACGGCGTGGGTGACGTAGTCGTCCCCACGCACGTGGGGGTGAACCGGCCTCGTCCTCCCCGGCCGCCGCCAAGAAGTAGTCGTCCCCACGCACGTGGGGGTGAACCGGGCGGATCGGCGGGAGGGGTGGTCCTGCTCCTGTCGTCCCCACGCACGTGGGGGTGAACCGGTGACGGATCTCGCCGTGGGCGTGCTGACGTAGTCGTCCCCACGCACGTGGGGGTGAACCGTCGGCCTACTCTTCAGCTGGGGCATCGGTGTCGTCGTCCCCACGCACGTGGTGGTGAACCGGGGAGCGAGGCAAGGATGAGCGAGACGCAGGGGTCGTCCCCACGCACGTGGGGGTGAACCGGTATCATCGCCGCACTCAAGCCCTTCATGGACGTCGTCCCCACGCACGTGGGGGTGAACCGCCCAAGGCCAAGCCCGCGGCCAAGGCCAAGGCGTCGTCCCCACGCACGTGGGGGTGAACCGGCTTGCTCCTCCTCGCGGCGAACGGATTCTCTGTCGTCCCCACGCACGTGGGGGTGAACCGTAAGAGCCAGCAGACGCCGCGTCGTAAAAGGCGTCGTCCCCACGCACGTGGGGGTGAACCGTCCCAGGGCCGCACGCAGACCTACTCCGGCAAGTCGTCCCCACGCACGTGGGGGTGAACCGCTGCGAATCTGCAGGTTGTCACCCTGCGAGACGTCGTCCCCACGCACGTGGGGGTGAACCCACCACCCGCCAAACCACCAGCCCACCCCCTCCGTCGTCCCCACGCACTTGGGGGTGAACCGATCATCGGCGCCTACGCGATCGTCTTCTGGAAGTCGTCCCCACGCACGTGGGGGTGAACCGCCGTTCGCGGCGAGCAAGAGGAGGCCCTGCAGGTCGTCCCCACGCACGTGGGGGTGAACCGCTCCAGGCCATGACGGGGCAGTCCGCTCAAGCGTCGTCCCCACGCACGTGGGGGTGAACCGGTACCGCCGACCGTGGCGTTCCCGCCGATTGAGTCGTCCCCACGCACGTGGGGGTGAACCGGGCAAGAAGGGCTACCACACGAAGCGCAAGGAGTCGTCCCCACGCACGTGGGGGTGAACCGTGGCCGTATCCCGTTCCATCGCATGAGGAGTTGTCGTCCCCACGCACGTGGGGGTGAACCGGGCGGCCAGAAGGCCCTCGGCTGGATCATGCTGTCGTCCCCACGCACGTGGGGGTGAACCGGGGATCTGCTGCCGGCGGTCGGTGGCCGACGTGTCGTCCCCACGCAGGGGGTGAACCGTGCTCGCCTATTCTGGGGTTGACAAACGGCAAGTCGTCCCCACGCACGTGGGGGTGAACCGGGCCTTCTCCACCTTGCGCGGCGCGCCTTGCAGTCGTCCCCACGCACGTGGGGGTGAACCGTTCGCCGAGGTGGCGAATCGATCGAAGCGGTGGTCGTCCCCACGCACGTGGGGGGGAACCGGGTTACGGGTGCTGTATGGCTATCCCACCAACGTCGTCCCCACGCACGTGGGGGTGAACCGAGGAGGCGATCACCTTGGCCCAGGGGTTAGAGGTCGTCCCCACGCACGTGGGGGTGAACCGTTGCCCGGGCTTGTGTCCGTGATCGTCGCCCCGTCGTCCCCACGCACGTGGGGGTGAACCAGCGGTAGCGGATCAGATAGGTGTCTGTGGCATGTCGTCCCCACGCATCTGGGGGTGAACCGGTGGCGTGTTATGATTGCGCCGTCCTTCAGCAGCCGTCCCCACGCACGTGGGGGTGAACCGTAGAGGCCGAAAGCCCACGTCATGGCCGGGTCGTCGTCCCCACGCACGTGGGGGTGAACCGGATAGTCGGAGTCGCCGCTAGCGCCACGCCAGGTGGTGTCCAGAACGCAGTGGGACTTAGGGACGCCCGATTCCTCGGTTTAGCTAGCTCGCACGGGCTGTAGCTTCGTCGAGGCGATCGGCATAGACCTCGAGGGCCTGTGCGAGGATCGGCAAGTGGCTGTAGCTGGCGATGCGGTAGAGGCGAGGTTCGACGCGCAGGGCAGTGACGGCGACCCAGCGCAGCGCCTCGCCGGTGGTGAAGCGCGAGACCCGGCCGACGGTGGCACGTAGCTGCGAGTTGAGGGCCTCGATCGCGTTGGTTGTGCGCAGCCCCCTGCGCTACTGTGCAGGGAGAGCTTCTGGACGGTGAGGGTCTGTTCCAGTCCCTCTCGCAGGCTGCCGGCACGCCGAACGCGGCGTAGTACTGCTTCGGATACCCGAACCCGAAGCGGGTGAGCCGATCCTTGAAGGTGATGACGACATCGGTCACCTCGCCCCAGCGGGCCAGATCCATGAGATGCATAAGACCCTTGCGCTTGTCGGAGAGGCCGGAGCCGACATCCGCAATCTCGACATTCGTTCGAAGACAACCTGCGGCAGATGACTCTGCAGATACGCGAGTTGGCGGTCTAGATCGCCCTTCGCCTTCCGCTCGCGACAAGATACTCGGGCGTACAGGCATACCACACGAGGGCGGACGACTCCAGGCCCGCGACCGTGTAGGCGCCAGATCTCCGAGAGCGGGACACGTCTCTTGTCATGCGGAGTCTGGACAACCCTCAAGACGCCTTTGGCGTCCCACCGCCGCAGGGTCTCGGTAGTCACACCCAAGAGGTCGGACGCTTTCTTCAGCGTTAGCAGCTTGTCATGGCTAAATATTACAGCGCAGACAGACGTGCGGCAACGCCAATTGGGTCTATGAATGTGCGTGAAAATCTGCAACTGTTACGAACCCTTCTCACGCACCGTCGCCTACGCCACGACATAGAGGTGTTTGGTGGAGGCCTGCGGTGGATGGTGGGCGCCGCTCACCTCCTTGCATTGCGTCGACTCCTGGGCCAAGTCCCTGTCCGGCGCAGAGAGGTCAGAAGGGGGATCAGCACGTGCCTATCACCCGTCACCGCCAGGAGTACGTCGAGCGCAGCGACATGCGGCGCGACGCCGACCGCCCGATCGCCCGTGGCCCTCGCCAGGGTGTGCGGCCGCCCGTCGGCATCCTCGTCCGCGTCGACGGGCCCGCGCACGGTGGGCCGTCGGGTTTTGGCGGCACGCCTGCGCTTCGCTCGCAGCCGCACCTTCGCGGTCTGGGCGGGCGCGTCCGCGCGGCTCGCGCCCGGCTGCTCGGCGCCGATGGCGCCTGAGTCGGGACTCGAGGCCCTGCGCCGCCGAGCGGAAGACCTCGGCCTCTCTCCCGGCGAGGTGCGCCTCTACCACCTGCCGCCACACGCCCTCTGGGGTCTCGCCAGCTATGGCCTCTTCGGTCGCTACCGCCACTGGTCGAGGGGCAAGGCGTACCAGCGCCTGCGTCTGCAGGGAGAACTCGGGCTGCAGCGGATCTACGAACTCATCGTGCACACCGAGCCGCCCCAAGCCTACGTGCTGTCGGGCAACCGGCCGATCGAGGATGTCCTCGTCACGGCGCACGTCCTTGGCCACGCGGATTTCTTCCACCGCAACGTCTGGCTCAGAGGCCGTGACGCGGACGTGGGCCGCAGGGTCCTGCTGCACCGTCAGCGGATTGCGGACTACGCCGCGGAGCACGGCCAGGAGGCTGTCGAGTCGGTGCTCGACACGGCCCTCCTGATCGAGGCGCACGTTGCCCGCTTCGGACCCGAGGATCTGCTCGGCGCCGTGGCTCGCATGGCTCCGCTGGAGCCATGGCAGCGGGACTGCCTCGGCATGGTGCGCGAGGAGGCCCTCTACTTCCAGGCGCAGGAGCGCACGAAGATCGTCAACGAGGGCTGGGCCAGCTTCTGGCACCTGCGCATCCTGCGGGCGGAGGAACTCTCGCCGCCTGACCGCCTGGAGGTCGCGCTCCTGCACAGCAGGCTCGTCGCCATGGCTCCCGGCCAGCTCAATCCCTACGCGCTCGGCCTCGAGATCCTCGAGAACCTGGCGGCGGAGGCCGGCGCCGCACCCGGTGAGGCGCCGCGGGGCAAGGCGCTCGAGGCGCTTCTCGATCTGGCTGCCGTCGCAGACGACCGCTCGCTCGTGCGCGACCACCTCTGCCAGCGCTCGGTGGACCGCCTCGGCCTCGCCGTACCCTTGCCCGGCGACAAGGTGAGCAGCCTCGTCGAGGATGTGCGGCGCGAGATCCTGCGCCAGATCGGCGGTGCCGGCAGGCCTGTGGTGGAGGTCGAGCAGGCGGTGGCAGGATGCACCCTGCGCCTGCGCCACGTGCACGACGGCCGGGATCTCGACCTGCCCGACGCCGAAGCGGTGCTCGGCGAGGTGCAAAGGCTCTGGGAAGCCCCGGTGCTGCTCGAGACGATGGTCGGAGGGCAGAGGGTATGTCTGCGGCACGACGGCCAGGAGGTGCGGCGGGAAGGCTGAACGCGCCTGACAAGCCCCCTCTCGAGGCGGCGCATCTGTTGCATGCGGGTCGAGAGGGGGCTGCAGCCGCGCGTGGAAGGTGCGGCGAGGGGAATGGGCCGCTGGCAGGGTGGGCGACACGGGCAGGACAAGACCGCGAGCATGCGTCGCAGTGCTTGGAGGCACATGCCTGACCTCAACTGAGTCTACTCCATGGGCACCATCCGATATGGCACTCTCGCCACGACCACGTTTTTGCGGTATACCAGCGCGGATTCCAGGTTAATGCCGACGCGGTTGTGAAGTATGTTTTGCCACTGGTGTTCGACCACGAGTTCGGAAATCAGCACCACGACATGCTTGTTCGGCTCCTCGTGACTTGTCAGATGGTCGACGAAGTGCAGGACGGGACGCAACACCGATCGGAACTGCGAGGTCAACACAAGGAGTTTGACGCGAGGATCTGGATTCTGCGCCTGCCATTGGGCGCGCAGAACGTCCTCGTCCTCCTTTGTGAACGCCACGTGGAGTGCGATCACCTCGGAGGACATCGACAGGGCATACGCCAGCGTGGCTTGCGTCATTCGGTCGATATTTCTAATGGGGACGACCACCATCAAGCCGTGCGGTACCAGTTTGACGTCCAGGTCCGAAATGTCCAGCACTTCTGCTGCTTCCTGGTAGTGGTGTTTGACCCGATGGAAGAACCAGATGAGCAGGGGAATGGCAAGGACCACGATCCATGCGCCATCGACGAACTTTGTCACCGTGGAGATCAACACCACGGTAGCAGTCAACATCGCGCCGACCGCACCCACCAGAACGCCGACACCATGACCATGCTCGGATCGATGTGCAACCCAATGCTTTCTTGCCAGGCTGAGCATTGCGATGGTGAAACTCATGTAGACACCGATGGCGTAGAGCGGAATCAGTCTGCTCGTATCTCCACCGAACACGACGATGAGCGAGATCGCCACAACTCCCAGTGCGATGATGCCGTTCTGGTAGACCCAGCGGTCGCCGCGCGCCATGAACATTCTCGGCATCCACTGGTCGCGTGCCATGATGCTGGCCAACTGCGGGAACCCGGCGAAGCTGGTGTTCGCGGCAATGGCCAAAATGGCCATGGTGACAAAGGAAAGCGCATAGAAGAATATCCCCTTGCCGAAAACGGCAAAGGCCAACTGCTGAAGAACGGTCACGTGAGAATTCGGAACGATGCCGTAACGATAGGCGATGGCGGACGTCCCGATGAACATGGAGCCGAGGAAGAGCCCAAGAAGCACGAGCACTGTGCGAGATCTGACTGTCGCCGGTTCCTTGAACAGGGGAACCCCGTTCGACACTGCTTCGACGCCAGTCAGTGCCGAAGACCCCGAACTAAAGGCGCGCAAGAGGATCAAGATGCCGATGGAACTGCCCAGTTGCGGGCGGAGATAGTCGTGCGCGCTTGGCGCGCCGGCATGCAGCGTAAACAGTCCAACGGCTACCATGCCCAGTATCATCACGATAAACAGATAGGTAGGCGGCGCGAAAAGCTCGGCGGTCTCCCGTACACCGCGCAGGTTGATTCCCATCAGCAGAATGACCATCGTCACGGCGATCGCGACCCGGTACCCCTCGAGACCTGGGAAGGCCGACACAAGGGCCGCGATAGCCGCTGTGACGCTGACCGAGACGGTAAGGGTGTAGTCGATCAGGAGGGCAGCACCGGCAAGGAGGCCAGCCGTCTCGCCAAAGGTGTCCCGCCCGATGACGTAGGCACCGCCGCCGCCAGGGTAAGCCTGGATGATCTGCCGGTAGCCGACGATCAGGAACAGCAGCAGGAACACGATCACGATGGAAATCGGCAGCGAGTACCAGAGTGCACCTACTCCGGCCGTCAACAGAATGATCAGGATTTCCTGGGAGCCGTAGGCGACCGACGAGAGCGCGTCGGGCGACAGCAGAGACAGTCCCTGCCAGACACCGACCCTAAGGGTGCCGACATCCCGGCTGCGGATCGGATGGCCGAATAGCCAGAATTTATGGCTCATGGCCGCTCCCGCGTTCGCAGGGCTTGCCCTGAGGCGGACTGTGAGCACGGTTTCGAAAGACGCCGTCTGATCGGCAAACTGGATGTTCCCTTTCTGGACGGACCTGGTTGCCGAGGCTTTGCCTGCGTGCCAAGGTCCGCATCTACCCAACGCCGGCTGTCCTTGCGCGCCGTGGTCGACCTAGACTGTTCCTAGAGATGATCCCCGGAACGTACGCGAATGTTCGTGAACAGAGGAAACGGCTATGAACCCTCGACGAAGCCACACCCGGGTGAAGCTGGCCGACCCACGAAACTGCGTGCCCTCCCGGTTCCGCTGAGTTCGGACCAGAGCATCCCGCAGCATGGCGCCTGCACCACCTTTCAAGCTCTGAGGTCGCTCGTGGGGATTCCAAAGTTGATCAGGCCGACCACGGCGGCGGCGATCAGCGCAGAGAACAGCGATACATCCGCGTGCCCCAAGACCGACCGTCCCAATCCGATCACCGCCCCAGCGACGATGAATCCGACGACGCCGCAAGCGTACTTGGAATTCCTAGCTCCAAGGAAGATCTGCACACCGTAGCCCAGCACACTGATGACCAAAGCGCCCAAGACTGCGTCACCAAATAACAGGTGGCCGAATCCAGGGATGATGTAGCCGATCAGCGAGAGGACGACGACGGTTATGACGAAGCGTACCGCAGAAGCGAAATACAGCATGTTGACACCTGACTCTCGGTGAACTCGAGGAGTGGCGGCCGAAAGGCTGACACTCTGCGCTGGGCCTGACGCACCGCCAGTTGGGGAAGCACATCGCAAGGTGCGGACTGCATCCGCCGCACCTCTTGTCTCTCACGCGCGAGCGTTAGCTACTCCATGTCGTCCTTCAACTTCTTGGAGCGGCCCGGGAGGCGCAGTTCGCGCAAGGCCGTCGCCTCGATCTGATCACGCTGAATACCTGCCCAGTCGCCTTGTGCGAGTGCTCGCGCCTGGTGGTCCAGGTCGATGTGCAGCTCGAGCACCCGCTACGAGGTCGACATCCGCGGGCCCAGGCTGTGGAAGCCCCATTGCGCTGGCATCACCGGGGTCGCGAACTGGCCTATCAGGCCCTGGGCAGTTCGCTGGCCGGGGCGGTGCGCACGGCCGGGGATACCGGAAGGACAATGTTCGTCTCTCGGGCAAGGAACGAACCTAGCTCCTGGATTGTCGTCATGAGGGGAGCCGGAAACACGACCGTGGAGTTCTTGTCCACCGCGATCTCCGCCAGGGTCTGAAGGGTGCGCAACTGCAGCGTGATTGGATGCCTCTGCATGATCTCGGCTGCCTGGCTGAGAGCGTCGACCGCCAGAAGCTCTCCCTCGGCGGCGATGATCTTGGCGCGCTTTTCCCGCTCCGCCTCCGCTTGGCGCGCCATGGCCCGCTTCATGGTGTCTGGCAGCTGGATGTCCTTCAATTCCACGGGAGAGACGACGACGCCCCAATTGACGGTCAAGGGGTCCAGGATCTCCGGTATGCGGGCATTGATGCGGTCGGTTTCCGCCAGAATGTCGTCCAGGGCATGCTGCCCAACGACCTTCCGCAGCGTCGTCTGAGCGATCTGGTTGATGGCCGACTCCGCGTTTTCGATGGCCACGACGGCCTTGACGGGATCCAGGACCCGATAGTATGCGACAGCCGAGATGTCGACGCTGACGTTGTCCTTGGTGATGATTCCCTGGGACTGGATCGGCATCGTCATGATCCGCAGCGAGACCTTTCGCAAGCGATCGATGAACGGAATGATCAGAGTGAAGCCGGGCTGGCGAACCCCGATCACTTTTCCCAGTCTGAACAGCACACCGCGCTGGTACTGCTCCACGACCCGTGCCGAAGACATCAGGATCAGCAGCACCACGACCACCGCGATGACTATGATGGATAGGTTCACGTTCTCATCCCCACTTTTCTAGCTGATTCGGTCGAATCAGAGGGACTCTGCTGGCGGGCCGTCAGCCACGTCGGGGCAAAGCTCAGTCGCCAACCGCCATGGCAGCGGTCTGCTCGCGCGAGACGTCACCGTAGACGGCAGCGGTGCGCTCTGCGCAGCGGTCCCACGTGTAGTCACGCGCCCTCTCGATGCCTCGACGCGCAAGGCCCTGACGTAGCCGTGCGTCTGACAGGACGCGCAGGAGTGCCTGTGCCAGCGCCGCCGCGTCCGCAGGCGGCACCAGGACCGCCGCGCCTTCCGTGAACTCCCGCAGCCCTCCCACGTTGCTCGCCACGAGCGGGACGCCCCAGGCCATCGCCTCGAGCGCCACGAGCCCGAAGGGCTCATAGCTGCTGGGCACCACGGCCACCTCCGCCACCGCACGTTGTCGCGTCACGGCATCCGGTGGCAGTTGTCCGAGGAACTCGACGCACGCGTCAAGCCGCAGACGACGCACCTGGCGACGCAGGGCGGGGTGCTCCGGCCCCGCGCCCACGATGACCAGGTGCGCCTCGGGCATGGTCGAGCGCACCATGGCAAGCGCCTGCAGGAGATGTGCAAGCCCCTTCTCCTGCACGAGACGCCCCACGAAGAGGATTCGACCGGGCATGCGACGAGCCTCAGGTGAGGGCGTGGGCAGATCGACGCCATTCGGGACGACCAGTGTGCTGCGATCCCCGTAGTTGGCGGCGAGCTCGCGAGCCATGGCGAAGCTCGGCGCAAGGCGCCGCTGCGCGCCCAAGAAGAGCTGCCGCTCCAGTGACTGGATGTCGGGATCGGGCAGCCGTGGCTGCAGGAGGTGCTCGGAGCGCCCGCGTTCCGAGGAGTGGAAGGTGGCGAGGAGCGGCAGGCGATGGCGTAGAGCAAGAGCGCAGCCGGCCTGGGCCGTCATCCAATCGTGGGCGTGAATGACCGTATGTTCCCCGACCAGGCCTTCTGCCAGGGCAAGGAACCTGGCGTTCGTCTCCACGGCCGCCTCCACCGGCGGAAGGCGTTCGAAGGGGTTGCAGCCGAGACGGACGATCTCCACCCCATGCTCCTGCACTGGATGGGGTCGACCGTGACCGCCGGGGGTCAGGACGGTGACGCGGAGGTCGCCGCGCCGAACCAGCGCGCGACTGAGGCCGGCCACATGGATGGCGAGACCGCCTACGATGTTCGGCGGATACTCCCAAGAGAGCATCAGGACGTCCGTGGGTCGCGAGGCGCCCGCGGCGTTCACTCCTGCCCCTTGAGAGAGCGCAGCTGCTCGACCCAGTCCTGGACGGTCGCCACAAAGAAGGCGTGGCTCCAGGTGAGGGGTGAGACGGAAAGCGGTGCGTGGGTGCGTGGGTGAACCTGTTCGGGCATTACGCCGGATGGGAGCGTGTGCTCGACGACGCGGCGCACGGGGTCGAGAGCGGCATCCAGATCCTCCCGGCTGGTTGCGCACGCAATGCGCCACCGGGCTACCCAGAGCCCTGCGATGTCCCAGGGGTTGCCTGGCACGTCCGCCGACTCCTCCGCTCGCTGATAGGCGTCCCCGGGGTAGCGCGCGAAGCCGCCAATAGCGGTGTGTACCGCCGTCGCAGCGATGGTATGCTCCACCGTCCGCTGCAGGCGATCATCCGCCACCGGCAGGAACCCGAGCTCGACGAGGCCTAGTAGGCTGATGTCCGGCACAGGGTCGTAGCTCATGATGCGGCCGGTTTCGGGGTCGATGCAGGCCATGCGGGCGAACCGCCCGTGCTCCGGACGGTAGAGATATTGCAGCGCTGCACGGTGGACCCCCTGCGCGGCTGCATGGTAGCGATGCGCCATGGCCGCCTCGCCGAAGGTCTCGGCGAAGCCGGCGGCTGCTTCGAGGCCGGCGTGGGTCGCGGCAGCGGTGAAGGTGCTGACGCCCCAGCGCTCCTCCCAGATGTCGTAGGAGGGGAGAGGCAAACCTGTTTCCTGGTCGCGGTAGCTGGCAAGGAAGTCTCCCGCCAAAACGATGAGCGGACGAAACAGACGACGGATCTCCTCGACGTGCCGGTGGCGACCGAAGTGCCGCCAGAGTGCCCAGAGAACGAGCGCAGTCTCGTCCTCCTGGATCGGAAGGCGGGCACTCGCGCCGATCAGCCGAGAGTGCGGGGTGGAGCCAGGCGAGCCGTCCGGGTTGTGCTTCGGCAGGAAGTAGCCATCCCGGCTGATCGTGGTGAGGCAGAAGTCGAAAAAACGGCGTGCCACTTCCTCGTAGCCGGCGCGGTCGAGCGCGTCGGCGGTGAAGGACGCGTCGCGGGGCCAGACATAGCTGTAGGTGTCGCTGTTCAGGCGCGCGATGCTCCAGTCGTTGCCGGCGAGGATGCCGCCGTGCTGGTCGATCTGCGTTCGTGCGATCAATAGACTGCGCAGGTAGTGCTCGCGGATCTCGTCGGGAAGGTCCGCCGGTATCTCGTGCCCTTCGGCGTTGAGCCAGGCTCGCCAGTAGTCCGCTGTCCGTCGCAGGAGATGCTGAGGCGACTTGCGCAGTACGCCCTCGTGCAGGCGCAGGACCTCGTCCTCGTTCGTGCCGAGACACACCCACAGGTACGCCGTCTCGCCTGGCTGCACACGTAGCTCCACCGTCGATTCGACCGACCCTGTGCCGACCGGGTTCCCGTTCAGAACGCCATCCTCGGCATCGCGCCAGGTGCCATCTGACAGATTCGGAGACTCCTTGACGCCGATGGCATAGTGGATGATACCCGCAGTGTCTCCGACACTGCCGCCGATGAGGGTGTAGCGGTCTTCCTTGTACTGGATCACGACCTGCTTCGCCGGGTCGTAGTAGGCGCAGTCGCCGATCGCGGTCTGCAGCAAATGGAAGTCGTGGTGAAAGAAGAGACCCACCTCGCAGCCCTGATCTGGAGAGAGGTCCTCCACCTGCAGGGCGCGGACCAGGATGTTCTCGTGGAAGTCGACGGCGTCCGAGATGCTGAGCCGGACCCCGAGACCGTCGTGTTCGAAGCAGCAGTCGCTGACGATGGTGTCCTTGGCGTACTGCTGTCGCACCCGGCGCCACCCGTCGTCGGGCAGCCAGGCGAAACTGCCAGCCCGGAACGCCCCCAGACGGCAGATGTGTCCATCCGTCTGGTTTTCCTTGCCGACGTATGGGAAGAAGACATCGGCAAGATGGTAATCGAGGTCGAAGTTGACGAGCATCTGCCCGTTTCCCAGGGGAATGTCGCGCGGCATCGCAGTCCTACCTCCTTCACGCGTCACCGACTCCGCCGTGCTGCGCAGGCCACCTTAAGCGGGCGCGTCCGGAATCGCGTAGTTGACGAGGCCGATCAAGGCGGCGGTGAACAGCGCAGCGAAGAGCGACACGTGCAGATGTGGCACGACGAACTGTCCGAGCCAGATCACAATGCCCGCCACGACGAATCCGATGAGGCCGCGGACGTTCCTGGGGCTCTTGGGCCGAAGGAAGATGTGGATGCCGTAGCCCAGAACTCCGATGACGAGCGCAACCAGGGCGGCTTCGCCGATTGTCATGGCACTGAAGCCCGGAAAGACGTAACCGATCAGCATGAGGGCGGCGATCACCAGGACAAAGCGCGCCGCTGTACCCAAATACGCCATAAGGACACCTTTCTATCGCGTCACGACGTTGCAGAACGAGAAGCCGGCGGCGGATGCGCCACCGGCCTAGGGAAGACCGCGAGGCGTGGAGCCTTTCGCCCACACCTCGCGCTTTAGAACACTTACCGCATCTCTGCTATAGATGCACAGACCAGTTCTTGCGGATTCGCCGACGCCGCAGTGGAGCCAGCGGCAGTCATGTGCGGGGAGGGATGCCTCGGTGAGCCCAGCCCATAGCGTTTCTCCTCCCGGGTACACAGGCCACGCATGGACGCTGGGTCACCATGGGCATCAGCCCCTTCCCTCTCGCGGCAGTGCCAGCGTACCACGCACCAGATCCAAAATCCATAGTAAAAAAATAAAATAGCACATTTCGCAATGATATCGCAAGTGTCCATACTGCTTTTGCTACTGGTCTACGAGTCTGCTCGGGGTCACTGGTCAGCGACCACGTCCTCATGAGGACATGGTCGCGTGGACGAAGAGGGAGTAGTTGCGGATCCAGGTCCTCAACGAGCGCTGCAGCAGGTGTACGTGAACGAGGTGGGTGCGACGGCGCGGCCCCCCGTGCGGAATCCTCTGGCAGGAATCGCACGCCCGCACGCGAAGCCAGGGCCAGATGCTGCGGGAGGTGGCCAAGATGCCAGTGCAGTTGACGCCTCTTAGGTTCCTGGCGCAGAGCGAGCGACGCGAACCGGACAAGACCGCGGTCGTCTGCGGCGAGACGCGCCTGAGCTACCACGCCTACGCGGATCGCGTGCGTCAGCTGATCGGGGCGCTGGCCGCGCTCGGCGTGGAGCGCGGGGATCGCGTCGCCTACCTCGGTCTCAACTGTCACCGCCTGCTGGAGCTCTACTACGGCGTGCCGGCGCGGGGCGCCATCCTGAGTCCCCTGAACGTGCGCCTGACGGCGGCTGAACTCCTCTTCATCCTGCAGGACCTGGAACCGAAGCTCCTCGTCACCGACCAGACCCTGCTGCCGATGGCGAAGGCCCTGCAGGCGCAGGTAGGGGTGCCGATCGTGCTGCTCGCCGGACCGAAGGAGACGGAGGGCGTCCTGTTCTACGAGGAGCTCCTCAGCGCCGCACGGCCGGTCGACCTTCTGGCCGGCGACGTCGAGGAGTGCGACGTCGCGGAGATCTTCTACACGAGCGGCACGACCGGGCGGCCCAAAGGCGTCCAGCTGACGCACCGCAACCTCTACCTGCACGCCATGGGCGTCGCGGTGTCGGCGCCGATCTATCCGGACGAGGTGCAGCTCGTGGGTACGGTGCCGCTCTTCCACGTCAACGGCTGGGGCGCGCCGCAGTTCATCGTCGCACAGGCCGGGACGCAGGTCGTGACGTCGCGCTTCGACGCCGGCGAGTTCTACCGCCTGGTGGCGGCGGAAGGCGTCACTCTCGCGATGCTCGTTCCGACCATGCTTGCAGCGGTGCTCAATTACCCCGAGCGCCAGAGCTTCGACACCAAATCGCTGCGCCGCGTGATCATCGGCGGAGCGCCGCCGCCGCCCTCCCTGATCCGCGAGGCGCGCGAGAAGCTGCAAGTCGACTGCTCGGTGGGCTACGGCCTCTCCGAGACCTGCCCGGTGCTGACGCTCGCCACGATCAAGGACAGCCTGAAGGACACCCCCCTCGAGGAGCAGTACCGCCTGCGTTCCCTCACCGGCCTGCCGATCGTCGGCTGCGACCTGCGCGTGCTGCGGGAGGACGGCAGGGAGGTCGCCCATGACGGGCAGGCGGTGGGCGAGATCTGCGTGCAGGGCGACATGGTCTTCGGCGGCTACTGGCGCCGTCCCGAGGAGACGGCCGGGGCGTTCTCCGACGGCTGGTTCCGCACGGGCGACATGGCCGTCGTCGAGCCTTCGGGCTATCTAAGGATCGTCGACCGCAAGAAGGACATCATCATCTCCGGCGGCGAGAACATCAGCTCCGTCGAGGTCGAGGACGCGCTCTACACGCATCCCGCCGTGCTGGAGGCCGCGGTGGTCGCCAGGCCCGACGAGCGCTGGGGCGAGGTGCCGTACGCGTTCGTCGCCCTGCGTCCAGGCCAGCAGGCGGCGCCGGAGGAGATCCTCGCGCACCTGCGCGGGCGCATCGCCGGCTTCAAGATCCCGCACGGGCTGGAGATCCTGCCCGAGCTGCCGAAGACCGGGACGGGCAAGGTCGTGAAGCTCAAGCTGCGCGAGGCATTCCACCAGCATTGAGACTTGCGGCAACAGGGGGAGTGCCTGTGAACATCGCTGAGGTGGCACTGCAGGGAGAGGGCCGCCGGCTCGACGCCTATCTCGTCGCGCCGGAAGGGGCAAGAAGGCGGCCCGCGCTGATCGTGGTGCATGAGATCTGGGGACTCGACGACCACATCCGCGACGTGGCCCGCCGCTTCGCGGCGGCCGGCTACGTCGTCCTCGCGCCGGACCTCTACACGGGCCCGTGGCGCCAGGCGATGCAGCCTGACCGCATCATGGCCGGCATGCAATTCCTTCGCCAGGCGCCGCCAGAGGTGCAGCGCGACCCGAGCCGCCTTGGACCGGTACTCGCGGAGATGTCCGCCGAGGAGGCCGCCGCCATGCGCACCTTGATGCGCGTGATGACCGCCGAACAGCGTCAGGCCTTCGCGCGCGACCTGCGCGGGGCGGTCCGCTTCCTGCAGGAGCAGCCGAATGTCGATCCTGCGGGCGTCCACTGCCTCGGCTTCTGCATGGGCGGCGGCATCACGGCGCAGCTTGCCGCCATCGAGCCGTCGCTACGCGGTGCCGTGGTCTTCTACGGCGAGAATCCGCCGCTCGACAAGGTCCCTGCGATCGAGGCCAAGGTGCTCGGCCTTTATGGCGCGGACGACGCCCGCATCACCGATACCGTGCCGGCACTCGCGGAGGCGATGGCCCGGGCAGACAAGCCGTTCTCCTACCATGTCTATCCGGGAGCGCCGCACGCCTTCTTCAACGATACCCGCCCGACCTACCGCCCCGAGGCTGCCCGCGACGCCATGGAGCGCGTCCTCGACTTCCTCCGCTGACAGAGCGTCCCGCCGCCGCATAGTCTGGTTATATGCAGCGCGCTGTCCCGCCCCGGCGGGGCAGCGCGATGTGGCCGGATCTGCAGGCGGGAGGGGTATCCTTGGACATCGCTGAGCGGATCAGACGCGGCGAGCCGCCGGATGGCCAGAGACTGTGGCGCGGCGACTTCGCGCAGTATCTCCAGATCTGCAGGCGCAGACCGTCCGTGGCAGACCTCGCGCACCGGCGCATGCACCGCATGCTGGTGGCGGCGGGCGGTGCCAAGGGCTTGTGCGAAGGACAGCTCTTCGGCCTGGATGCGGCGTTCGCCGAGATCGACGCATTCTTCGCCGCGGCCGCGCAGGGTCTCGAGGTGCGCCGGCGCATCCTGCTGCTCCTTGGCCCGGTGGGCGGCGGCAAGTCGAGCTTCGTCGAGATCCTGAAGCGCGGGCTCGAGCGCTTCTCGCAGCAGGATGAGGGCAGCCTCTACGCGATCGTGGGCTGCCCGATGCGCGAGGAGCCGCTGCACCTGCTCGCGGGGGACCTGCGCGACGCTGCGCAGCGCGAGCTGGGGGTCGCGATCGAGGGAGACCTCTGCCCCGTCTGCCGCATGCGCTACGGAACATTGTCCGGCGACGAACTGCTCTCGGTGCCGGTGGAGCGCGTGGCCTTCAGCGAGGAGCGCCGGCGCGGCATCGGCACGTTCGCGCCATCCGACCCGAAGTCCCAGGACATCGCCGAGCTCACCGGCTCCCTGGACCTTGCGGCCATCTCGGACTACGGTGTGGAGTCCGACCCGCGCGCCTTCCGCTTCGACGGCGAGCTCAACGTCGCAAACCGCGGCCTGATGGAATTCGTGGAGCTCCTGAAGTGCGACGAGCGCTTCCTCTACACGCTTCTCACGCTGGCGCAGGAGGGACGGTTCAAGACAGGTCGCTATGCCCTGATGTACGCCGACGAGGTCGTTGTGGCGCACACGAACGAGGCCGAATACCAGGCGTTCATCCACGACCCGCGCAACGAGGCGCTGAAGGATCGCATGGTGGTGGTGCGCATGCCCTATGCGCTCCGCCTCAGGGACGAGCGGCGCATCTATGAACGCCTGGTGGCGGCACGCAGGCCGCAGGCCGTCCACATCGCGCCGCACGCGATCGAGGCGGCCGCCACGTTCGCCGTGCTCACGCGTCTCGAGCAGAGTCGGCGCAGGGAGATCGGGCAGATGCAGAAGCTGCGCCTGTACGATGAGGAGGAGCTGCAGGGGCTCGGGGCGCGTGACCGTCGGGACCTGCAGCGGGAGAGCGAACGCGAGGGCATGCACGGCGTCTCGCCGCGCTACGTGGTGAACCAGCTGGCACGGGCACTTGTGTGCAGCGACGGCTGCCTGACCGTCGCCGGTACCTTGAAGGCCCTTTACGAGGGACTCGCGAGCCACCCGTCGATCGACACCGCCGAGCAGGAGAGCTACAGGAACCTCCTGCACGAGGTGGCCGAGGACCTCGGACGTCGGCTCGAGGGTGAGGTCTACCCGCATTTCGTGGCGGCGTTCGAGGACAATCTGGGGACGCTCTGGCACCGCTATCTCGAGGGCCTGGACGCCTATCTGCTCGCGATGCGGCTGGGACAGCCCCCGGCCGACGACGTCGAGCAGCAGCTGCGCGGCGTCGAGGAGGAGATCGGCGTCGCGGAGGCGCAGAAGCGCGCCTTCCGCGAGGAGATCGGGGTGTGGGCGGCCAGCGTGCGCTCGCGGGGCCAGATCGCGAACCTGCCGCAGCACCCGGCGCTGCGCGCCGCCCTTGAGCGCCACCTCTACAGCAGTATCCAGACGCTCCTGCAGGGGGCGCTGCAGGACGCGGCCCCTGGCGAGGGCATCCGCCTGCGCATCGACGAGGTGCGGCGCAAGCTGGCGGAGCAAGGCTACTGCCCGCGCTGCAGCGAGGACCTCCTGCGCACGCTGGGCGGCCCGGTGCCGTTCGCGGTGAACTGACGAGACTTGCCATCCCGCACGCCAAGGCCTATTCTTGGGCGCGAGACAGGAGGTGCTGCAGGTCGACGCCTTCGACCGGACCTTGTTCTTCTGGTGGAATGGGCTTGCCGGCAGGAACGGGTTCTGGGACGCGCTCGCGATCTTCTCGGCCCAGTACCTGATCTTCGTGGTGGCGGGCCTGATGGTCGTGCTGTGGTTCGCCTTGCCGCGCAGAGCCGAGGCCATGCGCCGGCAGCTTCTCCTCGCCGGCCTGTCGGCGGTCGTCGCCATCGGCATCAACTACGTCATCGCCGCCCTCTGGTACCGTCCGCGCCCGTTCGTGCTCTACCCGCACCTCGTGCACCTGCTCGTGCAGCATGCCGCCGATGCCTCGTTCCCCTCCGACCACGCGGCGGTCGCGGCGGCGGTGGCGCTCGCCCTCAGGGGGCAGAGCCGCAGCGTGCAGCTCGTGTTCTGGCTGCTGACGCTGCTGATCCTGCTGTCGCGGGTGTTCGTCGGGGTGCACTGGCCCACCGACGTGCTGGGCGGCGTCGCCGTCGGCTACGTCGCAAGTTCCGCCGTTCTCGCCTTGTCCGAGCCCCTGCGGCGCCCGACCGACTTCGTCCTGCGGCTCTTGCGCATGAGGGAGCGCGGCGAGGTGCAGTAGCGGGACCGCCTAGCCTATCCTTGCGGAGGTGCTTGAAGCGATGCTCACCGGCAGTGTCACCTGGCTTGACCACATGGCGATGGTCGCGAAGAGCGGCAGTGGCCACGAGATCGTCCTCGATGCGGCCGCCGAACATGGCGGCGAAGACCGCGGCGCGCGTCCAAAGGAACTCACCCTGTTGAGCCTCGGCGGCTGCACCGGGCTCGACGTCATTTCGATCATGCAGAAGATGCAGGTGCCGTTCACGCGCTTCAGCGTCGATCTCGAGGCCGACACGTCGAAGGAGCACCCGCAGGTGTTCACCGAGATCCGGCTGATCTACCGCACCGATGGTGAAGGGGTGCTGCGCGAGAAGGTGGATCGCGCGATCCAGCTCTCGCAGGAGAGGTACTGCGGCGTGACCCACATGCTGAACAAGACGGCGAAGATCGTTCTCATCAGCGAGATCAACGGCGAGCGGCAGGTCCTGGACTGAGACCGGCCGGATCAGGTCCTGGCGACGGGCCGTCGCGCCGAACTGCCGCGTCTGCTGCCGGATGCCTGGACCTCGCGGCTGGAGGCGGCGTGGGTCCCGAGGACGTTCGGCGCCTTATCCTGGCCCTTCAAGATGTGGACGAGCAGAAGCACATGAGTCATCCGGACTTCCGGGTGCGCGGGCGCATCATCGCGACATTGGGCAGGCCCGACGCGCGCTGGGCGATCGTCAAGCTGACGCCCAAGCAGCAGGACATGCTCATCTCGTCGCGGCCAGACGCGTACCGTCCCGCGAGCGGCGCCTGGGGGCGACGCGGCAGCACCTTGCTGCTGCTCGAGGCTGTGCAGGAGGAAGAAGCGGCCCAGGCCATCCGGATGGCCTGGGCCACTGCGCAGCGCTAGGAACGAGGCCGTATGACCGCTGGCTGCCGGCCAGCGTCAGCGGGTCCCGGTCTCGGCGGTCGTCGGGCCCTCCCGGTGCGCGAGCAGGCTCCGCGCCAGAAGGTTTGCGTAGAATCGGGCCCCCTGGGGATTCAGGTGCACCCCGTCGGGGTAGAAGAAGGACGCGTGTCCCGCGCTCGCGTCGTACCAGTCCACCAGGACCGCATGAGGGTAGCTCTTGGCGACGGATGCCAGGAGCTGGTTGACATCCGCCTGCCAGGGCCGTGGCACGCGCGTGTTGACCAGCAGGATCTCCTTGGCGCCGCCCAGCGACCGCAAGAGCGATACGAGCTCTTGGCGCGAGTACGGGCCGTTCGTGCCGAGCTCGATGATCACCCGCGATCCCAGCTGGCCGTGCGCCTTGAGCTGCGCGATGACGGCAGGCGTCTGGTAGAGCTGCCTGCCCACCACGGCGTCGATGGTGATGCCGGGCAGAAGGCGCTCGAGGTACGGGGCGGCGTCGATCATCACGGAGTCGCCGATCGCCGTGACGTCACTGCCTGGCGAGACGGGCGGGGCAGGGTCGGGCGGAGGCGGACTCGCGAGGTGCCTCGGCAGGAGGACGTGCGGCAGTCTTAGGTTCGGCGCCGGCGCGATGTCGGGGAGCTGCTGGGGCGGCAGCACGCTTGCCACCTCGGGCATCGTGCTCGCGGACGCCGCCGGCACGAGACCGACGAGACCAACCGAGGCGACGAGCAGCAGCAGGGCCGTCGTGCCTGCGGTGATGAGGCCGTGGGCGGAGATGCTGCGCCGGTTCAGCGCGCGCCTGCGCCAGAGGCGCCACAGGCGCTGCAGGGCACCTTGGCGGACCGGCTCCTCGATGTAGCGCCAGGAAAGTGCCGCAAGGCAGATCGCCGCCGCCACCTGCAGGGTCGCGCGGAGCGGGGAGAAGCCTGCCTGGCCGGAAGGGGTCGTCAGGGCGATCACCGGGTAGTGCCAGAGGTAAATGCCGTAGGAGCGCACCCCGAGCCATCGCAGGGGCTCTTGGCCAAGAATCTTCGCAAGCCGTCCCTCCGGCAGCACGACCGCCGCGACGACCCCGGCCGTCGCAAGAGAGAGGAGCGTGAGGCCCGCGGGATAGAGGAACGACTCGTACTCGTTCGTCGCGGCGAAGAGGACGAAGATGCCGAGGAGTCCGACGGCGCCCGTGATCTCGAGGCTTGTGCGGAGCCGGGCGGAGAGGTTCTCCAGCCTGCGGCTGGGCCAGATCTGGGCCAGTGCCCCGCCGATCAGGAGCGCGAAGGCACGCGTGTCGGTGCCGTAGTACACGCGGTTCGGGCCGGCGCCGGCGTGGTAGAGAAGTCCCATCGCCAGGGCCGACGCCGCCGCCAGGGCCAGCGTGCCGGGCAGGAGGGCGCGGCGGGGCAGAAAGCGCAGGCCGAGCCAGAGCAGCCCGGGCCAGACGAGGTAGAACTGTTCCTCCACTGCGAGCGACCAGAGGTGGGTGAGGGGCGAGGGCGGCCCGAAGCTCGCGAAATAAGAGACATGATGGAAGATATACCACCAGTTGCTGACGTAGAGCGCGGCTGCGAGGACCTCGCCACGCAGTTCCGGCAGTTCGGCCGGATCGACAAAGGTGACGTAGGCGGAGACCGCGATCAGCAGCACGAAGAGCGCGGGCAGCAGCCTGCGTGCCCGCCTCAGCCAGAAGTCCCGCAGGTCGAGGGCATGGCGCCGCTCCCACTGCCCGATCAGGATATCGGTGATGAGGTAGCCCGAGAGCACGAAGAAGACGCCGACGCCGAGAAGACCGCCCTGCGCCCATGGCATCCCGACATGGAAGGCGATCACGCCGAGCACCGCAATGGCGCGCAGGCCGTCCAGGCCCGGCATGTAGCGGCCCTTACCGGATACTGGCCTTGGCACCCGGCCTCGCTCCCTTCACCAACGCAGCAAAGGGGTCCACGGTAGCGACGGACAACACCCTGAAGCAGAGCGCGAGCATATGGGCCGGGCTGCCAGAAGCGCGCAAATGATCTTGTGGACTCTACAATCACTATACCTCTAGCTATCATCGCAAGTCTCGTGATGGACACCGCAAATTGCTAGAAGTTTTGCTGACAAACCAATGACACAAAGATGAGTTGCTGCTTGGGTTTGTCTTGGTTTATGTATCCACGCCGTGTCTACTGGATTGTCGCGCCTGTAGAATGCACGTGAACAACTTCAAACACTATAATAGGTTGCCGGAGGAGAGGACCGGGATGTCTTAGAATGCGCTCTCCTATTGGTCATGGAGTGATGTGCTCGCCGCTCGGACAAGCTTAGGCTGCTGCTGTTTTATGCGCAGCCCATAGCGTTATGCACGTCCCGTCATGCTGCGGCGGTAGAGCGCCCTGCGCCGCCCCGTCCTCAGCCCGTCGAGCCCATGCATCGAGCGGCCGCAGACGCCGGCGCGTCCCGGGATGGAATCGAGGCCTTCCCGGGGACACCAGGGGCGATGCCCCGTGGCGCTGAAGCATGAGGAGCCGGATGCTCCCGGCCGTCCCGACACGCCACGTGCCCTCCCCCTGTGCCCCTCCGTACCACATAGACGTCCGACACCAGGTCCAGGTTGCGTCCCCAGGCAACGCTTTATAGAGGGAATTTGTGGAGACCACTTCGGCCGACCGGCCGTTCCCAGGGCTGAGACCGGAGGCTAGAATCGACATAGGTGCACGGTAGCGTAAAGGAACCGGGAGGCGACGGGATGGATTTCGCTCTTGCCGAGGAAGACCGCATGGTGCAGGATACGGTGCGCGAGTTCGCACAGCGGGAACTGTTGCCGGGAGCGTCCGCACGCGATCGCGAGGGCACGTTCGATCTCGAGATCTACCGCAAGATGGCCGGGCTCGGCCTCATGGGCCTGCCGATCGCGGAGGCGTGGGGCGGAACCGGCGGGACATACCTGCAGTATGCGATCGCAGTCGAGGAGATCTCGCGGGTTTGCGCCTCGACGGGACTCAGCTACGCCGCGCACGTCTCGCTCGGGCTCGGCAGCTTGAACCTGCTCGGCAACGACGAGCAGAAGGCGCGCTACCTGGTTCCTGCCGCCCAGGGAGAGTTTCTCGTAGCCTTCGGCCTGACGGAGGCTGGGGCTGGCTCCGACGCCGGCGGCACCAGCACCAAGGCGCGCAAGGTGGACGGTGGATGGCTGCTTTCGGGCAGCAAGGCGTTCATCACGAACGCCGTCTCGGCAGGCGTCAGCGTGATCACCGCCGTGACCGACCCGGGTGAAGGCAGCCGCGGCATCTCGACCTTCCTCGTGCCCAAGGGCACCAAGGGCTTCTATCCGAGCACCGCGTACGACAAGATGGGCATGAGGGCGTCGGAGACGGCCGAGATCGAGCTGCGCGACGTCTTCGTGACGGACGACGCCATGCTGGGGTCGCGCGGGCAGGGCTTCCGCGGCTTCCTCGAGGTGCTGGACGGCGGCCGCATCTCGATCGGCGCACTTGGCGTGGGCATTGCGCAGGCGGCACTCGACGCCGCGCTCCTCTACGCGCAGACGCGTGAGCAGTTCGGACAGAAGATCGGCCAGTTCCAGGCGATCCAGTTCAAGCTCGCCGACGTGGCGATGGAGGTGGAGATGGCGCGCCTGCTGGTCTACAAGGCAGCCTGGCTCAAGGACCAGCACCTGCCGTTTGGACAGGTCGCGGCGATGGCGAAGCTCTTTGCCTCGGAGGCGGCCATGCGCGCGGCGACGCAGGCGGTGCAGATCCACGGGGGCAACGGCTACACGCGCGAGTATCCGGTGGAACGCTACCTGCGCGACGCCAAGCTGCTGGAGATCGGCGAGGGAACCTCGGAGATCCAGCGCGTCGTCATCGCGCGTGGACTGGGCCTCGGTCACTAGAACGGCGGCGCAAGGAGGACACATCTGATGGAGATCGCAAGCCCGATGGCAGGCATGCTGCTCCGGTATTCGGTGGGTGTCGGCGACACGGTGGCGCCAGGTCAGGAGGTCGCGGTGCTCGAGTCGATGAAGATGGAGGTCCCGGTGACGGCCTCTGACGTGGGCGCGGTCTCGGGTCTCCTGGCGGAGGTGGGGGCGTTCGTGCAGGAAGGCGAGCCGCTGGTGTCGCTGCGATGAGCAACAGGCACGAGATCCTCGCCAGACGCCAGGAGATCGCGCAGGGCGGCAGCAGAAAATACCACGAGCAGGCGGCCGCGCGGGGCAAGCTCTTCGTGCGCCAGCGCCTCGACCTGCTGCTCGATCCCGGCAGCTTCGTCGAGGACGGCATGTTCGCGAACGACCTGGCGGGGGACTTGCCGGCCGACGGGGTCGTGACGGGGCTCGGGCGCATCGACGGCAGACCGGTCGCGCTGATGGCCAACGACTCCACCGTCAAGGCGGGATCGTGGGGCAGCCGCACCGTGGAGAAGATCCTGCGCGTGCAGGAGACCGCCGAGCGCCTCGAGGTGCCGCTCTTCTATCTCGTCGACTCGGCCGGCGCGCGCATCACCGACCAGGTGGAGATGTTCCCGGGCCGGCGCGGCGCCGGCCGCATCTTCTTCAACCAGGTGCAGCTGTCCGGCAGGGTGCCGCAGATCTGCATCCTCTTCGGACCGAGCGCGGCGGGCGGCGCCTACATTCCCGCCTTCACGGACGTCACGATCATGGTCGAGGGCAACGCCTCCATGTACCTCGGATCGCCGCGCATGGCGGAGATGGTCATCGGCGAGAAGGTTTCGCTCGAGGAGATGGGCGGCGCGCGCATGCACGCCACGGTCAGCGGGCTGGGCGACGCGCTCCTGCCGACGGAGCAGGAGGCGATCGCCTGGGCAAGGCGCTACTTCTCCTTCATGCCGCAGAACTTCCGCTCAGGGACCATCGCCAGGCCCAGCCTGCCTCCGGTCGCGAAAGATCTCGCGGCCGTCATCCCCGAGAACCAGAACCAGCCGTTCGACATGCACGAACTGATCGAGGGACTCCTTGATCAGCAGAGCTTCCTCGAGATCAAGGAGCTGTACGCGCCTGAGCTGATCGTCGGCCTGGGCAGGCTCGACGGGCAGGTGGTCGGCGTCGTCGCCAACCAGCCCAGCGTCAAGGGGGGCGTGCTGTTCGTCGATTCCGCGGACAAGGCGGCGCGCTTCATCTGGCTCTGCGACGCCTTCTCGATTCCGCTCGTCTTCCTGTCGGACGTGCCAGGCTTCATGATCGGCACCAAGGTGGAGCGCCAGGGCATCATCCGACACGGGGCGAAGCTGATCACAGCGGTGTCGGAAGCGACGGTGCCGAAGTACTGCGTGGTGGTGCGCAAGGCGTACGGCGCCGGCCTCTACGCCATGGCGGGCCCGGCCTTCGCGCCGGAGGCCACGATCGCGCTGCCGACCGCGCAGATCGCGGTGATGGGCCCGGAAGCGGCCGTCAACGCGGTGCACTTCAACCATATCCAGGAGCTGCCGCCGGCCGAGAGGCCGGCCTTCATCGCCGATGAGCGCGAGCGCTACCGGCAGGACATCGACATCCGGCGGCTCGCTTCCGAGCTCGTGGTCGACGGCATCATCCCACCGGAGGAACTCCGCGGCGAGCTCGCGCGACGCCTCGCGGGCACCCCTGGGCGCACCGTGCGGCAGGCGCCGAAGCGACACGGCGTACCGCCGGTCTAGGAGGGATCGAGATGCAGGCGATCACGCTGCGCGAGGTGGGACTGCGCGACGGGCTGCAGGCGGAGGACCGCGTCCTCGCGACCTCCGAGAAGGTGGAACTGCTGCAGGCGCTCCTCCAGACGGGCCTGCAGAGGCTCGAGGTGACGTCGTTCGTACACCCCAAGGCCATTCCGCAGCTTGCGGACGCCGAGGAGTTCCTGGCGCGTGCCGACAAACCGGCCGCTCAGATCTGGTCGGCGCTCGTACCCAACGCGCGCGGTGCCGTCAGGGCCGCGCAGGCGCCCGTGATCGACGAGTGGACGTTCTTCCTCTCCGCGTCCGAGGCGCACAACCAGGCGAACGTCCGCATGTCGGTGGGGGACTCGCTCAAGGCGGCCGCACAGGTGGCCGACGCCGCGTCTGCGGCGGGGCGGGCGATCTCGGGCGTCGTGGCCACGAGCTTCGTCTGCCCGTACGCGGGCCCGACGCCGGTCGATGACGTGGTGCGCGTCGCGCGCGACCTGTACCGGCTCGGCTATGTGCGCCTGCTGTTCGGCGACACGATCGGGGCGGCGTCGCCCAGCATGGTGCGCCGGCTTGTACGGGCACTCCAGGATGCGCTGCCCGAGGCCGAGATAGGCCTGCACTTCCACAACACGCGCGGGCAGGCGCCGGCGAATGTGCTTGCCGGCGCGGCGGAGGGGGTGCACCTGTTCGACGGGTCGATCGGCGGCATGGGCGGCTGCCCCTACGCCCCCGGCGCCACAGGCAATGTCGCCACGGAGGACCTCTGCTGGCTTCTCGAGGCCGAGGGATACGCGACAGGTCTCGACCTGCCTGCGCTCGCGGCCGCCGCGCGCACGGCCGAGCGCCTGGTCGGCCGGCGCCTGCCGGGGGCTGTGATGCGCACCTTCGAGGAGCTGAGCTGCAGTGGCGATTGACGTGGTCGAGGGGCAGGTCGCGAGGGTGGTATTGAACCGCCCGGAGCGGCGCAACGCCCTCGACGTGGAGAGCCTGCGCCTCCTTGCGGAGGCGTTCCAGAACCTTGGCAGGAACCCCGAGGTGCGGGTGATCGTCGTTTTTGGCGCTGGCGGCAACTTCTGCGCCGGAGCCGACCTCGCCGAAGTGCGCCAGGCGGACGACATGGCCGCGCGGCGCAGTTACTTCGGCGGCGTCGCGGAGGTCATCCGGACGATGCGCGCGTGCGGCAAGCCGGTCATCGCAGCCGTCGAGGGCTTCTGCCTCGCAGGCGCGATGGGCATCCTGGCGGCGGCGGATCTCGCCTACGCGGCGGAGGATGCGCAGTTCGGCCTGCCGGAGGTGCAGATCGGCCTCTTTCCGATGGTGGTGCTGGCGCCGCTCGCGCGGCTGACAGGCATGCGCGCCTTGACCGATCTCGCCTTGACCGGCCGCCGTATCGGCGCCGACGAGGCGATGCGGATTGGCCTGCTCAATGCGGTGACGCCGGGCGCGGAACTCGCGGCCGCCGTGGAGCAGAAGGCGGCGGAACTCGCCCGCCTCAGCCCTTTCATCCTCGCCATGGGGAAGGAGGCTCTCTCGGAGGTCTCCGACCTGCCGCTCCAGAGCGCGCTCCGCTACCTGCAGGGGATGGTCAGCCAGGTCGCCTCCAGTGCGGACGGGCAGGAGGGTGTGGCGGCCTTCCTCGAGAAGAGGAGACCTGAGTGGCGCGGTCGGTGAAGGATGGAGGCAACGAGCGTGCGGATTGCGGAACTCGGCGGTGCCGTAGGCGAGCGGGTCGAGATCCGGGGATGGGTGCAGGGCCTGCGCAAGAGCGGCGGCATCCGCTTCCTCGTCGTGCGTGACGGCACAGGACAGGTCCAGATGGTGCTGCGCGAAAAGGACGTGCCGGCGCAGGTCTGGGAGTCGAGCGCATCCCTGGCGCAGGAGACGTCGGTCATTGCGCGAGGACGCTGCCGTGCCGATGCGCGCGCGCCGTCGGGCGTGGAGGTCGATCTCGACGACGTGGAGATCGTGGGCCAGAGCGGCGAATACCCGATCCAGCCGAAGGAGCACGGTGTGGACTTCCTGCTGGACCGCCGTCACCTCTGGCTGAGGAGCCAGCGCCAGGCGGCGATCATGCGCGTCAGGAGCCGCTTCGAGCAGGCGATCCGCAACTGGCTCGACGATCAGGGATTCGTCGCCGCCGATACGCCGATCCTCACGCCGTCGGCTTGCGAAGGTACGACGACGCTCTTCGAGACGACCTACTTCGACCAGAAGGCCTACCTGTCGCAGAGCGGCCAGCTCTACAACGAGGCCCTCGCACAGGCGCTCGGCAAGGTCTACTGCTTCGGTCCGGCGTTTCGCGCCGAGCGCTCCAAGACACGCCGCCATCTCATCGAGTTCTGGATGGTGGAGCCGGAGATGGCCTTCACGGACCTCGACGGCTGCCTCGAGACGGTGGAGCAGATGCTGAGCTACGCCATCGGGCAGGTGGTGGAGCGCTGCCCGGAGGACCTGAGGATCGTGGGCCGCGATCCCGAGGAGCTTGCGCAGGTGCGACCGCCTTTCCCGCGAATCTCCTACGACGAGGCGCTCGAGATCCTGCGTGAGGAGGGTCTCGAGGTGCCATGGGGCGAAGACTTCGGCGCCCCGCACGAGGCGGCGATCTCGCAGCGGTTTCGCCTGCCCGTCTTCGTGCACCGCTACCCGACGTCGGCCAAGGCATTCTACATGAAGCCCGACCCCGACCGGCCCGAGGTGGTCCTGAGCGCCGACCTGCTCGCACCTGAGGGCTATGGCGAGATCGTCGGCGGCGGACAGCGCATCGACGACTACGACCTCCTGCTGCGGCGACTGCAGGAGCATGACCTGCCCCAGGAGGATTATGATTGGTATCTGGACCTGCGCCGCTACGGATCGGTGCCGCACTCCGGCTTCGGACTCGGCATCGAACGGACGCTGGCGTGGATGCTCAGGCTTGAGCATGTGCGCGAGGCGATCCCGTTCCCGCGCATGCTCTACAGGCTGCGACCCTAGTTTGGCGGGGTGATGCGGCGTGGCTGGGATTGGTGCGGACCTGCGGGCGGCGCGCGAAGCACGGGGAATGTCGATCGCGGCCGTGCAGCAGGAGCTGCACATCCGTGAGCGGTACCTCGACGCGCTCGAACGCGACGACTTCGATCAGTTCCCTGGCGGCGTGTACGCGCGCGGCTTTCTGAGGAGCTATGCGCGCTACCTGGGTCTCGATGCGGAGGCTCTGCTCGCGCGCATGCCCAAGCCGGCGGAGCCGCCGCAGCCGTTGCCGCCAGAGTCGAACGAGCCGCCAAGGCGCCGCCAGGCGCGCCCGCTCACCGTCCGCCGTTCAGGCAGCCAGTGGCCGTGGGTCGTCCTGCCGCTCATCTTCCTCGTGGCGCTTCTCTACTTCGTGGGTTCGCATCCGGGACTCTTCGGCGGTCCGCAGAACCATACGCCGCCGGTGGCGACGACGGGCACATCCAAGCAGCATCACCACCAGAAGAAGCAGCATCAGAAGCCCACGAACGCGCAGACGGCCACGCTGACGCCGGCTGCGGCGTCGCAGGGCCCATACGGCGGGCCGCAGGCCAACTTCACGGTCGCGAAGGGGCCGCTCACGGTCTCGCTGCAGCTGACCGCTCCCTGCTACGTCTACGTCGACATCGACAACGCGCCTTCCGCGCAGTCCAACGTGGTCCAGCCGTCCGGCACCCTGCAGTACACGGCGCAGCAGAGCATCGTGATCAAGATCGGCAACCCGCCCGCGGCGACCTTGATGGTCGACGGGCAGCAGGTGCCGCTGCAGGGTTCGCAGGCCCAGTCCGTAGGGATTTCGGTGCAGCAGGGCGGGTAGGGCGGCCTGGGCGGCGCATGCTAACCTCCCGGAGGGGAGGACATGCGCCGCCTTGTTGCGCTCACATGGTTCACGTTCGCACTCGTCGCCTGGGCCGTGACGGCAAGGGCCGCACCGCCGGAGCCGCCGCATCTCACCTCGGGCGCGGCGCTGCTGATCGACGCAACGAGCGGCGAGGTGCTCTACAGCCGCTCAGGGTACGTGCGCCGGTCGCCCGCCAGCACGACCAAGCTCCTCACGGCGCTTGTCGCCGTCCGCGAGGGGCAGCTCGGCAAGGTCGTGGAGGTATCGCGGCAATCGGCCGCGGTCGTCGGATCGAGCGCGCATCTGCGCGCAGGCGACCGCTACACCTTGCGCGAGCTGCTCGAGGGCATGCTGCTCCGTTCCGGCAACGACGCGGCCCACGCCATCGCGACGGCCGTGGCGCCGGACATCCCCGCGTTCGCCGAGCGCATGAACCGCATGGCCCTCGCGATCGGCGCGCGGCAGACCCATTTCGTCAATCCGCACGGGCTGACGGCCGCCCACCACTTCACGAGCGCCAGCGACCTGGCCGTCATCGCCCAGGTCGCGCTTGCGCAGCAGGAACTGCGTCGCATCGTGGCGTCGCAGGAACTCACGCTGACTCCCGAAGGCGGACCGGGGCGCGCGATACGCAATACGAACGCGCTCCTGGGCAGCTACCTTGGTGCCGACGGCGCCAAGACCGGTACGACCAACGCGGCCGGCAAGTGCCTCGTGGCGTCGGCCCGGCGTGAGGGCGTCCACCTGATCGCGGTGGTGCTCAAGGGCGGTGACCGCTACGGCGACGCGATGCGCCTGCTCGACTGGGGCTTTCGCAGGGACGGCGGTGCACTGGTGCTCGACCGTGGCAGGGTCCTCGGGCATCTTCAGGACGGCAGGCCGCTCGTGCTCGCGCACCGCATGGCGGGAACGATTCTCGACGGGGAGCCGGTGCGGCTTCATCTCGTGCGCCGTGCGGGAGATCTGGCGGATGGCGGGGTAGGCGGAGTCGCGCTGCTCATGCGCGGCGGGGAGCCGATCGCCGCGTCGCCGCTTGTGACGACGCCGCGGCCGAGGCCGTGGTGGCTCGGCCCGATCCGCCGGCTCCTGCCCGGGGGCGTTGACCCGGGTTCCCTTCACTCCCTATAATCTCATCGGATATGAGTTCGGGTGTCATCCGGGCAGGGGGCCGCCGGCCAGGCGGTCCCCCAGTGTGCCTAGGGAAGGGGTCAGGGTTCGTTGGCGAAGATCGTCGGCATCGACCTGGGCACGACCAACTCGGTGGTCGCGGTGATGGAAGGCGGCCAGCCGACCGTGATCGTGAACGCCGAAGGATCGCGCACTACGCCGTCCGTTGTCGCGTACCAGAAAGGCGGCGAGAGGCTCGTCGGGCAGCTCGCGCGGCGTCAGGCCGTGCTCAATTCCGAGAATACCGTCGCATCCGTGAAGCGTTTCATCGGCCGGCGCTACGACGAGGTGGAGCTTGAGCGCAAGCGGGTTCCCTACAAGGTGACGCGCGGCCAGAGCGGCGAGGCGCGCATCGAGGTGCCTGCCGCAGGCAAGGAGATGTCGCCGGAGGAGATCTCCGCCGCCGTCCTGCAGAAGCTGAAGGGAGACGCCGAGCGCTACCTGGGGGAGACCGTCAGCCAGGCGGTCATCACCGTGCCGGCCTACTTCAACGACGCGCAGCGCCAGGCCACCAAGGACGCCGGTCGCATCGCCGGTCTCGAGGTCCTGCGCATCATCAACGAGCCGACCGCCGCGGCGCTCGCCTACGGTCTCGACAAGAAGAAGGACGAGACGATCCTCGTCTTCGACCTCGGCGGAGGCACCTTCGACGTCTCCATCCTCGAGGTGGGAGACGGCGTCTTCGAGGTGAAGTCGACGAGCGGCGACACGCACCTGGGCGGCGACGACTACGACGAGCGCATCGTCAACTGGATCGTCGACGAGTTCAGAAAGCAGCAGGGCATCGACCTCCGTGCGGACCGCCAGGCCCTGCAGCGCCTCCTGGAGGCGGCCGAGAAGGCCAAGATCGAACTCTCCAGCATGACCGAGACGTCGATCAACCTGCCGTTCATCACCGCGGACCAGAATGGTCCGAAGCACCTCGACCTGCGCCTCGGGCGCGCGCGCTTCGAGGAATTGACGCGCGACCTGACCGAGCGCTGCGCCGGCCCCGTGCGCCAGGCGCTCTCGGACGCGGGCCTCAGCGAGAAGCAGATCGACGAAATCGTGCTGGTGGGCGGGTCGACCCGCATGCCGGTCATCCAGGAGCTCGTGCAGAAGCTCACGGGCAAGGAACCGAACCGCGGCGTCAACCCGGACGAGGTGGTCGCCGTGGGCGCCGCGATCCAGGCCGGCGTGCTCGGCGGCGAGGTCAAGGACATCGTGCTGCTCGACGTCACGCCGCTCTCGCTTGGCATCGAGACGCTCGGCGGCGTCATGACGAAGCTCATCGAGCGCAACACCACCATCCCGACGCGCAAGAGCCAGACCTTCACGACGGCTGCCGACGGCCAGACGTCCGTCGAGGTGCACGTCCTGCAGGGCGAGCGCGACATGGCCGCGGGCAACCGCACCTTGGGCCGGTTCCACCTGGACGGCATCCCGCCGGCGCCGCGCGGCGTGCCGCAGGTCGAGGTCACGTTCGACATCGACGCCAACGGCATCGTCAACGTGTCGGCCAAGGACCTCGGCACGGGCCGCGAGCAGCGCGTGACGATCACGGCGTCGACGCAGCTGGGCCGCGACGAGGTGGACCACCTCATCCGCGAGGCGCAGGAGAAGGCACAGGAGGACAAGGCGGCGCGCGATCTCGCCGAGGCGCGCAATCGCGGCGAATCGCTGATCTACGCGACGGAAAAGTCCCTCTCGGACCTCAAGGACAAGGTCTCGGCGGACGACAAGAGCCAGGCCGAAGCCGCCATCGCGAGCCTGCGGGACGTGCTCGGCAAGGACGACCGCCAGGCGATCGAGGAGAAGACGAAGGCCCTCGAGCAGATCTCCTACAAGTTCGCGGAGGAGCTCTACAAGCAGGCGGGGGCCGCAGGGCAGCCCCCGGGCGACCAGGAGGCGCCTCCGACCGGGGAAGGCCCCACCGTGGAGGGCGACGTCACGAACTGAGGGAGAACGTGCTGGGAGCGGCGCCCCGCGAGGGCGCCGCTCCCCGGTTCTGCGGGTCAGTCGGGCAGTTGGGAGAGGTCGGCGAGGAAGGCCTCGGCGGCCGCCCTGGCCGAATAGCGGTGGCGCACGTCCTCCCTCGCCGCGTCACCCAGCGGGCGAGCCTGCCGCATGGCCGCCTGCAAGGCGGCCGCCAGGGCCTTGGGATCGTTCGGCGGCACGAGGAGCCCGTTGCGCCCGCTGTCGATCAGCTCCCTAAGTCCACCGATCGCGCTGGCGACCACAGGCCTGCCGGATGCCATCCCCTCGAGCACCGAGATGGAGGTGGCCTCCTCGACGCCGGCGACCGGTACGGACGGAACGGCGATGCAGTCCGCGGCGGCGTAGTAGCCGGCCATCGCGGCGTGCGGCTGGGCGCCCGTGAAGACGACGCGGTCGCCGAGCCCGCTGTCGCGCACCTGCGCTTCCAGGCGCGAGCGGTCGACGCCGTCTCCGACGATGAGGAGCCGCGCCTCAGGCCAATCCATGAGTGCTGTGACGGCCACCTGGACGCCGTTCTTCGGCGTGAGGCGCCGAGGGCAGAGCACGAGGGGTCCGTCGCCGAAGCCGAGAGCCCTGCGCGCCGACTCCTTGTCCGGCAGCCCGTCGGCCCAGGCCATGTCGATGAAGTTCGGCTGGACGCGCACGTCGCGGCGCCCGCAGCTCGCGAGGATGTGCTCCGCGATGCGGCTGTCGACGGCGACGACGCGGTCCGGCGCCCGGTATCCGGCATCCTCCCAGCGTGCGAAGACCCTCTCGCCATAGCTCCCCTCGCGCAGACCGCGGCGGCTGAGGGCCTCCCGCGTGAAGTAGCCGTGGACGGTGAGCAGGCAGGACCGACCGGCGGCCCGGGCGGCCAGCGCCGCCAGGACGTCCTCCGCGACGATGCGGCTCTCTCGCGGTTGCGCGGCGATGGCCTCGCGCAGGAGACCCAGGCGCACCCTGTGGGACCACACGATGCCGCGGTCGCCGCCGAGCAGCTGGAGCAGCCGCGAGGGCGCACGGCCCACAACATCGAGGCGCAGGCCGGCGTGGCGGCGAGGCGTCACCACCGTGACCTCGTGACCGAGCTGCTCCATGGCCCGCGACAGGGTGGCGACATGCGTCGACAGCCCGCCGGCGTGCGGGTAGTCGAAGACGGTCGCGAAGACGATTCTCATCGCTCCACCCCCATGGCCTGGACGAGTGCGTCGCGCGTGGCCCGCACCGTCGTGTCGAGACTGAAGCGCCTTGCCTGACTGCGTGCCGCCGCGGACAGCGCGCTGCGTCCCGCAAGGGCCACCTGCACCGCGTGCGCGAGATCCGCGGCGTCCCCTGAGCGGAACAGCACGCCGCCTTCTCCCACCACCTCCGGCAACGCGCCGACGTCGCTGGCCACGACCGGCACCCCCTGCGCCATCGCCTCGACCGCCGCAAGCCCGAAGCCTTCGGCGCGCGAGGGGACCAGCATCAGGTCGGACGCGGCGACGATCGCCGCGAGGTCTTGGCGGTAGCCGAGGAAGTGGACGCGCTCGCCGCAGCCGAGGTCGCGTGCGAGCTCCGCCAACGCATCGCGCTCCGGCCCCTCGCCCATGACCGCGAGCCTGGCCTGCGGCAGGAGAGGCAAGGCGCGCAGTGCGACGTCGATCCCCTTGGAGGGGTGCAGGCGGGCGGCGATGGCAAGCAGCGGGCGTCCAGGCACGAGCGAGGGCAGGGTCGTGAGGTCGGCTGGGGGTGGCGGCGCGATGCCGTTCGGCACGACGACCACGCTGCCCGCGAGCGCCCCGCGTCCCGCGAGGTCATCCGCGATCGCCGCCGACACGGCGATCAGCATCCGGCTAAGGTGCAGGGTGGCGCCGTCGAGCAGCAGCGCTGCTTCGGCCGCCGCACGGCTGCGGTAGTCCTGCGCGAGGAAGCTGTGCACCGTCGTGACGACCGGCACGCCCCGCATGCGCCCGTAGACGCGCCCCAGCAGGTTGGCCCGCAGGCCGTGCGTGTGCAGCACGTCGGGACGCAGCCGCAGGAGGGCTGCGAAGGCACGGCTCTGCGCTGCGCGGTACAGCTCTGCGCCGTCCGGCGCAAGATGATCGCGGCCCAGCGAGAGGAACGACACGTCGTCGGTCCGGCCGAGACCTGGCAGGACGTCGCGCATGTAGCGCGCGGCTCCGCCTCCGTCGCCGCCGCCATAGACTTCCACGATGCGCACTGGGTCATCTCCTCATGGCGGCAATGCGCCGGCCTGGAGCCCGCAGCACTCGCGCCAGCAGCCCGAGCGCGTCGTGGCCCCTCTTGCCGCCCAGCAGCCGCAGCAGTGCGATGAACAGGAGCAGCAGCGCGGTGCCGCCCACGACCACCAGCCCGAACTGCATCAGGCGGCCGTGCACGAACCCGAGGCGCGAGAGCGCGAGGCCGAGTGGGGCGATCGGAGCCGCGGCGACGAGCGCCCAGAGGTAGGGGCGTACCGAGATCACATGGCGCCCGACCAGCATCCGCTCGAGAATGTAGAGAGTGATGATGAAGTAGAGTGCGCCGTCGATCGTCGTCCCGAGCGCGATGCCCGGGGCGCCCATGATGTGCATGAGCACATAGTCGAGGATGGCGTTGAGCGCGATGAAGAAGGCGCTCACGTAGGCGAGGGTGCGCGTGTTCTTGTACGAGAAGAAGGCCCGGGCGACGAACTGCTGCATCGTGCGGAAGATCAGCGAGCCGGCATACGCGGCCACGATCGACGCCGTCGCGAGCACGGCGGCGTGGTGGAAGCGCCCGTAGCCGTAGACGACATTGGTCGCCGGCGAGGCGAATCCGATGAGCAGCAAGGCGATCGGCACAGTGGCAACCCATGTGAGATAAAGTGCCCGGTCCACCGCCCGGATCAGGCCGAGCGCGTCGTCGTCCTGCGCGTGCTGGGCGAAGTCCGGGAACAGGACCGTCGCCAGCGAGGAACCGAACAGGCTGACCGGCAACTCGAGAAACTGACCGCCGAAGGTCAGCTCGACGAGGCCGCCTGTGGCGAGCGACGAGGCAAAGGCCTGGTCCACGAGGAAGTTGACCTGCCCCACGACGGATGAGGTCATCTGGGTCGGCAGCAGGCGGATGGCGTGCCAGGCACGCCGCCACGTCTCCGCCGTCGGTCGCCGGAAGGGGCGGGTGGACGGCAACATGTAGAATAGGGAGAGCGTCGCACCGAGCAGGAACGCGGTCCCCGTGCTGATGACGCCGAAGTGATGCAGCAGCACCAGCACGATCACATTCGTCAGGGAGCGCACCAGGTTCGCGGCCGACAGCGGTACGAAGCGGCGCACGGCGTTCAGGCGCGCGGTCCAGAGCGCTGCCAGGTCCAGCGGGATCAGCATGAGCGCGAAGAGCCAGACGAGCCCGGAGGCGAGGCGGATGCCCTTCGGCGTCAGTCCGCGGAAGACGTACGGCAGGTAGTGGGGCGCCAAGAGGCCGAGTGCGAGCACGAGCGGTATGTGCACCGCCAGGATGAAGCGGGTGATGGCCGCGTTCAGGCGCGGCGCGTCGTCGGGGTCCTCGTGGAAGAACGGGACGGTGACCGTGGAGAGGCCCTGGTTCACGATCGAGTTGATCGCCTGCGGCACGGCCTGCGCCGCCTGGATGGCGTCTCCGAGGACGCCGGCGCCGAAGAAGGCGCCGATCAGGGTGGTGCGCAGGACCCCGGCGAGCTTGCCGAGCAGGGTCCAGGACATGACGGTGATGGTGGCGGATGCGCGGCCCTGCTGCACAGGCTGCGGGCTAGGCATCGGGTTTCACGTCCAGCCGGCCGTCGTATCCGCCAGGCGTCGCCACATCCGAGCCCTGGCCGCGCTGCTGCAGCAGCGTGAAGATGCGCTGCGCACCGGCGAAGGCGAGCCGCCGCTGTTCCGCCGCGTACGCCCGCAGCCGGACGCTCCACCCGGAATGTTCGCGCAGTGCGGCGAGCAGCGCCGCCGGCGCCTCGCCGGCGCGCGCCACCGGCAGCCAGAGGCCGTACGGCCCGAGCGCGTCGTGGAGCTCCGACACCTTGGTGTCGTAGGCGAGACCGAGGCTGGGTACGCCCTGTGCCGCGGCGAGCAGCCCGGCGTGCAGGCGCATGGCGATGACCGCGCCGCACAGCGCGTAGCGGTCGATGATTTCGGGGAGCGTCGGCAGGACTGGCGGGACGTCGACCTGATCGCGGCCGAGAAGATCCTGCAGGGCCTGTCCAACTTCAAGGTCCTGGCGCTCGAACGGCAGGAAGACGATCGGCCCCGGGAACCAGCCGTGGACGGCTCTCAGGCCGCGTGCCACCGCTTGCAGGTCGAGGCCGGGCCAGCGCCGCAAGGAGATGCCGAGCTGCTGGCCGCCGCTGCGCTGCGGCAGGTCCAGTGCCCACGCGAGATCCGGCAGGATTTCCGCGTCGAGGCCGGCAAGGCGCAGCAGGGACTGCGAGGCCTTGTCGCGCACGGTGAGCGCAGCCGACCGGCGCAGCACCTCCGCCACCTGGGGCACGGACGTGTAGTGCAGCGGCCCGACGCCCACGGCCCAGAAGACGAGCGGAACGCCGTAGCGGTTGGCCCAGCGCGCCAGGGAGAGCGTGCGGCCGAGCGTGCCGCGGATGCCGCGGCGCCCCGAGATGTCCTGCAGGAGCCCGCCGCCGCCGAGCACGAGCGCGTCGCTCTGGCGCAGGGCGATGGCGCGGCGCATCACGTCGCGGAAAATGGATCGGTCCAAGGCGCGAATGCCATACGTGGCGCGCGTGAACGCGGGATTGCCGGAGAGGACGGTCAGGTCAACGGGCCCGCCGGCCGCACCCATCAAAGCCAGAAGGCCAGAGAGCACGGCCTCGTCGCCCAGGTTGTAGCCGCCATAGAAGCCTGAAGCGAGGAGGCGCAGCGCGCGGTCGCTCATGATGGCTATGGTATAATACTTTCCGCTTGTCTGCACCGCCAAGACCGGAGGTGGGCCTGTGCGCCGCAAGTTCAACGGTTTTGACATCCTGATCGCGGTTGTCATTGTGGTCGGTCTGGTGTTCCTTGCCCGCAAGGCCCTGAACCACACCGGCACGCTCGTGCCCCAGCAGACCGTGGTCTTCACGGTCACCTCGCAGGCGACGCAGAACGCCTCCACCTTCGTCGCCAACATGGTGCCGGGCGGCACGGTCATGGTCTCGGCAGCGGGCTCCTATATACCGTTTGGCAGGCTGACGTCGGTGCAGGTCATCCCGTATGTCACATCGATCGCCAACGGCAAGGGCCAACTCGTCCGGGCGACCGATCCCGTCGAGAAGCAGCTGATCTTGGCGATCTCAGCCAAGGCCGTGGTCAGCGGCAAGAAGGTAACGATCAACGGCAACCCGTTTCTGATCGGCCAGGATCTGCTCATGCAGGAAGGCGGGGCGCAGATCAGCGGCTATATCACGAACGTGCAGGAGCCCTAGGCCGTGGAGCGCTTCATCGCAGGGGTCGAGGAGAGCGCCATCTTCCGGTTCGTGCGCGACCTCAACCTGGCGCTGTGGACGGTCTGGCAGGGATCGTGGCTGGGAGACCAAGTGGAGAGGGTCGCCGCGTGGGTGCGGCGCAGCTTCACCGCATCCTGCTTCGTGGAGCGGGGAGAACCCGCGCCCTCGGCCATTGCCAGCTGGCTGCGCCGGCAGTTGGGCGCCGAAAGGTCGCTCGCCCCGGCAAGCCGGCTGGAGCTTTACGGGCTCTACTTCTTCGTCTTCTTTGTTCCGATCGAGCTCTTCCTCGAGACGCACCTGCCGCATGCGATCACCTATCTCGGCGATTTGACACTGGTGCTGCTCGCGCTAGGGACGTTCATCCGCCTGAACCGCGCGAGCTGGCCTCTGCGGCGCACCCAGGCCGACCTGCCTGCGCTCCTGATCTTCGGCGCGGCGGTCCTGTCGGCGCTTTGGAACTTCGTGCCGCTCGACATCGCCTTCTTCGGCATCCGCGCCTACCTCGAGTACTACGCGCTCTACCTCGTGCTCGTCTACCTGCCGTTCGCGGAAGGCCGGCGGCGTGAGCTCATCGTCTGGTTCCTGGTGCTGGCAGCCGCGATCGCGCTACTCGGGGACGCACAGAAGTTCCTGCACGTCGCGACACCGCGCCAGTGGCTTTCGGCGGCCGAAGCCGCCACCACGCGCGCCTACGGCACGATGGCCAATCCGAACACGTTCGGAGGTTTCCTCGTCTGGGCCCTTGCGCTCTTCCTCGCGCTGCTGTTCGGGCGCGTGCGCGGCGGTCTGCGCACTCTGGCCCTGATCGGCGTTGTGATCGCCGCGCCGGCCCTCGTCTTCACCCTCTCGCGCGAGGCTCTGCTCGCATTCGCTGCAGGGGCCGTCATCATCGCGGTCGTGCTCGACCGACGGTTCCTGCTGCTGCTGGTGCTCGGGGCGGTGGTTCTGCCCTTCGCGGATCCACACCTCGTGCAACGCTTCACGTATGCCCTGAGCTCCGGCTACCTCACCACGAGCAGCTCCTACGGCCGTCTGCTGTTCTGGAGCCGTGGCCTGCAGGCGTTCCTGGCCCAGCCGATCCTGGGCTGGGGGCCGGGACGGTTCGGCGGCAGCGTGGCGCATCTCTACGGTTCGCCCGTGTACGGGCTCTACGGGCTCGGCTTCAACCCGATCATCGACTCCCAGCACGTGCAGACGCTTGTGGAGCTCGGCCTGGTCGGCTACATCGCCTACATCTGGCTCGGCGTAGCGGCTGTGCGGGCGGGTCTGCGGCTCTACCGGGAGGATCTCGACCCGTTCTGGCAGGCGATGGGCCTGGGGCTCGCGGCGGGCACCGTCGGCCTCTACATCCAGTCGTTCTTCGCCTCGCTGCTCGAGACGCACCCGGTGATCATCGTCTTCTGGCTGATGTTCGGCATGGTGGCGTGGCGCATCAAGGCGAATCGCGAGACAGCCGCGGCGCAGCGCGGCACGTGAAGCGCTGATTCCCGGGTAGCCAGAGGCCCGCCCTCAGATGCGGGCGGGCCTCTTTGTCCGCGACCGACGGTGCTGCCGCCGCGGATCCCGTCCGTGTGGCACGCTATGCTACGGGGCAGCCGCCAGCACGCGGGGAGGGCCGTCATGCGGCCCTCCCCGCGGCTAGGCAGCCCCTCGTGAGCGGCGACGTGTTCAGCGGCCGGCCGGAGCGCGGTCCGGGCGATGGAGGTAGGCCCGCACGAGGAACACGGGCAGAACCAGCATGCGGCGAAGGCGCCGCGGCTCGCGGTACAGGCGGTACAGCCACTCGAGGCCGGCGCGGCGCATGGCGGTGGGAGCGCGTGGCACACGCCCTGCCAGGACATCCAAGGAGCCGCCGACGCCCATGCGCACCTTCGTGCCTGTCCGCTCCCCCCACTGCAGGAGGAAGCGCTCCTGGGCGGGTGAGCCGAGCGCCACGAAGAGCAGGTCCGGATGCGCCTTGGCAATCTCCGCGGCCACTTCCCCGGCGTCCTCGGGGCGGAAGTAGCCGTCGCGCCGGCCCGCGATGACGAGGGAGGGGAAGCGGCGCAAGAGCTCCGCAGCCGCGGCCTCGTTGACTTCCGGCCTGGCGCCGAGCAGGAAGACGCGCCAGCCGAGTCCGGCCGCCTCCGCGATGAGCAGGAGCATCAGGTCGACACCGGTTACCCGGCTCCTGACCCTGCCGCCGCGCAGTCTGCTCGCCAGCACGATACCGACCCCGTCGGCGATGCGCAGACCGGCGCGCTCGATGAAAGCGCGCAGTTCGGCGTCGCGCTGAGCCTTCATGACCTTTTCCGGGTTGATCGCGATCACCAGAAGCGGCGGGCGCTCCCCGGCGACGGCCAGGCGTGCCGCCGCCAGAGCTCCCTCGTTGTCCACCGGATCGACCGGAATGCCCAGGAAGCGCTCAGCCATCTTCTCAGATCCGCCAGTACGTGAGGCCGAGTTCCTGCAGGTTCTCCGCGCTGCGCAGCCAGTTGCGCGTGTCTGCGACGAGCGCGCCACGGTGCAGCGCCAGGAGATGCGAGGGGTCCGAGAGCCACGACTCAAGTTCGTGCTGGCGGCTGAGGAGCATCAGGGCATGCGCCCCTTCGACAGCCCAGCTCGGGTCGTCGCCCTTGAAGGCGAAGGCCTGCGGCACCGCGGGGTCGACCGCCCGGACTTCGGCGCCGGCGTCGAGGAGCAGCTGGCATACCTCGATCGGAGGCGAGAGTCTGGCGTCGTTCGAGTAGTCCTTCATCGCCAGGCCGAACACGGCGATGCGAGGCGTCCCGCCCTGGGCGAGCGCACGCGCGTGATCGAGGACCCGCTCGGCCAGCACCTGCGGTACGGCGGCGTTCGTGCGTCGGGCGGCGAGCAGTGTCGGGGTCTCGATGCGATTTGCCTCGGCGAAGGGCAGGAAGTAGGAGAGGGCGAGCGGCAGGCAGAAGCCGCCGACGCCTGGACCGGGTTCGAGCAGGTGGACGCGTTCGTGCGTGTTGGCGAGCCGGATGACCTCGAACACGTCGACGCCGGCCGCCTCGCAGGCGCGGGCAAGCTCCTGGGCGATGGCGATGTTCACGTCGCGCTGGACGTTCTCGATCACCTTCGAGAGCTCGGCCGCCTCCACCGACTCCGTCGTGGCGACGCCGGCCCGCGTCACGAACGATACGACCTCCCGCGCCCGCGCGAGCGACGCCTCGTCGAATGCGCCGAGGATCACCGGCATCGCCCGGAACTCGTGGAACGCGCGGCCTTCGGCGATGCGCTCGGGACAGTAGGCGGCGTAGACGTCGACGCCCGGCCGCTTGCCGAGCTCCTCGAGCACCTGCAGGAGGTCGCGGCGGGTGGTGCCCGGAGGTACGGTGCTGCGCAGCAGGATGAGGTGGCCCTGGCCCGCGGCCTGGGCCACCTCGCGCAGGGCGCCTTGCAGTGCGGAGAGGTCTAGTGCGTCGCCGCGGTGCGGGATGCCGACCGTGACGATGGTCGCGTCGGCGCTACGGGTGGCTTCGGACGCATCGGAGAGCAGATGGTAGCGGCCGGAGTTCAGGGCGTCGCGCAGGATGGTCGAGATCGGCTTTCCGTCGTCGGACTCGAGGTGGTGGGTGATGCCTTGCGCAAGTTCCTGGCGGAGGTTTTGGTCGATCTCGGCACCGAACACTTCCGCACCGGACTGCCAGTATGCTAGGGAGAGCGGCAGGCCGACGAAGCCGAGGCCTACGACGGCGACCTTGAGAGAGGCGCTCTGGGACAAGAGGTGTCACTCCCATTCAGCGAACTCTGGGCGCGCTCGCTGAATGCCAGTGTAGCCAATCGGGGCGCGGCGGTCGAGGACGCTCAGCTTGCGGCTTTGGCGTGCTCCTTCGCCGCGTCCTTCAGCAGCTGGTCTACGGTGACCAGCTTGTACCCTTGCTTGCGCAGTCCCGAGATGATGGCAGGCAGGGCGATATCCGTCTGCTTGCAAGTGTCGGATGCGTGCAGCAGCACGATGTCGCCGGGGTGGGCGAAGCGGAGCACACGGCCCGTGATCACGCCGACGCCGGGATTCATCCAGTCGTGGGAGTCGGTGCCCCAGAGCACGACGGTGTAGCCGAGCTGCTGGGCGACTTCCAGGGTCCGCTGGTCGTAGTCGCCGTTCGGCGGGCGCACCATGTCAGGCCGCTTGCCGGCCAGGGGCTCGAGGATGGCCTGTGCCGCGAGGATGTTCTGGGAGACGCCTGCGCGTGAGAGCCCCGAGTAGTTGACGTGCGCCTGGCCGTGGCTCTCGAGCTGAAAGCCGTCCCGGCGCAGCTCTGAGACGATCTCGGGGTGCTGCCCGCTCCAAGGGCCGGAGAGAAAGAAGGTGGCAGGCACCTTCTCGCGCACCAGGATCGCGATGACCTTTGGCGGCATCACCGTGCCCCATGAGATGTCGAAGGTCAGCGCGAGTTCCTTTTGCGTCATGGCCACCGTGCGCAGGGGGGACGGCGGAGACGTCGCGGTTGCGGGACTCGGCGGCGTGCGGCCGAAGAAATAGAGACTTGAGGCGACAAGGACAAGGCCGAGTGCGACGGCGAGCCGGCGCACGGCGAGGCTCTCACCCTTCCAGAACCCCATGGCGCATCCCTCCGGCCCATGCCTATGGCGGTCATGGCGGTCTCTAGAAGGTGGTGCCGTGTCAAGACTGGTCTTCCTCTGCGAGCCAAGGCAGGGCCCTCAGCTCGTCCGGCGCCGCCACGGCGGGATGCGTCAGGTAGTCGAGGCGCATCTCCGCGCTGCGGATGCGGAGGATCGCCTCGTCGATCAGGCGCGGATCGTCGGCGGCATTGAACAGGCGATAGGCATTCGCCAGCTCGTCTTGTGCCCGTGCGAGCTCGTTCTCATCCGGCATCGATCTCCCTCCTCCGTCAACAGTTGGTGTGGCCGCGTGCCCTCTCGCCGCACGGAATGCCGCAGCGGGCACAGGTTGTCGGTTCATGTGTATGCGCGACGTCATGGCAAGCACGCCATGGCTTGCCCTACGGCTGCCTGCCGTCGCGTGCTATAGTTTGTAGTGTTCCGGCTCATAAGGAGGCTGCCGTCATGCGGTTTCAAGCGCGCCGCATCGCGGCTGCCGCGGTGGCGCTGGTGGCTACGCTCGCCGTGCTTTTCGGCTTGCAGCGCTGGCTCTTTCAGACCCAGACTTCGACCCCTCTAGCGCAGCAGCTCAAGCATGTGGCGGGCGTGCGCAAGGTGACGCTCGATTTCGCGCGGTCGCCTGGCACCGTGCATGTCGCGCTCTCCCGCGTGAGCGACATCGAGACGACGTATACGGCGCTTGCCGCACGCGTGGCGGCGCTTGCGCCCGGAGCCGCCATCGTCGTCGCCGGCACGTCTGACGGGCGGATCGCCGCGGCGGCGCAGGACCTTAGCTTTCCCATCGCCCAGGGGCTGGCGACGGGCCAATTCGTGGCCATGCGCCAGAACGTGCTGGACGACGCCCGACGCGACCGCGTGACCGCGCGCATCTACATCGACCAGCAGAATGTCTACCTCGCACTTTACGACCAGGCGCACACCGCCTATTTCATCTACCCCCGGGAGGCGAAGTAAGGCATGTGGAAGTGGGTGCTCGGCGGCGTCGCGCTCGGAGCCTTGATCTACATGCTGACGCTTGGCATCGATCCGTTGCCGGTCCTCTTGCTGATCGGCCTGGCGCTCATCGTGCTCAACGTGCCGGCCCTGAAGGGGGTGACCCGTAGCTTCGCGCAGCCGGTGCGCGCCGCGTCGGGCGGGAACATCAGCTTCCAGGACATCGGCGGGCAGACGTCGGCCAAGCAGGAACTCGTCGAGGCCCTGGACTTCCTGCAGGACCCTGAAGCCGTACAGGAGCTCGGCATCCGGCCGCTCAAGGGGATCCTTCTGACCGGCCCGCCCGGCACCGGCAAGACGCTCCTGGCCCGCGCCGCGGCACAGTACACGGGTTCCGCCTTCCTCGCGGCGGCCGGTTCCGAGTTCATCGAGATGTACGCCGGTGTCGGGGCGCAGCGCGTGCGGGACCTCTTCCACCGCGCCAGGCAGCTCGCGCGGGAGCAGGCGCGGCAGGCAGCGATCATCTTCATCGACGAGGTCGAGGTGCTCGGCGGCAAGCGCGGCCAGAACCAGGGGCACCTAGAGTACGATCAGACGATCAACCAGTTGCTCGTTGAGATGGATGGGCTTCGCAGTGCCAAGGACGACGTGCAGGTGCTGGTCATGGCCGCCACCAACCGTGCCGACCTTCTCGACGAAGCCCTGACGCGCCCTGGCCGCTTCGACCGGATCGTACGCGTCGAACTGCCGGACCGCGCCGCCCGGCGCGAGATTCTCGAACTGCACACGCGTCACAAGCCTCTTGCCGACGACGTCGACCTCGACCGGGTCGCCCGCGAGACGTTCGGCTTCTCCGGTGCGCATCTGGAGTCCCTGACAAACGAGGCCGCGATCATCGCGATGCGCAGGGGTGTGCGCAAGATCGGACAGGAGCACTTCATCGAGGCTGTGGACAAGGTCATGTTGGGCGAGAAGCTCGATCGCCGCCCAACGCCCGCGGAGCTCGAGCGCGTCGCCCTGCACGAATCCGGGCATGCGCTGGTGGCCGAAACGCTCCGACCGGGATCGGTCGCCTCGATTACCATCACGTCGCGCGGCGGGGCGCTCGGCTATGTGCGCCAGGCGCCGCAGGACGACCGCTACCTGCATACGAAGCAGGAGATCGAGGACGACATCGCGGTGGCGCTCGCGGGCATGGTGGCGGAGGAACTCACGCTTGGCGGGCGCAGCACGGGAGCGCTGCAGGACTTCGAGCAGGCCTTCGATCGCGGACGCCTGCTGATCTTCTCCGGCATGTCGCCACTCGGCGTCGTGAGTGAAGACACCCTGCCGGAGCCGGACCTGCACCTCGCGCTCACGCAGGTGGTGCATGAGGTCGAGACGAAGGTTCGGGAGCTTCTCCTGACCCATGTCCAGGACCTGCGCGTGGCGGCGTCGCGGCTATGCGAGTCCGAGCGGCTCAGCGGCGCGGAGCTTCGGCGGATCTGCAGCCTGCCGGACCTGGGGGAGACTCCGGCCAAGGAGTTGGCGGCGGCTACCTAGGAGGCGACGCGATGCGCGGCGAGATCTTGTCGGTCGGGACGGAACTGCTCTTGGGACAGATCGTGAACACGAACGCACGCGAGCTTGCCCTCAGACTCGCGGAAGCGGGCGTGTTCGTCTATTATCAGGTTACGGTGGGTGACAATCGGCAGCGGCTCCTCTCCGCGTACCGCGAAGCCCTGGACCGCTCCGATGTCGTCGTCGTGACAGGAGGTCTCGGCCCCACCTACGACGACCTGACCAAGGAGACGCTCGCAGATGCGCTCGGCGTCCCGCTGGTGCCTGACGACCAGGCCATGCAGGTGCTGCGCGCCTGGTTTCAGTCGCGCGGCCTGCAGATGTCGGCGATCCAGGAGAAGCAGGCGCTGTGCCCCTTGGGCGCCGAACTACTGAGGAATCCGGTCGGATCCGCGCCGGGGGTGCTCTGGCAGAAGGACGGCAAGCTTGTCGCCCTCTTGCCCGGCCCGCCGCACGAGATGCGTGCCATCTTCGAGGAGTCCGTCTTCCCGCGGATCCGCGCCTTGAGCGGCGAACACCTGCAAAGTCGGTTGCTGCACGTCGCTGGCATCGGCGAGGCATCGGTACAGGAACGTCTAGTCGACCTGATGGCGGGGGAAAATCCAACCATCGCTCCCTACGCCAAGCTCGCCGAAGTGGATCTGCGCCTGACGGCACGCTCGGACTCGGACGAGAAGGCACAGGCCATGCTTGGGCCGCTTGCGGCGGAGGTGCGTGGTCGGCTGGGCTGGCACGTGTACGGCGAGGGCGATGTGCGGCTTGAGGATGCGGTGGGCGAGGAATTGCTGCGACAGGGTCTCAGCGTCGCCACGGTCGAGTCGGTCACCGGCGGACTTGTGGCAGCGCGCCTGATCGGGCACGCCGGAGCGAGCGCGTACGTGCAGGGTGGACTTGTGGCGTACAGGCTGGAGCAGAAGAGGACCCAGATTGGCCTTTCTGCGGAAACGATCGGGGACGGCGTCTCGGAGCTCCTCGCCCTGGAGCTTGCGCGCGCCGCCGTCAGGCACTTTGCCGCGGATGTCGGCGTCGGCACCTGCGGCTTCGCTGGACCGACCGGACGGCAGGTGGGGCTCGTCTACGTGGCGGTCGCCGGGCGGCGCGGCGAGCGCGCGCGCGAACTGAAGCTCGGCGCGACCCGCGAGGAAATCCGCCAGAGGGCGGCGCAGTGGGCACTTACGTTGCTTTGGCAGCAGTTGCAGGAGGAGGCGTAGCGGTTTTGTCGGAAGACGGTAAGGTAGGCATGCCCAAGCCAGTGGTGCTTGGTGAGGTCAACCTCGAGAACAAGTTCGCAGCACTAGGCATCTCACCGCGCGTCCTGAAGGCGATCGAGGAGATGGGCTTCGAGGAGCCCTCACCGATCCAGGAGCGCACCATTCCAGCGGCCCTGCAGGGCCGCGACGTGATCGGCCGCGCCCAGACGGGCACAGGCAAGACGGCGGCGTTCGGCATCCCGATCGTCGAAAAGCTGGACCGCACCATGGGCACGCAGGCGCTCGTGATCACACCGACGCGCGAACTGGCGCTGCAGGTCTCGGAGGAGATCGCGCGCATCGGGCGCTTCCGCGGCGTGAAGACCTTGCCGGTCTACGGCGGGCAGCCCTACGAGCGTCAGATCCGTGCCCTGCGCATGGGCGTGCCCATCGTCATCGGCACACCCGGACGGTTGCTTGACCATCTCGGGCGCGGCACCCTTGACCTCGCGCACCTCAAGGTGCTCGTCCTGGACGAAGCTGACGAGATGCTCGACATGGGATTCATCGACGACATCGAGAAGATCATGGCCAGCGCTCCCGCCGAGCGGCAGACGATGCTCTTCTCCGCGACTTTTCCGCCCGAGATCGACCGCCTGTCGCGGCGCTACCTGCAGGATCCCCTTCGCATCGCGATCGCACCGGAGCAGGTCACGGTACCGCAGACGGAGCAGGCGTTCTACGAGGTGCGGGGCCATGACCGCATCGAGGCCCTCAGCCGCATCCTTGACATCGAGAGCGTCGAGCGCGGCATCATCTTCTGCCGCACGAAGAAGGAAGTGGACGAGCTCAGCGAAGCGCTGCGCGCCCGGGGCTACCTGGCGGCAGGCATTCACGGCGACCTCACCCAGCGCGATCGCGAGCGTGTCCTGACGCGCTTCCGCCAGGCAGACACCGAGCTTCTGGTTGCGACAGACGTGGCTGCGCGCGGGCTCGACATCGAGAACGTCAGCCACGTCATCAACTACGAGATTCCGCAGGACTCCGAGGCATACGTCCACCGCATCGGCCGGACAGGACGGGCGGGACGCAGCGGCGTGGCGATCACCCTGATCGAGCCGAAGGAGTTCCGCCAGCTGCGCGATCTCGAGCGGGGCATCGGCATGCGCATCCAGCGCCGAGAGCTGCCGTCCCTCGAGGACCTCTGGGACAAGCGGCGCGAGCGGCTCAAGGAGGAGATTCGCGCCGTTCTGCGCTCGGGACGCCGCCTCGTCGAGCTGCGCGAAGTCGTGAAGGAGTTGCTCGAGGACGAGGGCGAGGCGGACTCGCTCGACGTGGCTGCCGCCGCGCTCCACCTCCATGTGGCAGGCGCGCAGGCCCCGGAGGAGGACTTCGGCGACACCGGCGCGGAGCCTGGCATGGTGCGTCTCTTCGTCAACGTGGGACGGGCCCAGGGCGTCTTGCCGGCCGACATCGTACGCGCGGTGGCGAACCTCTCCGGCATCGCCGGCAACGTCATCGGCGTCATCGACATCTACGACCGGTTCACCTTCGTCGAGGTGCCGAAGGCCGAGGCCAGCCGCGTGATGCAGGCTCTGCAGGCCGGGCAGATCAAGGGCAGGACGGTCAACGTCGAACCGGCACGGCGGCGAAACTAGAGGCGGGCAGGGCGGGGCGCAGCCCCGCCTTCTCCGCATTCGGGGGGAACTTCAGTGCCCCGCCTCTTCGTCGCGCTAGGCAACATCCCGGTCGGGGCTGAACTCGGGCGGGTCATCGCCGAGACGCTGGCCGCGCTGCCCGGCGCCCGTCCCACGCCGCCCGAGTCGCGCCATGTGACGCTCGCCTTCATCGGCGAGGTGCTCGGGTCGCGCCTGCCTCTGATCGAGGCCGCGTGCGCGGCGGCAGGGGGGGAGGGGGCCGCAGAACGCTATGTCCTCGACCGTCTCGGCGGCTTTCCCCGCCCAGAGGCGCGTATCGTGGCCCTGACCGGCGTGACGCCCCCAGGGCTCGGTCGCCTCGCCCTCGAACTTGGCGAGCGGCTGCGGGCGGTCGGCATCGACGTCGACCGGCGGCCGCTGCGCATGCACGTGACGGTCGGGCGGCTGAGGGACGTCTGTCGAATTCCTGTGGAATCGATCGCGCCGTTGCGTGTAAAGGCAGAGGAAATCCGCCTGTACGAAAGCGAACTTCTCCCTGGCGGAGCGCGTTATCATCTCGTCTCTGCATTCCCGCTTCCCGATAGGGAAGACCCTTCGGCTTAGCTTCCGCAGCGCATCGGAAGGTGGGATCAGGTTGGACCGCGAGCGGGCGCTGGACATCGCCCTGGCCCAGATCGAGAAGCAGTTCGGCAAGGGTTCCATCATGAGGCTCGGCGAGGCTTCCGCAGGGATGAACATCGACGTCATCCCGACAGGGGCCATCGCCCTCGATGCCGCACTCGGCGTCGGCGGCGTGCCGCGCGGCCGCATCGTGGAGATCTTCGGACCGGAGTCCTCGGGCAAGACCACGGTGGCATTGCACATCATTGCCGAAGCGCAGAAGCTGGGCGGCATCGCGGCGTTCATCGACGCGGAGCACGCCCTGGACCCTGCGTACGCCCACCACCTGGGCGTCAACATCGACGAGCTCCTGATCTCGCAGCCGGACACCGGCGAGCAGGCGCTAGAGATTGCCGAGGCGCTGGTGCGCTCCGGCGCGATCGACGTCATCGTCATCGACTCGGTCGCGGCACTGGTGCCCAAGGCGGAGATCGAGGGCGAGATGGGCGATGCGCACGTCGGCCTGCAAGCCAGGCTGATGTCCCAGGCCCTGCGCAAGCTCACGGGCGCGATCTCGAAGAGCCGCTCCACCGCCATCTTCATCAACCAGATGAGGGAGAAGGTAGGGGTCATGTTCGGCTGCCTGTCCTACAGGAGCAGGGTCCGACTGGCGGACGGCAGCACGGAGTGGATCGGCAAGATCGTGAATCAACGCCTCCCGGTCGAGGTTCTGTCGTGGGATCCGGCCGTTGGCAAGGTAGTGCCGCGCCGGGTCGTCAACTGGTTCAACAACGGCAAGAGTGATGGCTTCCTGCAGATCGCGACCTACTACCCTGGAGGCAACGGTCGTGCCCAGATCAGTTGCACGGACAACCACCCTGTTTTGACTCCTCGCGGGTACCGCCGTGCAGGGCGTCTGAGGGTGGGAGACGAGGTCATGGTTGCCGTTGAGCACCGCCTCAGCGCCCTGCAGCGGCAGATCGTCATGGGCAGTTTGCTCGGAGACGGAAGCCTGTCGCCGGTCAGGCGGGAAGCGCGGGCCGTGCGTTTCCGCCTGGGACACGCGGCGAAAGAGATCTCGTACTTGGCCTGGAAGGCTTCATTCATGGCGAACATCCCTCAGACACAGTGGACGTCTGCAAAGGGAGCTAACTTCGTCGACACGACACCGCTTCCCGAACTCTACCCCCTCTATCGCGAGGTCTACCGCGATGGTGGAAAGCACTTCAGCCTTCGGTACCTGGACAGCTTGACGGACCTCGGCCTGGCGATCTGGGTCATGGATGACGGGAATCTGACCTTGCGCGACAAGGCCAAGTCGCAAGGACGGTACGACATCGTCGTGCAGGCAATGGACGAGGAGACGAGAGTCACCCTGGCGCAATGGCTGACGCAACGACTCCGCGTGCCGGTGACGGTAGACCCCCGAGGGCGTGGCCAGATAGCCCACCTCCGGTTCGATCAGGCCGGAAGTCGTCGACTGAGTGCACTCATAGCACCCTACGTACATCCGTCGATGGAGTACAAGCTCCTGCCGGAGCACCGAGGGCAGTACCGCGACCCTCAGCGGGAGTTCGTCGACATCACGTTCAAGCCCGTCCCCGCGCCGGTGATCGACATCCGCAGAAAGCCCCTGCAACGCGGTCTGAATCGTTATGACATCGAGGTCGAGGGATCGCACAACTTCCTCGCTGACCGCATCGTGGTTCACAACAGTCCTGAAACGACACCCGGCGGCCGAGCGCTCAAGTTCTACGCCTCGGTGCGACTCGACGTGCGCCGCATCGAGTCGCTCAAGCAGGGAACGGAAGTGGTCGGCAACCGCACGCGCGTCCGCGTGGTGAAGAACAAGGTCGCGCCGCCGTTCAAGCAGGCGGAGTTCGACATCATCTATGGCGAGGGCATCTCGAAGGAAGGCAGCCTTGTCGACTTCGGCACCGAGATGGACATCATCCAGAAGAGCGGTGCATGGTACTCCTACGCCGGCGAGCGGCTGGGGCAGGGGCGTGAGAACGTGCGCGACCACCTCAAGCAGCACGCGGACGTGGCCAAGGAAATCGAGGATCGCATCCGCGAGGCGCTCAAGGCCGCGAAGCTGCCGACCGGCAGCGCGCAGGACGGCGCGGACGTCGAGTAGACGGTGGCCGTGGACGCCTGGGAGGAGCTCCTTCGACTGCTCGATCGCAGGGCCCTCACCCTCGCCGAGGCCGAGGAGGCCCTCGTGGCCCGGGGCTGCGGTCGGACGAAGGCGCGGGCGGCAATAGGCAAGGCGCGGCGCCTCGGCCTGCTCGACGATCGCAGGATCGCGCAGGACATCGCGGAGCGCGGCGGTCTCGCACCGGGAGGCATCCTCCGGGTGCGCCACGATCTCGAGAGGCGCCGGGTGCCGCAGCGCGCTGCCGAGGAGGCGCTTTCCTCCGTCGACGATCTTGGCCGCTGCAGGGCGGCCCTCGCGGCCTACCTTGCGCGTCACGGGCATCCTGCCGACACCAGGGCCGTCGCGCGCATGGTCGGCCAATTGGCCCGAAGAGGCTTCACGGAGGAGTCCGTGCGGCAGGCGCTGGCGGAGAACGGCATCGACCCCGGGTGGCATGACGCTTGACGGTACACCGGTGCTCTGCAAGAATCGCATCAGAGCGCGGTTTCCAGGGCTGGGTAAGACCTTAAGACCTGGCTGCCTACACGAGGACCAACGGAAACAGAGAATCGGGTCGCGTGAACGCGACCCGAGCGGGGGTGGACCACACGAGCGACTGGGAGATTATCCTCCTGGCCGTGGTGGTCGCCGCCGTCGCAGGTGTTGTCGGCTATTTCGTGCGACGCGGATACGCGGAAGGCGGGTTCCGGGCTGCGGAGGACGCGGCTCGTCGCATCCGTGAAGAGGCGCAGCGCAATGCAGAGGCGCACCTGCGCGAGGCGATCCTGCAGGCCAAGGAGGAAGCACACCGGCTACGCAGCGAGGCTGAGCGTGATATCCAGCAGCAGCGTCAAGAGGTTCAGGAGATCGAGCGGAGGCTCATGCAGCGCGAGGAGGCCTTGGACCGGCGCAGCGAGCAGCAGGACAGGCGCCAGGACGCCCTGGAGGCGGACGAGCGTCAACTGGACCGCGGGCGTCAGCAGGTCGAGGAGATCCGCGTGCGGGCACTCGGCGAGCTTGAGCGCATGGCCAGCCTGACGGCCGATGAGGCCCGCAAGCTCGTTCTGGCGCAGGTGGAGCAGGAGATGAGCCGCGAGATCGCGGTGCGCATCCGCGAAACCGAGCAGCGCGCCAAGGAAGAGGCCGAGAAGCGGGCGCGCAACATCATCGCGCTCGCGGTGCAGCGCTACGCGGCGGACCATGTGGCCGAGTCGACGGTGTCCGTGGTGGAGTTGCCGTCCGACGACATGAAGGGCCGCATCATCGGCCGCGAGGGGCGGAACATCCGCGCTCTCGAAAACGCGACCGGCGTCGACCTGATCGTCGACGACACGCCGGAGGCCGTGCTGATTTCCGGCTTCGACCCGATCCGGCGGGAGATCGCCCGCATCGCACTCGAGCGCCTGGTGACCGATGGCCGCATCCACCCCGCGCGCATCGAGGAAGTCGTGGAGAAGGTCAAGAAGGAGATGGAGGACCGGATCCGCGAGGAGGGCGAGCAGGCCTGCTTCGACGTCGGCGTGCACAACCTGCACCCCGAGCTCGTGAAGCTGCTCGGTCGTCTGCGCTACCGCACCAGCTATGGCCAGAACGTGCTCAAGCACTCGGTGGAGGTGGCGCTCGTCGCCGGCATGATCGCGGCGGAGCTCGGCGCCGACATCCAGGTGGCGAAGCGCGGCGGGCTCTTGCACGACATCGGCAAGGCCCTGACGCACGAGATGGAGGGCACGCACCTCGAGCTCGGGATCGACCTGCTGCGCAAGTACAAGGAGCCGCAGACGGTGATCTGGGCCATGGAGGCGCACCACGGCGGCGAGCCGCACTCGGTCGAGGCAGTCATCGTCACGGCGGCGGACGCCATCTCGGCCGCGAGGCCCGGTGCCCGGCGGGAGAGCCTCGAGCTCTACGTCAAGCGGCTCAGGAAGCTCGAGGAGATCGCAGACTCCTTCGAGGGCGTCGACAAGACGTATGCCATCCAGGCAGGCCGCGAAATCCGCATCATCGTCAAGCCGGACAAGGTGGACGACCTGCAGGCGGTACGCATGGCGCACGACATCGCGCGGCGCATCGAGCAGGAACTTACCTACCCTGGCCAGATCAAGGTGGCGGTGGTGCGCGAGACGAGGGCCGTCGACATCGCGAAGTAGTTCACCTGGCGGCGGGGGGCGGTCTAGGGCCGACCCCCGCCTTTGTGGAGGAGGGCACGCGTCTGTCGTCGCTAGAGCGCTTCGTCTCCAATACCGACCGTGACGTGTACGCGATCTACAACCTGCCGGAGGAAGTGATCGCGGTCATTTTCGCCTACGTGTCGCGCAGCCCGCGTTCGTTCCGCGACAACCTCGAGCGCCTGCTGGCGGGCGACGAGGGCGACATCGGGGCGTTCGGCGCGGGGGCCGGCGTCGTCGCGGCGACGCAGGCGGCGGCGACCGCCTCCGCGTTCCACGAGCGCTGGGTGGTGAGTTATGGGCATGCGTCGGTGGCGGAGCACGCGACCGTGCACCTCGGGGTCGAGCGCGTCTCGCGCCTCGCGTCGGCGGCGCTCGAACTGGCGAATCCCTTCCTGAGCTTCACCGAGTACTCGCAGCGCTACCAGGGGCCGGAGCGGGACGCGTACTACCGCCCGCACCTGACGGCGCGCGAGGCCAAGGTGTACGACGGCGTGATGCAGAGCCTCTACGACAGCTACCTTGCCATCCGCCAAGCGATCGTGCGGCACCTCGCGGAGGAAGGCGGGCTGGATCTCGCGGACGAGAAGACCGCCCGCCGACTGGAGCGCCAGGCCTTCGAGGATGCGCGCTACGCCCTGCCGCTCGCCACGCTGACGAACCTCGGTGTCACGGGGAATGCCCGTGCCCTGCGCGACGCCATCGTGCTTCTGCGCTCGTCGTCCCACCCCGAGGAGGCGCGGCTGGGCGAAGCGATGCTCGACGAGGCCAAGGTGGTCGTGCCGACGCTGATGCGCCACGCCGACGCCTCGGAGACCGTGCGCCGTCGCCCGACCGGCGGCGCGCCGCGCGGCGAGGCGACGACGCCTGTGCGCCTGGTCGGCACGGTGCCGAACGGGGCGGCCCTGCGCCGCCTGGCGACGGCCGTCAGGCCCGGCGAGGACCTCTCGCGCAGCACGGACCGCGAACTGCTCGCCATCGTGCAGTCGATCACGCCCTACGGTCCCTATGACGCGCCGCCCGCCGCCTATCACCTCTTGCGCTACGAGGTGCAGTTCGACGTCTCGGAAGCGGCTTGGCACCAGCTGCTTCGCCACAGCCGCCGCATCGACTTCACCTGGTCGGAACCGGGCTTCGCCGGGGGCGTCGTGGTGCCGCCGCTCGTGCGCGCCGCAGGCGCCGAGGGTCTGCTGCGGCAGGCGGCCGAGCAGGCCGCGGACGCCGCGGCACGGCTCGGCTCGGCGCATCCGGCCAGCCGCTACCTCGTGCTCAACGCGCACCGCCGGTCCGTGCTGGCGTCGCTCGACCTCGCGGAGGTCTGCCACTTCGTCCGCCAGCGCGGCAAGCCCGACGCCCAATGGGAGATCCGGGGGGCCGCCGAACTGCTGCATGGCCTCGTCCAGGGCGTGCATCCTTTCGCCTGGCTGCCGGAGCTCGAAGGAGGTAGCTGACACGCGCATCTTGATGGTCGGAGACGTCTGCGGCAGACCTGGCCGCAGCATGCTGCGCGAGCACCTGCCGTCGCTGCGCCGCAGCCACGGGGCCGACCTGGTCGTCGTGAACGGGGAGAACGCCGCAGCGGGGTTCGGCATCACGCCGTCGGTCTACGCGGAGTTGCTGGCCGCAGGGGCGGACGTCGTCACGCTCGGCAACCACACCTTCGACAAGAAGGAGGCGATGACGCTCCTCGACGAGGAGCCTCGCCTGCTGCGGCCGCTCAACTATCCGCCCGGCGCCCCGGGCAGGGGCGCCGTGGTCGTGGAGGCCGCGGGCTGCCGTGTCCTCGTGCTGAATGCGATGGGCAGGGTGTTCCTGCCGATCCTGCTCGACGACCCGTTCCGCGCGGTGGACGGGGAGATCGAGGCTCACAGGGGCCGCTGCGACGCGGTCTTTCTCGACTTCCACGGCGAGGCGACCTCCGAGAAGGAGGTGATGGGCTGGTACCTTGACGGCCGCGCCGCCGCCGTCGTCGGGACGCACACCCACGTCCAGACCGCCGACGACCGGATTCTCCCGGGGGGTACGGCGTACATCACCGATGTCGGCATGACCGGACCCGCCGACGCCGTGCTGGGCATGGACAAGGACGCCATGGTGCAGCGCATGCTGCACCAGTTGCCGACGCGCTTTGAGGTGGCGGAAGGAAGGCGCCAGCTCAATGCCGTAGTCGTGGAAGTGGAACGAGAGTCGGGAATGGCCAGGGAGGTGCAGCGGATCTTCATCCGCGAGTGACGTGCGTTTACCCTCGATTGCCGATGCCCATTGCGACACCCTGATGCTGCTGACGGGGGACCATCCCGCAGCCCAGAGCCTCTGCGAGAGCCTGCCCGGTCACCTGGACCTGCCGCGCATGCTGGCGGCTGGCGTTGGCCTCCAGTTCTTCGCACTGTTTACGGTGCCGTCGCACGGACCCGGACTGAACCTCAGGCGCATCCTCGAGATGGTTGCCCACTTCCACCGTTCCGTCGCCCTGAGCGCGGGGCGCTTGCGCCCCGTGCTGCGAGCGGCGGACGTCGAGCCGCGCGAGGGCAGCGTCGGCGGCCTGCTGGCCGTCGAGGGCCTGGGCGCCATCGGTGCCTCGGTAGAGGTGCTGGAGAGCCTGCACATGCTCGGCGTACGCAGCGCCATGCTGACCTGGAACGAGCGCAACGAGCTGGCGGACGGCGCCCTTGAGCAGGAGTCCGGCGGCGGGCTGAGCGCGAAGGGCCGGCAGATCGTGCAGGCGATGCAGCGCCTGCACATGCTGCTCGACGTCTCCCACCTCGGGGAGAAGGGCTTCTGGGACCTCCTGGAGACGAGCGAGGGCCCACTCATCGCGTCCCACTCCAACGCGCGCAGCATCTGCAAGCACCCGCGCAACCTGCGCGACGAGCAGCTGAAGGCCGTGGCGGAGCGCGGCGGAGTGGTCGGCATGAACTTTTACACCCAGTTCGTCGTCGATGAGGGGCCCGCCACGCTCGAAGACCTCATGCGGCACGTGCGGCACATCGCCGATCTCGTCGGTCCCCGGCATATCGGCCTCGGCTCCGACTTCGACGGCATCTCGGCATGGCCGGAGGGGCTTGGCGGCGTGCAGGACTACCCCAACCTGCGGCTTGCCCTGACGCAGGCCGGCTTCAGCGCCGAGGAGAGCGAGGGCATCCTCGGCGGCAACCTGCGCAGAGTGCTCCAAGAGGTCCTGGCATAGAGAAGGGAAGCTTGATGATGGAGTTTTCGTCGCTGACCGGCGCACTCGTATCCTTCTCTGGTGACGCGGTCGTCGCCTTCGCCTTCTCGGACAGGCCGCTTGCCGGCCTGCTCACGGAGATCGACGAGCAGTCGCAGGGTGCCCTGGGCCGCCTGTATGGCAAGAAGGCGTTCAAGGGAGAGCAGGGCGACTTGCTGGTGCTGCCGCTGCACGACGGCGAACGCATGGCTGTTCTGGTGGGCCTCGGTGCCTGGGCCGGCTGCAACCGTCTTGGCCTGCGCCGCGCTGCGGCCCAGGGCGTACGCAAGGCTGGAGCCCTGGGCTGCGCCGATGTGGCCGTCGCCGTCGCGGAGGATGCCGCCTGTGGCCCGGATGCGGCCGCCGAAGCGGCCCTGATCGGCGGCGCTTCGGGCGCCTTCCGCTTCCTGCGGTACAAGTCCGGGACACAGGAGTCGGGCGTCGAGCGACTGACGCTGCTGGCCAATGGCGCCGTGGACGGGGCCGTTCTGCTGCGCGCCACAGCGGTCGCCGAGGGTATCGCGATCGCGCGCGAGCTCGTCGACACGCCGCCCAACGACAAGACCCCCGATCTGCTCGTTCGGCTGGTCGAGGAGATCGCGAGCCGCTCAGGACTCGCGTGCGAGGTCGTCGGCGCGGACCGCCTGCAGGAGATGGGCGCCGGCGGCATCCTCGCGGTAGGGCGCGGATCGGCGCACCCGCCGGCCATCGTCCTGCTGCGCCACGACGGTGGCGAGGGCCCGTGGCACGCCTTCCTGGGCAAGGGCATCACCTTCGACTCCGGCGGACTCGATCTCAAGACGCAGGACGGCATGTTCACGATGAAGAGCGACATGTCCGGTACCGCGGCGGTCGTGGGCGCGATGCACGCCATCCACCGCCTCGGCGCCAGGGGCCGCTACATCGGCGCGTTGGTCCTCGCGGAGAACATGACCGGCAGCGGGGCCTATCGCCCGTCCGACGTGTTGCGCATGCTCTCCGGCGACACGGTGGAGGTCTCCAACACCGACGCCGAGGGCAGGCTCGTGCTCGCCGACGGCCTGGCCCTGCTGCGGCGCGAGGGCGTCGCGGACATCATCGATCTGGCCACGCTCACGGGGGCCATCGTCGTCGCCCTCGGCACGCATCGGGCAGGCCTCTTCGCCAACGACGAGAGCCACGCGTCCATGGTGCTGGCCGCCGCCGACCTGGCCGGCGAGCGCTACTGGCGCATGCCCATCGATCCAGAGCACAAGGAAGCCCTGAAGAGCTCGATCGCGGACACCAAGAGCACCGGCGGGCGCCCCGGCGGCGCATCGACCGCGGCGGCCTTCCTGTCGCGTTTCGCGGGTGACACCCCCTGGGCGCACCTGGATATCGCCGGCACGGCCTACCACGAGGAGTCGGGCGAGGCCGGCCAAGGCGCCAGCGGCTTCGGCGTCGAGACGCTCATCCGCTTCGCGACCAAGGGCTGACCCAGGCCTTGCGCGGCGATCTGCATCTGCACTCCACGGCATCGGACGGACTCCTCGAGCCCGGGAGCCTCGTCGCGGCGCTGCGTGCCGGCGGGGTGGGGGTCGCCGCGCTCACCGACCACGACACCTGCGACGGGTTTCCGGCCTTCGCCGCGGCAGCGGCGAAGGCCGGCGTCTTGCCGATCTGCGGCGCGGAGATCGCCGCCGAGCAAGGCGGCCGGGAGGTCCACCTGCTGAGCTACTTCCGCGCGCCGCCGGAAGGCCCATACCGGGAGATCCTGACACGACTCGCCGGCGCGCGCCACGGCCGCGCGCGAGAGATGCTCAGCCGCCTGCGGGCACAGGGCATCGCGCTCGACGAGGCGGAGGTACTCGCCCACGCAAGGCCGGGCAGGCCGCACGTGGCCCGCGCAATGGTCGCGGCCGGCGCCGTCCGGGACATGCGGGCGGCGTTCGAGCAGTTCCTCTCGCCCGGCCGGCCGGCGTACGTGCAGCGGATGCGCCCGGACGCGCGGGCCGTGATCGCGGCGGCGCGCATGGCGGGCGGCCTGACCACCTTGGCCCATCCCTGCCGGTACGAGCAGGATCCGCTCGCGGAGCTGGCCGAGGTAGGCATCGATGCGGTGGAAGTCGTCCATCCGAGCGCGGACCCCTTGCAGCGCGAGGCCTTGCGCCAGGCGGCGGCGGGCCTGGGCCTTTGCGTCACCGGCGGCAGCGACTTTCACGGCAAGTCGGATGACCCGCCGCTCGGCACCTACGTCCTCGAGGCGGACGAGCTTGGCCGCCTGTTGGCATGCCTCGGCGCATGAGGTCGTACTTGCCGTCGTAGGCTAGGGCTGGTGATGCGATGGATGCGGATGAGGAGATCCGGTACCTGCGCCTGACGGTGGGGAGGCTGCGGCACAGCCGCACCTTGCTCCTGCGGCTCCTGGAAGAGTCGCTGCACGAGCAGGCGGCGCTGCAGGCGCGCCTTGCCGAGGCGACCGGCGTGTCGAACGTAAGACAGCTGGCGCCACGATCGGCGCAGGACAAGGGTTTCACGCCTTAGAAGCAGGCTCTCCGAGGTGTGGACATGTCGGAGAGGACGATCGGGCGGGCCGAGCTCGTACGCCAGCTGGGCGTATCGCCGAGCCTCGTGCGCGAACTCCTGAGGCAGTACCATGGCTGGCTCTCGCAGCCGGAGTCCGGCCGCTTCACCGCGCTGGACCTCGCGCGGCTGCAGATCGCCGCACGTGGCCGCCTCGCGGGACGCAAGGCGCAGGAGATCGAAAGCCAACTCATCGCGACGCGTGGGCACGGCGAGACGCCGTCGCCGGGCCTGTCGACCGCGGTGCCGGCGGTGGCTGGATCCGCCGACGAGGCAGCTGCCGCCCAGGAGGCGGCCACGGCGATCGCGGCTGCGGAGAGTCCCATCGCCGCAGAACTCCAACGCCTCCACCGCACCATCGCAGAGAGCGCCGAGCGGGAACGCCGGGACCGTGACCGCATGTTAACCGCCCTGATGCGGACGCAGCAGGAAGTGTCGCATCTCAGGCAGGAGCTCGGCACCTACCGGTCGCGCAGCCAGCGCAAGCGAGGCTTCATGCGTTGGCTGCGCGGCTGATGCGCTCGCGCCGCATCCGCTCGAGCGACAGCACGCGGCCCTGTTGGCGGGGGATCTCGTCTTGCGGGGAGCGGCGGGCGCGGAAGAACGCCGCCGAGCTGAGGAAGCTGAATGCGGCCCTGCCGTGACGCTGCACGAGTTCCTCGCCGCGTGCCAGGAGCAGACGGATGAGGTCCTCGCGCGCGGCCCACGGCAGCTGCTCGAACTCCCGCTGGTAGATGCTCAGCGAGAGGATCGCCCGCACGGTGTCCTCCACGTGGTGGATCTCGTGCTGCAGCTGCACCTCACGCAGCTCGATGTCGACGTAGCCGAGCTCGCTGAGCAGCTTCTCCGCGTCGTCGAGGGTGAGGAAGCGGCGATCGGTGAAGCCGCTCTCCTTGGGGTGCTGCATCATGCGCTGCAGCGGTGCGATCCACTCGGCGAAAACGGGGATGCGCTTGAGATCCCAGGGCAGGCTCCAGAACATGCTGACAGACCCGCCCGGCACGAGCAGGCGATGCGCCTCGGAGAGCGCCTGCTGCGCATCGGTGAAGTGCAGCGAAAGGCACCCGATCACGGCGTCGAACGAGCCGTCCTCGAATGGCACCTGCTCGGCGCGGCCGAACAGGAAGCGCACGTTCCGCAGGCCCTTCTCGCGCACGCGGCGCCTTGCGACCAGGGTCATCTCCGGCGACGGATCGAGGGCGTAGACGATGCCGGCCTCGCCGACCCGAGCGGCGAGGCCCGTCTCCACCGTAAAGAGGCCCGTTCCCGAGCCGATCTCCAGTACACGGCTGCCCGGCTCGACGCGGCAGAACTCGAGGAAGTCCCGCCGGACCGCCGGAACGCTGGGCACCAGACGGTCGAAGATGTGGTCGTAGTCCGCCCCCTGTTCGTCGAAGTGGGCGATGTAGAGGGCTTGCACGCGGCGGCTGAGGTACCCCGCATCCTTGAGGGCCTGCGAGAGATTGACGAGGCGCGCCTTGCCGTAGTCCGTGACCTGGATGAAGCGCACGTCCTCGCGCAAGGCGATCTCGCACGTGCCGACGGCGAGCATCACGCTGAGCTCGTCGTCGAGAGGCCTCTCGACCCACGGGCGATGCAGCCGCCCTGTGAGAAAGTCGTCCTCCCGAATGCCGCCGAAGTACTCGATGGCGAGCAGATCCTCGTAAGCGAGCACCGCGAGGGCTGCACGCACGAACGGGCCGACGCCGTGCATGTCGGCGACCTCTGCGAGCTCGACGAACAGCCGGTGGACGCCGTCCTCGTCCGGAACCCGCGGCAGTCCCTCGTAGACGCCGCGCATGCAGGAGGTGGAGAGGGCCGCGGTGCGCAGGACATCATGCACGACCTGGCCGTATACAGGCATGGCGCCGAGGCTGCGCGCCTTCTCCTGCGCAGTCCAGTACTGCGCGAGGAAGGCGGAGACATGTTCCTCGAGCGCGAACTCGGCCCGTGGATCGAGATCGCGTTCCGTGAGCGCGCCAAGCCAGGGGTCGAAGAACACCGCCTGTCCGAGCAGCAGGCGAAGGTCTTCGGTAACGTCAGGGAGTTCCACGTTGGCCAATCAGTAAACCTCCGCAGGGAGTTTCGCCGCGCATTGCAAGTCTTCCTACAACCACCAGAAGGACACGGCCGAGAGAGCCAGAACCTGAGTAGAGGCCACGCATACCGTTCCCGGGGGGAGAGCATGCGCCGACGCGCGTTGGGATTCCTCGGCGCAGTCTTGCTGACCCTGCTCGCGCCGGCGTCGCCGACCGCAGCAGCGTCAGGTCCGCAAGGGATCGCCGCTAGCGGCTACGAGCTCATAGATTTCCAGACAGGACAGGTGCTCGTCGCACACAACCCTGACCTCAGGCTGGCACCGGCATCCACGACCAAGATCATGACCGCCCTGCTCACCGTAATGCAAGGGCATCTTGGACGTTGGGTGCGCGTGTCGCGTCAGGCCTACGGCGTGGAGGGTTCGAGCGCCTACCTGGTTCCGGACCAGCGCCTGACGCTGCGAGACCTCCTCTACGGTCTCCTGCTCGTCTCCGGGAACGATGCCGCCGTGGAACTCGCGATCGCGGATCGTGGATCTGTGCCCGCCTTCGTCGCCGAGATGAACCGGGAGGCACGCGCCTTGGGCGCCACCCACACCACCTTCCTCAACCCGGACGGGCTCTACCTGCCGGGGCACCTCACCACCGCCCACGATCTGGCGCTCTTTACGCGGGAGGCTCTCGCGTATCCGTCCTTCCGCGCCGTGGACGCCACCAAGACGTTCAAGTTCCCCGGCGTGCCGAAGCCCTACACGCTCGTCAACCAGAACATCCTTCTCTGGAACTATCCCGGGGCGATCGGCGTCAAGATCGGCTACACGATCCAGGCCAAGCAGTCGATCGTGGCCGCCGCGACACGCCGGGGCGTGACGCTGATCGCCGTCGCCCTGCGCACGAACTACACGCACATGTGGCAGGACCCACAGGTGCTGCTCAACTGGGGGTTCGACAACTTCCACCCGCGGCAGATCGTCAGCGCCGGCGAGAAGTTCGGCCAGGCGCCACAGGGTCGTGCCAGGGCTGTGGCGACCGCGGGCTTCTCGTGGCTTGTCGGCCCGGGCCAGGCGCCGCCGGCCGTGACGGTGCGCTACGACTGGCCGCAGGCCTTCCGGGCCGGCGAACCGGTCGGCAGGATCGTGGTGGGACCCGCACAGGAACCGCTCGCCGTCATCCCGCTCGTCGCCAGCGCCCAATCGCCGCTCAAGGCGGCGGCGGGAGGCATGCTGCGCTGGGCCGAGGGGGGACTTGTCCTCGCGGTGGTGTTGGGGGGCTGGCGCCTGCGCCGCAGCGGGCGCCGCAGGCGCTACCGCATCCGCTTCATCCGGCGCTAGTCGCGACCGGCGAACGGCAGATACGCGAGCAGGCTGACCAGGAACCCGAGGAACAGGCCGAGGTTCGAGCCCTGGAAGATGCCGATGGCCAGCGGGCCGTGGAGCAGCGGCGGCACCGACGAGGTCAGCAGCGCTGCGATCGATCCGACGATCCAGGCGAGGAGCGCCGGGGCGCGCACCTTGCCGTAGGCGCTGCGTGCGCCGCGGTAGAGGTCGTCGAGCCGGTAAGGGCGATGAAGGTGACGCACCGTGTCGACGCCGAACACGGCCGCCCAGGGCGCCAGCACCGCGGCCAGGAGCGTGAGGAACGAGACGTAGGCCGCGAGGAAGTTCTGGGCGACGAGCAGGATGTAGACGCTGGCGGCGATCGAGAGGGCTGCGTCGACCAGAATGGTGCGCGTACGGCGCAGGGGCACGCCGGCTGCCATGAGGCTCAGGCCTGACGAGTAGACGTCCATGATGTCGCCCGTCACCATGCCGCCCGCCGCCGTCAGGAGGTAGGGCACCGCCATCCAGGGCGGCAGGATGCCGCCGATCGCGGCGATGGGGTTCGCGGCGGACGCGAGGCCGGGACGCCCGGCCGAGAGCAGGATGCCGAGCACGAGGAGTGCGAAGGTGGGCACGAGGCTGCCCAGGGTGGTCGCCCAGACGATGCCGGACCCCCGAACGTCTCTGGGCAGGTAGCGGGTATAGTCTGCCGCTGTGTTGACCCACGAGAGGGCGCCTCCCGCGACGACGATCGAGAGCGCCGGCAGGAAGGCCGAGAGGAATGGCGCCCCGGGGGCCCTGAGCAACGGGCCCAGGTGCACCTTGGGGACCGCCAGGGCGAACACCAGCAGCGTCAAGGCACCGAAGAGGTACGAGGCGATCGTCTGGATGCGGACGATGGTGGCATGGCCCAAGAGGGCCACCGAGAACGCGGAGAACGTGACGATGACGAGAGACACGAGCGCGACAGGATTCGAGGGAGGCACGCCGAACGCGGCGGTCAGCGCGCCCTCGAGCGCGTAGGTCGCGGTCAGCAGCACCACGGTCTCCCAGCCGACGAGGTTTACCCATGAGACGAGCGACGGCACCACGTTGCCGTAGGTGCCGAAGGTGGCGCGCGAAAGGGTGAGGGTCGGTACGCCTGTGCGGGTCCCGGGGATGCCGAAGAGGCCGATGCCCGCGTAGGCGAGCGGTGCCAGCAGGGCCAGGAGGAGGCCCTGCAGGAGCGAGAGGCCGAAGCTCATGGCCACGGCGCCCAGCACCACCGTCAGGATGGCGAGGTTGCCTGCGAACCAGACCCAGAAAAGGCCGGCCAAGCTTGCGCTGCGCAGCGTGACCGGCACCGGCTCGATGCCGCTCTGCTCGACGTGCCAGACGCGGTCCTGAGGCGTGAGATCTCCATCCGGCATCGACACGGCTGTCCCTCCATGGACGCGAAATGGCGCCGCCTCCTGCCGAAGGAGGGCGGCGCCAGCAATGTTCGGCGCAGGTGCGCTTCCCTTCGCTGGCATGACCCAGATCAGGTTCCAAGGGTCGGCCCGAAGGCCATCTCAGCCCCGCGTGTGCGAGGCTCCCCTAGCGGCAATCCGACCATAGCAATCTCGCGGCGGCTATGCAAGGGCCGGCGCTGGGACGGAGGCCGATGTCGGGTGGGAGAACTCCGATGCGAGGCGGGAGCCGCACGCGACGCAAAACGAGCGGGAGGGCCGCTCGGTGCTGGAGCGATCGCGCTACTGGGTCGCACGGCTAGCCTAGTTGCGCAGACAAGCGCTTTCGGCGCTCTTAGCGCAGCGGGTTGTCCATGCGGCGGGGCGGTCTGCCCCTACCCGCTGACCGCATTGCGCCAGAACCCGGACACGCAGAAGCTCGCCACTGTCCGAGTGACGAGATGGTCATCTACCAGCGACATATCCTGACAAGTCGGATTGGTTGAGAGAAGCGACGCTGCCGGTCCGTAGTCAGGTTGAGGAGGGGATCCAGCGCTGGACGACGAGCGGCTCCAGCAGCGGCTTCTGGCGCACGATCCCACGGCGCTAGCGGAGCTCCTCAGGCGTTACACGAGCGACGTCTACCGCCTTGTTTCGCGCGTGCTACCGCCCGGCAGTGGCGCCGAGGACATCGAGGAGGCGGCGTCGGAGGCCTTCCTTGCGGCCTTCCGCAGCGTCGAACGCTACGATGCGGGACGCGCACCGCTTCGCACATGGCTCCTCATGCACGCAAAGTACGCGGCGCTCGAGCACGCCCGCAAGGTCCGGCGCTGGGAGCGGCCGCTTCCGTTACAAAGTGATCTTGGGCCACCGGACCCCTTCGAGGCGCTGGCGGCGAAGGAGGAGCGGGCGCGGGTACAGGATGCGCTCGCGAAGCTCTCGCCGCTCGACCAGGAGATCGTCTACCGGCACTACTTCCTTGACGAGGAGATCCCCCGGCTCGCGCAGGCCTTGGGGCTTACGCGTGGCGCCGTCGACACGAGGTTATGGCGAGCGCGACGGACGTTGCGCAGCCTGCTCGGTCAGACAGACAACGAGACGAGAGGTGGCGGACATGGGGCTCGCTAGGAGACTGCAGTCGGTCGGACTGCCGGACGACTTCGCGGAGATCGCGCTACGGGACGCGCCTGCGCCCGACGCCGCTGTGGTCGCGCGGATCCGTGCCCGCGTGCTCGCCGACGTGGGCGCAGAGAGGCCCCGCACCGTACAGAGGCGACGCACCTGGCCCTGGGTCGCCGTAGCCGCTATCGCCGCGCTTGCGCTCACGACGCCCGCCGGCATCGGCTTCATGCAGGGGCTCTTGCGCTACATACCGGGCTTCGGCCTGCAGACGCCCGCTGGAGGCGAACGCGCCCTCGCGCACGCCGTCCGGGTCGCGACGCCGTACGACACGATCTATGTGACGGGCGTCCTCGCGAGCCGCTCGGGGACCGAGGTGCTCTTCTCGATCGTGGGACCTGACGTGCAGCTGAACTCTAGCGGTGTGCGACTCGAAGACGCCCGAGGGCGCGTCTACCGCTCGTTGACCGGTTCCTGGGCCTCCGGTCTCGGTAGCCAGAGCATCGGCACGGGGGGTTACGACTTCCCGGCGCTGCGCGACGCCGGCCCCGTGACGCTCATCGTGCCGCTGCAGCCGGCGGTGCGGGTCGTGCTGCCGCTCGTCTCGGTGTCGAGCCTTCCCGTTGCGGCGAAGCTCCCGACGGCGCGAGCCCACGGCGTGACGCTTGTGGTCCAAACGGCGCAGCACGGGGCGCAGGCGCTCCTCACGGTGCTCGCGGAAAGTACGCCGCCGGGCACACGCGCCCAGGGCTTCGGGCAGTGGAACCGCCCGTTGCTCCTGGTCGGCGGGGGCCGCAGCCTCGCGCTGCACGCCGTTCCCGGCTTCGGCGGGCCGATCCAGACCTACTCGGCGCCGGCGCTGCCGGCCGGCCTGAGTAGCGCGCAGATCGTCGTGCCTTCGGTAGAACTCCAGTTTCAGGGCAGCGTCTTCGTCAAGATCCCGGTGCCGCCGAGCGGCAGCTTTACGATCGAGAAGTCCCTGGCGATCGGGCCGGCGGAGGTGCACATCACGAAGGTGGAACGCCTTAGCGGCAACCGGATCCGCCTGACGCTACGGAATTCTGACACCGCGGCCTTCTCGAGCCCCGGGTTCTTCTCCGTCAACGGGGCGACGGCCGGTGCGATAAGCTGGACGCTCTCCCGCGGCGGCGCCATCCGCACCATGACGTTTGCGGTCCCACAAGGAGACTGGTGGGTATCGCTCGGCATGGTAACGCCCCAGGTCGTGGTGCACGGCCCCTGGCGGGTGACGGTGCCGCTCGCATCCGTTCGGACTGGACCATGACAGCGAGAGAGCGCCTACGGCAAGAGGGGTCTCCCGCCGTAGGCGCTCTTTGCGCCGGAAGCCCTGCACCGCCGACGTACTACGGAAAACCGTCGCGGCCCCTCTCGGAGGCCCTCGCCTTTCGGGTGGAGAGGAGGACATCCATGAATATCACTCAAGCCAAGGCCCTCGCATCCGTAGAGGAAGTCATCAGCGCTCGGGTCGAGCTGCGGCGCCGGGGTGCGGTGCTTGTGGGTCCCTGCCCGTTCCACGACGACCAAGGCCGGCCCAATTTCGTGGTCTTCCCGAAGACCCAGACCTGGCAGTGCTTCGCATGCGGCGCCCAGGGTGACGTCATCGACTTCCTCTCGCGAACCGAGAACATTACGGTACGTGAGGCGATCGCCACGATCGGACGCGGAGCGATCGCACCTTCCCAGGCCCCAAAACGCCTGCCGTCCCGCGTGCGCACGTCGCGAGCGTCGAGGCCCAAAACGCGGCGTACTTGGCGCTGATCGCAGTAGAGAGGCTGTCGTCGTCCCACCGCGCGGCACTCCTGCGGCGAGGGTTCTCCTTGGCAGGGATCGACGCTGCCCAGTACCGCACCCACGTCGCCGCCACCGTGGCAGAAGTCTGCCTCTGCCAGACTCGGGCCGGCAACCGGGGCGAAGCCCTACGCGCGCTGGACCGTTTCAAGAGCATCCAAGGAGCAAAGGATCCGCAAGACGGCGTGGTGATGGCGGTAGCTCTGCTCAAGGGTCCACAGTTCAGCGTCGAATGCTTCGGAGAGGCGGGCCGCCACGTAGTCGTTGGCACGACGCGCAAGTATTCCGATCCGGTCACTTTCACCGAAATCGGTCATGTCAGTCCCGGCATGACCGACGATCAGCAGAGAATCGTCGGCGATTACGTCGTACGCGTTCTGGAGGCGCTTGGCATAGTCTTTGGCTCAACTCATACTGAGGTGGTACTCACCAACCGAGGCCCTCGCATCATTGAGACGCATCTTCGAGTGGTGGGCGACGAAATCCCGCACCTCGTTGCCGACGTAACCGGTGTAGATCTCCCAGCAGCAACAATCGCGCAAACGCTTGGGGAGCCCGTTCTTGCCAACGGGGGGCTGGCGGCCGGTCAACCCCGAGCGCGAGCTAGTGCAATCTGGTACCTGGTGCCGGATGTCGAGGGGCGGCTGTGCGAGGTGACGGGAATGGACGAGGCCGCCAGGCTTGCTGGAGTTGTCGAGGCCAGATTGGAAGTCTCGCCGGGAGAGCGCGTGCATTCCCTGCATAGTTCTCAAGACCGAGCTGGGTGGATCCGTTGCCACGGCAAGGACGCAGAGGCCGCTGTCGCTGCCGCACAGGTAGCCGCGTCCAGGATTGAGTTCCTGGTGGCGGTCCGCCGTGAGCCGCAATCCGCGACCGTGTGAGGTGCTCCGATGGACCTGAGGCTTGCAGGGCGCGTTTTCTACGTCACTGGCGGAAGTCGCGGTATCGGTCGGGCCGTTGTCGGCACCCTGCTGGAAGAGGGCGCCTCCGTGGGAACCTGCGCCCGTGACCTAGCCGCGCTTGAAGGGGCATGGGCCGAGCTCGAGCCACCGCTGCGTTCACGGCTCGCCCTGCAGGAGTGCGACGTACGCGATGCGGCAGGCATGCATACGGTCCTGGCGGAGGCCCTAGATCGATTCGGTCGCCTGGATGGCGTCGTGGCGAATGCGGGGTTCGGGATCCCCGGCAGGGTGCTCGAGACTCCGGCCGGCGAGTGGCTGGCGCAGTACGAAATGAAGCTCTTTGGTGTCCTGAATCTGGTCCAAGGGGCCGCTCCCGCCCTGCGGCGATCCGACGCCGGCCGTGTCGTCATCGTCAACGGCGTCACGGCCAACGTGCCGGACCGCGAACAGGCGGCGGTAAGTGCGGCGCGAGCCGCGGTGAGCCGTGTCGCGTACCTGCTGGCCACGGAACTCGCGCCCGAGGGGATCTGCGTGAACACGGTGAACATCGGAGCGATCGAGACGGATCGCCAACGCGTCCGATTCGAGCGGACCGGGTCCGCCATGCCGTATGCCGACTGGGCGAAGCAGGAGGCCGAACGTAGGGGCATCGCCCTCGCTCGGTTCGGCCAGCCCGAGGAAGTCGCGCCGTTGGTCGCGTTGCTTTTGTCGCCGCTCTCGGCCTATATCACGGGCAGCGCGTTCGACGTGGCCGGAGGTCTAAGTGCACGGCCCTGAATGTGTGATCTTGGTCAGGCACGGAAGGAGCACGTGGTCTGGCCAGGACCGATTCATCGGCCAACTGGATGTGCCCCTTAGTGCAGAAGGCATCGGAGATGCCGAGCACGTGGCGGCGGAGGTGGCCAAGCTCATGCCCGACCAGCTTGTGAGCAGCGACATGCTCCGCGCCCGCGACACGGCCGTCGCCATTGGACGCCGCTGCGGAAACGGCCGCTGGACCCTTACAGAACATAATGTTCTTGCTGGCATTCAGCGCTCCGGGCATGCGCCACGGACAGGTAGGCCTGAACGATGATCAAGGCAGCGATGGACTTCGCCTCGAAGCGGATACGGATCTTGGCGCGGACCGCTTGGGTGCCGACCCAACGCTCCGTGGAGGGAACTCTTAATGGCCACACCCGCTCCCCGATGTGGCAAGGGACCGCTTCGCTCGGGAGGGGCATGCACCCGAGGCCCCTCTGGCCGCCCTTGGCGCCGGTCGCGGGCGTGCTGGCAGCGAAGCCAAGTTCCATAGGGGAACATGCAATGTCCAGCCTTACGGGGGGCAACTGGGGCTAGGTCGAAGCAAGTGTGACCCTGCCCTTACCCGAACCCTTAGCTCGATATTGCGCCCGGTCCGCCTCGCGCGCGAGATCCCATGCGCTGAGAGGGTTGGGTTCCGTACCTGTGACCGACGCCACGCCGGCCGAAAAGGTGAAGCCACGAACACCTTCCACTTCGGCGGACCTGCAGGCGGCGAGAAGCCGCTCGGCGGCATGCCGAGCCGCATCGGGCGCTGCACCCGGCAGAAGCCAGCCGAACTCCTCGCCGCCCAACCTACCAACGATATCTTCCGCGCGAACGTGCTGGCGCAGCAGGCGGCCCATCTCTCGCAGAACTGCGTCTCCCGTCAGATGTCCCTGCGTGTCGTTCACCTGCTTGAAGTTATCAAGGTCAATAAACAGGAACGAGGCGACCTCGCCGACACGGTAGGCGGCATCGAGTTGGACCTCTGCCCGCGCCCAAAACTCTCCGGCGCGTAGCAGACCCGTCAATTCGTCCACTTGAACCCTGTGCCGTAACGGGTTGAGCACGCGCGTGGCGACCAGATGGTGAGCGGCCCAGAGAACCAGTGCCAGCAGAACGACTTCGAGAACCAGGGTGCGCGCGAGATCCTGCCACGACGTACCACTGCCCCAGACACCAATCAGGGCAGCCAAGGCAACATATACGATGGCCAGCGGCCGTGCGACCCACCAGAGAGATGGGGCCTGGCGGCGATTGGGCGAAAACCCCCAATGTGAAAGTTGCATGGAATCCCTCATAACTGTGCGCACCCCGCCCCAATTGCGATCAGGAAGCGGTGGGTGTATTCACGACTGCCACGCCCGCTTCCTTGTGGCAAGGGACCGCCTACCGGCCGCCCTTGCCGCCGGTCGCGGGCGTGGTCGATGCGAAGATGGTTCTAAACGACGCCTCGCAGACGAGGCGTTTTGTCGTTTGCAGGTAGCCCGGCCAGCGGCGCTGAGGGGCATGGTGGGCGCGGCACCAGGTGGTCCGGCGGGCCGGACCTATGCCGTGTGACCCCAGCATAGGCTCTTCCCAGTACAAGAAGGGGAGAGCGTATGCACCAGGTGGAAGCGCATGGATTGCCGGTGGCGGACGTGGCCAGGCAGCTCGCCAGCGACCCCGCCACAGGGCTCACTGCTCGCGAAGCCGCCCGCAGATTGGCCCGCTACGGACCGAACGAACTGCCGCATGCCCGCCCGCGCAATCTCCTGAGCGTCTTCCTCGGACAGTTCCAGGACTTCATGGTGCTCGTGCTGCTCGGGGCGACGGGGATCTCGTTCTTTCTCGGCGAGGTCGGCGATGCCGTCACGATCCTGCTGATCGTCGTCGTCAACGCGGTGCTCGGAGCCTTGCAGGAGTTCAGGGCGGAGCGGTCCCTCGAGGCGCTCAAGGAGATGTCCGCGCCCACGGCCAGGGTACGGCGCGACGGGGAGGAGCACCGGATCCCGGCGGCCGAGGTCGTCCCAGGCGACCTTCTGCTGCTCGAAGCGGGAGACAAGCCCGCTGCCGATGCACGGCTGCTGCACGTGACCGAGCTCGCCGTGGAGGAGTCCCTGCTGACCGGCGAATCGGTACCTGTGCTGAAGTCCGCGGATTGGCTCGGCGACGCGCGCGCGCCCATCGGCGAGCGCAGGAACATGGTCTTCGCAGGCACCACCGTGGTGCGTGGACGAGGACTCGGCCTCGTCACGGCGACCGCATCGGCGACCGCCATGGGCGGCATCGCGCAGCTCCTGAGCGAACAGAAGACGGAACCGACGCCACTGCAGCAGAGGCTGGAGGGGCTTGGTCGGGTGCTTGTCTGGTCCTGCCTCGCCATCGCGGCGGTGGTGGTGGCGGCGGGGGTGCTGCGGGGGGAGAGCCTCTTGCGCATGTTCCTCGCCGGGGTGAGCCTCGCCGTCGCGGCCATTCCGGAGGGCTTGCCGGCCATCGTCACGATCGCCCTGGCCGTGGGCGTGCAGCGCATGCTGAGGCGCAACGCGCTGGTGCGCCATCTGCCTGCGGTGGAGACGCTCGGTTCGGCCACGGTCGTGTGCTCCGACAAGACGGGTACCCTGACGCGCAACGAGATGACGGTGCGCCGGCTGATCACCGCCGACGGAGAGTACCGGCTGACGGGTGACGGCTACGACCTCACGGGCCGTGTCGCAGGCACGGCAGGGGAACACCACGGTGACGACGCACGGCCCGTCCTGGAAGCACTGGCACTCTGCCAGAACGCCGAACTGCACCTCGACCACCACCGCGCGCGCCCGGAGGGCGACCCGCTGGAGGTGGCGCTGATCGTCGCCGCCAGGAAGGCGGACATCGACGTGTCCCGCCTGTTGCGTGAGCGGCCCCGCCTCCTGGAGGTGCCGTTCTCGTCGGAGGCGCAGAGGATGACGGTTGTCGTGCGCAGCGGCCAAGGCCTCCTGCAGGTGACGAAGGGGGCGCCTGAGGCCGTTCTGCGCATGTGTGCGACCGAGCGGGTCGGAGGCAGGGACATCACCCTGACGCCGGAGCGCAGGAGCGAGTGGCTTGCGCGTACCGCCCGGCTCGGCGAGGAGAGCCTGCGCACCCTGGCGGTCGCGGCGCGCGAGGTCGCGCGGCCCAGCGAGCAGCAGGGATTGACGTTTCTCGGCATAGTAGGGCTCTACGACCCGCCGCGGGCGGAGGTGCGGGAGGCTGTGCGCACCTGCAGACGGGCGGGCATCCGCACCGTCATGGTGACGGGCGACCACCCTGCGACAGCCGAGGCGATCGCGCGGGAACTCGGCATCTTGCGTGCGGGCGAGCACGTCGCGCGCGGTGTCGATGTCGAGCAGCTGTCGGAGCAGGACCTCCGGCGGCTCGCCCAGACGACGACGGTCTACGCCCGCGTGTCGCCGCAGTTCAAGCTGCGTCTTGTGGAGGCGCTCTCCGCCAACGGGGAGATCGTCGCGATGACCGGCGACGGACTCAATGACGCGCCTGCCCTGCGCGCGGCCGACATCGGCGTGGCGATGGGCGTGGCCGGCTGCGATGTGACGAAGGAAGCCGCGGACATGGTGCTGGCGGACGACAACTTCGCGACGATCGTCGCGGCGGTCGAGGAAGGGCGCGGCATCTACGACAACGTGCGCAAGTTCGTGCGCTATCTCCTGGCCTGCAACGTCGGCGAGGTGCTCGTGATGTTCGGCGCGGCGATATCAGGCCTGGCCTTGCCGCTCCTTCCCATCCAGATCCTTTGGGTGAACCTCGCGACCGATGGCCTGCCGGCCCTCGCGCTGGGCCTCGAGCCGGTGGAACCCGACGTCCTGCATCGTCCGCCGCGGCCGCCGGAAGAGGGGGTGTTCGCGCGCCGCCTCGGCTGGCGCATCATCAGCAGGGGCACATTGATCGGAATCTCCACCCTCGGCATGTTCGTCGTGGCGCTGGCGGCGGGGACCGGGCTGCCGCTCGCGCGCACCTTGACCTTCGCGACACTCGTGATGAGCCAACTGTTCCATTCCTTCGACTGCCGCTCCGAGACGCGTTCCATCGTCGAGATGGGCTTGACGTCGAACCCCTACCTGCTGGCCGCTGTACTGACGTCCATCGGTCTGCTGCTGGCGGCGATCTACCCGCCTTGGGCCGCACAGACATTCCGCACCGTGCCTCTGGATCTTGCGAACTGGCTGGCCGTAGTGGCAGTCTCAGGGCTGGGATCATTCGGTATAGCGGTGCGACGGCGCCTGCTGCGCCGTAGGCGCGCACGCTCGACCTGGGAGGCTGCCGTGTGGAAGTCCCGTTCCTGAAGATGCACGGCCTGGGCAACGACTACGTCTACCTGGACCTGCTGGGGCATCCCGAACTCGGGGAGATCGCCTTCGCGGACTTCGCCAGGCTGGTATCCGATCGCCATCGCGGCATCGGCAGCGACGGAGTCATTCTCATCCAGCATGGAGACGGCGAGGCCCACCTCGCCATGCGGATCTTCAACGCCGACGGCTCCGAGGGCGAGATGTGCGGCAACGGCGTGCGCTGCCTCATGCGCTACGGTCATGGACGGGGGTATGCGCCCGCCGCCCTGACGGTGCGCACCCGCGCGGGACTGATCCGCGGCGAGGTGCTGGCGGACGGGCAGGTGCGCGTCGACATGGGCAGGCCCCGCTTCGAGCGGGCCGAGATCGGCTGGCACGGCGAGGGGGTCATGCGGGACGCGCCGATCGAGGCTGGTGGCGAGTCCCTGGTCTGCTGCGGCGTCTCCATGGGCAACCCGCATCTCGTCTGCTTCCCGAGGCCTGATCTGAACCTCGAGACCCTGGCTTGCTCCCTGGGTCCGGCGCTAGAGCACGCCGAGTTCGCCCCCCGGCGCACGAACGTCGAGTTCGTGCGTGTGCTGGATCGCGACCGCCTGGCCATGGAGGTCTGGGAGCGCGGCTCAGGCCGGACCCAGGCGTGCGGCACCGGCGCATGTGCGACACTGGTCGCGGCGGCCTGGACGGGCCGCTCTGCCCGCAGCGCCGACGTGGAACTGGCAGGGGGCGTTCTGCGCATCGAGTGGGCCGAGGAGGACGACCACGTCTTCATGACCGGTCCCGCTTCCTTCAGCTTTCAGGGCACCGCCCGGTGGCCCGCAGGAAAGGATGCTGAACCATGGTGAAGCTCGCATCGCGTATGGACACCCTGCCCCCCTACCTCTTTGCGGCCCTCGACGAGCGGCGCAGGGCGGTCGAAGCGCGCGGCATCGAAGTGATCTCGCTCGGCATTGGCGACCCGGACCTGCCGGCCCCGCCGGTCGTGGTCGAGACCGTGCAGCGTGAAGCGGCACGACCCGCGAACCACCGCTATCCGCGCTATGACGGCCTCCCCGCATTCCGCACGGCGGTCGCCGCCTACTATGGCCGCCGCTTCGGCGTCGCGCTCGATCCGGACCGCGAGGTCCTGACCGTGATCGGCTCCAAGGAGGGCCTTGCGCATCTGATCTGGGCCTACGTCGAGCCGGGTGACGTCGTCCTCTCGCCGGACCCTTCCTACCCCGTGTACCACGCCCACACGGGCCTTGCCGGCGGTGAGGTGTACCCGCTGCCGCTCACGGAGGAGCGCGGCTTCCTGCCGGACCTCAAGGCGATCCCCGAAGACGTGCTGCGTCGCGCGAAGCTGCTCTTCATCAACTACCCGAACAATCCCACGGGCGCCGTCGCGGATCGCGCCTTCCTCGCCGAGGCGGTGGAGCTGTGCCGCCAGCACGACATCCTCTTGGTCAGCGATGCCGCCTACGTGGAGATGACGCTGGAGGGCGAGCCGGCTCCGAGCGTCCTCGAGGTTCCCGGCGCCAAGGATGTGGCGATCGAGTTCTACTCGCTCTCCAAGCCCTTCAACATGACTGGATTCCGTCTCGGCGCCGCGGTGGGGAACGCAGGAGCCATCGCAGCGCTCGGCAGGATGAAGAACAACTCCGACTCGGGGCAGTGGAATGCCGTCCAGTACGCCGGTGCGGCGGCGCTCGAACAGGAACCGGAAACGTTCTTCCGCCGCATGAACGAGGTGTACCGCGCGCGGCGCGACAAGCTCTGTCTCGGTCTGCGGAGCCTCGGCTGGGATGTGCCGCTGCCCAAGGCCACGTTCTATGTCTGGGCCAAGGCGCCGGGCGGCGACGACCAGACGTTTGCGTCGCAGCTGCTGGACGCAGGGGTCGTGGTCGTTCCGGGATCGGGCTATGGCCGGCACGGCCAGGGGTATGTGCGCCTGTGCCTCACGGTGTCGGAGAATGACATCGAACGCGTGCTCACGCGCCTTCGGGAACTCGCGCCGTCGCCGTTCCCGCGTTGACAAGGCCGTAGCGATCACCTATTTTGAAGAAACAGCGAGCCTCGACGCGTGCGAAGGCGCCTGGGCGAGTTTAGCCGGTCCGAGAACCGTCTGCTTGGAGGAGATCGCCCTGGAGATCAAGCTGGTCAATATCGGCTTCGGCAACATCGTGTCGGCCAACCGAATCATCGCGATCGTCAGCCCGGAGTCGGCACCGATCAAGCGCATCATCTCCGAGGCCAGGGACCGGTCGACGCTGATCGACGCCACGTACGGGCGGCGCACGCGCGCCGTCATCATCACGGATTCTGAGCACGTCGTGCTCTCGGCGGTGCAGCCCGAGACGGTCGCGAACCGTCTGGCGCAGCGCGGTGCGCCGTCCGAGGAAGAGGAAGAGGAAGAAGAGGCGGAGGAGCCGCAGGACTAGCAAAGGGGAGGTGCCTTGGTGCAGCAGCCGTCGCTGGAACAACTTACGCGCTACATCGACTCGCGCTACGCACTGGTCGTTGCGGTGGCAAAGCGCGCCCGCGTACTGCTCGACGAGGGAGCCGAAGACGAACCTGGGCGGCCCAAGCCCGTGACGCAGGCCCTGCGGGAGCTTGCGCACGGGGATCTCAACTACGATCGGCCGCAGATCGGACTGAAGTGAGCCGCATCGTCCTCGGCGTCACCGGGGGCATCGCGGCATACAAGGCCGTCGATCTGGCAAGCAGGCTACGCCAGCAGGACCACGCCGTGGACGTGGTCCTGACGCGTGCTGCAGAGGCATTCGTCACGCCGCTCTCGTTTTCCGCCGTCACCGGACGCCGTGCCTATCGCGACCAGGATCTCTGGCAGAGCGGCGACAGCATCCTGCACGTCGAACTTGCGCATGCCGCCGATCTGGTGGTGATCGCCCCGGCCACCGCGGACTTCATCGCGCGCACCGCCCAAGGCTTTGCGGACAGCCTGCTCGGCGCCCTGCTGCTGTCGGCCCAATGCCCTGTCGTCTGGGCACCCGCCATGGAGTCCGGCATGTGGCAGCACACAGCGACCGAGGCGAACGTGGAGCGGCTGCGCGCCTTCGGACAGAAGGTCCTGCCGCCCGGGGAGGGGCACCTTGCGTCGGGGCGGAGCGGCGTCGGGCGGATGCCGGAGCCCGAGGAGATCCTGGCTGCCGTGGAGGAAGCCCTGCGCACGCCACAGCTACGCCGTGTGCGCGTCCTCGTCACGGCAGGACCGACGCGGGAGTACCTGGACCCGGTGCGCTTCCTCTCGAACCCGTCGACGGGCCGCATGGGCATCGCCGTCGCCGAAGCCGCGCGCAGTTGGGGCGCCGAGGTGACGCTGGTGCTGGGACCGACGGAGCTCAGGCCGCCAGGCGGCATCACGGTGGTGCACGTCACGAGCTCCGCCGAGATGTTCGGGGCGGTCGAAGGCCTGCTGGCCAGCACCGATGTGCTGGTCGCGACCGCGGCCGTCTCGGATCTTCGGCCGACCCAGCGCTTCGAGCACAAGGTGAAGAAGGACGAGCTGCCGGGCTCGGTGCAGCTCGAGCGCACGCAGGACATCCTCGCGTATGCGGGGGCACACCGCAGGCCGGGCCAGATCCTGGTGGGGTTCGCGGCCGAGACGGACGACCCCGAAGCGGAGGCCAGGCGCAAGCTGCAGCAGAAGAGCTGCGACCTCGTGGTGGGCAACGATGTGCGCAGGGAGGATGCGGGCTTCCGGGCGGACACGAACGTCTGCACCTTCGTCACCGCGCACGGCGCATGGCAGGTGGGGCCAGCCAGCAAGCGCGAGATCGGGGAGGAGATCATGGCCTTTGTTGCCCAGCGACTCGGACGCTGAGCGCGATGTGGTGCAGGTCGTCCTGGGCCATGGGCCGCAGATCCCCCTCGACTATTTGTGCCCCGCGGGTGGCGTAGCCGAAGGAACCCTGGTGCGTGTGCCGTTCCGGCGCACGTCGCAGGTGGGGCTCGTCGTCTCGCGCCGGCCCGCCGAGGTGGCGACGGGTCGCCTGCGCGCGATCACGGAGGTGCTTGGACCCGCGCTCGGCGATGCGGGAGAGGCCCTGTTCGTCGCGGATGCCATGCGCCTGCGCTACCTCTGCAGCTGGCCGCAGGCCGTGGCGCCGATCCTGCCCGGGGCCCGCGGCTTCGAGCCCGAGGCGGCGCGCTGGGAGACCGCCGCGGCGCTGTCGCCAGAGGAGCGTGCCCGTCTGGGGAGGCGCGCGCCGCGCCAGCTTGCGGCGCTTGAGAGCCTGGCGGGGGGACCGCGGACGCTTGCGCTGGACTTGGCCCTGCCCATGGCGAAGAAGGGACTCGTGCGCCGCCACGTGCCGGTCCCGCCCCAACCGCCGCAGGGCGGCGGGCCAGAGCTCACGGCCGCGCAGGCGGCGGCCTTGCAGGCCTTGCGCCGCGGCCGCGGCGGTACGCACCTCCTGTTCGGCGTCACGGGCAGCGGCAAGACCGAAGTGTACTTTCGCCTGATCGAGGATGCGCTTGCGGCGGGGCGGGGGGCGCTCCTGCTCGTTCCGGAGATCGCCCTGACGGCACAGCTCGTCGATCTCGTGCGGGGGCGCTTCGGCAACCGCGCCGCAGTCCTCCACTCCGCCGTGGGCGAGGCGGCGCGTCACTCGGCCATGCGCCGGCTCCACGAGGGCCTCGCGGATGTCGTGGTGGGACCGCGGTCGGCGGTCTTCGCTCCGATCGATCCTGGTGTCGTGATCGTCGACGAGCAGCACGAGGCGAGCTACCAGCAGGAGGAGGCGCCGCGCTACCATGCGCAGGACGTTGCGCTCTGGCGCGCCGCGCGCCGTGGTGCGACCCTGGTCCTCGGTTCCGCGACACCGGACCTCTCCACGTTCCAGGCGGCGAGCGAGGGTCGCATCGGACTCGTGGAACTGCCCGAGCGCATCGCGGGGCGTCCGCTGCCGGAGGTCCGGCTCGTCGATCTGCGCCGCAGTCCCGGCCGCATCTTCACACCGGAGCTGACGCGCGCTGTGGCAGACAGTCTGCGCCAGGGACAGCAGGCCATCCTGCTCCTCAACCGGCGCGGCTACCACCCCAGCATGATCTGCACCGCCTGCGGTCACGTGCCCACCTGTCCGCAGTGCAGCGTGGCCGTCGCCTACCACGAGGGCGGCGAGGCGGTCTGCCACCTCTGCGGCTGGCGCGGTGCCGTACCGGCGCGCTGTCCCGCGTGCCACGGCCGGCTGCGCCTGCTCGGGACCGGAACGCAGCGCGTGGCCCAGGCCGCCCAGGAGACCTGGCCAGGTGCGCGCGTGCTGCGTCTGGACCGCGATGCGGTGCAGCGCGTCGGCGGTGCGGACAAGGTCTATGCCGCGTTCCGCCGCGGCGAGGCGGACATCCTGGTCGGCACGCAGATGGTGGCGAAGGGATTCGACTTCCCGCTCGTCACGACGGTCGGGGTGGTGATCGCCGACATCGGCCTCGGGCAGCCGGACTACCGCGCGTCCGAGCGCACGTTCCAGCTTCTGATGCAGGTGACGGGACGCGCGGGCAGGGCAGAGCATCCGGGCCGTGCGGTGATCCAGGCCTTCGACCCGGAGCACGCGGCGTTCCAGCATGCGGCCCGCCACGACTACCGCGGCTTCGCGGCGCAGGAACTGCGCGAGCGCAAGCGGGGCGGTTATCCGCCGTTTGGCGAACTGCTTCTGATCGGCTACTCTGGCATCGAGGAGCACGCGGTCGAGGACCTCGCACGGCGTCGGACGATGGATGTGCGGCACCTGGCTGGGCCAAACGTACGCGTGCTCGGCCCGGCGCCAGCCCCCATCCCCAGGGTGAAGGGCCGCTTCCGTTGGCAGACGCTCCTCGTCGCCCAGCGCCGCGAACTCCTGCGGGAGATCGCCGCCGCCCTGCCGACCGTGCAGGATGCGGCTGGCCTGCGCGAAGCGCTCTTCTTCGATCCGCGGCAATTTCGCTGACATGCCAGGGAGGACCTGATACCGATGCTCGAGATCGTGACGCACCCGAACGAGGTCCTGAGGCGCAAGGCTGAGCCCCTGCGCAAGCCCAACCTGTCTGCGAGGAAGATCTTGGACGACATGGCGGAAGCCATGTACGCGGCGCACGGCGTCGGTCTGGCCGCGAACCAGGTGGGGGTCCTGCGCCGGCTCGTGGTCATCGATGTCGGCGACGGCCTGCTCAAACTCATCAACCCCGAGATCGTGCGGCGCGACGAGGAGATGGTCGAGGGGGTGGAGGGCTGCCTCTCGATCCCTGGACTGCAGGGCAAGGTGCCCCGGCACAAGACCGTGCAGCTGCGGGCCACCCTGCCGAACGGCCGGACGGCCTGGTTCGACGCGGAAGGCCTCTTCGCGGTAGCCGTCCAGCATGAGATCGACCACCTGGACGGCGTCCTCTTCATCGACCGCGCCATAGAGGTCTGGGAGATCGTCGACGAGCCCGAGGAAGACGAGGTGGACGGCGGCCGCACCGACGATGAGGTACGGGAACGGGAAGACAGCCAGGGTGCCGAGGCCAGGTGAAGATCGTCTTTCTTGGCACGCCCGGGTTCGCCTTGCCGTCGCTCGAGGCGGTCGCAGCGGCGCACGACGTCGTCCGTGTGGTGACGGCTCCGCCGAGGCCGAGGGGCCGTGGACAGCGCGCGGAACCGACGCCCGTCGCGAAGCGCGCGCAGGAACTCGGGATCGACGTGATGACGCCGGAGCGTCTTGACGCGGCTGCGGTAGGCCAACTGCTCGGACTTGCTCCCGACGCGGGTGTCGTGGTGGCGTACGGGCGCATGCTGCCGGCGTCCCTGTTCGACGCGATCCCCTGCCTCAACGTGCACCCCTCGCTGCTTCCCCGTCATCGCGGCGCGGCGCCGATCCCATGGACGATCTGGTCCGGCGACCGGCAGGCGGGCGTCACCATCATGCGTATCGTAGAGGAGCTCGACGCCGGCCCGATCCACCTGCAGGAGGCCTTTCCGCTCGGGGACGCGACGACGGCGGGGGAACTCGAGGCGGAGGCGTCCAGGCGCGGTGCAGGCCTGATGCGGGAGGCGCTTGCGCTGCTCGCGGCGGGCCGCCTGCCCGAGACGCCGCAGGAGGGCGCCGCGACCTACGCGCGCAGGCTTACCAGGGAAGACGAACAGCTCGACCTCCTGCGCCCTGCGGAGGAGGTCGCCCGCCAGGTCAACGCGCTCGCCCCGCGGCCCGGCGTGCGCGTCGCTGTGCTGGAGAGGGACCTCGAACTGCGGCTCCTGCGCGGCAGGGCGGTGGCGGCCGACCTGCCGCCGGGACGCGTGCGGGCGCACCCCGAGGGCCTGCTCATCGGCACCGGCGCAGGTGCGCTGCTCGTGGCGGAATTGCAGCCGGCAGGCGGGCGTGCCCTGTCGGCGGCGGACCTCTTGCGCGGCCGTCCGTTCCTTGACGGGGCGACGGTGCGATGAAGGGACAGGGCAGCGCCGCCAGGGCCGCGGCGGCACGCGCGGCGATGAAGGTGGAGGCGGGCCTGCACTTGCCGCAGGCCGTGGACCAGGCCCTGCGCCAGAGCGATCTCGATGCGCGCGATCGCGGGTTCTGCACCGAGATCGCCTACGGCAGCGAACGCTGGCGCAGCCTTCTCGACTACAGCCTCGCGCCGCACCTGCGCCGGCCGATGAAGGACCTCGACCCTCTCGTGCGCGCCATCCTGCGGCAGGGGGCCTACCAGGTCCTGAAGCTGGGTCTGCCGGCCTACGCGGTGGTCGACAGCAGCACGCAGGCGGCAGCCGAGGTGGGGGCCGGGCGTGCGCGCGGTCTTGTCAATGCCGTCCTGCGGCGCGTCGCGGAGCAGGGCCAGCCGCCGCTTCCCGACGGGGAACTGGACGCGCTCGCTCTCAGGTACGCCCACCCGCGCTGGCTCGTGCAGCGTTGGGTCGAGCGGCTGGGATGGGACGCCGCGGAGGACCTGCTGCGGCGCAACCAAGAAGTGCCGCCGCTCGTCCTGCGCATCAACCGCCGACGCCAGACGGCGGATGCCGTGGCCGCCGCATGCGCCGCCGCCGGCATCGCGACGGCCGGGGTGTCGGGTCTGCCGCATGCGCTCACGGTGCACGCCGGCGGCGATGTGCGCAGTCTGCCGGGGTTTGCCGAAGGGTACTGGCAGGTGCAGGACATCGGGGCGCAGGCGGTCGGGGAGGCGATCGGCGAGGCCGAGTTCTTCCTCGAGAGCGCATGCGGCCGCGGCACCAAGACCTTGCAGCAGGCTGAGCGGCAGTCCCGTCGCGTCGCTGGAGTGGACCTCGACGCCGCGCGGATCCGCGAGGCCGAGCAGGAGCGGCGCCGCCTCGGGCTCGACGCCCGCTTCTCGGCCCATGATGCGCGCAGCCTGCCACCGGAGCTCACGGGAGCCGATCAGGTGCTGCTCGACGCGCCATGCTCGACGCTCGGCGTGCTGCAGCGGAGGCCGGACGTCAAGTGGCGGCGCCGGCCGCAGGACTTCGAACGGCGCAGCCACCTGCAGATCGAACTGCTGCTGGCCGCAGGGCTGGCCTGCCGCCCGCAGGGCACCGTGACCTACAGCGTTTGCAGCCAGGAACCGGAGGAGACCATTGTGCCAGTGAAGGCACTGCTTGAGCGCGGGGGCTTCGCGCTGGTCGAGGAGCCGCCGCCGTGCGCCGAGAAGGGCCTTGAGGCGGGCTTCCTGCTGCCGGGCATGTTCATGGCCCAGCTGCGTCGGCTCGCGTAGCAGAGGAGTCTAGGGTAGCCGACGAGAATTGTTCATGGCTATGGAGGGGTACGACTGACGCTCTACGACCTGGCTCCAGAAGCACTGCGCGACTGGTTCGCCGCACGCGGCGAGCAGCGCTTCCGCGCCCGCCAGGTGCTGACGTGGGCCTACCGCCGGCTGGCCCGCACGTACGACGAGATGACCGATCTGCCGGCGGCGTTGCGGGCGAGGCTCGCGGAGGAACTGCCGCTCGGCGGGGCACAGCTCGCCGCCGTGCAGGAAGCTGCGGGCGGCGTGCGCAAGGCCCTTCTCGTCTACCCGGACAAGGGCTCTGCGGAGACCGTGCTGCTGCCCTATGCGTTCGGCGCAAGCACCTGCCTCTCGTCGCAGGTGGGCTGCCGCCAGGGGTGCCGTTTTTGCGCCACCGGCGTCTCGGCGTTCACGCGATCTCTCGAGATGGGCGAGATCGTCGAGCAGTTCCTCTGGGCTGCGCGGGCGGCAAGCCCGGAGCCTCTCAGGCGCCTCGTGATGATGGGGGCGGGCGAGCCGCTCGACAACTACGACACGGTACTCGCGTTCCTGCGCCACATGCATGACCCCGAGGTTCTCGGCCTTTCGTACCGCCACATGACGATCTCCACCGTAGGCCTTGCGCCCCAGATCCATCGCCTGGCCGACGAGGGTCTGCCGCTGAACCTCGCCCTGTCGCTGCATGCGACACGGGACGAGCTTCGCTCGGCGCTGATCCCTGAGAACCGGCGCTACCCGATCGCCGAGATCCTCCAGGCGACCGATCACTACTTCGAGGTCACCGGACGGCGCATCACCTACGAGTTCCTTCTCGTCGGCGGCCTCAACGACGGCCCGGACGAGGCGGACCGTCTGGCTGACCTCGTGCATGACCACCCTGGCCACGTCAATCTGATCCCCCTGAATCCGGTGCCAGAGTTCCCGTTCGAGGCGCCGGCCCCGGACCGGGTTGCCGCCTTCCGGCAGCAGCTCGTCCAGAGAGGCGTCAACGCCACGGTGCGCCGCACTCTCGGCCAGGAGGTGCAGGCGGCCTGCGGCCAGCTGCGCCGTCACTACGACCGGGAAGGCCAGCCGGTCGCGCCGCGGCGGTCCTGGCCGATCAGGCTGCCCGGGACCGACAGGACGGGGCCCCAAGACCGCAGCTAGGTCTGGCGCGACGAAGAGGTGAACCCCAGTTGGAGTTTTCGGCCGCTTCCGATCCGGGGCGCGTTCGCACGCGCAACGAAGACAGCTTTGCCCTGTTGCCCTTCTCGACCGGGGTCCTGCTGGCGGTCGCCGACGGCGTCGGCGGCTCCCAGGCAGGTGAGGTCGCAAGCGCCATCGCCACCCGTACGTTCCGGGAGACCATGACACCGCATCAGCGGGAGACGCCGGAGCCAATGCCCTTGCACCAGGCACTCGAGCTTGCGAACGAGCGCATCCTGCAGGCTCGACAGGAGTCCAGCCGGCAGGCGGGCATGGGTACGACGATGACCTGCGCCTGGCTGAGCGAGGATCGCCTTGCCTACGCGCATGTCGGCGATTCGCGCCTCTACCTGCTGCGCGGGGGTGAACTCAACTGCGTCACGCACGACCATTCGGTGGCGCAGGAACTCGTGCGCCAGGGATCCATCCCGCCCGCCGACGCGGAACGCCACCCGCAGCGCCACGTGTTGACGCGCTGGCTCGGCTTCGAGCCGTTCGCCTGCGACGAGGGCACGCTGGATCTCCAGCCCGGTGACGTGGTTCTGCTCTGCACGGACGGGCTCGTCTCGGCCCTAGCGGAAGGCGAGATCGCGCGCGAGTTGCAGGACGGCTTTGCCGGCGTTGCCCTGCGGCTGGTCGAGGCGGCCAACAGGGCCGGCGGACCCGACAATATCACGGTGGTTGCGGCGCGCACCGCCCTGGCCGGCGGGAGTGAGCAGCAGTGAAGGGCGAGACGTTGGGCGGGCGCTACCTGCTGCAGGACCGCATCGGTGGCGGCGGCATGGCCTGGGTGTGGAAGGCGGAGGACACGCTTTTGCACAGGCCGGTCGCGATCAAGGTGCTGCGCGAGGAGTTCGCAGGCGACGAAGCGTTCGTCCGCCGGTTCGGTCAGGAGGCGCAGGCGGCCGCGAGCCTCGTGCATCCGAACGTCGTGCACGTCTACGACGTCGGGCAGGAGCAGGGGACGCACTACATCGTCATGGAGCTGGTCGAGGGCGAGACGCTCAAGGAGACCATCCAGCGCCAGGGTCCGATGCCCGTCGGACGCGCCCTGAAGGTGGCCGCGGCCGTGGCGAGGGCCCTGCAGGCCGCACACAAGAAGGGCATCGTGCACCGCGACATCAAGCCGCAGAACATCCTCCTGACGCCGGAGGGGCAGGTCAAGGTGGCGGATTTCGGCATCGCCCGCGCCGCGACTGGCACCACCATCGTCCATACGAACACCATCATCGGATCGGCCCACTATTTCGCGCCGGAGCAGGCACGCGGGGGCTTCACGGACGTCAAGTCCGACCTCTATTCGCTCGGGGCCGTGCTCTACGAGATGCTCGCCGGCCAACCGCCGTTCGAGGGCGCGACACCCGTGGCGGTCGCACTCAAGCACCTCCAGGAGGAGCCCGTGGCCCTGCGCAAGCGCCGGCCCGAGGTGCCGCGCAGCGTCGAGGCGATCGTCGCGAGGCTGCTGGCCAAGGATCCGGCGGAGCGGTACCAGAGTGCGGACGCGCTTCTGGGCGACGTCAGGCGCTCGCTGGAGGAGATGGGTGAGCCGCTCGGCCCGGACGAGGGCGGCGAGGGCGAGCTGCCGCCCGCCAGAGGGGGCCACCACCAACGTCCGACGCGCGCCCCGAGGCGTCGCATCTGGCCGTGGGCCGTGCTCGCCGTGGTCCTGGTCGTGCTTGGCGTCGGTGGTGCGAAGGCCTTCACCGACTGGATGACCGTGCCGCAGGTGCGGGTCGCGAAGGTCGAGGGCATGTCGAAGGCAAGAGCCGAGAAGACGCTCAAGGCACAGGGCCTGGTGCCAGCCGTGACCGCCACAGAGCACAGCAGCGCCAAGGCAGGCACCGTCGTACTGCAGAATCCCGCGCCGCGGGACATCGTGAAGCGCGGGCGCGTCGTCAGCCTCTGGATCTCGAGCGGTCCCCAGAAGATCGCGGTGCCGGGGGTCCAGGGCATGACCGAGGCCGCGGCCAAGGCATCGCTTGAATCGTTCAGCTTCAAGCCCGTGACGCTGAACGAGCAGAGCAATCAGGCGCAGGGCACCGTGGTGCGCCAGTCGCCGGGTCAGGGCAGCAAACTGACGGCCGGTTCCGCGGTACGCATCTGGATCAGCCAGGGACCGGGCACGACGCAGGCCGCGGTGCCGAACTTCATCGGGCAGACCTACCAGTCGCAGGTGCAGCCGGAACTGGCTGCGCTCGGCGTGCATGTCTCCGGCATCACGTATGCCTACTCGTCGACGCAGTCCGGCACGGTCCTGGACCAGTCGGTCGCGCCAGGCACGCAGGTGACGAGCAACATGACGATCGGCCTCACGGTCAGTGAGGGACCACCCCCCACCGGCGGTTCCGGGTCGCCGGGAGGCCCGGAGCAGATCACGCTCACCTATACGGGCCAGGGCACGGCCGACATCCAGGTGTGGATTGTGGACGCCACGGGAACGGCGATGATCTTCACCAATCCGGACTTCAGCGGCTCGACGCCGATCGTGGCGAACTGGGAAGGAGACGGGCGCATCGAGATCTACGTCGGCGCGAACGGCAGCACCGTGCCCAAGATCGTGTACTCGCAGGCCCTGCCGGTGCAGGGAGACGCGATCTCCGTCCAGTGAAGTCGGGAGTCGTGCTGCGCGCACTCGGCGATCGGGCGCAAGTGCGCAGCGGAGCGGACATCCTGAGCCTGCGGCCGAAGGGGATCCTGCGCCAGGGAGGGCTCCTGGCGGGCGACGTGGTGGAGATCCTTGGCGAGCACATCACCAAGGTGGTGCCGCGGCGCAACGAGCTCGGTCGTCCACCTGTGGCCAATGTGAACCTGCTCGTGGTCGTGGCGACGCTGCGCGATCCCGCGGTGCAGCCCAGCGATGTCGACCGGCTGATGCTGCAGGCGGCGGCGATCGAGTTGGGGGCGCTGCTCATCCTCAACAAATGCGACCTGGCAGGGCCTGAGGAGCACGCCGCGTTTGCGGCGCCCTATCGCGCCGCGGGCTACCAGGTGCTCGAAACGGCGGCCATCCGAGGGGACGGCGTCGCGGCAGTAAGGGCGGCCCTGCCGAGCGGTCTCTCGGTCCTGGCGGGTCCGAGCGGTGTCGGCAAGTCGAGCCTGCTCGCGGCCCTCACCGATATCGCGGTGGAGGTGGGGGCGATCTCCGCGAGGCTCAGGCGCGGCAGGCATACGACGAGATCCGCGACGCTCTACGAGATCGGCGAGGGGCGGATGCTCGCAGACACGCCCGGCTTCTCTGCGCTCGAATTGCCCGAGGTGCCGCCCGTCCGCCTGCGGGACCTCTATCCAGAGTTCCGCGGCGTGGTCTGCCGCTTCGGCGACTGCGTCCACCGCGCCGAGCCGGACTGCGGCGTCCGCGAGGCGGTTGACCTCGGCCGGATCGACGAGGGACGGTATGCGCGGTACTGCAGATTCCTGGCCGAGATCGAAGGGAGGCCCCCTCAGTGGCACTGATCGCGCCCTCGATCCTGACGGCGGATTTCCTGCATCTCGCTGACGAGCTCAGGCGCGCCCAGGGTGCGGACGTCTGGCACCTCGACGTGATGGACGGCCACTTCGTGCCGAACCTCACCTTCGGGCCGCTCCTCTGCGCCGCGATCGCGCAAGGGGTCAAGGAGCCGGTCGAGTGCCACCTGATGGTCGAGCGGCCTTCGGACCTCCTCGGGCGCTATGCGGAAGCCGGCGCACGGCGGCTGATCGTGCACGCGGAGGCGACGGCGCACCTGCACCGCCTGGTGGCAGAGGTGCACGCCCTCGGCTGCGAGGCAGGGGTGGCGCTCAATCCCGGCACACCGCTCGCGGCCGTGGAAGAGGTGCGGGACGATCTGGACCTCCTGCTCATCATGACGGTGGATCCAGGCTTTGGTGGCCAGTCCTTGCTGCGCGGGCAGATGGAGAAGATCCGGCGAGCGCGGGAGATCCTGCCCGGCGTGAAGATTGAGGTGGACGGCGGCATCGGACCCGCCAACGCGCTGGAGGTGGTGCGGGCAGGGGCGGACATCCTCGTTGCAGGTTCCGCCGTCTTCTCTCCCGGGGCGGATCCGGCGGAGCGCATCGCGGAGATGCGCCGGGCCTTGCACGAAACGCCATGACACCCCATAGCATGGATAGCGGGGGTGGACTCGAGTTGCGCGTGCACGTCGTACGGGTGCCGAAGCTCCTCGGCGGTCTGCTGCTCGGCCTGTTCTCTCTGTTCGAGGGCCGTGGCAAAGGGGCCACGCCTCCGCCTGAGGGGTGAGCCTCCCGGGCGGGCAGGCGCAATGCGGGCGGCTTCCCCGAAGTGGGGGAGCCGCCCGCGCTGTGCGAAGACCTAGAGCGCTCGCTGCACCTTGCCGGAGCGCAGGCAGCGCGTGCACACGTCGACCCGCTCGACGCGCCCGTTCACCACGGCGCGTACCGTCTGGATGTTCGCGCCCCATGTGCGGTGGGTCTTGATGTTCGAGTGCGATACCAAGTTGCCGTGCGCAACACCCTTGCCGCACACGGAGCACGTCTTAGCCACGATGAAGCCCTCCCAATGCTCGTAGAAAGGTACAAACGCCATATACGATAGCATGCGCCAGGCTGCTGCGCAACGCTTGGCCAGGCTTGCGCAGCTCTGACGCAGGCTGCGGCGCCGTGGCTCTACGAGAGCGTCCCGGTTGGCTGATCAGCGATGATGTCCTCACGAGGAAGGACATGGCGCATTTTTGGATGAGAGTTCACATCGACCAAGGGATGTGATCCAGTTCCTGCGCCGCCTCCCGAACTCTTCGACGGAAACGCTGGGACCGCCTCCCGTAAAGCCTGGCCGCGAACGCGGCGACGATCGCGAGCATGTCCTGCACAAGTTCCCGGGTCGCGTCGGCTGCGAGCGGTCCATTCAAGACCTCGGCGCGGACGCCGTATGGCGCCAGCGCTTCGACCCGGCGAAGCCGAAACGCGCCAGGCGGTCCTTGAACTCTACCAGCACCACGTCGATCTCGTCGGCAGCGGCCATGCGGAACAGGCGGCGCAGACCCTGTGGCAGGGACTTGGGATAGATCTGCGAGAGCCTGGAGGGATTGAAGGAGCACAGGTGCCGACCGAGTTGTTCGCCCAATTGCAGTCGGGCGCGGACAGTCCGCCAGTGGAGGACCTGGAGATCTGGGCAGGCGTCTTCCAGTCACGCGGCCAGCCAGCCGGAGAGCTGCGCCACGATGATTTCCGCCGCCCGGTCGAGATCCTCGAGGCCTGCGCCGGCCGCAGCCTGCAACGTGATGCCTTTGATCTGGACCAGGATGGCGAGGCGGGTCGACGCCACGTCGAGGTCCCCCCTGCAGGTGCCCTCCGCGACGCCGCGCGAGAGCAGGTGGCCGAGGTATCCGGCCAGGGCCGCATCCAGGCGGTCCAGCTGCGCCCTGACGTCGGCCGCGTGCCGCGCGTGCAGCTGCAGTTCGCCCATGACGACGAACATGGCCATGTCCCTGCGCAGGCGACGCATGATGTCTCGAAACTCGTCCGCAATGGCCTCAAGCGCTGTCAAGGGCGCTACGGCCGGCGCGTCGTCGAGCGGCGTCCTGAGCGTCTCCAGAAGATGGTCCACCACGGCCTGCAGCAGGGTCGCCTTCGACGGGAAGTAGTGCAGGAGTGTCGCGTGATGGATGCCTGCCGCCTGGGCCACGGCACGCAGCGTGAAGCCGCCCATGCCGTCGGCGGCGATCAGCCGCACGGAAGCAGCCACGAGTTCACCCCGCCGGTCGATCCCGGGGCTCACGCGCGGTCGCCAGGGCGCAGCAGCGCGATCATCGCCAGAACGTAGCTGGTCGCGGCAATGGCGAAGCCTGTGGCCATCAGCATCGAGCTGAAGTCCTTGCCGTAGTTGATGAAGCTCCCGCCGTTGAAGGCGGCAGCCGTGACGCCGATCCAGCCCGCTGCCGCGGGGCCGGGAACCGGATGCGGGCGCTCTAAGAGCGCAACGACCAGCAGGGCGGTGCCGCCGGCGACGAGCAGAAGTCCAAGTGCGACGTGCAGCCGCAGCAGCAGCGTACCGTGACCGAGTGCCCACCCCACTCCCTTCGCAAGTCCGGAGAAGTAGTTGGGGTCGCCGGCGCCCGGGTGTCCTCGCGGGACGTTCACGAACAGGTTCACCGACATGCCGAGCAGGAACTCGGCCAGCAGTAGCCAGAGCATGAGCGCAGTCAAGCGGCGAGGCAGACGTCGATCGGCCACCGCAGTCACCACCCCTTCCGGTCCCGGGACAGGGCGAGCCGTCCCGGGCCTCTTTGGTGGCTCACGCTACCATACCGTCGACGAGCTTTCAACCATGTGGTGGAGAACTAGAAATAAAACAATCTAAAGATGTCACAGACGATATGAACTAATGGCCGTAGGAAGCGGCATTCCCGAGGAGGAGGGGTTGACCGCATGGTTCTCGTCGCCTTATCATTGACCTATCGGTCGGTCGAACAGAGGTGGGTGGCATGCCCCGCAGCCAGGAGGCCAATCATGCGATTCGCGAAGAGCGCAAGGCGGAAATCCTGGCTGCGGCGGCGGTGGTGTTCGCACACCAGGGATACGTCGGCACGCGCATCAGCGACATCGCGGATGCGGCCAAGACGAGCAAGGGACTCCTTTACCACTACTTCACGAGCAAGGAGGAAGTCTTCACCGCCTTGGTCGAGCGGGCGTCGCGCGGCGTGCTGCAGCTGATCGGACGGGCGATCGACCTGCCCGTGCCGCCTGTGGAGCGCCTGAGATGGCTGATCGAGCAGGAACTTGCAGGCCTCGGCGACGATCCGCACATCTTCATGGTCGTGCTCCAGGCCATGATGAGCGAGGCTGTGCCCGCAAGCGCCAGGCGGGCGGCGGAAGAGCTCGTGGCGGGCACCCAGAAACTCATGCTTCAGCTGGTGGTCGCGGGTCAGGCAGAGGGCCAGATCGTCGAAGGCGACCCGTTGGAGATCGCCACGCTGTTCGGCACGTGGTTGCAGGGTCTTGCGGTGGGTGCCGCGATGCGGCCGCTGGCGGCTTCCCTGCCGAGGGCCGAGAGCCTTGTGCGACTCTTCGTGCCGGGAGGCGCACGCTAGGACCGGGACGCCTCTTTTTTGCGTAAAAATTGAACGGATAGTCAGTCAACCAAAGGAGAATCCGCCATGGACGACATCGCAGCCTCCTCGCCGCGTCTCGGCGCATTGGCCCAGGCGGGCCTGCTTGCCGGACCATTCATGAGCATGGTCGACAGCAGCATCGTCAACGTGGCCCTGCCCGACATCGCGCGCTCCTTGCAAAGTTCGCTCGCCGCGGCGCAGTGGGTGGTGAGCGTGTACCTTCTCGCCCTCGGCGTGGCCCTGCCCGGCACGGCGTATCTCGCGAAGCGGTTCGGGACGCGTCCCGTCTACATGGTGAGTCTCATCGGGTTCACCGCCGCGTCGGCTCTCTGCGCGGCATCGCCCACGGTCACGGTCCTCGATGCCGTCCGGGCCGTCCAGGGCATGTTCGGCGCAGCGATGGTGCCGCTCGCCATGAACATGCTGTTCGGCGAGGGGCAGAGCTCCCGTCAGATGTCGCCTGTGGCGGGCATGATGCTGTTCCTGGCTCCGGCGCTCGCGCCCGCCATCGGGGGGCTTCTCATCCCTTGGGCGGGCTGGCCCTCCATCTTCCTCGTCAACGTGCCTGTCGGCGCCCTGGCCCTGCTCGGCGTCGGCCGCATCCCCTCCGGCGTCGATCCAGGGCCGTCGGCGCGGCGGCCCCGCTTCGACCTGCCCGGCTTCGTGTTCCTTGCGGGCGGCATCGCCGCCGGCACGTACGGCACGTCGACGGCGGTGCAGGCGGGGTGGCTGGCGGCACAGGCGTGGCCGTACTGGTCCTCGGGCCTCCTGCTCCTCGCAGCGTACGCCATCTGGGCGCGAGGGCGCGCCCACGCCATCGTCGACCTCGGCATGCTCGCAAGCCCTCAGCAGGCCTACGCCATGGCCCTGAACGCGGTCGTCTCCATTGTCACGTTCGCTCTCATCGTACTCGTTCCGTCCTTTGTGCAGGAGTTCCAGGGGAAGAGCGCCATCGTCGCGGGGCTGACGCTCCTGCCCCAGGGGATTACGACGGGTCTCGGCGCCGTGATCGGCAACGCGTTACCCACCCGGTTGGGCGTGCGACGCACGGCGTTTCTCGGCATGGCCATCCTCAGCCTGACGACCTTGGGCATGCTGGCGGTGGGCGTCGCCACGTCGCCGTGGCTGACGGCCGCTATCCTCTCTGGACGCGGCTTTGCCATAGGTTTTGTCATCCAGCCCGTCCTGAACCGGCTGCTCGGGAGCCTGCCGGCGGAGAGGATTCCAGACGGCAACACCCTGTTCAACGTCGTCGACCGGGTCTCCGGAGCAGCGGGCATCGCGCTGATCGTGACCTTCTTCCAGATGCGCGAGGCGGCGCTCCTCCAGGCGGCCCAACGCCAGTTCCGCCACGTCGCGGCAGGGTTTTCGGGCGTCGGCGGGCGCCTTGGGACAAGTCCCGCGGTGCGGCAACTGCTGGCCCGCGCCGCCACCGGAGGCTTCCACGACGTGATCTGGCTCGTGGCCGCGCTCAGCGTGATCGGGCTCGCCATGACGCTCGGTCTCGCGGCGGAAGGGGGTCAGGCGCACGACGCAGCCTGATCGGGGGCGGCTACAGGCCGTGTGAGAAGACGGTTGCCAGGGAGGATCTGCGCAAAGCCTGGCCAGGATGTATGCTGGATCCACTTGAGGAACCGCTGCGGCAGGAGGGGACAGCTTGCGCTTCATCGACGCGACCGGGGACCCTCTGCTCTGGCGCCTTTCGCCGACGCTGGCGGAGACGGTGGCGCTCGCCGTGGCGGAGGGCAGGGCGCCCAAGACCTTCTGCCTGCGGATGAACACGCCGTACGTGCTGCTCGGGCCGCAGGACCTCCGGCTGCCGCATCCCGAAGAGGGCGTGGCCTGGCTGGAGAGCAGGGGACTCCCGGTCTACGTCCGGGTCGGGGGCGGTGCCGCCGTCCTGCTCGATGAGGGCTGCCTCAGCTTCTTCGGGGCGGTGCCGTGCCGCGACATCACGCGGCTGGACGCGAACTTCCGCGACCTGACGCGCCCGGTGCGGCACGCTCTTGCGGCACTCGGCGTGCCCGTGCGGTTCGGCCGCGCCCCCGGCTCCTACTGCGAGGGTCCGCAGGACCTCGTCACGACGGGAGGGCGCAAGCTCCTCGGCGTGGCTCAGGCCCTGCGCCAGGGCTATGCACTCGTGTCGGGCATGCTGCTCGTGACGCAGGATCCGGTGCCGACCACCGCCGTGCTGCAGGAGTTCTACCGGCGCGCGGGGAGCGATCGCATCCTCAGGCCGGAGGCGGTGACGTCGCTGGCCGCCGAGCTGGGCGGAGCTGTGGACCTGCAGGTGGTGAAGCAGGAAATCCAGCGCCAGGTGGCCCTAGTCGGCTGGAGCGGCGTTCCCTCGCCGCTGACCGCGTGGGAGCGACAGTCGGGCGAGGAGATGCTCGGAATGCGGCGGTATCCGCCGGCACAACTTGCGCATTCACCGCTGGTTCGTTCACTATAGGGCTTGGCAACTGCATAGTGCAGGGTTGCGGGTGCCCCCCCGCGGGGGGGCGAAGAGGGAATCAGGTGCGAAGCCTGAGCGGTCCCGCCACTGTATGCGGCCGATGAGCGCCAGAACGCCACTGTCTACGGACGGGAAGGCGGCGCGAGGACACCGCGAGCCAGGAGACCTGCCCGCGCCATGCCGGCGATCCTCCGGAGAAGAGGCCACGCCGGAAGGCGGCGCAGCGCTGCCTTCTTGGGGGCCGCCCGGAGCAATCCGGGCGTTTTGCGTTTCCAGGAAAGGGAGGTTCGCAGATGCGCCGTTTCGCTCTCCTCACAGCGCTCGCCGCCGCCGGGTCCTTGCTGATCGCCGGCTGCGGCCAGGCACCGCCGGTCGCGGGTCCGATCCACCTCACCGACGACATGGGCAAGCAGTTGACGCTCAAGGCGCCCGTGACCCGCATCGTCTCGCTCGGCCCATCGAACACGCAGATCCTGCTCTCTCTCGGCCTGCGGAGGGACATCGTGGGCATCGATGACGAGAGCGTCCAGTACGACCCCGAGCCTTACAGCCGCGAAGCGAAGGGGCTCACCGTGGTCGGCGACTCCTACACCGGGCTCAACGTCGAGAAGATCGCGGCCCTGCACCCGCAGCTCGTGCTGGCCATGCAGGGCGTCAAGAACATCTCGGAGATCGAGGCGCTCCACCTGAAGGTCGCCACGCTCGATCCGAGCAGCGTCGAGGGGATCTACCGCGACATCGCCTTCGTCGGCCAGGCGACCGGAACGTCGGGCAAGGCCGCGTCGCTCGTCGCGTCGATGAAGGCTCGACTGCAGGCGATCAGCCACGCGGTCCGAAACCTCGGCCGTCCGACGGTCTTCGTCGAGCTCGATCCGACCCAGTACTACACCGCCGGACCTGGCAGCTTTCTCGACGGGCTTCTCAAGATCGCCGGCGGCCGCAACATCGCGGACACGGTGACGCATCAGCAGTATCCGGCGCTCTCGAGCGAGACGATCATCGCACAGGACCCGCAGGTGATCGTGCTGCTCGACACGCCCTACGCCAGCGCCAAGAGCGTTGCGGCCAGGCCCGGCTGGTCCACGATCGCGGCCGTGCGCGAGGGCCGCGTCGTGCAGAACATCGATCCGAACCTGCTCTCCGAGCCGGCGCCGGCCGTCGTGCTGGGCGTGCAGGAACTTGCCAAGGACCTGCATCCGGGGCACAAGATTCCGTGACGACGCGGTTCACGGGCATGCGCCCGCGCGGCATCCTCCTTCTGGGCCTGCTGGTCCTGGAGATGCTCGCGGCTGTGCTCGTGGGCCCGACGGGCATCGCGCCTGGAGCGGTGCTGTCCGCTCTTGGCCATCCGAGCGCGACGAGTGTCGTCGCCGCGATCGTCTGGCAGGTCCGGCTGCCGCGCATCGTGGGCGCGGCCTTCGTCGGCGCGGCACTCGGCCTGTCCGGCGCCATCCTCCAGGCTCTCCTGCGCAATCCTCTGGCCGACCCCTATCTCATCGGCACCTCGGCCGGAGCCGGCCTCGGCGCCACGGTGGCCGAGATCGCCGTGCCGCAGCTCAGCCTGATGCCCTTGGGAGCATTCGTCGGTGCGGCGCTCGCCGTGCTCGCCGCCTCCTCGGCGTCGCGCATGCGGGGGGCCGGCAGCGTCACCATCGTGCTTGTGGGCTACGCGCTCTCGGTGGTGCTCGGTGCCGTCACGTCGCTGCTCCTCGCCTTCGACCATACCGCGCTCCTGTCGGTCTACTTCTGGTTCCTCGGTGGCCTCGGCGGAGTGACGTGGAGCCAGATCGCGACGCTAGGCGTCGTCCTCGCCATCGGTCTCAGCCTCGGCGTCTACTATCGGCGTGAACTCGACGCGCTGGCGATGGGGGAGTCCCAGGCCTACTACCTCGGGGTCGACGTGCAGCGCACGCGTGTTCTGCTGCTCCTGCTCGCAGGGCTGACGACGGCCGTCGCGGTGGCCGCCTCCGGCTTGATCGGCTTCGTCGGACTCGTCGCGCCGCACGTGGCGCGGCGCCTCTTCGGCGCCGCGCACGACCGCTCGCTCCTGGCGAGCGCGGCGGGCGGAGCGGGCTTCTTGGTCCTGGCTGACACGGTGGCGCGCTCGCTGCCCTTTGGAGAGGTGCCGGTAGGGATCATCACCGCCCTGATCGGCGGGCCCTTCTTCATCTGGCTCATCCTGCATACGGACAGGCGGCGCAGCTCATGACGATCAGGGCCTACGACGTGCGTTTCCGCTATGGGCCGCGGCCTGTGCTGCAAGGTGTCAGCCTTGGCATCGAAGGTCAGGGCCTGACGGCGCTCTGCGGCCCGAACGGCGCCGGCAAGAGCACCTTGCTGCACCTCATGGCCGGGCGGCTGCAGCCGCAGGCAGGGCGCGTCGAATTGGACGGCTTGCCGATTGCGGGCCTGCGCCCCCCCGAGCGGGCGCGGCGCATCGCCGTGGTGCCGCAGGCCATGGGCCAGACCTTCGACCTGACCGTCGAGGACCTCGTCACGTTGGGCCGCCTGCACCGGCTGCGGGTGGTCGACCGGCTGCTGCTGAAGCCCCTGTCCGCGGAGGACGAGGCGGCGGTCGGTCAGGCGCTTCAGGCCCTGGATGTCGAAAACCTGCGCGGGAGACGGCTCTCCCAGATCTCGGGTGGCGAGCAGGCCAGGGCCATGATCGCCACGGCGCTCGCGCAGGGGGCGGACCATCTGTTGCTCGACGAGCCCACCGCGCATCTCGATCCGGCGTTCCGCCGCGAGATCCTCGAGATCCTCAGCATGCTCGCAGAGCATGGCCGCACGGTGCTGATCGTGCTGCACGACCTGATGCTTGCGGGACTCTACGCCGACAGGGTTGCGCTGCTCGCGGACGGGCGACTGGCAGCCGCGGGCGACGCCAAAGACGTGCTCACGTCCGAGACGCTCAGCGACGTCTTTCGCACGCCGCTCAGGGTGGAGCGCCACCCCGGGAGCGGACGGCCGCTTGTGCTGCCGGGCTGATCTCTCGGGGGCGCTGGACCGCGGCTCCCGCACGCCATCCGCTGGCCCAATGGCCGACCCTCCTGTTGACACGGTTCCCTCGGCGGCGTAGGATGGGCGCAATAGCGCAGAGCGATGCGCGGGCGGAGTACTGGCGAAACGCTGCGAAGAGAGCCGGCACTGGTGCGAATCCGGCCAGCGTGAAGCTGAGGAATGGGCCTGCAAGCTGCGGACCGAATGGCCTTTGGGCCGAGTAGGCTCCGCCGGGACCTCCCCGTTATCCGGAGGGCGGTATCGGACCTCGGTCCCGTACCGGCAGAGTGGGCCTCGGCCAATTGGGGTGGCACCGCGGAAGTACGCTTCCGTCCCGATCGGACGGAGGCTTTTTGTTGTTGCTGGGGGAGTGGATGTCGTGGTCGTGGCGGAGCGTCGAGGCGTCGTCTATCGTCATCGCACCGTGCTGTCGGATATGCAGACGCCGATCGGCATCTATCAGGCTGTCGCAGGGCGGCCCGGGGCCTTTCTGCTCGAGAGCGCCCCAACCAGGCAGAGCGTCGGGCGCTACTCCTACATCGGCTGGGAGCCGCTCTACCGCCTGCAGGCCAGGAACGGGATCATACGCCTGGAGCGGGACGGTCGGACAGAACGCCGTCGCGCCTCCGCATTCGCGGAACTGCGGCGGCTCGCCGAGTGCGTAGAGAGCCCGCGTCCGAGTGACGACCTGCCGCCCTTCTTCGGCGGCGCCGTCGGCTACATCGGCTACGATGTGGCGCGCGAGTTCGAGCGGCTCGGCGAGGCTCCCGAGGACGACCGCGGCCTGCCCTCGCTGCACTTCGTCGTCCCACGCCAGATCGTCGCCTACGACCACGTGACGCGGCTGGCGCACCTCGTCGTCGCGGACGACGGCGATCACCCGGAGGAGGCCCGGGCGCGGCTCGACCAGATGGAGCGCCTCATCCGGCGCGGCCGCCGGATGCCCCCGCGCCCGGCCAGCCAGCCGGAGCTCCTGGCGCGGTCTCTGACTCCCGACGAGTACGTGGAGCGTGTCAAGCTGGCCAAAGAGGCGATCGCGGCCGGCGACGTGTTCCAGTTGGTGTTGTCGCAGCGTCTCGCCTACCGCACCGGTGCGTCGTCCCTGGCGGTCTACCGGGCCTTGCGCGCCATCGACCCATCACCCTACATGTTCCATCTGCGCCTGCCAGGCTTCGCCTTCTACGGCAGCTCTCCCGAGACGCTTGTGCGCGTGGACGGCCGCCGGGTGACGATCCGGCCGATCGCCGGCACGAGGCCCCGTCCGGCCCGGCCCGAAAATGTGGCGGCTGTGGCGAGCGAGCTCGCCTCCGACCCGAAGGAGCGCGCAGAGCACCTCATGCTCCTCGACCTCGGCCGCAACGACGTCGGCCGCGTCGCCGTACCCGGCAGCGTCGCGGTGCGCCGGAGCTTTGCCGTGGAGGAGTACCTGAGGGTGCTCCATCTGGTGTCTGACGTCGAGGGCGAGCTCGCCGACGGCCTCTCCAGCCTCGACGCCCTGGCCGCCGCGTTTCCCGCCGGCACGCTCACGGGGGCGCCGAAGATCCGGGCCATGCAGCTCATCGACGCGCTCGAACCGGTGGCCCGCGGACCGTACGGCGGTGCGGCGGGCTACATCTCGGCAGACGGCAACCTCGACTTCGCCATCGCCATCCGCTCGATCGTCCAGGTGGGAGACATCGCCTACCTGCAGTCCGGGGCGGGCATCGTACAGGATTCCGATCCCGTGCGGGAGCACGAGGAGTGCCAGCACAAGCTCGCAGCCCTCAGGCAGGCCCTCGAGCTCGCGGGAGGTGCAGGGGCATGATCCTGGTCGTCGACAACTACGACTCCTTCACCTACAACCTCGTGCAGATGCTCAGCCCCGTGACCGAGGTCCGGGTGGTGCGCAACGACGCCCAGGAGCTGCCGCGGCTTCTGCTGCAGGCGCGTGGCATCGTCATCTCGCCGGGACCGGGCCGGCCCGAAGGGACCGGCCTTCTGCCGCAGCTGCTGCCTCAGGTGCTGGGACGCACGCCGATCCTGGGAGTCTGCCTCGGTCACCAGCTCCTCGGCCTCGTCGCGGGCTGCGATGTGCGGCGGAGCGTACCGGTGCACGGCAAGACGTCCTACATCCGCCACGACGGCGAAGGCATCTTCCATGGCCTTGCGCAGGACTTCGCCGCGACGCGCTACCACTCGCTCGCGATTGCCCGGGAGACGGTGCGCCCGCCGTGGCGCATCAGCGCGACGGGCGACGACGGCACGGTGATGGGGATCCGCTCTCCAGACGGCTTGGCCGAGGGCGTGCAGTTCCATCCCGAGTCCGTCGCGACGCTCGCGGGGCCGCGGCTCATGGAGAACTTCCTGGGGAGGTGCGGGGAATGATCAAGGAGGCCATCGCCACCATCCTGCGCGGCGGGCAGCTGCGGGCCGCGGAGGCCGAGGCGGCGATCGACGAGATCATGGAGGGACAGGCGACGCCCGCGCAGATCGCGGGATTTGCCATCGCGCTGGCGTTCCGCGGCGAGACGTCGGAGGAGCTCGCCGGCTGTGCCCGCGCCATGCGCCGGCACGCGACGCCGGTACCGGTGGGGCGCCAGGACGCGATCGACAACTGCGGGACCGGCGGCGACGGCCTGTCCACCTTCAACATCTCGACGACGGCGGCCTTCGTGGCGGCCGGGGCGGGATGCGCGGTGGCCAAACACGGCAATCGGGCCGCCTCCAGCCGCTGCGGTTCGGCGGAGGTGCTCGAGGCGCTGGGCATCGCGCTCGACCTGCCGCCTGCCGCGACCGGCCGGGCTGTCGACGAGATCGGCATCGGTTTTCTCTACGCCCCGCTTCTCCACGGGGCCTTGCGGCACGCAGCGGGCCCGCGCAAGGAACTCGGCGTCCGGACCGTCTTCAACCTGCTCGGCCCCCTGGCGAACCCGGCCGGCGTGCGTCGACAGGTGATCGGCGTCGCCCGTCCCGAGCACGTGCGTCTGGTGGCCGAGGCTCTGCGCGACCTCGGCAGCGAGCACGCGCTGGTGCTGCACGGAGCCGGCGGCGCCGACGAGCTGACGCTCGCTGGGGAGAACCTCCTGTGCGAGCTCAAGGACGGCGCGTTGCGCGAGATAACCCTCGACGCGCGGGAACTGGGACTCGCCGCGGCGCCCGTCGGGGCGCTCGCCGGCGGCGATGCCGGCGAGAACGCCAGGATCACGCAGGCGGTCCTGGCCGGGGAGCGCGGCCCGCAGCGCGACGTCGTCGCGCTGAACGCGGCCGCCGCCATCTACGTCGGAGGTCGCGCCCGAGACCTCGCGGGGGCCCTGCTCCTGGCCGAGGACGCGATCGACAGCGGGGCCGGAGCCAAGCACCTCGCGCAGCTTGCGGCCTTCGGCCGCCGGGAGATGGTCGGATGAATCTTCTCGAGCGACTGACCGAGGCCGAGCACAGGGCCTTCCTCGCGCGCCGCCAGAGGCCCCTGCCGGGCAGGGCAGGCCCCGTGCGCCCGTTCCTGGACGGAGTGGATCCCCACATCCGGCTCATCGCCGAGTACAAGCGCAGCTCCCCGAGCCACGGCGCCTTCCCGGAGGCGCATCTCGACGCAGTGCTGCGGCGCTACGAGGCGGCGGGCGCCTCGGCCGTCTCGATCCTGGTGGCCGAGGAGGGGTTCTCGGGGAGTCTCGACGATCTGCTGGCGGCACGCGCCGGCACCCGGCTGCCCTTGCTCTACAAGGGGTTCGTGAGCCATCCCGGCCAGATCGACGAGGCATTCGCCTATGGAGCCGACGCCGTTCTGCTGATCGCCGCGGTTCTCGGCAGGGAGCTCCCCGCGTTCATCCGCAGGGCCGAGGCGAGGGGCCTGAGAGCGCTCGTCGAGGTGCACCGCGAGGTGGAGCTGCAGGCGGCTCTGTCGGCAGGGGCCGGGCTTGTCGGCATCAACAACCGGGACCTTGCGAGCCTCGCCTGCGACCTAGGTGTCGTGCTCGAGCTCGCACCCAAGGCGGGCCCGGGCGTGACGCTGGTCGCCGAGAGCGGCTACCGGACCCTCGACGCGATCGAGGCGGCGGAGCGCGCCGGCGCGCAGGCGGTGCTGATCGGCGAGGCCCTGCTGGTGCAGGACGGAGCGCTGCTCGACGCCTGGAGCAGCCAGCGGGCTCATGTGGGTTAAGATCTGCGGCTGCCGCACGCCGGAAGGTGTCGAGGCGGCAGTGGCGGCGGGGGCGGACGCGGTCGGGTTCATCTTCGCGGAGAGCAGGCGGCGCGTGACGCCCGAGCTCGCCCATGAGCTCGCCCTGCGGGTGCCAAGGGGAGTGGCGGTGGTCGCCGTCGTGCGATCGCCGAGCCTCGCGCAGCTCCGTCAGATCGAGGAGTGCATGAGAATCGACATGCTGCAAGTCAGCGGTCGGCTGCCGCCAGGCAGGATGGCGCCGCAGATCCTGCGCACGGTCTACCTTGGCGAAGCCGACCGCCTGCCGCCGGGGCGCCTGCCGCGAGGCGACTTCCTGCATCTCGACAGGCGCCATGCGGGGGCGTGCGGCGGCAGCGGCCTCCTCGTCGGCCGGGCGGCGGCGCGGCGCATCGCCGCCCGGCAGCCCGTGGTGCTGGCCGGTGGACTCGATCCGGACAACGTGGAGGAGGCCATCATGGCCGTCAGGCCGTTCGGCGTCGATGTCGCCTCGGGCGTGGAGAGGGACGGCAGGCAGGACCCGGAGCGGATTGCGAGCTTCGTGCACAGGGCGAAGGAGGCGGGGCGGTGAGGGGACGGTTCGGAGACTACGGCGGCCAGTACGTGCCGGAGACGCTGATGCACGCCCTGGGCGAACTTGAGTCGGCGTTCCTCGAAGCCCGCGAGGATCCTGTCTTCCAGGCCGAGCTCGGGGAACTGCTGGGTCGCTATGTGGGACGGCCGACACCGCTGACGGAAGCGCGGCGCCTTGGCGACCGGTTCGGCCGGCGGATCCTCCTGAAGCGGGAGGATCTGGCGCACACCGGTGCCCACAAGATCAACAACACGCTCGGCCAGGCGCTGCTCTGCAAGCGCATGGGCAAGCGGCGCCTGATCGCCGAGACCGGCGCGGGCCAGCACGGCGTCGCCGCGGCGACGGCGGCCGCGCTGTTCGGCCTCCAGTGCGACGTGTTCATGGGCAGCGTCGACGTCGAACGCCAAGCGCTCAATGTCTACCGCATGGAGCTGCTGGGGGCGCGCGTCCACCCTGTCGCGAGCGGCTCCGGCACGCTGAAGGACGCTACGAACGCCGCCTTGCGGGAGTGGGTGGCGACCGTGGAGGACACGCACTACGCGATCGGTTCGGTGGTGGGTCCGCATCCCTTCCCGCTCATGGTGCGCGAGCTGCAGTCGGTGATCGGGCGCGAAGTTCTCGATCAGTGCGGGGAGATCCTGGGCGGGGAGCCCCAGGCGGCCGTCGCGTGCGTCGGCGGCGGCTCGAACGCGGCGGGACTCATGGCGCCGCTGGTGGACCGCGCCATCCGGCTCTATGGCGTCGAGGCGGCGGGGAGCGGGCTCGACAGCGCCGAGCACGCGGCGACGCTGAGCCGGGGCGTTCCCGGCGTGTTGCACGGCGCCTACAGCTATCTCCTGCAGGACGAGGAGGGGCAGGTGCGCGAGGCCTACTCCATCTCGGCGGGTCTGGACTACCCGGGTGTCGGACCGGAGCACGCCTTCTGGCGGGACAGCGGGCGCGTAACGTACCTGACGGCCAGCGACGGGGAGGCGCTCGAGGCCCTGCACCTGCTGTCGCGCCTCGAGGGCATCATTCCAGCGCTCGAAAGCGCGCACGCCATTGCCCGGCTGGACGAGGTCGTGCGCGAGACGGCACCGGGCGACGCGATCGTCGTCGTCGTCTCCGGCAGGGGCGACAAGGACCTGGACGCGATCCGCCGACGGGAGGGAGCCGTATGAGCCGTCTAAAGAGCACGCTGGCTACGGCGCGTCAGGAGGGGCGCGGCCTTCTCATGGCCTATCTCTGCGCCGGCGACCCGACGCTTGCGGAGAGCGCCGGTGCCATCGCGGCGGCTGGCGAGGCGGGCGCCGACATCCTCGAGATCGGCTGGCCGTTCAGCGATCCCGTCGCGGACGGCCCGGTGATCCAGGCGGCGTCACAGCGCGCCCTGCCGCACACGGGCAGGGCAGGGGTGCTTGAGGTGGTGCGAGCGGTGCGGCGCAGTTCACCTAAGCCGATCGCCTTGCTCGGCTACTGCAACCCGATCCTGCGTCACGGGCTCGACGCGACGATGGAGGAGCTTGCGGCTGCCGGCGTCGACGCACTGGTCGTGGCGGACCTCGCCTTCGAGGAGAGTGACCCCTGGCGCGCGGCCTGCCGGCGTCACGGCATCTCGCTCGTTCCGTTCGTCGCGCCGACGACGCAGGCGGCGAGGCTCGCGGCGATCGGGCGGGCAGCGGACAGCTTCATCTATGCCGTCGCGCTGCTCGGCGTCACAGGCCAGCGGGCGGAGCAGTCGGCGTCGATTCTGCCGGTCGTGGATCATCTGCGCCGCCATACGAAGGCGCCTGTTCTGGCCGGCTTCGGCATCGGAGACGGAGATCAGGCCGCTCTCTGGCGACGTCGGGGCCTCGACGGCGTGATCGTGGGATCGGCGCTCGTCGCAGCCCTGGCGGAAGGCGGCAGGGATGCGGTGGCCGGGAAGGTGCGGTCGATCCGCTCCGGCCTTGACAAACTGGGGTAGTCTTAAACGGAAACGGGGAGTGGTTCGCAAGTGGTCGTCGTGATGAAGGCGGGTGCGACGCCGAGACAGTTGGCAGAGGTCGTCGAGGCCATCCGCGGCTTCGGCTTCACGGCGCATGTCTCCGAGGGACTCGAGCGCACCGTGGTGGGCGTCGTTGGCAGCGCCGCGGGCCGCGACGAGGTGATGCAGGCGCTGCTCGCCCTGGACTCTGTCGAACGCGTCGTGCCGGTGGGCGCTCCCTACAAGCTGGCAAGCCGCGTGCACCAGCAGACGCGCACGCGTGTGCAGATCGGTCCGAACTGCGTGTTCGGCGGCGATGCGTTCACCGTCATCGCCGGACCCTGCAGCGTCGAGGACGAGGAGCAGATCGTGCGCACGGCCGTTGCCGTGCGGGAAGCCGGGGCCAGCGCCCTGCGCGGGGGTGCGTTCAAGCCGCGCACCAGCCCCTACAGCTTCCAGGGCCTGCAGGATGAGGGATTGCGCCTCCTTTCGGTGGCACGCGAGGCGAGCGGCCTGCCGATCGTGACGGAGCTTCTGGACCCGCGCCATCTCGAGGCGATGGATCCGTACGCCGACATGTTCCAGATTGGTGCGCGCAACATGCAGAACTTCGAGCTGCTCAAGGAGGTTGGGCGCAGCCACAAGCCGGTGCTGCTCAAGCGCGGCATGGCTGCGACGATCGAGGAGTGGCTGATGGCCGCCGAGTACATCCTGTCCGAGGGCAACGCGCAGGTGGTGCTCTGCGAGCGCGGCATCCGCACCTACGAGCCCGGGACGCGCTTTACGCTGGACCTCTCCGCGGTCGCGCTCGCGCAGCAGCTTTCGCACCTGCCGGTCATCGTCGATCCGTCACAGGCCGCGGGCCGCTCAGCGCTCGTCGCACCGCTCGGGCGCGCGGCATGCGCCCTCGGCGCCGACGGCCTGATCGTCGAGGTGCACCCGGACCCGCCGCACGCGCGGTCGGACGCCCAGCAGCAGCTGCGCTTCGACCAGTTCTCCGACATGATGCAAGACATCGTGCGCATCGCGGCGATTGCCCAGCGCCAGCCGAGATGAGGCGCAAGCTCGCGCCGCGCACCTGCTTCCGCTTCGAGGGTGCGGTGCCGGGCGACAAGTCCGTGACGCATCGCGCCTACCTGATCGCCACCCGGGCGAGAGGAGAGACGACGATCACGGGCGCCCTGCGTGCGCGCGACACCGACGCGACGCTCGCGGTCTGCAGGGCCTTGGGCGCCGACACAGAGGTGGAGGGCGACCGCGTTCGCCTGCGCCCGCCCGCGAGGCTCCAGGAGCCGGCGCGTCCCCTGGACTGCGAGAACGCGGGGACGCTCGTCCGGCTTCTCGCCGGGCTACTGGCCGGAACCGGCATCTTCGCCGTCATGACCGGCGACGACTCGCTGCGGAGCAGGCCGATGCGGCGCGTGGTCGAGCCGTTGCGCCAGCTCGGAGCGCGCATCGAGGGACGCGGGCAGGGCGACCTGCTTCCGCTCGCCATCCTGCCCGCGAGACTCGAGGGGCGCAGCGTCTCGCTGCCCCTGCCGTCGGCGCAGGTGAAGTCTGCCGTTCTGCTGGCGGCACTCGACGCGGATGGCGAGACGCGGCTTTCGGGCCTGCGGCCGACGCGAGACCATACGGAGCGCATGCTGCGCCAGTTCGGTGCGGAGATGGAGCTTGGGCCCGACGCCATCCGCGTCCGCGGCGGGCGGCCGGGGTCTCGGCTCCGGCCGGGGGGGTCGTCGCGTCCGGTGCGGGGGGGGGCGACCGTCCCCCCGGACGCCGCCCCACGGTCGCGGGCTGTGCCCAGGTCCCCCCGCCGGCGCCGATCCCTCCGGTCCGGGGGGG
>Ga0080006_1135882_pt1 | contig 217928 bp, 210 predicted proteins | sample RS3BMetagenome_FD_69209 | JGI IMG/M metagenome (GOLD analysis project Ga0080006, IMG submission 69209) | Ferric oxide microbial mat and aquatic microbial communities from Rainbow Spring, Yellowstone National Park, USA - RS3B (SPADES... ...
CGGATCGGCCAGCTCCGTATGCGGCCCGCGGATCTCGCGCAGCGGCGGCTCCGCTCCCAACGCACCCAGCCGGAAGAAGGCGATTTCGTCGTCGTGCTCCACCGCCATCGCAATCTGGCGTAACTTGCGATTGAGCGCCACGCCGTAGACTTCGTGCGGTGTCGCCAGCACCTTGGCCGGGTAGTTGCCGTTGGCGCCGTAGGGAAAAGCCGCCAGGTCGTCGCCGACATCGTTCTCGCCCGTGTAAATCGTCTTGCTCACCGGATCCAACGCCACCCCGGTCGCAAAGGACAGGTAGGTGGCGGGACCCAAAATCTGCTGCCGGTAAGGCGTGATATCGCTGGCCCGGGGCGATTCGCCGTCGCTACGCTTGTAGACCAGCACGCTCTTGAGATTGGTATCGGTAATTGCCAGGAGGTTGTTCTTCGGATCGACCGCGATCCCGTTGAATTCCGGATAGGGATCGCCCAGCCGCCGGCAGGCCGGAATATCGCCGCCGGGAATGGCCGGCGCGATCTTATCGAATACCTGCTTGAGCGCGTTGTCCGCGGCACTGTGCTTGCGCTCCTGCGCTCCGACCACGGCGGGCGCCAGACCCACCGCCAGCAGGGCAAGCACCCCACTCACGCCGGCTACGACCGAGGTCGTAGCCCGCCAGACCGACCCTCTCATTTGGCGATCCTCCAAGATTTATGTCTCAGGCCCGAAAATACTCAGGCGGCAAGCCCTCCCCGGTCTCCAAAACGCTGCCGCCTGCCTGAACAGACGGCGCCCGCGCGCAGAAATTCGGCCTTGGTTCCCTCGGCTACCGACTCCAGGTGTCATTTAGCTGTCCGCTTCCCAAGCCGCCCTGGCCGGGCACTCCCAATAGTTGCGGCACTTGGAAGGCGAACACGCCGTTACGGCCGCCGTCACCGGTAAACAGTTCGCCGTCGGGCGGATCGAGCGCGATACTGGCGGGATGGAGCAAGTCGCTAGCCGCTCCCCTGATATAGGCCCGCGGCGGTACGTCACCCTTGTCGGTCAGATTCCACACCCCGATAAAGCCGATGGGTGCCAGCCATGGCTTGGGTGGTCCGGTACAGCCCGGTGTAGGCGCAAAGCCACCACGATCGTAAGGCGGGAAATAGCCGCTGTTGAACGCTACGGCAAAAATCTTGCCGTTATAGACCGCGACATGCCACAGCGATTTGATCCCGGTGTGGGGACCGGTGATGACTCCCAATGGGGCCACGTCACCACTGGCTCGGCGATCGAACACGAAGATCGCGCCGCGATGGTGCTGGTCGCTGGCGGTGCCCACCACGATATTGCGCACCGGATCCACCGCGACTCCGATCACGCCACCGTACATCCCGGTCTTGGGGCCACCGATATAGCGCAAGGGCGGGGTGTTACCGCTGGCATCCCAGCGGTAGAACAGAATCCGGCTGGAGACCGAGTCGGCTACCACCAACTCCTTGTGGACATCGTCCACTTCAAGCTGGAAGGGGCGATGAAGCTGGGTCTTGGGCCCCTGCAGGACCCGCAGCGGGGCGACCTCGCCATGCGCGCCGGCGGGAAAGGTTACGATTGCCGCGGCCAGCGGCTCGCTGGCCAGGATCAGGTCGCGCGCTTTGTCGTAGGTGATACCGTGAGCGGCGCGGGTCAGTTTGGTCTTTTGTCCCTGGATTATCCGGGCGGGATTGGTATTGCCACTTGCCAACCTGGCAAAAGCCGCGATACGCGGATCGCTGACTCAATTGGGGACCAGCAACTCGTCGCGTTTGCTGTCGTACGCCATCGCCATCGGATTGCCGAAGCCGGCGATCGCGGTGCCCTTGGGGGCATTGCGAATGATCCGTTTGGGGCGGGCGTCGCCGTTCGCATCGCTGTCGAAAACCAGCCCGGTGTGGCCAAAATTTGCCACCCATAACTCGTGGTTAACCGGGTCGAACGCCACTCCCATCGGCGTGGTAATTCCGGTATGCGGTCCCTTGATCTCGCGAATCGGCGCCACGTTGCCGTTAGCCGTGCGCTTATAGACGGTAATCGCGTTGCTGGCCATGTTGGCCACCGCGACCTCATTGCGCTGGTCGTCCACCGACACACCGGCCGGCCAGTCCATCCGGGTCTTGCTGCCCTGAATCGTGCGCTGGGGCTTGACATTGCCTCGATCGTCGGCCGAAAAGACGGTGATCGAGGGCGGTTGATAATGGCCGCCACCCTGGTAATCGGGATCCCAGGCCCCGCGTGCCCAATTACCATGGTTGGCGACGAAGATCTCGTCGTGGGGATCGTCCCAATAGACCCCGTGGGGATCAGCCAGGCCGGTGTTGTCGCCGCGAATTTCGCGCAGCGGCGGCTCGGCGCCATGGGCGCCCAGGCGAAAGAAAATCAGCTCTTCGTCGTGCTCGATCGCCAACGCCATCTGGTTGAACTTCTGACTGATACCGATGCCATAGACCTCGTGCGGGGTCGCAAGAACGCGGGCCGCGTAGTCGCCGTTGGCGCCGTAGGGAAAGGCCGCCACATCGTCGCCGATATCGTTTTCGCCCGCGTAAATCTGCTTATGCACCGGATCGAGCGCGACCCCGGCGGCAAATGAGATGTAGGTGGCAGGCCCCATGATCTGCGCCAACGGGCGGGTCACTCCGGGCGAATCCACAGAGCCGGCGGTACGCCGGTAAATCAACAGACTTTTGAGGTTGGTGTCGCTGAAGAGCACAACGTTGTTCTTGGGATCGACCGCAACCCCGTTGAACTCCGGGTACATATCCAACAGCGCGCGACAGGGCTGAATATCGCCCCCGGGTATCCCTGCGAAGAGCTTGGCGAAATCGGTCTCCGCGGCGGCTCGGCTACGCGCGGGCGATGGATTGGCGGCCAAGGCCGCCCATGCCGCGACCGCCAGCAGCGCCGTGCCCAGCGCGATCCCGACACCATACTTGTTTGGCCGGATTACTTTCACTTTTCACCCCATCGCAGAGCCCGCCTGATGACGCCACTGGGAGATGCTCCGGATTTGTCTAGTTTTTCAATTACACCCCGCGGCCGGAGTATGCCAGCCGGGATGAGCCTCAAGATTGTACGGGATAAATGTTCGCGCAATTCGGCCAAGCAGCAAAAATCAGCTCAATTAATCAGTCAATTAGGCAATCTGAGGCCAGAAAATAGGCCGCCGCGCCCTGCAGATATGCAGTTTTGAGGGCCGCCAGACCTTAATGAAAAGACGGCATACGTCGTCACTCGTTGTAGGATTAAGACATAAGGACGCGATGAGGAAAGGAGGTCGGCCCGTGAAGCGCATACTGCTGAGCACCGGACTGGCGCTGATCTTGGTCGGCGCAACGGCCGCTTTGGCCCAAGACAGATCGGACAAGGTTTTGGGATCCGTCCAAAGAGGTAACACCACGATCGTGTTTGAAGCCGCCAACAGCAGCGATCTGCCGATGAACGAATATGCAGCGTGGGAAGAATTCTCGCGTGACCATCGCGCAATCTCCAACCAAATTGTAATCCACCCCGGCTGGTTGAAAAACGACGCTTGGATCGGGCGTCATCGCGCGCTGGCTGAATTCTTCGCCAAACATCCAGGAGTGCGGGAGGCAATGGTCACCAACCCCGGTAACTTCGTGGCGCCGCGCACCGCCAAGCGTTAAACGGCTCCCCTCGCTCGCGCCCTCCCAGAGGCGGTTTTTGGAAGGGCACGCTGTGACGAAGCGACGGGCATCACCGCTACGTCGAGAAAGACACACGACTGGCCTTGTTGGCCGCGACTTCCTTCGGACGTGGGTGCGGAATTGTTCTGGTGTCCCTGGACCTTGAAATCGCCGGGCAGCTCGGTAGTTAGAGCGTTGAGCGCGGTATCGGCGCTGAAGACTTCGGGCACCGAGGGTGCGTCGAAAATGGCCTCCCACGAGCATTCGGAGCGCACGCGCCGCAATCGATGATTGATCGGGATTGATTATAGAGTTGCTTGGGAAAGCGCTCGCGATCGCTCAGCGCTCGATCACGCGCAGATCCGCTGTGATCGGCAGCTCGAACAGATCGTTGCGAAGCAGCCGGGTCGAGAAAAACCAGATTTCGAGGTTTTCGATCGCTCCGCTTTTCGGATTGAGCCGCGCGATCACGTCGTCGCCAAGCTCTTCGGACTCCTGGTCGGCGTAGGGCGCGCCCTTATCGATATGCAAGATATCCGCGTCGCGGTCATATCTGAAACTCAGCTTCGCTTCCATTCGACTTTTCCTTCGGCGAGCCCGCGCGCGAGGTAGGCCGTAACAATCCAATGGCGCCCAGCCGACCCGCCCGCCCACCACGACAACCGCTACGTGCTTGCCGCTGCGCAGCTCAGGATACCATCGCGACAGCAGCCCCACCGCCGGAAAGCGAGCGCTGCAACGGATCTTGGTCGGAGTCGGCAAGTGCCAAATCGGTGCCGATTTGACGCCGGAGCGGCGAGCGGTCTATGTAAATTAACACAATCCGAGCAAGTTGGGATGAAGGCGGCATCAAAATGGCGGGAATAGAAGGGCCCTTCTGGAACCTGCGCGCGGAGCGCGACAAGCAGCCCAAACGCGAGCCAGGCCCGATCAATCTGCAACGCTATGCGGGCTCGATGGCCTACAGCGGAATCGCCACCTTCATGGGACTACCGCTGGCGTTGACCCCGGATGACCTCAAGGCCGGCAAAGTGGAAGTCGCCATCGTGGGTGCGCCCGTGGATACCAGCTTCGGCCATCGCGGCGCCCAGTACGGCCCGCGCTACATTCGCGCCGACGAGCGCACGGTCCCCTACACTCCCGCGATGCTCCAGAATCCCGATACCCGCGTCAAACCCTTCGAAGTGCTGACCGTGGTCGATTACGGCGATGCCGCCGTCGATCCGCTCGACCTCAAGGCCTCGTGCAATGAAGTCCGCGCGGTGGTCAAAGAGATCGCCGCGGCCGGCGCGGTTCCGATCGTGCTTGGCGGCGACCATACCGTCCTGTGGCCGGATGCAGCAGCGGTCGCCGATGTCTACGGCGCGGGCAAGGTCGGCGTGGTCCACTTCGATTGTCACGTGGACTGCGCCCAAAGCGTCATGGGACACAACATCGCCCATGGAACGCCAATCCGCCGGCTGATCGAGGACGAACACGTTCCGGGAAAGAACTTCGTCCAGATCGGTTTACACAGCTTCCTGACTCCCGACGACGAACTGTTGGGCTGGATGCTCAAGAACGGTCTGCGCTCTCATCACATGGCGGAGATCGAGCGGCTGGGCTTCGATACGGTTTTGAACAAGGCGATCGACGAAGCCTTGGACGGGCCCAAATATCTGTATGTCTCGGTTGACGTCGACGTGATGGACCCGGCCTTCGCGCCCGGCACCGGTACTCCGGAACCGGGCGGTTTGACCCCGCGCGAAATCCTCCCCGCCATTCGGCGGATCTGCCACGAGACGCCGGTGGTAGGACTCGAGGTAGTGGAGGTGGCGCCGCTGCTGGACCCGGGAATCACCACGGTGATGAACGCCCGGCGGATAATTCTCGAAGCGCTGACCGGGTTGGCGCAGCGCAAGCTGGGTATCAAGGAAAAGAATTACCTCGACCCGGTAATGGCCGGCAAAACCAGGTCGATGGTCCGCGGCACCAAGCCCGGAGGCGGGCGGTCAAACCAGAAGTAGGGTTTGGTAAGCTCGATCGCGCGGTCTAGCCGACGCCGCTCCCGAGCGGGTAGGCCGGCCGCGAGGGTCGCCGTGCACCATCCAAGAGACCCGTTGATCGGCGCGACGGCGCCCTGCCGCCAGGTCGTTCAGATTATTCGTTCAGTCCCCATTTTTGCTTGTTCGCCGCGACCTCCTCAGGGGTGGGCGCGGGCTTGTTCTCGTGCCCCTGGACCTTGAAATCGTCGGGCAGCTCGGTGGTTAGAGCATTGAGCGCGGTATCGGCACTGAAGACTTCGGGCACCGACGGTGCGTCAAAAATCGCCTCCCACGGGCATTCGGGAGCACAGGCGCCGCAATCGATGCATTGGTCGGGATTGATATAGAGCTGGTTGGGAAAACGCTCGTGATCGCTTCCGGTATAGGCATAAATGCAATCCACCGGGCAGACCGCAACGCAAGAAGTGTCGACATGATCGATACACAATCGGGTAATTACGAACGCCATACAGTACCGCCTTTTCCGATCCAGCCCACTGCCGTCAGGCGCGGGAGGAGACGCGCTGATCGTCGCCACGATCAGTCATCGCCAAGATCACCAGATTGCACACGATGGGGCAAATCGCTCAATGGCCGGCCAGGAGGTGCTCAATCCAGCGGGCATAAGCCTCCATGAAATTTTTCAGAAAAAGCCGGGTACCGTCGTTGATAAGATTGCCGGCGGGGTCGAACAGGGCCGCCGCGCCGCCTATATAGGCCTCGGGCTGCTGCATCACCGGTACGTCGAGGAAGACACAGGACTGGCGCAGATGCTGATTGGCGCCGAAGCCGCCCAGCGCGCCGGGAGAGACGCTGACGATCGCGCCCGGCTTGTTCGCCCAGGCGCTCTGTCCGTAGGGGCGTGAAGCCACGTCGAGCGCGTTCTTGAGCACTCCTGGCACCGAGCGATTGTATTCCGGCGTGACGAATAACACCGCGTCGGCGGCCCGCACGCGGGCGCGGAATTCCCGCCACGCGGGCGGCGGCCCGGCCTCATCTTCGTCCTGGTTATAGAGCGGGAGCTGCCCGATTTCGAGGATCTCCAGCTTCAGTTGCGCCGGCGCCAAAGCCACCAGGGCCTTGGCGGCCATGCGATTGAAGGAGTTTTTACGCAGGCTGCCTACGAATACGGCTACTTGACGGGCCACCGTTTGATTCCTCCCGTTTGACGGTACCCGAAAGCATTTTCGGGCCCATACCCTTTTTCTATAGCCTGGGCTCCCCTATGATCCATGATTCCAACTTGCGTGAGGTGCGAGCGCGGCGCGGGAAAGCTTGCAGGGCTGCTTCAAGCGGACTCACGCCCCCGGCGAGGCAGACGTGATCAACAAGATTGTCGCAAGCTTTGACCAGGCGGTCGCCGATATGTGCGACGGCGCGCTGATTCTGGTGGGCGGTTTCGGTGGACCCGCCGACTGCGCCAACTATCTGATGGCGGCGGTCGCCCGGCGCGGGGTCAAAAATCTGACTATCGTGGGCAACCATGGCGGGCGCGGCTCGGAGTTCATGGGGCTGGTGCGCGGCCGGATGAAAGAAATCATGCATTGGCCCGAGGATTCCTACGATCCCGGCCTGCTGGTCGAGCGCGGCCAGGTCCGCAAGGGAATCCTGGCTTTTCCGGCTGCCGTCGGCCACGTCACCACCCCCTTCGAGGAGGGCGTGATGGCGGGCCGGATCGAGCTGGAACTGGTGGGCCAAGGCACGATCGCCGAGCGGGTGCGCGCGGCCAAGGCCGGAATCGCCGCCTTCTACACCCCCACCGGAGTGGGAACATTCGTGGCCAAGGGCAAAGAGCTACGCGAGTTCGACGGTCGTCCTTACCTGCTCGAGCGCGCGCTGAAGGGAGATTTTTCCCTGATCCGCGCCCACAAGGCCGACCGCTTCGGCAATCTGGTCTATCGCAACTCGGCGCGCACCTTTAACGCCACCATGGCCGGCGCCTCCACCGTGACCGTGGCCGAAGTCGATGAAGTGGTGGAAGTCGGCCAGCTTGACCCCGAAGCGATCGTCACCCCCGGCGTTTATGTCCAACGGGTGGTGGTGCGCCCCTCGAGCCCACGCCCGTGGGACGAGCCGATGTGAGAGGAGGAACCGATGGCGGGCGATCGATTGGAGCCGCGCGCGCTGGCGCTGCGGGTGGTCAAGGAGTTTCAGGACGGGATGCTGGTCAACCTGGGCTCGGGGATGCCGACCCTGTGCGGGATGTTTCTGCCTCCCGACAAGGAGATCCTGCTGCATGCCGAAAACGGCCTGATCGGCTACGGACCAACCGTGGAAAATGCGGCCGAGGCCGACCTCACGCTGATCAACGCGGGCGTGCAGCCGGTCAAGCCGCGGGCCGGGATGGCGATCGTGGATCACGCCGAGAGCTTCGCCATCATTCGCGGCGGTCATATCGATATCTCGGTGCTGGGCGCTCACGTGGTTTCGGAATTCGGCGACCTGGCCAACAACACCACTCCGGGCAAGCAGGTCGGTAGCCTGGGGGGCGGTCAGGATCTGGCCTTTTGCGCCAAAAAGGTCATTGTCATGATGACCCACACCGACAAGCACGGACGACCCAAGCTGGTCAAGCAATGCGCATATCAACTGACCGCGCCCCGATGCGTGGATCTGGTGATCACCGACATCGCAGTGCTGGAAATCGATCAAAACGGCTTGACCTTGGTGGAAGTGCTGCCCGGATGGTCGCCGGCCGAGATCCAGGAGCTGAGCGAGCCGCGTCTCAAAATCAGTCCCGCCTTGCGGGAGATGGAATTGGTGTAGTTGGCCGGCGCACGCCGGTGAAAAAAGTCTAACCCAGCGGCCCGATTTGGGGAGGAGACTACGATGCGAGTATGGGATCGCTACTTGAGCGAGCGCGACCGCGAGCTGTTTCCCGCCGAGGGGCGCGTCGGCGGTTTCGGCGAGCAGCCGGCGCTGGTAATAATCGACGTCACCTACGCCTTCACCGGCGAGGGCGAGCCGATTCGCGAGTCCATCAAGCGCTATCCCCTGAGCTGCGGCGAGGAGGCCTGGAGCGCTATCCGCCAGACCCAACACCTGCTGCATGCGGCGCGCGCCGCGCGCATTCCCGTCTATTACACCATCACCGGCTATCGCCAGGACGCGGCCGACGAAGGCGCTTGGCGGCGCGGCCATCCCGAGGGCGTTCACCCGATGAGCGTCGAGGGCAGCAAGGGCACCGAGATCGTCGCGGAGCTGGCACCGGCGCCCGGCGAATTGGTAATCGCCAAGAAAAAGCCCAGCGCCTTCTTCGGTACCCCGCTGGTCTCCTACCTGATCGATCATAAGGTGGACAGCCTGATCATAACCGGATGCACCACCAGCGGCTGCGTGCGCAGCTCGGTGCTCGACGCGTTCTCGCTCAACTACAAGATCGTCGTGCCCGAGGAATGCTCGTTCGATCGAGGAGAAGCCTCGCACGCGATCAATCTCTACGACATGCAACGCAAGTACGCCGACGTCATCCCCACACAGCGCGTGATCGAGTACCTGGAGATGCGTACCAGCCGCCCCGCCGCCTAGGTCGGGTCCGGGCGTGACCCTGACCTGGCTCAGGCGCGCGCGGCCAGGGCCTCGGGATTGACCACGTTGATAGGCTTGCCCTGGGCGAAGGCGTTGATCTGCGAAAAGATGGCGTCGAACATCGCCTCCAGATTGCCTTGCTCCACGTAGCCCAGATGCGGGGTACAGACCGCGTTCTCCATCGCCAACAGCGGATGATTGCCGCCCACCACCGGCTCCTCTTCAAACACGTCCACCGCCGCCATCCCGGGACGCCCGGCGCGCAAACCCGCCTCCAGCGCGCCGGGCGCGATCAATCCGGCGCGGCTGGTATTGACCAGCAGCGAGGTAGGCTTCATCTGGGCCAGGTCGGCGGCGGTGACGATCCCGCGGGTTTCGTCGATCAGACGCAGATGGAGGGTGACGATATCGGCCTGGGAGAAGAACGCGGCGCGGTTAGGTGCCACGGCGAAGCCATCCTGGGCCGCCTTGGTCAGTGAATTTTCGCGCCCCCAGGCCAGCACGTTCATCCCGAATTGTTTGCCATAGCCGGCCACCACTGCGCCGATCCGGCCATAGCCGTAAATCCCCAGAGTCTTGCCGCGCAGCCCCACGCCAATACTGGCGCCTTGCCAGCGGCCGGCCTTGAGCGCCGCGACCTCCTGCGGAATGCGGCGAAAGGCCGAAATGATCAAGCCCCAGGTCAGCTCGGCGGTCGAATAGGAGGGCGCACCGCCGGCCAGGTGGGAGCAAACCACCACCCCGCGCCGGGTGCAGGCCGCTACATCGATATGGGGATAGACGCTGGTCTGGCTGATCAGCCGCAGCCGCGGCAGCCGTTCCAGCAGAGGCGCGCGCACGGGCGTGCGTTCGCGGATGAGTACCAGCGCCTCGGTATCGGCCAGCCGACGCGCCAACTCATCGACATCCTTGGTGTGGTCATTGTAGATGGTCACCTGATGGCCGGCGGCCAGCGCGAAAGCAGGCAAGTTCCTGACCGTATTCTGATAATCGTCCAGCACGGTGACTTTCATGTTCTGCGCTCCCTGGCGCGATGTTAGTCCAAGCTGGTCGCTGGGGGAAATCAGCCGGCTTTTGCCTCGACCCGCCGCAAGCCGATAATCTGGCGAGGGAAATCTCCATGAAGCTCTCGATTATCGACCAGTCGCCGGTGCCCGCCGGTTTCACCCCCAGCGACGCCTTGCGCAACACGATCGAGTTGGCCCGCTTGGCCGATCGGCTCGGTTACGAGCGCTACTGGATCGCCGAGCATCACGCGACCGAAAGCCTCGCCAGTCCGGCACCCGAGATCGTGATCGCGCGGGTGGCGGCGGAAACGCGCGCGATTCGGGTGGGCTCGGGCGGTGTGATGTTGCCCCATTACAGTCCGCTCAAGGTGGCCGAAGTCTTTCGCACTCTGCACGCGCTCTACCCCGAGCGGATCGATCTCGGGCTGGGACGAGCGCCGGGCAGCGGACCGCTGGAAGCCTTCGCCTTGCGCCGCGACCGCGACGACAAGAAATGGCGCGAAGATGATTTCCCCGAGCAGTTGGTCGAGCTGCTGGCGTTTTTGGATCGTGCCTTTCCGCCCGACCATCCGTTCTCTCGGATCCAAGTGTCTCCCGAAACGGCAGGGACGCCCGAGGTCTGGCTGCTGGGCTCAAGTATGTGGAGCGCCTCGGCCGCGGCCCAGCTCGGACTGCCTTACGCTTTCGCCCATTTTATCGATCCTCACCACACTCGCGCCGCTATCGAATACTATCGCACCCATTTCGAAGGGCGGCGCGCCTTGGCCCAGCCGCTGCCGATCGTTGCGCTGGGCGCGCTGTGCGCAGACACCGAAGCCGAGGCGCAGCGCCTGTTTGCCAGTACCAGGCTGCAGCGCCGGCGCATCCGCCAGGGCGATCGCCGCCCGATCGCGCCGCCCGAACAAGCGTTGGAGGAACTGCGCCATGGTCCCGATCCGTTGGCCGAAGATCGCGGTGAATTTCCCCGCTATGCGGTAGGCACTCCGGACCAGGTACGCGATCAGCTCAACACCATCGCGAGCGCTCTTCAGCTATCCGAGCTGATGATCGTCACGATCGTGCACGACCATCGGGCGCGGATGCGCTCCTACGAGCTGCTGGCCGAGGTATTCGGTCTGACCGGCCGTCCCGCAGTCTAGAGTACTCTATTCCCCGTACCTTGGCGGTACCACACGGCCGTACGCTACCGTTATTCACCGCGTACGTTTGACTGTACGTAGAATGATTAGGCAGTAGTAAAACTTCTTCGGTTGTGAGCGCCTTCATAGGCATTCGTCAGATTACTAAATCCTATTCGACGTGACTTCATCTTTTCAGATTCATGTCAAGAGGCCAGTCTCGCGCGCTCCTTTGGCATGTCGCATAGCGTCCCGATTAGAGCAGCGCTGTCTCGCGACGATACCTCGGTAGGCTCTACGGCGCCGTAAATCCAGTACATTGTCCGTCATCTGTTTACGGCACGCACCTTGCGCAAGAGTCCGTCCGTAAATCATCGGCCGCCGTCACGGTATACGCACCAAGCCATTCATCCACGGCTTCGGCAGGCAGGCGACCGGCATCAGCATCAATGGAGGTTTCCGTGAGATTGAAGATTTCGATTGCGTTGTGGTCAGCGATGCTGGCTTTGGTGGCTACTGCTGGCATGAGTTGGGCGCAGGAGGTGCAAATAACCAGTCCCAGCAACGGGCAGACCGTCAGCGGCACAGTGGCGTTCGCGGCGACGGCGGCACCTGATGTGCAGTGGGTCAACTTTTATGTCGACGACAACTATCGTAGTTCCTCGCCGCCCTATGCCTATAGCTGGGATTCGACCGGCACCAATGGCGGCCGCCATACTTTGAGCGTCAACGCTTACAATGCGGCGCACCAATTGGTAGGCAGCGCGCAGGTCAGCGTGACGGTGACCGCCCCCAACGCAACCACCACCGGCGCGCCCGGCGCAGTCACGCTCACCGCGCCGACCAACGACGCCAGCGTCTCGGGGTCGGTGGCAATCACGGCTAACGCCGGTGCCGGCGTGAGTTGGGTGAACATCTATGTGGATGGGACCTACCTGAGCTCCAGCCCGCCGTATAGCTTCACCTGGGATGCGAGCAGCGCCAGCAACGGTGCCCATACCATCACGGTGCGCGGCTACAACACCTCAAACCAGGAAATCGGCAGTGACTCGGTCAACGTGACCGTGGGCTCGGGACAAGCGGCGACCGCGGCGGCGGCAAGCGCCAGCTCGGCGGCCCAGAGCGTAAGTAAGCCTGGGGGAAGCGGACAATTCACCACTTTGACCTCGGGCTCTTCCCTGCCCAGCGATTCCGAGTGCGCGGCGCAAGTAGCCTATTCCTCTTGGGAGCCGCGGCCTCAGAATGACACCGCCAATCACACCACCCCGACCAGCAGCGAGTTGGACTCGGTAGCCAACGCCAGCGTGAGTGCCGATGGCGGCGCGCCCGCCAGTTATTTCGCGCGGGTGACCGGAAACTTCACCGGCACCACCGACGAAATCCTGCAGTGGGGCGCGTGCAAATGGGGTTTCGACGTCAATGTCGTACGGGCGATCGCAGCCAATGAGAGCTGGTGGCGGCAGAGCGCGGACGGCGACGACGGCGTTACTTTCGGTATTCTGCAGATCAAGAGCACCGATTACACCGCGACCGCGCCGATGAGCCAGGAGAGCACCGCCTTCAACGTGGACTGGAAACTGGCTTATCAGCGGGCCTGCTTTGATGGCAAGCTGGGCTACTTGCAGGGTTCCAACGGCTATCCCAGCAGCGACAGCGGTACTGCGCTGTGGGGCTGCGTTGGACAATGGTATAGTGGCCAGTGGTACGACTCGGGAGCTCAGACCTATATCAGCCAGGTCAAGACCCTGATGGACAACCGGGTCTGGGAAGAACCTGGTTTCTAAGGACTCGGCTTGACTTTCCGCGGCGGAAGGATGGAACACCGTCTACCGCCGCGGTTTTCTGGATCAAAACGCCGCGATAGGTTAGTCCCTGGTTCAAGACACCTAACAGGAAAGCGACAATGGATAAAAGCCTGGAGCAGAAAATCGAAGAGCTGTGGAATCGCGAGCAGATCAAGTCGCTCACCTACGCTTACGGCGAATGTATCTTTCGTCGCGATGCCGCGGGGCTGGCCAATCTCTTCACCGAAGACGGCGCGGTCGATTTCAGCGCCCTCGGCCAGGGTATCCATCGCGGCCGCGCCGCCCTGGCGCAATTTTATGAGCGCGGCTGGGCCCGCCGCATTCGCCCGTTTTTCACCAACCATTACATCGAGTTTCACGCCGACGATCGGGCCAGTGGCTGGTGCTGGTTCGACAATCGCGGCAAGCAAGACGACGAAAGCTTGATCGGCGCGGGCAAGATTTACGATGACTACCGGCTGATAGAGGGGCGCTGGCTGTTCAGCTCGCGCCGGGTTGCCCCCTTCTTCATGGTCCCGCTCAGCCGCGGCTGGGCTCGCGAGCTGGGCTGATCCGGACCAGGTCGCCGACGGGCTTGGACCGGGGGACAGCTTGAGGCATGATAACGGCTAAGCAACCAGATGCCGGAGGCCGACCATGGCAGTGATTACGGACCGCTCCACTAAACCTCCCTTGCTCGACATCAAACGGATCGGTCATGGCACTCTGGAAAGCCGCGACCTGGTCAAGACCCGGCGCTTTTACGAAGAAGTTCTGGGTTTCGACGTGATCCAGACCAGTCCGCGCTCGCTCTTGATTCGCAAAGGGCTCAACCATAGCTATGCGGTGGTGGAAAACCCCAAACTGGATCGCGAGATGTCGCGGCTCAACCACAACGGCCTCGACGTGCCCAGCCGCGAAGCCGTCGATCGCGCCTACCAGCTCCTGGCCCAGGTCAAGGATCAATACGACATTCGCAAACTCAGCCATCCGGCCGAGCAACACGGCGACTATGCCTTCTACTTCCAGGATCTGGATGGCAATTGGTGGGAGATCGTCGCGGTAGACGAGTCCGCCAGCGGGTACGTCTCTATCTTCACTGATCCCAGTTTCGATCTGACCGGCCGTCACGAACTCGACGGGGTGGTCAAAGGGCACGTGCATGACGCCGCCGACCGCGAGCGTTTTACCGGGGGCCAGAGCAACTAGGCGCAGCTCAGGCTTAGCGCCAGGGCATCAATTGACCTAGCCAATGGGTCAGGCCGACCGCGTCCTCGGGCTTATAGACGTGGCGCGGTGGAGTTTCGAAAGTCGCGCAGGGCTTGAGCCGCAAAACCACCCGCCGTTCCCGGCGCGCGGTTTCTTCGGCGTGGGCGCGGGTCTCGGGCGGCATCGGCTTGCCCGCCATCACGCCGTACAGGCGGACCATCTGGTCGGTAACGTAGGTCGGGTTGCTGTCCATCGTCGCCTCCAGCCGGGCGTCGCAATAGACCTGCAAATAGGTGGGCGGCCATTTTTCATCCAGCACGCAGATCGAGACCTTGGGATTGCGGGCCACCGCCTTGGCCTTGGCCCGCTCCTGCATCGTCACCACCAGGATATCGTCGGGTCCGTCCATCATGTAGTAAACCACCGACATCGAGGGGCCGTCATGCTTGCGGTTGTAGCCGAAGATGCAGGTGCGGTGGGCCATCACGAAATCGCGCCGTTCCTGGCTGTTCATGGAAGTTCCTCTTCGGGTCTGGCGGCTGCTAGCAGCCTGCGGCGCCGACCCACTTTTCTCTACCTTAGCGAGAGGCCGCGGATGGGCAAAACCAATCTGGCGGGCGCGGCTTGGATCGAGCGAGGCAATTTGAGCTAGCCTGCGAAAGTTTGCAGCGGAAAGGGAAGACGGTTGATGACCACGACGCGAGGCGAGGCAGTGCGCGAGGGCAGACGCGGCGCGAGTGCCCTTGGGGGCGTGATGGCCAGGCAAGCGACGACGACACGCCTGGCGGTGGATATCGGCGGCACTTTCACCGACGTGGCAGCCTTCGATCAGAAAAGCGGCCGCCTGCTTCTGGGCAAGACCCTCTCCACCTCCCACGACCTGGTGGAGGGAATCGCGCAGGGCGTGGCCAAGGCCGGAACCGGTTTCGGCGAGGCGGCGCTGTTCCTGCACGGCTCGACGGTTGCGATCAACACGATGCTGGAGCGCAGCGGCGCCAAAACCGCGCTGCTGATTACCCAAGGCTATCGCGATATCTACGAGATCGGCCGGATCAACCGGCCCGATTCCTACAACCTGTTTTTTCGCAAGCACGTACCCCTGGTTCCGCGCGCCCTGCGCTTTGAGGTCCGCGAGCGGATGACCGCCGAGGGCGAGGTGCATGTGGCGCTGGATGAGGCGGGCATCCATGCCATTTGCGATCGGCTGGCGCAGGAGCGGATCGAGGCGGTCGCGATCCTGTTGCTCCATTCCTATCGCAACCCCGCCCACGAGGCTCGGGTCAAGGCCATCGTGCAGGCGCGCCTGCCGGGAGTCTTTGTCACCGCCTCGCATGAATTATCCCAGGAATACCGCGAGTACGAACGCTGCTCCACCACCGTGGCCAACGCCTATATAGGCCCGCGCGTGCGCGATTATCTAAGCGGGATCGACCAGCGCCTGGCGGGCGAGAACTGCCCCGGAGCCTTCCTTTTAGTGCAGTCCACCGGCGGCCTGTACGAAGCCGACCGGGCGCGAGTGGAATGCATCCGGATGCTGGAATCGGGGCCTGCCGCCGGAGTGATCGGTGCGCGCGCCCTATGCCATCAATTGGAATTGGACGATGCCGTCGCCTTCGACATGGGCGGGACCAGCGCCAAGGCCGGAGTAATCTATCGCGGCGAAGAGCTGACTACCGGCAGCGCGCTGGTCGGAGGTTACGGCGAAGGCTTGCCGGTGCAGTTGCCGATGATTCACATCTTCGAGGTGGGCACCGGCGGCGGCAGTATCGCGAGCGTGGACGCCAGCGGCGCGCTGCGGGTGGGGCCGCGCAGCGCGGGTGCCCAACCCGGTCCGGCCTGTTATGGGCGCGGCGGTGAACAAGCCACCGTGACCGACGCCAACTTGATCCTGGGACGTCTGGGCGCCGATCGCTTTCTGGGCGGCGAGATGCGCCTGGATTTGGCCGCCGCGCAGCGCGCGCTGGAGCGGATCGCCGCGCCGCTGGGGTTGTCGCTCAGGGCGGCGGCTGCCGGCCTCCTGCGTATCGCGGTCAGTGCCATGTCCTATGCGGTCAAAGGCGTGTCCACCGAGCGTGGACTGGACGCCGCCGCCTTCACCTTGATTGCCTACGGCGGAGCCGGGCCGCTGCACGCCAGCGCGATTGCGCGCGAGATCGGGATGAACCGTTTGATCGTACCGCGCGCGCCCGGCCATTTTTGCGCCTTCGGGATGCTGTTCGCGGACTTGCGCTACGATTACGTGCGAACCTGGTTCACCCCGCTGGCCGCCGCTTCCTTCGCCGAGATCGAGCAGGTCTACGACAGCTTGTTCGCCCAAGGGCGGCGCGCGCTGGAGCGCAGCCGGGTGCGGCCGCAACGGGTCGTGCTCGGGCGCGCGGTGGATATGCGTTACGTGGGCCAGGAGCACGCAGTCACTATCGAACTGAGCCCGGCGATATTCGCTCGCCGCGATCGCGACGCGATCAAGCAGCGCTTCGATCAGGTCCACCAATTGCGCTACGGCACGTCGGCGCCGGGCGAGGCGGCGGAAATCGTCAGCCTGCGGGCCACCGTCACCGGTTCGATGAAGAAACCGGCGCTGGAGACGATCGAGCGCGGCGGCCGGGCCCCCAGCGGCGCGGCCGCGCGCGGCAGCCGCCCGATCTATTTCGCCGAGCAGGAGCGCGCGGTCAAAACCCCCGCCTTCGCCCGCGCCGAACTGCGGGCCGGCAATCGAATCGAGGGGCCGGCGGTGATCGAGGAGCATGCTTCGACTACGGTCGTGCTGCCCGGCGACCGCCTGCAAGTGGACCAATTCGGCAATCTTATAATCGAGGTGGGAAGGAGCGCGCGATGAAATCGAAGCCTCGTGGTCCATCCAAGGCCAAACTCAAACTGGCGATCGCGCCCAAGGCCGCCCGGAGGCCGCGCGTGGCTCAGCGTTCGGCCGGGGCGGGTGCCGACGCGGTCCTGACCGAGATCATCCGCAACGGCGTGATCGCGGTGACCGAAGAGATGAAAACCAATCTGATGCGCACCGCGTACAACATGATCGTGTACGAGGCGCTGGATTTCACCGTCGGCCTGTTCACCGCGACCGGCGATACGGTGTCGATCGGTCTGGGGCTGCCGATGTTCATCCGTGGAATGGCGGAAACCATCCGCGCCGAACTGCGCCATTTCGGCCCCGAAGGTTTGGCTCCGGGCGATATTCTGGTCACCAACGACGCCTACCTGACCGGCAGCCATCTGAACCACTTCACCTTCAGCCTGCCCATTTTCCATCAGGGCATCCTGGTGGCTTTTGCCTGTTGCATGGCCCATTGGCCCGACGTGGGAGGAACCCTGGGCGGCGTCACTACCGACATCTATTCGGAGGGGATTCAGATCCCGCTGCTGAAATACCAGAGCGCCGGGGTGGTCAACCAGGACCTGGTCGATATCCTGCGCATGAACGTGCGCCTGCCCGAGCGCGCGATGGGCGATCTGCGAGCCCAGATAACCGCCGTCACCACCGGCGAGCGGCGCTTTGTGGAGCTGCTCGATCGCTACGGCCGCCAACCGGTGCTCGATGCGATCGCGCGGATCATGGACCATTCCGAAGCCGCGGCGCGCGCCCGTACCCGCTCCATCCCCGACGGCGTGTACGAGGCCGAAGCCTACATGGACGACGACGGGGTCGAGGTCGGCAAGCGCATTCCAATCAAGGTGCGGGTGGAAGTCGCGGGCGAGGAGATGACGATCGATCTGTCGGAGATTAGCCGGCAGGTACGCGGCTTCTACAATTCGGGCGCGACCACGGGTCACGCCTGCGCGCAAGTGGCCTACAAATGCCTGACTTCGCCCACCGACTATCCGATCAACGAAGGCAGCTTCCGTTCGCTCAGGGTCGTGCTGGCACCGGGCACAATCGTAAGCGCGGTGCGGCCGGCCGCGATGCGCTGGTGGATGACCTTCCCCATGACTATCGTCGATAGCGTGTTCAAGGCGCTATCCGGGGTGATTCCCGAGCGCACTATCGCCGGCCACCATGCCGATCTGGCGGTAGCCACCGTCCACGGTATCTCGCCCCACGATCGACGTCTGTTTCTGGCCAGCACCGGACCGGTGGGCGGCGGATGGGGCGCCAAGCTGGGCGAAGACGGCGTCAGCGCCACAGTGGCCCTCAATGACGGCGATACTCATAACAATCCGATCGAACAACTGGAAGCCAAGTACCCCTTGCTGATCGAGCGCCACGCCTTGCGCAACGACTCCGGTGGCGCGGGCGAATTTCGCGGCGGGCTGGGCATCGAGCAGATCATCAAGGCGCGCGCCGCGGTTACCGTCAATATGCAGATCGACCGCGTCCACTGTGCTCCCTGGGGCCTGGCCGGGGGGCTGGACGGGATGGGCAATCAGGTTACCCTGCGGCTGCAAGGACAAGAGATCGCCAACCTGCCCAATGCCAAAGTGCTGACCCAGCCGCTACAACCCGGCGACGCCTTCCTCGTGCGCACCGGCGGCGGCGGCGGTTTCGGCGATCCGATGCGACGCGACCCTCGTCGGGTGGCCGATGACGTGGCTCAGGAGTACGTCAGCCGCGAGCAGGCCCGCAAACTGTACGGCGTGGCGATCGACGAGCAGGGGCAGGTGGACGAGGCCGCGACCGCGGCGTTGAGAGCACAGTTGGCGCAGCGCGACCAAGCCTGAGCGCCAGCCCCGGCCGGGGTCGCTTGCGCGGTTGGTAACCGAAACGTCAGCGCTTGGCCGGAAAACTTGAAGGCTTGAAGCAACTTCGGATCAATTGGGCGAAGCCCGCTCATGATTCTCGCATCGCGCTTTCCAGCCGCGGCAGCGCCTGCTCCAGGGTCTGAGGGTCCTCAATCGCGCCGAGGAAGGGATCCTCTTTGAGCCGCGCCATTCGCGCAGGCATGGTCTTGATTGTGAACCGGCCAGGATCGTAATCGGCCAACTCCTCCCACCTGAGCGGGGCCGAGACCGGCGCGCCCGGTTGCGGACGCACGGCCAACGGCGCGGCGATAGTCTTGCCGTGGCCGAGCTGGAGATAATCGATATAGACCTTGCCTTGGCGCGCGTTCGGATTGCGATTGATGGTGGCCAGGTCGGGGATGCGCACGATTACCAGGCGCGCCACCAGCTCGCAGAACATCCGAGCCTGTTCATAGGTATAGCGCGGCTGCAGGCCGACCACGACGTGAAAGCCGGCTTGTCCCGATCCTTTCAGGTAGGGTCTGAGGCCCAGCGCGCGCAGCTCCTCGCCAACACGGCGGGCCACGACCGCCGCCCGCGCGGTCGTGGTGCCCTTGGGATCGATATCGAACAGCAGCCAGTCGGGATGTTCCAAGTGGGGCAGATGCGAGGACCAGATATGAATCGTGATCGCGCCGAGGTTGGCTACGTAGGCCAGTGCCTCGGCGTCGTCCAGGATGAAAAAGGCCAGTTCGCGCCGCGATTCTTGCGAATAAATCCGAGTAGTCCGCAGCCACGAAGGAGCAAAGCCGGGCGCGTCTTTTTGGTAGAAGCTCTTGCCGTTGATGCCGTCGGGATGGCGCGTAAGCATCACCGGCCGCTCCTTGAGATACGGCAACATCCACGGCGCGATCCGTAGATAGTAATCGATCAGGTCGCCTTTGGTGTACCCCTCATCGGGCCAGAAGAGCTTGTCGGGATGAGTAATGGTAAAGCGATGGACGGGGCTGCCGCTAGGAGCCGCGGCTTGTTGCAGCGGGCTTTCCATCACGGGCGCGGCACCATTGGCGGCCGGCTGCGCGGGCTCTTCGCGGGGCCCTTCGTAGCTACATTCGGCGGGCGAAACTCCGGCCAGCAATTGCTGAAAGCTGGGATGGCGGATTCCACCGTGGTTGGTGTATTCGCCAAAGCGTACGCTGCAAACCAGCTCCGGCTCGCAGAAGCTGGCGTCGCGCGACGGTTTGGGTTCCCCCGGCCTGGGAGGCCGAAAGGGCGAGGTGGCGCGCTCACGCGCACGCAGCAGTGCATGGACGCTGCGCAACTTATCCCGATCGAAGCCGGTGCCGACTTTGTCGATGAAACGCAACTGCCCGGGGCTTTCGTACTGCCCCAGCAAGAGGGCGCCGAAATGGACTCGGCTGCCTCCCGGCTTGGTGTAGCCGCCGATCACGAAACGGCCGGTGCGCGGGGCCTTGATTTTGAGCCAGTCCTCGCTGCGCCGGCCGCGGTAGGGTGCCGCGCGCCGCTTGGCCACGATGCCCTCCAATCCGCTTTCCGCGACCGCGTCAAAAAATTGCTTGCCCTGCGCTTTCAGATGGTTGCAGTAGGCCAGCACGCCTTCGCCCTTGATCAGCTCCTTGAGCAACTGCTTGCGCCGATCCAGCGCCAACTCGCGCAGATCGTAGGGACCGAACGCCAGCAGATCGAAGACGACATAGCGCACCGGCTGGGCAAAACTCAGCCGCGCGATCGCACGCCGATCGCTCAGATGGATACGCCGCTGCAAAAGTTGGAAACTGGGCTTGCCCTGTTCGTCGAACTGCACGATTTCGCCATCGAAAACGAAACGATCGTAGGGCAAAGCGTTGGCGGCCAGGACGATTTCGGGATACTGCGCGCTTATCTCGTCGCCGCGCCGGCCGAATAGGCGAGGTCGGCCTCGATCGCGAATAGCCAACCCGCGCACGCCGTCGTACTTGACTTCGAACAACCATTGGTCGCCGTCGAAGGGATGCTCGACCAGCTTGGCCAGGGCCAGGGGAAAATCGGCGGGACGCAGCGGCCCGTCGTGGCGTGCGACCTTAAGCTGGGCCAGCGCCGCCAGCGTGCGCTCCTGAGCGCGAGCCGCCTCGTGCATCTCTTCCACCAGTAGCCCCGAGAGCACGGAGCGGGGATGTTCGGCCAGCACATCGTCGCCCGCGCGCGCGGCTTGATCGCGCTTCTTAATCAATAGCCACTGCGGTTTATCGCCGCTGATGGCTTTGGTGCGAACCAGGGTAAAGGCGCCGCGCAGCTTATAGCCGCGCAGGATAAGATCCAGCTTGCCGGCCGCGATCGCTTCCGCCACCGGCAGGTCGGGCTCCAAAGCCTCATAGACCCCGCGATCCCAAACGATAACCGCGCCGGCGCCGTAGTTGCCCTCGGGAATGATGCCCTCGAAGTCGCCATACTCCAGCGGATGGTCTTCGACCATCACGGCCAGCCGCTTGACGGCTGGATCCAGCGAGGGCCCCTTGGGTACCGCCCACGACCGCAATACCCCTTCCATCTCCAGGCGGAAGTCATAATGGAGCCGGCGCGCGGCGTGCTTCTGCACCACGAAGATACCGCCGCGCTGGCCGGTGACGGAGGGCTCGTGACCAAAAGGCTCGGGGGTCCGTTCCGGATTGCGCTTCTCGCGGTATCGCTCAAGAGCCATCTATTTCCCAGTTGGCCAAAGTCTGGTTTGGATTATACAGTAAAGGCAGCGGGGTTGGGGGATGCCCGCGGGAGGCGATCCAGATGGCAGCACGACCGGTTTCCAACGGCACGATCTCATTTGGCTTGGTATCCATTCCAGTGCGGCTTTTTTCCGCCACCGTCTCTCGCCAGGTCAGCTTTCACCTTTTGCACAAAAAGGATGACAGTCGGATTCAGCAGAAGATTTACTGTCCGGTGGACGACGCAATAGTCGATCGTAGCGAATTGGTACGCGGTTTCGAGGTCGAAAAGGGACGTTACGTGACTTTCAGCGATGAAGAACTGAAGGCGCTGGAAGCCCAAGACGACCATGCGATCGAAATCGACCACTTCCTGCCCTTGGACAAGGTCGACCCGCTCTATTTCGAGGGATCCTACTGGCTGGCCTGCGAGCCGGTCGCGGCCAAGGCCTATCGCTTGCTCGCCGAGGCGATGGCACAGACCGGCCAAGTAGCGCTCGCCCGCTTCACCATGCGTGGCAAGGAGCATCTGGTTTTGATTCGGCCGGTATCGGAAGGGCTGGTCCTGCATACCATGTTCTATGCCGATGAGGTTCGCGCCGCCGGCGAGGTCGACCGGGGGCTCAACGCGGAGGTCAAGCCCGCCGAATTGGATCTGGCCAAGCGGCTGATCGGCGAGTTGGCGGAAAAGCGCTTTCAACCCGAAAAATATCACGACGGCTTTCGCGAGCGGGTGCTGGAAGCGGCGCAACGCAAAATGGCCGGTCAGCAGGTGACCGAAGCCGCGCCCGAGCCGCGGCGCGGCCAGGTCATCGATCTGATGGGCGCGCTCAAGGCCTCGCTGGAAAAGCGCGGACTGAAGCTGGGCGAGGCTACCGAGCAAGGAAAGGAACAGCCTGCAGCGGAAGGCGAGGCCAAAGTGGCGAAAAGCGCCGGGCGACGCGCGGGCGGCGAGCGTCGGCGTGCCGGCGCCAAGAAATAGCGCGACCCGAGTCTCCGCTTCCGCTCGCTGACTGGCTGGGAGCCGAGATCAGCGCAGCCAAGAAGGTTAGTTGTCTGTCGGTGGGGCGGGCCGCCGCGCCCGCCCCACCTTACTCGCTTCTCAACACCGCCCGGCGATGCCACTCATGTTCCTTCAATTCCGGCCGACGCTTCGAAGGAGTTGCCCACGGAGAGTCCGTCCCACTGAAAGGCAATCCAATAGCGGGCACGGCGGCCCGCCCCACTAAAAAAGGAGCCCACTTCCTTGCTGTCATCTTGAGCCGCGGGCACCCGTGCCCCTTCTTCCACATCAAACGGGACACAGCCCGGCTCGCATCGCCGGTTCAAGATGACAAGAAAAGCTTCACGAGCGGTGATGGGTTAACTCGCGGTGGGATTATTTGCATGATTCCGCGCGATTCCACGCTAGGTTTTTTTACTTCCTGACTCCGAATTGCGCGTATGCTTAGGATAGGCGGCTGGGGTCGCGAGACCGCAGGTGGACAGGGTGGCATCGTTCCGCCCGGGCCTCGGTTGCGCCGGTTCCAGCACGCCCTCTATTACTGGAAAAAACGACACAGCCTTCGAGAAATTCGCAGACTCTCAGGATGACGCGCGGCTCGCGGTGAAGTTATCCGCGGGATCCCGCGCTAGCGCAGTTCGATCGCATGGGCGCGCTTATCGATGACACGACCCACGATCGCGGCCTCCAGGCAGCCGCCCTGCTGCAAAGCCACCAGCAGGTCGGCGGCATGAACCTCGGGCAGCGCGATCAGCAAGCCGCCCGAAGTTTGCGGATCGAAGGTCAGGGTAGCGACGTTTTCCACCACCTCTTCCGCGATGGAAACTCGCGGCGCGAAGTACTCGCGGTTGCGCAGCGCGCCGCCGGGCAGCATCTTCTCGTCGCAGGCCTCCAGCGCGCCGGGTAGCAGGGGCAGGTCGAACTCCTCGAACACCAGCGTCACCCCGCTGCTCTCGGCCATCCCCATCGCATGTCCCATCAGGCCAAAACCCGTGATGTCGGTGCTGGCGTGGACCGGAAACCGGAGCATCGCCTGTGCCGCTTCGCGATTGAGCCGCGCCATCGTGCGCACCGCGGGCAGATAGAACTCCTCGCGCAGGCGGTCGCGCTTGAGCGCGGTCATCAGCACGCCGGTGCCCAGCGGCTTGGTCAGCAGCAAGGCGTCGCCGGGCTGCGCGCCGACGTTGCGAATGATGCGGCGCGGGTCGATCGTGCCCGAGACCGCCAAGCCGTACTTGACTTCTTCATCGGCCACGCTGTGGCCGCCCACGATCACGGCCCCGGCCTCCTCGACCTTGGCCGCGCCGCCGCGCAAAATCTCGGTCAGCATCTCGGCCGGCAGTCCGCTCTGCGGCCAGCAGACGATGTTGAGCGCGGTGCGAGGCACTCCGCCCATCGCATATATGTCTGACAGCGCATTGGCCGCGGCGATCTGGCCGTACATGAAGGGGTCATCGACCACCGGGGTGAAAAAATCCACCGTGTTGACCAGGGCCAGCTCGGGCGTGAGACGATAGACCCCGGCGTCGTCGCCGGTCGCGATGCCGACCAGCAAATCAGGATGGCCCTTGAGCTTAAGCGGGTCGAGGATTTCGTGCAGGTCCGCCGGACCCAGTTTCCCGGCTCAACCCGCGGCCCGACAGCGCGCGGTCAAGCGATGCTGCGGGTCCAATGCCTTTTCCTCTGCCACCAGGCGATCCTCACTTTTGCACGCTCGCTTGAGGCTGACGCAGGCGGCGTTCATCGCCCACCCGCACGGTCAGCCCAGCGCGATCGAAGTACTCTAGCAACGTAATCGCGAATTTGCGCGAGACCCCAACCAAATCCCGAAAGACGCCGGCCGCGATCCCGGGTTGGCGCCCCAGCACCCCGATCAGCTTTTGCCGGGCCTGCTCGAGCTGGGAAGCCTCGATATAGTGCTCCGGCGACAGCCGTACGATACGGCCTTGCCGTTCCAGCGCGGTCAGCAGCGGGCGCATCCGCTGATCGGTCAGCCCCGTGTAATGGCTTAGTTGGCGAATTTCCGGCGGCTGCAATCCGGCATCCTTGAGCACCGTGGCGATGCGGTCCGCCAGTTGGGCATCCTCGCCCGCCAGGCGGATCTGATGGCTCTTGAGCCGCAGCGCGCTATCGTCGCGCACCAACTCGCTCTCGCTGCTGAGCTTGTCAATCACGGTACGGAAGACTCGCGCCGCAATGTCGAAGGGGAGCTGTCCTCGCAGCAGCTCCATCTCCAATCCCGGCGAGAGCGGGTTGGCCTGATGATGGGCGGTAACCGCCTCCAAGCTCAGGCGCTTCAATTCCTCCCACTTCTCGCTGGTGGTAAAGACCTCCTCTTCGCCTAAAGCGAGGCGAATCAGGCGCGGATCGGCCAAGGCCGGGGCCAATTCGTCGGGCCGGCGATTGAGCAGGATGCTGACGCGTTGGGCCGCCGTCGCGAAGCTGTCCTGCAGATTCAAAAACGCCTCCAGCGCGGCGGCGTCGGGTGGTCCCTCCAGCAAATGCAAACGCTGGCGGTAAAGCTCGCGCGGGCGGCGCGTGCGCCGACCCAGGGGATTGAGCACGACCCCGCCTCCGAGGGTGCGCTGACTGGTTTCATCGCGGATCACGAAGCGATCGCCGGCCAAGGCGACCACCGGGCTTTGCAGTACCAGTTGAGCCAAGCCGCTGCGCTTGAGCGCGATTTCTTCCTCCGCCTCCAGCACGATTACACGCCCCAGAGCCTGGGCGGTCGCGATAAAGAGCCGAATGTGAGTGTTGTTGGCCAGCGCCCGTTTGGCCGCCGGCCGTACCTCCAGCCGCACGTCAAGCCGATCGGTCTGGACGTCCAAGCGTTCGTCGGCCAGCACCGCGCCGCGGCTTATCTCAAGCTTCTCGGGCGCGACCAGATTGAGCGCCACCCGCTGACAGGGCTGCCCCTCCTCCACCGGCTGTGAATGGACCTGGATCGAGCGCACTCGCACCTCGCCGCCGCCGGGTAGCAGGCGCAGCTTTTGACCGTTGTGAACCGCAGCCCCCAAAGCGGTGCCGGTTACGATCGTGCCGTGCCCTTTCATCACGAAGGCGCGATCGACCGGGAGGCGAAACAGTCCGGTGGCACGACGAGCCTGGAAGTCGGCAAGCTGGCGCGCGATTTCCTGACGCAGATCCTCGATCCCCTGGCCGCTGATCGCCGACACCGCGATCACCGGCGCCTCGGCCAACTCGGTACTCTCGGCCAAGATGCGGATCTCTTCCTCGACCTCGCCCAAGCGTGCGGCAGGCACCAGGTCGGCTTTGGTAATGACGAAAATCCCACGCCGCACACCGAGTAGATGGAGCAGATCGAAATGCTCTTCGCTTTGCGGCATCACCCCGTCGTCGGCCGCCACCACGAACAGGGCCAGATCGATGCCGTGGGCGCCCGCCAGCATATTATGGATGAAGCGCTCGTGGCCGGGCACGTCGATTATTCCCACCCGCATCCCGCTGTCCAGGCTGAGAAAGGCGAAGCCCAGGTCGATGGAAATGCCGCGCTCCTTTTCTTCCTTGAGCCGATCGGTGTCCTGGCCGGTGAGGGCCTTGATGAGCGCGGTCTTGCCGTGATCGATATGGCCGGCGGTGCCGATAATGGCCTGGGTAACCGCTGTCATAGGGCTCCAAGCTTACACCGCCGGCATCATTCTAAACAGTTGGGCCGGAGCGTTTCTGGGGACCATCTATACCAGGCTCGCCGGGTCGCCTGGCCTGCACTTGTAAGCTACGATGCGCCCGAGTTAGCGGCCTGAGGAGGCTCAGATGACGAACTATAGGAAATTGGTCCGGTGGTGCGCATTGATTTCGCTCGGCTTGCTGATGGCGGCGTGCAGTTCGAGCAGCTCGGCTCAGCCCGCCTACAGCAACGCCAGCCTCAAGGGCAGCTTTGCGCTTTCCTTCGCGGTCGCGGTCGGCAGCGGCAACGGTTCGATCTCATACACCGGCGGCAACGGCGTGATGGTGGCCGATGGCAACGGCAACTTGAGCGGCACAGAAAGCTACACCGACACCGAGGGGGACGTCTGCTCCAATTTGGCGCTGAGCGGGACCTATACCATCAACCCCGACGGCAGCGGCCTGGCGGTTTTCAAGTACGGCACGAACAGTAGCGACTCCAATTGCCAAGGCTCCCTCAATCAGGCCTTGGTCATCGCCCAGGGCGGTTCGTTGGTAAAGACCTCCAACCTCAACACCAACGTGGCCCAGCTTTCGGGCGACTGGATTCGCCAGTAACATCCCAGCGCGAATTATCGGGCCCTGGCACGATCGCCAGCGGCGGCTTCAGCTCCGCCGAAGCGGAGCGCCCGCTGAGGCGCGATGCTTCAGGACGCCGCGACGATAGCGGCAGCGCAAGATAACGCATCCCCTTCAGATCGAAGGTTTGGAAAGCGCCGGGGCGAGGGTTCGGGGCTGGTCGGAAGCCTCAGCCCATCGCCTGGCAGGTCTCGATCGCGATCTCGTACATGACCCGCCGCTCGCCGGGGGCGCGATGGGGATAATGCTCCTGGTTGAGATACTTCTTGGCCAAGGTATCGATATGCTGTTCCGCCTGAGGCCCGTCGATCCGTCGGGCCACTCGGCCGCGCAGTTGGACGTAGCGGTAGGGGTTGGCCGGGTCCATCACCACCAGTGCAACCTTGGGATTGAAGTCCAGGTTGCGCTCCTTGCGCCGGCCGACCGCAGTATTGATCCGTAGCGTATCCGACAGGAAGTCGAACCACAGCGGCGTTGCTTGCGGCGAGCCGTCTGGCATCACCGTCGCCAGCACCGCGAAGGCTACCTTCCCGGTGAACAAATCGAGGTATTTTGCGGGAATCTTGCTCGCCATGACCGTGCCTCTCATGAGGAAAATTTCAACCATCCATTATTGGACCCCGATCGCATCGGAAGCCAGCGTCTGCTCTTGACCGTCGAGGGGTTGGCCTGACACTATTTTTTTGCCGATCGAAAGGTCAAAAATTGACTGCGTTCGGGCTATGGGTTATAGCCCTTCAGAACCGAGGAGCGCGGCCGCCGGGCGGGTACCACCGGCTAAGGAGCGAAGCATGGCGCTGTTTAACAAAGAGCCGGATAAGAACTCTCGACCTGCGGACAACAACAAGTTCACCGCCTCGCCCAGCGTCAGTCCAGTCCCGACCACCAGCCCGCCTCCGGTCGACGCCCATCCCGTACCGCGCGCATCGCAAGCGGCGGGCTCGGAGTCGCGCGCTTATCTGGATCGTGGCGCCAAGATCAGCGGCAAGTTGTTCTTCGAGGGGCCGGTCCGGATCGACGGCCAGGTCGATGGCGAGATCAGCGCCAACGACGAGGTGACGATCGGCGAAGGGGCGATCGTTACCGCCCAGATCAAGGCGGTATCCGTGGTGGTCTCGGGCAAGATAAGTGGAGACATCACGGCCAACAAGCGAGTGGAGATTCGCCCCACCGCGCGGGTCTTCGGCAATCTGACCACACCCCTGCTGGCGGTCCATGAGGGTGCACTGTTCGAGGGACATTGCACGATGCGGGCGGAGAGCGCTCGCGAGGAGCGCAAAGTCACCCCGATCGCCAAGGAGGAGCGCGTGGCGGCGCAGGCCGCGGGCGGTCAAAAGCAGGCCTAGCACCTGGACCTTGTCCGATTTCAGTCCGGTTCGCTCACAGATGGAAGCGACTAAGACGTCCCGCGTGGGAGACGCCTAATTATGCTCAGTTTACCACCAAATTGGGGGACCTTCGCGGTCCTGATTGTTTCCTTTCTGGTTTTCTGGTTTATTTTCAAACGTCTTTTGTTCGAGCCTTTTCTCCGCCTTCTGAGCGATCGAGAGCGCACGTTGAAAAGCTTGCAAGAGCGCACCGAGTTGCTGCTTAGAGAAGGCCGCGCGGCGCGGCAACGGCGAGAAGAGGAATTGAACGGAGTCCGCCGGCAAGCGCTGTTGGAACGCGAGGAGCGGCGGCGGCAGGCCGAGGAACAAGCGAGCGAAGTGCTTGAGGAGGCGCGGGTGTCAGCCAAAGATTCTCTGGAGCGGGTGCGAGCGCAAATCGAGCGCGAACTGCGCGTGGCCGAAGAGCAATTGGGTACGCTGGGCGAAAATTTGGCGGCGGAACTGGCGGAGCGGGTGCTGGGCCGTTCCCTGCACGGCCGCGGTCCCCAGGTCCATTCGGATAACTAAGATCGGATGAAGCGACCTTCAATCCCAGCTTTTACTCTGGCGGCTTGGCTGCTGCCGGCTTTGGCCTGGGCCGCGCCAGCGCCAATCGAAGACGGCGGTTCGTGGCTGGTACTGTACGTCATCAATTTTTCGCTTTTTGTCTACCTGGTCTCCCATTATGCCGCGCCCGCGGCGCGCAACTTCTTTCAGGAGCGCGCCGGTGCGATCCGAGGCAATCTCAATCGCTTGCAGAGCGATTTCCAAGCCGCCCAGCTCGAGGAACAGCAAGCTCGCGCCGCCCTGGGCAAACTAGATGCGGAAAAGGCGGCTTTGCAAAATTCGATGCGCGCGGAGACCGAACGCGAGACCGAGCGGATCGAGGAGCAGGCCCGCGCCGGCGCCGAACGGATTAAACGCGATGGCGAATTGACCGCGCAAGCCGCCGCTGAACGGGCCAGGCGTGAGCTGAGCACGCACCTGGTGAGCATCGCGATCCAACGCGCGCGGGAATTGGTCGTGCGAGACTTTGGCCCGGCCGATCAGGCTCGCCTGGTACAGGAGTTCATGGATGCGGTGCGCGCCGGGGAACGCTCGTGACCGGCTCCAAAGTAGCTACCCGCTATGCCCGCGCCTTGCTCGAACTGGCGGTTGAGCAGAATCAGCTCGAAGCCTGGGGCGAAGAACTGGCTCGGCTGGCCAAGCTGACCAGCGCGCCTGAGTTGGCCGCCCAACTGGCCTCGCCGGAACTGGCCGACAGCGCGCGCCTGCAGGCTATCACCCTGATCGGGGAGAAGCTGGGGTTGAGCTTTCCCCTGCGCTCCTTCGGCCTGGTTGTGGCGCGCCATCAGCGCCTGCCCGATCTGCCCGCGATCTCGCAGTCCTACCAGGATCTCCTCGACCATCATCTGGGCCGGGTGCGAGCCCAGTTGACCTTCGCCACCGATCCCACCCCTGAGCAGACCAGCGCCGTGGTGGCCGCGCTGGAAGAACGAACCGGCAAGCGGGTCCTGGCCACGGTCAGAATCGATCCGGGCTTGTTGGGTGGGGTAATGGCGGAGGTCGAGGGGCGCACCTACGACGCCAGCTTGGCAACCGCGATCTCGCGACTGCAAAATCAACTGATCTCGTGAAAATATCGATGCAGACCAATCGGCCCTTCAGACCTCGATTGGGCCTGAGCGCTTGAAATTCAGGCGGCGCGATCAAAAAGAGTTAGAGAAAAAGCTATGGCCGAGATAAGACCAGCAGAAATCAGCGAAATTCTCAAAGCCGAAATCAAGGGCTTCGAAAGCCAGGTCGACGTGCGGGAAACCGGGCGGGTTTTGTCGTGCGGCGACGGAATCGCCCGCGTGTATGGCCTGCAGAATGCCGCCGCCGGCGAATTGTTGGAATTCCCCCACGGGATCTATGGGATGGTCCTCAACCTGGAGGACGACAACGTGGGTGCGGCCCTCTTTGGCGAAGCCGAGGCGGTCGGCGAGGGGGATGAGGTACGCCGCAGCGGCCGGATTGCCGAAGTCCCGGTGGGCGAGGCGCTGCTGGGGCGGGTGGTCAACGCGCTGGGCCAGCCGATCGACGACAAGGGGCCGCTCAAGGGGACCCAGCAACGGCGGATCGAGCTCAAGGCACCTGGGATCATCAGCCGCCAACCGGTCAAGGAGCCGGTCCAGACCGGCATCAAATCGATCGATTCGATGATCCAAATTGGCCGCGGTCAGCGCGAACTGATTATCGGCGATCGCCAGGTCGGCAAAACCGCGGTCGCACTGGATACGATTATCAATCAGCGCGGCCAGGACATGCATTGCATCTACGTCGCTATCGGCCAAAAGCGCTCCACCGTGGCCCAGGTGGTGGAACGGCTGTCGCGCCATGGGGCGATGGAGTACACCACGGTGGTCGCGGCGACCGCTTCCGAGTCGGCCCCACTGCAGTTCATCGCGCCTTACAGCGGGTGCGCGATCGGCGAATACTATCGCGACAGCGGCAAGCATGCCTTGGTGATCTACGACGACTTGTCCAAACACGCCCAGGCGTATCGTCAGCTCTCGCTGCTGCTGCGCCGGCCGCCCGGCCGCGAGGCCTATCCCGGCGACGTCTTCTATCTCCATTCGCGCCTGCTGGAGCGGGCCGCCAAGATGAGCAAGGAGTACGGCGGCGGCTCGCTGACCGCGCTGCCAATCATCGAAACCCAGGCCGGCGACGTCTCGGCCTACATTCCGACCAATGTTATCTCGATAACCGATGGCCAGATCGTGCTGGACACCGACCTGTTCAATTCCGGCATCCGGCCCGCGGTCAACGTCGGCCTGTCGGTGTCGCGCGTGGGTTTCTCCGCCGCGCCCAAGGCGATGAAGCAAGTGGGTGGCACGCTCAAGCTGGATTTGGCCCAGTACCGCGAGATGGCAGCCTTCGCCCAGTTCGGCTCCGACCTCGACCCTTCCAGTCAGCGCCTGCTCCATCGCGGCGAGCGGCTGACCGAGATGCTCAAGCAACCGCAGTACGCGCCGGTTCCGATGGAGAAGGAAGTGGTGCTGATCCTGGCTGGGAACCAGGGCTATCTGGACAAGCTGGCGATCGATCAGGTGGGCGCCTTCGAGCACGAACTGTACAACTTCCTGGACGCCAAGTGCGCAAGCTTGTTGGAAGAAATCCGGACCAAGCGCGAATTGTCCGACGAGTTGCGGGCGCGTTTGCTCAAAGCGCTGGATGAGTTCGCGGCCAGCTTCAGCGCCGAGCACGCCAGCGCCAAGGCCGCCGCGTGAGAGGCTGATACCCGGTAGATGGCAACCCTCAAAGCGCTCCGGCGCCGAATCGCGTCGGTCAAATCCACCCAGCAAGTCACGCGCGCGATGAAACTGGTCTCGGCCGCCAAGCTGCGGCGCGCCCAGGAGGCGCTGCTGCGAGCGCGCCCTTACGCGGAAACTCTGACTCGGGTGGCAGAATCCTTGCTCGCGAGCGAGCCCACCCTGCGCGTCCCCAGGCCCGGCGCGCGGCCCGCGGTGCTGATCGCGGTGATCGGCTCGGACCGCGGCCTGTGCGGCGGCTACAACGCCAATCTGTTGCGGATGGCGGAGGAAATCGCGCATCAACGCAGCCAAGCCGGCCGCCAGGTACATTTTATCGCGGTGGGGCGCAAAGTCCTCGACCATCTGCGCCGCGCCTCTTATCCACGCGAGGGCGAACGGATCAACAACCATCCCCGGCTGGCCACCGTGGAGTTGGCAAGCGCGCTGGCGACCCAGTTGTCGAGCCAGTTCGAAGTGGCCAATTTCGAGGAAGTGGGCGTGCTCTATAGCCAGTTTCGCTCCGCCCTCTCGCAGCGCCCTACCTACGAGCAGATCCTCCCGGTCAGGGCTCCGGCCGAAGGCGACAAGCAGGTGGGGCTGGACCAGTATCTGATGGAACCCGGACGGGCGGAGTTGGTTCCCGAAGTCTTGCGCAGCTACGTGGAGGAAGCGCTCTTTCACGGCCTGCTGGAGGCCGAAGCCAGTGAGCACGCGGCGCGGATGGCGGCGATGGACAGCGCCACCAGCAACGCTTCGGATCTGATCGACCGATTGACTCTGGAAATGAACCGGGCCCGTCAGGCCAGCATCACCCGTGAGTTGATGGATATCGTGGGCGGCGCCGAGGCGCTCAGTTAGCCCAAGCAGGTAGCTTCAGGAAAAACAAGGTTTATGGAGAATCAGGGACAGATTACCCAGGTGCTGGGGAACGTGGTTGATATCCACTTCGGCGACAAGCTGCCGGCGATTTTCAACGCCCTGCGGGTCAGCAATCCGGCGCTGGGCGACCAGCCCGGCAACTTGGTGCTGGAAGTGGCACAGCATCTGGGCGAGAACACGGTGCGCTGCATCGCGATGGATTCCACCGAGGGTCTGGTGCGCGGGATGACCGCGACCGACACCGGGGCCCCGATTTCGGTGCCGGTGGGACCCGCCACCCTGGGCCGCCTGCTCAACGTGATCGGCGAGCCGGTGGACGAAGCTGGACCGATCGATCGCGCGCGCAGCATGCCGATCCATCGCCCCGCCCCGGCCTTCGACGAACAGGCCACCGAGGTCGAGATTTTCGAAACCGGGATCAAGGTGGTCGATCTGATCTGCCCCTACGCGCGTGGCGGCAAAATCGGCCTGTTCGGCGGCGCCGGCGTGGGCAAGACCGTCACCATCATGGAGCTGATCAACAACGTCGCCAAACAGCACGGTGGCGTCTCGGTATTCGCCGGCGTGGGCGAGCGCTCGCGCGAGGGTAACGACCTCTACCTGGAACTGCAGGAATCGGGCGTCTTGACCAAGACCGCGCTGGTCTATGGCCAGATGAACGAGCCGCCGGGCGCGCGCGCCCGGGTGGCGCTGTCGGGCGTCACCGTGGCCGAATATTTCCGCGATGAGGAGGGCAAGGACGTGCTGCTCTTCATCGACAACATCTTCCGCTTCGTACAGGCCAACTCCGAAGTCTCGGCGCTGCTGGGCCGGATGCCCAGCGCGGTGGGCTATCAACCCACCTTGGGCACCGATCTGGGCGAGCTGGAGGAGCGCATCACGACGACCAAAAAGGGCGCGATCACCTCGGTCCAGGCCATTTACGTCCCGGCCGACGACCTCACCGACCCCGCGCCAGCCACTACCTTCACCCATCTGGACGCCACCACCGTGCTGGATCGGCGCCTGTTCGAGAAGGGGATCTTTCCGGCGATCGATCCGCTGGCCTCGACCTCGCGCATCCTCGACCCCCAGATCGTGGGCGACGAGCATTACCAGGTCGCGCGTCAGGTGCAGGCGATTCTGCAGCGCTACCGCGACCTGCAGGACATTATCGCCATCCTGGGCATGGACGAATTATCGGCCGAGGACAAGCTGGTGGTCTCGCGCGCGCGCCGAATCGAGCGCTTTCTGTCGCAGGCGATGCACGTGGCCGAGGTCTTCACCAATACTCCCGGCGCCTACGTCCCGCGCAAAGAGACCGTGCGCGGTTTCAAGGAGATCCTCGAGGGCAAGTGCGACGACCTGCCCGAACAGGCCTTCTACCTGGTCGGCACTATCGATGATGCTCGCGCCAAGGCCGAACGACTGGCTCGCGGCGAGGCCCGCTGAGGAGTCATAGATGGCCGCGGCCCAACTACCCTTCAAGCTCGTCACTCCCACCGGCATCCTGTTCGATCAGCCGGTGCGCGAGGTCACCGCGGTCAATGCCCTGGGCGAGTTCGGGGTCCTGCCCGAGCACGTGGATTATATTACCGCCCTGGTGCCCGGAATTCTGACCGTCGCCTTGGCCGACGGCGGCCAGCACTTCTACCTTATCTCCGGTGGCTTGGCCGAGGTGCGCGAGGGCCAACTGACCGTGCTGGCGCGCAGTGCCGACCGGGTCGAGGACGTGGTCGGCGACGATTTGACCGATGCCTTGATGCAAGCCGAAGAAAAGCTGCGCTACCTGAGCTTCTATGAACCCGAGTATCAAAACGCGCAGCGCGAGTTGCAATTGGTGCGGGCGCGCCAGCAAGCGGTGGCGATCGCCCGCTCTGCCGCCCACTGAGCCCCTTTTTCCTTTGCCGCCTGCGCTGCCATCTGCGCAGCCGTTGCTGGCCCGCCGCCGGGCGATTCTCTTGGCGATGGCGCGCCGATTCCCGCTGGCCATGGATACCAGTCGCGCGACGCGGCTCATCCCACGAGCGCTCCATCCCATAAACAGTTGGCGAGTCGGCGCCAGTGAACTCATCAAGGGCAGGCCCGGTCGCTAGTGCCGCATCGATTGGGTCAGGTATAATAATTGTTCGCGTTTGCTGAATCTTGTGCCTACGAAAGCCATTAAAAGCGTCTCGCGCCTGGTCGAGTTTCTGGATCAAGGCAAGCTGCGGCCAGGCTTGATCGTCAGGGAGCAGGGCGAGCGACTGGCCCTGCTACAACCCGATGGACGCGAAAAGCTGATCCATCGCGACCTGGTGCTGTTGCGCCATTCCGACCGCAGCGCGGTCGAACCTGCCACCCTTGCCGCCGCTGTCACCGAACTGGAGCAGGAGCGTGCCCGCCTGAGCGCCGAGCTGGACTTGAAGCTGCTGTGGGAGGTGGTGCACGAGCAGGGCCGAGTCTTCAGCGCCGAGGAGCTGGCCGAGTTGTTTTTTGGCCGGCGAGCGCCGGTTGCCACCAGCGTGGTGCTGGAGGCCCTGCTCAACGATCGCCTGTACTTCAGCCGCCGCCACCTGGAATTCAGCGCCGAAAGTGCCGAACGGGTGGAGCGCCTGCGCGTACAGAATGAACGGCTGCGCCTGAAAAGCGAAAGCAGCCGCAAAACCTTGGGCCTGCTGCGCGCAGCTCTGGCTCAAGAGGCGATTGCGGCGGAGGAAGCGGCGCCATTGGCGGCGCAATTGCGCGCCTACCTGGAAAACCCCCACACTCGCTCCAGCGAACTGACGGCACAGCTCACTCAGAGCGCGCCCGACCTCAATCCCGCCGAAGCCGCCTACGAAATCCTGGAGCGGCTGGGGCATGCGCCGGCCCAACCGCGCTTTGCCGCAGTAGGTGCGCTACCCTCCGGCTTTACTGCCGCCGTCCTGAAGGAAGCGCAAACCGTCAGCGCTCCGCAATATCCCGCCGCCGACCGGATGGTAACGGTCTCGATCGATGACGAAGAGACGGTCGAGATCGACGACGCCCTGAGCTGCGAGCCGACCGCCGAGGGCGGCCTGCGCGTTCTGATCCATATCGCGCTGGTTGCGGCTTGGGTGCCCAAGGAGGGCGCGATAGACCGCGAGGCGGCCTCGCGCGCCACGACCGTCTATCTGCCCGAGACTACGGTCCGGATGCTACCCGATGCGGTTTCGTGCGACCAAGCCAGCTTGATCGCAGGCTTGCCGCGTGCCGTCCTGACCACCGAAGTGCAGCTTGGCCCCGACGCCAGCCTGCAAGCGTTCCGCATCTATCCGAGCACGACCGTGGTTTCCTCCCGGCTAACCTACCATCAGGCCGACGAGCTACTGGCCGGTGCGCCGGCCGACGACGAAACCGCAACCACGTTGCGGGCACTGGCCGCGATGGCGGATTTGCTGCGCGAGCGGCGCCGGCGCGCGGGCGCATTGCTGATCGCGCGGCGCGAGACCAAGATTCGGGTGCACGGGGAAAACGTCGAGCTCGAGGTGATTGATACCGCTGCCCCCAGCCGTCTGATGGTGGCCGAATACATGGTTTTGGCCAATCATCTGGCGGCTCGCTTCGCCGCCGAAAACCGAATCGAGCTGATTTACCGGACCCAACCCTCGATGGGCGGGGAGCTGGCCAACCAGCATCCACGCCTGTCGCTGTTTCCGGCTTTTCATGCCGGAATCGGGCTGCCCTGCTACGCTCAAGTCAGCTCCCCGATCCGCCGCTATGCCGACCTGGTGCTTCAGCGCCAAGTGCTGGGCACGCTGGAAGGGCGCGCGGCCCCGCTCTATCGCAGCGAAGAGCTGCTCGCGGTACTGGCCAATGCCGAGAGCGCCGCCGCCGAGGCCAAGGAACTGGAACGACGGGCCAAACGCTACTGGGCCTTGCGCTGGCTGGCTGGGTTGCCCGATCACGGCCCGCTGACCGCGCTGGTTTGGCGCGAAGGTGCCAGCGCTGAGCTTGTGGCCTCAGCCATCCGCGGCACCCTCCGCGGCGCTCCTAATCTGCCCAATCAAGCCAGAATTCTGGTCCGCCCCGTGACTATCGATCCGCTGCGCGGATGGCTGGCGCTGGAATACGCCGGGCCCGCCCCAGCCTGATTCCAGCTCCAGCCCCCGCGTTCATCCGCTCAGAGCAGGCAAATTCCAAACGCGCCCACTCCAATCTCGGCTGCCGCGAAGTAATAACGGGCAGGACCGCGCGGGATGTTTCGACTCGGCTCGCGCCGAGCGCCGGCTCAACAGCACAAGAGCTTCACCAGCGCTCAGGCCGCCGCCGATGCATCCTGGCTTACCGGCGCGTCCTGTTCCAGCCGCCAGCGATCGATCGATTCGATGTTGAAGCGCCAATCGCTACCCACCTTGAAAGCGGGAATCCGGCCGCGCTTGAGCTGACGATAGATGGTCGATGGGTGGACCTTCAGATAGTCGGAAAGTTCACGCACCGTCAGCACCTTGTTGTCGTTGATTATCATCACGCTGCCCCCTTATTCGAGCATCAAGCTCGCGGCAGCTACCTTAACAATTGTTGTGCCGGATAAAGCGGCCGAAAAGCCAAGCTATTTCCTTGCTCGGCTCATTTTTGAGCGACAAAATCTTGTCGATCGCCAAAATCTTGGCGCCTGAAGGATGACGTCAGGCTAACAAAGATCCGACTTTTGCCGCTTGACCCGTATAAGCGCCATCGTGCTGAATCGCCATTATCCGCCCAGCACCATGTTGTCGATCAGCCGCGTCGTGCCGATCACCGCCGCGATCGCCACCACCACCGGCGAGCAGATCCGATCGACGTCGGCCAGAGTGGCGGCGTCGCGTACCTCCACGTATTGCGGCGCGACCCCGGCGGCGGCCAATTCCTGGCGTGCGGCCGCGCCCAGCACCAGCGGATTGCGCTCGCCTCGCTCAAACAGGGCGGCCGCGGCGCGCAAACCACGGCTCAATGACAGCGCCCGCAGCCGCTCATCCGCCGAGAGGTAGGCGTTGCGCGAGCTGAGCGCCAAGCCATCGGGCTCGCGCACGATCGGCATCGCGACAATCTCGATATCGAAGTCGAGATCTCTCACCATTTGACGCACCGCCAGAAGCTGCTGGTAATCCTTGGCTCCAAAGATTGCCAGATGAGGCTGAACCAGGTTGAAGAGCTTGGCGACTACGGTGGTGACGGCGCGGAAATGGCCGGGCCGGTAGCGGCCGCACAACTCGCGCGTCAGCTCGCTCACTTCCACCCAGGTCTGCGTCCCGGGTGGGTACATCTCCTCGACAGAGGGAGCGAAAACCGCGTCCACCCGCGCGCTTTCCATCAAGGCACAGTCGGCTTCCCAGGTGCGCGGGTAGCGGGTCAAGTCCTCGCCGGGCGCGAACTGAGTGGGATTTACGAACAGCGACACCACCAAATTGGAGGCGCGCTTACGGGCCTCCAGCATCAGGCTCAGATGGCCCGCGTGCAGGGCACCCATCGTGGGCACCAAGGCTATGGTTTCACCCGCGCGGCGGGCCTGCGCGCTCCATTGGCGCATCGCGCCCAAGCTCTTGAGAGTCAGCATCGAGCGGGCGGCCAATCAGCGCGAGTAGCAATGCTCCGGGCCGGGAAAAATTCCCTCGCGCACCTCGCGGGCGTAGGCTGCGGCAGCCTCGCTGGCCACCTGCCATAGCGCGGCGTACCGCTTGACGAAACGGGGCGCCAGGGTATCGCTCAAACCCAGCATGTCGTGCATCACCAGGACCTGCCCATCGCAGGCGGGGCCAGCGCCGATACCGATGGTCGGCACCGGACTTTGGGCACTGATTTCGGCCGCCAATTCCGCCGGGATCCCCTCCAGCACCAGCGCAAAGACGCCGGCTTCGCTCAGCGCCGCGGCATCGTCCAAAAGCCGCCGGCGCGAGCCGGCGCAGTTGCCCTCAGCGCGGCCCTGCACCTTGAAGCCGCCCATCCGATGAACCGATTGGGGAGTCAGTCCGATATGCCCCATGACCGGGATATCGACCTCGATCAGGCGACGGACCGTGGCGGCCATCGCACTCCCTCCCTCCAGCTTGACCGCCTCCGCGCCGCCTTCTTTGACCAGGCGACCGGCGCTGGCGATCGCCTGCTCGGGGCTTACCTGGTAGGTCATAAAGGGTAGGTCGCCAACCACCAGGGCACGGGGACGCGCGCGGGCCACCATTCGTAGATGGTAGATGACATCTTCAATCGTGACCCCCAGCGTGCTCTCTTCCCCCTGCACCACCATTCCCAGGCTGTCGCCTACCAGCAGCACGTCGATTCCCGCCTGGTCGAAGAGCCGGGCGAAGGGAAAGTCGTACGCAGTGAGCATCGTGATTTTGCGTCCGCGCTCCTTCATTCGGCCTAGATCGGGTACCCGCACTTTCGCTTCCATCGCTTACTCCAAAATAAAAAACGGACCGCCGACCGGCGATCCGTGCGAAAGGCCCAAACCTCAAGCCTGCTCGGAGTCCCGGTCCAATACGGATCCAGGCAACCAAAAAGCCGCCGCGTTACCGCGGCGATAGCCACATCCCCACACCCTGCCGCTTCTCGCCGGGCAAAAATGCCTCGACGCAAGCGTGTTAATCAATATTACAGCCAGCCGCGGCTTGTAAAGCAGGCGTCCCCTATTCTCCGCCTTCAGCGCTATGGCAGATTGGTGGCTTGAACGAGGTAGCTGGCGTCCATGGAACGAACGGACGCATAGGTTGGTGGAAAAACTGGCTAAACTGACCGGGGAGAGCATGACCGCGGCAGTTACGGAGGCGGTTCGGGAGCGCCTCGAACGGCTGCAGCATACCCAGGGCGAAAGTCTGGCGGACCGATTGGTTGCGATTGGCCGAGACTGCGCGAGCCATCTGAAAGGGCCTTTCAAGGCTGCGGAACATGGCGAACTCTTGTATGACGACCGTAGACTGCCGCGATGATTCTGGACAGCTCCGCTATCATCGCGATTTTACGGGACGAGCCGGAAATACTCTCGCTGGCGCGAGCCATCGAGGCAGCCGCCATCCGTCGTTTATCGGCGGTTAATTATACCGAGGCCGCGATCGTCATCGATGGCAGCCGCGATCCCATCGCCAGCCGCCGATTCGACGACTTCATCCGAGAGGCGGCTGTGCGGATCGAGCCCGTCATCGCGACTCAAGCCAGGATCGCGCGCGAAGCGTATCGCGATTTCGGTCCGGAAAGCGGACACCCGGCCAAGCTGAATTTCGGCGACTGCTTTGCCTACGCCCTGGCCAAGGAACTGGGTGAGCCCTTGCTCTTCAAAGGCGACGACTTCCAACATACTGACTTATTGGTGGTCAAGGGCGAAGCCTCAGGCTCTTGAGCCGGCCAAGCCTGAAGGAACGCGAGTGCCGATCATTCTCGGTCACCGGCTGCTTAGTTGGTGAAGGGGGCCAGGGCGGCCGCGGTGGCCGTCCCCGCGCCGGGCAACTGCACCGGCACTTGTATCCGCTTACCTCCGCGCACGATCATCAGGTAAAGCGTATCGCCGGGCTTATCATTGGCGGTCAGATCCTCCAAATCGATGATATGGCGCACGCGCTGGCCATCCACCCCGATAATCAGGTCGTAGGATTCGCCGATCTGGGTCTGATCGATAATTCCCACCGCCACGATCGCGGGCGGGAAAAACATTGCAGCGGCGATGCCGGCGCCGTTAAGCACGTAGCGCCCCAGGGCATGGTAGGGGCGGATCCCGGCTCGCCAAGCCGGGCTATTGCGCTGCACGTCCATTACTTGCAAGCCGCAGACCTTTTGATGTTCCAACCGGCCGCAATCTTCGCGCAACTCGACCCCGATCGGATTTTGTCCGCCCCCCTCGTTCATAAAATCCTGCAAGCTGTAGATATAGGGGGTAAGCGGCACAGCGCTCTCATCGGGCTGAGCCGAGGCGGGAGGCGGCGCGCCGGTCTGAGCCGGATCGGCATTCTGGTCCGCGCCGGGTTGGCCCAGCTCGACGCTTTGGCTAGGTGCGACCGGAATTACGGTGGTGGAATCGGCGTTGTCCGCGCTGTTGGGCAGAGCTGGAACCGAATCGCCGGCATGGGCTGAAGCCGCAACGGCGATGGCGCATGTTGTCACGATAGTCGCCAGCCAGAGGATTGCAGTGCTACCTTTGCGCATAACTGCGCCCCTATGCTCTAAGCTTCCAGCAATCCGCCGTCGCCCCCTCCTCGACCGTCACCCGCCCCTCGCCTGCCAGCTTCTTCAGATGGGAACGTACCGAACTGGCGGCGGCCGCTTGCAGCGTGCGGGGCAGATCGCGATAGATCGCCTGTACGATTGCGGCCACGGTCGCAGGCCCTTTTCCCAGCACCGTCAAGATCTGGCGTTCGCGCAGTTCTCGATGAGCGATGTATTCGCGAATCTTGGCTTCGCCGGCCTCGATCACCGGTCCGTGGGCCGGGTAGATACGGCGCGGGGCCAGCTTCAGCAACCGGCGCAATGACTCCATATATTGGCCTAAATCGCCGGTATCGTCAGGGATCACCGTTGTACCGGCGCCCAATACCACATCGCCCGTGAACAGCGCCTGCTCCTCTTCCAAGTAGTAGCACAAATGGTCGGGGGCATGGCCAGGAGTAAAGATCGCGCGCAGGGTGACGCCCGCGGCTTGGACGACGTCGCCCTCGCCAATCGGGGTCGGCACCAGTCCGGCGGCCGCGTCGCGCTCGGGCCAAGGCCGCTTGAGCACCGCCAGTTCGCCCCAGCGCGCGCGCACCTGGGCAACCCCGCCAATGTGGTCGGGATGGGCATGGGTGAGCACGATCCGCTCGAGCGCGCCGTCCTCGCACAATTGCAACAGCGCGCGGGCCAGGATTGGCGGATAGGTCGCCATCCCTTGTCCGGTATCCAGCAGGATCGGGTGGGCGCCGCGGCCGACCAGATAGGTGTTGGTGCCAGGACCGGTGAAGGGACCCGGGTTTTGTCCCAGCACACTGGCGACCAGGGCGGAATGGCGAGCGTAGTCGGGCAGCTTGAGCCCAGCCATCGAATCCTTGACCACCCGCTCGGCATCCTGCGCCATTATTCTTATCCTTTGCGATTGCGCTCGAAGATCAGGCGCAAGCCCTGCAGGGTCAGGAATTCCTCGACCTGCTCGATAGTTTCCGATTCGCGCGCAATCAGGCCGGCCAGACCGCCGGTGGCGATAATCCGGGCTGGTTCACCGCGCTCGCGCCGAATGCGCGCGACCAGGCCGTCGACCAGCGCGGTGTAGCCGAAGATAAGGCCCGACTGAATCGCGCCCACGGTGGTTCGCCCCACCACCTCGCGCGGGCGCACCAGCTCAACCCGGGTCAGCTTGGCGGCATGCTCGAACAGCGCACCCATCGAGATCCCCAGGCCGGGCGCGATCGCACCGCCGGCATACTCGCCGCGCGCGGTGATGTAATCGAACGTGGTGGCGGTGCCGAAATCGACCACGATACAGGCCTCGTGAGTGTGGTCGTAGGCCGCGACCGCGTTTGCGATCCGGTCGGCGCCCACCTCCTTGGGATTTTCGTACAAGATCGGCATCCCGGACTTCACGCCCGGGCCCAGTATCATTGGCGTGCTGTGGAAATAGCGCTGGGCCAACTCCTCCATCACCTGGGTGAGCGGCGGCACCACGCAGGCGATCGCGACGCCGTCGGGATGGAGCGCGCCGCCGAGGCCCGCCGCCGCCAACAGGGTGTTGAGGATTGCTCCATACTCGTCGGTGGTGCGTTCGTGGACGGTGGACAGCCGCCAATGGTGGCGCAGGCGCGGCCCGTCGTAGATCCCGATCACGGTGTTGGTATTGCCCACGTCAATGGTAATCAGCATCGAACTCACCACTTAAGCGCAGGTGGAGCTTTCAGATCAGCGCGGATATCCTTGCGATGCAACCCGAGCCGGTCGCCATTTTCAACCGATTGCCCCGGGGCAATCGTTTTCCTGCGCCCCTGGCCGCGATTAAGATGGCGGACTATGGCGGAGTCCAAAGTAGCATTGGTGACCGGCGCCGGCCGGGGAATCGGGCGCGAGATCGCTCTGCGCCTGGCGCGCGAGGGCTATGCGGTCGGGCTTATCGCGCGCACCCGCTCGCAATTGGAAGAGAGCGCCGACCTTATCCGGCAAGCGGGCGGACGAGCGCTGGTTGTGCCGACCGATGTGGCGATCGCGCCGCAGGTCGAAGCGGCGGTCAATGCAGTGGAGAGCGAGTTGGGGCCGATTGGGGTGCTGGTCAACAATGCCGGCGCGTACCTGCGCAAAAGCTTTGTGGAAATCAGCGTCGAGGAGTTCGACTTCCAGCTCAAGGTCAACACTTACGGACCGTTTTTCTGCGCCCAGGCGGTGGTACGCCGGATGCTGGCGCGTCCCGAAAGCCAGCAGCGCGGCTGCGTAGTCTTTCTGCTGGGATCGGAGAGCCGGGGCGGTCCCGCGCTTTATTCCGCCTATAACGCCTCGAAAAACGCCCAGCGGGCGCTGGCCGAATCACTGGCCCACGAGCTGATGCATCGGGGGATTCACGCCGCCGCACTTGATGTCGACGGCGCGGTGGATAGCGCGCGCGTGCGCGAGGCCGCGCCCGACGCCGACCCCGACGCCTTTGTCTCTCCGGCGGCAATCACGGACGAAATCGTCCATCTGATTCGCCAGCCGCGCAATGCTTGGACCTTCGCCTTGGATCTGCGCTCGGCGATGCAATGGCGGCCGCGCGTTGCGGCCCGTCGTCCCGCCCCACCCCAGTCCAAAAGCTAACCGCTCCGCCCGACATCCGCGCCGACGCGGGGCTGGCGCCGCGATCGCAGGCCTGGGCGCGCGGTCCGGCTCTGGACCCGAGGGCGGCGCGCACTATACTGTCAGGGACGCGCGGGTCGGGGCGTGGCGCAGCCTGGTAGCGCACACGCTTGGGGTGCGTGTGGTCGCCGGTTCAAATCCGGCCGCCCCGACCAAGCTAAAATCCTTTATTTTCAAGTACTTTGGCGTGCCTACACCCGGCGTTCAGCCACCCTCTGCGCACCCAAAGCAACTCCGCATCGCCTGGTGCGCCGCTCGGTGGCGCTGCCCGAGCTCAAGGATCCGCAACTAAGGGCGGCCTTCGACAGCCTGATCGAAGCCTGGGGCCGCTCCCCCCGCTGACCCGCGCCGCAACCCCCGCTAAATCACCACGGCAGATTAATCCTGGCCGGAGGCGAAAGCGGTCTCCGCACTGCCAGCCCTCGACCTACAATAAGCGGCCGGTTCCGAGGGCACGCGCAGTTGAATTGTTTGGCCGCGGTCGCATCTTGCGGCTGTTGCGCTCTTCACCACTTTCAAGACAAGCGGCCGGCCTCCGCCAACGAGATTTTCGCGTCTTTGGTTATCTGAAGGACCTAAATCGCTGATTGTGCGACGGTTGGCGAGAGTTTCCTGTTATGTCTCCAACAATGGACACGGCACAAACATCGATAGCTCGTAACCTAAAGCGGCTAGCAAATATCTCCTGGCTTACCTCGCGCCAGCTCAGCAAACTCGCCGTCGCATTGAGGATAACGCGTTTCGACAAGCACAGCATTATGTTCGGCGCCGCGGACGGTCCTGCGGCCATCCATATCCTGCTCTCGGGAGTCGCGAGCATCACCTGCCGCAACCGCAAGGGTCTGCGGACCATGTTGATTATGGTCGCGCCTGGAATGATTCCGGGATTTCCGGCCCCCGTCGTTGGAGTGGCGTATAATTTGCGCTGTGAGGCGGTGACTAGCTGCCAGATCGGCACTACCGACCTGAAAACGTTTATTCGCATCTCGCTCGGAATCCTGTCCGCGAATTTCACCCGCATGGCCGGCAATTACATCGGGCGCTGGGACTTGGTGCAATTGCGTTGCGCCAATTTTATGAGCTGCACGCTGGAGGAGCGCCTGGTGATCGCGCTGCTCGAATTGAGCGAGCATTTCGGAACACCCCATTCCCGAGGGGTGTTATTGACGGTCGCCGCGCGACATAAGGACCTGGCTGAATTGGTGGGAGCCTCACGGCCGCGCGTGACCGAATATCTAAGCAGTTTTGAGCGCGGGCACATGATCATCCGCCAAGGCCGGCAATTTATTGTAAACCGCGCTCGATTGGAGAGCTTTCTGACCCAGGGCCACACCGCGTAGCCAGCCTCGAACTATTGAAGTGCGATGTCCAGTTGGATGTTGAAATTGGCAGTAGCGGCGGCAGTTGACCTGCTACCCGGCCTCCACGGTTTGGGCAAGCTGCGAGGGCTGGCTGCGCAGGGCGCGCGCGAGCAGGGGCAGGTGGCGGTAGCCCTTGATGCGGTGAAAAAGCCGTGCTCGGCGTGAAGCAGTCCAGCTGCGGTCCAGCGACTGACCTAAGTCCCCGCCCGAATCAGATTGTGCAACAGGGCCGTGCACAGCGCGGCGTTCTCGGTCGAGCCCTGCCACAGTCCCAACACCGCCTTGCGCCCGTCGGCCAACATTCCCAAGGCCACCACCACCGTACGGTGGGCGATCATTCTCGGGTTGGCAAACTGTAGCTGCCGCGTAAACGCCGTCCTGCGCCCGGCCTCAGCGATACCCGCCGTTTCTCCGTCATTACGTCATAAAGTTATATTGTTCTCTACGATACATTTGGCTTGCTTTCTTTTACACTCCGGCGTAACTTGCATCGTGGGGTTAAAGTCTATGGCTGCATCAAGCCGAACTCTCGCGGTTGTACGAGATAATCTGCACGCAACCGATCTTTACCGATTGGCTCATATCGAGGCCCTGTCAGTGCTTTCGCGCGGCGATCTGGCGCTCCTGGCCGACGCCCTCGTTGTTGATACTTTCAAGCGGCGCGAGATTATCCTGCGCGAGGAGGCCTTGGCCTCCGAATCGCACATCCTGTTGAAGGGTGTTGCGGTCATTACTTGCCTCAACGCCCGAAATCAACGCATCACCGTGGCCATGCTGGCCCCAGGCCCGATCCCCGAATTCCCGCTGCTACCAAGTTCTCGTTGGGATTTTCAATGCGAAGCTTACGCCGGTTGCAGGGTCGCGATGCTGGGCTGGGAGCAATTTCCGTTCATTAGCGCGGTGGTCTCCCAGGCGGTGCTTCGGCACCTTCACCAGGATAACCTAAAACAGTGGTATCGCCTGTTGCTTCGCGGCTCGGGTCTTCTTAGCCTTAACCTTCAGGAGCGTATTTCGATGGCGCTGCTGGAGTTGTGTTCGGACTTCGGCATCGAAGAGGCGCGCGGCACCTTGTTGGGAGTCAACATCAGCCACAAAGATCTCGCGAATATGGCCGGAGCCACGCGGCCTAGAGTCACCGAACACCTCGCCCAGTTGGAACGCGAACATCTGTTGATTCGCCAGGGCCGACAAATGGTAATATGCGTGCCTGGGCTAGAACAGTCAGTGGGAGTTCATGTCGCTTAACTTGCCCCAACTCAGGTGAAGCCAAGATGCGCTCGCGGGATAAGGTACGCACACCGACCGTCCATTGTTGCCACTTGCGTGCAAGATGACCTCCTTCCTCAATCTTCTCCCCTGACCAGGGGGAAATAAGAGAGCGGGAGCCGAGGCTGCGCAGACCTTTTCCGCGGCCGGTTAGTTCACCAATCGTTCGAGCACCCAACCGATCGCCATAATCGCGAGGACGGTAATCAATACTGCTCTCGCGTTGATCCATCCGAAGCCGTTGCCCGAGGCTTCCAGCGCAATGAACTGGCGCTTGGCCCGCCAGGGTGAGCGGAACTGATTCCGAAGTATTGATTTGTTCATAAGGGGTAGCGTCGATGGTCGCCATTGGACCCGAAATTTGCAGCCTGCAGATAGCTGCAAGGGTTACCTGGTCGGTTGTCGGGGAGATTGTTCATGCCTGGAGGCCAGCGGGCTCGACCGCCTGCTGGCTGCGATGCCATTGTTGGCGGCGCCACGGCCCCGCCGCTTGGCCAGGGCTTGACGCATCACCGCGGGGTTGATGCCGAATTCATCGCACAGAACCGCGAAAGCGAAGGGTCCGCTTTCCTGGCTGGAATTGACCCATTGCTGAACCTCGGAAAACAGAAGCCGTTGTTGGCGACACTGGGCGTCGAGGCCCTTCAAGTAGCAGCGAACCGCATCCGCGAGGACGGCGAACATCAGCCGGCGCTCGCCATCCAGCCGCTCACGATTTCTTACCCCGGCGTAGTACTGAGAGGGTAGCATCCCCGCCAGTTCGCAATCGCCCGACGACTCTTCTTGAAGATACCTGTTATTCATTGCGGCCGCTTCACCTCTGTTACCTCATGACCATAGGTCCATCCCCGTTGATCGACCTCCGCTCAATCTCCGACGAGTTCGCGCACCCGTCGAAGAACCCGTCGTTTGCAGCAGCGCAACGGGCGTGGCGAAAAAGCGCCGCTGGGCGCCTCACCTCGCGTCGCGTCCGATGTCACCCGCCGCGAGCACGACCAGGCCCGCATGAATTACGTTGAGCGGCGAGATTTGCAGTTCGAGACAAAGCCGTTCAAGCAACCCGATGAGCTCGGGTGCGTTATCCTTCGACGCGCCAAAAAGCGTGCTGTCACTTTTGATTTTGATCGTGTGAATCTGCATAAAACACCTGCGCCGTGAGGATTGTAGCGCACAGTTTGCGCCTAAGACCACGACGGATCGGCGCGGATTGGTTATCTGAAGAACACAACATCGCCGCCGCTGGCGGATGGGATGTGGCGGGCGCCGGTTGCGGAGAAGCGCCGGCTGGTTCGGATTCGAACTGAATGACGAACCACACCTGGCCCGCGGAGCCGGCTCGATCGCAGCCTGGCGACCGCGCGAAGAGGTATTTGAATAACAAACGGCCAAAACCACGCGGCTGCTGTTTGCGGGCGGTAAATAAGAGTTCTTATGTTATTCAAAGCACAAAGCTGAGGGTAAGATTGATGGACTTTCAGCTTGAGATGACGGATAGTCAAGCAGTCGGGATCGACATAGGAATCGAGTCCGAATCTTGATCCAGCCAATTTGGTGGTCTTTCCACTCGCCTTTGACCACCCTTCGCTAGACCAGCCGAAACCGCAACAAACCAAGGCCTGTGGAGGTCGGTACCGGAGCACGCTTTTCGCGCTCCACTCCGGCGAATTCCGAGCACGGCCGCGGCATGGTGGTGGTCGCACTCGCCCGCGCGCGCTCGGAACCGGTGCAGTACTGGTGGAAAGTTGCCCGTGAACACGGTGCAGCCCGGACTTGGCACGCACCACGCAGGTTTGGCCGCGACCAGGCCGTGGAATGTTTCCGCCGGCTGCGAAACCGAAGGCCACGCGAGCGCGAGTGCGTTATGTCGATGGCACAACACGCCCGATGGCGGCAACCTTAAGCAGAATGCCAACCGGACAGGAATCTCGCCTAAAGGAGGACTGCCAATGACGTGACGGGATCAGATGGTTACCAACCGTAAAACGCCGGATCGGATAGCGACCGGGCTGGGTGTGCTGACGGCCCCGGTCCGAGACGAGACAAATCCACTCGGTGAATCAAGCCAAGTCGTCGCCAAAGCACATGGACAAGTTAGCAGTTCACTTTTACCCAGAGGTCAGACAATGAAACTACATCTATTATGTACGGCAGGCGTGGCGATGTTCGCCATGGCTTGCAGCAGCGCACAGCCCGTGGCCCAATCGCCTGCTCCCGCTCCAGCCGCTTTCATGGGCCCGGCCGGCTATCAGGGCCCGGCTGGTCCGGTTGGCCCGCAAGGCGCGGCCGGAGCCAGGGGTGCCGTGGGCGAGGTCATGGCAGGTCCCGCCGGTCCTGAGGGGCCTGCGGGTCCCGTGGGTCCGCAAGGTCCCGCCGGGGCCGCGGGTATTGCAGGCGCGGTCGTGGCTGGTGCTCGCGGAATGACCGGCCCTGCCGGTCCCGCCGGCGCTCAGGGTGAGGTCGGAGCCACGGGCACTCAGGGCCCCAGTATCATCGGTAGCGTGGGCCCAATGGGTCCCGCCGGGCCTATCGGAGCCCAAGGTCAAGCGGGAGCGACGGGCATTCAAGGTCCGACGCTGACCGGTCCTAACGGCCCCGTTGGCCGCGGTGGCGAGGCCGGCATCCAAGGGGGCAGCGGCGAGACCGGGGCGACGGGCGCAGCAACGGCCGGGAACGCCGGTGCAATCGGTTCGGCCGGCGGCCCAGGACTGCAAGGCGCGCGCGGACCCATCGGGGCCCAAGGGGTGGCGGGCGTCGTCAACCGTTGGACCCCGTACCGTGATTTTAGGTTCGGATATGACCAGACGAACGTCCAAGCTTCCGACCAAAGCACGGTGACCGAGATCGCGGCCTACATGGCGAAAAATCCCTCCCTTCAGCTCGGCATCGATGGCTCGGTGAATCCCAACGACTCTCCGAGCAACCAGGACCTGAGTAATCGCCGCGCCACCGCGGTGGCCGACGCGCTAGTCCAGGCCGGCGTCCCAGCTTCTCAGATGCAGATCGGCCCGTTCGCCAATCCGCAGGCCAGGCAAGATCGCCAAGTCGAGGTCCTGCTCAGCACCCGCAGCCACAGTCGCGCCGAGTAGTAATGGACTGGTGAGTAAACGTGGCCGGGGCAATCCCCTTCGCACATTTGTTCCCCGCGAAGGGGGTTTCCCGGCGGCGTTGCGCGCCCGCGGACCGACTAGCGGTCACCAAAAGGCACATCATGGCTCCAATCAAGGTTCCCAAAGCGAAATTCCTTCTGCTGTCTCTTGTAGTAATGGCAAGTCTGATTGTGGTTCAGCGCTTTTATTTGTCCCGCTCCGATACTGGAAAGCCGTGGGCGCTGATGTCGGCATGGTTTGGCCTGTGCGCTTGGTTCTCGCGAAGCAGCTGACGGCTGTGCTCGATAGTGACAACTTCCCGGTCAGGAGCTTCCTCATGTTATTCCTCGCGCTCGATCGACCAGGCGACACCATAAAAGGAGCATCTTCATGCAAACCGCACTATTTGGTTTGGCAAATAGCGAGTCCCAGGCAGCCAGTATCATGGACCAGCTCACGGTGGCAGGCTTTTCCGCCAGTGCTATTTCAGTCCTGTTGCCCAAGCGTACCCTGGCCCGCCGCTTCGCACACGAGCAGCACACCACCGCACTCAAGGGCGCGGCCCTGGGAGCCGGAAGTGGGGTGCTCGTCGGTGCCGCTTTCGGTTGGCTGGCCGGCATCGGAACCCTGGCGATCCCCGGGCTCGCTCCGCTTCTCGCCGCCGGCCCCATAATCGCCGCGTTGACGGGCGCGGGCGGCGGCGCAATGGTGGGAAGAGTGACGGGAGGCTTAATCGGCCTGACCATGCCGGAATTTGAAGCACTGCCGTATGACGACAGCATGAACGGCGGCAACATTTTGCTTTCGGTCCATACCGAAGACGCCGCCGAGCGGCTGCGCGCGGAAGAGATCTTCAAGCATGCTGGCGCGATTACCGCGGCCGAAGCCATTGTGGATCACGCGCACGGAAAGCTGTTTGCCTCCACGCAACTTGCAAACAGGCCGGCATCTGCGACCGAGCCGATGCGGGATTCACGGGTTACCGAGGCGGTGAATCCGGCCGTTCGATAACTCGCGCGCCGGCGGTAGCGGGGTTGCAACGTTCGCGACGCTTCGTGTTTCGGCAGGGGCGGGCTTCCGACCCTGTAACCGGAAAGCGGTGGCGCCTCGACTACATTGGCGGTCGGACTTGCTCCCGAGATGTCACAAGGCCGCTGGTTTCAGGGCTTCGCCGATAGGGGCTCCCCGCCTCGGGGACGCGAAAAGCCGCTGAGCAAGGCTACGGCCTGACGGAAGCTCTAGGCTGGCGGGGGCTTGCAGCCGGGTGTTGGCGCTCCAAAAAACGCTCGATTCGATCGCGTTTGACGACCAGCTCACGCCCCCGGCGGACAATCAGCCGCTCCCGCTCAAACTTGGCCAGATACTCGGTGACCCGGGGCCGCGAGGCGCCCACCAACTCCGCCAAATCCTGATGCCTGGCGGGCACCGTTAGCCGCATGCCTGCTCCAGCCCGGACCCCGAAATTGTCGGATAGTTCCAGCAGGATCAGCGCGATTCGTTCCTCCAGCGTGCAGCCCATGAAGTTCGCACAGCGCAACTGCACCAGATCCCATCGTCCAGAGTAACTGGCGGCCATGTGCTGGAAGTCCGTCGAGGCGATTCCCAGGGCAATTTCGATGAATGCCGACAGGCTGACGGTCCCTATCTGGCAGTCGGTTACCGCTTCGCAGCGGAAGTCATATTTGATCCCTGTAATCGCCGGCGGAACGCCCGGAATCATGCCCGGCGCGACCATAATCACCAGCGTGCGCTCACCCTTGCGATTGCGGCAGCTGATGCGAGCGACTCCCGAGAGTAATACGTAAGCGGCTTCGGGTGAACGCCGTTTTTCGAAAATGACGCCGTGCCTTTTAACCCAACTGATCTTCAGCGCGTCGGCAAGTCTGGTACGCTGGCGCGAGGTGAGCCAGGCAATATTTTTCAGTCCTTGTAAACTGCGAGCTCCCGCGGTTACCACAGTGCGCACTCCCTGATCTCCACCTGCCATGGGCAGAATTAGGGCGGGGTGGGGTTTGGTTGTCCGTGTAACCAAGTCTCATCACAGACAATTACCTCTTCCAACGGCGGCTCGTACGCTTTTAGCGCCCGCCGCTGGAACCGCCGTTCCCTGGGCCCCCTTTTCCTGCTCCACATTGCCAGACTCGCACCGCTTGGCGAAAGCTTTTCGCAACAAAAGCGCCTCTCGCATCGCGCCGGAATCGATACCGAACTCATCACACAGAACCGCAAAGGCGAAGGGCCCGTTTTCCTGGGTCGAATTGATCCAGTCCTGGACCTCGTAAAACCTAATTCTTTGTCGCCGGCTGTTGGCGTTGATTCCCTTCAGGTAGCAATGGACCGCATCGGCGAGTACCGCGAACATCAGCTTGCGCTCGCCCTGCATACAATTACTGCGCATGCTCGCGGCGTAATATTGAGAGGGCAGGATACCCCCCGGCTCAAATTTGGCTAGCGGCGCTTCTATCCCATAGGCACCCGAGAAGTGAGTGCTTTCCAGTTGCGGTTGGTTCATAAGTCTCTCTTCGTCGGCGCGCTATGGGTAGGGCGACGACAATTCGCTGTGTGCTTGTTCAGGTGGCGAAACGACCATTCTTAACCGAGTTGTCAAAGGCCGTCACGTTGATAGCTCACAAGACGCGTGGCTAGCGCGACTGTATCGCAGGCACACACTGCAAAGCCACAACATAGCCCCGTATCTTCGTTATCCGGAGAACCTATCCGCGCCGTTCCTGCAGTACTGGAACACAGCGGGATCTGGCAATGGCAAGGTCTGGGCACCAGGGCAGTTTCTACCCCATAGCCTCCGCGTATAAATCCTGGATTAGCTTGGAAGCCGCTGCTCGTACCGGGCTCGCTTCGGCCGGCATCTCCGAGAGGGTTCGCAGGACCGCGTCCAAAGAATGATAATCGCCGATGGTCGCGGGCGAAAACACACTTGTTAGTTGAATCGATAAGGCCGCGAGCAATTGCATATCCGATTCGCGCCGCCAGGCGGCTTCCTGTTTTCGCTCCTTGTCCCGCGACGACTGCTCCAAGTTCCAATTGAACAGCAAATCGGCATAGAAGTGGGCAATTTTGTCGGCAATCGTCAATCGCGTTCTTTGCCGCTCTTGATGTTTCCAAAAGCGGTGCTGCACCCAACCCGTGGTAAGTGCGCCCATGAGCGAGCCGATCAAGATCGCCAGCGCGCCGATGAACGTTGCCGAGGTAATTGACATCAAGAGTCTCCTTTTGTGAAAGCTTGGCTTCGGTTACAGCGATCGAGTCTGACAGCCGGGAATACGGTGGCGGCGGGGAGGCCGCCGACCCAAGCGGTCCGCAAACCGCGCCCTGGGCGGCGCCCCTATGAAGCGCCCTTTCGCGTTGGTTGGGTCCGATCGGTCAAGACGTTATCTGCCCAAGCACCTGCGACGGCGTAACCAACTGGGACGCGCCACAGGCTTTGGGCTGGACCAAAAGCTCTAACCAAATCTCACATGGTGTCCAGTAATCCTAAAGCACCTATCTCCGCAGCGTGATTCTAGCACCATTGAGGCCTCGCCACCGCTGACCGTGCATATTGCGCAGGCGATCCTCGATTCCGCAGTCTACTAGGCTTCGCAGTTGTCACGCCCCGGACACGGGCTTGCGCTCGAGACTGTCGAGCCGCTTGCTTTCATGTTGCCAATGGTTCCCCACAGAACCTATCCTGCGCTTTCGTGCGTTTTATCCATATCCGGTTGCCGAATGGCTGCGGTACAGTGGCGCCGTTAGAAAATGATGGCAGGTTCAACCAGCGTATGTGTGCAAATGGCGCGGGTTGAGCAGCCGACTAACAAGCGCCTCCTACGGTTCAACGGTCGGCGGCGGCCGCTTCAAAGAGGAACTTTCATGTCATCAAGGCAACGCAGCACGCATATGCGCAGATACGGGATCGACAAGAAGTGGGTTTTTCCGTTCCTGGTGGCATTTATGTTTATGGTCGCCGGCTGCGACGAGAGCAGTAGTAGCGCTAGCCCCAAGCCTAATATCCCGACCGCGTCCGCGACCATTGCTCCGACGCCGGTGATTCCGACTCAGGCCCCGACTCAGACTCCTGCGCCGACTCAGACTCCTGCGCCGACTCAGACTCCTGCGCCGACCCAGACTCCGACCCCGACACCGACCCCGACGCCGACTCCTACCCCAACTCCGACGCCGACGCCTACCCCAACTCCGACTCCGACCCCGACGCCTACCCCAACTCCGACTCCGACCCCGACGACTACCCCAACGCCTACCCCGACTCCGACTCCGACGCTTACCCCTGGGCCTTCTCCCGCAGTGGGCGCGGCCAGTCCGCCCATTTCGGGGTGTGGCAGCCAGGGAGTACCGATCAATCAAAAGGTGGCGGTGAGCTTCAATCAGGCGATGGATCCAACAACCATCACCAGCACCACCTTTACGGTGACAGCGCCGGGTCCAACTTCTGTAACGGGGACCGTGACTTACGACGCGACCAATAAGATCGCGTACTTCACGCCCACAAGCTTGCTGGCGGCCAGCACGCTATTTACCGGAACGATTACCACCGGGGCCAAGAACGCCGCCGAGGTTCCCCTGGCGAGTAATTTTGTCTGGACCTTCACAACCACCGCGGCCTCCGACACGACCGCGCCAACGGTCAGCTCGACCAATCCCGCTAACACCGCCACCGGGGTGGCTACCAATCAGAAAGTCACCGCGGTGTTTGGCGAGGGGATGGATTCCACAACCCTTACCGGCTCGACATTTACCCTCACGTCGCCTGGCCCGACGACGGTCAGCGGCACGGTGAGCTATTCCGCCGTTGGCACGACCGCGACGTTTAGCCCGAGCAGCGCTCTGGCGGCTAACACCCAGTTTACCGCGACCGTCACGACCGGGGCCAAGGACCTGGCCGCAAATGCGCTCGCGACCGCGTTCACCTGGACCTTCACCACGGGGGCGGGGCCGGACGGCACCGCACCCGCGGTCACTTTGGAATTTCCTGGAACCGGCGCCACAGCGGTGGCACCCAATGCCGCAATCAGCGCGACCTTCAGCAAGGCGATGGACCCTTCGACCATCAGCTCGGCGACGCTTACCCTGACCGGGCCCGGTAGTACCTCGATAGCCGGAAAAATCGCCTACAATGCGACCACCCAGGTCGCGACGCTGACTCCCACCAGCTTGCTCGCAAACAATACGTTATACACCGCCACGGTCACGACCGCGGCCAAGGACCTGGAAGGTAATGCTCTGCCAGCTAATGTAACTTGGAACTTTACCACCGGCTCGACGGCGAGTCTGTCGCCGATCAACATTGGAGCGGGCAGCGGTTTCGAGATTTTCGCCCGAGCCGCGATCACTAACACCGGGGCCAACGTGATTAACGGGGACCTTGGTTTGACTCCAAACACCCTCACGTCGATAACTGGATTTCCGCCGGGAACCGTAAACGGGTCGATTTATGTGGCTAACGATCCGCAGGTAACCGCGGCGCTAACCTCTTTGACCGCCGCCTACCTCGCCGCCGACCCCGCGACACTGCCGGGGGCAACGATTATCAACGAAAACCTGGCCGGACTTACCGAACCTCCGGGCCTCTACACATCCGGCGCGACTACATTCGAGATAACCGGAGGCAACCTCACTCTGGATGCCCATGGCGACGCCAATGGGGTCTGGATCTTCCAGATGCCCTCGACCGCCACCGGCCTCACCCTGACCAACCCCAGTTGCAACGTCATCCTGGCCAACGGTGCCCAGGCGGCCAACGTCTTTTGGTGGACTCCCGGTTCGGTGACGATTGGTGGGGGCTGTGCGATGGTCGGTAATATCCTGGCGGGCACCTCGATTTCATTTGCCTCCACCGGCGCGACCCTCAACGGCAAAGCATTTGCCGGCACGGGCGGCGCCGTCCCATTGACCGGCGCAGTCACGGTAGCCGGGACACTAGGGGGCGCGGTCGGCTCGCCCGGAGCCTGTAGTCAATAGGTTTCTCGTCGTGAAGCGCGCCTCAAGAAGTCAGCCATGGCTGGGATGGCGGGTGCGCCGGTGGCCGCCATAAGGAAGAGGGTCGGGTTGGTTGGCCGCCGTTGCTCGGATTAGGACGAGGTTTTATGAGGAATCAGAGATTGGTCATGCGACACAAGTCAGAACAATATCTAATTTGGATTGCAATTTTATCGCTGCTGGCGGGCTGCTCGATGAGCTCGCAGCAGACCGAGTATACCGCGGTCGGCGCGGCCACTGGCGCGCTGGTCGGTGGCGGCATCGGATGCGGGATCGCCGCGGGCATCGATGACGATGATCCGACGACCTACGCGATCGGATGCCCGATCGGGGTCGGGGTCGGAGCGATCATCGGTGGCGTGGTCGGCTATGTCATGGCACCTGGTCCAGCACTGCCGCCGCCGCCCGCACCGGTTCCCGCCGTCGCCCCACCGCCCCCACCGCCGCCGCCCGCGCCGCCGGTCCACGAGAAGATCATTCTGCGTGGCGTGCACTTCGACTTCGACAAGGCGATGATTCGCGACAACGACAAGCCCGTGCTTGAGGACGCGGCGGCCAAGCTCAAGGCCAATCCAGGCCTCAAGGTTGATGTTAACGGCTACACCGACGCGACCGGCCCCGCGGCATATAACATGAAGTTGTCGCAGCGCCGTGCCGACGCGGTTGCCGCTTATCTTGAAAACCAAGGCATCCCCTCGGACCAACTCGTTCCCCAGGGTTTCGGCAAGACTCACTTCGTCGCGACCAACGCGACCGCTCAGGGTCGGGCCCAGAACCGGCGCGTCGAATTGCTGCCCCAAGAACAGTAAGCGCGTGATGAATCCAGCCTGATTTGCGTATGGCCGCGGACCCGTCCAGGGTCCGCGGCCGGCCGTGGCGTTGGCCTCTCGCGCGAGCCGCAAACTGGCAGACTCAGTTTTCGACTCGCTCGCCCACACTCTCTCGGACGTTCTCTGGCAGAGATGGCGGGAAAAGATGAACCTGAACTGAACGACGCGAGAAGTGTCACGAGTCCATGGCACGCCTGACGCTAGGGCCATCGCCGCGAGGCTTCAAAGCCGCCTCGCGCCCCCCCCGGTCGTCATCAGCCTGGACGTTTATGTTCGGATGAAACCCGTGAAAAAGTATAAGCAAGCAGGCCGACGATCAACGCCGGCCGGAGCGTGAGCTTCTTGGTGTACAGGCCGATAAGATAGCCCACGCCTCCGGCCAGGCAGGAAGCGCCGATGGGATGACGTTGAATAAGGTGTTCGGGACGCAGCGCCTGCTCCGCGTGTTGAAATTTTGCATTGACCTCGCTCAAGGTCTCTTGAAGGTCCGCCCGCGCCTGGTCCAGTTCAGCCTCGATTGTAGCCATATCTCTTCCGCTGACACGACTGCTCGACACCGCCGAACTTGCAGAGTTCGAGGCCGCTTCAGGCGCCCCAGGTGACCGACAAAGGTCAGCGCCGATCACGGATGCCCACTGGTTCGGCGCAAACAACGCATCGCCCACGCAGCTATGCGGCTAATCGGCCTCACGCGGCCGCTCGGGAAATCCGATGTACAATTTTAGCGGCGAAGTAACCGATCGCGAACACCGCCGCCAGGGCGACCCACGGTTCGCGCCGGACGAATTCTCGCAGGTCAAGGTTGAGCCCCTTCTCCGTGATAAACTGTTTGGCCGAGTCATAGCCTTGTGTTGCGGCTTGGCCGGCCATTTGCGCGGTGTGACGAGCCTGCTCTGGAATCCACCCCGCCGTTGTTTCTGCTGTATCTTCGAGTTCCATCGTTCCTGCCTCCCATTAATATCAGCATAGCAGGCCGGGCAAGATATAAGGTGAATTAGTGATCGCCGGGAACCACACAATTCGTTTTATGTTATTTGAAGCACGGACCGAGGGTGAATTGTGATCGACTTTTCCCGTTCGATGACGGACAATTAGAGCGCAAGCCTCAATGGTCAAGGCGTTAACAACCGGCCGCGGGAGGTACTCGCCGCACAATGGCCCCGGCCGCGACCCGATCATGGACTTGCTAAAGGCATGCGCGTGGGGTTTGCCCTGACTCCGAGAGATTAAAAGTCCGCAACGCGGGAACATTCGATATGACACTAGTTAAGATCGCAGGAGTGCTGGTGGTAGCTGGATTACTGATGTGGCTGGTCAATGTTTACATTCCGATGGCGGGCGGAATTAAAAGCCTGCTCAACATCGTGGTCCTGGTGGTCTTGGTGGTGTGGCTTTTGCAATTGTTCGGGGTGATTGGAGCAATACCCGGAATTCACATCCCGAGGCTGATGTAACGACCAGCACGCCGCCTGCGCGATGACGGGCCGGCTTTCGTGCCTTAGCACATGGTTTGAGTTCGCGTGGCTCGCAGGGGTCTAAGGTGGAGGAAGCGGACCGAGCGATGTTGGAATCGTGGCTGCGGGCGCCAAGCGCGGGGCAGGGGCTGGCGCCGCAGGCACAAGGCTATCCTGACCGGCACCGATGGGGGTGGAGTTCGCCCAACGGCGCGTCATCTCGCCATCTCTTGCCGAATACGGTGACGGCTTGGCAGCAGCACTGCCCAAGTTCAAGAGAGCCGCAGCTTAAAGCGGCCTTCGATAGCCTGATCGAAGCCTGGGGCCGCTCCCCCGTTGAGCGGGGTGTAACCTTCGGTCAGCTTGCGAAACGCGGCGGCTGATGTGGCGTCCCGCAAATAACTTTCATAAACGGCCACCCCGTGGTCATTCTGCGCGAAGTGAGCATCGCGGTGAACCGAAGCCCTCTCGCAGCAACTCGCTCCTGCTCCGGCCGCCCCAGGAAGGATCGATGCCTATTCATCTGCAGCCGTCCCGCTGCGGCGCGGCCGCCGGAAAATAGGCTCGCGATGAGGACAAAATACCCCCGCGACGGCGGGGCGGGCGGCTCGGAACAGATCCTCCGTCATCCCGAGCAGGTCACGCCGGGGGTACACGCGACACGCAGTCAAGAAACTTAAGCGCGCGCCGGTGCGTTTACGGGGCGCTACACCAGGAGGCAATTGCCTTTGGCCGGCGTCGGCTGAGGCTCTGAACCGGAGCCGGGCCTGCACTATACTGTCAGAGTCTCGCGGGTCGGGGCGTGGCGCAGCCTGGTAGCGCACACGCTTGGGGTGCGTGTGGTCGCCGGTTCAAATCCGGCCGCCCCGACCAACCAAAAACCCTTTATTTTCAAGCACTTTGGCGTGTCTCCACCCGGCATTCCGCCACCCTCTGAGCGCGGCTGCGCCCAATTTGATCTATCGAGCCGTTCTGCTCTCCAAACGGACGAAATCATCGTTCCTAGCATGGCAACGCTCGAAGATCGCACCTCAGATGACCTATAATGCGTGAGCTTCCCCAATGTGGTTCGCTCTTTCTCGTCGATGCGGACTTTCTTCGGCAGCGAATGCAAAAAGGGGGCGAACATGAACATCGAGCGCCATGCGTCGGCGGCACGCAAGCGAGAGGTTCAATACCAAGCGCTCGCTTCGAGGCGAACGCGCAAAAGACGAACTGCGCGGTTGACTCTGGCCGCAGCGATGGCCGTTATCGCGCCATCGTGCATTCCTCTCCAGTACTCGACCAATCCACAAGGGCAGTTACAGTCTATCGGCTTACCCGGTCTGCCGGTCTGGCAAAGCCAATCACTGAAGCAGCAGAAGCAGGAGGCCGCTTCTGGCGATTTGGCGGCAGCGCCCGGAACCACGCTTGACCCCGATGCAGCCGGACTGATGGCTTTCAAATCGGACGAGCCGTGGCTGACTGTGCTCAACGGTTGGAGAAGCGAGGCTGGAGTTGAGCCGATCGGGGAGAATGCCGGGCTTAGCGACGCGGCGCAAGATCACGCCTGCTGCCTGGTAAAGAATGGTCCGAATAACCCGGCCGATTTTCTCCGTTACGAGCAAACCATCGACGGTGCGGCCCACAACGAGAGCCCCGCCAACCCATACTTTACGACCGCCGGCAACAGGGCGGCGCATACCGGCGATATTAGCTGGGAGCGCAATCCCGAGGCCGACGTCAACTCGCTAATGGACACCGCATTCCATCGGCTATCACTGCTGGCGCCTTGGGTGCGCGTGGCCGGATATGGCGGTTGCGGGCGCTTTCCGATGCGCGCGGCAACACTGGTAGCGCGTGGTTCCACTCCAACCGGCACTATGCCCACCGTCATCTTTCCTCCCGCGGGCTCGGTGGTGCGCGGGATAATGGAAGGCTCGGAATGGCCCAATCCTCTCGACGCCTGCCCAGGTTATCAGTTTCCCGCAGGGGTCCCGATCACGGTTCAGACTGGGGCGGACGTGAATGCATTCTTGCAGTCGTTCGAGGTACGCGACGCAACGACCGGGCAAGAGGTGGCGGCGTGCGGCTTCGACTCCCGCACTTTCCCCGGCGAGCATGGCCGGCAAGTACTGCTGTCCTACGGCGCAGTCGTCGTCATGCCGCGTGCGCCGCTGACTCCGGGACACGCCTACCGGGTGAAAATCGTCACCCGGCTTCAGGTCTATTCCTGGGATTTTCAGGTCGCCGGCACACCCCCCAGCGCCCGCACGGCAAGGGTCGATTGACGACGAGCTTGGTAACGCAGCTGCCGGATATTCAGGAAGCGCTTCAGCCCGTCTTCATTCCCAGCCGCGAATTTACGCCAGTGAAATACCGGCTGATAGCGGCATTTACTCCCGGGGAATCTCTTGAGTGAGATGGACATGTCCGCGGTCGCGCCGTTGAAGCCGCGGTCTTTCGACATCTGAAAGAGATTTGTTGTATTTTGAATTTCCCCCACTCGCATCAGCGGTTGAACCTTTTCCCTGCGGGGTCCGAGAGTGCAGGTGGCGGGGTCTGCCGGAAGTGGCAACCTCTCGCCGCGGGGATGACATAAACGGCGGTTGCCACTCAACAGGCGGTGGGAATCGCGGTCAGCGGCGAGGTGCGTAAAATCCGTTCGTAGCCCAGATCGGCGCCGAGGGGATCGGGGAAGGGCTGCGCCGCCGGCAGCGTCTCGATGGCCACGCAACTAAGCGGCATCGCGGCATTAAGCCCCAAGCCCTGGAGCAGCAGCGCAATCTCGCTGGCCGACCAGGTGGCGACGCCGCGCACGCCCGGGCCTGCTTTCGCCGGGGCAAAAGTGCCGCCGCGGATGAGTGCGGGCTTGCGCCCCAGCAGGATGTTGCGATTGGCCGCCCCATCAGACTGCCTCACCTGCACGTAGAGTAGGATCCACATCCGCGAATGCGGCAGTTCGGTATTCATTACCGAGCGGCCGTCGAGCACGGCCTGAGCAAAAGGCGCGCTCACGGTCAGCGATTCGCTGTTGCGCAGCACCAGGCAGGTAAGCTCGGGCGCGGGATGCTGCACGCCAGTCAGACGCAGCGGCGGCCCAAAGCGCCCCTGGGCGGTGCACCACCCCTGCGCGTGCCCTACCCGCAGCTCGTAAGTAAAAAACCCGAACAGCTCGGGCGATTGGGAATCGGCGCCGGGCGGAAGCGGCACGATCATATGCAGGTTGGAATCGCCCGTCACCAATTGCTGCATCGCGGTGAGCCCCGCGCCGTCGTCGCTGGCGCCGGGCACGATGATGCGAAGCGGCTCGGGGTCGATCGGGAGCGGCGGTTCGGGGCTGTCCTGCGCCTCCGCGTCGGGTTGCAGGCGGCTCAACTCCGGATCGGGTGCGGCAGCCAGCACCCGGGCGAAATAACGGTCGGCGGGATTGTCGGGCGGCCGATCGAACTCCAGCCATAGCCAGCGATCGCGCGGCGAGGTGGTCGAATAATCGGCGCTGTGCGCGTAAGGCGAAAGCGCGATCCCGGCGGAAACCAGCTTCGGCACTTGGGCGGGCGGCGTGGTGATCGGGAGTCTAATCGCGACCGGCGCAGGCGTGTCCTGCTTGGCCGGCGTACCGGTGAAGGTCGGGACCAGCCGGTAGCTCGCCTGGATCTCGGCCGGGAATTGGCCGGGTGCGGGTTTGGGCTCGATGGCGTCGAAGAAGACGATGTCGGTTTGCGAATGGTCGGGATCGATCGTCGCGTTCTCGTTGACCGCGCGCACCAGCTCGATCCGACCCACTTCCTGCTCCGATCCTCCTCCAAGGGTGCGGCGCACCGAGATGCCCGAGGCGGCCAGTCCGTCCCAGGACCAGTCGCGATCGATCGTCTCACGCACCGCCATGATCCAATGGCGCGTCAGATCGCCCGAAGAGGCAAAGCCGATCGCCGAATGATCGGGTGCCAGCATTGCGCGCAAGGCCGCCGCCGCGCCGAAGACAGTGCGCCGGCCGGGTTGACCAGAAAAGTTGGTGCCGCTATTTGCCAGCCCCAGCGTCGCCGCCAGGCGTCCGACCGCGTCTGTGGGCGCGGTCACGCCCGTACCGGCCGCTTGTTGGGCCGCCATCGTCACCGCGCCGGTCGGCGCATCGGGCTGCAAAAAGAACCCCGTGAGGCGGTCGGCATCGCTGGCCGGCAGGAAAAGCCCGCTCTCGTCGGACGACGCCTTGCGCAGCTCGACCTGCACTGTGGGGCCGGTCATGACGTCGCTCGCGCCGAAATAGGAAAGCGTCGGATCGTCGCGACACAGCGGGGCCAGGATCAGGCGCACCAGCCGCGCGGTGGGAAGCGGAATCGGTCCGCTGGCGGGAGCCGGCGCCAGCGACGCGGCATCATGCACGGCCTGCCAGACGAAGGTCAGATTGAGCGTCGCGGTCGGGTCGCTGGGAAAGTCGCGCGTGGTGGTGTAGAGCGTGTCCCAATCCTCGCCGGTAGTGCCGTTGACGAAAGCCAGATCGGCCACCTGCACGCTTATTTGGAGCTTGACCACGTCGGGATCGGGCAAGCCCACGGCGCGCCCCTCGCTTTGGGCCGCAGGCACGTCGGCGAGCAGATTGGCGGCGGCATCGGCGGCGCCGGTGAAGATATATTGCGGATATCCCAGCAACGGGCGCTGTACTCCGAGCGTATCCAATTCGCCGATCGGCGGGATATCGTTGGGCAACCGCACCTTGGCGGGCGGGATAAAACGGCGGAAGGGAACCGTGGCGATGGGGTGGACGGCGGGATTAAGCGCGGTGTCGGCGGCTTGCGGGCCGCCGTTGCTGTGATCCATCAGCCGCACCCGGAACTCGTAGCTGTTGCCGTAGGTCAGCGCGACGCCGGGCGCGACCGGGTTGACCCGCGAGGGATCGGTCGGATCGCCGCCACCCATCATCTGATGGGTGAGCGCGTCAGGTGCCACCAGCGCCGGCCCGATCCACGAGACAAAATACAGGGGCAGCCAGTAGGTTCCCTTGACCTCGCCGTCGAGCTGCGCCGGCGTCGCCTCGACCGCAAGGTCGCCGCTGAAATCACCTACCTTGATTGTGCCCACCCCAACCGGCCCGCTCGCGTCACACAGCGATTGCCACGGACCGGCGGGCGTCTTCGGATCGGCGGGTAGCTGGCGGGCGTCGACCCGGTAGCCGAACACGCCCATGGGCGCATTTCGGCCGGCGTTGGGAAGATCGGCCTGGCGATTGAGCCAGATTGCCACCTGCTCGTCGTCCCAGCCGATCCGGATGCCGGTGTCGGTGGTCGGGCGGTCGCCAGCCCCGGTTTCGTCCAGCAGATCGGCCGACGCGCTCTGCATTGCGTGGACGCACTTGGCAAACCCGTCGTCGTAATCGATGACCTCCTGATAAACGTCATCGAAGTTGACGCCCAGCGGCGCGCTCGCCACGGGAAAAAAGACCGGGCTGAACAGCGTCCGCGCGCCCGCCAGCGGTGGCACCCGCGCCGCGAAAAGCGACAGGTCGCCCGGTGTGGTGGTTAACCCATAGGCGTCACTGGCCGGCGCGAGCGTTACGTAAATGAAGCCGGCCGCCTTGAAGAAGTCTTTGGCCGGCAGCGCCACCGTCAGCGGCACGCTCAGCCCCAGCGCCTCTCCCAGCATCTTCTGGCGCAGCGCAGCGGCGATCACCTTGGCCCAACTGACGGTGGTCGGGATCGGCGGTCGGGGCGTGCGTTTGGGATTGGGTACCGGCGGCGGATTGAGCGCGCATCGATAGCGATCGTCGGTGACGCCGAAGGGTGTGCGGCCACCCGCGTAACCGCTGGCCGCACGATAGCTGAGTGGCAGATGCTTGTAGATGCTCAGCGAGGGCGGTGCGACAAGCTGTGGATGGGGGTCGATTGGAAACTGTGCCGTCAGCGCGTTGAACAGCGCGACCGCTTGCGGCCGCGCCGGCGGATTCACGATCACGCTGGTGAAAGCGCTCGCGGTGGTGGGAAGAGCACCCAGTCCCGCAACCAGCCGAATGTCGAAGACGAACTTGGCGGCGGCGAAGGAAGGGCCATTGGCCAGCAGCGGATCGAGCGGTCCAATTCGCGGCAGCACCAGCAGGCGCAGCCCAATGTTGGCGCCGTCCCACGCCTGCAGACAGGGCATGAGGTTCACGATGCTCATGGGACTTGCTCCTTAGGGCGTGCTGGGAATCGGGGTGCAGGGACCGCCGTTGGCGTTGTCATCCCATTCCCAGGCCTCTTCGAACTTGATGTCGAGCACGAACACCAGCGTGATGTCGATCGCGATCGTCAGCCGCGCGTACACCCAGGTCGTCACCCCCGCGCTGCAGGTCTGCCGCAGCCACACCAGCTTGCCGTCCAGGCTGATGCTGGCCGAGGCGACCACCAAGTCGATGCTGGCCTTGATCAGCAGCGTGCCGCCCAGTCCCAGCACCTGCGAGCCGGCGATGCCGATGATCCCGGCGGCGATATAGGCGATCGCTTTGAAGGGACCGAAGACCTCGCCGGTGCCCACCCCCGCCATCGCGGTCAGCGAGAAGATCACGCCTTCGCTAGTGTTGAGCTGCAGCTTGAGCTTGAGCAGGCCTACACCGTCCAGGAAGCCGACGATCGGAATCAGTGCGCCGGCGTCGAAGGAGAGGCTGAGCTGGTTCTCCGAGCTGGAGGGGTCGGCCCAGAGCGTATCGACGAACTTGATGTTGGTGCTGGTCAGGATGATCGCCGAAGGCATGGTGTACTGGTTGAGCATCTTGCCCAGAGGGATTTCCATCCCTTCCTTGAGCTTGCTCTTGCGGGTCTCGGTCCAGGAATTGGTCATCGAGACGTTGAGCGGCGGCAGCAGGTCGCCCAGATGCTGCAGAAAGGCCAGCAAATCCTGCACCATCGAGAACGCCCCACCGTAGGTGACGTTGAAATTCTTGTTGACCGGCGCCGTGCCTGCCGCGCCTGCCACGGTGCCGGTGATGCGCACTACCTCGCCCAGGCCGCTGGCGCTGGTAGCCAGCCCGATGTCGGCCAGAGCGAAGGACCAGCCCGGCGTCTTGGAGCTGTCGATCGCCAGCATCACGGTGGCCTTGGAATAGTCGGCGATACATTGCACCGCGTTGGCGTCGGCCAGGGTGCGCTGCGCAATGGTTACGTTGAAGGGCAGCGCGGCTCCGAGATCGAGCGCGAGATCGCCGCCCGCGCCGATCGCCAGCCGCCAGTTCGGGTTGGGAAACGGGATGCACTGGTTGGGGGCGGGAAACAACCCGAAGGTGGTCGGCAGCAGGTAGGGATCGGCAATCGCGCCCGCCTGGGTGCTGGTGATCGCCTGGCTCCCCGGCGCGATCACCGGACGGGGAAAAAAGGTGCGCTGCAAACCACCGTCGTGGACCACGCCGTACTCAGTGGCCGGCGCGTCGGGCTGTAGCAGATCGGCGGGATCGGCAAAACGATAGGGCGCCTGGGGATCGGGACCCCTAGGCACCGCGCCGGCGCGGGTCAACGGCACGCCCAGCGCGGGGTCCACGGCCACCGGCGGATCGCTGGGTCCGCTGTGGCGGGCAAAGGAAAATTGTCCGGCGCCATGCGGAAACTGCGGGCTGCCCCACGCGCTGGCGGGAAATTCCGGACCGCCGGCGCCCTCCGCAACCCCGAAACCGACTCTCGCCACGCGCATCCGCTGCCCCGAGCCGCCGATATCGATCGTGCAATCGACGCTGCCGCCCAGCGGGCCGTATTGCCCGAGCAGCTCCGCATACTCTTCGGGATCCAGCTTGCCGATATTCTTCGGATCCGTGAGCTGGACGAAACCCAACTGGCCGCGCGCCGGCACGCCCGCCGCACTCCCGCCCCTCACCACCCCTTCGATCTGCAGCGCGCAATCAAAGCGCACCGCGGCCAGGACCGTGCCGTACTTGGTGGTCGTGAATTTAAGCCCGGTGTCCTGGATGTTGACGACGTCTTGCGCCGCGGTGAGTACCCCGGGATGGGTCTTGATCGGCGGACTGGGATTGAGGCCGGGCGTGACGGTGTAATCGGGATAGGCGTAGGTGCCGTCGGTGACCGCCTGCCAGCCGCTGTCACGGCGCACCACCGCGCCCTCGTTGGCGCGCTGGATCACGATCGTGCGCACCACCCGCACCGCGTAGGGATAGAGCACGCTGCGGATCTGCACCACTTCCATCGCGGTGCGCCCCACCAGCACATCCAGCCGCACCTGGCTGACCACCGCGGCGGCATCCTCGGGATTACGCCAATCGCTGAACGCGCTCTCGCCGTAGCCGGAAAGATCGATCCGGGTGACGGGAACCTGGGCATGCGTGCCACCGGCGGCAAAATTGGCGTTGACCGTGGTCGTCACGTCCGTGTCGAGTACGCTCCACGGCGTGTTGGAGCCGCTTCCCGACGCGTTGCTTAGTTGCATTGCGGCGCCCGCCAAGCCGGGCGAGGCGCTAGCGCCGGCCTGGCCTTGCGGATGGAGCGCCTTGAGCATCACCTGCCGGCCGCCCTGCCCCGCCGGCGCGCTGAACTTCGGCCGCACGTAGGCGACCTCGGCGCCGCTGGACGCGGTATCGCCCGGACGCGTCATCTGGGCCGCCGCGACCATGCCGAAAGGCAAGGTGAAACGGGCGAACGCGGGCGACTTGGCGTCGGCGGAAGCGGCCGCCGCCACGAAGGCATCGAGCGCCGGCGCGGGCGCCGCGCGGACCAGGCTCGCGGTCTGATTCCAGAGCTGGCTGGGGCCGAAATTATCGCTGTAGCTGATGATCTTCGGATAGGAGGGATCGGCCGCATCTTGCAGCGTCACCACCGGCTCCCATTGCACCGCGGGCTGGGTGAAGACGCGCAATTGGGAGGCCGGCACCCGCACCATTTCGCCTTCGCTGGAGATCGACAAACCGCCGCCGGCGGCGGCCAGTTCCCCCGCATTCGGGGCCAGTAGCACGCCGAACTGATCGGCATTGGAGGAGACGTCGAGCAATGCGAGTCCCGTGGCCGGCAGCAGGTTGGTAGCGATACCGACGGTAAGTCCGGTCGGCGCCACGCTGCTCCCGGTTTGCCGCGTCGCCGCTTGGGGCAGGACCGCGGCCGTTAGCGCGGCGAAGCGGTACTCCAGATCCGGCTTGGCCGAAGCTTGCCAGCTCACCAGCGCCAGCATCGCGGAGACCGCGTCGGTCAGCCGACTCGGCGGATTGAAATTCGTCGCGTAGGGATCGGGGAGCGAAGGGAGAAACTGATGGAGCCCGAACTCCAGCGCCAGCCGCCCCTGGGAACAGCTCGTGCCGTCGTAGCTGGCGGCAAAGCCGATCGCGACCGCGCCGCCCGTGAGCAGCACCGCGTTCTCCAGCGCATAGCCCAGTGTCTGCGGCTTGCCTGGAGTTGCAAGCGCAGTTTCAAAGAACAGTCCGAAGCCCGCGGCAGTGCGGGAGATAAAAATGGGGAGCTTGGCGGCGCTGATCGGCGTGCGCGCGCCCGCAAGCGTCAGCGGCCGATCAAGCGTGCAGGTCAGCGCCGCATCGCCGCTCAACAGTTCGGTGCCGCTTCCGCCGGCGCCTCCGCTTCCGGCTGCTACGAAGATGAGCAGCGGACTTCCCGGCCAGTTAAGCTCGAGCCAGCTCGTGGCTTGCGCCGCCGTACCCCACAGATTGACCCGCTGGCGCTGGCTTTGCGCCGCCGATAGCTGCGCCCTGACCGCCAGCATTCCGGGCGCGACGAACAGCGCCGCGCCGGCGAGCGCGGTGACGCTCGGCGCGCCCTTCCACTGCGCGCTCAAACCAAGGCCCAGTTCCAGGGTCAGAAATCCTGCGCCATCCGCCGCGCCCAGCGACGTGGCCGGCGCGACCGTCACCGGGATCGACCAGGTCGATCCCGCGATCGGCGCCGATCCGGAGGGGATAAAGAGGTCCGAATGCACGCTCTGCACGGTGAAATTGGACGACTGGCAGGTAAGCGGGATGGCAAGCATGTGAAGGCTTGGGACGTAGCGCGGCTTAATCGGCGCCGGCGCCAACTTCATGCTGCTGCCGTAAATGTCCAGCGAGGCCTGTCCGGTCGGCTCACAGGTCGCACTTGCGGGACCGAATTGGAGTGCGAGGGTAGGAAAGTAGACCGGATGGGCCAGTCGCGCATCGAGGCCCGGCCCACTTCCGGCCGCAGCCGCCGGCGCGTGTACGTTAGCCGCGACTCGCACGGTCGAGCCCGGTGCAACGATCACCTCGTCGCCGACGATCTGGGGAGCGCCGCCGAGGATTTCGAACGTCCCGCCGCCGATCGCGACCCCGCAATAACCGCCCGCGGGCGTGGTCGCATCGATCGCGCTGGCGCTGAACCACAGGCTTCCGGCAGCGATTGGAAGCGGCTTGGACGCCACAATCGAACCGGCAAAGGGCAAAGTCAGAAAGGGCGCGCCGCCAGCGGTGCGCACGAAGCGCCACTGGCGGACGATCGGGAATATGTCGATATGAATCTGCCGGCCGACCGCATCGACGAACGGGCCGTAGCTGCGCTGCGGCTGCTGGCCGCTGGCCCAACTCGGCGCGGAAGAGGGAAGGAGCGGGCCGCGAATTGGCAGGTCGCGGCGATAGACCAGCGGCGGCGCGGGAGCCGGCGCCAGATGCGCGATCGCGACATCCAGCGCTTGGCCCGCGGACTCCGCAATCGCGGCGGGCATCTTCGCCGCTTGGGCCAGCTTGGCGCCGACCCCCGGTGACGCGATCGCCAACGTCTGTCCGCCGACCAGGGCCTGAAGGATGGCCTCGCGCGCGGCCGCCAGATCCTGGGCGGTCGTGCCTTGGGCAGGCTGGAGATCGCCGGTAAGGAGCGAGAGTTGAGCGCGCAACAGAGAAGAATCGGTGGCCATAGACCGTCTCCCGGCGCTTTCGGGGACAGCCTTACCCCTATCGCGCGCTTAGCAGGCCGATTTCAACGTGCGCAAACTCATAACATACTGAGTTAAGCAATTTCAAGCTGTCATGTTTGCTCGGTCTACGACAGCCGTTTGCGCCCCCTCAACCTCCTTTACGGCGGTGTGTACGGGAACTTCGCAATCAGACGACGGGCTAGAAGCTCGGGCGTAGGACTATCGATGCGAAGGAGCTTGGTGCGGCCGGTCGCGCCATGGAGCAGGCTGATGGCGGCGCGCGGAAGCCCCAGCTCGGAGGCGAAATACTCGACCAATTCCTGGTTGGCCTTGCCGCGTTCGGGCGGCGCCAGCAGCGCGATCGTCGGGCCTTCATCGGTGACGCGAACCGGCCCACGCCGCCCTGCGCCGGGACGCACCTTTACCCGCATCGTCAGATGGCGGCTTTCTACCTTGAGCCACGGCGGACAGGCGATCGGCCCTTTATCCTGAGCGCGGTCCAGAGTCGCACCCTCGATGCCAGCTTACCGCGCGCCCCCCGTTCGGCGCCGCCATGCACCGCCTCGGCTCGTAGGCGCCACATCGGGAGGGCGCACCACGGGCTGACTTTTTTGCCGCGGCGGAAGAACCTGCTCCCGCGCGAGCTATGGGCTGGTGCAGGTCCAGGCACCTTGGCCCGCGACCCCGATCGTGGTTCCGCTCCCTCCCAGGCTGCAGCAGGGCGTCCCGGTGGTGGTCCAGCCGGTCGAGGTGATAGTGACGCTTTGACTACACTGGCATATGCCGGTGGTGCAGGATGTCGCCGCCGCCGTCACCGTGTAGGTTCCGGGGCTCAGCGGGTAAAGCGGATTACCCTGAACTGCAATCGGGTTGACATTGGGGCCCACAGTCGCCGAGACGCCGGCAGGCACTGAGAGGGTATAGTTCGTCGGAATGGCGGAGGGGGGCGCAGGTACCCAGTCGGGTACCAAAGGCTGGTTAGCGGGACACAAATCCGACGGTTCATTGGATGCCGACTGGTGTGGAAACGCCGGGTTGGTGTCCTCGAGCTGAGGCTGCACGAGCGCACCGCCGGAGTATTGGAGCTGGTTCAAGTCCGGCGGGTAGAGCTGCGTGTAATCGGTGGTGGCTAGACTTCCATAGGGAATGCAGTCCGATGCCCCACTGGGCGTGTAGTAAGCCGGATCCACCGCGACGGTGTAGAGTTCGGCCCCGCTGCCCGGAGCAGAGTAGAAATTTTCCGCGGTGCAAGCCGGGTCGCTGGTATTCTGGCTCCCGCTGCAACTACCCAGCGGAGAGCTGTATGAGCTTCCCGCATTGGGCTGTTCTTGAACCAGGTTGAGGAACAACAGGCCGGACACCGAATCGTAGTAGAAGCAGGTCCCGTTGGGACACATCGTTGGGTCGGAAAGCTGACTTATCGACGCAGCCTGGGTGAGCCGCATCGGAGCGCCGGGAGGATTGGGGGCGGTGCCAGGCTCCGGGGTGGGAACTGCGGTCGGAGCGGGATAAAAAGGCGCGGATGGGCACTTGCCTACCAGACACGATAACGGATTGGGATTGGCGCCACACAAGACATTGTCCAGACCCTGGCAGGAGGTTGTCTGGGGCATAATGAATCCGGCCAGGCTGTCGAAGTTGCCAAAAGGACCAACGAACAGCTTGCTGCCTTTGTAAACGGAAAAGGCGCTGGCGGGAATGTTCTTCTGGTAGCAGATACCCGCTCGCGTCTGGAATGGGTTTTGAGGGCTGATGCCGCCGGGAAGTTCCGCATCGGTGTACATCAGCGAGACAAAATTGGGCATGCCGACGCTGGACTGAACCGTGTAACCAAGTCGGTTGACCAGCTTGGGCTCGTAGATCCCCTGACCGTTGCGGCCGGTGAGCGCCACGCAAGCGTGGCCTTCAACGCCGGTCCCGCTGGCCAGGCTACCGCCGCAGTTGACCGTCGTAACCTGATTGTTGTTGGTGATCGCCTGGTCGGTGAACTGGAACTGCCCGGCGCCCTGGCCGTTGGGATAGTCGATCTCGTCCTTGGTGAACACCATCAGGCCACTGTTAGAGCAGGATCCGCCGGAGCAGCCATTGAGGGCGGAAAACTCCAGGGTGGCGTAACTGTAAGGGCTTATCAGCGAGGTCGGCCGCTGCTCGAGCACCTGGTCCTGGATGCCCTGCGAGAGACATTCATCGACGGTGCCGGGTCCGGCCAGAAAAGGCAGATTGTTGAGCGAGATCGGGTGGGCGCCGGGGATCGGCGAACCGCCGCCGTTGGGCACCACATCGAGGCCGGTCAGCGTGGTGTCGTGGTCCAGGATCACGGTGAACTTGTCACCGTCGCGGAAATTGGCGCCGGTGTCAGGGACGGGCGAGCAGGTATTCTCCACGTCCTGGGTGTAGACCTCATGACGAAGGTCGACGTTACGAAAGGTCAGGTCCTGGGTGAACTGGGTTGGCGGATAGCTGTTTTCGTTGGCCTGGAACCAACCCATCGCGGCGTCGCCTTCGTACTGGAATGGCACGCTCGGCACGCACAACATTTTGTAGGTATTGGAGAAATACTGAAGAAATCCGGCATCGGCCGCGGTCAACAGCGGCTCGATATTGGTGACGAAGTTGACAAACTTGACGTTTTCAAGCCGCGCCGGTCCGTCGTAGAACATGTAGCCGAACATGTTCCATTGCGGAGTTGGGTAGCCGTTGCCGATGAGGCCGCCATTGGAACTCCCCCAGCATCCCTCATTGCCGCCGAAGCCATCCTGACCGGGATAAGGACAGGGACCGAAACGCCAGGGATTATTGGTGCTGATCCCAACCGCGATCGAGTTCGTGAGCAGACCCCATTCACCCGGCGGCGAACCTTCAGTGCCGCCGCTGGAGACCAACGAGGCGCCGTCGCGATTGGTGGCCAAGCGAGCCTGATCCAGAACATACCAACCGGGCCGCACCCAGATACCGCGGTTGCGATTGCGGGTCGCGGTCAGGTTGTCAAATTCGGCGATCTGGTCGCAATTTGTCCCGGTGACGGCGGTTTGGCCGCCCTTGCAGGACCCTTGAGGGGTGTAATTAACGGCACCACTCACCGCTAAATCCGAGGCGGTGTCAAACCCGGTGTAGCAGCCATGCGCCCGATTGGAGGCAAAGTGACCTGCCGGCAGTGGCGTCTTCGCCGCGCCGCTGGCAGGCAGAATCCAGAAGCCGCGGCCTTGGTCCTGGCATCCGCTGACATCGTTGCCGACGAACGTGTTGGCGCCCGGGTTGGTGATCCAGAAACCCGACGAAGTTTCGCCCAGCGGATCGCCGATCACGGTGGCGGCGGAGGGCGGCTGATTGTCGGTAAAGGGAATATTGAAGCCGTTGTAGCCGTAGCCGTTTTGCGCCGCCAGGTAATCCCCGCTCCAAAAAGCGGCGAGCGCGTTGGTGTTGCCCGCTGGGATGCTGAACAGGTTGCTCATCGCGCCCACGCCGAGGTTGTCAGCGAAGGTGTTGCCGGTTTCGGTGCCGGTTTCGAAGTAGAAAAGATGGTCGACGATGCGGGCGCAGATATTGTTGCTGACGGTCAGATTGTTGGTAGCATGCAGCGTGATGCAATGGTTGTAGCCGTGGTGGATGCTGTTGCTGTTGATCAGCGTCCCGGCCGTGACGTCGCCCACCATGTGAAAATGGATGGGATAGCTGCCGGCCTGGTCCTTGCCGAATTTTTCAATCTCGACGCCTTGAATCTGGACCAGGTTGTAGCCCGGCATGATTTTGATTTCGCCGCCCCAATGAGTATCCGCGCCGGTAATGGTCGAGGTGAGCTTGACGTTGCGGCTGATCAAGCCGACCTCGGCGCGCTCGTCCACGCCGTAGTTCTGAGTGGGGCCGTCGTTGAAGGCGTTGGCTCCCAAATCGGGCGCGGGGCCGCCGAAATGGTAATTCACCAGCGGGGTTTTGCTATCCAGCACGATCGTGCAGGGGCCGGCGCCCACACCGGCACACTGGACCGAGTCGACCATGACGAACTCGGAGCTGTCCGGCGAAAAATCGGTGCCCGCCACCACGATCCATTGGCTGGGCTGCCAATCGACGTAGTCCGTCACCTTGATGGTGGTGGCGTTGTTGGGCGCGATGACCGGATTGGCGACCCCAAGACCCGCACCGTACAAGCTCGGCGGTCCTGCCGGAGCGCTCAGATAAGTCCAGCTCGGGGCCTGGGGATTCACGCCCGGCGTGGGTGTACCGGAGGGAACGGGCGCAACCCCGGTGGCACCGTAGAGCTGCAAGGTGCCGCCCGCATTGACGGTAATCCCCTTGGTTACGCCTTTGACTGCCTGTTTGTCGGTGAAGTTGATCACCGCGACGCTGGTCGCCGGATTATTGCTGCCAACCGGGCAGGTCGAATCGCCGGCCCGCAGCGTCCCATTAATCACGATCCCCGAAGTGTCGAGTTCGTAAGGCTCGAAGACGGGATCGTGAAGAAAAGCCAGAATCCCATCGCTATTGATCGTGATCGAGCCCAGGCCGGTGCCGTTGGAATCGACCAAGGATTTGTCCACGTAGACGTTGGGACCGCAGCCCCCGGAACCGATAACCACGTCACGGTTGGCATCCATGGGGCAGCTCGACAGTGGCACCGGGGCGGGGGTTGAAGAAGCGGCGGCGTGGGCCAAAACGCCTTGGGATTGATTGGCAGGCGCAAAGGCCTGCTGACAAAGACCCGCAACATTAACCGGTGGGGAAGAAGGTGAGGAGGAACCGCCGCTGCACGAGAGGGAAAAAAGTATCAGCGTCAGCAGCACGCCGCGCGCGATCCAAGCAGGACGAAAATTAACCAAGAGCCGCAGCCTCCTCGACATGAACGGGTTCATGCAAACCCCCCAGTATGTCGATACATGAGACAGCTCATTTGCGCAACGATTAGCAAATGTTTTCATTCGATATCGTAAAGTAGATGGTTGCGCCGCCTCAAGCGCGCGAGTCACGGCTGGTGATTTTGACCCGCGCCCAGCCCCTGCGCCGTAGCGGAAGTAATCGCGCGGAGCCGCGCGCGAAATGTTGACACGGCTCGCGCTGCGCGCCGATTCAACATGGCAGAAAGAGGGCTCCCTGACTCCCAGCTCGAACATCAGTATCCGCAACGTCGATTCCTTCAGTGGAGCGGGCCGCCGTGCCCGCCATTACGACGGCGAAGCGAAAGATGCCCCGGGTAGCCAGCCGTTCGCTGCGAACGGGTAGCGAAGTCATTCCGAACGAAGAGAAGAATCCGCCGAAGGCGGTTCAGTGGGGGCGGCGGAAGTCCGGCGTAATCACGCGGAGGACCACGCGAGATGTTTGGACACGGCTCGCGCTGCTCGCCGGCTCAACTTGACTGACAAAAACCTCCGGCCTTGCCTCTCAGGCTCTCGGCTCGCTGTGCTTACTTGCACTCCACATTAGGCCAGGAGCACGATCAGCCCGCAGGCGGCCAGGGTGGCGGCCCACAGCTTATCCAGATTGATCCAGGCGCTGCGCAGGATCGCCACGCCCAGGCGGTCGTAGACCAACAGCGCGACCGCCCCCATCACCACCAGCATCGCCAGGGTATGGACGATCACGACCGCGCTCCCGGTTTCGATCACGCCCGCCCAGGTAGGCGCGGCCGAAATGGGGCGCCTCGGCCCGCAGGCCGGCAGATTGATCAGGATGGGAAAAAGCATCAGGCCGGCACCATGCGCCGAGGCCATCAGGAATGACCACAGGCCCAGGTCCAGGCTGCTGACTCGCATCCCGACCCAGCGATAATGCCAGCGCGAGGAGAAGAGGCGAAACAGCCCGAAGGCGAGCAGCGCCCCGCCGCCGATCCATTCCAGCGCGCCCAGACTGATTATCAGCCGGCTCCAGGCCACCAGCGCGACCACCAATGCGATCGAAACCAGATGGCCCAGGGCGATGGGGAAGAGGGCCTGGACCACCTTGGCGCGCTTGCCGTCCTGCAGGCCCAGCGAGACCGCGAACAGCCAGCCCATCGCCGGGTTGAGGCCGTGGTAGGCGCCCATCAGGCAAATCGCCAACCACGGCCAATCCGCAATCATGGATAGCAGTAGGAATCCGAGGAGGCGTCGCCGCCCTGCAGGCGAATCTGGTGGGGCCGTTCGCCCTCGAAGGGAACGAAGAAATTGGGATCGACCGTCATTCCACCGCCAGGCTTTACATCGACCTTGGCAATCCAGCCATTGATTCCCTCGGGATAGAACTGGGCGTCCCAGGCGCCGTAGAGCGAGTTGGAAAAATACAACCGGCTGCCGTCGCGCGACAGTTCCACCATCTGGGGGGCGCCGTTAAGCGGCCCGCTTTTGGGATGGGCGGCGCGCCGAGCGATCCCGCCCAGCGCCACGCTGCCGGTCAGCCGCGGATGGCGCGGGTCGGAGACGTCGTACTGGCGGACCTCGCCGGTGCCCCAGCAGGCGACATACAGGAAGCGATCGTCCAGGCTGAGCACGATATCGGTCACCAGCGGAGGCACCGCCTTGAACGGCTTGAGCGCGGGCGGCAGTTGGGCCGGGTCGGCAGGTTCGGGCGGGATCTCGATCACTTTGTTGAGTTCCCATCCGCCGGCGCCATGGGACCACAGCCAGATGGAGGAGGCGAGGTTCTTGGTCGAGACCACGGCGTTGAAAAAGCCGTAGGCCTTGGTCGGGTCGTGGGCGGGGCGCAATTCCAGCGCCATCTGATACTCCGCGCCCAAATCCAGGGTCTTGAGATGGCGGCGGCGGCGCAAATCCCACAGATGGATCGCGTGGCCGTAGCGTCCGCCGGTGAGCAGCTCCAGATCGAGCCCCTGCTCGATCATGTTGGGCGTGCCCCATTCGCTGGTGATCGCCACGTCGTAGCCCAGATGCCACCAGAAGTCGTAGGCCAGGTTCTGCGGACCGCGCTCGACTTCCCAGCGCCCCAGTACATCGAAGCTCTCGCAATCGAGCAGAAACAAGCCGCCCGGCCCATTCCCGTCGGGCGCGCCCAAAGCGCTCATGTAAATCGCGTCCGGACCGCAGTGGACGGTGTGGGGTCGGCTGTAGCCGGTGCGCGCCGCCAGTTCCTGGGGCTCGATCACCCGCGCGATCGAAGGACGCAGCGGGTCGGGCTTGGTATCGATGATATAGATGCGCGAGGAGCGCAGGCCGGGCGCGATCAGATAGCGCCTCTCGACGTGCGGATGGGGCGCATAGGGGCACAAGGCGGCGCTGCAGGCATTCCAGCCGAAATGATGCATCTCGTCGCCCATCCCCGGCAACTCCAGTCGCCCGGTGATTTTGCCATAGCTGGAGGAGGCCGGATCGAGATCGAGCACGTTGAGGGCGTCGTGACGCCCATGGGCCTGACCCAGGGCGGCCTGGGGATCGAAGCTGACGACGTAAGCCAGTTTTTCGGGTGGTGCTTGCGAAGCTTGGCGAGCCGAGGGATAAAAGCTGGGATCGGGTTTCCAAAGGGCCATCGAGGATTACTCCTTTGTCTGCGAGGGCGGCCCACGGCCGCGCCTTCGGCTTGGTCAGCGCTGATTGACGCTCACGGCTATAACCTCAACTTCAGCGCGGGCAATGCCATTGAAAGCTTCAGCCCGCGGGTATCCGGTCGCCCGAAGCTCAATGGCCGCGCTCATGCCCTGCTGCTTAATTGCTTTGCGGCCTGAATTCAAGCTGACCGCCGCTGACGAACTTGGTTCACCGCGCGGGCTCCATCCAGCGTCCCGCGTCAACCGTGCTCAAGAAGTCAGCCAAGAAGGCATTGAAGGCGGCCGGCTCCTCCGCCGGCAGACAGTGGCCGCTGCAGGGCATCACCGACAGCGCGGCCCGCGGCACGGTGCGTTTGAGCAGAAGGCCGGCCTCCAGGCAGTCTTCGTCTTCATCGCCGCAGATCACCAGCAAGGGCAGAGCGAGCCGGCTGAGCTCGGATTGCATTTCCCACAAGGTGGGCCGGCGCCGCTGCACACCCAGCAGGGTCAAGGCACTGCCCAAGCCCGAATGTTCGGCTAAGCGGCCGACGAATTCAGCGTAACCGCGCGGGTCCTTGCGTTTGAAAGCTTGGCGGTTGGGCGCGTCTGCGTACTGGCCAGCGGCGATCTGGATGTCGGCATGCGCAAACAACTCGGCGTGGTGCTCGATCTGTTCCAGGCTGGCGGCGCGCTGGGCGGGGGCGGAGGCGAAGCCGCAGCCGGTCGCGGTCAGCGACAAGCATCGTTCGGGATGGAGCAGGCCAACATGCAACGTGGTGTAGGCACCCATCGAATGGCCGACCACGTGGGCTTGGCCAATTCCCAGATGGTCCATCACCGCAATCACGTCCTGGCGCGCCAGGTCCTGCGAATAACGCAGTCCGTCGCGCGGCACGTCGGAGGGCGGGTAGCCGCGCGCCGAGAAGCTCACGCAGCGATAGCGCCGGCTCAGTGCGCGCATTTGCATTTCCCAGGTCCGATAGTCGCCGGCAAACTCGTGTACGAACACCACCGGCCTGCCCCCTCCGACTTCCTCGTAATAAAGGCGGGTGCGGTCGATCGATTCTACGTATGGCATTCTGGCCTTCCCTTGAGCCGCCCGCGGCTCAAGCCGTCTCGCCGGCGGCGAAAAATAGCAGCATGCGCACTTCGATACTCTCGCGCGCGGGCGCCCGCGGCGGCGAGGTCGGATCGTCGAAGGCAGTATGGATGGTGAAGCGGGCGCGGCCATCCAAGGCGGAATCGTAACACTTGAGCAAGACCACCTCGTCGCGTTCCATGCGCGGAAAGTAGTACCAGCGATGGTTGGGATTGAAGCGCGCGGAATAGGTTTCGCCGTTGCGGTCGCGATAGCGCAACTGGTTGGGAATGAGGTCTGCGGGCGCGATGGTGCGCGCGTCGCAGATGGCCAACGGCGATTCCAGCACCGGACCCGAAAGCGGCCGCCAGACGTTGATTTCGGCGAAGCGGCGGCCAAGACGTAGCTGCGCCTCGGCCGGCTCCAGCAAATCGCGCACGCGTTGAGGGCCGGAGCCAGCGGTATAGTCGTTGTGCACGTTGCGCACCGGCTCGCGAGCCCCGCGCTCGCCGCGCTTGGCCAACGCCGCGCAGCGCAAAGTGTGATCGAAGATCAGCACCTTCTCCGCCCCGGTCACCCCTTTGGCCAAGGCTTCGAGCTCCGGGTAATAGACCGTGCGCACTTCCTGTTCGTCATAAAAGTCGCGCACCTGGGTGGGATGATGCAGCAACATGAAGCCCTGGCGATCGAGACTCAGTTCACCCACCAGCGGCCGTCCATCGCGGATCGCCTGCGGGCGAGGATCATGGCGCACGTTGGTCATCGGCTCTCCGGCCGACGGCGCATAGCGATAGCTGTAGGGCGCTTCGTCCATCGCTCCCAGGTAATTGAGCCGCGCGACTACTTCGGAGGCTATCTGGCTAGCCATGGTTCTCTCTCCCCGCCCGGCGCGGGCCGGCGCTTTGAGTTCCTTGCAGCTTTGCAAAGCGCGGACGGTTTGGCAAAGCGGTCCAAGCGCCAGGGTCCGCTGACGCATGCGCCATGGCCGGCCGCGCGGCACGCCGCCAGCAGCCTTCGGTTACATCCGCGCCGGTGTGGCTTGCAGAAACCTCGACGATCGCGAGCCTGCTTGCAATCTGGTTCGAAATGACCTGGAGCGCTCCCGACGCTAAAGTTTGCTGACTCCAATAACTAGCCCAGCCATCCGCCCTGTGGCGAGCGCTCAACGGTGCTGCCGCAGGTCGAGCCGCAACGCGGGCAGACATATTCGTACTTGTCGCCGGCGGGCAAGACCAGCAGCAGACGCTTGCGCACGGGCACCGCGACGCGGCATTTGGGACAGGCCAAGAGCGTCGCTTCCATTCGCTCAAAAGCGGGTTTAGGCGCCTGGTTCATCTTAAGTCTAAAAACTAATCACCTCGGGCCGGCGCTTCAAGCTCGCACCGGAGCAGGCGCCATTGAACGGCGCGGCGACGGGCGGGTAAGATTGCCCGTTGGTTGGACGATGAACAGCACAACTCCCGATAATGCCGGTTCACCCCCCAGGTTTTATCTGGAGACCTACGGCTGCCAGATGAACATCGCCGATTCCCAACTGATCGGCGGCCAATTGCGGCGCGCCGGCTACGTCAGCGTGGAGAGGCCCGAACAGGCCGACGTTATCCTCCTCAACACCTGCGCGATTCGCGAACACGCCGAGGAGCGGGTGCTCGGCCGGCTGTCGGATCTGGCGCGGCTCAAGGAGCGGCAGCCCGCGCTGCGGCTGGGGCTGGTGGGCTGCATGGCCCAAAACAATCGCACTTCGCTGCTCGGCAAAGCGCCCTATCTGGACCTGGTCGCAGGCCCCGATGCCTATCGTCAGTTGCCCCGAATGCTGGCCGAGGCCGCCTTCGATCCGGTGGTCGACGTGCGCCTAAGCCGCGACGAGACCTACGCCGATCTCGAGCCGGATTGGGAAAGCGGCGTGCGCGCCTATCTGACCATCATGCGCGGATGCGACCGCTTCTGCGCCTTCTGCGTGGTCCCTTATGTGCGCGGGCGCGAGCGCAGCGTGCCGTTAGCCGCGCTGCTGGCGCAATTGCGGACACTGGCCCAACGCGGAGTGAAAGAAGTGGTTCTGCTGGGGCAGACGGTCAACGCCTATCGTGACGAGGCCGTGGACTTCGCCGCTCTCTTGCATGCCGCAGCCGGCGTAGAGGGTCTCGAGCGCATCCGTTTCACCTCGCCCCATCCCTGCGACATGAGCCCGGCGGTGATCGAGGCGATGGCTGGCGAGCCCAAGGTTCAACCCTACCTGCATTTGCCGGTGCAGGCGGGTTCGGATCGCATTCTGGAAAAGATGGCACGGGGTTATAGCGTGGAAGAATATCTGGCGCTGGTCGCACGCCTGCGCGCCGCCATCCCCGATCTCGCCCTTTCCACCGATCTGATCGTCGGCTTCTGCGAGGAAACGGAAGAGGACTTTGCCGCCACCATGGAATTGATGCGCGCGGTGCGGTTCGATTCGGCCTTCACCTTCAAGTACTCCCGCCGCCCGCATACCCGCGCCGCCGAGCGCCCCGATTCGGTTCCCGAGCCTGAGAAGGCGCGCCGACTGGCCGCAGTAATCGAGCTGCAGGAACAGATCTCGCTGCAACGCAACCAGGCGCTAGTGGGTCAGGTCTGTCAGGTGCTGGTGGAAGGACCGGCCCGCCGCGGCGAAGGGATGCTGATGGGTAAAACCCCGCAGTTCAAGACCGCGGTCTTTTCTGCCGGCGGCGAGATCGCTGCGGGCGCCACGGTAGCGGTGCGAATCGAATCGGCCACCAGCCATTCGCTGCTCGGCCACGCCGTATAAGGATTCAAGCAAATATTTGGCAATAGCGTGCGCTGGAAAGAGCGTAGTCGTAACCCGCGATGAGTGAGGCCGGTGGCGACGAGCCGCCCTGCCCGCCGTCGCTGCGCGAGGCCTGACCGCCCAATGAGGGCGCTAACCTCCATCAGTCCGCTCAGCCTTTGGCCGCTGGTTCCGCTACCGATTGACACTCTCGGGTAGCGGCCCTAAGCTTGTGCGGTTGAAGGATCTGTCCTTCGGAGGCGTAATGGAGATCAGAGTAGAAGGCTCCCTGGATCAGGCCATGCGGGTGCTCAAGCGCAAGCTGGCCAAAGAGGGGGTTTTCAAAGAGATGAAAAAGCGGGCTTTTTACGAAAAGCCCAGCGTACGACGCAAGCGCAAGCGCTCCGAAGCACAACGCCGCCGGCGCAAGGAGCAACGCCGCCGCCGCGCAGCCGCGGTTTAGTATCGACTATCTCGGTCCGCGACGGTCGCCTGCGCCAAGCCAGCACGCGACCGCCTCGGCGCATCCCGCGACCCGCTGTCCGTCGTTCGATTGAAGCGGCGAGCGCTATTGTCCAGTCCCACTTCGAAAAAAATCAGTACGCGGCAGCCCGCCAAAGCCCCAGCTAAACCTGGTGAGGGGGCGGCCCTGAAAGCGGTTGCCAAGTGAAGACTATCTGGCTGGCCCGCAAGTAGTAGTCCAGCTCGAAGTGAGATAGCCCACGTGCCTGGCGCTCGGTGCGGAAGCTCTGAATGAGCTGGTATAGCAGCGGCCGCAGCGCACTGGCGGCCAGCTCGCCGGCTTCGGCCCGAGCCATCATGTGATGCAGGGCAACGGGCAGGCAGCTCTGGCCGCGATGGGCCTCCAAGGCCTCCGAGCCGAGGGTCAGATGGCCGCAGCCCAGGCAGAGCACGACCTGGGTCAGCCCCAGCGCCGCCTCGGCCATCGCTTGTTCCAGGGCGTCGCTGTTAATCACGGCCTCGATCCACGATTCATGAGCGCGTTTGAAGGAAAAGCGCCGAATCGCGCGTGCCAGCTCGCGCATGAAGGCCTCATGAGGCACCGGCTCGGCCGCCGTAATCGTGTTGTCGTCGATATGAACCTTGGCGCCGAGTTCCTGGATCAGAAAGCCCCGCAGATTGAGCGGCAAATAGGTTTCCATCTTCAGCACCGGCGTGGCCAAGGTGGGGGCTGGGCCGGGATGGTAGGCTGCGCTCTGGCGGTTTTCCAAGGTGCGAACCGCGCTGGTGCCGGGCGCATAGACAAATAGAGCTGCCGACGAGGATGGCGCCGGCTCGGGTTCCAACCGCGCCGATCGCAACGACCGGCGCACCGATGGTCCATCTCTCAAAAGCTGCTTCCTCCCTACCGTGCCATCGACCAAGCCCGCTAGCCCAAGCCTGCGTACGCCGGCTGAGCCGAACGCCGCGCGAGTCGCGGGCGACCGTCAAGGCCGAGGAATGAAACCCTAAAGTCTGAGAGCAATGATCGGTAATCTGCCCGGATAGCGGGCCGAGGCGTCGTGCAGCCAACGCTGCCACTCGGCCAACGACTCATAGGAGTCCCCGCCAGCAGCGGACGCTTCGCACTAACCTGATGGCGCGTCTTGTCATCACTCAGTCAACCGCCATCGCGCCCCTAACCCGCGCTCGCCGCGACCCCATGCGAATGGCACGGAATTATTGTCTAGCGCGCGGCGAAGGCTAGAGCAATCAAGTAGCAACAGCGGAGTAACCATTAATGCGCTTGACAAAATTATGAATCCATGGGCAATCGCGATCATCTGGCGCTTAACCTCTACCGGCATGAGTAGCTGCGCTTCGAAGCTGGCGGACACCCGTCGCGCGCGTGCTTGCCTACGGGAGCCTTCGAATCACTATTGCCACGTGCCGTTCATCGCCACAGCTCATGGGCCATCTCGACCACCAGGCGTAGTTTGGCCGCCTGTGCTCCTTCGCTGATTGGATTACCTTCCCAGGTCGAACTGAAGCCGCACTGGGTCGACAATCCCATCTGCTCGCGCGGAAAGTAGCGCGCGGCTTCTTCGATCCGTTGGCTGATCGCGCCCGCGGCTTCCAGCGTTTCCTGCTTGGTGGAGATCAGGCCCAGAATCAGCCGCTTGTCCTGCGGCAGATCGCGCAGCGGCTCAAACCCACCCGCGCGCCAGTCGTCGTACTCCAGCAGGAAGATGCTGAAATTGGTCGCGCGAGTGAAGGCTTCGCGCGAGATGGCGTCGTAGCCGCCCTCGGCGACGTAGTAGCCTTCGTTGTTGCCGCGGCAAAGATGGAGACCGAAAGTGACGCCCGGCACGGTCGCGACCGAATTGATGATCTCCAAGCCCTCGGTCAGCATCCGCTGCGGATCCATCCCACGGGCGGCAAAGTCCTGTTGGCGACGGACCGGATCGCACAGCATCGCCAACTCCGGAGCGTCGATCTGGATATACTGGCAGCCCATCGCGGCCAGCTCCACGGCATCCTGGCGCACTATCTGGGCGGCGTCGCGAAAGAGATCGAAGGGGTCGGGATAGGCGGCTTTGGAATGTTCCGGCGAATAGCGCAACGCCATCATCAGGGGGCTGGGCAGGCCGATTTTGAGCGCGGCCCGGGCGCGCCCGCGCAGGTAGGCGAATTCTTCGTGGGCAAAGGAACGCTTGCGCCGAATCGGACTTACAATCGCAAGCTGGACCTGTAAATCTATCGTGCGCCCCTCCTCGCCCGCGCTCTGGCGCCGGCGCCAAGTGCGTTTGAAGGCCGGGATCACTTGGGCGCCCTCGATCACGTCGCTGAGCGGGGAGATAAAATGGCTGCGGCGCATTTCGCCGTCGCTAACCACCTCCAGTCCTACCCCTTCCTGCAAGGCGATCGCCCCGTCCACGGCGCGGTCCTCGATTCGCTTGAAGACGTGGGCGCTCATCGCTCCGCTCTCCAAAGCCGCGCGTGCCTGTTTGAGAAAAGGCGGACGCAGCAACGAGCCGATTACGTCGGCACGATAAAATTTCTCCATGTTTGCCACTCCCAAGGCGAGGATCCCCATTCAGACGCGACTTTACAATCGGTCGCTGGGATCGGGCAAATTGCTCGGGCCACGGTTGCACAGCCGGTGCCGGAGGCGGAAAATTCTGCGACGGTGGAGTGGGGCGGGAGCTGGCTTGAGACGACACCTCGGCTGCTTGCGGCCCAGGCACCGGCTAAACGGCGGCCGGGGCGAAGCCGCAAGCTAACGGCAGGACCAGGGAGCTTCAAGGAGGCCTCGGGATGATCGCCCGGCGTGCAGGTCGGGTGGCCCTTGCGGGTCGAACTATCCGCGGCGGGTGCGCTTGGGACTGTTCGAGGCACAACAGTGGCAGCGATGAAAGTGCGCCTTCCCATGATTCGCCGCATGCTCGGCTGGCTGAGCTGGTTTGCCGCCCTGGCCGGCCTGCTGGCGCTGTTCTTTCAGTATCGCCATCGCGCTGCCATCCTGCCGCCTCACCTCAGCGTGGCCTTGGGCAATCTCCCCTATTACGCCTTCTGCTCGTTCTACCGGATGCTGGTCGCATATGTGTTCTCCCTGCTCTTCGCCATCGCATACGGACTCAACGCAGCCGCCTCGCCGCGGCGTGAACGCTTCCTGATTCCGGCCATCGATATTGCCCAGTCGGTACCGGTGGTAGGTTTTTTTCCGGCCGCCATCTACTTCTTCGTCGCGCTCTTCAACGGCAGCCGGCTGGGCGTGGAGATGGCCGCGATATTTCTGATCTTCACCAGCCAAGCCTGGAATATGGCGCTTGGGGTGTACGAGGCGGTCAAGACTATCCCGGCCGATTCGCTCGAGGCGCTGGACGCCTTCGGGGTCAAGGGCTGGCTGCGTCTCAAGCGGTTGTACCTGCCGGCGGCCGTACCCAAGTTGGTCTACAACTCCATCCTGTCGTGGGTGGCAGGATGGTACTTTCTCATCGCCTGCGAGATTATCGCGGTGGGTCCTGCCCATTATCGACTGCCTGGTCTGGGCAGCTTTCTCATGGAAGCCGCCGACAAAGGGCGCAGCGGAGAGCTGGTGGCCGGGCTGGCGATGCTGTTGGCGATCATCCTGGTAATGGATGTCTTCGTCTGGCAGCCGTTGTCACAATGGGCGGCGAAGTTCCGCTACGAATTTGCCGCTTCTCAAGAGTCGGGTGCGGTAGGCATTTTCACCGTGCTGGAGGATTGGGGAATCAACTTCCGCCACCTTTTCCGCGCCCTTTTTCGGCCTCTGATCGGATTGCTGGGACGGCTGCCGCGCAAGCCGGCCTATCCACGCTGGCATCTGGAAAAGCCCCTACGGCTGCTTAAATGGGCGGCCTTGGCGCTGGGCCTGGGGCTGCTCGGCTACATCCTGATCGACGGGATGGTGGTGCTGATCCGAACGCTGGCGCGCCCCTGGCCCAGCGAGGCCCGCCTGATTCCGCTGGCCGCGCTGGCCTCGCTGGCGCGGCTGTTGCTCGCCTATCTGATTTCGTTGGCCTGGACCTTGCCCTGCGCTTTGCTGGCAGCGGATAGCCCGCGCTTTTCGCGCATCGTGGCGCCGTTGGCCGAAATCGCCGGCTCGATGCCGGCCACCGCCCTGTTCCCGGTCCTGGTGCTGTTCGTCATCCGGCTGACCGGCAATATGAATCTGGCCGCGGTTCTGCTGATTTTGACCGGGATGCAGTGGTATTTGCTCTTCAACCTGTTGGCCGGCGTGCGCCAGGTTCCCACCGATTTGCTGGAAGCGGGGCGCAGCTTCGGCCTCTCGCGCCTTGGCACCTGGCGCAAGGTGGTGATCCCGGCCCTGATGCCCTCCCTTATCACCGGCAGCATCACCGCCTGGGGCGGAGGCTGGAACGCACTGATTCTGTCGGAGTATTTCATCTATCATGGCCGCCACTACCAGGTCCTGGGCTTGGGCGCGTTGCTGGACCGCGCCACCTATGAGTCTGGAAATGGCACCCTGATCCTGCTTAGTCTGCTTTCAATGGTTCTCATCGTCATGGCGCTCAATCGCTTGTTCTGGCGGCCACTCTACCAGTTCTGCACCGAGCGCTTTCGAGTGGATTATTAGGATCTCGCCGATGCGTGATTCAGAGTGCTCCGACCCATGGCCTTGCTGGAGCTCAAAGCGGTTTCCAAGCAGTTCAGCCGCGGCCGCGGCCGCCTGCTGGTGCTGGATTCGATCTCGACCACGATCGAACAGGGCCAGTTCATCGCCATGGTGGGTCCCTCGGGCTGTGGAAAATCGACCTTGTTGCGGATCATGAACGGCTTGATTCCACCCTCGGCCGGACAGGTGCTTTATCAGGGTCGCCAGATCGACGGGATTAATCCCGAGTGCGCCCTGGTATTTCAATCTTTCGCCCTGCTGCCCTGGTTATCGGTCAAGGCCAACGTCGAGATGGGGCTGGAAGCGCGCGGCGTGCCGCTGGTGGAACGGGAGCGGCGCGCCAGCATTTATATCGACAAGGTAGGCCTGGATGGATTCGAGGAAGCCTATCCACGCGAGCTTTCGGGCGGGATGAAACAGCGGGTGGGCTTTGCCCGTGCCCTGGCGGTCGAACCCAAGGTACTTTTGATGGACGAGCCGTTTTCGGCCCTGGACGCCCTCACCGCGATAAGCCTGCGCGGCGAGCTTCTGGACATGTGGCAATTGCCCGATATGCCGGTGCACACCATGGTAATGGTCACCCATATCATCGAGGAAGCGGTCGAACTGGCCGACCGGATCATCGTCATGGCGGCCAGTCCCGGACGTATCGTCGCCGACCTGCAAATCGAGCTGCCGCGCCCGCGCGACAAGCGCACCGAGGCTTTCAACAGCTTGACGGATCGCATCTTTTCGCTGATCGAGGAGCGTGCCTGATGTCTAGCGCGCCGGGCATTTATCCCATTCCCGACATCAATCTGCCGCAGGTCTTCGGCTTGGTCGAAATTCTCGACGACCGCGGTGGCCGCGAGGACGGCTACAAGTTGGCCCGCGACCTCAACTTCAACTTGAGCGAGTTGCTCAAGGTGATGAAAGCGGCCGAAATTCTGCAGTTGGTGGAAACCCCCGGCGGTGACCTCGTCCTGCTGCCCCAAGGCAAGCAATTCCTGGAAGCCGACATCAATCAGCGCAAGCTCATCATCCGCCAGCGCCTGCGCGAGCACGGACTGTTCAACTACCTGGTGCGGCTGCTGGCCACCCAGGAAGAGCGCTCGCTGGCCAAGGAAGTGGTGCTCGAGCATCTGGCCATGTTGCTGCCCAACGAAGACCCCGAAAAACTCTTCAACACCCTGGTCAACTGGGGCCGCTTCGGCGAACTCTTCGGCTACAACAAGGACGAGGATCGCTTCTACCTGGATCAGGAATAGCGAAAGCTGCCAGCAGCCGGAAAGCCCTGCCGCCAGCGGCCATTTGCCTTATCCCCGACCTAGCGCGCACCGCGCCACGGGCTCCAGCCCCGGCGGACCGCTCAGCCAAATGTTTCTTCGCAGACTACTCACGCGTCGAAATGGGCCCCCGGTTAGCGTAGCCAGCCCGCACGATTACGAAGCCTTCCCCGGGTCCAAGGCCGGGTCGGAGAGCGTGTTTGGCTCGCGCTTCTTACTTAAACTTTCGACCTTTTCCAAGCGCTCCAACAGCTTGCGGCTTTCCGTTCTCAGCCGATCGAGTTCATCGCGCAGGCGCTGGGTTTCTTCCGTGCCCGCGCGCGCATCGCGCAGTCCCGCCGCGCTCTCCTCGGCGCGCCGGCGCAGGCGTCCGTCCAAGGCGCGATCGGCCAGGCGGTAAAGCGCCGGCAAGGCGCGCGGATCGGCTAAATCTTCCAACGCACCCGGCAGGCGCATCTGAACCGAGAAGGCGGGGTCGTCAACCAGTGGCGTGAGCAGATCGAGAATTTCCTCGCGCCGCCCCTCGTGGACCCGGCCGAGCTGACCGAGCGCGCCGATGGCGGCCAAGCGCTCGCGCGGGTGACGGCCGTAGGCGCTGCGCTCCTTGGCGATCTCGATCGCCCGCGGATCGCGCAATTGCGCCATCGCGTTGAGCGCGTGAGTGCGAATTACTTCCAGATAGGAGTCACGCTCCAGGGCTTGGCGCACGGCGTCGAAGGCGCGCGGATCGCGCGTCTTGGCCAGGGCCAATACCGCTTCGGCCTCGACAAAATAGCTTGCGTCTCCCTGATGCAAAAGCTGCAACAGCGCGTCGGCCGCCGCCGGCGCACGGAAGGCGCCCAATGCGCGCATCACCGCTCGCCGGGCCTTGGGTGGCGCAACCGCCACGCCTTCACACAGCGCGGCCAATGCGTCAGGGGTTCGGATCCGGGCCAGGGCGGCGGCCGCGGCTGCGCGCACACCCCAGAACGGATCGTTCAGCAGGGCCTGGCGCAACGCGGCGATCGCGGCCGGGCCGCCTTCGTCGCCCAAGTCGGTCGCGGCCTCCGCCCGCCCGATCGCCTCGGGCGCCTTGCTCAGGACAAGCTCCAGCGCTTCGCGCCCGCGCTTATGGCGCAAGGTCTTGAGCAAATCGGCGGCGGGATCGAAACGGACTGCTTTGGGCGCGGCGGGGAAAGGGAAACTGAAGCTTTGTTCGGCCGCCGCGATCTCGATTTGATGGCGCGCTTCCCCACCATCCCGATCCATCAAGCTCACGGTCGCGCTCAGCCTGAACAGCGGAGTCTTGTCGCTGACCCGCTGATTCTGCTTGACCGTGATTGTCACCATCCCGGTCTGGTCGTCGTACCGACTGGAGACTTCCAGTTCTGGATGGCCCTCTTTGTACACCCATTGATCGAAAAAGAAGTCCAGGTTGCGGCCAGTCGCATCCTCGAAGGCTTTTTGCAAGTCCTGGGTGGTGACGTTCTGCGCCCAATGGCGAGTGCCGTAAAGATTGAGCGCCTTGAAGAAGAGGCGGTCGCCAAGCAGGCGGCGCAGCATGTGCAGCACCAGACTGCCTTTTTCGTACAGATGGCGGTCGAACAGCTCAATCGGCGCCTGGTAACGATTGCATACGATCGGCCGGCGATAGTGGTTGCTGTCCTCGGCCAGATAGCTCTCGCGATCCTGCTTGAGATTCCAGGCGAATTCGTCAGGCCCTAAATCCTCTTCGCACCACAGCGCCTCGAAATAGGTGGCGAAGCCCTCGTTGAGCCAGGCGTGGGCCCAGTCGCGGCAGGTCACCAGATCGCCCCACCATTGATGGGCCAGTTCGTGAGCCACCAGCGGATCGCTGCTGAAATCCAGATGGGCACGAGCGTCGTGCAGCGTATCGGCGGTCTGAGTGGTGGCCGAAGTGTTTTCCATCCCGCCAAAGATAAAATCGCTGACCGCGACCTGCGCGTATTTGGCATAGGGATAGCGGATTCCGATTCGACGCTCGAAGAAATCGATCATCCGCGGAGTATTGCCGAAAGCGCGGCGCGCGTCCGCCTCGCGTCCGGGATGGACGTAATAGAGCACCGGCAAGTCGCCATGGCGATCCGCGATCTCGACGAATTGGCCCACCGCCAGCGTGATCAAATAGGCCGAATGGGGCAGCTCTTGTCGCCAGTGATAGGTCTTCAGGCCGGCCGCTGGATCGTCCTCTATCCCCACCAGCGCGCCGTTGGACAAGGCAAAGAAATCGTGCGGCACGGTGGCGATGACTTCGCTGCTCGCCTTGTTATTGGGATAGTCATAGCAGGGGAACCAGAAACGGCTGTCCTCGTCTTCGCCCTGAGTCCAGGCCTCGCGAGGTTTGTCGGGATAGCCCTCGTCGGGCGCGACAAAGTACAATCCTCGGCGCGGGCGGGTGGCGCGATAATCGATCGCAATCTCGGCTCGCGCGCCTGCCGCCAAGGGCTGTGGCAAAATCACCCGCAATTTCTCATCGCGGCTCTCGAAAGGCACCGCCACGCCGTCGATTCGAACTTCGCTGACCGACAAATCGACCCGATCGAACTCGATTGACCTCAGGTCATCGACCAGTGCGACTACGGTATGGGTAGCGCATCCGGCCAGGCTCTGAGTTTTGAAATCAAGCGCCAAGCGAAGCTGGATATGGGCGATCTGCGCGACGCGATCGCGCGCCCACTTCGGCTCGACATGCGCCGGTTGAAAGGCCCGGCGGCCGGCATAGCGTGAACAGAAGGCGTAGCTATCGCCCAATTCCGCGGCCATTCGATCGAGAAACCTTGGTCTATGCATCGACTTGTTGCCTGCCTTGGTCGTTTTGCCCGCGGTTGCGGACGCTACGATCGTAGGGCGGCCGGACGCAACCATGCAATTGCGCGATGGCCCGAATCGTGGCCGAGGCTGTGCCAGACCACGAGTTTCGCGCCCCAGCAATCAAGTCCGCGAATCCCGATAGCGTTCGTAAAGGAGCGCCCAGCCATTTTCGACCCGTGCGCGCCACGGCTGATCGGAAGGCGTGGCGGACCGGGCCGGAGCCGGATGGAGCAACAGATAGGCTTCGATGCGCGAGCGCCAGCCGGCCGGCTCCTTGAGGCTTAACTGCTCGTAAACCGCCGCGATAGTACGATAGGGATCCGATACCAGCGCCTCGTAGCGGACGGTGGCAACGTCGCGCGCGGGCAGCCTGCCAAGCGCCTCGCCCATGGCTATATCCAGCTCCAACCCAATCCTGAGCAACTCCTCAATCAGAACCTCTCGCGTCGGCGCCGTGGTCAGCGCATAACGCCGCCACATGCTCTCCCACAGGCGCAAGGTCGAGGCGAACACGGCCCCCGGCTCGCGCACGATTCGCACAAACCGCGCGCCCTCGAACAGGCGGCGCAAGTGGGCGATGCGAAAGGCATCGCTGGGCGATTTCAGCAGCAACCGTCGCTGCGCCCCACCGGCGTAGGCGGTAGCCTTGAGAATCCAGGTCATGGTCCGATCCCAGCGACGGGCTTGCGCCGGTTCGAATCGATCGGGGTCACTGAGCCGAGGCACCTGGGATAACGCGCTGGGAAATAAAAACGCCTCGTAGGGCGAGACCGCACCCAGGCACAGGAGCGCGAACTCCTCTTCCTGCGGCGAGTCGGGCCTGACCTCGACGTCCCCGGTCGGACGAAGCGCGCTGCGCGAGGACTTGAGCGCCGCGTGCCGGGTCAGCAGAAAATGATGGGGGTTGAAACAGGCGTAGGTGCTTGGGGTGACGAAGTCCGAATCCAAGGCGAGCAGCTCGTGCAGCAAAGTGGTGCCGCTGCGCCAGTGACCGACCAAAAAAAGCGGCGGGCGCAGCTCCAGCTCTTGAAGCGCCCGAGCATAGAGCGCCTGCTGGATCGCGCCCAGGGCCGATAGCATGCCACCCGCGAAATAACATCGCAGCTCGAGTTGCCGGCTCAGCGCCCAGGGATGGCGCCGGCGCAGCTCGCGCCAAGCGCGCAGATCGAGATTTAGCAGTGGGCGTGACCAGCTTGCGCCGTTCACGAGGGCGGCGCCGTGGCGTCCAGATTCAATTGCTTGCCGAAGCGCTGGCGGATAGCTCCGATCAGCGCGGCTGCCACATGGGGATAGATAAAGGCCAAATTATCTTTCTGCTCGGGATCCTGCCGCACATCGTAGAGCTGCACCCCCTGATTTGGAAAATACCACACCAGGTGGAAACCGCCCGCGGTAGCCGCGATAGTACCCTGGGTGGGTTGGTTTTGCGGGCGAGCCCGCGCCAGATACATCGAAAACCCCGGCCCCCAGGGCTGGCTCGCGCTGGCCGGGGCGAGCAAGGAATGACCATCCATCCAGGCCGGCCGAGCGATGTGCAGCAGCGCCAGCAGGGTCGGTGCGACGTCGGCCAGATCGCCGTTTTGCGGCGCATTGAAGCCGCGCTCTTGACCCGGCAACGACAGCAGCAGCGGAATATGCGTCTCGGGGTATCGCAGGTAGGGCGAGCTGTGGCCGTACCATCCACCCGAGAAGCTCTCGCCGTGATCGGCGGTGACGACCACGATAACGTTGCCGTTCTGATGGGTGCTAAGCCAGCTCAGGAACTGTCCCAGGTTATCGTCGACCTCGCGGATACTCTCGTCGTAGCGCGCGCGCAACTGGTCGATAGTGGGTTGCAGCTTTGGCACGTATGCCGGCCCCGGCAGATGCCACAGATATTGACTCTGGTCGGCGAAGGCGGTCCCGCTCAGGAACAGGCCGCGGTAGCCCGGATCACTCACATAAGGGGCGTGCGGAGGATAAAGATGCAGCCACAAGAAGTAAGGCCTGGCGCTGCCGCCGATGAAGCGTTCGGCACTGGCGAAGACGGCCCGGGGTTCGACCCAACCGTGCTGATTGAAGCTGGCGAACCAGCCCCCAATCAGCTTCAAGACAAAGAGCGACAGGGCGTTGGCGCTGTCGAACAGCAGGCTATGGCGAAGCTGGAGCAGAAAAGTACCCGGATAAAGCCAGCTAGTGATCGGTGGCCGCGGCAGATACGAGAATGACTGGTCCAGCCCTAGGGTCGTGGGATAGGCTGCCGGATTAGTGACAATGGCAGCGGTGGTGTAGCCGTGCTCACGCAGCACCCAGGCCAGATTGCGTTTACCCAATTGGCGCGGGACATGGCCATAGAGCTGAAAGACTCGGTCCGAGATCGGGTACTGGCCGGTCAGCAAAGAAGCCGCGGCCGGCGTAGTGAAATCCGAGGTGCTGGAGAAGTTGACGAAATTGTAGCTGCGCTGGGCCAAGCGCTGCAGGTTTGGTGTGGTGGGACGGCGATAGCCGTACAGCGACATATCCTGCGCGCTGAGGGCGTCCAGGCTGATTAGGATGATATTGGGGCGTGAGGGCGGATCGGCCGCGGCCATGGAAGCATGCGGCATCCGATCGAAATTGCGCCAACCGTAATCTCCGCTCAAGGCCACGATCAACAGCAGCGGAATCAGCCCAACTACCATCTGGGCCGAGGCGTTGAGTCGGGTCAGCCGGGCAAACACTCGACGCCATCCAAAAAGCGCGAACAATGCGAGGGTCAGCCCGAAGACCCCAAGCTGAACTGCCGAACTGGCGCGCACGCCGGCAATCCCGTCCAGCGGACTTAGGAATTCCAGCACGCAGGCCAAAGTAATCACGGTTGCCAAAAACCCCGCGCACGCGCCATCCGCTCCCGCCGGTAGCAAATCGAGCAGATGGCCGGCGGTGAGCAAGATAGTCAGGACAGCAGCTACCACCGCCTCCAGCAGCACGATCACCAAACCCTCCAGAGCCAGCTCAGCTATCGCACCGTGGGTCGAAAGGATAAAAGACAACGCGTGCAACTGCTGGGTCACCAAAATGGGAACCAAAAACAGCAGGGTTTGAACCGCGAGGTTACGGAATAGCAGCCACCAAAGTTGGAATGGGACCGGCGCCTGAAGTGCTGGGATGGCCACAACCTTCCCGCGATCAAGGCTTGGTTTGAGACGCTTCTTCCTTTTGCTCAATCTTTCGGGCCTTCGGTCTGATGATTTTTCCAATTTCGCGGCGGCAGTAGAAGATAAAGGCGGCGATGACCGACAGCAACGGGGCCAGTAGCTGAGCCAGAAACCCGCCTGCATTAGGATCTATATAAGCCCAGCAAATTCCCGGCCAGGAGATCAGCAGCCAGAGCGCCCCCGCCGTCGCCATCAGCAGGCCGGGCATGCCGACCCAACTCAGAATCCGTCTATATTTTTTCGTCACTAGTCTGGCGCACAGCGGGCTGTCCGTTGGCTCGTAAAATTGCTTGCTCACAAGATTCGGCCGCGTTGAAAAGGCGCCCTGGGATAAACCAACTCGCGGATTGCGAGTCTTTAGACCAATGCTTAGACGCTAAGAGGAAATCACGGAGCGGTCAAGGCAGGCAAAACTGTAGCTGAAGTTTGAGGCGGCTGTGCTTGCCGAAAGTCACCGCTTGGCTGATGCTGATGATGCTTCACATCAAGGAATATGAATAAGGGGGAAAAGGAAATCTACGAGCCTATTTGACACTCTGAGGGCTCTGAAGGAGCATAGCTGCCGAGGGTTTAGCATGGATCAACAAGCAATCGACAACTTGACCCGCAGAATGGCTGTTTTGGAACGCGACCATCGCCGCCTGACCAAGGCCCATCGCCGGATGAAGCTGGGTGGCGCGGTTATTATCGCCGGTCTGGCGATTCTGGGGATGATGGGACAGGCGGTAGTGCCCCAGACCAAAATTGTCGAGGCCCAAGGTTTTGTGGTTCGCGATCTCAGCGGCGTCGTGCGTGCCGCCATCGGGATTGCCGACGACGGCTCGGTGGGGCTCAATTTGAACGATCGCCAAGGCACTATTCGAGCCACGATGGATATCGCGGCGGTCAATGGCACGCCCGGGGTCGATCTGTATGACAAGAACGGCCATATCCGTGCGACCTTGGCCCTGGATACTTATGGCACGCCGGGACTGGGCTTTTACGATAGCGCGGGAAAATTGCGCATGAGTCTTGATATCCCCGCAAAAACCACGCCCGGGTTGGGCTTTTACGACAAAACCGGCAAAGGAGCTTTTGGCTTACCATGAACGGTAGTGATTTGCGGCGTCTTCGCAACCGCTCCCGAATCACGGGCACCAACTTGCTGATCGGAGTATTGGCCTTGGCCGCCAGTCTGCTGATGGTAAGCTGCTTCGATGGTGGTTACGGCTACCGTGGCTACGGTTACCCGGGCTGGGACGACGGCGGCTACTCACCCTTCTTCGGCGGCGGCTATCCTGGCATCTGGGGCTGGGGAGAGCATCCCGGATGGCAGGAGCATCACTTCTGGCAAGGGCACGCCATGCATCATTGGCACGGAAACTTCTTCCACGGCGGCTTCGGCGGATTCCACGGTGGTGATTTCCACGGTGGCGGCTTCCATGGTGGTGGTTTCCATGGTGGCGGCTTCCATGGTGGGCACTGAGCATCGAGCCGCAAGGTCGGATATCTGAAGGCTTCGCTGATGGAACCTGGCTCGCGCACCTTGGATCGGCGGGAAACCACGTCGTGAGGCGGCCCAGGCGATTCTGAAATAGATGCCTTGGATTAGAGATGGCTTGCTCCCCGAATCTTCTTCTCCTGACCCCGGTGGAGATAAGAGGTGGGAAACAAGCGGTGGAGACTATTTCCGCGGCCTGTTAGGGTGGTAAGGCTTTGCGGGCACGCGGTGTGGCTTAGGATTTCGGCAAGCCGCGAGTCTACCTACAGCCGAGGAGGGTAGCATGGCGACCCTTTCGCTTATCGTCAACGGCAAGAGCACGCAGGTCGATGCTCCGCCTGATACTCCGTTGCTGTATATCCTGCGCGACCAGTTGCGGCTCAATGGGCCGCGCTTCGGCTGCGGGCTAGGCCAGTGCGGCGCCTGCACGGTGCTGATCAACGGCACTCCGATGCGCTCCTGCTCGATCCCGGTCGGGCTGGCCGATCACCATGCGATCACCACCTTGGAGGGACTGGGTAGCGTAGCCAAACCGCATCCGCTCCAAGCGGCCTTCGTCCAGGAGCAGGCGGCGCAATGCGGCTACTGCATCAATGGCATGATCATGACGGCCAAGGCGCTGCTCGATCGCAATCCCCATCCCAGCGAGGCCCAAATCAAGCGCGCGCTCAATGCCAACCTGTGTCGTTGCGGCACCCATCTGCGGATCGTCCGCGCGGTCAAGCGCGCGGCCACGCTCAGTGCCTAGGGAGTTGTCATGGCTATCGCAAGCGGATCCATTACTCGCCGCCAGGCCTTGGCCGGGGTTATCAAGGGCACCGGCGCGCTGATTGTCGGCTTCAGCTTCGCTCCGGCCCTGGCCCAGAGCCAGCGGCCCGCGGGCAGCAGACCTGCCGGCGCTCCCGGGGTACCGCCAGCCGGAGCCAGCGAGTTGGACTCATGGCTCAAGATTGCCCCCGACGGCGAGGTTACCGTGTTCACCAGCAAAGTCGAGCTGGGCACCGGGGTGGAAACCGCGCTGGCGCAAATCGTGGCGGAAGAGCTCGACGTACCGGTAGCCCGCATCCATATGATTACCGGCGATACCGCTCGCAGCGTCGATCAGGCGGTCACTTCCGCCAGCCGAACCGTGATGAGGGCCGGGCCGCAGTTGCGTCAGGCCGCGGCGGTCGCCCATCAGCATTTGCTCAAGCTGGCGGCGGCGCGGTTGAAGGCTCCGGTGAGTCAGCTGCGCGTGGAGGATGGCGTGGTGACCGTCGCCGATAATCCGCGGCGGCGGGTTTCCTACGGCAAGCTAATCGGCGATCGGCGCTTCGACCTGCGGATGCCGGTCAGCGGCAGCGGCTGGGAGATGCAAGTGGCGCCAGGCGTACGGGCCAAGGATCCTAAAGATTACAAGATAGTGGGCACTTCGGTGCCCCGCTTCGATCTCCCGCCCAAGTTCACCGGCGAATTCGTCTATGTGCACGATGTCCGGGTGGACGGAATGTTGCACGGGCGGGTGGTGCGCCCGCCGGTGGTAAATTCGGCGCCGCTGGAGATCGACGAAAGCTCCCTGCGCTCCATTCCCGACCTGGTCCAGGTGGTCCATCAGGGCAATTTCGTCGGCGTGGTCACGCGCAGCGAATGGAGCGCGATCCAGGCCGCTGCCGCCCTGAAGGTGCGCTGGGCCACGCCAGCGATAAAATTGCCGGCCGACGACGAAGCGCTATACGCCTATTTGCGCGACACGGCGGCGGTCGAACGCCGCAAGGTCGCCCATCGAGGCGACGCCGACGCTGCCCTGCGGGGCGCGCGGCGGCCACTGCAAGCGACCTATCGCTGGCCCTTTCAGTTGCATGCGATGATCGGGCCTTCGTGCGCGGTCGCCGACGTGCGCTCCGATGGAGTGACCATATGGAGCGGCACCCAGGGCCCGTTCAACACCCGCCATCGCGTGGCCCAGCTTCTGGGCGTTCCCGAAACCCAGGTTCGGGTCATCTATCGCGAGGGCGCGGGCTGCTATGGCCGGCTTTCCTCCGACGACGTCTCCGAAGATGCCGCCCTAATGTCGCGCGCGGTCGGCAAGCCGGTACGCGTGCTGTGGACGCGGCATGACGAACACGGTTGGGAACCCAAGGGACCAGCCCAGCTCATGTTCGCGCGCGCGGGTCTCGATAGCGGCGGACAGCTTCAAGCCTGGGACTTCCTCGATCGAGGCTTTCCCTGGACCACCAACACCAATCCCTTGCTCGCCTCCCAGCAAGTGGGTCATAAGCCCACCCAGCAGGGGATGATCAACGGCTTCAGCGGTGGCGGCGAAATCTACTCCATCGCCAACCAGCGTGTGCTGCTGGAGGCCATTCCCTGGCTGCAATACGACCTGACCCCGTTGCGCACCAGCAACCTGCGTGCGCCCGGCGCGGTAGCGCGTTGCTTTGCCAGCGAATCCTTCATGGATGAAGTCGCGGCCGCTGCCGGGATCGATCCGGTCCGCCTGCGCCTGCAATATCTCAAGGACCGCCGCCTGCATGACGTCTTGGTCGCGGCCCTCGAGCGTGCCAGTAGCTCCAGGAAGCGAGCCGCGAACGGGGACTCGCTCAAAACCGGGCGCGGGGTCGCGTTGGCCAATCAGGACGATACTGCTGTTGCCGCCGTGGCCGAGGTTGAAGTCGACACCGCCAGCGGCCAGATTCGGGTCACCCGCGTGGTCGAAGCCCACGACTGTGGGCGAATCGTCAATCCCAACGGGCTACGCAATCAGATCGAAGGCAACGTGGTGCAGAGCGTAGGCCGCGCGCTGTTGGAGCAGGTGCAGTTCGACGCCAGCGGGGTGCGCAGCCTGGACTGGTTGAGCTACCCGATCATCAAATTCGAGGCGGTGCCCGAGGTAGACGTCGTGCTGATCAACCGGATCGAGATGGAGCCGTTGGGCGCCGGCGAACCCTCCAGCGTGCCGGTGGTCGGCGCGATCGCCAACGCGGTCTTCGATGCTACCGGGGCGCGCCTACGCGCGGTTCCCTTCACTCCGGCGCGAGTCCTGGCAGCGCTCAAAGAAGCCTCCCCTCACGCCGCCTAGCAGGGCGCTGACACACCCGGTCGGGAGACGCGCCCAACGATGCTGAAAGCAGCGCCTCACTCGCTTCGCATAAAACCTGTGCGTCTTCACGGAGCGAAGCGCCCTGGCATCGAAGCCATTCTGAACGAAGTGACGAATCCGCCGAAGCGGTTTCAGCGTGGCCTGGGAAGCGGTCCGGAGTAATCGCGCGGGGGATCGCGCGACATGTTTGGGTGTTTGGGCACGGCTCGCGATGCTCGCTCAACATGACGGAACGGGAACGGACTTTTTTAGTGGGGCGCCGTCCGTGCCGCCCTTCCAATACTTTATGGGGATTGTCGGAAGCCTGCCGGCGAATTCGATCAAGCACTGGCCGCCGAGCCTCCCGCTTTAGAGGCGGGAGCTCGGTGGCCAGCCGTGCAAATCCCCGCTAGCGCATGATCTGCTGCAAACCGCCGGGCGTTCCGTACAGAGTACGGTTCTGAAATTGGGGCGGCGTATCCTGGTTCATGTAGTTGCCGCCGATCGCGGGCAGCAGTTGACTGCAATGATCGGTCTGGTAGTCGCAGCCATCATGGGCCCAGACGTTACCCCAAACAAACCAGCCATCGCTGTTCTTGTATTTCTCGGGCATCGCGAACATCACCATGTCGCGATAGAATTTGTCGTTCTGGTCCCAATTGGCCCAGCCCAGCGCCTCCGCCTGCTCCACGTCCAGGTAATGACGCCGATCGGCGTAACAATAGCCACGGCTGTACTGCGGCAGTCGCTGCATGGCCAGAATATCGGTATCGCGCAATTGCCAGGAGGCGCCGAAGACGCTGGCCTTCGGAATATAGTTGCCCTTGTCTTTGTACCAATTGGAGCGGTCCTTGGAGAGTTCGCGAGTCTTTTGATCGGGCTTGAAGACGAATTGCAGCGCTTTGTGCCGACCCAGGTACTGCGCCTTGAACCAGGTCGGCGGCAGCGGCACCGGGGTTATGTCGTCGTTGGCGAAATCCTGGCCCTGGAAAGGCGCGCAGCGGGCATTGCTGGATAGCCGCAAGGCGCGCCGCAGGCTGGGCAAAAACACGTACGACTCGGGCAGCCGATCCGGATCGTCCCAGGTAAAGTTGACCGCTGTGATGTACTTGATTTGTTCAGGGGCCAGTTGCTCGGCTTCGCCACTCAAAAACACGTCGGTATTCGCTATGCTCATCGGATAGCCAGCATCGGTAATGTGCAGCCATTGGAAGGTAACCACCAAGGCAAGCAGATCGGCTTCGTTGCCGTAACGATCAATATCGATAACCTGAATCTGATTATTGACCTGAATTGCCGGCGTGTGAGAGAAGTAGACATTATACACCAGCTTATAACCGGCCAGGGGGTCGTCGGCTTTCAGATCCGGGAATGGGAGCCCGGCGACATACCCCTTCAGGGTATAGCTGCCGTTGGGCACCTTCACCAGTTGAACCTGCTTGGCATATTTCTCGGTCGCATCCCAGTAGGCCTTGGGCAGCGGGTAATGGATGGTAGGTCCGACGATCGCCTGTGCACCCGCCGGCCATCCTGACACCCGACTGCTGCTCATGAACATGTGTTTGAGCGGATCGAGCATGTAGCTGGAATATTGTTGCCAGTTCTGCTGGGTAATCACGGTCCCCAGCGGGATGGGCTGCTGCGGATCCGCTCCCCAGACGCGCGGACCAACCATCATCGCAACAACCAGAACGCTCACGATCGCCGTAATGCGTTTAAGCATTGCTCCGACTCCCTCGTTGGCGGGTTACAATTGCGCCGACTGGCGCGCTTTTTCAGTCATCCCCTCGATGCAGGCCTGGATCGGCGGCAGGCCCCCGCCCGCCGCAACCTAGCGGCTATACCTAGCGACTTTTCGTAAGAATTGCCAGCGCGCCGAACCCCAGTCCGACGCGCAGCCCAAATCAGGCTGCGAACACAGGGGACCGCTGGCCGAGATCATTTACGCCGCTTAATTTTGCGCGTGCTCTTACCCCCGCTGGCTGCCCTACCGCAAGCGCGGTTCGCTGCTGCTTAAGCTTTGCCACTTAGTCCAGTTATTGCGCTCAGAGCTCGCATATCTCGGGCCTGGCCGGCGTGGTTGATGGCTATGGACTATGCCCGCCAAGGACGCCGTCTTCTGGAGCGGCGAGAATAAAAGCTTCGTGAATACAGGGGACCAGCACCAGCGTAAAAATCGTGAATACCGCAAGGCCGCCCAAAGCGGCTCGGCCCAGTGGGGTCGAAGTCCCGGAGGTGGTCCCCAGCTTCATCGCGATAGGGACCAGAGCCATGATGGTCGCAGTGGCGGTCCCAGGATGGGGCGCATACGAATGCCGGAGGCGGCGACGATTGACTTGCGCGTGCTTTCGCCGCTGCGTCGGCGTTCGTTGGCAAAATCGACCAGCAGAATGGAATTGGAAACCACGATACCGATCATCATCACGATGACGCCCATATGGGACTCGATATTAAGCGTGGTTCCGGTTATCCACAGCATCACGATGACACCCGGCAGTCCCATCGGCATCGCGAACGAAATGATAAAAAGAGATCCAAAAAAGAGGGGAGCTATCGCCTTTATCTACATAGATCGCCTCGAGACAACCGTGACTTTGGAATAGATAGCCACTCCATAGAAACCTACCAGATCTCCCGGCAGATTTATGGTTTGAGTCGTTTGCTTGGGTATTGGCTTGACCGCCGCCACTGCGCTGCGGTTTGCCGGCTTGCCCTGATGGGGCGGTCGGGCCACGAAATGCTGCTCGGAATAGGCGTAACCCACTAGCGCTATCAGCGCGGCCGCTATCAACAATCGAACCGCGTGCTTGCGACGTCTCAGCGAACTTCTCCCTCCGGATACCTCCGGACGGCCAATTCGGGTTTGACCCTGCCTGCGGCTCTTCGATTGTCTGACCAGCCATCCCCTGGCCGTCAAGGAAATTGCCGACCTGGTGCGCCAGTTCAAATTGCAGCGCGGCGCAGTGCGGCCGATCCCGCAAGTGGCTGGCTCGCAGGCCGGGGAGAATTGGCGCGGGGGATTCGATTGCTTGGCGATTGGGATAGGATGAGGCCAGCACGTCAGCTGGCTTGGATGAGTAGCGAAAGGGTTGGAGACTGGTGGCTCGATTATCCCGCGTGGGCAAAGAAAGGCTAGTCGAAATCGACGGGAAGTTTTCCGACCAGCGGCTTGTGGATTCCCGTGCCACGCGCCGGCTGACGACCTCGCGCGAGGCGGTTCAGCCCAAGCCAATTGCCAGGACCACTTCTCCGCTGGTGTTGCACGGCGCGGCGACCAGCAGCGGCTTGCAAATATGGGGTGAAAGCGCCCCTGGTATTCGAAGCGATGCCATCGGGGACGGTTACGCTCGCGAAGCTATTGCGCCATCGCCCTACGATTGTGGCAGCAAAGCGCTGCTCGCGGCGCTGCGGGCAAGTGGAATTGACCCTACAACCATGCGCCCGGGCAGTTTGGTCCTGTGGCTGCCCTCGTCCGAAACCGCGCCGGTCCCTTCCAGCGGGCTTATCCTAGCGGACGAACCCAGCGCCGGCGCCGTGGCCTTGCGCCCCTGGTTGCTCAGCGCGATAGCGCTACCCTGGCCGCTGGCGATCGAGTTCTTATGCGCCAGCGCGGGCCGGCGCACGCTGGCGCCGGGTCTGGTGGTTGGCCCGGACCTGGAATATTGGGCGCTGGCCTTGCGCTTTGCCGCCGCCCTGGTTGCGCGCCAACATTTTTTACCCGACGTCGTTGAAGCCCAAGGCGAGTTCTTCGCCCGTTGGCGCCCAATTCCCTCCCACGCCGAGAACGGCGCGATGGCGCAGTTGGCGGCGGCGATGCCCGATGCCTGCCGCGCCGCGGCCGACAGCGCCAGCGCACCCCAACCCGCCATGGCCGTGCTTGCCCATTTCGTGGAGCGAGCCACCGATGCTTTGGTTCGGATGGGAGACGCGCAAGAGGTCGTGGTTCCCTCCGCCTTTACCAGCGCCGACGAGCAGTGGATTGCGGCCCTGAGGCGACCTGGCGAAGGCCGTCTGGCGGGCGATCGCGCCACCCTGCGACGACTGGAGGAAAGGGCTCGAGACTGGTGGCGCCCGGTCGCGCTTAATGCAGCGAGTCCCTTCAGGTTGTGTTTTCGCCTCGAGCCGCCGGAGGATGAAGCCGGCTTGCCAGCTTCCAGCGCAAGGACGCGACGCCATGCCGTAAGCGAGGAAGGAACCTGGCATCTACGCTATCTGCTGCAAGCGCACGACGACCCCAGCCTCCTGGTGTCGCTGTCTGCGGTCTGGTCGGCCAAGAGTAACGCCGCACGCCTGTTGCACCGCAACGGCTTCCAGCCTCGCGAATATCTCCTGCAAGCGCTAGGACAGGCCGCCCGCATCTGTCCAATCGTCGAAGCCAGCCTGCACGGCCCCCTGCCCGCAAGCGCTCAGACCAATGCCGCCGGAGCCGCGGCCTTTCTCGGCGAGCAGGCGGCCATTCTGGAACAAGCCGGCTTTGGGGTCATCCTGCCGGCGGCATGGACCAATCAGGGGACCAGGACGCGGTTGTCCGTGCGGGCCAAAGTCAAGGCCCCAGCGATGTCGGGGGTGGATGGGCTGTCGCTGGCCGCGCTAGCCGAAATCAACTGGGAAGCCGCGCTGGGCGGGCAGCCCCTTGCTCTGGCTGAACTCAGGGCGCTGGCACGAATGAAGAGTCCGTTGGTCCGGGTGCGGGGCCAATGGGTGATGTTCGATCGGCGCCAAGTCCGCCACGCCATCGCTCTGCTTCAAGCGGGCCCACGCCAGGTCACCGCGCGCGAAGCGCTGCAACTGGCGCTGGGCGCCAACCAGACGGAACATACTCAGGTTGACAAGATCGTGCTGGAGGGCTGGCTGGGCGCTCTGCTCCAGCGCTTGAACCAACCCGCCCACCAGGTCGAAGCCCTACCGCCACCCACCGGCCTGGTAGGAACGCTGCGCCCCTACCAAGAGCGCGGCAGCGCTTGGCTGGGCTTCCTGGCTCATTGGGGCCTGGGCGCCTGCCTAGCGGATGACATGGGGTTGGGAAAGACCATCCAGGCCCTGGCCCATATTCAGCGCAAGCGCGAACAGTCTGGCGCCTGCGCACCGGTGCTGCTGGTCTGCCCCACTTCGGTGATCGGCAACTGGCAGCACGAGGCCGCGCGCTTCACCCCCGGCCTGCGCGTGCTGGTCCATCATGGCGGCGCGCGCGATAAGGCGCAGGCTTTCGAGGCCGCAACCAAGGCCCACGACCTTGTGCTGACCAGCTACAGTCTGTTGCAGCGAGACCGCGATCTGTTAAGCGCAGTCGCTTGGTCGGGGGTAGTCCTGGACGAAGCGCAAAACATCAAGAATCCGGAAAGCAAGCAGGCTCGTGCCGCACGCGCCTTGCGGGCCGACTATCGCATCGCCTTGACCGGCACGCCAGTGGAAAACCACGTGGGCGATCTATGGTCGCTGCTGGAGTTCCTGAACCCGGGTTGGCTGGGCACCCAGGCCGACTTCAAGCGCCGTTTCTTCCTACCGCTGCGCGCCGGAACCGACGGCGACGCAGCCCACCGTCTGCGCACCCTGACCGCGCCGTTTATTCTGCGCCGGGTCAAGACCGATAAAGCGGTGATTGCGGATTTGCCCGAGAAACTCGAGATGACGGTCTATTGCACCCTTACCCGCGAGCAGGCCTCGCTCTATGCCGCGGTGGTCGAGGAAGGATTGGCCAAGGTGGAAACCGCGACCGGGATTTCGCGCAAAGGCCTGGTGCTGGCCACCCTGTCCAGGCTCAAGCAGGTCTGCAACCATCCCGCGCAGTTTCTGGGCGACAACTCGGCCCTGGAGGGCCGCTCGGGCAAGCTCAGTCGGCTGTGCGAAATGCTCGAGGAGGTCGGCGAAAACGGCGAGCAGGCCCTGATCTTTACCCAGTTCGCGGAGATGGGGAGGTTGATCAAGCGCCACTTGGAAAGCGTCTTCGGCCGCGAAGTGTTGTTTTTGCATGGCGGTGTGCCCAAAGCTCAGCGCGATCGGATAGTCGCGCGGTTCCAGGCGGGCAATAGTGATGCTCCGGCCTGCTTCGTCCTGTCGCTCAAGGCGGGAGGCACCGGGCTCAATCTGACCGCGGCCAGCCATGTCTTCCATTTCGATCGCTGGTGGAATCCGGCGGTCGAAAATCAGGCCACCGATCGGGCCTTCCGTATCGGTCAAAAAAAACGCGTGCAAGTGCACAAGTTTCTGTGCGCAGGTACCCTGGAGGAGAAGATCGACGAGATGATCGAGCGCAAGAAGTCGCTGGCCCAAGCCGTGATCGGAGCCGGCGAAGAATGGCTTACGCGGCTTTCGACCCAGGAACTGCGCGGGTTGCTCGGCTTGCGCACCGGCGCGCTGGCGCTATAGCGGAAAATGCGATGGTCTGGCGAGAGCGCTACGACCTGGGCCACGACTATCCGCCGTCGGTGCCGATTCGGACCCAGGGCGGGATCAAGGCGCGCAATCGGCGGGGGGACTTTGTCGCCAACTGGTGGGGCCGGCGCTGGCTCCAGGCTTTGGAATCCTTCAATTTGGCCTCGCGTCTGGCGCGCGGCCGCAGCTACGCCCGCCAGGGACAGGTTTTACGCCTGGAACTGCTCGCCGCCGCCGTAAGCGCCGTGGTCCAAGGCTCGCGGCCTCAGCCCTACTCGGTCAGCATCAAATTCGCCCCTGTCAGCGATCGCCGATGGCGCAAAGCGAGCGCCGCGATCGCGGCCAACCTGGCGCTCGCCGCCCAGCTCATGAGCGGTCAGATGCCACCCGAGGTGGAGCAGTGCTTCGCAGACGCAGGAGTGTGGCTCTTTCCCGGCCGGCGCGATCTGCAAACCGCTTGTTCATGCCCCGACCAATCAAATCCCTGCAAGCATATCGCGGCGGTCTATTATCTGCTGGCCGAAGAATTGGACCGCGATCCCTTCCTGCTCTTGCGACTGCGGGGGATCGATCGCGAAACCTTTCTGGCCTTGTTGGGGCGGACGCCAGCGACTCCTTCTCGGCCCATCGCGGGACTTGGACCAAAGCTCGAGCGCCCGCCTGAACCGCTAGCCGCGCAGGCGCGGCTGTTTTGGCAAGGGCGTCGGTTTTCGCCGGCTTACGACGGCGTCGAGGTTTTGTCCGAGGCCTCTTTAGCCTTGGCGGTGGGAAGCTTCCCGTTCTGGCAGGGGGAAACCGACTTCCTGCGAACCATCTCGGCGCTGTCGCAGCAGGCGGCGCGCTCGGCGCTGGAGATCTTTATCACTCTGGGACCCAGCGCCAGCTCCGATCACCAGCGCTCCTGACTCCAACTCCGCTTCGAGCGCAAACCGCCCAAGCCCAGCGATGGCGGTATACTGCGCGCTTGGCGGAAGTCGGGCGCCGCTTGAGATTACTGCGATACCCCTACGGTGCGCTCGACGCGGGCGCGACCGCAACCGGCGCCACCGGCGGTGGGGCCGCGGCCGGCGGGGGCGCGGCGGCGGGCGGAGGCGGCGCGGCCGGTGGGGGTGGTGCAACCGCGACCGCCGCGGCAGCGGCCGGCGGAGGCGGCGGCGCGACCGCGGGCGGCGGACAAATGCACGGGACGGAAACCGCGGCTCGCGCTGCCGGCGCCTTCGCGATGGTCGCCAACCCGCACAGCGCCGCGGCTCCCAAAAGCAAGAGAATTTTGCCCTTCATCGGTTTTTCTCCTGTCAGCCGCTTAGACTATATCTACTCTGTACTAGGATCAATGTTCTACAAACCCAATATTTTGGATGACGTCCGGTACGGTTGCATTGGCCAAGATTCTTGCGCCTCGATTTATTCACTCAAGGTAAAGCCTTTGGACAGAATGATCATCCCGTAATAGCCGGTGCTGCCGTAGCCTGCGTAAAGGCTGCCGCCAAGCTGCATGGGCAGATAGAACAGCCGCATCACCGGTCCGGTCGATCCATCCACGCCGTGAATAAACCCTCCGACCGATAAAGTGTCGCCCAAACCCGCCATCCAGGCCCAACTCTGATTTTGTTTGAGCATCACGGTCAGATCGATTTCCGAGGACGTGATCAGATTCTGGGTATCGTAGCTGGGAACCAAAAACACGTTGACAGGATGGGAATAACCCATCAGCAGCCACTGCGAAATATCGGTCTCGAAGGACCAGGCGTCGCTGTCGCCGACATCGCGCCCGCCCAGCAGCATGATCGAGGTTGAACTGGTGGGCTTGAGATCGAAGCCGACCTGGAAACGGCCGTAATTGAGCCGCCCAACCGCCTGATTGGAGGGCGCCAACGGACTGGTGGCGCGCTGAAACAGATAGAGCTGCACACCCGTGATGCGGACCATCAGACCGAGCCCTTCAGTCAGGCTTTGCTCGGCCTGGATGGCGGTGCTGGTCAAGCCTACGTCCTGACTCATGTAACCGCCGCCGAAAATGGTCAGGTTGAAGCTGGACTTGGTGGGCGCCGTCATTCGTTCGATTATCTGCTGGCCGAAATTGCCCTCGTCAGTTTTGGCGGAATCGCCTGGCGCCGGAGCGCTGGGTTGCGCGGCCGCCGAGGGGTTTCCGGTTCGAGTCGTCGCCAGAGCGCAAGCCGGGCGGAAAAATCCCCCGACCATCAACAGCGCAATCGCACATAGCCAGCTTTTCATGAACTACACCCCTCGAATTGCAACATTGGCATTCCGCTGGGCACGCTGGAGGGGATCATCATGCAGGTGTTCTGCGGCATCGCGCGCGGATCCAACAACCCATACTCGATGAAATTCACGAGGTCGGCGAATTCCTGATCGCTCAACACCACCGGCTGTTGAAGCAATGGATCCAGCCGCGCCAGGATAGGTTGGATTGGTCCCAGCCTCAGGCTCAGGTCGGAGGCGACACCTTCGGCGACGGGATCGTAAATCGGGGCGTAGTAAGCCGGGTTCAGGTGGAAGCGGATGGCATGACTCAGATCGGTGAAGGCGCCGTCGTGGAAATAGGCGTGAAAGGCCGCCAGGTTGCGCAACGGCGAGGTGCGGAACTGGTAGCGGAAATCAGGATTGTCCGGGAAGCCGTCTAGAACCTGTCCGTCCTCGATTCCATAATCGTCGGTCCCGTTGGGGCCGTCGAAGACCACGTCGCCCTTGCCGGCACCTAACAGCGGGACGAGCTGCGGTACGCCTATCACATGCCCCTTGAAATCGCTGAACATTTCGTGAGCCTTCCCGGCCACGGCATGACAGGCCACGCAGTTGCCCTTGCCGAAGAAGATCAGCGCGCCACGCTTTTCCGAGTCGCTCATCGCGGCGGAATTGCCTTGCGCGTATTGGTCCAGCGGGGTGTTGTCATAGACGATGGAAAATTCGAATTCGGCGATCGCCTTGCCAAACATGGTGAAATCCACCGGCGCGCCGGCGGCCACCTGGGGAAAGGCCTGGCCAAAGAGCTTGACATAGGTCGGGTTGGCGTTGATCAAGGTGAGAATTTTGGCCCGAATCGGATCGTTGCGATAACCAGTTCCTCCGGCGCCCACGTAGCCGGGCTGAGTGGGCGGCGGCAACGTCAGCCCTTTGCCGTCGTCGAACTGGCAGAAGATGCCGACCGGAAAGATGGTCCCGCAGGAACCGGTGTAGCCGGTGACTTCATCCAACTCGGTGGGCGGAAACTGGCCTTGGGCCTGGAGCAGTATCTTGACGTTGGGGTCGTTGGGCGGAAAGCGGGTGTTGCCCTCGGGCAGGGTGAATTGAAAACCCTGCGAGTTGTCCAGGGGATCCCCCGAGATCGAACTGTCTTCGTTGTCCGAAAACAGGCTGGGATACAATGCGGTGTTGATCAGCAGGGGCGCTCGGCGCTGATTGCGCGGTCCCGTGCGATGGGGTCCAACCAGATTGTTGTTTTGAATGCCGATCGCGATCGATTGCGAGTCGCCGAACCCGTTGGTCGGTGAATGGCAGCCGGCACAAGTGTTGTCCTGATGCAGCGAGTGGATCTTATCGAAAAACAGCAGACGGCCCAGATTGGCGCGAACCGGGTCGAGCGGGCGACCCAAGGTCTTCTCCATCTCGCTCTGGAAGGTTGACTCGATCTTGCCGGTGAAACCGGCCTGGGCCAACGCAGCCGTCAATTGAGTATCCAAAGCGGTCGCGGGAGGATCCGAATTGGAGCTCGATGAATTGCCCCCGCAACTCATGAGCATGAAGGAAAACAACAACAGCGCCCCCAGGCGTACTCCAGAAGGGGTAGTATGAGTCGGCATTTTCACTCCTTGCGGAAACTCTTCCAGCCGCCTGTGTCTCACGCGCCCTAGAAAAAACACCCGCCGCCGACGCACGGGAGAAGCGCCGGCGGCGGGTGGGGTGGGGGGTGTCGGGTGCGGTTACGGGGTGTACACGTCCGAGGTGTTCTGGCCGCCGTTGTCCTCGCCGGCCGCGATCAGCACCTTGCCGTTGGGCATGAAGGCCGATACTCCGCAGCAACGATCTGCGGTGAGAGTCGGGGTCTGGTTGGGTGGCGCGAAGGTGTTGGTGGCGGCAAGGTAAATCTCGCAGCTCGTGATGTTCGCGGTATTGGCGCCGGCGAAAATCGCCACGTTACCGTTGGGTAGCAGGCTGGCCAGGGTAAAGCCGCGCGCCACGTTCATCGAGGGACCGGCGGTGAAGGTCTGGGTGTCCTCGTTGTAGATCTCGGTGCTGGCCAAGGCCGCACCGCCGGTTGCGTAACCGCCCGCGACCAGAACGTTGCGGTTGGGCAGCAGAGTCGCGGTCAGTTGGGTGCGCGCCTCAAGCATCTGGACCGCCGTGCAGGTGGGCTGGCCCAGCTCGCACACCTCGGCCGTCTGCACGCTGCCGGCGGCATCGCTGCCGCCGAAGATAATCACGCCACCGTCGGGCGCCAGCACGGCCGAGGCAAAATCGCGGCCAGTGTTCATAGTCGGACCCGGGCTGAAGCTGTTAGTGGTCGGATTGTAGATCTCGGTGGAGGCCAGATAGTCATTGTTCTGGTCGCTGCCGCCGGCGATCAGCACTTGGCCATCGGTCATCAACGTGGCCGTCGCCAGCCAGCGCGCGGTAGCCATGGTCGCGGTCTGGCTAGCAGGCGCGAAGGTCTGGGTAGCGGGATCGTACAGCTCGGTGCTGGCCAAGGCGCTCTTTCCGTCGCTCCCGCCCGCAATCAGGACCATCCCATTGCGCAGCAGCGTCGAGGTCTGCATCTGTCGCGCCTGGTTCATGGTGGACTTGAGCGTGGTGAAGGTGTTGGCTTCGGGATTGTACAGCTCGGCAGTAGCGAGCGCGCTGCCCTGGCTGCCGCCGCCGTCGATCATCACCTCGGAGGGCAGAGAGAGCGAGGGAGTATTGACCGCCGGCAGCAAGACCGCATTGGAGAAGTAGCGGCCAGTAGCCAAGTCGGGGCCGGCGACATCCTTGTTGACCGAGGGCGGCGCTGCCACCGACATACCATTGGCGATGCCGGCGGCGGTCACGCAGGTATCTTCGGCGGTAACCCCGTTCTGCACCAGGGCGTTCTTGGGATTGCCGTTGCTGATGAAAGCGCTGGTGACGCCGGTGGTGAACTGCGGTATGTTCAACAAAGAATCGATAAACTGCGAAGTTCCCGCGATCACCGGCAGCGTCCGGTTGCAGTAGACGATGCTCGATCCGTCATCCGTGCCGTCGAATACGCCGTCGTGCAAATCCTGAGCGAGCGCGCCGACCAGCGCTCCGGGCGAGTCCGGGCACAGCGCCTGATCCTCGTTGATAATCGCGCCCAGAATCAGCCCGAGGTTGCCGGCGTCGGTGCCAACCGCGCTGGCCAGATAGCTGGGCGTCAACGTCATCGGACTGCTCTTCAAGCCGTAGAGCTTTTCGATTGCCGTCGTGGCATTGGTCACCGCGGTGGCAATCGCGGTGCCCTTTTCGATCATTCCCACCGCTTCTGAATCGATAAACGTGGTCAAGGCGTTGACGTTGACCGTCGTGCTCGAGGTCAGGCTCGGCAACAAGGCCGACAGCGGCACCCCGCTTTCGGGGTTGACCACGCTGGCGCCGTTGGACTCGCTCACGAAACTACCGCCGCTGGCTTCGATCCGGACCGGGCCGGAAGGAATCGGCGACAAATTCACGCTGTAAGCTCCACTGCTGTTGGTGGTGGTGGTTCCAAGCGGGCTGCCCGATTGGCCCGAGGCGTTAACCGCATAGACACCGACGGTCGCGCCGTTGATCGGCCCTTGGGTCACTTGCCCGCTGACCGTCAGCGAAGTTGCCGGCGGAGTGTTGCCACCGCCGCTGCTGCTGCCGGAACTGCATGCGGCCGCGCCGCAGGCCAATGCGAACAGGAGCAGGGCCTGCAATGGTCGAAGGTTGAGTTTTGCCATTATCAAGATGGTCCTCGGAGTTAGTCAGGCGATGAATAGTCCCTTACGATTGCGCCGATAAAAGGCGACTTGGCAGTCTGTATAACCGCGGTCGCGCAAGCCAGAGCGGCACTCAATCATTGATCCAGGTTCAATGTCAAGAGTGATGATTTAACGTTTAAGGTTTATGGAAAGAGTCCCTTGCGGTCGGACTTCGGCGCTGGCGCGAAGCGATGCGCCCAACCTTAAGGAGCGTTTTTAACGTTTAAAGGCGGTGTCTGAAATTCGAATCGCCCGTAGACCAACGCTTGGGCGTTCTTACTTACGCAGTGTCGGCGCGGGCCAGCTCACGGTAGATCAGCCCCCAGCGCACCCCTTGATCGCTGGCGACCAGCCGTTCTTGCGCGAACCAGGTAAGCGCCCGCTCGAGGATCAGACCGCCGGCGCAGATCACGTCGGCGCGCCCCTCGACCATGGTCGGCAATTGCCGGCGCTGGGCGGTCGTCAGGTTCAGCAAGCGCGTCACGGTGGTTTGGATCTGCGCGCGGTTGAGCACGGCGCCGTGCACTCGCGCGGGGTCGTAGCTGGCCAACTCCAGCGCCAACGCGGCGATCGTGGTGACCGTGCCCGCCACGCCGACCGTAACGCTCGGGCTTATTCGGGGCCAGTCCAGCATGCCGAGTTGAAAATCAATCGCGGCGATAATTTCCTTTTGCTCGGCGGCGCTGAGCGGATCGTGGCGCACCATTCGCTCGGTCAGGCGCACCGAACCGATCGGCAGACTGGCAAGGCGCAGCGGATGACCCGGTTGGGCGGCAATAAATTCCGTCGAGCCGCCGCCGATATCGATGATCAGCAAGGGCTCGGCGGAGGATAGGTGCAAGCCACCCAGCGCGGCCTGATAGTTGAGCGCGGCTTCGTCTTCACCCGGGATGACGTTGAGTTCGATGGAGCATCGGGCACGGACCTGAGCGATGAATTCCGCGCCGTCGCGCGCTTCGCGCAGGGCGCTGGTGGCGGCGGTCAAAAACCGTTGCGCGCCCAAGGCGCGAGCCCGCTGGGTAAACTCGGCAATGGTCTCCAAGGTGCGCTTGGCGGCGGCCGGGTCGAGCACGCCGCTGCGCTCGACGCCGGCACCCAGCCTGGTGACGCGCGCCAGCTCGGCCAACGGCGCCAGCTTGCCCCGCGCATCGGCTTCGACTACCAGCATCAGCACCGTGTTGGTGCCGACATCCAAAGCCGCAAGTTTCATCTTCAGGCCGCGACAGGGGCGCCGGGCACCAGGGCCAATTGATGGCGCGCGATAAAGTCATCCATCGCGGCCAGTGCCCGGTTGGCCATCGCGATCTTCCGGGCGCGTCCGCGCGCCATACCGGGTAGTTCGGGCATCAGACCGAAATTGGCGTTCATCGGTTGAAATTCGCGGCGGCTCGAATCGGTGATGTAAGCGATCAGGGAGCCCAGTGCGGTCTGCGGCGGCGGTACCAGCAGCGCGCGGTCCGCGATCAGACGGGCAATGTTGATCGCGGCCAGCAAGCCGGCGGCTGCCGATTCGACGTAGCCTTCCACGCCGACCAGTTGTCCGGCCACGAACAGGTCGGGGCGGGCGCGCAGGGCCAGGGTCGGCGCCAGCACGCGCGGAGCGTCGATAAAGGTGTTTCGATGGAGCGAGCCCAGCCGCACGAACTCGGCTCGCTCCAGGCCTGGGATGAGACGCAGCACGCGGCGCTGCTCGGGGTAGGTCATCTTGGTCTGGAAGCCGACGATGTTGTACAGCCGCCCCTCGCGATCGTCCTGGCGCAGTTGCACCACCGCCGCCGGCCGCGGCCCGCCGCGCGGGTCGCTTAGCCCCACCGGCCGCATCGGCCCGAAGGCCAAGGTGCGCGGCCCGCGCCGCGCCATCTCCTCGATCGGCATGCAGCCCTCGAAATAGACCGGCCGCTCGAAGGGATGCGCGGCCATCTTCTCCGCCCCCATCAGCGCATCGACGAAGCGCCGGTACTGCTCCTCGCTAAGTGGGCAGTTGATATAATCTTCGCCCCCCTTGCCGTAGCGCGAGGCGCGAAACGCCACCTGCATGTCGATGGAATCTGCGGTCACGATGGGGGCGATGGCGTCGTAGAAGTAAAGGTAACCGCCCCCCATCAGTCCGCTCAAAGCACCAGCCAGCGCGGGCGCAGTCAGCGGGCCGGTGGCCAGGATGGTGGGACCGGCCGGCAGCGCGGTAACCTCCTCGCGAACGATCTCGATTTCCGGTTGCTCGCCCACAACCGCGGTCAGATAGCCGGCGAAGCGCTCTCGATCGACCGCCAGCGCGGCCCCGGCCGGGACCCGCGCGTGCGCCGCCGCCGCCATCACCAGCGAACCCAGCCGGCGCATCTCTTCCTTGAGCACGCCCACCGCGGTTTCCAGCGAATCGTTGCGCAGCGAGTTGGAGCAGACCAACTCGCCAAACAGGTCGGTCTGGTGGGCCTCGGTCTGGCGCTGGGGGCGCATCTCGTAGAGCCGCACCCGCGCTCCGCGTCGCGCGAGTTGGTAGGCCGCTTCGCTGCCCGCCAAGCCGGCCCCGATTACGGTGACAACTGGCGCCCTCATGCGATCAATGCAAACTTCAATCGGCCGGCGCGCCCCTCAGGCCTCGGGTGCGAGGCCGCTAGCGCCGGTCCCCTGGGCCGCACCCGGTGGCGCGGCGACTACGTAGTCGCACTCCTCCTTGGGACAGACCCAGGTGGTGCCGTTGCGCTTGCTGACCTTCTCGACCAGATAGGGCGAGCCGCACTGGGGACAGGGCTGGGAAACCACCTTGTTCCAACTGGCGAAGCGGCATTTGGGATAGCGGTTGCACCCATAAAAGAGCTTGCCCCGCTTGCTGCGCCGCTCCAGCAACTCACCCTCGTGGCAATCCGGGCAACTCACCCCGGTCTTGACCGGCTCGGTGCTCAGCTTCTTGATCCCGTTGCATTCGGGATAGCCCGAGCAGCCCAGGAACTCGCCAAAACGCGAGCGGCGGCGCACCATCGGCTTGCCGCATTTCTCGCACACCTGGTCGCTGAGCGCGGGCGCGGCCGAGGCCTTGAGCTGGATGTTGCCCTGATCGTCGCGGGTGAACTCGCTGGTATTAGAACACTTGGGATAGTTGGCGCAGGCCAGAAACTCGCCGTTGCGCCCCCATTTTATCACCATGTCGCCGCCGTCCAGCTCGCACTTGAGGCCGCTGGGCAGTCCCTTGCCCTTGACCTGCGGCATCTTCTTGCGCGCCTCGCTCAGCCGCTTTTCGAAGGGACGATAAAACCGTTTGAGCGCTTTGACCCAGTTCTCCTTGCCCTCCTCGACCTGATCCAGCTCCTCCTCCAGATGGGCGGTAAAGCCGACCTCGACGATATCAGGGAAGGCCGCCAGCAGCAGATCGGTCACCGTGCGGCCCAGCGAGGTCGGACGCAAGCGCTTGCTCTCGTCCTCGTCCACATACTCGCGGTTGAGGATGCTGGTCATGATGGCGGCATAGGTGGAAGGGCGCCCGATACCGTTTTCTTCAAGCTCCTTGATCAGCGTGGCCTGGGTGAAGCGCGGCGGCGGCTGGGTGAAGTGCTGCTCGGGCAGAAACTTGAGCAGCCGCACCCGCTCGCCCTCGCTCAGCGGCGGCAGTTGGGCCTCGGCTTCGTCTTCGGCCACCGGCTCGTCCTGGCCCTCGGTATAGACCCGGATGAAGCCGTCGAACTTCATAACCTGGCCGGTGGCCCGGAACTGCTCCTTGTCCGCCAGCAAATCGACCGTGGTGCGGTCGAAGACCGCCGGCGGCATCTGGCTGGAGACGAAACGATTGAAGATCAGGGTGTAAAGCGCCAACTCGTCGCGCTGCAGGTAGCGCGCCAGCGATTCGGGGTCGCGCTCCAGCGCGGTGGGACGAATCGCCTCGTGTGCTTCCTGGGCCGACTTGGCCGAGCGATAGGAATTGGGCCGCTCGGGCACATAGCGGGCGCCGTAGCGCGCGCCGATATATTCGCGCACCGCCGCCAGCGCCTGATCCGAGACGCGCGGCGAGTCGGTCCGCATATAGGTGATAAGACCCACCGCGCCCTGATCGCCCAGCTCCACCCCTTCGTACAGCTTCTGCGCGATTCGCATCGTGCGCGAGGGCGAGAAATGCAGCTTGCGCGCCGCCTCCTGCTGCAAGCGCGAGGTGATGAAGGGCGGCGCCGGGCTGCGGCGTACCTCCTTGCGCTCGATCTTGCTGACCGTGAAGGGCGGCGCCCCTGGCGCGAGACCTTCGCTCCCGCTCTTGCCGTTCACCGGCGGACTGAGCCGAGCCACGATAGCTTCGGCTTCGACCTGGCTCAGCTTGTAATTCTTGTTGTCGACGCGCTGGCCATCGTGACTGAACAGGCGGGCACGGAAGACCGGCGGCGCGGCCGCTTCCAGTTCGGCGTCCAAGGTCCAGTATTCTTCGGCGCGGAAGGCCTCGCGCTCGCGCTCGCGCTCGACGATAATCCGCAGCGCCACCGATTGGACTCGTCCGGCGCTCAGCCCGCGGCGCACCTTTTCCCACAACAAGGGACTGATCTTGTAGCCGACCAGCCGATCGAGCACGCGACGGGCTTGTTGGGCCTCGTACAGTGGGCGGTTGAGCTCTGAGGGATGGGCCAACGCGTCCTTGACCGCGCCCGGCGTGATCTCATGCAAAAGGACGCGATGGATGCGGTTGGCGCGAGCCTGTCCCAATTGCTCGGCCACGTGCCAGGCAATCGCTTCACCCTCGCGGTCGGGGTCGGTGGCCAGGTAGATGTCCTGCTTGTCGCGGGCCGCCTGCTTGATGGAATCGATAACCTTCTGCTTGCCTTTGATAATCTCGTACTGAGGCTCGAAATCGCGCTCGAGATCCACCCCCAGCTTGCTTTTGGGCAAATCCATCACATGGCCGACCGAAGGGGCGACCAGGAAGTCCGCGCCCAGATAGCGCTTGATGGTTTTGGCCTTGGCCGGCGATTCAACGACTAACAGATACTTAGCCACTCGGTCTCCGGTTCCGTAGCATTCAACTCTGCCACTGAAACAAAGGGATTAGGCGCTGGCCGCGGGGGCCAACGAAAACAGCTTGCCCGGATGCTGCACCACCATGCCCGTCAGCTCCAGCTCTAGCAACAGGCTAAGAACAGTCTGCGCATTTAGCCCACAACTTTCCACAATCGCGTCGATATGCACCCGCTCGCCCGCCGGAAGCTGGTCCACCACCGAGCGCAAGCTGGCGCTCAGCTCCGCCCTTTGCGCTGGCCGATCTGCCTGCGGCTTGGGCGACGAGGGCAATACATTGCGGCCGGCCGAGCCACTGAGTTGGGGGGCCAATTCCTCGATCACGTCCTCCACACATTCGACCAGCCGCGCGCCTTCCTTGAGCAATCGATTGCTGCCTCGGGCCTTGCCGCTCAAAGGGCTGCCAGGAACGGCAAAGACCTGGCGATTTTGTTCCAAAGCTAGGCGCGCCGAAATTAGCGAACCGCTGTGCTCGGCGGCTTCCACCACCACCACGCCTAGGCTCAAACCGGCGATGATGCGATTGCGCACGGGGAAATTCTCCGGCGCTGGAGGGCTGCCCAGGGGAAACTCGCTGAGCAAAGCGCCTCCGCCCGCTATCATCTCCTGGGCCAGTTTAGAATGCTCGGGGGGATAGATTCTATCCACCCCGCAACCCAGCACCGCGATCGTCCGCCCGTGCGCTTCCAAGGCACCCAGATGGGCCTCGCTGTCAATCCCGCGCGCCAGGCCGCTAACTACGACAATCCCTTTGGCCGCCAGCTCCAATCCGAGCCGGCGGGCCATGTGGCGGCCGGCCTCGCTGGCCGCTCGTGCGCCCACCACCGCGACACAATCACGCTCTCCCACCGGCATCTGGCCGCGCACATAGAGTACCGGCGGCGGATCGGGAAGCTGGGCCAGATTGGGCGGATAGTCGGGATCGGCCCAGACGATCAGACGGCCGCCCAGACCAACCAAGTCGCACAGCTCTCGCTCCAGGGGCGCGAAGTTCTGAAACTGGCGCAGGTTGCGCGCGGTGGTGCGCGGGATTCCTGCCGCGCTCAGCTCCGCCTCACTGGCGGAGAAGATGGCTGGGGCGCTCCCGAAGCGCTCCAGCAGCAGGCGGGCGACCCGCGGCCCGACGCCGTGAACTCGGCACAAAGCCAGCCAATAGACCTGTGGACCAAACTGCATGCCTTGAATCGCCTTGCCGTTAGCTTTTATCCCCTCACATTACAAACCTTATTCCAAATGAGCAAAAGTCTCGCCGGCGGCAAGCCGGCTTTCTTGACCCGCCCCCCCGAATCAAATAACTAAAAGCGGGTGCTTCAGGTGCCCTCGCCCGGCGATTTAAGCTTGTTAACGTGCGCCGTCAAGCCCCAGAGGTCGTACATGGATGCGGTTTCCTCCGAAGAAATCAAGCTGAATTTCCATCAAATGTCGGCCGTCGACAAACAGATCGTGATCTTCAGCTTCTATCGCGATGCTGAATTGCGCGGCGCCCGGCTGCTATTCAACCTGATAGGCCATCTCAAGGAGGCCGACGCCCAGCTCAAGCTCTCGCGCCACTTGGCCGATGAAACCCGCCACGCTTGGCTGTGGACCAAACGGATCTCTGACCTGGGCGGCAATCCGGTAATCGTCAGCGACGGCTATCAGCGGCGCTTGGGCCTGCGCACCGGCGTGCCCAAGGATGTAATCGACCTGCTGGCCCTCACGGTGGTGGTCGAAGAGCGGGCGCGCAGCCGCTATACCACCCATGCCGAGCTCCCCAACGTCGATCCCGAAACCTTGGAGGTCCTGCAAGCAGTAACCGAGGACGAATCCTGGCACCTGGCCTGGATCGAGCGCAAAATGCGAGAGATTGCCACCGCCCAAGGCAAGCCCGAGCGCGCCGAGCAGGCATTGGAGCGCTATCGCGCGATCGATCGTGAGGTTTACGCTACCTTGGCCGCTGATGAAGCGGAGCTGATGAGAGCCTGATCGATCGAAGCTTCCTTCCTCCAAATTAAGCATTCCGCCGCCGGCCGCAACCGCGGTTCGCGCACAGGCGGGTTGAGCTGCTGGTTCCTGCTGCTGGTCGGGATGTTAGCGGCGACGGGTTGCAACCATGGCTCCGTCGCCGGCGGGTCGCCCGCCTTCAAGGTCGCGCTCCTAACCTCGGGTCCGGTCAGCGACGGCGGCTGGAATGCTTCGGCCTACGAAGGGCTGGAGCTGATAAAGAGCCGGCTCAAGGCCCAAACGGCCCAGGTTCAGACCACCTCGCCAGCCGACTTTGCCGATGCCTTTCGCGATTTTGGCGCGCGCGGCTTCAACGTCATCTTCGCCCACGGCTTCGAATACACCGATGCCGCTCTGCGCGCGGCCCGGCTGTTTCCCCACACCGTCTTCGTCATCAGTTCGGGCCGCACCAGCGCCGCCAACGTGGCCTCGATCAATTTCAAGTTCGAAGAGGCGACTTATGTCGAGGGTGTGCTGGCCGGCCTGATGAGCAAGAGCGGGGTCGCTGGCGCAGTAGGTGGAGTCGAATTGCCGGCCATCCGCTACACCTTTGACGGCTATCGGCTGGGCTTTAACTCGGTGCGCCCCAAGGGTCAGGTGTTGGTCAGCTTTATCGGCAACTTCAACGACGTGGGTGCGGCCAAGGAAGCGGCGCTGGCACAAATCGGTCGAGGCGCAGATTTCCTGACGGTCAACGCCGACGCGGCGGGAATCGGCGTGCTACAAGCGGCGGCTCAGCGCAACGTTTACGCTTTTGGAGCTTTTCGCGATCAGAATTCGCTCGCTCCCACGGCTGTTATCGCCAGCGCGATTTGCGATGTAGCCGACGCCTTCCTGCGCCTGGCCTCGGAAGTCCGCGAGGGCAGCTTCAAACCCGCGGTCTATGACTTCGGAATGAAGGACGGCCTGGTTAGATTAGTATTCAATCCGGCGCTGGAACCCAAGATTCCACCTGGCGTGATGGCACAGGTTAAAGCGGCCGAGAGTCGGGTGATGGCGGGCGAAGTCAAATTGCCCTCCTTGCAGCCCGAGCCCGCGCCGGCAAGCTGAAACGGCCGCTGGCCGCGCCGACGACTAGGATTTCATCGGAAAACATCTTGAGCAGGCTTGGCTTGAAGCCTACCTTGTTTGAGGGGGGTGGTTTCAAGGCCGTCAATGACCGACCAGGTGGAAATAAGACCGTTACTGGGCAAGTTAGCCGCCTCGGTTACGGTACCAGGCTCTAAAAGCATCACCAACCGGGCTCTGCTGATGGCGGCGATGGCTGCGGGACGCTCCACCCTGAGCTCGGCGCTTATCAGCGACGATACCCGTTACATGATCGCAGCGCTGCAAGACTTGGGCTTCGCAGTGCGCGTCAATGAATCTCTGGGCGAGGTTGAGGTCAATGGCGGCGCCGGCAAAATCCCCCGCCCGCAGGCCGATCTGTTCGTCGGCGGTTCAGGCACCGCGATGCGCTTTCTGGCCGGTTTTCTAACCTTGGGCCAGGGTGCTTACCGTCTGGACGGCAATAGCCGTATGCGCCAGCGCCCGATCGGCGACCTGTTGCAGGCCTTATCCAATCTGGGACTGGTGGCACGCTCCGAGCGTGACAACGGCTATCCGCCGGTGCTGATCGAAGTCAACGGCGGCGGCTTCAAAGGCGGCATCACCCGGATCGATGCCAGCCTCTCCTCGCAATTCGTCTCCGCCCTGCTGCTGCCCGCGCCACTGTGGCCCGAGGGTTTGCGCCTGACCATTGACGGCTTGGCCGCCAAGCCTTTCGTGCTGATGACGTTGCGACTTATGCAACGCGCGGGCATCCGCTGCTCCATGGACGGTAACGTGGCGTTGATTCCAGGCGGCCAAAATTATCGCCGCGGTCACACTATAGTCGAAGCCGACGCCTCCAGCGCCAGCTACTTCGCGGCTGCCGCGGTCATCTGCGAAGGTCGCGTGCGGCTGAATCACCTGCGCCGCGATTCGGTCCAAGGCGACGTTCATTTTCTCGAACTGCTTGAGCAGATGGGCGCGCGAGTGACCTGGCAGGAGGACGCGGTGGAAGTAGCCGGCGCCGATTCTCTGCAGGGCGTGGATGTCGATATGAGCGGGATGCCCGACATGGTGCCAAGCCTGGCAGTGCTGGCGCCCTTTGCCAACTCGCCGACAACCATTCGTAAGGTCCAGTTTATCCGCCATCACGAAAGCGATCGGCTTCACGCCCTGGCGGTCGAGCTCGGGCGGCTGGGGGTTGCGGTTGACGAACGACCCGATGGCTTGGTGATTCATCCCGCCACTCCCAAGGCCGCCTCAATCGAAACCTACGACGACCATCGTATCGCGATGAGCTTCTCGGTGCTTGGGCTGCGCATTCCGGGAATCCGAATCAAGGATCCCGGCTGCGTCTCCAAAACCTACCCGCAGTTTTTTGTCGATTTAGCTTCGCTCGGCTGAGGCTGAAAAGTCCAACCTCAATTGGGTCAGCGGCGGCGGCTTTGACTCCGGCGAGCCGAGGGAGCGGGCCCATCCCAGCTTCGCGCGCAGCCGAGTGAAGATCAGCTCAAGCTGACGTTCGTAAGCCGGCGCCGCGTAGCTGTTGGATGCGTACATGCGCTCCAGACGAGGCGCCGACTCGGGCAGGCGGCGGCGAATGAAAGGAAGGAAATGGGCTGCGGCCGCGGGCTTGAGGAACAGCGCGCGCCAATGAACTTGGCGCGCTCCCGCCTGTTTGGCCGCCACCATCACCTGCTCGATCGCCGAAGGCGAATCGGTGAGGCCTGGGATCATCGGCATCATCATCAGGTTGCAGGCGATCCCGGCCGCGCTCAGTTGGTGCATCGCCCACAGGCGCAGTTGGGGGCGCGGCGCGCGCGGCTCGAGCGTCCGCTGCAGCGTGCGATCCAGCGTGATCAGGGAAAAATTGACCGCCAACCGTGAGCGCTTCGCGATCGCCGACAATACATCCAAATCGCGCACGATCAGTGCGGATTTGGTCGTGATCGACAGCCGCAAGCCACCCACGCGCGCCAACACTTCGAGCATCGACCGCGTCACTTCGAACTGCCGCTCGGCGGGCTGGTATGGATCGGTGGCGGTCCCGATCGCGATCGCCTGCGCGCCCAGCGGGGTACGCGCCAGAGTCCGCTCCAGCACCTCGGCGGCACGCTGCTTTACAAAGATTCGTCGCTCGAAATCCAAAGGGTCGGACAAATCGAGAAATTCGTGTGTATAGCGCGCGTAGCAATACGCGCATCCCATCTCGCACCCCCGATAAGGATTAATCGTCCAGCCAAATGGCATCCGCTCGTTGGCACAGCGATTTAGAATCTGTCGCGCCGGCAGCGAACGAAATTCGATGCCACGCCGGCGCTCTGCAAGCTGCGCGGGGGGCGGTTCTTCGAACATACTTTCGCCATTATTTCGCTAAAAGTGACGGATGTCAAAGGTCCTTGAATCGCCACCTCGAGCCTTTGCTGGATGCCGGAAAAGCACGAACTTTGGGCCATAAGCGCGGGCGGCCTGCGGCACGGGTATGGACAGGGCCGGCGCTCTCTATCAAAGATGGCGTCAGTTTGAGCATGCCGATCGATTCACGGGGAATTTGATGGAGGCGGTACAGAGCGTAGCCGCGCCCATTGCCACTCCGGCCAATCCGCACAAATGGCTGATCGCCATCGCGGTGATGCTGGGCTGCATCCTGGAGTTGCTCGATACCACCATCGTCAACGTATCGCTGCCCCACATGCAGGGGAGCTTTTCCGCCAGCGTGGACGAGATCACCTGGGTGGTAACCAGCTACCTGGTAGCCAACGGGATAATGATCCCGCTGACCGGCTGGATTTCCGGCCGCTTCGGCCGCAAACGCTACTTCCTGTTTTCGGTCAGTACCTTCGTCTTCGCCTCGGCCTGTTGCGGGCTGGCCCGCACCCTGGACCAGATCGTGCTGTTTCGTCTGCTGCAGGGCTTCGCGGGAGCGGCGATGCAACCCTCTTCGCAAGCCATCATGATGGAGACCTTTCCGCCCGAAGAGCAGCAGATGGCGATGGCGACCTGGTCGATGGGAATCTCCGTGGCTCCGGTGCTGGGACCGACGGTCGGGGGCTGGATCACGGACAATTGGTCATGGCGTTGGACCTTTTACATCAACGTACCGATAGGGCTGATCGCGATCGTGATGGTGAGCTTGTTCCTGCACGATCCTCCCTATTTGAAACGGCTCAACCAGCGCATCGACTACTTCGGCATCGTCTTGCTCACCTTGACTTTGGGCCTGACTCAACTGGTCGCCGATCGCGGGCAGCGCGCCGACTGGTTCGGCTCACCCTGGGTAGTCTATGCCTCGGTCAGCGCACTAACCGCGGGAGTCATTTTCGTCTGGCACGAGTTGCGCAGCAGCGCCCCCGTGCTGGAGTTGCGTATCTTTGCGATCCCGCTATTTACGGCCGCTACCGTACTGATGGTCCTGATGGCTTTCCTGGTCTACGGAACCAGCCTGATGAACCCGATCTTTCTCCAGGAATTTTTGGGTTACACCGCGTGGAAGGCTGGTTTGATGATGGCACCGCGATCGATCGGCTCGATCGTCGTGCTGATTTTCATCGGTCAGATCGCGCGCCGCGGCGTCAATACTCGTCCCTTCATCGTGCTGGGCTTCGCGATAATCGCGTTCTCCTTGTGGCAGATGGCGAAATGGAATCAGGACGTTGGCCCCTGGAATATCGCCATTCCGGTTTTCGTCAACGGCCTGGGCACGGGCTTCATTTTCGCTCAGCTCGCCGCCATTTCGCTGGCGACCGTGGATCGAGAGCGGATGGGGGCAGCGGCCAGCTTGTTCAACATGACGCGCAATACCGGCGGTTCGATCGGAATTTCGGTCATCACGACCCTGTTCGTCAGCCATCAGCAGATTAATCAAAGCTATTTGGCCGAGCATATTTCGATTTTCGAGGTCTGGAAGCTGGCCCACGGAGTGCCGCGGATGCCGGGCAGTCCGGGGTTCAACTTGTTCAATCTGGCGGGCGGCCACAGCGCCAGCCTGGCCAGCTTGTATGCCGAGGTTCAGTCGCAGGCGGCGATGTTGGCATTCTCCGACGTTTACCGGGTCCTGTTGGTAGTGACCTTGCTGATGATCCCCACTTTCTTCCTGATCCGCCATGCTCCGATGAGCATGGGCGGACCGCCGATGGAATGATTCAGGGCAGGATGGCCAGGGCGAAGGCCGCCGGCAGTTTGCTGGCCAGCTCGCGCACCGTGCGTTCGCCCACTCCCCAACGCAACAGCGAGCCGTCACTGGTCACGGCGAACAAGTCAGCGCATGCCCAGGGGCTGTGCACGATCTGCATGATCATGCCACGACGCGCCATCGGCAGCTCTCCGAAAGGGGAAAAGCTCCGGCCGCCGTCGCGGCTTTCGAACAACAGCGCATCGGCGCCGTCGCCATTGAGCCAACTGGCCGGGGGGCCTGCTCCACCGGCGGTGTAGATCAACCCTTCGGCGGCGAGCACCGCGGTCAAGTAGGGGCGAGTGATCCCCTTGACCACCTCCCAGCTCCGGCCGCGATCGCGCGAGCAATACAAGCCGCGCCCGCTGGTGGCGAAAATCGACGAATCGGCGCCCGCCAGCGCCAGCGCGTGCACGTCGCGCGGCAGTCGCGAATCCAGGGCCTCGAAGCTTTGTCCGCCGTCGGCGGAGTGGAACGCTCCGCCTCCCGCCACTCCAACATAGAGCGCGGCGGAGTTATTAGGGTCAAATGCAATCGCGCTGACATGGGGAATCTGCGGCGCGCGAGCGGATTTCCAATGGATCCCGCCAGGCAGGGTTGCAAAAGCGCGGCATTCCTCGAAGCTGTCGCCATAATCGCCGCTGTAGAGCAGTCGGCCATGGCTGCAGCCGGCCCATACCCCCCCTGCGCTATCGGGGACTCCGGCAAGGGTCCAGAAACTCTCGTGCAATCCGCGTGGAGTCAACTCGCGCCAGCTTCGCCCGCCATCGTGGGAACGGAACAAGGCGCCGGCCAGCTCGAGGGCGGGCACGAAATCGGCCGCGTCGGCTACCTCGTTGCGACCGGCATAGATGATGTTGGGGTCGGCGCTACTTTGCGCCATGCAGGCGATCGCGTCGGGATGGGCACTGACAGCGGTCACGGCGCCCTCGCGCTCGCCGTCCACGATCACGATCCCTTTGGCGGTACCCACGCATATTCGCATCCGCGCTCATCCTCGCGTGGGATCAGTTCACGCGCCACCCTGCATCTGTCGGCCCACGGCCAAGCCCAGCTCGGGCGGCAATTCGCTGGGTGCCACTTTAGACGAGGCCGAATCCACTCGCACGCGCTTCACCACGACACTCCCATCGGCCAGCGCCAGCCGCAGCCCGCCGCCGTCGAGCGAAACGATCGTACCGGGTGGGCCGGCGCCGACCGTCGCCTCACCCAGAGCCGCTTCGTAAAGCCGGATGCGGTGGCCGTCGAGCTGCGCGTAGGCGCCGGGCTGAGGGTCGCAGCCGCGGATCAGGTTGAAGATCGCCCGCGCGCCTTGGCTGAAATCCACCGCCGCATGTTCATCGCGGCAGGGCGGCTCATAAGAGGCTTTGGTCTCGTCCTGCGCGAGAGCTGGCGCCTGACCGGTCTTGATCAATTGCAGCGCTTCACCCAAGGTCTGGATTCCCAATGGAAACAGGCTGTTGAAATAGAGCGCGCCGGTGGTATCTGCGGGTCCAATCGGCACCGCTTTCTGAATCAGGATGGGACCGGTATCGATCCCCTTGTCGGGCCAGAACCAGGTTACCCCGGTCTCGCGCTCGCCATTGATGATCGCCCAGTTGATCGCGCTGGCGCCGCGATGGCGGGGCAGTAGGGAAGGATGAAAGCAGATAGATTTGTAGCGCGGCAGATAAAGGATGCGTTCGGGCACGATAATGGTCGCGAAGGCCAAAATCGCCAAGTCAGCGTTGAGAGCGGCAAACTGCTGGAATGCTCCATCACCCTTGAACGACGTCGGCTGGCTCAGTGCCAACCCCCGCTCGCGCGCGCGCAGCGCCAGTGGATCTGCCCTTCCCCCACGGTCCGCAGGCGCGAACACATGCACGATCTCGTCGCCTTGACGCTCGACCTCTTCCAGTGCTTTGACGGCAAACGCGGCCTGGCCGATCAGGGCAATTCGCATCGGTTACCTCGCAGCGCCCTCAAGCTATCAAAGCGCCACCATGTGGGCCAAGCTCGTCGCCGTCTAATTCCGGGGCGGGCCGCTTCCCTCGGCGGGCGCGGGAGCAATCGAGAAGGGGTTTCCCTTGCTTGCCTTCCCCCGCAGGCCAGCGGGGTGGCGACCTGTGGTCCGGAAGAGGACCTCGAGCGTGCGGCGGAATTGATGGGCGACGACCAGATTCGCCGAATCATGATAACCGACGATAACCCTCGCTTGGCGAGTGAGCCTTGCACACCTTGACGCGCTTGGGATCGCGCCCGCCGGCGATGATATCGATGACATAGGGCACCGCGGGGGGATGAAAGTTATCTGGGACGCGGTACTGGGACCGAACTAGATAAAAATTAGCAGAACTTGCATAGAGATAAATATGTAGAATAATGTCCCACTATGGCGCGGATTACGAGTCTTAGCCGGGAGCATCCGCTTGCGGATGTCGCAGGGAGCATTATCACCATGAACCGGGTCAAACTCGCGCCTGCATGGCCGCTCGGTCCGCTGTACCGGCACTGGCCGCACTTTCTTTATGCCTTTTAGCTCACCCCTTTAGTTTGACCGGCATTACGAGATCGACAAAATGCCGAGTGACGGCAGGGCCTGCGTTTGAGTGCATTTGCCCGCTATTTCCGGCGGCTCGGGGCGTACGTAAAGGCGGAGTTTCGGGCAGGCTCCGATTCCGTTCAACATCATGGCGCGCGACTCAGGAGTGTAAAAATTGGAGCTACAAGCTTACTCCCGCTCAGTTCTATCCCTGGCTCTGATCAGCTTTGCCGTCGCGCTCAGTGGCTGCGGCGGCTCAAGCAGCAGCAACCCGCCGCCGCAACCGCTGCAAGAGGCCTTGGTGGTTGGCGGCGCCAGCGGTCCGATTTATCAGGAACTGCAAACCGCCTATCAGATCACCTCGGGTAATGGCACGGAATCGGCCGCCGATTATCAGATCCTGATTTACGACGGCACGGCGGTAACCCCGAAGCAGATCGAGCAGTTCGCGACCACCAATAATTTCCTCTCGGCGGGCAAAATCCTCATTGTGCTCGATCCCACTCAAGCGGACCGCCAAGTGATAGAAACCCTGGTCGGCGCCACGGCGCTGGACGATTCACCCGCGCTGGCCCTCTTCAACGCCTACTCGAACGACGGCAGCCTTCAAACCGTCAACATGGTGGAGTTCCCAGTCGCGCTCGGTGAGGACACGATCCAAACCGTTCCCCCCGGACCCTCGCAGAGCGGCTCGACCCCGAGTATCGGAGCGGCCGACGAGGCGACATTGCGCCAGCAAACCGAGCAGTGGCGAGCCTTGTACGAGAGCAAATATTGGCTCGCGCAAACGACGGTGCATGCCCTGTCAGGGATTTCGAGTGAGCAATTCGCCGCCGCCGCGGCCGACACTGGTACGACGGCCTCGCCCTCGGCGCTAGCCTCGGGAAGCAACCCGGACCTGGCGAGTTTTCTCTCGCCGGCCCAGGACGTTACTCCGGCAAGCAACGGTTCGCAGTTCCTGAGCGTGCAGCCGTTTTTCCATTATTTGCCTCGGACCCTGGATATCCAAAGCATATACTATCAGCCGCGCTTTCAGACCGTGTACCCCAAGGCCATAACGCCCGGTAACTTGGAGTCACGCGGGCTGTGTAGCTTCCTGCCCGTGCAGGCTTCATTCCAGATGACGCCGGCGCAGACGACGGCGAACAACGTCAACGTCGAGACCGCGACCTATCGGATGCTGGAGCAGTACAACAGTGCCTATGTACACGAAATTATCGCGCGGCAGTTCATCACCTCGAATCCGACGGTTGCCTCTTCATCCACGCCGCCGATCGGGACCGAGACGATCGCTTTCTGCAAAGGGATAGCCGCAGTGCAGCCGTACTGCGACCCTAACCCCGATCTGCTTTGTCAAAACTTCAGCGAAACTCATCCCTTATCATCCTTGCGCGGATTCAACGGCGAAGTCATCAGCACCTTGAGCTGGGATCCGAGCAGTGCCGCGATGCTTAAGCTCGATGGCTTGCTGCCGTTGACCGCGAATAACGTCACCAACCTCACCACCTCAAGCGCCTATTCGCGCACCGTGAGCTGGTCGATCCAGGGCGGCTTGGACTTCAACGGCGGCACCATCAGCGGCAAGAACGTAGGCCTCAATCTGGGTGGCAGCGCTGGTGAGTCCCATACCTGGACCTGGGGCACGGCCCAGTCGATGAATCTGCCGGATTGGCAGTTGACCTCCAATGGCCTGCCGCCGCTGCCAAACAGCACCTACGATTTCTTTGCCTTCAATGGCCCTAACAGTCTAGCCAACCTGAAACTCTACCAAACCGCGACCGGGCAGACCGTGCCAAGCTTTTCGGGGCTGACGGATTTGCAGCAAAATTCCCTGGTCGAGCGCAATGAAAGCGATTGGAGCACCAAGGGCAAGGGGACGACGCTGCCAGCGAGCACGGCGACACTAACCGTCGCCCCGGTGTTCAACTATGGCGAGGTGTACAACCTCTACACTCTGGGGCAATGTAACACTTATCCGTTTTGCGCCGGGCGTGCCGTCGGGATGAATCCTTACGGCGCGCTCCACACCTTCACCCTGACACCGGTTCAGATCGCGTTGGATTTTTCCAGGCCGCTGCTCCAACCGCCGTTGCCCGCGCTGTGGACCATCAGCGCCTCGCTCACCCCCATCCAAAACCCACAGGGTTTCTACCCGGTGCAAGGGACCGTAACGCTCAATGCGGTCAGCCCCACCAATACGACGATTGGTCTGGGCGCCGAGGTCTATCCCTTCGGTAGTACTCAGCCCGCCGATACGGTGATCAAAAGTCTGCCACTGAGTGTCACGATTCCAGCCGGCAGCCTGACCGCCAACTTCACCGCGCTGGCCCAGAACATCGGCTTTCCCTACAACGTTCGCTGGTGGGCGTTGCAAGGCTCGGGCCGCCAGACCGCCTACGCGATGACGGTACCAGCTCGATAGGACGTCATGTCCGCTCGCCGGCGCGAGGCGCGAGCGGCGGCCGGAGCGCTCGCCCGCGCTTGCGTGGCGAGCGCCCCCTATCCAAACGGCATAGGGAGTAGCGGCGCGCCGCTACCCCCTATGCCACACCACCGGACTGGCGGTTTGGCCGCATCCGGCGGTTCGGATGGTCGAGCTTAGTCCTATCCGGTATAAGCGACCGGCGACGAAGCGCGACGCTTTTCCGTGGCGACTTGCGCCCCAAAGCCCCGCGCCTCGATACGGGTTCCCCTTCGACCGCCGGCTCGGAGCGCCCGGCGCTAATGCATCATCGCGCCGCCATCGACCAGGATGGTCTGGCCGGTGATAAAGTCGCTGTCGGCCGAAGCCAGAAAAATCACCGTCCCAACCAGATCCTCGGGCGACTGATCGCGCTTAAAGGAGCGATCGCGCAAGTTACGCGCTCGCGCCTCGCTCATCGCTTCCAGCCGGCCGCGAATGTTACCGCTGAGGGTAAGCCCGGGTGCCACGCAGTTGACCGCGATCCCATCGCCACCCAGTTCGCGTGCCGCCGCCCGCGTCAAGGCGATCACCGCACCCTTGGAGGCCACGTAATGCAACTCGCCCGGCGGGGCACTGAAGAAGGTGCTGGAAGCAACATTGATGATCTTGCCGTAATGTTGGCGGCGCATCACCGGCAGTACGGCCTTGATACATTCGAACGGTCCGCGCGTGTTGACCGCCATCATCCGATCCCACTGCTCAGAGCTGATCTCGCTGAGCGGCTTGGGTGTGTCTGGCCCGCCCAGTCGCGCGGCATTGTTGACCAGCACCTGGATTTCGCCGAAGGCAGCCACGGTCTGGCGCACTAATTCGACCACGGCGGCGGAGTCGGTTACGTCCACCTGCAAGCCGATCGCCTCGCCTCCCACCCGCTTGATCGCATCCACCACCGGCGCCGGATCGACGATATCGCACAGGCTAAGACGCGCCCCTTCGGCCGCCAGCGCGCGGGCATAAGTTGCGCCCAGCCCATCCAGACTACCGGCTCCGGTAACGATTGCCGTACGACCACTGAGTCTTCCCATCTTATTTGCTCCATCGGCAGGAGTGAGTCTTAGCCATCAAGTTCCGGGTAATGGCGAAAAATCCCTTGACTGTTGAACGCGATGCGCCGAGCGGAGGCCAGGTAGGCTGCAATCCGAGGGCGCTGGGCAACCCGTTGATGCAGGTCGAGCAGGCGCGGATGGCCTTTGCCCTGCCGCTCCATCGCGCGGGGAAAGGCAAACTTGAGTCCCTCGATGACCTGGAACAGCGACAGGTCGGCATAGCTGAGCTTGCTCCCGCCAAGCCAGCGTCCCTGGCGCTCCAACACCCGCTCATAATAGCCCAGATGCTTGGGCAGGCGCAGCTTCAAGAAAATCTCGGCACGGCGCGCGGCCTCGGGCTTCTGATCGTCGTAATAAAGGCTGGCGGCGATCGGGTGATGGGTGTCGTGAACCTCCACAAGCAGGTCGGACATGGTCAGTTGAAGCTGATTGACCCACAACCGACCGGCTTCGGTTGCCGGGGCCAAGCCGTGACGAGCGCCCAGGAACAACAGGATGTTGGCGGTCTGCCCGATCAGCAGTCGCCCCGCCTTGAGAAAGGGGGGCGCAAAGGGCGGATGGCCAGCCTCGTCGTTCAAAAGCCGCGTCAGTGCGCCAACCCCGCCATGGCGCTCATCGCGCGCGACATCGATGTATTCGACCGCGCCTTCTTCCAATGCCAGGCGCACGAATTCGCCACGTCCCTGAATCGAGGGCCAATAGTACAGTTCGTAGGGCATGGTCGTAACCTTTCGCGCTCGCAACGGGGCGCCGGCGGTTTTTCAGCTTCATCTCTCAATAACATTGGCTCGATGGCAAGCGCCAGCCGCGAGCGCCCAGGTTCCGCAGTCCAAGGTGAACCACCGAAGGGCGGCAGAATTGCAAAAAGGGATTTACCCCGGCGTCGCCGCGCGATAAGGATCGTGCCTCGGAGCAGTTATTTGAACCCCCCCGACCCACAACCGCTGCAGAAGGAAAAGCCCACGGCCGCGGTGGCTGATGAGGGCGCCCCGCTGGAACGCAAGCGCGAGGAGCGGCTGATTTTCGACGTCGGGATGCATACCGGGCAGGACACGGACTTCTATCTCAAGAAGGGCTTCAAAGTGGTCGGGATCGAGGCCAATCCGCGGCTGGCAGCGCAGTGCGCGGCGCGCTTTCGTTCCGAGATCGACCAGCAGCGGCTGATTATTCTCAACCTTGCGATCGCGCGCCAGCCCGCGACCCTGCCCTTCTACATCAATCTGACCCACAGCGAATGGAGCTCCCTGGATCCGGAATTGGGCATGCGCGAGGGGCGCTTCGAGACCATCGACGTACCCACCGTCACCCTCGCCAGCATCTTCAATCGCCACGGCGTGCCCTACTATTTGAAAATCGATATCGAGGGATACGACGATATCGCCCTGGAAAGCCTGGCCACCACACGCATCAAGCCCCGCTTCGTGTCGGTTGAGAGCCCCCATCGCTCGACTTTGGAATATCTACAGGCGCAGTCTTACAGCCGCTTCAAGTTCATCAACCAGGCGCAGGTGCGAAAGATGCGATGCCCCCGGCCGGCGCGCGAGGGCATGTACGTGCGCTACCAGTTCGAATTCGGCTCAAGTGGTCCCTTCGGCGAGGAGAGCGTGGGCCCCTGGCTAAGCGCCGAAGAGGTCGCGCGCGCAATCGACGCATACTGGGGTAATCCCAAGCTGAATCCCGCGGTTGACGGTTGGTTCGATTTGCATGCCGCCATGGCCGAGCCGGCCGACTCGCCGGCACAGACCGCTGGCGTGTGGCGGCGGCTTAAAGCGCGTTGGCACAAAGCCGATTTGCACTAATCGGCTTGAGTTCCTGCCCTCGCCAAAGGCAAAAGCGGCGCGCCATCTAGTGTCCCTAAACAACTTGACAGCGAGCCACGCGTCATCCTGGAGGGTCTGTCAATCTTTTTCTCGTCATCTTGAGCCGGCGAGACCGGCGAGCCGTGTCGGAACGCCTCGCGCGGTCTCCCACGTACCGGTCCCGCCTTATGTGCCGGCCCCGCGCTGGCGCGAAAGCGCGCTCGCGCGCAACTGGGCCAGCGTGGTGCGCGAGGTGATCGCTTCGCCGGCCAGCGGCAGCTCCAGCAGCGCTGCGCAACCCTGCGCGCGCGCTCGCGCAAAAGCCGGCGCGAAGCCGGCGTTATCCTCCACTCGCTCCGCGTATAACCCGTAGGCGCGCGCCAACGCCACGAAATCGGGGTTACGCAACTCGGTGGCGCTGACTCGGCCCGGGTAGTGGCTTTCTTGATGCATTCGGATAGTGCCGTACATCCCGTTGTTGACGACCAAAAAAATCGGGGCCGCGCCGTATTGCATCGCGGTCGCCAATTCCTGCCCGTTCATCAGAAAGCAGCCATCGCCCGAAAACGACAAAACCGGGCGCTGGGGATACAGCAGAGCGGCCGCGATCGCAGCCGGCACTCCGTAACCCATCGAACCGCCCACCGGGGCCAGCTCGGTGCCAAAACCGCGATAATGCCAGAAGCGATGGACCCAGCCGGTGTAATTGCCGGCGCCGTTGGCAACGATCGTCTCCGCGGGCAGTTGCTCGCGCAGCCAGGCGATTAGCGGGGCCAATTGCAGCGCGCCCGGATTGGTTACCGGCGCGGTGTAATCGAGGTAATTCTGATGGGCCACGGCGGTAAACTCGGCCCAGGCCGAAGAATCGACCGGGGCTAGCCGGCACAAGGCTTGAGCGAAGTGCGCCATGCCGGAATTGATCGCTAGATCGGGCTGATAGACCTTGCCCAGCTCTTCGGCGCCCGCATGCACGTGGACCAGCTTCTGACGCGGACGCGGCACCTGCAACAAGGTGTAATTGGCGGTGCTCAGTTCGTCCAAACGAGTCCCAACCGCGACAATCAGGTCCGCTTCCGTGACCGCCGCAGCCAGCCGCGGATTGGCGCCGTTGCCCAGATCGCCGGCATAGCAGGGATGGAGGTTGTCGAAATGGTCCTGCCGGCGAAAAGTGGTCGCGGTCGCCAGCCGATTGCTCTCGACGAAGGCGGTAAGGTCGGCCACCGCCCGATGGTTCCAGGTACTGCCACCCACCAGCATCAAGGGCCGCCGGGCCTGGGCCAACAGCCGGCGCAAATGCTCCAGATCGGCCGGATCGGGCGCAGCTTGCGTGGCCCGATAAGGCATCGCATCGGCTACGCTGACCTGCTCGCGCAACATGTCCTCAGGCAGCGCCAGCACTACCGGGCCGGGCCGGCCGGAGGTGGCCACGCTGAAGGCCCGTGCGACCATCTCGGGGATCCGTGCAGGGTCGTCAATCTGCGCCACCCATTTTGCCATCGGACCATACATCAGGCGGAAGTCGATCTCCTGGAAGGCCTCGCGGCCGCTCTGACCACGCCCGACTTGGCCGATGAACAGAATCAGCGGGGTCGAATCCTGGCGCGCGGTATGGATGCCGACACTGGCGTTGGTGGCGCCCGGACCGCGAGTGACGAAGCAGATTCCCGGCCGCCCGGTCAGCTTGCCGTAAGCGTCGGCCATGTAGGCCGCGCCGCCTTCCTGGCGACACACGATGAAGCGCAGCTTATCGCTAACGTCGTACAGCGCGTCGAGGACGGCCAGGTAGCTCTCCCCCGGCACGCCATAGGCAACTTCCGCACCGTGAATCCTGAGCTGCGCCACCAGGACTTCGGCGCCGCTGCGCGTAGCGGGATGCGATGCCACGAATCGTCCGCGAAATATGCGCTGCTTTAAGCCTAAGCCGCGGGGACGCGCCCTACTTGGCCGCGCCCTCGTGCGCCGAAGCCGGCGGCGGCGCCAAAGGATCGGGTTCGGGCCCTTCGACCGCGAGATGATCGGCGCGGTTGACCTTGATTACGTCACGCCAGCGCGGATTGTCGCAATAGACTTCCAGGGTGTGACCGTCGGGATCCTTGAAATAGACGCTGCGGGTGATGCCGTGGTTGATCGTGCCGACGATCGGCACCTGCTGGGCGCGCAGTTCGCCGTAGGCGCGTTGCAGGTGGGCCCAATCCCGCAAGCGGAAGGCCAGGTGGTAGAGTCCGATTTCTTCCTCCCGCGGCCCCTTGGCCTCCGAGCCGATTTCCAAAAAGGCCACTTCGTGATGGTCACGCTGAGGATTGCACGACATGAACAACATGTTTTCTTCGGGGTAGGTCTTGACCACCTGCAGGCCGAGCACGTCGTGATAGAACTTGCGCGTAACCTCCAGGTTGCGCACCTTGAGGACCGCATGTGCCACTCGATCCGGGCAGATCATGATGGTCTTTCCCCCGAGCAGTTCAGTTAACCGTTATATACCGCTTTTTTTCGCCGCGGTCGATGGCGCCGCGCCGGGCCGTGCTACTCGTAGCGCAAGGCTTCGATCGGATTGAGCCGAGCCGCCTTGCGCGCGGGATAATAGCCAAAAAAAATCCCGATCGCGGCGGAAAACAGAAATCCGCCCACCACCGCGCCGGACGACACCAGGGTGGGCCAGCCCGCGATCACCGAAATGGTTTGCGAGGCGCTCACGCCGGCCACGATCCCGGCCACTCCGCCGATCACGCTCAGCATCAGAGCTTCGACCAGAAACTGCATCAGGATCTGGCCGCGGCGCGCCCCGATCGCCATCCGAATCCCGATTTCTCGCGTCCGCTCGGTGACCGAAACCAACAGAATATTCATGATTCCGATTCCCCCTACCAGCAGCGAAATCGAGGCGACCGTCGCCAGGAGCAGAGCCATGATGCGGCTGCTGCCCTCGGCGGCAGCCGCAATCGCGCTCAAATTGCGCACGTCGAAATCATTGGTCTGACCATGCTGGATGTTGTGACGGCGATGCAGCGTGGCGTTGATTTGCGCCATCGCCTGGGGAATCGCGGCCTGGCTCGCCGCCTGCACGAAGATCGTGTGCACCTTGCCAATCAGTTTCGGCGGGCTGCCGAACGGGCTCACTTGGGCGGCGTCGGAACTGTAGATGGCCGTGGCCGGAGCCACCGCCGCATAGGGATTGAGCACGCTGGGCGTGGCCGTGGCGCTGGCACTGGCAAGCGGCGCGGCTACCCCCAAAATTTTGCGCTCGGCGGTGGTGAAGGGAATCATCGCGACGTCGTCCTGATCCTGCCCCCACCCCGATTGCCCCTTGGCCTTGAGCACCCCGATGACTCGCACCTCGACGTTACGGATTCGAATGGTCGCGCCCAGCGGGTTGTTGAAATTGCCAAACAGATTTTTGACCACCGTTTGGCCCAAGACGCAGACTCGAGCCGCGCGGGTCGCTTCACGCTGATTGAAGGAGCGGCCGGCGACAATCGGCCAATTGATGATGGAGAAGTAGTTGGGAGTTACGCCTTGGACGTTGGTTGTCCAGTTTTGATTTCCGTAGGTGACTTGCGCCAGTTGGCGATCCAGATAGCTGACTCGGGCAACCGCCGGATCTTGTTTGGCAATCGCTTCGGCGTCCTCCACGGTCAGGGTCGAGCTGCTGCCGAAGCCGGCGCGCACTCCGTTGGAAGTCACCGCGCCGGGCAACACGATGAGTAGATTGGTGCCCAGACTGGCGATCTGCTCTTCCACCGCCCGATTGGCCCCCTGCCCCACCGCCACCATCGCGATCAGCGCCGCCACCCCGATGAAAATCCCCAACATCGTCAGCACCGAGCGCATCTTGTTGCGCGCCAGCGCCCGGCCGGCCACCCGCAGCACCATCAGCCCGAACAGCGGCACGCTCGATTGACCTTGCTCCGGCTCAGCGGGCGCAATCGGAGCGGCGGCCGCGATTTCTTCGCCCGCTGCAGATGCTTGCACTTGGAGCTGGTTGCGATGGTCCGAAACGATTTGCCCGTCTCGCAGAACAATTACACGGTTGGCATAGGCGGCTACGTCGGCCTCGTGAGTAACCAGCACTACCGTCAGGCCCCGTTCACGGTTGAGCCGCTGGAGCACCGCCATGATCTCGGCCGAAGTCTGCGAATCCAGATTGCCGGTGGGTTCGTCGGCCAGCAAAATGGCCGGATTGTTGATGAGCGCGCGGGCAATCGCAACGCGCTGCTGCTGACCGCCGGAAAGCTGATTGGGATGATTACGCTCGCGCCCACCCAAACCCATCAATTGGATGGTCTGGCGGGCGCGTTGGGCGCCATGCTCGAAATCGCCGGAGTAATACAGCGGCAACTCGACGTTTTCCAGCGCACTGGTACGTGAGAGCAGGTTGAAGCTTTGAAACACAAACCCGATCCGACGGCTGCGGATGGCGGCCAGCTCGGTCTCGCTGAGCGAGGCGACATCGACCCCCTCCAGCCGATAATATCCGGAATCGGGCCGATCCAGGCAGCCGATGATGTTCATCAGCGTGGACTTGCCCGAGCCCGACGCACCCATGATCGCGACAAACTCGCCGGCCTCGATCCGCGCGCTGACGCCACGCAGCGCGCGCACTTCGACATCGCCGAGATGGTAGGTTTTAACCAGCTCCTGAAGTTCGATAACCGGGTGCGCCATGATCTAGCCCAGCAACGGCTCCATCGGCTCGCTTGAACTAAGTTGGGGCCACCCCGGAAAGTGGCCGGCAAGCGCGATGTCGTCGTCTGCCGGTGCGAAGACGGCGTTGCTCGTCCTTCGGTTGACCCGGCCCCGCCGGTCGGGACTCCCGCGACCAAAGGCTGCCGACACTTGGCAGCTTAGTCGGCCCAGGTCGCGACCTCGAAATTGTGGCCGTTGGGGTCCATGAAGTAAAAGCCGCGGCCGCCTCTGCGATCGTTGAGCTCGCCGGGGTGCTCGAAGAGCTGATCGGAATAGTAATTGATCCCCAATTCCTTGACCCGGCCGAAGATGGCGTCGAATTCCGAATCGCTGACTCGAAAGGCGTAATGGTTGGTGGAAAACTCGCCCCGCCGCTCGTCATAATCCAGGGTCAGGTCGGGGCTTATCCGCACCATCTGAAAATGGACAAAAGGCTCGACTTTCAGGTCCAACAGCCGGGCCAGGAATTCCGCCGAGGCCTTGGGATCGTGGGCCGGCACGATCGTGTGATTGAGTGACAAAGCCATCGTGATAACCTCCCGCTAAGAATAAAGGCTGCTAAAACCAGTAATCTTACTTTTAGCGCCGGCCGCCTGAAGCTTGCAAGCCAGACCGTTTCGGACGGAAAAGACTGCGGCCCTGGGGCGAAGACCAGCGAAGACCAGGAGGAGGGAGCGCGATGGACGAGATTGTAATCAGCCGGGCGCAATCAGCAGATCTCGACGGTATCATGCAGTTGGCCCTGGCCAACGAAGCCCAGGCCGGTGGCATGCTGACCGGCCATCTGCCGCGCGCGATGGTGGCCGAGACGCTCGAACGGATGCCGGTAATCGTGGCGCGCCGGGGGAGCGAGGTCGTCGCCTTCCTGATTACCTGGGACAGTTTCTCCAACAATGAGTCGCCTGTGGCGGCAGCCATGAAACAGGCCTATCAGCCCAGCGCCCCGGCCTATTTCCAAGGTCCCATTTGTGTGGCCCAGGCGCTGCGCGGACAGGGCCTGGCACAGACGATGTTCAAAAAATTGCGCGAATACCTGGCCGAGCACGAGGCGGTCTGTTTTATTCGCGCTGACAACACACCCTCGCTCAAGGCTCATCGCGCGATGGGGATGGAGGAGCGGGCGGATTTTCAGGCGTTGGGACAGGACTTCAAGGTCTACTCTTTTCGTCCGCCCCGCTAAGCGGCCGGACACGATTGCCTCAAGTAACCGCAAGCAACTCGGCGCGGCGGTGGCGATGGATCATAGTCGCGGCCAGAGCGGCGACCGCCAACGCGACCAAGGCCAGGACCACGATTAGCCACAGATAGCCCTCGATGTTGGTGCCGATGATCGCAGTGGCTGCCAGCAACAGGCTGATCCAGATGAAGCTGTGATCGAGGTGCACTCCGGCCAAAAAGCTGGTCACCGCCAGCACCAGGACCGTCATCAGAGCGGCCGAATCCGCATCCATCTGCCCCCATTCCAATTGGAGAAAAATCACTCGCACCGCCAGCATCGCGCCCAGCCAATGGGCCGCTTCGCGCAGCAGGATCCGCCACACCGGCATCACCGGATGCCTGGTGCGCAGCGCCTGCCAAGTACTCACCAGGCCGAAGATGGGAAACATCGCGGTCCAATAAAAACGGGCATCCAGATGCGAGTAATTGGTCAGGAACAGGCCAAAGAGGACCAGTGCGGTCAGCAGCGCGGCGGCCAGCACGCGATGCAGAATCGCCGCGCGCAGCCGATGCTTCCTTTCAGGCACGGCAACGGGCTGGGTCTTGTCGATAGTCTGCTCCGAAGTCAGGTCAGCCATGATTTTCCTCTTTTCGTGGAACCGGCTACTTCAAGTTTGGTTCCCAAATCGAGTTGAGCAGCGCCGCCAGGCGATACCCGGCAGCGGCCAATTGCTGTCCGGCCAGACGGGCGGATTGGTTGAAGTACGCCGAGCTCAAAACCACGGTACGCCGCGGCAGGTCGTTACAGGAGAGCAGCGGGGCGCAGGGCTGAAGCGGGATACCCAGGGGCTGGTAGACGGCGCTGAGCGCCAATTCATGCGAATTCCAGGCGATGTGCGCGGCGCTGTCGGGCCCCCAGCGCATTTGTTGGGCCGTGGGTGGATAGAGCACTTGCAGACGCCGCGCGGTTGCGACCGTCCCGCCAGTGCCCAGCGCGGCTTCCAGTTGCCAGACCACGGCATCGTCCCAGGCATTGTGAAGATTGCGCGCACGCAAGGGCGACAGTACTTTTTCACAATTGCCGCCGAGATCGTAGTCTGTGGCGGCATGCAGCGGCTGGAACAGGTCGCCGATGAGGTGAATTTCGAAGGCCAGATCGCCTACGCCGCCCCAGTGATCGTAGCTGCGGCTGCGCAGCCGCTGTGCGAACTGGTTGACCTGGGCGACCACGCAGTCGCCGTTGGGACATCGCGCGGCCAGGTCGGAGGGCCGGTCCTGCAGACAGAGATCGATGAAATGCCAAGGTTCGGTGGCCGGATCCTCGCGTCGATAAAGCGTGTCCGGCCAGACCGAGATGCGCGCCATCGCCGCCGCTACCTCGCCGGCTTGATCCTGCAAGCCCAGGATTTGCGCAACCTCAGCGCGCGCCGGCGCGCTCAGCCGATCGGCGGCGATCAAGGCTACTATCTGGTGCCCTTCTTCACCCCAGGCCAACGCACTGCCAACCCAGCTCGAGGAGATAAGCAGGGCCAAAAACAGGGCAAGGCAAAACCGCGACGAGCGCTTTTGCGCGCCTGCCGCGTGCGCGCGCGTCACCCGAGTCGCCATCTCAGCGCGTCGGCACACCCTGGCTCAGGGCGCGCTCCAGTTCCAGATCGTAACCGTAGATGTCATTGAAGAAGCGCACCTCGCCGCTGCGCAATACGAAGGCGGTGGCGTACACAATCAGCACCGGCAGTGGCTGTGCGAGGTTGACCTGATAGGAATCGCGGCTGCCTTCCATCGCCTCCAGCACGTGCGCACGGTCCCATTTGCCGGGGTTGTGGCGCAGCACCCAGACCGCCAGCGAGACCGGGTCCTGGACTCGGATACAGCCATGGCTGAAGTCGCGCCGGCTGTGCGCGAACAACGCAACCGCCGGAGTGCTATGCAAATAGACGCTGTAGCTGTTGGGGAAGATAAACTTCACCAGCCCCAATGCGTTCTTGGGGCCGGGACGCTGACGGATAGCGAGCGCGCCCGAGCGCAGCCCCGCCAGGGTTGCGCCGTCCACCGCGCCCGTGCTGACCATGCCGGCGCGATCGACAACTTGGTAACCATGCTGGTCGAGATACTCCGGATTGCGGGCCAACTTGGGCATCAGCTCGGCGCGCTGGATGCTGGTGGGGACATTCCAGTAAGGGCGGAAGATCACATAACGCATCGCTTCGGCAAAGACCGGAGTCTTATGCCGGTAGGAGCGGCCGACCACGACCTCCATCTGCAGCACATTGCGATAATCCTTGTTCCAGCAGCGCAGCATGAATTCCGGAATGTTGACGATCAGTGGCGGGTCGGCATAAGTCTGCGGCACCCAGCGCCAGCGCTCCAGGCTCAGCCGTAACTGCTCGACACGCCAACTCAGCGGCACATTGAGCTGCTCCAGCGTGTTCCGGCCCAACCGCCCGTCGATTTCCAGCCCGTGGCGGCGCTGATAACTCTTGACCGCCGTCACCAGCGGTTCCTGGTAAATCGATGACGAGGTGTCAATCACCGCTTCGGCCGGTAAATCCCCCACCAAGCGCAGGCGACGCGCCAGTCCCGCCAGGTCGGCGTAGCGCTGGCCTGGATTGACGGTCTTGGCCGGGATCGCCAAGGCTCGACCGTCGTCGGATTTGGCTAAACGCTCGTAGGTCTGCAGCGCTGCCAATGTGCGTCGATAAGCCCAGAAGGGCGGTTCCAAGGCGCTTAGAGCAGGTGCGATCGTGGCCGGATCGGCGAACACCACCCGGCTTCGCAAAAATGCGGCCATATCGATCTCGTTGGCGCTGGGGTCCAAGCCGAATTTCAGAGCCTCCGGATTGACTCGACCCACCCGTAAATCACGGATATAGCGCATCGCGCATACGGTCAGCTCCACGTCAAAGCGCACCAGCGCGCCTTCATCGGCCCGCGGCAATCCGCGGAAGCGATCGGGCCATCGCGGTCCGTCGTAGTCGGCTGGCTCCAGCCCCTCGCGTTCGGCCTGCACAAATACCGCCACCAGCGCCGTCGCCTGGGGCGTCGCCTGATTGTCGCGGACCCAGGCCAAAGTGTTGTCGCGATCACGATAGAAAGCGCTCACCGAAGGCTGAAACGATCGGAAGTCGGGCCGATACAAATCGGCGATCTGGCCTGCGGCGATCAGTCCCGCCAGCATCTTCAGCCCCGCGGGCGAGAGCGCTTGCGCGCGCGGCGCCGGAATTGGCGCGGCCGTCACCGCGCGCACCATCAGCAAGCTCAGCCCAAGTATCAGCATCCCGCGGCAAGGCCAGTTTGGATAGGAATTGGTCGTAATCGCCAAGCGACTCATCTGGAACAATTTACCAGGCCGCAACGGTTGGCGCGCCCAGGGACCGAATGAGATTGTTTCGCCGGCGCGATTGCCACAACCGCCAAACGCCCATCAATTCACCCACGTAAATCGCTTTTGAGGGCTGGCAGACACATCGTCCGATGCCGGCCGAATAATTGGCTCGATTATTTAGAGGGCGCTGGTGCGGAGCCCGCGAATAACCTTATCGCGAGTCGCGCGTCATCTGGGAGCCTGCAAATCTGCTTCCTGTCATGATTGAGCCCGCGATCATCGGCGAGCCATGTCGAAGCATCTCGCGCGGTCCTGTGCGTTGATCGACTCGCAGCTCGCCAGCCCAAGCAGCGGCTCTCATGCCTCCAGGCAGGCTGCGGAAATCGTCCTCCGCAGCCTGCCTATCCCCCTCCTATGTTCTTCGAATCGCGCGGAGTTCTGCGCTAGGGCACCACCGCGACTGCCTCGATTTCCAGCAGCAAGTTGTCCTGAACCAGCCGGTTGATCTCGATCAGGGTGTTGGCCGGCGGCGGCACGGGCAAATGGCGGTCACGAACCGCGCGCAGAGTAGCCAAATTGTCCGCCACATTGCGCACGAAGCTGGTCATTTTGACGACGTGACTGAGGTCGGCGCCGGCCGCGCCCAAAGCGGTCTTCAGGTTGGCGAAAACCTGCTCGGCCTGGGCGGCAAAATTTCCTTCGCCGACCAGCTTGCCGTTTTGATCCAGCGCAACCTGGCCGGCGACGTAAATCGTGCGGCCACCGCTGGCTTCGACTACATGGGAGTAGCCGCGCGGAGTTGATAGGCCAGGCGGATTGATATGACGCACTTTGGGATCGCTCATCGGACTGCTTCTCCTCTTGATTTTTGGTGCAGCGGAGGCTCGATGTTCGACAGATACCGTCCGAATAACCAGGCCTGCGAACAGCAAGCATCAGGTCATCATCGCAATTCGTGGGCGCGGTGCAAGAGCCGGAAGCCGCGCCGTGGACGCATCAAGACCCTGCCGGCGTGGAGTCGGCGACGCTTTGGATTACAATGGCGGCTAACTTTCGCCATCGGAGCTGACCATGGAATATCGCCAGGTAGGAAAATCCGGCCTTCAGGTGTCGGCCTTCGGCTTGGGATGCAATCCGTTTGGAGCCGAGGTCGATGAGGCCACGGCGGCGGCGATCGTAAGGCGCGCGCTGGAACTGGAGGTCGGTTTTTTCGACACCGCGGATTCCTATAATCGCGGTCGCTCCGAGGAGTTTTTAGGCAAGGCCCTGCGCGGACGTCGGCACGAGGCGGTAATTGCGACCAAGTTCGGCAATCCGATGGGCGCACGGCCAAGCGATCGCGGCGCCTCGCGCCAGCATGTTATCGCGGCCTGCGAGGCCAGCCTGCGCCGCCTGGAGACCGACTATATCGACCTCTACCAAGTACATGAGCCCGACCGCCGCACCCCGATCGAAGAGACCATGGGCGCGCTGAATGATCTGGTGCGCCAGGGCAAGGTCCGCTATCTGGGCGCCTCCAATTTCTTCGAATGGGAGGTCTGCGAAGCTCAATGGACGGCCGAGCGACGGGGATGGAACGGGTTCGTGCTGTGCCAGGACTTCTACAATCTGCTCTATCGCGAGATCGAGAAGCGGATGGTTCCCTTTTGCATCAAGTACGGCTTGGGGATGGACGCCTACCTGCCGTTGGCCGGGGGCTTGTTGACCGGGACTTACCGCCGCGGCCAAGCCCCGCCCCAAGGCAGCCGGGGCGCCGGTCGCGCTACCTTCAAGACCTGGATCAGCGAGCGCAACTGGGACGTACAGGAAAAGCTGACGGCCTTCGCCCAAAGCCATGGCTGGAGCTTGCCCCAGATGGCGCTGGCCTGGCTGCTGAGCCGCCCGATGATGGCGACGATTATCGCGGGCGCCGACTCACCGGACCATCTGGAGGCCAACCTCAAGGCGCTCGACGTGCGCTTCACTCCCGCCGACCTGGCCGAAATCGATCGCATCACCCTGGTCGAGGAGGATCGTACCGTGGCGCCGGTGTACCGCGTGCTCCATCCCGAGCGCTTCCAGCATTAAGCGCCGTCGGTTTTGGCGGGGACGAAAGTCAGGGCGGCCGAGTTCATGCAGTAGCGCAGGCCTGTGGGTTGCGGCCCATCGTCGAAGACGTGGCCGAGGTGGGCCTGGCAGCGGGCGCAGGTAACCTCGGTGCGGACCATGAAGTATGACGTATCGCGATCGGTGGCTACGTTTTCGGGTGCGATCGGCTCGTAAAAACTAGGCCAGCCAGTGCCCGACTCGAACTTGGTCTGCGAGCTGAACAACGCGTTCCCGCAGCATACGCAGCGGTACAGGCCGGGCGCATGGTTGTTGAAATACTGGTTTTGAAATGGGGGCTCGGTGCCTTTGCGCCGGGTCACTTCGTACTGCTCGGGGGTCAACTGGCGGCGCCATTCGGCGTCGGTCTTAACTACCTTGTCCTCCATAAAGCTTCCTTTCCTGCGGCCGGTGTCGGTGAACTCGACGATTTCGACCCGCTCCTGAGCCGCGGCGATTCCGCCCACCAACACCACCCCCACCGCAATCGGCGCGAGCGCCAGCCCCGCCATTACTCGCCGCCTGCCGATCGATTCGCACCCTACCGGACGAATCTTGATTGACATGGAACCGATCCTACTCTTTCGAAGGGGCGAGTTGAAAACGCTCTCGACCCTCCAAGGCGATCAACCCTCGGTGGGCGTGCAAAGTTCCCGTACCGGCTCGGATGCTAAAAGCCGGCGATTTCGCTGGCCTGGCGCGCAAATATGCGCCGATCGGAAGAGTAACGCGGGTGCCGACCCGCGCTTTTTCTGGGTGGCAGGCCGCAAACCTCGCGATGGGCAGGGACGGCTATCACACGCACCGAGACCTGGCTGACCCCTTTGTGGATCATCGCCAAGCGATTGGCCGCCTGGCGCGACAGGTCCAGTTGGCGACCGTGATAGTACGGACCGCAATCGTTGATCCGCACCGCAACCGAACGGCCGTTGCTCAAATTGGTCACCAGCACCTTGGAGCCCAAGGGCAAGGTGGGGGAGGCGGCGGTCAGGCGCGAGGGATCGAAACGCTCGCCGTTGGCGGTGCGCCGGCCCGCAAAGCCGGGACCATACCACGACGCCGTCACAACATGAGCGGGCTGGGCGGCGCCGGATGGACGAGGTCGCGCGGCCGCCGCCTGCGATGGCGGCATCTGCCTGGCAACTGGAGCGCAGGAGAGCGCAACCATCGCGAGGCCGCTGGCAAATAGCGCGCGCGCACTCAAGATTCTGAGGTTTGGCTTCGTATCCATCGGTCCGATTGCCTGCGCCCGCCATATTGCCAGATCCGTGCCTGCCAAAATGTGTCGCATTTTCAGCCATCTTGAGCCTTGGAGCTTCTGTTTTTTTGTAAAAATTACCTGGAGCAGGACCACATGCGATTGACAAATGCTCGCTTTGTAGACGGTGAGATTGGTACGGTAAACGGTTAGGGAAGGCTGGGAGGCGGAGTTCTCAAAATCCCTGGGGGACCCGTGATCATTGATCGGGCCTCGGGCGCGCAGCGTGAGGATTCAACCGGCGGATCGCGCAAGCGCCCGTCAATAATCGAACGAAGCAGATCCAGCATGGGGGGTTCTGGCGTGCTGGGCTACCTTTTGGCGGCCTTGTTAGTGGTGGCCGCGCTGGCGCTCACTCTTTCGGTGATCCCGGGCCGACCGCAAACTCCGCTATTCTTCGCCGCCACCTTGATTTCCGCCTATGTAAGTGGGATCGGCCCGGGATTGGTCGCAGCCCTGCTGTCATCGCTGGCAGTGGCCTACTTCATACTGCCACCGGCCCCCTCTTGGAACATGTCAGTCGCCGATTTTCCATTGTTGGTTACCACCAGCTTGTCCGCGCTGTTCGTGGGCTGGTTGGCCGGGCGGCAAAAACAGGCGGACGATCTCTTGCGCCAAGCCCGTGATAGCCTTGAGCTGCGTGTTCGCGAGCAGACCGCGGATCTCGTCCGCAGCCATCAGGCCTTGCAGGCTCAAATCGCCGAATCGCAGCGCGCCGAAGCCGAATTGCGTCAAACTCGCGGTGAACTTTCGCGAGTGGCGAGGGTCCTGATGATGGGTGAGTTGGCAGCTTCCATCGCCCACGAGATCAACCAGCCCCTGGCCGCGGTCGTGAGCAACGCCGGCGCCGGTTTACGCTGGTTGGCCGCGGCCACACCCAATCTGGAACAGTCGCGCGCCGCCCTGCGGCGCATCGTGCGCGACGGCGAGCGGGCGGGGCGAGTTCTCGGCCAGATCCGCTCATTGGTCAACAAGGCCGCCCCCGCGCGCGGCCCGGTGGATATCAATCAGTTGCTGAGCGAGACCCTGCCCCTGCTGCGCAGCGAGATCAACGAGCATCAGATAACCTTGCGCACCGAGTTTGGCGCCCTACCGACAATCGATGGCGACCGGGTCCAGTTGCAGCAGGTGCTAATCAACCTGATTCTCAACGCACTCGAAGCGATGTACGACGTTAGCGCGCACACGCGCTGCTTGACGATTTGCACCGAGGTGTCAGCCGACCGTCTGCTGCGGGTGGAGGTGCGCGACCGCGGGACCGGGATCGAGCCGGCCAACGCCAACCAGTTATTCGAGACTTTTTTTTCGACCAAGCCGCGTGGGATGGGTATGGGGCTGTCGATCAGCCGCACGATCGTCGAGGCACATGGCGGCCATTTGTGGGCTGCGCCCAATCCTGGCGGCGGCGCGATTTTTCAATTCACCCTACCGATTTCCAATGGGACGCTGGCTGGTGCGGAGTTCGGCGAATAAGTTAGAGGGACTCCCGTGGCCGGCAGAAAACCGGTGTTTTGGACAAAACATTCACGGGATCCAATCAGGATCACGCGATGCCGGCAGTAAAATTGTTTACCGGTTCGCGTTCGCGTGAACCGCGTGCGGCATATGATTTTTGAGGGCGAGCCGTGACCGAGCCAGAAGAGGCGTTTATCGCGATCGTAGACGACGATGAGTCGGTCCGCGAAGCCTTGGAGAGCCTGTTCAGCGCCGCCGGTTACCTCGCGGGCTGTTACGCCTCGGCCGAGGAGTTTCTGGCCTCGCGGCGCGCCAGCACTGCCTCGTGCCTGCTCCTGGACCTGCGGATGGCAGGGATGAGCGGGCTTGAACTGCAACGCCATTTGGCTGCCATCACGCCACCTCCACCGATCATCTTCATGACCGCTTTGGACGATGCCACGGTTATTGCCCAGGCCCGGCAAGGGGGCGCGGTGGATTTTCTGGTCAAGCCCTTCACCGAGCAGGCGCTGTTCCAGTCGGTGCAGGCCGCGCTCCGGCGCGGCCCGCACCGTTGAAAGCACTTTTGTCGCCAACCTGCGCGACAACCCTCGCAGTGGTGGATTCCCAGACCCTCTTGGGGCTAAAATCAACGGCGTGTCAACGGAAGAGGTAAAACGCCGAATCGAGGCCGGTCTGCCGGGTGCCTACGTCGAGGTGCGCGATTTCACTGGCACCGGTAACCATTTCGAAGCGCTAATCGTCAGCGATAAATTTGCCGGACTTACGGCGGTCCAGCGCCATCAAGAGGTTTATCGGACCCTGGGCGAAGCGATCGGCGACCAGGTCCACGCCCTGACGCTTAAGGCCTTGACTCCCGAACAGTACGGCCAACAGAGGTAACAGATCCCATGGCTGAAGACGTCGTCGAGAAAATCGAGAGCGCCATTCGTGGCAACAGGGTAATGGTTTTCATGAAAGGCACACCCAGCTTTCCCCGCTGCGGTTTTTCCGCCGCCACGGTGGAAATGCTCGAGGAGCTGGGCGTGCCCTTCGCTAGCGCCGACGTATTGTCCGATCCCGATTTGCGTGAAGCCATCAAGGTCTATAGCAACTGGCCGACCATCCCTCAGGTCTATATCGACGGCCAATTCGTGGGCGGATGCGACATCATGCGCGAACTCTACGAAAGCGGCGAGTTGAAGACGCTGCTCCAAGCCGCGCTCACGCCAGGCCAGTAGATTCTCGGCCGCGGGCCCTTCACCCGCTCCGCACTGCGCCTTGCCGTCGGCCGGTAGCGCGCGGCGGCGCCAGTTGACCAACCGCCCGAGCAGGGCCGCGGGCCAACTGGCGTCCATCGCCCCCGGGGTTTGCAAATCCGATAGGAGAGGTCAGTGAAAGCAGGCGCGGAGTTTTTCAACCTATACAACCACGACTTTGTTCGGCTGGCGGTAGCAATCCCGCCGCTGCGGGTGGCCGATCCCGCCTATAACGGCGCCCAGACCATCGCGCTGCTCGAGCAGGCGGCGGCGGATCGAGCGGTGCTGGTGCTGATGCCCGAATTGGGGCTTTCGGCTTACAGTTGCGACGACCTCTTTCACCAGCGCGCGCTCTTGGAGGGCTGCGAGGATGCGCTGAAGCAAATCGTCGAGGCCTGCGCCAAACTGCCGCTGCTGGCCGTGGTCGGCACGCCTCTGCAAGTGGATCAGTTCCTGTTCAATTGCGCCGTGGTGATTGGGGCCGGCCGAATCCTGGGGGTGGTACCCAAAAGCTATCTGCCCAATTATCGCGAGTTTTACGAGTCGCGCCAGTTCGCCCCGGCCACCGCCGCCATCAGCCGAGAGATCACCCTGTGCGGGCAAAGCGCTATTCCCTTCGGCAGCGACCTGCTGTTTCGTCCTCGTGCGCAGCCTTTGTTCACCTTTCACGTGGAGATTTGCGAGGATCTGTGGGTGCCGCTTCCGCCCTCGGCGTACGGCGCGCTGGCCGGCGCCACCGTGCTGCTCAATCTGTCCGCCTCCAACATTACCGTGGGCAAGGCCGATTATCGCCATCAATTGGTAGGCGGCCAGTCGGCGCGCTGCCTGGCCGCCTATCTCTACTCGGGTGCCGGGCCCGGTGAATCCACCACCGACCTGGCTTGGGACGGCCATGCCCTGATCTACGAAAACGGCACGCTGCTGGCCCAGTCCCAGCGCTTCGCCCCCGGACCGCAGCTCGTCAGCGCCGAGATAGACCTGCGCCGCCTCAGCCAGGAACGGATGCGCCAGGACACCTTCAGCCAGAGTGCGCGGGCCGAGCGCGAGCGGCTACGCGCTTTTCGTACCCTGGATTTCGATTTGGAACTGCCCCGCCAGGGCCGACTGATGCCCCGGCGCAATTATGAGCGCTTTCCCTATGTGCCGGCCGATCCGGCGCGGCGCGACGAACGCTGCGCCGAGGTGTACGAGATCCAGGTTCAGGGGCTGGTCAAGCGGATGACGGCAAGCGGGTTCAAGCGATTGGTGATCGGAATCTCCGGTGGCCTGGATTCCACCCAGGCACTGCTGGTAAGCGCCCAGGCGCTGGATCGGCTGGGCTATCCGCGAGCCAATCTGCTTGCCTACACGATGCCGGGTTTTGCTACCAGCCGGCGTACTTTGGAGCAGGCCCGCCGCCTGATGGCGGCGGTGGGTTGCCAGGCGCACGAGCTGGATATCCGTCCGGCCGCCGGCCAGATGCTGCGCGACCTCGGCCATCCCTACAGCGAAGGCCAGGCGGTGTACGATTTGACCTTCGAGAACGTGCAGGCGGGCGAACGCACCTCCCATCTTTTTCGCCTGGCCAACCTTCATCAGGCGCTGGTGGTGGGCACCGGCGACTTGAGCGAACTCGCGCTGGGCTGGTGTACCTACGGGGTGGGCGACCAGATGTCGCATTACGCGGTCAACGCCAGCGTGCCCAAGACCCTCATCCGCTATGTCGTACGCTGGGTGGCCGAAGGCGGCCGGCTGGGCCCGGAGGCCAGCGAGGTACTGCATGACATTCTGGCCACCCCGGTCAGTCCCGAGCTGGTACCGGGCGCGGGCGATCACGAACCGGCGCAGGACACCGAAGCGATCATCGGTCCTTACGAGCTGCAGGACTTCAATCTCTATTACGTCCTGCGATTTGGCTTTTTACCCTCGCGAGTCGCGTTTCTGGCTTACTGCGCATGGTCGGACGCCAGCCGCGGCCAATGGCCCGACCTGCCCGCCGCCCAACGCCATCAGTACGATCTGGCGGCGATCAAAAGCAATCTGAGAATTTTTTTGACTCGTTTCTTCGCCTTGAGTCAGTACAAGCGAAGCTGCATCCCCAATGCGCCCAAGGTCGGATCGGGCGGTTCGCTTTCGCCTCGCGGCGACTATCGCGCACCCTCCGACGGCGAAGCCGCGGTTTGGCTCAGCGAGCTGGAGCGGATTCCGGAGCGGAGCTGAGATCGGCGCTGGCCAGCAGGCGGGCCAGCAGCGGCGTGGCCGGTGCGGCAGCCAACTCCTCCCACGCGCCGCGCTGCACGATGCGTCCCTGCTCCATCACCAGGGCCTGCGGGCAGAGCCGGCGCAAGATGGCGCTGCGATGGTCAACGGCAAGCAGGGAAAAATTCAGTTGCCGATGCCATTGCATCAGGGCGGTGAGCAGGTCCGAGACCGTGGCCCAATCCATCCCGGCGAAAGGTTCATCGAGCAAGACCAGCTCGGGACGCGGCGCCAGCATCCGGGCCATCGCGACCCGGCGCGCTTGCCCACCCGAGATATGGTGGGCGCGCGCCTCCCAAATCGGGGCCAGCTCCAGCCGCTCCTTGAGTTCGCCCAGCCATTTTCTGGCGGCCTCATCGGGTGCGCGCAGACCAAAGCAGACGTTTTGCGCCACGCTCAGATGGGGGAAGAGCAGATCGCGCTGGGCCAGATAGCCCAACCGCCGTTCATACAGCGGCATCGGCGGCGGAAACAGGCATCGCCCGGCGAAGCCGATCCGGCCGCGGTCCGGCACCTCGAAGCCGGCAATGCACGACAGCACCGTGCTTTTGCCCGCGCCCGAGGCGCCAAAGATCGCGCACCGTTGGCCGGGCGCCAGCCTGAGCGCCACCTCGACCACGAAGTCGCGCCGCGCCTTGACGATTTCCACCTCCAGCATCAGTGCTCCTGCGCCAAGCGGTCCTGGGCCAAGGTATGAATCAGCCAGGGCAGCGGGAGCGCGGTAATCAGGAAAATTACCAGCAGCGGCATGACCGCCGGCAGGCCGGCGTTCTGCAGGTTGATCCACAACTGCACCGGCATTCCGGCGGGATAGTAGGCGGTCACGATCACTGCTCCAAATTCGCCCAAGGCGCGCAGCCAGGCGATACTGACCGCGGCGGCCAGCCCCAACCGCGCCATCGGCAGGGTCACGCGCCGGAAGGTCTCATTCGGCTTGGCGCCGAGCAGACCGGCGATATCCTGCAGATCGCGCGGAACCGCGGCCAGGGCGGCGCGCGCGGTGACGATATAGTAGCCGATACTGACGTAGACTTGGGTCGCGACGAACGCGGTCGGGCTGTTGGCGGTGGGTACGCCTAGGCGCATCAGAATGGCGCCGATAGCGGTGCGTGGGCCGTAGGCGGTGGCCAGCAGCAGCCCCATCGCCAGCGGCGGCATCAGGACCGGAATCAGCACCACGCCTTCCCACATCATTAATTCCGCGCCGCGACAGCGCGCCAGGTAGCACGCCACCGGCGTACCCAAAACAACGTCGATCAGCAGCGCCAGGGCGGTCAGCATCAGCGAAACCCGCACCGCCGCGGCGGTCGAGCCGGGCACCTCGCCATCCCAGCGCCAGCTCCCCACCGGCGCCATCAAACCGGCCAGCGGATAGAGCAGCGCCAGCGCGAACAACACCATCAGCAGGCGTGGCCACCAGCGCGCCGGCACGCCGCGCTCAGGGAGTCAGCGGCGCGCTCGCGCCGGGAGAATTGTAGGAAGCCAGCTTGAAGAGGGCCTGAGCCTGGGACGAGCGCAGCCACGCCACCAGACGCTCGCCCTGCGCCCGATGGGCGCCGTTGCGTAGCGCGGCGGCGTAAAACACCAGCGGCTGGGGCCGGGAAATTTTGCCCGCCAGGCTCACCGATACTTGGTCGTACTGGGTCTCCATGGATGCCTGGCCCAGATTAATCCGCGCGGGCAACTCAATGAAGGGCAGATGGAAGGGGGCCGGCTGCGTGCGATAGGCGAAGGCCGCATCGAGCTGTCCAGCCTGCAGCCGGGCCATCAGCTCGGGCTCGGCGAAGATCTGCCGGCTATTGAGCGCACTGCCCAGGATCCGCCTGGACAGGTCGGGCTGAGCGTAGAGGCGTTGCGCCAGATCCATCAGGTACAGCGTATTGAGCCCCAGCGGATCGGTCAGCGGATCGCTACGCCCCAGGCGCAAGCCCGGGCTTTCCAGCACCTGCCACCACGGCCGCATCAGCAAGGCCTTGGCGTAGCGGCTTTGGGGATTGTAGGCCAGCACCATCTCGGTGCGCGCGATCGGCCATGCCCGCGCGGCCTGTCCCGCGCGCAGCACCAGCCGCATCGGTCCAGGCGTGACCGCGATAAAAACGTCGGGCCGGATGGCGCCGCCCACGATCAGATGGGCCAAAGCGAGCGCGCCCTGACCGCGGCCGTGAAGCTGCAGGCCGAGCGCCTCAAGCATGCCCCGGCGAATCGGCCCCTCCATCAGCGGCCCCATCGAACCGGCATAAGCGACCTCGACCACCGCCGTCTCGGCGGCTAGCGCGCGCTGGCCAGGGATTGCGAAGGTGGCCAGCACCAACCCGAGCAGTATCGGGCAGGCGACCGGCAGGGAGCGGCGCCCAGATGCGATCAAAGGCGAAGTGGGTGATGGCACGAGACGATCTATGCCATTAAGCAAGCATAATGACAACCAAGATGGCGTCGATCGAGAGCCCGATCGGCCTTATTGGCGCAGGGAATGCAGATAGGCAGCCACCGCCTCGGCGTCGGCGCGATCCATCCGATAGGCAGGCATCGGCGCGCGCGGCGGAACTCCGCCAGGTGTGGTCCCGGTTTGCAGGAAGTGGGCGACCTGGGCTTGGCTCCAGCCGGCCGGCAGGCCCGCGATCGCGGGAGCATAGGTGGCAAACCATGGCACCGGCTGGCCGGGATGGAAATGCAATTGGGCGCCCTGCAGCCAATGGTCGCGATCGGGCTGGTTCTTGAGCTTGGGACTGTGGCATTCACCGCACATCGCGACGTTGTTCACCAGGTAGCGGCCGCGGGCGACCAGATTGGTCCCATCCTGGGCAAACAGCGGTCGGGCCAAGAGCAGCGAGGCGCCGATGGCCACGGTCGCGATCAGAATCGGCAAAATACCAAATCGGCTTGTGCTCACGCTTGTCTTCCTCGCGGCCCCGGCGGCGCCGGCGCCTGTGCATTCGGATGCTGCATCCTTGGAAAAGCGGGCGGTGTTGTCAACAGCCGGGCGCCCGGCCGCCTGCCCGAAATTCGCCGGCCCCAAGCACCTGCTCCGGCGCCGGCGCGCAGTCGCTTGCCGGGCTCCGGGCCGCGCCATTATGTTGTTCGGGTATGCGAGTAATCGGGCGGTTCAGGCAGGGCGAGCTGCGGCTGGGACGCATCGAAGCGCTCAGCGACGGTGTGTTCGCGATTGTCGTAACCTTATTGGTACTCAATCTGACCGTGCCCAAGCTGAACGACCCGCGCAGCGCCAGCGAGTTGGCCCGCGGCGTAATAGCGCTGCTGCCCAAGCTTTTGAGCTGGATGCTGAGCTTCGTGATCGTGTGCAAGTTCTGGGTCAATCACCATCATATTTTCAACCTGGCCGCCCACGCCGACTACAGCCTGGTGTGGCTCAACGCGATTTTCCTGATGTTCCAATCCTTCATTCCGTTTCCAACCGCGCTGATGGGACGCTATCCGAGCAACCCGCTGGCGGTCAGCCTGTTCGGCCTGACGATGGCCTTCAACACGCTGCTCTTCATTACCATGCATGCTCATATCCTGCGCCATCTGCTCAAGCCCGAGCTGACCGAGCGCATCGACCCGCACATTATCGCCAAGTCGTTTGCGGGGCCGCTGATCTACTCGCTGGGCGCGGCAGCGGCCTGGATCAACCCGGATCTGGCCTTCGCGACCTATTTGATTACGCCGCCTTTTTTTATCGTACCGCCCCAATTGCGCCCGCTCCCACGCCCCGCCACGCGCACCGCCGCCCGCGCCCTGGAGCCCTGATTCGTCCACGGCCACGCCACGGCAGCTAGCAGTCGCTGCTGCGGGGCTGGTCGCGGCGCGCCGGCCGCCGCGCTTCCCAATTCGCGGGCTTTTGGGCAGACTGGTGAGTCGGATCCAGCCCCCTATGCCGAGGTGGCGAAATGGCAGACGCAGAGGACTCAAAATCCTCCGTGCGCAAGCACATGCGGGTTCAAGTCCCGCCCTCGGCACCAAAAAATCCTTTGCAAGCAGCGAGGTTTCTTTCGTCCCTTGTGCTTCGGTCAGCGATCGGAACCGCACACTGTGATCAAACTGTGATCGAATCGAGATCGGACCGACGTGTTGGCCCGCCGGTGCGTGGATCACCGTCTGCGCCACAGGCAGGAACGAATGGCTCGGACCCTGATCGGGAGTGACCCGCAGAGCGGCTCACTCTGCTGACCCCGCACTCATGTCAGCGGAGGCTGTCTTGAAAGAAGCGCCCACGCGAAGGATACTGTAAGGATGAGTAGGAAAGACAAGAGAGCGGCGACCAAGACCCCAGCGGACCTGAGCAGCCGTGAAGCGGTTAGGCGTTTCCGTGAAGCAGCGGCCGAGTTCACGAAGCAAGGGACGCGGTCCAAGGAATCGGCGATGAAGGTGCTGGTCGAGTCGGGGATCTACACGGAGTCCGGTAAGCTTAGCAAGAATTACCGCTCCTGATCACCCGTTTGCATCAACTCGCTGCGAGTTTCGTTCTCGGCTACCACGGATGCGATAAGGCCGTTGGCGAACGAATCCTGAAGGGCCAACCCTTCAAACAAAGCAACAACGACTACGATTGGCTGGGCCCGGGAATTTATTTCTGGGAAGCCAACCCGCTTCGTGGTCTCGACTTCGCACGTGAGGCCAAAAAACGTCACACGGCGAACATTAAGAGACCGTTCGTCATCGGCGCGGTCATCTCTCTGGGCTTATGCCTCGACCTGACGACCGCTGCTGGTATCGAGCAAGTTCGAGCTGCCCATAAAAGCTTGGTGGAGTTCGCCGCCGCAGCTGGTCGCAAATTGCCTGAAAATGCGCCCGATGGGTTGTTGCGCCGTCTGGATTGCGCCGTGATTCAAATGGTCCACACCATCCGCAGCGACCGGGGGGATCAGCCAATCGACTCGGTCAAAGGTGTCTTTCTCGAAGGCCGCCCGATTTACGAGGGCTCTGGTTTCTACGAAAAGACCCACGTCCAAGTTGCGGTCTGTAACCCCGACTGCTTTAAGGGCGTATTCCGCGTTCCACAAGCCCAGCTTCGGTCAGTCAGCCGAGATAAGCAGCCTGTTCAGGGCACTGAGCATCGCCTCTAACCGTGACATTCGCTCGTCAAGCGGCTCGCGCTCTTCGTCCGGCACCTCCCCGTAGCCGCGCATATACGCTGGTCTGCATTCGGTCAAATCAATCGCGAGAATCGACAACTTGGTTGACAGACGCCGACGATTAGAAACAGTGTCGGCGTACAAATCATAGCAATCCTTCGCATCTTGGATTTCTGCACGAATCTCCTCGAGCTTCGCCCGCATCGCACACCTTGCCGAGTCGGGGAGGTCGTTCTGAAACTCGGTCATCACGCGCCGGGGAGCTTCAGACACGGGTTCAAGTGCGCGCTCTATCTCGATTACTGCGTCCTCAACCGCGCGCATCACAATAGAGAGCCTTCGTATGTGCGAATCGTTCACGGTCACCGAATCATCCGATCGCGCTTCACGCGGTTGGTTTCCGCAGCATCTCTGACCGACGGACTGGGGTCGTCTTCTGCTATCTCTCTCGCTGTATCCGCCCACTCGCCGCCGGCCGCCACCAGCGCTTCGACGGCACGTTGCCGGACGACGAATGACTCGTGCGAAGCCGCACGCTCAATTCCATACAGCGCGTCCGGAGTGCCGATTTTTTCCAACGCCGTAACTGCTTCCGCACCCACATAGGGATCGGGATCATGATCGACGAGATCGATCAGATCAGCCGTTGCTTCGCTTACCCGTTTCTCTCCGAGCAGAAATGACGCCCGTCTTCGTGTCTCTCCTATTGGATGCCGCAGTGCTCGAATCAGCTTCTCGCTAAGATCGCCCGGCACCGGGTGTTGCCGCCGCGCGCAATAGGGGCACAGCGTGTCGTCGCTATCGATCGTTTGGAAGCAGTTCCAGCAAAAGGAATTCATTATCCTCGTCACCCGTCCCAGGCATCTCTCTCAAATTGCCCAGGTCATCAATGCCGCTGCGAGCAAGCTCAAAGTTGCGCTGTACGCAAATGCGGCATGGCCGGATAGTCCAGTCCAAAGAAATCCGACGACGATGCTCGACACGAAGTCGCCGACGCCGCTTGTGGCATTCATTACGCCGAATCCCGCGCCGCGCGAGTCGGCTGGGAGAAGATCGGTCGCCACGGCCGAATCGAGCGTCTCCTGAGCAGCCATCACGGCGCCTTCGAGAATGAAGAGCACCATCAGCGTTCCGACACTGTGTGGGCCGATGGCGAAGCCGGCCGCGGCAACCGCTGCGATCACATAAGCAACCGCAAGCAGGGACCGCCGCTCGATCCGGTCACCGATAACTCCTATCGGATAAGACAAAGCCGCATGCGCCGTGTTGTGAATGACGTACAGACCGATGGCGATGCTCATTGCCTTGGGTGTCGATCCGAGCAGTTGCGCGGCCCGAAGCACCAGCATGCTGTGAGCAAAGTCTCCGATTCCAAACAGCAGAATCGTGAAGAGAAACTTTCGGAAGCAAGACGGCAGCGCCGCATCCCAGCCCGGAAACTCCGGCGCTTGTGCCACGTTTGCGCCATCGGGTTCGCGCACAAGGAAGTAGAACGCCGCAGCGGCGAACACGCCAGGCACGAGACTCAGCAGGAAGATGTTGCGGAATCCGATTCGATGGAGAAGGAACATCGCGGTCAGCGGCCCCAAGATCGCTCCCAGAGTGTCGGCGGTTCGGTGAAGCCCAAGCGCCGCGCCGACCCTCACGCGGGGCACCGAATCAACCAGAAGATTGTCGCGCGACGGCTCGCGTGTCCCCCTGCCAAACCATCCCACAGTCCGCGCGATCAGTAGTTCAAACCAAGTCATCGCCGCCGCGAATGATCCTGTCGCGAGACCCGTGACCAGGTAGCCGAGACTCGCAACCTTTTGGCGCAAGCCCTTGCGGTCTGCGATCCTGCCGCCAATCAGTTTGGCGAACGTTGCGGCTCCATCCGACGCGCCCTCAATAATCCCCAGCGCCGAAGGCGATGCTCCAATCGCGGTCAGGAACAGCGGCAGGATCGAGGTTGCCATCTCATGTCCCAGATCGGAGAGCAGACTCGCGAGACACATACCCGCGACGTTGCGGTTAAACCACGTCGCACACGAGTCGGCGGTTTCGATGTTCCGAACGGCCGGTGCCGGTCTTCCATCCATTCTTCAATTCCTTCGCTCGTCCCTTGTGGGTTGTCCTTACCGGCAGCGGGTCAAAGCCGATCATCACCACGGGGTGGCAATGTCAGCAGCATGTTGCCGACCAATCTTCTGAGGCCGGCCTGATGCGCATCACGCTCGTTCGTCGTCATCAGGCCGCGCCGGATCGCGTCGTGCTTCAGAGCGTGATGGCGCATGTCCTCAGCAGCCCGGAGCAGAGCGCGCGCACATTGTGTGGATAGCAGACGGGCGCCCTTCAAATCTAATCCGAGCTGAAGTGCAATCGCCAAGTGAGGCAAGCATAAGGCCGGCACCTCGCTGCGTCCGTCTGGGTCGAGAATCCGGACGATATCCGTGACGGCTTGTTCGGTCACGCGACGCGCGACCGTACAGACTCTACAGCGCTCCGGCGACGGCGATGAATCGCGGACGTTCCGGTCCAGCTCTTCCACCGAGACCGCATCGCGCACGGCACGTTCCAGCCGCGTGGCAAGCGAGTCAAGCAGTGCCGGATAGGCCCGCGAGATTGCTACCGGCGAGGTCATGCTGGAGTAGATCCACGTGTGTACTGAACAGAAGCCGCCGCTTTCGGCGTGGTCGTGTTGAGCGTCCGCGTCGATGCTCAATTCATATTGCAGCTTGCTCAGGTAATCGAAAACTGTCCGGATAACTGCACGACAGACGGGACACCCATGCGCCCTGCCGACGGAAGCCGCGGAACATGCAGCGACTGCGTCGGAGCCACCGAGGTCGCCCTCCTCGGACCGCGACCGGCAGTCTCCCTTATCTTCAAATTCTCGACGCAGATCTCTGGCCCGATCCAGCAGCGCTTCGAACACCTTGCGATTTTGTGCGAAACCTCCCGACGCGAGTAATTTCCTCACGCGAGCCGCTCGACCGTCGATTGTCTTTTCAATCTCGCGGCCCAGTTTCTCCGCATATTCCTTCATGACGATGCGGATCGACGCATCGATGCGGGATCGGTACTGCGCGAGCAACTCGCCGAGCGCAACGGCAAATTGTCTTTTCATCGCCGCGGAAGACCAGCGCAGCGGCGCCACGTATATCCACCACGGCAGCCGCGGTCTCCACTCGACGCGTGCGATCCCTGCGATTTCCACCGCTGGTGGCGCGGCTTCGCGCTCTTGTGCGGACAGCTCTGCTACCTCGCGAGCGCCTCCGTTACCATTCGTCGCGATATCGAAGAGTTCATCGGGTAGCGCAAGGATTTCCGCGCGGACCGGACCGGCGCTCCGGTCCAAATGCTCGTTCAGGGCCGCCTCGTAAACTCGTAACTCGCGCGTGAGAGAGCGCTCACAAAACGCCGACACATTGCGCGCGAACGCATCGAAGGCATTCGGCCTGGAGAATATTCGGCCGGTGAGAAAGTCCGGCGTGAATTTCTGAGCTGCGCTTTGCTTGAGGTTCGTGAACGCGGAGTCGAGACGACGCTCAACGGCACGCAACGCATCATTGCCAAGCGTTCCAAGGCGGTTCACGAGCTCCGCGCGCCGCGCTTTGAGGACGGCCGTCTTTTCATCGAACCTAGCGAGGGCTTGGGAGACCTGCCCAGGCGACCGCTTTGGATCAAGTGAAAACCCGGCATGCGTGACCTCGCGTTGCAACAACGCGACGAGGCGGTCCATCACGCGCACGGCCAACTGGCGCGTCTTATCGCCGGCCATGAACGCCGCCAGCGCCGCTTCCAGTTCGGTCAACCCCGAATGGCACAGAGCGTTCGAGTCTCCATGCAATCTCGCCTCTAAGCCGCGCTTGGCCGAAACCGCGAAAAGCGCGTAGCGCCCAATACCCAGTTCACGGTCGAGCCGTTCGCGGACGAATCTCACTACTTCTTCCGCCTCTGACTCCGAGACCAGATCAAGTTTGTTCAGCACCAAGAACACGACGCCGACGGTCCCGCGAACCTTTCGGAGGAACTCGATATCGGTCTCGCTGACCGGGAAATCGAAACTGGAGACGAATATCGCCGCATCAATCTCCGGGAGGAATCGGTCCGTTGTCTCGGTGTTCGCAACGATCGCGGAACCAACACCGGGCGTATCGATGAAATGGAGGCCGTGGCGGAGAATCTCAGCGGGCAGTTCGATCTCCGCCTGCCTCACCCGCCGCCGATTTCCCGGATTTCCGCGTTCAGTAACGTACTCCGCGAGCCCATCCAGTCGAATTTCCTGGGGAAGCGACCACCCCTCGCAGCGAACCAGAACTCGTTCGTGTGGTCCATAACTGACCGTCGTGATAACGGAGGTGTGCGGAAGAAGGCCGGTCGGCAAACCATCGAATCCGAGAATTGCGTTCATCAGGCTGCTCTTGCCCCGGCTGAAAGGACCCACCACAGCAAGGTTGAAGCGGTCCTCCGCCAATCGCGCCAGCAACCGCTGGAAAGCGCGTTCGCCTTCCTCGTCCTTATCCTTCGCGCACTGAAGCATCGCCGCCTGCCCGATCGCCGCAATCTCGAGTTTGAGATGGTCGTAGCGGCGGAGTGCGTCACCCGCGATATTGGAGATATGCGGCGCCGCTTCCGGCATCGAGGTCAACTCCCGGGCGCCTGTCTGGTTAACGCCCTTGCCGCGATCCGACGGAGTGATCGCTTGAATCGGGCGCGCGCGAAGTCATCCGCGATGTCGTCCATCGGTCCTTTGATAGCCTGATCGACAAACTCCTCGGCGATAACGAAATTGCCTATCAGGCAGTCCTCGATTTCCTGATGAAGCGGCCACCGCACCCGCCGCAGCAGCGCGACCATCAAGCGCGCGCAGTCGCGCTGATCGGAAGAGGCGCCGGCGGTTAAACCAATCGCGCACGCGCGGACCGCAATCTCGTCGTCCGCGTCCGCTGTCAGCCCGCGGATGAGGTCCCAGATGTCGCGGGTGACGCCAAATTCTAGCAGCAGCATTAGCGCGCTGCGCCGCCGGCGCACGCTGGATGGAATTTCAAATCCCCAGAGGTTCGCGACCGGCCGCAGGGCAGCTTCGATGAGCGCGGAAATTGCTGCCTCGCCGAGTATTCTCAGCGCCTGTTCCGCCGCCGTCCGGCTGACGTCATCCGCAAGGGCCCTGACCATGATCGGGATCGATTCCGGGCGGCCGAAGCCTCCCAACGCTTCGATGACTCCCGGCACCGGATGCTTTCGGCCCACGGCCATCAAGATGAGATAGACTTCTTCGGTCATCGTGGCGCCGAGGAATCTGGCGGCGGTTCCCAGCACGGCTTCGTCTCCGAATCGCTCGACCGGGTCTGAGGGACGCTTCCATCTCCGGACGAACTCTTTCAAGTCGTTCGTAGCTCTCAGCGCTGCCAGCGCCTGGACGGCCCGCATCCGCGGCTCGAAAATCCCCGCCGAGTCCCGCTCAAACAGGAGTTCCCGCAGGACCGGAATCGCTGGAGCACCGATGCCGATCGCCTCGATCACCGCGCCGTCTCCTTCTTGCAGCGATCGGAGGCGACCTCTCAGATCAGTGAGTTTTGCGGTGTCAGCCGTGATCGCCCCTGGCGACGACGCAGCATCCCGATGCCTGTCGGTACTCACGGCGCAGTCCCCGTGCGCAGAACACCAACGAGGCCGTGTTTTATTTCCTCGGTCAACGGAAGCGCCAAGATTTTCTCGACCGTCTTGTCGACGGGATATTCGTAGGCCTTTAGCTCAATATGGTCATCCTGCCAGACGGCGTAGCGGGCGCGCGGGTCTCCTGCTTTCGATTGTCCAAGGCTTCCTGGATTAGCGACGATACGTTCGCCAAAGACGCGCGCGAACGGCAGATGTGTGTGTCCCGCCAGTATGACATTCGCTCCCGAACTGGACTCCTCTTCCCGCGCCCACAGCGGCGAGTCGGGCGCGCGGTACTCATAGAGCAGATCCGATGGAGTCGCGTGGCAGAGAAAGAATATCCGCCCGTCGACCTGGCGGCAGGCGCATGTCGGTAGCTCCCTAAGAAACTGTTTGTCTCTAGCACTCAGGACCGACGTCGTGTATTGGCGCGTCGCTTCGGCCATAGTGCGGAATCGAGGCGCGCACCCACAATCCGTTCCAAATCCCACCGCGTTGTCGTGGTTTCCGCGGATGACAGTTGACGCGTGAGATCGCACAAAGTCGATCGTTTCGGCCGGATCAGGACCATAGTTCACCAGGTCGCCCAATACCCACAACTCATCATAGTCGCGTGCCAGGGCGGAAAGAGCTTCGAGGTTCGCGTGCAGGTCCGAGATGATGCAGATTCGCATATGAGTGATTTGCTCTTTTTAATGCCGGCTCGAAAACTTCAGCGGTTTTGCATCCTGTTCCTTCGCTGCGGCGAGGAGCTGTGCTCGATCGTGCTCAAGGTCGCGCCGGATCGCTTCGCCGGCGACATGGGCGAGCTTGAGTCTGCGGTTCTCTTCAGAAAGCACGGCGTTGCGATAGCGCAGGCCTGCCGCTTCGCTCTCGAGGTCAGCCAGATGCTTGAACTGGCGTGCTTCCTCCCATCGCTCGAATTCCGCCGCCTCGTTCTCCGTGCAATCGGAGGAATCGTGGACTTCCACCGGCGGCGGTTCTTGCTGAAGAGGAGCGGCCAGATAGGTGAGCGCCGTCAATATCAGCGATTCCATCTCTGCGCCGTTACGCAACTCGGCCTGAGCGAGCGCATCGCGTAAGTGGAGAAGCTTTGCCCTCTGAACCTGTGCAAAGTTAACCGCAACATCCTGTTTCGCGACGATACCCGCATGCTTGCGGCAGAAGAGCGGCGCCGATTCGAGTGCCTTCCTGAAGCGCATCCCGCCGTCCAAACGGCGGATCGCGCGTGCAAGCCTAAGCTCGATTTGGCTGAGCCTCGAGCACACGTCGCAATCGGATCGGTCGGCGAGGACCGATTCGATCGCACTGCGAGTCACTCGCACCCTTGCCATCGGGCTGGCAACCGCGAACAGAGCCATCTCGAGATGCGGGCCGCACAAGACTCTGGTCGAGGCACTGCTAGAGCGCACTCGCTCGATTTCCTCTTGCTCCCGCCGTTTCAATACGGCGCACAGCGGGCACGAGGCGCCACCGAACTGCTTGAGGAGTTCTCGGAAATTCTTTGTCAGGCGCTCGAGCACTTCCGGTCTCCGATCAACAATCGTCGGAGCGGTCTCGAGACCCGAGAGTCGGAAGGATTGCTCCCGCCGCGGGTCTCTACCCGCTGCAGGAGTCATTGGCCGGATGGCGGTTCTTGGTGGACTCCACCACCTGTACCATTAAGCTAAGTCTAGCCGCACCGCCGGTCAAGCTTCATGAGGAGAACCTCGCGATCAGAAGCGCCACAATCAGCGCGATGAGGCCGTAGAGAACGTATGCATTGAGGAAGCCATGATGCATCCGGGCAAAACCGTTTGATACCCATAGCGCGGCGTCCGCGATCGGATTGAGCACCAAGCGGTCCAGCACGTGGTTTTCGCCGCGCGTGCGCCGAATCACGGCCCGGAAATGCTTGCCGACCGTCTCACGGGTGTCTTCCACGGTGGTGGGTCTGAAGACCGCCTCAAAGATCACCCGCACCGGGTTTGAGAACCCCGTACCAGTGTATGTCATCTCGGGTAGGAGCCGGCGAATTCCGCCGTCCCAGACGACCCGTCTCGCGACCGAGCGCTCGCGCGCCAAGATCAATCGTACCACCACGAAGGTGACAACCAGCATCAACACCAGAACGATGGCCATGTAGGAGGTGGACATCGCGAACGCAACCGGGTTGGCCGTGCCCCCGCGATGGAGTACGATAAGTCCCCGCCCCGGCATTACACTCTGCCCGACTTGCGCGCCAAGCGCGTGGAAGTCCGTGACGAAGGAGGCCGGCAGTTCGCCATGATGGACGTTGCCAGCAAAGAACGGGGGCACCAAGGCGTCGGCAGCCCGCGCCTGTTCTGCGATCGGCGCTATCGCTCCGTCCAGAACCGGAATGACGTAGGTCGGAGTCACGCCCAGCACGAAGCAGAGCAGCGCGAGGAACGCCATCGGAACAGTCGCCGAGGCTCGCGTGGGCCGTGCCTGCGCCGCCGATTCAGACCGGGACATCCCGAGGAAACTCATCGCGAACGCTTTCACGAAGCAGGTCACCGCAAGCGCTGCCGTCAGGGCCAGGATCGCACCGCAAAGCGCAAAGACGATTTTCACGCCAGTCGCAGCAAGTCCGGCGCTTTGCAGCATCGTCTGCAACGTGAGCCATTCACTGACGAATCCGTTGAACGGCGGCAGCGCCGCGATCGACAGAGCGCCAACCAGAAAGAACAACGCGGTGAGAGGCATCGCCTTTATCAAGCCTCCCAGCCGGTCGATGTTTCGCGTCCCGGTATTCGAATCGACCGCGCCGGTCGCGAAGAACAGCAGGGCCTTGTAAATCGAGTGATTCGCCGTGTGGTAGAAGGCCGCCGCAAACGCGATCGCCGCAAGCGACGGATGTGCTGAGGCCACGAAAATAAACCCCGCGCCGAGCGCCGCTGTGATAATGCCGGCATTCTCGATCGAACTGTGCGCGAGCATGGTCTTGAGATCGCTCTGCGTCGTCGCGTAGAGAATGCCGAGCAGAGCGGTAACGCTGCCGACGATGAGCGCGACGAGGCCGGGGCCGATCATCGCAACCGGCAGCAGGTCACCGTTCACTCTGACGATTCCGTAAAGACCGAGGTTCAAGGTCGCTCCAGCTAGCACGGGGACGAAGGCATCCGGCGCTGCGGCGTACGCTTGCGGGAGCCAGAAGTTAACCGGGATGAGACCCGCCTTGACTCCGAAGCCGAAGAACGCGAGCAGGAAGACGGCCCATCGCGCGTATTCGCCCAGCGCGGTTCCGCCAAGCTTCATCGCGACAAATTCAAGCGGCCCGTTGTTGGCGAGGACGATAAACGCCAGCGCGATGAGAAGCGTTCCTGCCTCGCCCACCGCCAGCATCAGGTATCCGGCGCGCGTGTGTTCCTCAACTTCGTCTTCGTAGTTGACCAACAGGTAGATCAGGATCGACATCAACTCCCACAGCATCAGAAAGGAAACCGCGTCGGCCGACAGTGGAATCAGCACCAGCGTCGCATAAAGCGCGAAATATGGAACGCTAAAAGCCCTAAGGCTGTACCGGCCTGTGTACCTATGGAGATTGCCCGCCGCGAAAATCGAACCGGGAAGCAGGACCAGGCCTGAAATAAAAAGAAACAGCGCAGAGAGCCGGTCGAGTGACAGCGTGAGCGTCGCCAGCGAGGGAATGGTCCACAGCGTCGCGTGAAACGGCGCGCCCGCAAACAGTGAGGCTCCGCTGAAGCAGAGCAAGACGCCCGCCGCGCACGCTCCGAACCAGCCCACAATCGCTGGCGTTCGCCGTTCTTCAATGGCCAGCGGCAAAACCACGCCGGTGCCGCACAGCGCCACGATAATGACCAGTAGCAGGCCCATGGAGGTCATCCCGACGCGTTCCCCGCGGAGTCGCTCACTCCGCGATGCAAACGGGCCGGGGGTTTCCGGCCAACCGCAACCAACAGTCCGTGCAGTATCGCGAGTGGCGGTGGCGGATCACCCGGCACCTCGACATCGACCGGGAGCAGCTCGGCCACTCCGCCGGCGCACATAAAGCCGCGGCCAAAGATTCCTCCCGATAGCGCGCAGGCCCCAACGGCTACGACCCGTTTCGGGCTGGGCATCGCGTCGTAGGCCTTGCGCAGCGGCACTCGCATGTGGTCGGTCAGCGCTCCGACTACCAGCAACACATCGGCATGACGTGGCGTTGGAGTGAGAAAGAAGCCGAGGCGATGCACGTTGTAGTAGGGATTGTTGAGCTGTCGGACCTCGTTCAGGCACGCCCCGCAGTCGCCTGTATCGACCACGAGGATGTGAACTGATCGATCGAACGCGGGACCGAACTGCCGCTTTTGATCATTGCCACCCGAAACTGCGGTGGCCCATTCGTAGCTGTGTTCCCATCCGATCGGACTGTTCGTGCCGCGCACGCAGCGGAAGCAGTGAATACATCGGCGCAGGTTCACGTCCACGCCGGTCAGCGCTAGTTCAAGAGCGCCGGACGGACAACGGGCGATCACCGATTGCGCCAGCTCCGCAGGGAGCTTGGTAGCGGCTGGCAGGCCCGGCGAAGTTCCAGCCGCAGTTTCCTCGGCGCGCGGGTAGCAGGTGCTCTTAACGCCGGTTCTGAGACCCTTGATTACCCATTGGCTCATGATGGTTAGCCGTGTCCGCTAGCGATCGTTCTCGTGAACTGAGAGCGCGAACGTCGCGAGGATTATCGGAAAATCCTGAAACGCAAAGTTTTCGGCCGCGAGCCTGAAGCCATGCCAGTTCGCGAATGACGGCGTGATGATTCGGTAGCGATCCACGACACCATCCTCGCCAAGTCGAATCCAATGCAACGCGGCCCCGCGCGGTGCTTCGACCCAGCCCAGCGCGGCACCCGGCCTGAAGATGACTTCCGGCGCTCGAAACTGCCCCCTAGGAACCGCTTGGCCAACCGTCGAGATGATCCGCACTGATTGCGCCGCCTCTCGAAAGAACATACGCAACCGTGCGTAACCGTCTCCTTCCGATTCGTCGGGAACCTCAAACTCGATCTGGTCATAGCCGGAATATGGCTGGGCCTTCCTCATATCCCGCGAGACGCCTGAGGCACGGGCGATCGGTCCGACCAGCCCGAAGTCACCGGCCTCGTCTGCGGAAACGTGGCCGACCTCCTCCAGTCGGTCAAGAAAACTGCTCGATATGCTCAACATCCGTTCAAGCCGCGAGAGCTTTTCGGCCACTTCTCGCACTTGTGCTGCGGCCCGGTTGCAGGCTGAATCGTCAAGGTTCATCGTCAGGCCGCCGAAGGCATTCAGGCCGAAAAGATAACGATGCCCCGTCAGCACACAGGAAAGTCGCAGCAGATCCTCTTCTAGAATCGCGGCCTGGGCGGCTGCAACGGCAAGCCCGGTCGATTCACAGATTCCCTCGATCGCCGCGACGTGATGACGCAGGCGTTCGAGCTCGGCGATGAATATTCTGAGAGTCCGCGCTCTGGGCGACACTTCGATGTGGCAGATGTGCTCCACGGCCTGACAGACCGCGAGTGAATGAGCGAATGCTGACGTTCCGCTGATACGCTCCGCTATCAGCAGAACGTCCTCAGCCCGGCGCCCCTCGGCGATCTTTTCCAGCCCTCGGTATGCATAGAAGAGGCGCGGCTGCGCGCGGATTACATCTTCGCCCACGGTTTCAAGCTGAAAGTGCACCGGCCCGGTTGCGGTGGCATAGATGGGTCCGATCGGCATCAGGAAAGCCCCCGCCTCCTCGACGATCTGGCGCGGCTTCCAGTTCTGGTCAGGCGCACGATGCGTCACCGGTTGGCGCCCATCGAAGCTCTTACGCATCGGAGCGACACCCTCATGCCAGGCGTCGTCGTGAAGTACGAAATTGCCGAGGCGTGGATGCCCCTCGAAGACCAGCCCGAACAGGTCCTCGGCCTCCCGTTCGTGCCAGTCAGCAGCGTGGACGAGTGGACTGATGCTGGGGACCCGATCCTCGGAGGGGGCCAGATGAGTCAGCACGTGCAGCCAGCCTGCTTCTGGCCCGCCATAGAATACGTACCGCAGTTCCCACCGCGCTAGCTGCTCAACGATCAGACCGCCAAAACCGTAATGCAGGTCGGAGAATAACCAGTTGCATATCTCCGGTAGCGCCTGAGGTCCACACTCCAACAGGTAAGCCGATTCGCGGCCGTCCTCCGGGGTCAATTGAACGTTGCTGTTCCAGCGCGCCGTAGCCTGTTCGAGCACAAGTCGTAGTTCGGCTGCCATCGATCACCTCGTCAGACCGTCGGCAGCCATCTGAAGGAGCTTGTGGAGCGACGGTGGCATATAGACCCCGAGTATGATGATTGGCGCCGCCGCCAGAATTAGGGTCAGTATGCAACTCACCGGCAGTCTAATCGGCGCATTCCTCTCGGTAGCCGGAATCGGGCGCCCGAAAACCATACGGTTGAGGTGATAAAGAATCCCAAAAAACGCGACAATGACGAATCCAGCGAGCAAAGCCGTTGCAACGTAGTGTTGCTCCGCGATTCCCGATCGCAGGATCGAGAATTCGCTCAGAAAGACCGCCAGCGGCGGTGCGCCGGCGATCGCGATTCCTCCAAACAGGAGGGCCACGCCCGCAGGCGGTGACGTTCGTATCAGTCCCCGGACGTCCGCGATTTGTCGCGTGTCCACCGCGAGCAATGTTGCCCCGGCCGCAAAAAAACAAAACGACTTGGTCAGCGTGTGATTGAGAATTTGATATACGGCGCCGTAATGACCCGCAGCGCCGCCAATCCCCGCCGCAGTCAGGATGATTCCCATATGCTCGACCGTGGAGAATGCGAACAGACGTTTATAGTCAGTCACCTGAATAATCAGAAACGCGGCGATACCCACAGAAAACAATCCTACGACCATTGCCCAACCGTCGACATCGATCTTTCTAGACGCGTTTAATACCGGAATTAGGCGCAATATCACGTACAGGATGACCGTTGTCTTGATACCGGAGAGCAGGGCGCATATCGGGCTCGGCGCCTGGCTATGCGCGTCGGGCAGCCACGTATGCAACGGAACCAAACCCGCCTTGGCGCCGAACCCAACGAGAATCAGAACGAAAGCGGTCTCAAGCACTCCCGGCGAAACGCTGGGTGCCAGCACGATCAGCGTGTGCCAGGTGTAAGGCCCTCCTGCGTACCGGCCCCGCGTCGCGGCGTACAGTGCTAGGAATCCGAGCAGTGCGATCGCTCCTCCCATGATTGTGAGCACCGAGTACTTCCACGCGGCTTCCAGCGCCTCGCCCGTATTTTCGAAGGCTATGAGGTAGACCGAAAGAATCGTGGTCAGTTCCACGCCCGTCCACACCAGGTTAGGCTCGGCAAGCATGGGTACCGAGAGCATCGCGAAGACAAACAGATTGTAATTGGCATAATAGTGGCGCAGATGGCGGGAACTCTTCTCCCGAGCAATGTAGCCCCAGGAAAAGAGAGCCGCCGTGCTTCCGACCGTTGCCACCAGCAGCAACACCAGTGCACTCAGTCCGTCGATTGCGACCCAATTCCTTATTGCAACCACCGATTCTCCCGACACCACCCGCAGCGCTGCCACAGCCGTTACCGCCAGCACTGCGACGCACGTAGCGAGGGTTACAGCCGGTGCAACGCGGCGACCGAGCGGGAGTGCCGATATCAACGCGGCGATTAGCGGAAGCGTGAGAATCGAGAAGAGGATCATTTTCCGGTACCTTCCCGCAGACTCGTGAAGCCACCGACTTCAGTCGTTCCAACGCGTTCGTGCGTCATCCGCGTGAGAATTCCGATCACCAGAGCGATGATCAGCATGTCGAATGGGAAGGCCATCTCGATGACCAACGGCAGCGTAGGCGCAATGGCGAAGCCACAAAGTAGGGCTCCGTTCTCGATGCCAAAGATACCAATCAGTTGGGGCACTGCCTCCCGCCGAACTGTGAGCGTGTAAACGCCGATGAACAGCCCCGCCAGTCCGACCGGAAGATTAATACGGGCGAGGCTTCCGGCAGCTGGAGGGAGATATCCGCTCAGAAAATATGCCAGCAAGGTCAGCGCAAGCGCGATCAGCAGCGAACTGGGAATATTCAAGACCTGATCGATCTCTCGTCTTCTGAAAATCGCTTCGGGCACGGTGCGCCGTAGCAGTGACGGAATCACGATGGGCTTCATCACCGCATCGAGCGCGGCAACTGCCAGCAGGTCCGGGGCATGCAAGCCAAGGCCGAGCAATAGCGCGGATACGACCAGGCATATCGACTGAGTGATATAGAATCGCTGGCACCCCTGCATTTGCCGCGTTGCGGCCAGCCCGAACGAACTCATCAGAAAAAGCCCCGCGGCCAACCCGTTCAGCGAGGTCAACAGTGCGTATGAGTTCGCCATTTGATTCTCTGGCTAAAAGCTCAATAGCCCGGTGATCATTGCGACGACCGAGGTTACGAAAGCAGCGCCCAGAAACTCACTGACCCGAAAGAGCCGCAATTTAGCGAGCGAGGATTCAATTACCACCAGCACGAGTAGAAAAATCCCCACCTTGAACAGCACCAGCGGTACCGCCAGCAGGACTTCGGCGATGCTCTGGCCGCCGGCAAGTCCCCACGGCGCAACCAACACGTTGAGCAGGATGCACATCAGCACCAGCAGCTTCATCTGACCGCCCCATTTCATCAGCGCCATCCCCGTACCGGAGTACTCGAGGCTTTTCGATTCGTCGATCATGGCGAGTTCGAAATGGCCCGCCGGATTGTCCACCGGAATGCGGCCCGCCTCGGCGAGGATGAGCATGATAAACGCAATCACCAGCAGCACGTGCGATGGCGCGAAAAAGTTTGTGAGCGGCGTCACCCAATGCTGCTGCACGATGTAGGGAATGGTCGAACCAGCGACGAATGAAACCGTGAAGAAAACGATCATGAAGACCGGTTCCGCAAGGAAGCCTACCATCCGCGTCCGGCTGGCGCCCATCGGACCGTAAGGATTAGCGGAATCCACGGCGGCAAGCGTCGCGAAAAACCCACCTAGCGCGAGCACAAACCCGCCGCCCAGCATATCGCCCATGAAGGCGAAAAATAGCGGATAGTTCGTAAGCACCGGAATCAATGTGGTCACGAAGATCGGCGCGACAAACACGACATACGGCGTAAACCGGAAAATCCACGAAGCGTGTTCCGAAACAACCTCGTCTTTGTGGAACAGCTTTCGCAAGTCGCGGTACGGCTGGAAGATGCTCGGACCGCGCCGCGACTGGACGATTTCCTTCAGGCGCGACAACACGCCCGAGACCATCGGAGCCAGCGCCACCACGAACAAAACCTGAAGCAGGTTGAACCCGACCGAACGCGCCATCGTCCGCTACGCTCGCTCCATGCGGCGTTATGCCTCGCCTGTTCAGCGCGTGGAAAGTGCTGAACGGGCGTAATGACCAGGTAGGGAACCTGAACAAATCAACCCCTACCGGCTTGCACCTCGGTAGGGGTTATCAGCCCTGCTCAGGAAAGGGCGGTTGTTGCGGTGAACTCCATCACCAACTCTGTCGATAGAAGTATAGCAAGGACTCCCCAGCAGTCAACTCGAGTTTGGGCGGCGAAATCAAATCCAACTGCCAAGCGTGATTCCGGCCACGGCGCCGATAGCGCCCATCATTACGCTCCCTACCAGATAGACTGACCCCAGCAGCATCTCTCCATCCTGAAGCAATCGAACCGACTCGTACTCGAAGGTCGAGAAGGTCGTGTAGCCCCCGACAACGCCAACCGCAAAAAACAATCGCCAATAAGGGCTCAACGAAACCCGCTCCTGGGCGAATGCGAGAAAAAGTCCAATGATGAAGCTCCCGGTCACATTGATCACGAAGGTTCCGTACGGAAACGACGGGCCAAACCGGGATGCAAACCATCCGCCCACCAGATAACGAGTCGCCGACCCGATGGCCCCGCCAATCGCGACAAACAAAACTCCCAGCACTCTCCAAGTCCTTCCTGCCGCGGTTCAAGCGAGCAGCGCGCGCATCATTTCCGTGCGTCCGACGATTCCGACCAGCTCGCCTTCAGCGTCCACCACCGGCAGCCGCTTGACCCGCTTTTCCGCGGACAACGCCAAGGCACTCGCCACGGGCATCTTCTCCCGAACCGTAACCACATCGCGCGTCATGAGTTCCTTTGCGGAGCGGGCGCGCAACTTCTGGATGTGCTTGCGCGCCTCCGCGCTGACTCGGCCGATCGGAACCTTGGAGATGAGGATTTCCATTATCCCCGGCCAGCTCTCACGGCTCACTTTCGATATCAAATCGGAGTCGGCGACAATTCCAACGACATGCCGTTTGTCGTCCACCACGACTACCCGCTTGTGCGACGATGAAACGAGCAGGTCGAAAATTTCTTCAACTGTCGCAGTTTCGTGAACGGTGGGAACTTCGCGGGTCATCACGTCGGCCACCGTAGCCTGTGCGCCGTCGGCATGCGCCTCCGGATGCCACTCCGGCAGATGGACCGCCGCGATCGTGTTCAAAACATCCAGACGGCCCAGGATGCCCACCAACTTTCCATCGCTGTCAACGACCGGTAGCCGCTTGAGATGTTTTTCGACCATGAGTCTGGCAGCTTGTCCGAGAATGGCGTCGGGAGCAGTCGTTACCACCTCGCGCGTCATCACTTCCGACACTTTGCGGTTCGCGTTCTCAAGAGACTCGTGAAGCTCGCGCACGTAATCCAAATCGGTCGCCTTTTTCAGACTGATCGTGACGTTCATCCCGCCGCGCGTCAGCAGGTCATTGTCGCTCACCATCCCGACGACTTTGCCTTGGTCATCGACTACCGGCACCGCCGTGAAGTCCTTATCCAGCAGCAACTCGACAACTTGGGTAATTGCACTGTCGGGATGCACCGTGGCGACTTCACGACGCATCACTTCGGAGACCTTCAAATCGGGTAGCCCCTCTTTGAAGGGCGCTCCCGATTGGACGACTTCCACTTCTTGAACCGTGATCAGAGCGCTGGGCGCCATTTCCCGCAAAGGAGCCAGGACGCGATCGATCCGCTCGGGGCGGTCCACGACTGTGATCACGAGCGGCTGATCGAAGGACAGTCGAAGAATCGCCGCAGTGTGAATCAACGATGAGGCCCCAAACCCCGCAACGCCGCGAGTGGCGGTAGCGCCGCTGCATCCCTCACGCCGGAGCATCTCGATAATCGCCATGTACAACGCCTGGTGATGGTATTGATCCGTTTCGCCGATAAAGATCGTGATCTGTTTAGCCCTTCCGGTGAACATCGGTCACTGCCCTCCTGGCATCGCGAAAGCGCAGGCACGCCCCTGCGGACCGCTCTTCCGAAAGCGTATCAGATGGGAGATGTTCACGATCAAAAAAGGACCCTTTACCTTTCGGCAGAGCCCTCTCAAAAGAAAAGCCCCTACCCGTGTTTAACACCAGTAGGGGTCATCAGCTCACTCAAGCGGGAGCGGTTGGCGGTGGAACCCCATCACCGATTGCGATTACCATATGACCGGTCACGAGGCCGCCAGTCAAGATGCGCGTCGGGGACGCGCGCGTGCGATATCCTCATCAAGACCGAGGCTAGATTTTATGGACGAATCAGCAATCGAACAGGTTACCGCGCGAGAGATTCTCGATTCCCGTGGCAATCCCACGATCGAGGTCAGCGTGCTGCTTCACGATGGTTCCAGAGGCCGCGCGGCGATTCCATCCGGCGCGTCAACCGGGTCGCGCGAAGCGCACGAACTCCGCGACGGCGATCCACACCGCTACGGCGGCAAGGGTGTTCTCAAAGCGATCGCAAACGTTCATGAAATCATTTGGCCGCACGTTCGCGGCCTCGATGCGGCCGCGCAGGCGGACCTTGACCGCGCGTTGATTGACCTGGACGGTACCGAGAACAAGTCGCGACTGGGCGCTAACGCGATCCTCGGAGTCTCGCTTGCAGCCGCGCATGCCGCCGCAGCCTCGCGCGGGCTTCCGCTCTATCGTTATCTCGCACCGGACGCACACCTTTTGCCCGTGCCGATGATGAACATCTTGAACGGCGGCAGGCACGCCGAATCAGGCGTCGATTTCCAGGAGTACATGGTCGTGCCGGCGGGCGCGCCAAACTTTGCCGAGGCGCTGCGGATGGCGGTCGAGATTTTTCACGCGCTCGCCGCGGTGCTCAAGTCGCGCGGCTATTCCACGACCGTCGGCGATGAGGGTGGCTTTGCGCCAAGACTGCGCAGCAACGAAGAGCCGATCGAGTTGATCCTGGAGGCGATTGCGAAAGCGGGCTACCAGCCCGGCGAGCACGCCTGGATCGCGCTTGATCCTGCGGCCAGCGAGTTTTACGAGAATGGGAAATACGTCTTCACGCGCTCCGACGGACAATCGCGCGATGCTGAGGCGATGACCCGGCTTTACTCGGATTGGATCAGCCGCTACCCCATCATCTCGCTAGAAGATGGGTTGGCTGAGCACGATTGGGCCGGCTGGGAGCTTCACACGCGTGAACTTGGACATCGCGTCCAAATCGTCGGCGACGACATCTTTGTAACCAACCCGGACATCATCCGGCGAGGAATTCAGCAAGGTGTTGCGAATTCCGTCCTGATCAAGCTCAATCAGATTGGCACTCTGACGGAAACGCTAGAGGCGCTTCGGATCGCGCGCGCGGCTCAATATACCTGTGTGATATCTCATCGCTCGGGCGAAACCGCGGACACCACGATCGCAGACTTCGCAGTTGCGACCGGCGTCGGCCAGATCAAGACCGGTTCAGCCTGCAGGGGCGAGCGGATCGCAAAGTACAACCGCCTTCTCGCCATCGAGGAGGAACTGGGAGACAAGGCGCGATTTGCGGGGAGAAGTGCGTTTGCGTTGCGATGAATCATCGAGTCGTTTCCCGCATCGAGGACCTGCGCTAGATTGTCTAAGTCAGGCGGTGGAGTCCGCCGTAACTGCTGCCGCACGCCGGCAAGCCAATGACTCCTGAATCGCACTCGATGGCGGGGTCATGGAACACCAGGCGATCATCAGCACGGCGTTGAGTTTCATCAATGCTATAAGACGCGAAATCGGTGAGGAGCCTCTGGCGGCGCTCCCACGTGGCTCGCGTAACGGCGCGGCCGGACAATGCCCCATAGAGGAAGCGCTAGCGGCTCTCATTATTCTGCAAGAGCGACGAATCGTATTTTGTTACCCATGGCACGCTGCCGCCGCCGCTAAAATCTGGCGCGTTCCCTTCGCTGATCCTCTCCTGATGTCGGTCACCATGCCCGACGCCATCCATGTCTTTGCAGATGCCTTTCGTCGCGGCCTCCTTCCCGATCTTTTGGAATGAGTGAAAAGTTGGCTTTGCCGGTGTCCCACTCGCGCCCTGCAATCTCTTGCGCCGCGAGCAATTGCGGCTAAGATATAAATTGGCGGTGGAGTTCGCCCAAATCGCCGTTTTCCGATAAGCGGCCAATAACTCCTACGGTACCCAGAGCCGTGGGAGTTTTTATTTTTCACGGTCTCTCGTGGCGACGGTTAAGGAGAGGACGTGGAGTCAATCCAGCAGCAGAACCTCGACGCTCCCGGCGCTCGCGCCAGTAACGTGCCGGCGCCGCGTCACGCGTCGCTCATTTCGCTCATTGACGCCGCCCGCGAGTTGGGAAACCAGCGCATCGAGCGCGAAGCACGGGCGCTCGCTGACCGCGTTGCCGACGGACGCTTTTTCGTCGCCTGCCTGGGCCAATTCAAACGCGGCAAATCCAGCCTGCTGAACGCACTAATCGGCGCGGTAGTGTTGCCCACTGGCGTCGTGCCGGTTACGGCCATCGTGACGATTCTTCGGCATGGCCCGATCCTTCACGGCTGGGTCCACTTCGAGAATGGATCGCGCCAGCACGTGGCAGTCGAGTCGATCCCCGACTACGTCTCGGAGGAACGCAATCCCGCGAACTTCAAAGGCGTGGCGGTGGTCGAAGTATTCGTGCCGAGCGACCTGCTTGCGTCCGGAATGTGCCTCGTCGACACGCCAGGTATCGGCTCGGTCTATGCTGGCAACACGGCGATAACCAAGGCGTTCGTTCCGCACATTGACGCCGCCCTGATCGTGCTCGGCGCCGATCCCCCGATATCGGGCGAGGAAATGGCGCTGCTCGAAGAGATCGCTCCCCAAGTGAGCGAAATAGTGTTCGTGCTCAACAAAGCCGACCGGCTCAGCGCCGTGGAATGCAACGAAGCGATTCAATTCGCGCAGCGGGCGTGCGAGCAAAAAATCGGGCGTAAACCATCTATCTTTCAGGTCAGCGCAGCGGAATGGCGCAACGGGTCTGGTCCGTCACGCGACGCTCCGGCCCTGTTGGCGGAGCTCGAACGGCTCGCGCGAGACAGAGCTCCCAAGCTCGTCGCGCAGGCTGAGCGGCGGGGTATTGACCGGCTGTCGGCCGCGCTTATCCGCGAAATCGACAACCAGCGCAGCGCGCTGATAGCGCCAGTCGAGGAATCGCGACAGATCGCGGGACGCATGCGAGAGGTGATAGCCGATGCCGAACGGTCTTTGAGCGACCTCAGCCACCTGTTTAAGGCCGAACAGGAACAGGTCAGTCGCCGTTGCAGTGAGCGGCGCGATAACTTTCTGGGAGGGGCAATCCCCGCCGCGCGCAAGGAATTTCACGATGCGATTCTTCGGGCGACTGAGCGGCGCGGACGGGCTCTGCATAGGCATGCGACCGAAATCGCCCAATCGATTTCGCGCCGGCTCCTGAATCAGTGGCTCGAAGAGGAGAGACCCGCGGCCGAAGCCATGTACCGTGAGTCGGGTCTCCGCTTCGTCACGCTAGCCAATGACTTTTTGAAAAGAATCGCTGAGTCCGGCGGCAATCTCCTCGCAGATTTACCCGCGGCTGTCAGCGAGGAATCGGGATTCCGTGTCAAAGGGAGGCTCTACTTCGGCGAGCATTTCGGCTTCCCGCGCCAGACCGTCATCGAGCAGATCATCGACGTGTTTGCTTCTCACAGCCGGCAGCTCGAAAAGGTCGAAAGAAACGTTCTCCGCTACCTAGACACCCTAATATCTTTGAACAGCACGCGAATTCTGAATGACTTCGACGAAATCGTGCGCGAAAGCGGACGCCGCTTGGAAGCGGAAATAAGGGGGATGCTCAACGAATTGCGGACGACGGCGCAAAACACGCTCGCCCGCGCGGAAGCCACGCGTGCCGCAGGAACCGACGCGGTCAGGTCGAGGCTGGATCGTCTTGAGCACCTTCGCGAGACAATCATGTCGGCGTCCGGACGAACCCCAAAATGATCCGCTGAGGAACCGACTCGATGAGCAGCCCTTCGCAGACGGCCGGAACCGCGCGCAATGCTCTCGCTTCAGACGCCAAGCGCGAAATGTTCTTGCGGCGCGTATTGGCGCGCCTGTGGCGGACACCTTCCGGACGCGACCATCAGGCCGTGCTGTCGAACATTGACTGGGTGATCGAAATGCTCCAGCGAGTTCGCCGGGACAGACCCGCCGCGACCGCGAAGTGGTGGGAGAGCCTCAAGCGAGCTGTTCCGAGCGCATCCGATGACAAGCACGACAACGAAGGCCGTGAATGAGGCCCTGCGCTGGCAGGAACAACGTCAGGAGTCTTCTGCTCTCGCGCCACGCTCAAGGAGTCGGCGGCGCGCGCAGCCGGCTCCTCGCGGACCACGCGTTGGACCCACTTCCCGGCCCTCGCAAAGGGAACAATCGATCTCTGCCAGTAGGCTTGCTGCCGACGGCGGGATTATCCAGCCCGCTTCAAATGGCTTCGCTATCATGCTAAGTAGCCTCACCATGAGAACCTTGGGGCAGTTCATCGTTGACCGGCGTAAGGAGCTTGGGCTAAGCGGGAGAGAGGTGGTGGCGGGCGTTCGCAACGCCGAGGGCAAGCCGATCTCGATCCCCTACCTGGTCGATCTCGAACACGACCGCCGCAAGCCGTCGGACGAGGTGCTGGAGCAATTGGCCAAGGCGCTTAAGGTCGACGCCGACCTGCTCTACTACCTGTCGGGCCGGATGCCTCGTGACCTCACCGCGAGGGGCGTAAAGCAAGAAGAAGTAACCGCGGCGTGGAAGGCTTTTCGCCGAGAAGTCAAGCGGGAGAAAAAGCCGTGAAGATGGTGGCGGACCGCACGGGGCGCTTCAAAAAGCGGCCATATTGGGAGACCTCAGAGCTTGAGCAGAAGTGCGAGGAAACCATCATCGGTTTTTTGCGCGAACGCTATGGATTTGAGCGGATTCCGGTTCCGACCGAAGCGCTGACAGTGCTCATCGAGCGTGACGCCGCCGAGCTCGACCTTGCCATGAACCTCTCGGATGAGACCTACGAAGTCTTCGGCTACACGCAGTTTGAGCGCGGCAAGAAGCCGCTCGTTAAGATCGCGCGCGAACTGTGGGAGCAACAACATCGCAACAACCGCTTGCGGACCACCCTCACACACGAGTATGGCCACATCCTGCTTCACACGTGGCTTTACGACAAGTACGCGACTTCGAGCGGTCCGCAGCTCTGTTACTGGCACAGCATGCTTCCGACCAGCGCGGTCGTTGACTGGTTCGAGTGGCAGGCGGGCTACGCCTCGGGCTGCCTGCTGATGCCGGAGAGCTTCATGCGGCGCGCGGTGGAGGCGTATTTCCGTGGCCGCAAGGAGCAGGCCCCGGTAGCGAGGACTTCACGTGAAGCTACCGCGCTGGGCTACAGGATTTCCCTTGCCTTTGATGTGTCTGTGGACGCCGCCATCGTGCGGCTCAGCCAACTCGGCTATTTGACCGAGTAATCTCCCCTACCTCGCCGGTTTTCCCGCCGCGGCAGTTCTTCCCCGCTTGACAGCGCTCGCCATCGAGATTAGCTATGTAGCGAGCTAGGCGATTAGCTGTAATAGTCGGCGACCGAAGCAGGCGGGAACACGACTCGCCGGCGGAAACTGAGCGAATCACGACTGAGCCCGCAGACAGACGAACGCCACGGAGGATGCGCAATGAAGAGAGCGTCCAAGCGAATCCACAGGTTCCTCGCTACGGCTGTCGCCGTCACGACGGTAGCGCTTCAGCCCGCATCATCCTGGGCGACACCTGGCGCGGCGTTCCCTTGGGACGCGCCGCTGGAAGCCCTGCAACAGACCCTGGTCGGTCCGGTGGCTCATACGACAATCGCCGTGTCGTTCGCAGGCGCGGTGTTCGTTTACGCCATAGCCGGCGACAGTGAGATTGCCCGGCGCCTTGCCAGGGCCGGGCTCGGCGTCAGCGTCGCGCTCGCCGTGCTGTGGGTGATGAACTACCTCCTTCCTTAACTGTGTCCGGTCGTGAAGCGAAATCGGCGCACAACAAAGGCAAACATCCCGGCAATTTTTGGAGGCACGATATGAAACTCACCCGCATCGTAAAGCCACTTCGGTCGGTACAGGTGCGCGTCACGCTCGCCAGCGATCTCAACGCCGCGCTGGAGCACTACGCGCGCTACTACGAGCACGTTCACGGTGAGCAGGTGGAGCCGAAGGCGCTGATCCCGGAGATCGTTCACGCCTTCATTGACGGCGACCGTGAGTTCCAGATGTGGCAACGTTCCGCTGACAACCGCAGTCATCGCCACGGTCCCGCTGCGCCTTCCAACGGCAGTACTCGGAGCACAGAGTGACTGCCGGACGTGAGACACTCGCAGACGTGCTCGGCACAGAGCCTCGCACGTGAGATTCGGGGACACGTCACTCATTGCGAAATGAAGCCTGCTTGCAGCAGTGGAGCGGCGGAAAGTGGCGAAACCCCGTGATTTCATTATGCAAGCGGGGCAATTCGTGACGTGCTTGCAGACATCGGAGCGGAAAACCGCAGACGCACAAATCCTTGATTTTGCGATGCAAGCAGGCGGTTTACCGCTGCTTGCAGGCCAGGAGGTTCAATCATATGGCCGAAGAAGCGAGACATACGTACACGATCAGGATTTCCGAGCGCATTGCCGCGCGCATCGAGGAGCAGGCGTCTGGTCTCGGCATCGCTCCGACCACGCTGGTCCAATCGCTCCTCACGCGCCAGTTCGACAATGGTCCGGCCGAGCGTCCAGCTCTCGATCCTGCCGCGTTGGCGACGCTTGGCGCCAAGCTCGATGCGCTCAAAAAGATCTGCGAGTCACTCAAACAAACAGAATCCGAACGTTACGGCCAACTTCTGTTCGAGACCGTTAAGACTCGCTCGGCAATCTTTCATTCGCTGGACCAGACGCTCGGAGCGACGGTCGTGGACGAGATTATCGACGCCTCCGAGAAGGCGGCACGGCAATACATCGCCCGGCTTGCGGGAGCGGGGGAAGCCAAGTCATGAGAGCGCAGATCCATCGGGCGGTCGGATGGCGCGCCGATAGCGCGTCGCTGTCGATGTGGACGCAACTTGCGGCGCGGGCAGTCGCCGTCACGGTTACGTTCTGGGCACTCTTGACGCTCGCCCTCGTCTGGTTCTGGACCGGCCACTATGGCGGACCGGCGGCCCACCGCTACTTCGCCCGCTGGATGTTGACCTGGTTCTTTACCGAGGAAATCCCGCTGCCGTTCGGCTCGGTGCCTTACCGTGGTGGGCGCTACACGATTCCGAGCATGTACCGGTTCCTCTGCTACAAATACTACTTCGGCGGCTCTTTCCCCGGCTGGTTCTGGCACTACGCATGGTGGGGACTGTTCCTCACCCTGCTCATTATGGCGGCGATTATCGCGGTGCTGTTCGGGCCGGAGCGTGACCCGACCGAGGACCGCTATGTGCGCGGTGCCGACGTTACCTCGACCCGCCGGCTGGGCCGCGCGCTTGCGGGCGACGGCATCGAGATCGGCGGCATCCGTATTCCGCGTATGCTTGAGGCCCAGCATTTCCTGTTGGTAGGCGCGCCGGGCTCGGGCAAATCCACCGCCATCCGGCGCATCCTGCGGCAGGTCGAGGCGCGCGGAGAAACCGCCGTCGTCTTGGACCCGGAGTGTGAATACGTGCCCGAGTTTTATCACCTTGGGCGCGGCGATCTCATCCTGAATCCGCTCGATGCGCGCTGTCCTGCGTGGTCGCCGTGGTGGGAGCTGAGGCCGGGGAGCGAGGCCATGGAGGCTGAGGCGCTGGCGGCGGCGCTCATCCCCGACCCGCCTAACATGTTCAATCAGAGCGGCGGCGACTTCTTCTTCCGCCAGTCGGCGCGCACGCTGATTGTCGGGATGCTCGACAGCATCCAGTCGCGCGAGCCGAGCGATATACCGAAGCTGCTCGCTCTGCCCAGAGCCAAACTCAAGGAGGCGCTGCGGGCCACCGCGGCCGAGGCGCTGATCGATCCCGGCGCACACGAGCAGGGCGCGGGCATCATCGCAACCGCGTATAACGCGACCAATTCCTTCCGCCATCTGCCCGCGCCAAGCGAGCGGACGTGGAGTGCGCTTGAATGGGCGCAAACCCGCCAAGGATGGCTGTTCCTGACCTCGACTGAAGATTCCCGTGAGGCGGCGCTGCCGCTGCAGAGCGTCTGGCTCGATTGTATCATCCGCCGCCTGATGGCGGAGCAGAATCGGCGCGAACAGGTGTGGATCATCGCCGATGAGATTCCGGTGCTGAAACGCCAAAGCCAGCTTGAGGCGTTGGTCGTGCGCGGGCGTAAACGCGGACTCTGCGCGGTTCTCGGCTTTCAGGCGATTACCCAGCTTCGAGCGATTTACGGCCACGAGCAGACCGCGACGCTGGCCGCAGCGCCAGCGACCAAGCTGATTCTGCGCACGGGCGAAGCCGAGACCGCGCGCTGGTCGAGCGCCCAGATAGGAGAGCGCGAGGTAAGCCGCGCGCAGATCGGGACCAATACCGGCCTTCGCGATCATCGCGACAGCTTCAGCGTCCATCCACATCGCGTGACCGAGAGCGCCGTGCTTGGCAGCGAGATCCAGCTCCTGCCGCCGTTCGAGGGCTACCTCTGCATCACCGGCCATCACCGGGCGCGGGTGACGATCCCCTATCTCCCTCCAGTAAGGCGCGAGACCGGCTTTGTCCTGCGGGTCACAATCGCCGCGTCCAACGAGTCGACGGCATCAGAAAACAAGAGCGCCAAGGTTCCCGCTCAGACCAAACAAGGCAACGGGGCCGCTGTGCGCCAGGTCGCACCGGCACCGAGCCGGCTTCGAGCTTGAACCATGCTGGTAATGTCCAAAGGGGCGCTGAGCGCCGCCCAGGCCGAGACCTACTACGAAGAAAAATACTCGCAAGACGACTACTACACCGAAAAGCGCTGCGTGGTCGGGCAATGGTTCGGCGAAGGCGCCGCCGTGCTTGGGCTCGGAGGCGAGGTCGCCTCGAAGGACTTTCGCGCCGTGCTCCACGGTCTGCGGCCTTCAACCGGGGAGGTTATTGTCCGCAACGCCAACGGTCGCAGCGAGCGGCGCGCCGGATGGGACGCGACCTTCAACGCGCCCAAATCGGTCAGCATCCAGGCCTTGGTTGGCGCCGACACGAGGCTGGCCCAGGCTCATCGCGCCGCCGTCACTCGGGCACTGGCCGAGCTCGAACACTACGCGCTTTCGCGCCAGAAAGGCGGCAGCGAATGGGTCGTCACCGAGAACATCGTCGCCGCCCGCTTCGACCACATCGCTGCGCGGCCAGCCAGAGGCGCCGACGACGGTTACGGACCCGACCCGCATCTCCACACCCACGTCGTCATCGCTAACATGACTCGCCGTCCCGACGGCCAATGGCGCGGCCTCGACCCGGTTGAAATCTACCGCTCGCAGGCGTTTGCTAGCGCCGTTTACCGATCCGAGCTTGCCCGCGAGGTGCGGAATCTCGGCTACCGCATCGACGTCACCGGAGCCGACGGGCGTTGGGAGCTTCAGGGTTACAGCCGCGAGCAGGTGATGGCGTTCTCGCGCCGGCGTCAGGACATCGAGGTGGAGATGGAACGCCAGGGGCTAAACGGCGCCGCCGCCGCGCAGAACATCGCCCATCAGAGCAGACTTTCCAAGGACGGACGCAGCGAAGATGAACTTCGCGCCGAATGGCAGGCCCGTGCGCGCAATTACGGAATCATGATCGAGCGCGTTGCCGAAAACGCGCAGAGAAGTGGTTCGGTTGCGTCTGACTCGCGCGAATCCATCGCAGATGCGTTCCGCTTCAGCGTCGATCACAATACCGAGCGCGAGGCAGTCATCGACCGCCGCGGACTCGAGACCGTCGCGCTTCAGCACGGCATGGGCAGAGCCGATCTCGCCTGCGTGCGCGATGAGAGTGATCTCCTTGAACGAACGGGCCAACTCATCCACGCGGGCGCTTCGGTATCCTCGCCCCAGGGTGCCTACACGACGCCCGAGATGGTCGCGCTGGAGCGCGGCAACCTCGACCTCATGCGCGCGGGGCAAGGCCGAACCCGCCCCATCGCTAACGCCGACGAGGTCCAGGCGTGGACCGCCAGAAAAGGACTGCTCGCCGACCAGGCGGAGGCAGCCAAGCTTACGCTAACGACGACCGACTGGCTCACGGCAATCGAAGGGCGCGCCGGCAGTACCAAGACCACGACGGTCGCGGCAATTCGAGAGTTTGCTGAAGAGCACGGCTACTCGGTGCATGGTTTCGCGCCCACGACCCGCGCCGTCAAGGCCCTGTCCGAAGCCGGTCTCCCCGCCCACACGGTGGCGAGCCTGCTCGAAAACCGGCTTCGGGACACGAACCGCAGGCAACTGTGGATCATCGATGAGTCGAGTCTCTTGCCAACGCGTCAGGTAAACCGCCTGCTCCGAAAAGCCCGCGAGGCCGGAGTCGAGCGCATCGTCTTTGTCGGCGACCAGCGCCAGCACCACGCCATCGAGGCGGGAAGACCTATCTACCAGATGCAGCAAAGTGGAATGGCTGTTGCCCGGCTCGAAACCATCCGCCGCCAGCGCAACCCGCAACTCCGCGAAGCGGTTGGATTTGCCGCAGCGGGGAAGATCGCCGATGCGCTGACGCTGCTCGACCGCCAGCGTCGCATCCGCGAGATACCGGATATCGGCGAACGCTACCATGCGATTGCGATGGAGTACGTTGCCGCCCACCAGGCTGGAGAGCGCGTGCTGGTCGTGAGTCCCGCCAACGTCGAACGTAGGCAGCTCAATACCGCGATCCGCGAAGCCTTGAGAGCGCGTGGCCATGTCGCTTCGCAGCGCGTCGACCAAACCATCCTTGTGAGCCGCGACCTTACGCGCTCGCAACGGGGTCAAGCGCGCAGCTATGAGATCGGCGATGTTATCCGTTTCACTCGCGGGAACAAGAAGACGGCGCTTGAGAAGGGCAGCTATGCCAGCATCGAAGCAGTTGATCGCGACGCCAACCGGCTTGTGGTCCACACCGCCGATGGCCAACGCATCGCGTACAATCCGCGTCGGCTTTCTGGCGTCGAAGTTTTCCGCCGGGACCAACGCGTTTTCGCCAACGGCGATCGGATTCAGTTCCGCGCTCCCGACCGAGCGCTTGGCATCGCCAACGGCGAATTCGCCAGCATCGTCGCAATCGACGACCGCAGAGCGCTGCTTCGACTCCATGCCGGAAGCGAGGTAAGCGCTGCGCTCCAAAGGCTTCGCCATATCGATTACGGCTACGCCTCGACCTCCCACTCCAGCCAAGGCGCCACCGTCGATCGCGTCATCGTCAACGTGGACACAATGCGCTCCGTCGACCTTGTGAACCAGAAGCAGTTCTACGTCTCGATCAGCCGCGCCCGGCATGACATCAGCATCTACACCGACGACCGTTCGGCCCTACAACGCGCGGTCAGCCGCACCCCCGAAAAGTCGATTGCACTGGAGCGCCTCAATCTGAACGCAGGACGAGACATCAAGATGGTTCCGGAGCCAGGGCGTCAGACCATCACGCCCAACTACGGAATCCGCAGGTGACCGGTCATGTCCAGCGCTGCTGTCGAATCGTTCCGTTCATCGTCGCTCCGCTATGAGCGTGGGCACTCGGGCTCCGCAAGCTTCACCGCTCGGCCGCGCGGCGCAAGGCGCCGCTCGCGCTCCGCGCCGCTGTGCAGGTGGCGCGCGCTCCGCGGGCAACCGCGCCCCCGGCGTCGGCGCGCCGGCCGCTCCGCTCGGCACGGTTGCAACGCTCCGCAGCGCGCATCTCGAAATCCAGCGCCGCCCTCCAGACTCGATTGAGAGGGCGGCGCTTCAAATGCTGCGCACTATCAGGAAGAAGCAGAGCGCCCTGCCCATGCGGGGAAGCGGGGGCACCGCCCGTCATGTATGGGTTGAGCTCTCAGGCGCGGTCTGAGACCTATTGTCGCGATAGCCTTGACTTATGGCTGGTAAGTAGCTAGATAGCGAGTTAGGGTATTTTCCGCACGCTGAAGGTCGGCTCTCTAGCGGAGTCTCACCAGCAGCCCGAGGCTCATCATGGAATTCGAACTCACTCTCGACGCGGTGGCTCAGCAACCTGAACTCGCGCAGCAGCTCAGTCCTGAAATCGTCCGTGTACTCCGGCTCAAGGCACGGATCGCTCTTGCCGCGCTTGACGAGTGCCCGACGCAGCCCGCGTCCGTTGCCGCAATCCAGTTGGAGCCAGGCGACAGTCTTGTAGGCATCAAAGAGGCTGCAAAGATGCTCAACGTTTCGGAGTCAACGCTGGCGCACAACGAGTGGCCGTTTCGCGTCCGTCTCGGCGGAACTGTGCGACGGCTTTACTCCGTCAAGGGCATTCAGCGATACATCGCGCAACGGACCAGAGGCTAGGAGCACACCGTTATGAAGCACATCCGAGGATTTGGAACGCTCTATCAGCGAGCCGGGTCGAGAAATTGGTACATCGAGTTCTACCACCAGGGAAGGGTCATCCGGCGCAGCGCCGGTACAGAGGAGGAGAGGAAGGCCGGAAAGTTTCTGATTGCGGAGGTCGCAAAGGCGCGTAGCGCAGGCGGAGCCTACGCAATGGAACAGGAACGCCTCACTTTTGATGCTCTAATCGAGGACGTGGGAGACGACTATAAGATCAACGGCAAGCGCTCGTTGCGGTCCCTTCGCGTGAGAATGATTCATCTACGCCCGATCTTCGGCGGCATGCGAGCACTCAAGATCACTACGGCAATGATGGTCCGCTACCAAAGAAATCGCCTCGGCGAAGACGCCACTCCCGCATCAGTGAACCGAGAGATCGCGTTGCTCAAGCGTGCGTTCAACCTCGCGGCGAAGAACGGAGTCATCTCAAAAGCCAACGTCCCCGCCTTTCCGCAGCAACTGGAAGAAAACAATGTAAGAGAGGGCTTCGTTGATCGCGCAGGCTTCGAAGCTGTGCGCGATGCGATGCCAGACTACCTACACGATCCTCTCACGTTCGCATTCCGCACCGGATGGCGTATAGGAGCCGTGAGAGGATTGCGGTGGAGTTCGGTCGATTACGACAACCAAATGATCACCCTTGAGAGGAGCAACAGCAAGAACAAAAGGCCTTGGCTTCTGCCTCTGGACGATCCAGAGCTGTTCGCCGTCATCGAACGCGCTTGGCAGCGACGTCGACTGGACTGCTTGCATGTCTTTCATCATGAGGGTCGTCCCTTGGCTGAAAGCACATTCAGGAAGTATTGGCCCAAGGCCACCGCAGAGGCGGGTCTCTCCGGGCTGCTGATTCACGATCTCCGGCGCTCTGCAGCGCGAAATCTGGTACGCGCAGGAGTCCATGAAAACGTCGCAATGGCAATCACCGGTCACAAGACGCGCGCGATCTTCGACCGCTACAACATCATCGCCGAAGACGATCTGCGCGAAGCTATTCGCCGTCAGAGCGAGTATCTGGCAGCGCAGACGAACCGCCCCAAAGTGATGCCGATCAGGCAGGCCTGTGATCAAACTGTGATCGAACCGTGTGCATTTCGTCGCACGCCGACACCTGCGAGTCGAAGAAAAGCCCCTGCAAATGAAGTGGTTTCTTGCGCACCCATGCGTGGTGATGCAGATGGCTTCGGACTCAAAATCCTCCGTCCTTACGGACATGCGGGTTCAAGTCCCGCCCTCGGCACCAACTTTCTCGCGATACTTGCAGCGATTTTTCGCGCGAAAGACTTTCCAGGTCGTCAAGTCCTCCGCACCGATTTCGCGGGTGACTTTGGCTGAACTTTGGCTGTTCACTTGAGCGCTGGGCCGATTGAACGAAAAGCTGTAACGCGACAGTCAAAGTGAGACTGACCGAGCAACTCTAATTTTGAGCGGGATATAGCGGAAAGAGACGGGAAATGGTGGGATTTCTGGCGCCTGACCGATTCGAGTCGCGACAGTCAAATGATAATAAGTCCTGTGGGCAATTGTGCGCGGATATTGCGCCAAGCTATCGGTCGCGACAGTCAAAGTGGCAGACCACCTGACTGGAAATTAGTAGTTATTCTAATACTCGACGCCTCGGCCGCCCGGCGATAAGACACCCCACAAGCGCAGTTCGGATGGCCCGGTGGAAGGGCGTCGCCGGAGGGAAAGGCATCGTCGATCGAGATCCAGCCGGCGGCGGCGTTGCCGCGACAGATCGGACACGCGATATCATCGATGTCCCAGGACTTTTGATCGAAGCCACTAACGCGGGCGCCGGCGTCCACCCCATGCGATCGAGCCCTGGCGACCTCGGTACGCGCGATCGTCCGTGCGCGCGCGTCGCCAAAGGCGTACGACTCTACAAGTTCTTCCCCCAACCTGGCCGACGACCAACCCTCCTTAATGGCGCGCTCAACGGTCGCGCGCAGCATATCGGGAGTTGTGGATGCGAAGTCCTTGATCAGTTCGCCGGCGCGATGAGCAGCATAATTCGCCGCGTGCTGATCCACCAGCGCAAAATCCGGCTGCGGAGTGATCGCCGCCTGCTGAAGGAAGGTCTTTGCGCCATCGCGGAATAGGCGGCGCAACCGAGGCGCGAGAGATCCCACCACGATCACCCAGCCACGCTCGCCGATCTCGCGCTCAATCACCGCCAGGATCTCCGACGTGGTCATCCCAGTACCTTGCAGCGCGCCGGGCTGCGCGCTTGCCCATCGCTCGCAGGTGCCAATGCAGCCGCTTGTGCAACGTAGCTAATACCGCCTCCATTGAATTTTTTTTTTAGAGATCTGGGCAACACTCTGGGCAACATCCCCACCGTCAGCCGCGGGCACCGCAGTCTCGGCTATCGCCTGCTTGGGTGTGAGAACAGCCTCGTCTTCGGACGCCTCGGGCAACCCGAGCTTATCTAGCACGACCTTTTGGCTGATGCGCAGGCCGCGGTCCGCGAGTTCCGAGACCGCATCCGCGAAAATTTTCACGTCCTGATCGTCGGGGAGTCCGAGAGAAATCTGCGGGTACCTTTTCTGGGGCCCAAAGTTCAAGTCCACAATGGGCTTGACCAGGTCGAGATTGAGCGTGCCCCCTAACCGGATTGCGTCGGCCTGTAAGATGTCGCGGCGCACGGCCTGGTGAACCGAGGCCGCCGCACGCGAACCCCCCTCTTTGGGCATCTGGGTCGTCAGTGTCTGCCCGAGCACGGCCAGGGTGATCTGGTCGTTAAGATATAGCGCCATGCGCTCGTACACGTCATTCCCACCGCCAGCGTTCTTCACTTCGGTGAGTTCGACCACCATCGAACTCGGCATGATCGCCGCGGCGTCCGTTCCGAGATTGGCGACCGCCGTCAGAAGCGCGTCCCTGTCGGCCTGAGAGGCGCCGGGGCCGTACTTCCCCACCCGCAGGGGCTGGCCAAAGAGATCGACGTAGCCCATCCAGCCCTTGAGCAGATAGGACTTGAAGAGGTAGGCGATCGCAACGGCGCGCGCGAGGCCGCCGCGCACCGGAAGCCCGGACCGCGCCTTCGACACGTGGCGAATGAACTTGAATGGCGCGAGCGGCTCCGCAAGCGGTTGCACTCCTATGCGGGCGTCGGGGCGCCCGGCCAGGTAGGGCGACATCGACCGCGACAGATGCGGCGGCCGCGTGCCGTTCTCGTCGCTCAGGCCCAAAGATCGCACCAGCGGCTCCTCGCCGCTGATCCAGTCGAACAGGAACCATCGCGGGTCGCGCCAATGAAGTCGCGCCGGGACCCATTGGGCGCCCTGTGACCACTCGATCTCGGTGAGCGAAAACCCCTTCCCCACGGCGTCGAGGATGTCGAACAGATGCTCCGCGAGCTGCAGGTTGTCGAGGCATTCTTGGACGAACTCGGCCAACTTTAGGTCGGCTCCGGAGTTGCTCGCCGGCTTTACAATCACCTCGAGCTGGGAGACGGTCAGCTTGCGCGTGCTGAGCACGGCGAGGTAATGAAGCTCCTTCTCCTCCATCTCCTCGGCCAGCTCCAAGAACAGAAAGGGATCGCCAAAGTCGGCCTGACGCAGTATCGCCACCAGTCTCTCGGGCGTAAGGCCCGCGGCCGGGTACAGCCATGCGTAGGCGTTGCGGATGCCCGTCATTGTGGGAGCCGCTTGCTCCCCCTTGAGCAGCTCGGGGATCACCTCCCGGCCGTAGGCGTCGTAGAGCGTCACAGTGACGCCCACCTGCGCATGCGCGACAAGAAGGACGACCGGTCCTCCTCGGGAGGCAGGTCCTCCATCGTCGGCCGCGCGACGGGATCGTCGAAGCGCCGGCGCGTCGGCACCGGCTGATAAGCATATTCCTCGAAGCCCGTCTGGGCGGCCGCGCAAGCCAGGAAGAGCGCCCATGCGCGATCCGCGTGTCCCTCGGCATCGCTCTCAGCGACGAACCGCGAGATTCCGGTGGGGCCCACGACGCGACGGATCTTGTGCAGGTCGGCGCGCAGCGCCGGGTTGCCCATGGGGATGCGCAGGCGCCGATCCTCGAAGCGCTCGCGTCCTACAGTGGCCAGATTCAGCTTCGCCGGCGCCGTGAAGAGGACGCCTTGGACGCGGTCGTCGCCGTAGCGCGTTTTGGCGTCTTCCACCGGTTTTTCCCCCATCCCGGTCTGGTCCATCGCCAGGCGCGCCACCCGGTAGCGCCCCATGATCTCATCGAGCACCTTGTCCTGCTCGGAAAACTTCGCGCGGCGCAGCTCCGCGATCTGCCGGGTGACCAGGACTCCGCCAATGTCTTCGACGACCCAGGCCACCCACAAGTCGCCGCGCGCGCCGATGTCGTTGCCGACATAGCACCAGCCGCCGGCATAGCGCTCAGGACAGCCAGCGTCCGCGTCTTCGACCGCAGCAATCATCTCGTAGCTCAGCCACGCGGAGGCCTCATCGAGCCATTGCAGCTCGTATTCCTGCGCCCAGAGGTCAGGGTCGCCGACTGCGGCCTTCAGCTCCTCGATGTCGCGGTCGAGACCTTGCGCAACCGCGTCGTGGATGCTCACGCGGCAACGGTGCCACGTGCTCGCCGCCGCTTCATCGGTCATCAGGTCGTAGAACTTGTTGCCCTTCCCGTTGGGCGTCGAAAGAATGCGCATCTTGAGTCCAGGTCGCGAGATCGACGGGGCGATCGCCATCCAGATCTTGCGAGAATCGACGTGAAACGCGAACTCATCGAGCACAACGTTGGCGGTGAAGCCGCGGGCAGTGTCGGGATTGGATGGCAGCGCGGTTACGCGCGAGCCCCCCGGCAGCGAGATCTCGCTCGCACGATAACGGATGCCGGTGTCGGCCAGGAAATCGTACTCGGTTGCCTTAAAGGCGGCGTTGTAAATGCGAAAGAGCGGCTTGAGGCCTTCCTCCACCGCTTCGATTGCCTGGCGTTCTCCGCGCGAGAGCCATAGCCATCGGGCCCGCTCGCCGCCGGCCTCGGCCGCCAGCATGTCCTCGACGACCTCGATGCCACCCATGAACTTGGTCTTGCCGCACTGCCGCGCCACCATCGCGATCTTGAACCGTGCCTGGTCCGCGAGCCATGCGCGCTGGTAGGGGAGCAGCCGAAGCAGCGGCTCCGGCATCAGAGTAGCCCCCGGACCAGTTCGCGTGCCTCTTCCAGCGCGGCCACTCGGTGGTCGGCGCCGGCGTTCTTCGCGGTCTCGATTTCAGCCGCGACCTTGCGGTCGGCTTCCAGGCGTAAGCGGTCGCGCAGCCTGATCTCCAGGTCCGCACGGACTTTGTCCGCCGACACCATTTCCTTGACCGCCTTGCTGAGGAACATCAGATCCGCGGGTCTGAGCTTTTCGCCCGTCTCCTCCACCTCGTGGAGCTGGTTGAACGATATAGTGCGCAGCATCTGAGTGAGCATCCGGCCAACATCGCCGCGCTCGCCATCTTCGCCCAGGGAACCCATGACCGCGCGGGCGACCTGCTCGGCCTCGCGCATCCTGGCGGCGGTCGCGTCGAAGTTCTTCAGGTAGCGGTGCAAGCCACTGCGCGAGACCCCGCGCTCGGGGTCGCTCGCGACGTCCATGCGCCGCGCCCGCAGCAGGGCCATCAATTCGTCGATGGTCAAGCCGTCGTTGCGCCACGCGCGCTCGACTTCCTCGCGGATCTCGCGCGGCAGTCGCCTCATTTTCGGCGCGCGACTCACTCAGGTCCTTACCGGCACGGGCCGCGCCACGCCAGCCACGCGCAGGATGCCTTGTGCCGTCTCCAGGCCGCGCTGCGTCAGCCGCGCCACGAGCAGGTCCGCGAGCTCTCCCAGGTCCACCAGGCGCTCGCTCCGCAAAAAGCGCAGATCGTCCGCCAGCGCTTCAGTCGATACGCCGAGGCCAGTGTCGCGCAGCGCCAGCGCCAGGAGCGGCTCGCTGATCTCGTAGCCGCCCGCAACCTCGAGCAGCTGGAGGATCGCGAGGCGCCGCGCTTCTTCCACGCGTTGGGGGAATGTCATCTTCATTGGGCCAGCATGTGCTCGTAGATAAGGCGTGTCTGTTCGCGGACGGCCGCCATGTCGGCGCGCAAGCCCTTTATGTCGCCTTCGACCCCACTCACCCGATCGCGCAGTTCATTGATCGGACTCCAGCCCGGCGCGGTCTCCAGACGCCCGATCCGCTCCTCGACGCGCCGCAAGTCCGATCGCGAGACCATGCTGCGACTCACTAGCCAGACCGTGGCAGTGAATATCGCATTTATCAGGGTGAAGGCGACCGGAGCCCACCGCAGCAAATGATCGAGATCCATCACGGCGCTCTCAGCGCTCTCAGACGGCGATAATGCTGGTCAGGAGGCACAGGACCGACTTTTCGGCGATCTGGATGCCGGCGCTTGCAAGCTGCCCCTTGGAAGCGTTGAACGCGGCCGAGAGGGCAACCCCCAGGTTGCCGTTGCTGGCGGAGACGGCCGAGCTCCACGCCGACCGGATAATCGACTTGGCCGACTCGTATTCGGCCTCCGCGAGATTGCCCAGGGCGTCGGAAAACTCGGTACGCACTTTCGCGATCACCGGCCCGAAATCAGCCATCAAGGGTTTTTCCACTCCGGACATGAACGCCTCGACATCCTTGATCGCACCGCTGAAGAAACTCATTGTCGCTCTCCTTTTGGCCTCACGGTATGACCGGCAGGCTTGGTAGGCCTGGCAGCTCCAGGCTCGGGGTGCACGCCTCGACCGCCGAGGTGCGCCCCGCGTCATCCTTGAACAGGAAAAACTTTTGCGCGCTCAGACGGCCCACGGCCACCTGGGCGCCGTAACCTTTCATCAGGGGCACGCTGAAATAGGTCACTCGCACTGGCGTGGCGAGCGTGGCGCAGCCAGCCGCCGCGAAAAGCGCCAGGGTCGCTATCTTACTCGCCCAGTCCATAACGCTCTCTAACCATCGCGTCGTCACGCTCGAGGGCTCCGACCCCGTCCAGCAGAGCGCGACGGCCGGCCGCGTCGAAACACAATGCTTGAGCGCACGGAATCGCGCCCAGGCGCGGGAGCGTCGGGGGCGCCGGCAGCGGCGCGCGTACGGGTCGCACGAACACCGGCGGGGGCGCGGGCGGGCACGCCGGCATCTTGATCAGCGCCGGCGCGCATCCGCTAAGAACCAAAAATATTAGAATTGCTGGGCGCATGGGCCGCGGTCGTCGGAGGAACCTGGAACAGATGGTAGAGGGAGGCCAGGAGCGCCACGGCGGCGCTGGCCGCGTCCTTGTACGCCGGCGGCGCATACGGCAGCAGTTGCGGCGCGATAGTGAGTGCGAACGAGAGCGCGAGCGTCACGTAGTGCTTGCTCTTCATTAGTCTTCCCCTCACCGATACGCCCGATTGAGCCATCCCTTCAGAAATTCTTCATCCAGATGCCGGTGGATGGCCATCGCGCGGTAGCATCCGGCGGCCTCGCTGCGAAGCGACGCCAGCAATGGTGTCGGCACCCCACGCGCCTTCATCTCCACGGCGCCCTCCAGCATCTCGGACGCCTTTACCGTCAGCGGCCCGAGGTTGCCATCTTCTCCGATATAGACGAAGCAGCAGGCGCGCAGCGCGCGCTGCAGGCACCTGACCGCTTCCGCAGGTCCCATGTTGACAGCCAGGTCAAAGACCTTCGCGGCGACCGCGGCGGGCAACTCCCCGAAGCGAAACTTGTTCCACCAGTCCCGATAGTAGATCTCAATCGCCTGGTCCCGGGTGAGGTTACGGATGTCGAGGTCCGGATACTCGCGCTGGCTGATGCCGAAGTTGGTCTCGCCGCCCGGATCCGCCGGGTTGGCGACGTAGCCCCCTTCGTCGGCCAGCACCCGCTCAACTGCCCCCTTAAATGCGACCGGATAATCCATCAGAATATGATGCGGCGCGGCGCGAGCCGCGGACAATGGCGAAAAGTTCGCCATCAGCGCAGCATCTCGGCGTAGCGCCGCGTGCAGCGCAACTCGCGCGCCACAGCGGCCGGCGTCGCGCCCGCAGCATAGAGCTCCCGCGCGCGCCGGGCGCGCGGGAGCGTGATAGGGATCGCGACGCGCTCGCCGCACAAGCGCGCGTTTATGCGCGGCGCGGCCTCCCCCAGAGCCTCCACGATGGCCGCGGTCGGACCGGTCACCGGGAAGTACAGGCGCTGGCCTCCGAGCGCGCCGATCAACAGCTGGGCGTCCTTCTCGCCCAGCGCCTGCACCAGACGATCATACGTGGCGTCCTTCATCCTCGCCGCCTCCTTGGACCCTCGGGCCTCAGCGGTATGCCTTGAGGAATGCCAGGCCGATCAGGGCGCACAGGGCGCCCACCCCCAGCGCCGGCGCCAAAATAAGTATCCATGGCCACGCGACCGTACCTGTGAGCTTGAGTACGACCAGCGCCGTTTGCACGATCCAGAATAACGCGCTTGTCATTTGGGTCTCCTCCGCTTGGTGCGTCCCTCGTCGATCGCCGCGCAGACCATCAATACGACGCCCACTATCGCCGAGGTCGCCATCGTGGCCACGGTGCTGTGGGCGGCCATGAAGGACGCCAGGGCGATCGCGCCAAAGAACGCGGCGGCGAAGAGTGCGCCTGCGCAATCCATGGCTCCCCCTGGGCCGCAGAGCAGTCCCTGGCGGCGTCCCTGGACGCGCCCCAAGCCGACGCCGCCGGCCGCGCCGTCGCGCATCGTTGCCGCCCAGGAGCGACCCAGCATCTGGCCGAAAGTGACGAACGCGAGAACGCCGAACGCCCATCCCAGCATCCCGATTAGCCAGTTCATCCGGTTTCCCTCCTATCGAGCCGTCGCGGATCAGTTCCCGCGCGACGGGAGTGGTACCTTGACCTCCATCTTGATCGCGTCGGGGTTGGCAATTCCGCCGGGCCAGATCCGGAGCCATTGCTCTACCGTCGGGAGGGCCGACACGGGGATGTCCGACGCGATCAGAATGACCCAATTGTTAGCGGCATCCACGGCAACGAGTGCCACGGGCAACAAGCGTGCTGTCGTCATGGCGTTACACAGCCGGGACACATATCCCACCGCGCGCTGCGCGCGATCCCGCTCTTCAGCAGACATCGGTGTTCTCCTTTTCCAGCTTGGCGGCGGCCGCCGATCCCGCGGGGGAAAGCGTCCATTCGCCGGCTTCGCGCTTCAGCAAGCCGCGTTTTTCGAGGCGCAATAGATTCTGGTCTTTCCCTCCCGCAGTCGGTTATTTGGCCGAGGCGTGCGCCCGGCGCGCCATCGCCTTGAGGGCCTCGATTACCTGGTTTGCTTGAGACGCATCGGTCCAGCCCAACGCTTCGACCTTGGTCACACGCTTCGTAAAGTTGTTCAGCGCGCGGTCCGAGCCGTCCCTGACAACGCCCTGCCTGTGGAGATCGATCCACAGGCCGCGGGCCATCCGATGGTGCGCCTCCCGAAGCTCCACTACCGGCGCGGCACCGACCTCGCGCGGAGTGGTGCGCTGAAACCCGTGGCGGCGCAGGTGTTCGATCACCCGCCGGCGTCCCTGGCCGTCCAGGTCTCCCGCGCTGGAACAGCCCGTCAGGTTGCGCAGCATCGCGCGGTAGGTGTCGTCGTCCAGGCGCAACTGCCGCTTGGCCGTGTGGATCGCCGCCAGCTCCGCGTTACGCCGCCCGTCAGAAGGCATCGTCTTCCTCGTGCTCGGGGTCCTCGTGGCCGAAGGACATCTCCAATGCGCAGTTCGGGCACGCCAACCCGAGGCTGGCGGTCTCCTGCAAATAGTCCGAATTGCAATTGGGACACCGCTCCCCCTTGTGCAGAGGGCCTCTAGGGGGCGCCTCCAATCGCAGCTCGAAAGGGCTGACCGGCTCGGGACGCTCGCGCTGCCCAAGCGCTCGCGCGATGACCTCCGTGGTCGGCGTGATGCAATAGATCGCCTCCGGCCGGTACATCTGGGTCACCGAAGGGTCGGCGCCCCGGGGCACGTCGATGCGAATGAACGGCGCGCCCCCGATCTGCTGGCATCGCAAATAGCCAGCGAGCCGACGACGGCCCATCAGTTCCAGGATCACCCAGCCCTCAAACTCCGCTTGTTCCATCGCTACCCTCCTTGTCGGCTAGCACCCATACGATTGCGCGGCGCCCGGTTGAGTTTGGGCGCCGTGCGCCGGAATCAGTCAAAATCCCCGCGCGTGCCAGCTCGCTTACGCGCGGTCGTACAGTCAGAATCCCCCGGCCGATCGCGAACGCGATCTCGTCCGCCGTGGAGCCTTCCGGATGCTTGCGCATCGAGTTCCAAACTTCGTGGCGAACGGTGACGGCCAACAGTACGCCGGCACGCCGGGTGTCCTTGGCGTTACGATCGAGCACTCCGAGCATCGCGGCCGCAAGATCGCCGGCGCCGACGAAATCGCGCCCGCGCGGTCCAATCCCCACGCTCGCCGCTGCCGCGGCGCTGGTGTCGGTCGCGATCTTGACTGGCGTTGTGAAGGGGCCGCGGCCGCCCAGGCGCAGTTGCTCCTGGACCCGATTGGGCTTCGGCTTGGCCCATCGCCGGCTCATTGCAGCACCTGGTCGACGGCTCCGAACAGCGGAGAGTCAACGCGCGCGCAGCCTGAGCAAACCGCGCCAACGCGGAACTCGACGGCGTAGATCGTGTAGGGGTCTCCCCGCGAGATCGAGACCGTACAAACCTCGCGCCAGCCGTCCAGCCACGCCTCGTTAATCTCCACCATCGCGACCTGGCCCTCCTGGCCCACGGGTACGTGGAAGAACAGGCGCTCGCGTGCGCGCATGCCCCCTTCGCAGCTCATGCAGTGGATTCGCACCTGAACCGTGTGCGAGCGGATCTTCACGAGACGCTCCCCGCAGCGGCGCGCCCCGCTTCGGTCAACTCCACCGTCACATAGCCCACTTCCTCGAGCGCCGTCTCGAAAGGCTTGACCACGAACTCCTCCCCCGGACTGGAGACGCGCACGCCCGGGATTTGGTTGGCGGCGGCCGGATCGGCGAGCATCGCCTCCTTGTTGATCTCCTCCTTGACGCGAATGAAGCGCTGCAAGCGCAGCATGTGGAGCTGATGGAGCACCTCTTCCACCTTGCGGACGAAAACGCTGCGCGGCCGCAGGCGCCACGAGATCTCGCCGGCGGCGAAGCGGTGGTACTTGACCTGGTAGGTGACTCGATTGCCCTGGGTCAGTTGGTTGCGATTGGCCTCGCACCAGATCTGAAGCCCCCGCGTGAGGCTCTCGATCCCCTCTGCCAGGGGCCGCGCCTGCGCTTCGTAGGACTCCTTCAAGCGCGCCATCGCCTCGTTCATCGCGGTCTGAATCACCTCGCGCGCGCGCTGCGCGTCGCCGATCTGCGCGATGAACGCATTGGCCTCCTGCGCCGACTGCGGCACTTTCATGGGCGCCGCCGCGCACTTAATCCGTTTCTTCTTCACGACTCCTCCTTGGGCCACCAGGACCAAAGCCACAGGCGCCGGCCCAGGGGCACCGCGATGCGCAAAAACTCCTCGAACGTCAGCCGCGAGCGCACGTTAGCCGGGAGCCGGAAGAACAAGCCGGCATAAAACTCGATGGCCGCCTCGTCCAGTCCGACCAGGGGATCACGTCCTGGGAGTCCGGGTGACGCGGGCTGCTCGCAGAGCAACTCCGCCCACCCCATCGGTCCCGGCATCGGGACCGTCAACATGGGCGCGTGTGCTCTGCGTCTTCTTGCCCGCGGAGCCCCTCCAACAGCCTGTCTACGAAGTGCCCGAACTCCGGGGAGGCTGCGATGCGCCGGCGCACCCGGGCGCACGCGCAGAGAATGGTTGAATGGTCCCGGTCGAAGATGACGGCCAGGTGCGTGTAGGGAAGGCCCGTCAGCTCGTGCGCCGCGTAATGGGACAGCTCACGCGCGGCGCAAAGCCGAGGCGCCCGCCCGAAGCCCATGAGCGTCTCCAAAGAGACGCCCCATACGTCAGCAATCGCCCTCGCCGCCCCCAGCGCCTTCTCGTGCTGCGGGGACGGCGGACCCATCAATTCCGCTGTCGCTCTCATGTGTTCCCTCCTCCGTTTGAACATTGAAGTCAGCGACGGTGTTGTCGCCGCGCACCCGCGGAGCATGCGGGCCGGTATCTCGCGCCAGCACATACACCGCGTGGCCGCCCTTCACCCCGCTTCGGCGCGGGGCCGCAACGCGCACGTAGTCGGCGCGCTCCAGGGCGATCAAGTAGTGCTGGACGTTGTTGGCCCCCGCCTCGGCGGTGGCCGCGAGGTCCGGGATGGTGAACCGCCGCAGCATCCGCATCGCGCGCCATACCCGCTCGCGCGCCTGGCGCTCCGTCATCGGGGTTGAGGTGACGCTGCCGGGTTTCCTGCCGCGGGCCATCAGCGCGCAGCCACCGGCCGCAGCGGCGAGGCGTTGTCCTCGGCCGCGGGCGCTATGCTTCGCCGCCGGCGCGCCGGCGCTTCCGCGAAATCGAACTCGCGATCGCCCCAGTCCGGCAGAGCCAGCGCTCCTTTGCCGGCGCGCCGCGCCACGAGCTCGATCTGTTGCAGCCCGGCCGCCAGGCGCCGCATCGAGCCGCCGCTCTGGCGATGTAGCTCCCGCAACAGGTCGGCGCCGACCTTCACCTCGCAGCGCTCGTCCGCGACAAGCTGCGCGTCCTGGATCGAGTTATCCTGAAACTCGATCCAATGGGCCACGCGGCCAGCGATCTGCGGATAGCGCATCAGGGAGGCTTTGAACTCCTCCATCCCGACCAGGATGAGCGGCGCGGTCGAAAGGTCGTGGATGTCGCGCAGGGTCTCCAGGAGCTCTCCGCGCCGGGCCAGGTAATCGGCCTCGTCCACGATCAGGGTGCGCCCGGTCGCCGAGAGCGTGGCCACCGCGTCCCGAATCATCGGCACGCATCGATTGCGCGGCACGATCGACAGCTCGTGGCAGATGTCACGCAGCATCTCGCAGGGCGTCCAGGCGCGCAGCGCCCGTACGTGGACGGCCCCGCTCTGGACCGCAAGCCACGTCATCGCCCAGCTCTTGCCCCAGCCCGTGGGCGCCCAGATCACGTCGATCCCGGGCTGTCCCGCAGCGCGCGCGGAGTTGGAGCGCTGAGCCGCCATGACTGCGCGCACGTTGGCCGTCGCCACCACTTTATGCCGCATCTTTTCCCTCCTCCTTAGAGCGCGACCGAGCGGCCTCGCTTTTCGATCTCGATCATCGACCAGGCATAGGGATCCTCGGCCTCGTAGCGCGCGAGCCAGTCGCGATCCCATTGCGCCAGCTCATCGCCGCGCTCAAACCGCTCCCGCAGTTCGCAGCGCCGCGCCCAGGCCGCATCGTTCTCCTCGTCCTCGATCGCGCGCGCTCGCCGCCGCCGCGCCGCCTCCATGATCGCGACCGATCCCTCCTCGATAAGCTCGCGCGAATGGGACTGCGCCGGCGCACGAACTCCCGTCGCGGCCGCGATTTCCTCGCGCGCGGCTTCGAGCGCATCGGTCGTGATGCCCACCACCTTCGCGGGTGCCGGCTGATACACGGGCGCGACCGCAGCCTGGTGGGCGATAGCCTCGTCGAGAATCCGATGGGGCTTCAGACGGCGCACCAGGGTGCGATGCTCCGCACGCAGTTTGCTGTCTGCTATCGATTGCAGCCGCTTGGCCGCCATCGCGGCCGCCGCGCGATCGATGCCCTCGCGCTCGGGATTGGTCGCCCAGCAAATGAACTCGCGCGGATGCTCGCGATAGACCGCGATGCGTCCCATGTCCGGCGAGCTGAACACGCGCACTCGCGGTGCGCCTATATAAGGGATGAGCGCGTGGGACCAAAACGTGGTGTTCTCGATCCGAATGCCGCTCTTGGTCACCGAGCGGAGTCCCGAGTCGGCGAAGAGCGCGACGAGCGCTCTGCCGTCGTCTGGCAGGCGCCTGATCTCGCCGCCATACTGAGCCCCCACCTGGTTGGGCGTCTTGCCGCCCAGGGCCGAATGAAGCCGGTTGCCGTAGATGTGATCGCACCAGTTGTCGATGTATCCCTGGAGCTGCTCGGGCGTGATGCTCACGTCCAGGCGCGGGCCGCGCTCGCGTCTGTCCGCGAAGCTCTGGCGCGACTCGATCTCCTGCCGGTCAGCGACGTTGTGGCCCACGTAGCCCGGTAACCGCTCGAACAGATCGTGCATCATCGTGCCGACGGCGCGCTCGATGATGCCCTTTTGCTGGGGCTTGTACGGATCGCAGGGGATCACCGTGATGCCCAGGTCCATGCGCACGCGCTCGGTCTCGGCCGCGTTCTCCGAGCCGTTGTCCTCGACCATTGTTTCGGGGACGCCCCAATCCAGGAGCATGCGGTACAGCAGCGCCCGCGAGGCGGCGCTGCTGGCGTGGCGAGAGACGTGCCCCTTGAGGCGCCGGGAGTAAACGTCGATCCCAATCGTCACATGCGATCGGACGCGCCGTCCCTTTTGCTGGCACCAAATCGCCGGCAGCGTCTGCTGCGCATCGCCGCGCGTGCCGTCCCACTGCCATTCCTGGTTCAGCCGCACGACGTGGCTGTCGGAGTCGGCGAGCGCGACCCGATATTTGCTTCTGTAGCCGTCGGGGTGATTGAGCATCTCAAGCTCGGCCTGGCGCTCGCGGCGGTAGCGCGACAGGAAACGCTGGATCGCGCGGATCGAGGGCTGCGGGCGATCGGCGAACCGGGCGCTCAAGGCCTCGGCGACGTGGCGCGCCCGGATTCGGCGCCGCTCGCGCAGCATCGTGACCGCCAGATCGCGCATCTCGGCGTCGCGATCGAGGACCATGTCCAGGCGCGGGCGCAAGCCCCCGCGCCTGGCGCCGGGCGCGCCCTCGCGCGCGGCGCGGCGCCAGCGGTAGAGCGATTGCTCCGACACGTGCGCGACCTGGGCACATGCGCCGATGCCGATCGCACCATGGTTGTAGTGGGAGACGAAGTCGCGCAGGGTGAGCCCGGGGTTGAGGCGTATGAAGCGCTCCAGCGATGCAACGATCTCCAGCCGGGCCGCGTGCATGTCGTCAACTGGAAGCGCGCCTGCGACTTTCCACCGCGCTTCCGCCTCCTCTTCCCTCCGTTCCCCGGCCACCGCCTCCATCAGCGGCCGCATCGCGCTTCCAGTTGACGACGTGCCCATCGGCTGTCCTTTTTACGCGCGCGCGGCGCCCTTGGCGCCGCAATCTGTTGATGCGCGGCCGCGCATCCCTTGCGCGGCCGCCGCCGCGCGGCCCCTCGCCGCCTCTCGCACCCGATCCGGAGGCAACCCCAAGGCTTCGCAGACTGCCCGCATTCCAGTTGGAGCGGGACTGTCGATGTCTTCGAACCACAAGATCGCTTCCCAGCGCAGTCGGGATGGGCTCACGGCTCGGAACGGGGGTTGGCAGCGTCGGCAGACGAGGTCGCGCCACGAGAAAAGCAGCAGCGCTTCGAAGAGCCGCAGAAGGCCCTCCTCGCGCTCTTCCTCGACGTGCGTGCGTATCCCGGCGAACTGGATCGGCAGAACATCCCTGCTCTTCACGCCCAGCAGCTGGAACAGGCGATGGACCTCGGCGTCATCAAAATCGATGGCCGAGTCGGAGTTCGCCAAGCTAGAGGTCTTCATCGCTGTCATTCAGCATTCGCGTGGCCGCGAGGACCACCGCGGGGTCGCGTTCGTCGAGGTTTTTTGGGGGGGGGTGCGTCCTGGCGGTAGCAGGGTGGTCGGACTCGCCATCCCGAGGCGCACCTGGTCGCAGACCGTGCAACCGCAACCGCGCGTAGGGAGCTTCATCGCGCACCTCCTGCGTAGTTGACCGGCGCGAATCGCGCCGGCACTGGGTTGGGGCGGTGGGCGCCCGCCGCGGCCCGACGCGCCCAACGCGTCGGCCAGATTTCCTCGGGACGCAGCCCAAGCGCGCGCGCTATCGCGCGCTCGGCGCGCGGATAGTGCGGCACCCTCAGGGCCCGGCTCAGATACGGTTCGCTGCAGCCGAGATCCTTGGCGACGGCTCGCAGAGTTTTGCCCCGGGCCCAGAGGGCCAGGACCACGCGCCGGTGTTCCCAGTCCCGGTCTTCCGGCAGCTGAGGTTGCTCAGCAGGACCGCGCCCGCGCCTCGGTGTCGGATCGATGATGAGAGCACCGCAGCCGCACTTGCAGAGATGGTTCATCGTGGGACCTCGTGGGTGACCTGGGTTTCGCGGTTCAGCCACTCCTCGACCTCGGCCTTCCGATAGCGAACGCGGTTGTAGCCGAGTCGGATCCACGTCGGCCCGACACCGCTGCGACGCCACTCCTGGAGCGTGCGCCAGGACACGCGAAGGTAGGTGGCCACTTCCGCCGGGGTCAGGAGTGCTTCCGCAGCCTGTTGCCTATGCTGTGACTTTGTGCGACTAGCGTTCATAGATGACAGACCGGAATATCGAACATTTTGTTCGATATGTCAAGTGGCAGGCAGACCTCCAAAAGAGCGAGGCTTCCCGGAGGGAAGCTTCGGCGCCCGTTTAACCGCGATAATCAATCGCGCGGGAGGACGCCGTGCTCTTGCCGCGAGAGCCGGAGTCAGCGAGGACGCATTGCGGATGGCTGCCGCCCGCGGAACTGACCCGTTCTCTTTTTGGGCCGCAGTTGCGCGCGCGGCTGGTGTTACCCTGGACTGGCTCGCGACGGGGAACGATCGCCCGATCAACGCCGATCTGCTCGGACGGGTACTCTCGCGGTACCGCGCCATGCTCCGCGCGAGCGGCAGACAGCTGCCGAAAGACCCGCGGCGCGAGGCGCAGGTCATCGCGGCTGTATACAACGTTCTCGCGACTAGCTATTCGGGTGAGATGACGCCGGCGGCCGAAAAGAAGGCCGCGGAACTGCTGCTCGCATTGGAGGGATCGGAAGGATCGGACGTCTAAACATATTGGGGGACAAGGGAATGGTGGACGATCGAGACCGGGAATTGCAACGCTTGGCGGAGCTTGTTCAGGAGACATCGGAGCCGCTGCAGGCGGCGCCCGGAGTGAGTATTCAAGGGCGCAACGTAGTAATTGGCGACCACGCCACGATCGCCGAGCGCGTGGTTCATCGGACCAAGGCGGTGCCGGGACCCCATCACATCAGCGAGGCGCACAAGCGCAAGCTGAGGGAGCTGGTGGAGGAATGTGTACGGCGCGACGCCGGCGCCGATCGGTCGCTGGCACAGCGATATGCGCGCAAGTGGTGGAGCGCGCTCGCGAAGCAGTTCAGGGTCGGCACCTATCACTTCATCCCGGCGGAAAAGGGCGAAGAGGCGATCGCGTGGATGCAGCAGAACCGTGCGAAGCTACGCGGGAGACTGCGCCGCACCGACCATCAGGGCTGGCGCGACTCCTTTCTGCCGGGCATTTACGGCCGCGCCAAGGAACTGGGGATGTCCAAGGGCGACATCCTGGCTCTGGTGCACGAGCGGCTGGGGTTGCGCGTGATCTCGTTGCGCTCGCTCTCCGATCGCAACCTGGAGCGGCTTTACCAGGTAATCATGAGCCTTCCGCGGCCGCCCAGCTAAGGCGTCGCTTTGCGCTGGGCCACAGCGGGAAGCTGCTGGAGGGACTGGTCGATACTCTCGAGCAGCTTCTCGATGCGGTTGAGCTTGAAGTACCAGCACCAGAAGGTGCGCGTGAGCAGGAATAGCAGGAACCAGATCGCGAGCGCGACCAGGACGACGATGACGGTCTGAGCGGGATTCATTCGCAATCCTCCCATCCGAAGCCGATTTCAGGGCTTTTATTAGGCCGGTCTTGGCCAGATTTGCAAGCGAATGGCGAACTTTTCGCCATTGACCGGGCGGTGCTGGGCTTTCCATCATGGAGCATGGCACAGTGGACCGCCGCCTACATGGACCGGCTGCCGGACTCCTCGTTCGCGTACATCGCGCCCGGCGGCAAGCGGGATGATACGGGGCGCACCAAGCCGCGATCCAAGCGCCATTTCCCGATCCGCGACAAGGAAGGCAAGCTCGACGCCGACCACGTGCGCGACGCGCTTTCCCGCGCGCCGCAATCGCCGTTCGGCAAGCGCGCGATGCCCAAGCTCCAGGCCGCGGCCAAGGAGCTCAAGATTGGCGAGTACGCCGAAGACAAGGGCACGAACAGCGCCGCAGCGTGCTCTGTGCTCCCCGAGGGTAATCCTCCCGAATGGATTGAACTCCTACCCATAGGCGAGATTCCCACGCGCGACGGGCGCGGCCCCTACAAGCTCAGCGACCCCGACGCGGTAATCAAGGCGACCCACGCGCTGGACATGAGCGCGGGGATCCCCATCGACTACGACCACGCGACCGACTTCGCGGCGCCCAAGGGAGGTCCCGCGCCGGCGGCCGGCTGGATCGTGGAGCTCAAGGCCGAGGGCGGCAAATTCCTGGGTCGCGTGAACTGGACCGAGGCGGGGGCGCAGGCGGTAGCGAGCAAGGAATACCGCTACATCTCGCCAGTCTTCAACTACGACAAATCGGGCAACGTGGTGCGGTTGCTGCGCGCCGCGTTGACCAATAATCCCAACTTGTACATGACCGCGATCAGTTCGCGGTCGGAGGCTCCGATGGCCGGATCGACGATGAGCGCTGATGAGTTCAAGAATCGCATGTCCGAGGTGCACGGGCTTTCGGCCGACGCCTCTCACGAAGACATCCTGGACGCGGCGCGCGATCGCAAGACCGCCCACGATAAGCATCACAAGAGCGTGGACGACGCGCGCGCCTGCGAGGATGCCGGCGGTCCCGAGGACCCCGACGGCGATGACGACGCCCCGGGCGAGAACAACGAGGAAGCGATGGTCGCGCGGATGATCGCCGCGGGCAAGGTGGTCTCGCATGACGCGCACGCCAAGCTCGTGGGCGAAGTGTCGGAGCTCAAGGCCGCGCGGACGCGCGAGCGGGCCGAGCACCTGGTCGATGACGCTATTCGCGGCGGCCGCCTGATTCCCGCTCAGCGCGACTGGGGACTGGCCTACGCCTCGCGCGACGAGAAGAGCTTTGGCGAGTTCCTGTCCAAGCAGCCGCGGCTGAATCTCGGTGCCGACGGGCGTCTAGCCGGCGCGCTGCCAGTGAGCACCACGAATGTTTCCAGCGCGGCGCAGGTATTGACGGCGAGCGAGATCGCGGTGTGCTCCGAGATGGGGATCGACCTCGAGGCCTTCGCCGCGCAAAAGAACGCGGGCGGATTGTTGATCGATCCGACGCGGCGCTCGGCAAAGACCACCAAGGCCGAGGCAAGCAAGTAAGAGGCGCGGGTAATCCCGCTAACACGAGGGCGAGAGAATGGCGGCACTGACAAATTCGCGCAACACCCCGGAGATGGCGGACTTCGCGCGTTTTCGGGTGGTCCCAGTTGAAGCGGCAACTACCATCTACCTGGGCTCGATGGTGGCGATCAACGCGGCCGGCAACGCGGTGCCCGCGTCGAGCAATCCCACGCTGAAGGTTATCGGCCGCGCGGAGCGCGTGCATGACGGCATGGTAGCGCAGGACGCGGTGAATATAGTCAACGGCCCGATTCCGGGCGCCGGCGCGGCGGGCGCGATCTCGATCATAGTCAAGCGGGGCGTCTTCCTGTACGCCGACAACGACGCGTCGATCTTGCAAGCCAACGTGGGGGACCTGGCGTACGCGGTTGACGACAACTCGGTGAGCGCGGGCGTAACGGTAGCTCCCGCCGCGGTGGCGATCGGCGCCACGCCGGCCGGCACAGTGATCTCGCTGGCGGGCCGTCCGATCGCGAAGAACTCCGTCGTCGTTCAGAACGCGGCGGTCAGTCCAACCACGGTTTACGAAGAGGGGCGCGATTACCTGGTGGATTATCGCGACGGCGGAATCGTGCTGCCGGTGGGCACCACGATCCCGGCCAGCGCCAACGTGTACATCGGTTATCGTCACGGCGACGGGCGCCCGGTTGCGGGCACGATCGCGGCGATCGATCAGTCCGGAGACATCTGGGTGGACTTTTGGCATCGGGCGCCCCTGGCGGTCTGAGCGCTTAACAACCTTCCGAGGGAAGACGATGGAAGTATCTGCGGCCAATCTAACCGCACTCTTCACGGGGTTCGACACCCGTTTCCAGGAGGCCTTCGATAAGTACCCCTCCTACTACGAGGCGATTGTCACCGTGGTGCGCAGTGGAACGCGACAGACGACCTATCCCTGGCTGGGTCGCTCGTTGACGATGCGCGAGTGGCTGGGCGACCGAGCCCTGCAGGCGCTCGAAGCTCACGGCTTCACGATCCAGAACAAAAATTTCGAGGCGACAGTCGGGATCGATCGCAATGACATCGAGGATGACACCTACGGGGTGTACCTGCCGGCGATCGAGGAATTGGGGCGCATCACGAAGGTCCATCCCGACGAGACCCTGTTCACGATGCTCAAGAACGCAGTCACCACGCCGAACAGCGTGGTCGGCTACGATGGACAGCCCTTCTTCTCTGCAACACATCCCGTAGGTCCGATGGGAGCTGGGCGGCGCCAGACCCAGGCCAGCAACGTCAACTCCTCGGGGGCGGGCGCCTATTGGTTCCTGATCGACGCCTCGCGGGCGATCCGTCCGTTCATCTATCAGTTGCGGCGCGCATACATCTCGACCCGGATGACGGCGCTGACCGACGAGCACGTGTTCAACCAGCGGCAATTCAGATACGGCGTGGACGGACGCGACAACGTTGGCACCGGCCTTTGGCAGTTGGTGTACGCGTCCAACCAGGACCTGAGCGTGCCGGCTAATTACGACGCGGCGCGAGCTGCGCTGCGGCAAGTCAAGACCGATGGCGGCCTGCCGTTCGGCGCCTGGAGCAATCGCAAGGGACGCTTCCTGGTCGTGCCGCCGTCGCTGGAAGGCACCGCGCGTCGCTTGCTGCACTCGGAGCTTTACGCGGCGCCGATCGGCGGCGCGACCGTGGCTCCGATCTCGAACATCTGGACCAATGACGCTGACCTGATTGTCAGCGAGTATCTAGAATAAGGCCCGGTTGCATAAACCCAACGTGTAGCGTTGGCCCGGGGCTGCGCGCCGGGATGGTGGAGGACCCTCCCCTCCTTCCGCCTGGCGCGCGGCTCCAAATTTGTTAGAAGCAGATGAGCTACGCACAGGTAACAGACGTTCAGAACCGCTATCCGGCGCAGGACCTGATCGACCTCACCGATCCGGCCGGCCAGACGCTCAACGCCTCTGTGGTACAGCAGGGGTTGGACGATGCGTCCGCGGAGATCGACGGCTACATAGCGACCCGCTATCAGCTGCCGATCGCGGACCCTCCACAGCGCCTGGTCGCCTTGTGCAGCGATATCGCGGTGTATCGGCTGCAGGCGTTGCGGCCGCTGCGCGACCTGGAGGATTGCCGCAAGCGCTACGAGGACGCGGTGGCCTTTCTCAAGCGTGTCAGCGACGGCAAGGCATCGATCGGCATCACTCCCGATACGTTGGTCGAGCCGGCGCAGTCTCCGACCAGCGTCGTGGTCGAGGGCGCGTCCGATGTGCGCACCGGGAGCGCCGGCGGCAAGCGCGTCTTTACCCGCGACACGATGAGGTCTCTCTGATGGCTGACGCGTCCGTCACAATCATCGGGGGCGAGCGAGTGATTGCCGCGCTGACGACTTTCGGACCGCGGCTGCGCGAGCAGATGCGCGTTGAGGTCGCAGCGGCCGCGGGCGATTTGCGTGAGGCGGTCAAAGCCCGCGTGCGTGCGGATTTCAAGCGCCATACCGGCGATTTGGAGAAGTCGGTCGTCGCGTCCGACGTGGAAGTGACCGCGCACTCGGTGTCGGCATCGGTGGGGTCCAATCTGGCCTACGCGCGCATCCAGGAACTCGGGGGCACCATAAAGCCTAAGCGATCGCGTTATCTGGCGATCCCGCTCTCCGCGATGCTCACGGGGCGCGGCGTGGCGCGTGGGCCAGCGCGGCGCGTGATAGCCAATGCGGGAGCCTTCGGCTACGAAAGCACTTTTTTCGCGAAACACATTCTGTTCGGCCGCACGAGCGACGGCGCCGTGCGGCCGCTGTTTGCATTGCGCGGCGAGGTGACGCTTACCGGGCGCCACTACTTCGAGCGCACGTACGATGAGAAGGCGCCCGCGCTGCAGGCAGCGTTGGCGCGGGTCGCCGAGCGCGTGCTCGAGAAGGTTGCGGGCTGATGGCCACCGCGCCGGCGTACATCAATCCGGACTTCTGGCAGGGGGAAAACTACTCGCCCGCGCTGCCGACCGATCTGACCACGCTGCAAAACGCGATCGTGGCCCAGGTCAATTCAGCGCTCGCGGCCATTCCAGCACTCGCCGGGGTGGTCGCTTCGGGTTGGGCCGATGACCAGGAAAATCGCCGCATGACCGCCCAGAAAGGCGATGTGCTGGTGATCTTCTCCGAGGGAAGCTACGACCGGTCCGAGAGCACCAGCGCGATAGCGCAGCGGCGCACGATCGAGTGGGAAATCACGCCGCGCGCGCGCGGGCTTGGATGGGGCGATGCGGCCGGCTGCGGGTTGTACTCGATCTTGGATGCCCTGCGCCAGGGACTCGCGGGCTTTCGGCCCGCGGGAGTCTTGCTGCCTGGCATGTATCCGCGCAGCGAAAAGCTACTGGGGCGCCAGGAGAAAGAAGGTGTCTGGGTGGCTGTGATGGTCTTCGCGCTGGACGTGCTCGCGGTGGCGGCAGTGCAGGAATACTCGCTCCCGGCGCTCGTCAAGGCGCAGTTGAACGAGACCGTCACGGTGGACGCTGCAGGGGACGCGGGCGCTGGCGCGACCTACGACAGCGCCGTGGAAGCGGTCGCCGGGGGCGGCGCGGCTCCTGAGTCTCCGAGTAACTGAGGGCATACATAATGGCAGCAAGCTTTCTGCATGGCGTCGAGGTCACCGAGGTCACCACCGGACCGGTGCCCGTGACGGTGGTAAAGAGCGCTGTAATCGGCCTGGTAGGAACCGCCCCGCAATGGGCAGTCGCCGCCTCCAATCCGCTGCAGCCGCCGGGAAATCAGAAGCTCGTGCTGGTGAGCTCCCAGCGCGACGCGTCGCAGTTTGGGCCGCTTGTCCGCGGCTACTCGATACCCTACGCGCTGGCGGCGATACAGCAGCAGGGCGCGGGGCAGGCGCTCGTTATCGACGTCTTTAATCCCGCGATCCACAACACGGCAATCGCGGCGGCGCCCTTCAGCATGCCCGCGACCGGTCCCCAGGTCGTCAACCTGGGCCACATGGGCATCGTGGGGCCCGGGCTCGCGGGATTCACCGGCGCCACAACGGTCGTGGTGAAGAACTCGGGAGGGACCACCACCTACGTCGAAGGGACCGACTATACCGTCGATTACGTCAACGGCCTGGTGTGGGCGAAGACCGGCGGCTCACTCACGGTGGGTGAGGCCCTGGAGATTTCGTTCAGCTATTGCGACCCATCGAAGGTGCAAGACACAGACCTGGAGGGCGCCGTGGCCGGCGGCGTCTACACCGGGATTCAGGCTTTTCAGCTGGCCTTCGGCCAGTTCGGCTTCTTCCCCAAGATATTGATCGCCCCGGCGGCGGGAGCCGCGGGCGCCAGCATCCAGTCAGCGGGCTCGCAAGACGCGGCGGTTGCGTCGGCCCTGGATGCGATGGCGCAGACCATCCGCGCGATGGCCTTGGTGGACGCGACCGCGGGAACGCTCGTAGCGGCCGCAATCTCCAATCGCGGCGTCTCGGGCGACGCTTTCGACACCTCCTCCAAGCGCACCGTGTTGTGCTTCCCGTGGCAATTCTTTCACGACACGGGTTTACTCCCCCTCGGCCTTACGATCGTCAATGGAGCCGCGGCGCCGCAGCCGGCGAACGCCAACGCGGATTCGCCGCTGTCGCAATGGGTCGCCGGCGCGATGGCCGCGCGCGATTTGGCTAACGGTTATTGGTGGTCGCCGAGCAACATGCAGATCGAGGGCGTCCTGGGCCCCGACGTGAGCATCTACTCCTCGATCGTCGATCCCAACGCGGATAGCAATAACCTCAACGCCGCGGGCATCGTGACCGTCTTCACCGGCTACGGCACGGGTCCGCGGCTATGGGGCAACCGCAGCGCTGCCTATCCGACGAGCACGGCTCCCGACCAGTTCATCAGCATTCGACGCACGATGGATGTGATCGAAGAGTCGGCGCAGCTCGCGATGATGCAGTTTCTCGACCAGCCGATTACCAACGCGCTGATCGACCTGGTGGTGGCGAGCGTCAATGCCTTTCTGCGCACGCTGATCGCGCGTGGCGCGCTGGTGAACGGCGGATGCTCTTACAACCCCGCCGAGAACCCAGCCTCCGCGATCGCCGCGGGGCAACTCGTATTCGATCTCGACGTGATGCCGCCACCGCCGGCCGAGCGCATCACATTTAACGTGTTCATCGACAGCTCGCTGCTGTCGAGCCTGACGGGCACCGTGCCTCAGAGCGCGGCGCAGCAGGCCTGAGGGTAGGAGGGGCTTCATGGGCGCGCTGATTCTTTCGACGCTGAGCAACGCGAACATCTACGTCAACGGCATCAGCCTTCTGGGCCGCGCCAAGGAGATCCAGCTCCCGCAGCTCAAGCACAAGATGGTCGAGCACAAGGGGCTAGGGCTCGCGGGCTCCCCCGAATTGTGGGCAGGCCTCGACAAGATGGAATCGAAGATCACCTGGAGCTCGCTGCATCCCGAAGTGATGCCCGCGGCCTTCAACGGCATCACGGCCAGCCAGCTCATGGTGCGCTCCGATTACGCGCAATACACCTCGGGCGGCATGGTGGCCGAGCTGCCGCTCGTCGCGCTTATCACCGGCACCTTCAAGGAATCGCCTGGCGGCACCTTCAAGCAGCACGAGGCGCTGGAGCCCGAGTCTTCCCTGTCGGTCACGTACTACATGCTCATGCTGGCAGGCATCCCGCAGATCGAGGTCGACGTGCTGGCCAACGTGTACAACATCCTGGGGCAGGACCAGCTGGCGCAGTTCCGCGCCAATCTGGGGTGAGTCGGTTTTTTAGGAGGAGGGAGCGATGGAGGGTTACGGTCCCGATTTGACCCTGCCGTCCGGCCGTAAGGCGAATGTGCGGTTGAGTGAACCTACTGGGCGCGATCTCCTGACCGCGGCCAGGATGGTGAAGCCGAATGAGCCGCCGCAAGCGTTCTCGATGGCCATGATCGCGGTGCTGACCCGCATCGACGGCAACGCGGTGGCCTACGAAGACGTCCAGGCCCTGTCACTCAGCGACATTCTGGCTCTAATGTCCGCGACGGGGCTCGATAGCCCGGTCCCTACATCGGCGCCGACACCTTCGTCGCTCTCGTCGGGCGCGGCTTCGCCCTCGCGGAGCTGATGGTGATGACGGCGCGGGAGTTGGGGTTCTGGGTCGAGACGGTCGCCCGCGTGGCGGCGGCCGAACGCGATGCGCTGAGGGGCTAGCCGACGATGCGGCGGTTAAGTCGCGCGCACCACCGTGTTGCCCGGTGGCGCTCCATCCAGGCTAGCTGCTGCTGCCGCAGTGCTTCGCCGCGGGCGCTGATCCTGGCGGCGCGCGCCTTTCCTTCGGCGCGGGCCGCGAGTTGTTCAGGGCTGGGATGCAGCAGCAACTGGGCGACCACCAAAAAGGGCGTCGAAACGATAAACACAGCCAGGACGATGATGCTTATCGCGCCCCCAATTAGGACGCCGACCATGAAGAAGCCCATGGGCGGCAGCATAGGACAGCCGTGACTGCCGCGCAACTGGCGTTATCCCTGCGCATCACAGTGCTGGACGGGGGCGTCGGCGACACGCTGTCACGCATCGGCCAGCGCGTGCGCGACCTGGGGGCGAAAGTGGGCGGAGCCGCGCCTTCGATGGAGCACCTTGGGAAAGCAGGTGAAGCGCTCACCCGTTGGGGCGAATCGACCGCACTGAAAAGCGCGCTCATCTCGGAAGGAGCGGAGAAGCTCAGCGGGTGGGGCGATGCGATCCTCGAGCCCGCCATGAGCATGGAGCAGACGCTTTCTCGCGTTGGCGCGGCCACCGGAATGAGCGCAGCCGCCCTGGGGCGCCTGCGCGAGCAAGCCGTTGCGTTCAGCGACACAGATCCCAACGCTACCGCAGAGAGATACGTCAGCGTCTTTGGGCGCCTGCGCCAGGTCTTCCAGAACACCGCGGGCGCGGCACAGGCCACCCAGGTCGCGTTCAAGCTCCAGGCAACACAGGGCATCGACGCAGCCAGCGCGGGCCAATTTCTATCGAGCGTGTATGCCGCGCTTGGCGTCAGCTCCGCTAAAAGCGGGGACGAACTCCAGAAGACGGCTCAGCTCTTCGGCGTAGGGAACATCCAGCAGTTTGGGATGTCCATCAGCCGGTTGGCCGGGGTAGCCGCGACCACCCACACCAAGCTGTCCGAGCTCATGGTGGTGGCCGGAGAGTCCGGGCAGCTAATCAGCGGCGGCCGTGGTGCCCAGATGTTCGCGTCGCTGCTGCAGCAGCTCGCGCAGGCATCCGCTTCAGGCAAGAGTCCAATCGACATGAGCCACGGGTTGCTCGCGGGACTTGAGCAGATTCATGCCAGCGTCAGGGGGCTCTCGGGCTCCGCCGAGCTGCAGGCGCTCAAGGAGCTGGGGCTGGGCTCGCAAGCGTCTCTGCTCGTTCCGCTGCTCGGGCACCTGGACGAGTTGCGCGCGAAGCAAGCGCAGGTCGCCCAGTCGGGGGGAGCACTAAACGGCGCTTATGTCAGAGCGGTAAATAATGCCTCCGCTGCGCAGGCCAAGCTGCACCATCAGCTTGCGAACCTCTTTGAGGCGATGGGCACCGCGGCGCTGCCGACAATCACCCACGGCTTCGAGCTGATGGGAAAAGTGGTGAAGGGGCTGACCAGCGAGGCGGCTGCCCATCCGGAAATGTTCAAGATGTTGACGCTGAGTGTGGTAGGGCTCACCGCGGCTCTGGGAGCTGCCGCGACGGCGCTCTCCGTGGTGGGCACTGTGGGGGTTTTGAGCGGCAGCGGCCTGACGCTGCTGTCAAAGGCTCCCGGGCTCATCGCCTGGGCCTTCACCACGGCGATCCCCACGATCTGGGCATTCGGCGCTGCGCTGCTCGCTAATCCGCTGACATGGTACATCGCCGCAGCGGTCGCGCTGGGCGCCGTCGTGTACGAGGTCTGGAAGCACTGGGACTGGCTCAAGGCGAAATTCGTGGCGTTGGGTACCTGGCTGGCAAGTGCCGGGGCGAACCTGATGCACGCTCTTGCCGAGGGCATCGAGAGCGCCGCGCTGGCACCCGTTCACGAAGTTGAGAAGGTAGCTCGCTGGCTAGGGCGCCTGGTCATCGGCCATTCGCCACCTCCAGAGGGTCCCTTGCGCGCTTTGGGCTCTCCGGGCCTTATGGAGGCGTTGGCCCACGGGATCAGGCCCCAACCCGTCTTGGGGGCGATCAGGGCCGTCGCGGGCGCCGCAATGCTGGCGATGCCCATGATTGGAGTGCCGCTCCTGGCGGCCGCGGCGATGGGGGGCACCCCGGCTCATTCCAGCAGTGCGCCCGCGCCCGTCATCGATTATCACGTCACCATCAACGGATCGGGACTGGACGAAGCGGCGACGCTGCGAGTACTGCGCAAGCACGCGCATGAGTTGTACGACATTTGGCGGGGCGAGGGCGAGCGGCGCGCCCGGACGGAGTTCTGATGTACGCCGCTTGGGGAACGATAGTCTTTGACCTGCTGACGACGCCCGTGTCGCTGCGCGGATCGGCAGCCTATGATTTTGCGAAGCAAAAGCCGGTACTTGCGCGGCCGCGTCTGCAATGGATCGGCCGGGACCTCGAAGAGCTGGATCTCGGACTGCTGTTCCACGCGTCTTTCTGCGACCCTCAGGCCCAGATGGACGCCCTGCGCGCGGCGGCGGCGGCGCATCGCGCGGCTGCGCTGGTGTTCGGCAACGGAATCCACCGCGGCTATTACGTCATAACCAAGATTGGCGAGAGCCCGATCAAGCAGGCCGCTGATGGAACCCTCATAGGGGTCTCGGCGGAGGTCACTTTCACCGAGTGCCCGAAGGGCGCCTCGGCGCCCACACCCGCGTCCACACCGCTCGCTCTGATCTCCGCGGGCAGCCCCAGCACGGGGGCGGGAACACCCGCGACGACGGCGTCGGTGTCGGCATTGAGCCCCAGCGGCACGCTGCCCGCCAACTCCGTGCTGGAGCTCGGTAGTCTCCCTCTGGGCACCTACTCACCGGCATTCACGTCGGCGCCGGGGACCTCCGCGATCGGGTCGATGGCCACGTCGCCGGGTGCGACGGCGCCCCAACTCCCGGCTGCGAATGTGCCGGTGTCCTTCGTGGTGAGGGCCCAATGAGCGTGCCCTATCTGCTGCATCGCAGCGTCGCGGGCGACCGATGGGATCTCCTCGCGTGGAGGTACTACGGAGACCCGACGCTGTTCGGTCCGATTGTTTTGGTTAACACAGCCGTCCCGATCTCGAGCGTCCTGAGCCCTGGAACTGACGTGATGATTCCAATACTGCAAGCCGCGAGCGCGGAGGTGGCCACACCGCTGCCGCCATGGAGAAAGCAGTGATGCTGTCACGGCGGCGCGCCGTGCGAGCCCCCGCCTGGACGCTGACCTATTCCGGGGTGAACATCACGGCCGACATCTCGGCGATGGTGCTGTCGGTCACCTACGTGGACCATCTGGGAGGCTACTCCGGAGAGTCGCAGGTCGAGCTGGACGACACGGACGGCCTGTGGCGCGGCAAGTGGTATCCCGCTCAGGGAGACCTGGTCGATCTGGCGATCGGATACGCCGATGGCGATTTGCTCCTATGCGGCAGCTTCCAGGTCGACGAGCTCGAGGCTTCGGGGGCGCCGGACAAAATGAGCCTCCGGTGCCTGGCGGCATTCATCACGCCCGCGATGCGCACCGTGAACACCCGGGGCTATGAGTCTCAGTCGATATTGGCCATCGCCGGGGCGATCGCGGCCAAATATCAGCTCACCCTGGTGGGCGCTCCCTCAAACCTGGGAGCCGTCTATGCGCGCGTTACTCAATGCCAGGAAACCGATCTCGGGTTCCTCCATCGGCTGGCGCGGGAGCATAACTACGATTTCACCGTGCGTGGGACCCAGATGGTTTTCTACGCTCGCGCGGCCCTGGAAGGCGCGCCGCCGGTGATCACGATCGGGCGCTCCGGATCCCCTCTCACGCGCTGGCAGTTCAAGTCGCGCACTCGTCAGATCTATCGTGCAGCGCAGGTAAATTATCAGGACCCCGCGACGAAGGCTCTCATCAGCCAGACCGCGACCGCGATCTCGCCGACGGGCGACACCCTGAAACTCGCGCGGCGCGTGGAGAACGGCCAGCAGGCTAGCATCCGCGCGGCGGCCGCGCTGCACGAGGCAAATCGGCTGTACGTGACCGGCTCCCTCACACTTGAAGGGGAGCCTGTCTACGTCGCCGGCAACAACGTGGCGCTGGCCGGTTTCGGGGCATTCGATGGTACTTACCTCATCGAGACGGCGCGCCATCATCTCACACGCGAGGAAGGCTACATTGTCGATCTCGATGTCAGGAGCGTCTCGCGATGACGCCGTACCGGATCGGTATCGTCGAGAGCCAGGACGCTGCGAGCTGCCACGTGCGAGTGCGCTTCCCTGATCGGGACCAGGCGGTTTCCTACTGGCTCCCGATCGTGGTGCGGGGCTCGCAAAGCGCCAAGGACTACTGGCTACCGGAAGTCGGCGAGCAAGTGGTCTGCCTGATGGACGAGTTCGATGAAGACGGCGCGGTGTTGGGCTCGATCTATTCGAGTGTCGACACGCCTGCGGCCGGAATGACCGCCGACAAGCGCCACTTCCTCGCGGCGGATGGAGCGCTCTTCGATTACGACGATGAGGCTCACGCCCTAACCGTGGTGCTCCCCGCCGGCGCGACGCTGAGCGTTGGCGCCAGTGGCGCGCAAATGGCTATCGATGCGAGCGGGAACGTCACCGTCAATGGTGCGACCATCGCTCTCGCCGGAGGAGGCGCTGGGGTTGCGCGCGCGGGCGACCCGGTCCAGGTGACCGATGACGAGGGCGGAATCCTCCTCACCGGCAAGATCGTGTCAGGGAGCAGCAAGGTAAGCAGCGGATGAGCAACGCCTCGGCAGACTGGTCGATGATGCTCGATTCCACCGCTGGCGGCGCTGCGGGATCGGGCCTCGGTCGAATTGTGACGGGCGTCCAGGACGTCGAGCAATGCATCGCGATCATCCTGAGCACGCTGCCCGGCGAGGACGCGCTGCGCCCGACCTTCGGCGTGGACCTCATGCGTTTCGTGGACATGCCGCTCAACGCCGCCATCCCGGCCATCGTGGCCGCGGTTACCGACGCGATCGAGGAGTTTGAGCCGCGTGTGACGCTGCAGGGTGTCACGGTAGCCCCCGATTCCACGAATCCGGGCCACGTCACGATAAATGTGACCTGGACTCTAGCGCTGGGAGCGGTCGTGGCGCCGGTGCGTTCGACCTCCGTGGCCGTCGCGCTCTCCACCGGAGTCGCATAGCCGTGGCATCGAACCCGACATGGTCACCTAACACGGCAGTTGCACAATGGAAGGTGATCCTCGACAGCAACGGGAATGTACAGCAGGCTAACACTCCGGGGGTCACCGGATCGACCGCGCCGTCGTGGGCAACGGGTACAGTCGGCCAACAGACCCAGGACGGCTCGACGATCTGGGTGCTGCTCGCAATCCTCGCAACGCCCACGCCCCCCAGCGCGGTGGCGTCGCTTCCCGCTCCGGTATTTGTCGATGACGCCGATGGTCTTAGTCCGAGCGCCGTGCTCGCGGACATGATTGCTGCATTCGAGCTTGCGGCGAACCGGACGCTCCAGCCCGCGCAGCCCGAGCGTCTGCTGGTCGATCTGTATGCGTATCGAGAATCGCTGGTACGGCTTGCGATCCAGTACTGCGGGCTTCAATGCCTGGTCGCGTTCGCCGCGTTTCCGGCGCTGGACTACCTCGGGCAGCTTGTGGGCGTCGCGCGCGCCGCCGCGCAGGGCGCCGTCGTCACGCTCCAGTTCACCCTGGCGCAGGTGCTGAGCGTCCCATTCACGATTGCCGCGGGGACACTCGTAGGGACCTCGGACGGCCAGTTCCAATTCGCGACGGGGACGGGGGCGACAATCCCTGCGGGCGCGACGACTGCCACGGTGAACGCGACCTGCACCACTCCAGGATCAGGGGCCAACGGCTACGCCGCGGACCAGGTGAACGTGCTGCTGAGCCCGGATGCTCTCGTGCAGTCAGTCACGAACGCGGGTCCCTCGGCGGGAGGCACTGACGCAGAGACCGACGACCGGCTGCGCGAGCGGATACAGGCCGCGCCCAATAGCTTCAGCTCGGCGGGCCCGGCAGCGGCGTATCGGTTCTTCGCGCTGAGCGCGAGTCCGGAGATCGTGGACGTCCAGGTGACCAGTCTCAATCCCGGTGAGGTGGACGTGTACATCCTGACTGGCCCCGTGACGCAGCCTGCGGCGCCCCCCAACAGCGCGGCGATCGCGAGCGCGGCGCTGCGCACCCAAGTCTGGAACGCTTTGAGCGCCGATGAGGTGCGTCCGCTGACCGACACCGTGTATATTTGGGCGGTTACCGAAGTCGATTATCAGATCCAGGCGAATATAGAGGTCTACTCGGACGCGGATCCGACGCAGGTGCTGGCGGCGGCGAATGCAGCCGCGCAGCAGTGGGCCGCGGGGCTGGCCGCGCGCGTCCAACGCGACATCGTCCCCGAGCAGCTGGAGGCCGTCCTGGGCGCGCTCCCCGGTGTTTACCGGTGCCAGGTCAACTCGCCCGTTTACACGCCGCTCCAGCCCGGGCAGTGGGCCAACTGCACAGCTATCAACCTCACGCAGAGCGTGAGCACGGAGCATTCGTAAGCATGCCGTCGCTGAGCCTTCCTCCGAGCGTGCGGGATGCGCGTGGCCTCGGCGTGGAGGCGCTCGTCGAGCGCCTGGGCGCGCTCGATCTTAGCTCTCTGCTGGTCTATTCCATCCCGACCGCGCCGGTTTCGGTCATGCCGTTCCTGGCGTGGCAGTTCGACGTGATCTCGCCTTTCTGGCAGCTCCTGGTACCTGGGGCGGGCGTCCCGGCGATCGACGGAGTACTCCAGAAGGTGCCGGTCGCGGGCGTCACCTCGATCACCGATGTGGGAGCGTTGATCTCGGTGGACCCCCTGATCGAGAGCGAGGCTGTCATAGCGGCGGATCAGAGCATCGCGGTGCAACGCCAAGTACTCGAACAGGCGCTCGCGCTGCACGGCAAACGCGGAACGGCCTGGGCCGTGAAGACCGCGATCGCGGCCCTGGGATGGACGAACGCAACGCTCCTGGAGGGACAGAAGAGCTGGGGCGGAACTTCTTACAGCGCGGCGCAGGGCTGGGCTGTCTGTCGCGTGCAGGTGCCCCTCGCGAAAGGAGGGGGGGTGCCGGCAGGCGGTGTCGCGCCGCTCATCGCGGCGTTCAATTACTTCAAGCCCGACCGCTGTCTCCTGGACGCGGTACAGTTTGTGATGCCGCCACTGGCCGACGCGTTGCCTCCGATGCTCGATTTTGGGCTCGGCGGGTTTTTGGCCAGTGACTTGGCCGCCGACCTCGTGCCCCGGATGGCCGATGACGGCTTTGCCATGAGCTACCCGGTGCCCCAATCGGATGTCTGGTCGCGGGTGCCAATCGCCGATGGCTCTTACCTGGCGGCCGGCGGCGTGACGGGCGCGGCGACCGGCGTGGGTGTCGTGGATGATGGGGTGGTGGTCAATGGAACTTCATACGGGGTGGGACAATGACCGGAATCGTAGCATGCGAAGTGTGGCGCCGCCGGCGCGGGATCTGGGTGATGGATCTGCGTTGGGAGCGCCGCAACCTGATCGTGAACGGGGCGGCTGTCCCGCGGTCGAAGCTCCTCGGCGGCGACGTTACTGACGAGCCGATCTCAATCGCGGGGTTCGGTTCGGGGAGCGCCCAACCCTTGGCCACCGACACGGTGCTGACGGCTCCCGCCTACTACAACGCGATCGCGAGCCACTCTTATCCCCAGACGGGCCAGGTGCAGTTCGATTGGGCCTTGACCAACGGGGTCGATACCGGTGCATACGGGATGACCTTCTGGGAAATGGGCCTCTTCGCAAACACCGGTGGGGTGGCTCTCCCGGTCGCGCAGCCGTCTGGCGCGGCGCCCAACATCACGATGATCGCGCACCTTTTAATGCCGGCATCGATCGCCTACGCGAGCGGCGTCACGGTGACCGGCACCTGGACCCTGACGGCGTGAGGTGATCGGCGATGCCTAACTTGCAGGACAATCCCGAGTTCACCGCCAACGAGGTGAACGCCATCCAGGGGACGGACCGCCTAAGCGGCCAATTCGCTGGTGCCGAGTTCGGCGGCATCGGAAACCTGAATCAGGCGGCCCAGAAGCTCGCGAACCGGACCGCGTACTTGAACGCGCGGCAGCTCACCAACATCGCGAATATCGCATCGCTGTTGGGCTTCATGGGTAAGTTCGGCAGCCAGGTGAGTCCCAGCGGTATAGTGCTCTGGGTCCCCGTCACGGACGTCGCGCTCGGCTCCATCACGTTGATGCTCCAGGCTGGCGTGTATGCGCCGAGCGGGGGCATCGCGGTGCCGGCGAGCTTTGCGGTGCCGTTCCTCCAGAACTTCCCGAACGCTTGTGAAGTGGTCATCGCCCAGGTGGCGGCCGTCGCCGGCACAACGGCAAGCGGGGGAGGAGTGTCAGCTTGCAGCGTCGATTCGCCAGCAGCCAATGGGAGCTTCACCTGCAACGCGGGGTACAGCTCTGGGAGTGGCGTCATCGGTGGCATCACCTGGTTTGCGGGGGGGTACTGAGTATGAAGATGCGACAACTGTTGATCGCCACGGCCGTCGCCCTTTGCGTGGCGCTGGGCTTTCGCGCGGTATGGGGACAATCCACCTACGTGCCGATGAGTTCGCTGGCCCAGACTGAGTTCGTGGGATCTCTTGCTGGTGCCAACCTCCTGCGCGAGATCGACAATCGCTTCAACGGCAGCGTCCCAGTGACTCCGCTCCTGGGCGCGGGTACCGCGTTCGCTGTCAGCGGTTCGCCTACGCCCGGCCAATTCATCCTGGAGGGCACGAGCGGCCTCCAGGCGCTCGCCCTCGGCGGGGATCTCAGCGCCAGCACCAGCAGCCCGGGCCAGGTGAGCGTGGCCCAGATCGCGGCCGGCGGCAACATCAGCGCCAACACTGTCGGCGTGGGCCCTATTTGGCTCGCTGGCTACAGCGTCAACGGGGTGCGGAACGCCCTGTCGCTTAATGTCGACGGGACCCTGGCGGCTGGGGTGGACACGATCTGGAGCGCTAACACGACCGCCGGGAGCGCCCTGGTGAGCGCGGCCGGGCACGACTTCAAGGTCGGCGAAGGCGCCCAATGCTACCATTGCGGCGCCGCGGAGACGGTCGCCGCGCCCGCGACCGTAAGCGCGGCCGCGGTGTGCGGGTCGGCGGGCGGCTGCGCGACCCTGTATCAGTACGCGGTCGCGATTCTGGACGGCCGCGGCGGCATCTCGGCCGCCAGCGCGGCCAGCACGGCGGTCGCCAACCAGGTGCCTTACGCCTCGGGCTGTCCCTCCGGCGGCAATTACGATTGCCTCTCGCTGCCGGAGTGGTTCGGCAGCTCGACGACGGTGACCGTGGCGGCTGCCGAGCCTGCGGGTGCCCTGGCAGTAGCGACCACGGGAAGTTGGCCGGCAAGCTGCGTCTCGCCGAGCTGCGCGGTCGTGGTGATGGGCGCCGAGACCAGCAGTGTCAACGGTCAGCCGTTTCCCTTCCAGGTGCTCAATTATACTTCGCTCAGCGTCAACGTCCTGCAAGGGGTCACCGGCGGCACGAGCGGAGTGACGATTCCCGTGGGCGCGTGGGCCACGGTGACGGTGACGCCGCCGGCGAACTACGGCAATTACAACACCTTCGCGCTGCCCGCGATGCCCAGTGGGGGCGCCGGCTACGTGATCTATCGCTACGACAGCCAGAGCGCGGCGTGGCGGCGGCTGCGCAAGTATCCGATTTATGGCCAGATGCAATACAGCTCGGCTGCGGTGACACTGCCGGCGACGACGATCCCGATGGCGAGCACGGTGGGCTTCATGCCGTCGGGTACGGCGGTGGTAGGCGGCGCGATCGGCAACGGCGGCCAGGTTATCTCGTACACCGGGATTACGGCAAGCAGTCTCACCGGAGTCAGCGGAGGCAGCGGCAGCTTTCCGGCGGGCAGCTTGGTCTTCGGCCGGTGGCCGGTGGGGCGCGAACTCAACAAGCTGCAGGTGACGGCGGGATCGCCGGCGATCTACACTGGCGGCACTCCCCAATTCGTGCCTTCGGATGTGGGTCAATCGATTACGTGCATCCGATGCGGAAGCGGCGGCGCGAACCTGAGCACCACGATCGTTACCGTGGTCGATAGCCAGAACGCGGTGATGGCGGCCAACGCGGGCGTCACCACGGACAGCGCGCAGGCGATCATCAACAACGTGGTGGACTTCGGCGGCCAGAATATCGACGACTTCAATCTTTGGGGACGGCCTGACATCCCAGCGGCGAATCAAATAATTCCGCCAACGCCGCCCGGCGCGGGGCTGCCGGACAGTCTATTCAGCCAGGTGACGGCGACCAGTGCGAGCACGATCACGCTGGCGCAACCTCCCAGTCAGAGCCTGACCGGCGCCACCTTGGCCCACGACGACACGCAGGCGCTGCAATCGGCAGTCAACCATGCCGGGCGCGACCAGGAGGTGGTGCTGCCGCCGGGAGTCTATCCCGAGCATGGGTTGGTGCTGGGGGCGAGTGGCGCGGGATGGCTGCAGGGGCTGGGCTACGCGCTGACCAACAACAATTTCTGTCCCAGCAGCAGCGAAAGCCAGGCGGGGGGCTTCGTGGTGATGGCGCGCAATATTTCCCGCGCGGTATTGGAGTTCAACGGCGATCCCTCCGATTTCGTTACCGCCGGAGTGGAGGCGGTGGGCGGAGGGCCGGGGAATAACGTCGGCAGCCGGCTGCGCAACCTGGGTATCTGGATGTACTCCAGCGGGGGCGCGGCCTATCAGAACGACGGCACGGGCGCGCTGCTGGATTTCTCCGACGTGCTGCTGTGCGACCCCCAGCGCGACGCGATCTTCTTGAACTTCACGACCAATCCCAACGCGATCGGCTACGAGACCAACGCCACGATGACGCGCTTTCACGCGCTCAACGTGGGCGACAACTTTATCCATCTGCTGGGCAGCAGCCCCCAGGGCGGGGGCTGGTTCGACCTGAACCATCTGCACGAGTTCGACGTGAATTTCGTGGGCACGCAGGAGAACGCGGGCACGGGGCTTTACTTCGAGTCGCAGGGCGCGGCCAATACGGGGGCCGCGGGCGGCTCGGACTTCTGGCATCTCGACGCCGGCCATCTGTTCGGCCGCCCGGGTCCGGGGCTGTCCAACAGCGTGGCCCAGGGAGCCCATCCGATCGATTATGCCTGGGGCGGATCGGGTAATACTCTGGCTACGGGATGGCATATCGACAGCCTGGAGGTCGAGTCGGGCGGCCCGTATTCCAACAACCTTGGCAGTCCCAACTGCGGGCTAATCTACTGGGAGCCGGGGGTCAATAATTACACCAATTACTACTTCGCCTCGGCCTCTTTGGAGCAGTGGGGATGCGGTGCCTTCATAGGGCTGGATAGCAGCGATGTCGCGACTTACCACGTGGTGGCCAACGGCGGCCATATTCAGATTCCCGACGCCGCGGTGGCTGGGGGAGTGGCGGCGACCGGGCAGGTGAGCGGCAGCCTGCTCAACGCGAGCATCCCGGCAATCAACCTGGTGCCCGACTCGGGACTCCATTTTGGATCGACCTTTATCAGCAACAGCGGGCTTGCGGTAAGCGCGCCGGGACCCGACGGCGGCAACGCGGTCTTCACCACGGGGCCGTACTATTCGACCACTCTGAGTAGCGCGGCGATACAAGGAGCTACCAGCTTGACCGTGGGATCGACGACGGGCTTCCCAAGCTCGGGAACGCTGGTGACGCAGAACAGCTATTTCAGCTACACGAGCATCACGTCGACGAGCTTCGCCGGGCTGTCCCCCGCGCTCCCCTGGCCGCTGGCGGCGGGAACGGGCGTTTACATGGAGGGCGGCTATGGCGAGGTGAGCTGGAACAATATCGCGGTGACCGCGGGTAATTATTACACCGCGAGTTGCTATATCGACGCCAGCCAGGTGGTGACGCCGAGCACCAATCCGACCTGTTCGATTACCTCCAACCAGGGCGGTGCGACGCTGGCGGTGGCACAGAACCATTCGGGAGTTGTGGGGCGCACGGCGGCGGCGAGCTTTCTGGTTCCCACCGGCACGACCACGGTGAGCTTCAACTTCCTGATGAACAATGCGGCCGTGAACGGCGGTGACCAGGTCGTGTGGTCTGATCCGATGCTGCAGGCTGGGCAATCCGAAAGCGTGTACGTCGAGGGGCTGCCGCCCGGGCCGTTTGGCTATTCCAGCTTCGCGGGCATGATTCTGAGTTTCGCTAGTGTCACGGTTCGGAAATAAGTTTAGCATTCAAGATGCTTCGTTTGATCTGCTGAGTGGTCTTGGTCCAGAGGAAGGGCTTAGCGCTTTGGTTC